>Ga0164290_1000065_pt1 | contig 378245 bp, 371 predicted proteins | sample Micstemetagenome_FD_108782 | JGI IMG/M metagenome (GOLD analysis project Ga0164290, IMG submission 108782) | Contaminated culture microbial community from soil near Moab, Utah, USA - Microcoleus steenstrupii SON62 (Illumina Assembly) | ecosystem: Environmental > Terrestrial > Soil > Soil crust...
CGCGACAAACATCCACCCGCGTGACGCTTGCCAGCGTCAATCAACGCCGGCATCATCCTTCGACCGCGACAGTCCTTCTCATCTTGTTTGTCGCGCGTCTCTCACGCAGATCGTCGCGCCATAGGTACGCGCACTTCTCACCGGAGCACCTGCGGCCCTACGCCGATCGGCTGCGACCCTTGCAGGAAGTGGAAGAACCCGAGGGCGCCATCGCGTGACTGGACGCGGTATCTCACCGCGTTTTTGGCACGTTTATGGCACGACGCCAAAACGACAAGGGCTCGCACATGTGCAAGCCCCTGATTGTTTGGCGCGCCAGGTGCGGATGTGGTTGCCTGCCGTCCCACCCGTAAGTGCCAAACGTACGCGCGCGAATACGTCAGTCGCGCCCTTGGGTGCGATCAGCCGTCACTTGGGCTGCCCCCTCCGACCAACAGCCGTGTTCGGGAACATCGCTCTTGCGAGGTTTCCCCTTGGCAGTCCTACCCTTCCGTATGACTGAAGTATAGTGGCGCAGGCAGCCGCCACGTGGGATTGTGGCGGGGGGGACCGAGCCGGGCGGCACCGCTGCCCGGCCAGGCATGTCGCGGCAGAGCCATGAACGGGAACAGCTCGCGCCGCAGATGCATCGCTGCAACTAACAATAACTTCCGCGGCATTGGACAAGTTCGACCGCATCTACGAGCTGCACAAGATCCTGAGCGCCCGGCGCACGCCGATCCCGCGGGACGAACTCATGGAGCGTCTGGGCAACTGCTCGGCACCCACGTTCTATCGGTTGATCCGGTTCGTCCGGGACGAGCTCAATGCCCCGATCGAGTGGCATGAAGACCTGCAGGGCTATTACTACCGGCGCGATGCGGACGGCGGTACCTATGAACTGCCGGGCCTATGGTTCAACGCCGGGGAGCTACAGGCCCTGATCGTGTTCGACCGGCTACTCGAGAACATCGAGCCCGGCCTGCTCGGCGAACACCTCGCGCCACTTGCCCGGCGGGTCACCGAGTTGCTGAAGCACAAACGCCTGGGGCTTGGAGAAGCGACCCGCCGCGTCCGTCTTCTCGGGATGGCATCTCGGCCCCTTGGCAAGTGGTTCCACGTCCTCGCCGGAGCCACCCTTCAGCGCAAGAGGCTGCATCTCGTCTATCACGGTCGCGGCCGCGACGAAGTGACCGATCGTGTCGTCTCCCCCCAGCGCCTCGTCCACTATCGCGACAGCTGGTATCTCGACGCTTGGTGCCACACCCGCAAAGCGCTGCGAAGTTTCGCGGTGGATCGGATTAAGAGCGCCAATGAACTTCAGGACGCGGCGGACTCCCGAGCTGAGGAGGAACTAGACGAGCACTATGCAACTGCCTACGGCATTTTTGCAGGCAAGGCAAACAAGACCGCCGTGCTGCGCTTTAGCCCCACCATCGCCCGCTGGGTTTCGGACGAACGCTGGCATCCAGAACAGATCGGCCAATTCATGACCGACGGTCGCTACGAACTTAGCTTCCCCTACCGAGACGACCGGGAATTGCTAATGGACATCCTCAAGTACGGGCCCGAATTAGAGGTCGTCGGGCCAAATGCCCTCCGCATAGCGGTAGCTGAGCGCCTGCGGCTTGCGGTGGACCAGTACCGCCGCGAAAGCGGTCCGATCTGAATCATGTTTTGAGAGTGACGGTCGCTATGCTGCTTCGCCAATCGCCAACGAAGGGACAGCCATGGCCTCGACGATCGAACTGCCTGCCGACAACCGCCGCTATCGCATCCCGGTCCAGGAGTTCCAGCCCGAGGGGGTCATCCGAGCCACCCTGCCGGTGTCCTCACTCGTACACAGCCGCGACAACTGTCCAGCAGCACTGCAGCCGACCTTTGACCTGGCAAGGGAGAGCTTCGCCCCGGCCGATTGGATGTGTCCGCGCCTCGAACGCTGCGGTGAGGTTGTCGCCTACGAGCGTGTGCGTCATTGCACCCGCTTTCGGGTGAACGCGGACGAGAAATACGAGCGGCGAGAGCGCGCTCGGCGCTCGAGCCAAGACAACCTCACGCTCGGACCGCCTTGCGTGCACTTTGCACTCTCGCCTGCGCGTGCCGACGAGGTCGTCGCACCGATCCGCTTAGGGCTCCTACACTGCGTCGGCGAGAATCACGTGCCACGCCGCGAGTTGTCTTGAGGATGTTCTGATGGTGCGTCGGAATCTACAAGATCGGTACGTGGTAGAGCAACATCATCCACGACACCTCCCTATCGCATCGAAAGTGGGCGGTACCAAGCATTGTTAGTAGGGAAATCCACCCTTTTCGATGAGCTGCCTGAGAGCGCGCGATGCCTCTGGGCCAAGAGCGGCGATCCTCATGGACACGGACTGCTCGCCCATATGCTCGATGTCGCCGCGGTAGCAGAGTGCATCCTATTGCACGAGCCACGTTCGACGGTCGAGTGGGCTGCGACGAAGTTCGGCCTGAAGCCCGATTCAGTGCCAAGAACCATCGGCACGCTTGTTGGCCTGCACGATTTTGGCAAAGGCATTCCAGGCTTCCAGGCCAAGTGGGAAGTGGGGAAGTCGCGGGATCTCGGCGCCGGCCTGCCGTTTGGCGGTGCTGCCGAACGCATCGATGATCACGCATGCGCGTCTGCGGCGCTGCTCGAACGCCTTGACATCCCGATGGCGCCGAGGCAGCGGCTTGCCTGGTCGGGGCTTCTGGCGGCTGTAGCCGCCCATCATGGCTACGTCCCTCGACGCGACGAGGTCGATCGTGCCCGCCCGCTAGGCGAGAAGCAGCCATGGGTCGACGCACGTCGGGCTGTGCTCGACGCCTACTTCTCGATTACCTCGCCAGCCTCCATCGAAGCTGAGAAATTCTCGACCCCTGTTATGGCGTGGTTGGCCGGGCTCACCAGCGTGTCGGACTGGATAGGCTCGAACCAGGACTGGTTCCCTCTCAGAGAAAGGCACGACACCATCGCCGGACACTTCGATGCTGCGCGCGCACTCGCTACACGCGCCCTGGTCGCCATCGGGTGGCCCGCTGCACAGCACCTGCTCGGCCAAGATCTCGAAACGACATCCCTCCTGCGCCGCATGACAGGCGCGGCCACCCTCGAGCCCCGCCCGCTGCAATCCGCCCTGGACCTCGCTCTGCGTGATATCACAGGCCCCACGCTTGTACTCATCGAAGCGCCTATGGGCGAAGGCAAGACCGAAGGTGCTTTCCTCGCGCATCTCCGACTGCAGCACGCGCACGACCATCGCGGCATGTACGTGGCTCTGCCCACTCAGGCTACCGGCAACGCATTATTCGATCGCGCCGTGGCCTTTCTGGAGGCGTTCGCAGCATCAACGCGGCTCGACATCCAGCTTGCGCACGGCACGGCGATGTTCAATGAGCATGTACTTCGCTTGCGAGCGCTGTACGGCAAACACGGCGACGCCGTTGCGTCGTCGTCGTGGTTCTCCCAGCGACGCCGTGCGCTGCTATCGCCGTACGGCGTGGGAACAGTCGACCAGGCACTTTTCGCCACGCTGAACGTCAAGCACCACTTCGTCCGTGCTTGGGGCCTCGCGAACCGCGTGGTGGTGCTCGACGAAGTGCACGCCTACGACACTTATACCAGCGGGCTGATCGAGACGCTGCTTCGCTGGCTGAAGGCATTGCGCTGCTCCGTCGTACTTATGAGCGCTACCCTGCCGAACGCGCGGCGGAAAGCGCTTCTGGAAGCGTGGGATGCCCCAGCCGCCGAAGCTCCAGCCTATCCGCGTCTAATCGTGGCGGACTCCACGGGCGTTCGTGGCGCTACTTTCGCATCGCGGCCAATGCCATCAATCGAAGTGACCGGCATCGGGGAGGACATCGACGGTATCGCCGAGCACGCACTGGCCTGCGTGACCATCGGCGGCTGCGGCTGTGTCATTCTCAACACCGTGAAGCGTGCGCAGGATCTGTATACGAAGCTCGCGCTCCGCTGTCCGCCCGACTGCCAAGTCCTGCTGTTCCACGCGCGTTACCCGTCAGACGATCGCAGCGCCATCGAACGACGGGTGCTCGATGCATTCGGGAAAAGTGGTAAACGGCCGTCGCGCACACTGCTGATCGCCACACAGGTCGTCGAGCAGAGCCTGGACCTCGATTTTGATTTCCTGCTGTCGGACCTCGCCCCCATGGACCTCCTGCTGCAGCGCGCCGGACGGCTGCACCGACACCAGCGCCATCGACCTACCGCGCACCGAGAAGCCCGGATGACCGTCGCCGGGCTCCTCGCCAATCGTCCGCCTGAAACCAAACAGACAGCGTGGGAGTTCGTGTATGACCCCTACATCCTACTGCGCACGTGGGCCATCGCCTCACGCGAACCGGTCTGGCACCTGCCGGACGATATCGATAGGCTCGTGCAACGAGCGTATGGAGACGACCCATTGCCAGAAGACACTCCCGTGAAGGCTCGGGAGCATCTCGAAGGTTGGCGGCTGGGCGATCACCTTGCGCTCGTCCAGAATCAACGTCTCCAGGCGATGCACGCGGCGATTGACCCCGATGCCGAGTCACAGAACGCCTGGACGATGAAGCCGCGAGGCAACGAGGAGGGCGACGGCCTTGGCATTCAAAACCGAACCCGTCTCGGCGATGACGCCATCGCTGTGGTCCCCGTGCATGTCGCCGCAGACGGCTGGCGCCTGCAGCCGGATACCCTGCCCTTCGACCCTCAAGCATCGATTGACGATGCGCTGGCGCGCCGCATTCTCGGTCGACAGGTAAGGCTGGGACGCAAGGGCCTCGTGGTCGCGCTCTCGCGGGTGGAAACACCGGTCGGCTTTGCAGACCACCCGCTGTTGCGAGACTTGAAACCGCTCTGCCTGGAAGACGAGCGGACCGTCGTCGGCAGTACCGTCGTGCGACTCGACCCCACGCTCGGCATCGTCTACGACACCATGAACTCGAACGTCGAAGGAGGCCCCACGCCGTGATGCCTGCATTCAACCTGCTCGATGAACCGTGGATTCCGGTGCGCTCCCTCGCGGGTGAGGTCAGCGAAATCGGTCTGCTCGAACTCTTCGAGCGCGCCTCGCAACTGGAGGGGCTGGCCGAGACATCACCCCCCAACCTCGTTGCGCTGTACCGGGTACTGCTAGCTATCACTCATCGCGCGCTCACACGGGCCCTCGGGACGTGGAAGGACGCCGACCGCGCCCGCTGGTACCAGGACGGCTTGCCCGACGAGGTAGTACGCGACTACCTCGAACATTGGCGCGACCGGTTCTGGGTGTTCCACCCGGAGCACCCCTTCATGCAGGTCGCGGCGCTGGCCGCGATCCCGGAAACGAAGGAGAAGCTGAAGCCTTGGACACAGGTGGCATTGGATCGGGCGAACGGCAAGGCATTCGGGCTGGGGATGCTTTCGTTGGCCCCTGTCCGGCAGCTCTTCCCGGCTTCGACCGGGCATGAGTAGAGCCGTCCATGAGTCGCGCTAACATGGCGGTCATCTTAGGTCTTAACCCTCTATCGAGGACAATCCAATGAACTGGCAAGAACACATCCTGACCGATCCGGCGATCTGCGGCGGCCGGCCACACGTCCGTGGCACCCGTCTGACGGTGGAACTTCTGCTCGACTTGTTGGCTGCCGGCTGGACGTACCAGGCTCTACTTGAAGAGTACCCACAGCTGAATGCCGAGAGTCTGCGAGCCGTTTTCGCCTTCGCGCACGACGCCATCCGGAATGAGCACTTCTCTCCCGCACCGGCAGCCATCGTCTGACCGTGCGCTTGCTCGCCGATGAGAACGTGCCGGTGAGTGCGGTACGCGCCTTGCGCACCGACGGACACGATGTGGTCTGGATGACCGAGGCCAACCCCGGTTCCAACGACCTTGCTGTGCTGGATCGTGCCCGGCTGGAAGCGCGCATTCTCCTCACCCTCGACCGCGACTTCGGCGAGCTCATTTTCCTACGGGGTGCGCTGGCGCCACCGGGGCTCGTATTCGTGCGCATGGCGCCACCTGATGCCATGCGTCTAGTCACAGCCCTCCGTTGGCTCGTGAGTGAGGCGGGAGTCCCGCTCGAAGGTAGGTTCGTCGTGCTAGATGTGAACGGCGCCCGCTTCCGCCCGCTGCCATGAGCACCCCTCTTCTGCCGCCTCTGAAACCCATTCCCATAAAGGAGCGACTTTCCATCGTATTCGTCGAGAAGGGCGAGATCGATGTAGTGGACGGCGCATTCGTCGTCGTTGACCAGAAGGGGTTTCGGGTCCGGCCGGTGCACACCCACGTCCCAGTCGGAGGCGTCGCCTGCGTGATGCTCGAACCCGGAACGCGTGTGTCGCATGCGGCCGCGGCGCTCGCAGCTCGGGTCGGCACCTTGTTAACCTGGGTCGGCGAAGCCGGCGTCAGGCTCTACTCGTCAGGTCAGCCAGGAGGTGCTCGTGCGGATCGCCTGCTCTACCAGGCAAAATTGGCGTTGGACGAGAGCCTACGTTTGAAAGTTGTGCGGAAGATGTATGCGATGCGCTTTGGCGAGGAACCGCCGGAACGGCGCAGCGTAGAACAGCTACGGGGTATAGAGGGGGCAAGGGTTCGTCGGTCGTACGATTTGATTGCAAAGAAGCACGGAGTGAAATGGACCCGCCGCGACTACGATCCCGAGAATTGGGATGCGGCGGACATCCCGAATCGCTGTCTTTCGGCTGCGACAGCGGCGCTCTATGGGGTCACGGAAGCCGCAGTCCTCGCGGCGGGGTACGCACCAGCCGTGGGCTTCATTCACACAGGCAAGCCGCTGTCGTTCGTCTACGACGTGGCCGACATCTACAAGTTCGAGACCGTCGTACCAGCAGCATTCCGAGTGGCATCCGACAACCCATCGCATCCGGAACGTGCCGTCCGCCTAGCCTGCCGTGACGTCTTCCGGCAGACCCGCCTACTCGAGCGAATCATTCCGGATATCGAGGAGATGCTCGGGGCGGGCGGCATAGGCTTGCCTCCGATGGCACCGTATTCGGTCGGCCCTACCCTACCCAATCCCCCGAGCCTGGGTGATGCTGGTCATCGTTCTTCAGAACGCACCTCCTAGGTTACGAGGGCGCTTGGCCGTCTGGTTGCTCGAGATTCGGGCCGGCGTCTACGTCGGTAGTTTCTCACGCAAGGTGCGCGAGTACCTTTGGGAACAAGTGGAAGAGGGAATCAAAGATGGCGACGCGATTATGACTTGGCGCGCCAACAATGAAGCCGGATTCGAGTTCTTGACCTGTGGCACGGACCGGCGCATGCCAATCGTTTGGGACGGCGTACGGCTCGTAAGCTTCCATCCTGAAACGCCGCAGGACGATCTTTAACAACACGAAGTTGCCCCGAGCATTTCGGTGAATGTCAAGGGGCAAGTATTTCCATGCCTTTACATGGTGATGGAAGAAGTGCGCTCCCCACGCGCGTGGGGATGAACCGGTTGCATCACGTACTGGAATCCGGCGGCCGAGGCGCTCCCCACGCGCGTGGGGATGAACCGTGGGACGAGGCGATGCGCGGCGAGGACTGGTTGCGCTCCCCACGCGCGTGGGGATGAACCGACTCCTGAGGGCGACAGGGCTCTGAAGCTCATGCGCTCCCCACGCGCGTGGGGATGAACCGGTGGAAAGCGCACTCTTGCAGGGGATCCATCGGCGCTCCCCACGCGCGTGGGGATGAACCGCGCGGCGATCGTACCGAGGAGAACCGGGCTTAGCGCTCCCCACGCGCGTGGGGATGAACCGACCGCTGCCCTGGTGGCCGTTGTGGTTGCCGTGCGCTCCCCACGCGCGTGGGGATGAACCGATTGAACGTCGCGAACGGCAAGCGGGACCGCTGCGCTCCCCACGCGCGTGGGGATGAACCGCGATTGACCCTACGTCGCCGGATAATTTCGTTGCGCTCCCCACGCGCGTGGGGATGAACCGACTACGGCGCGGTATCTCTGGGATACGCGGGGGCGCTCCCCACGCGCGTGGGGATGAACCGCTGCGAGGACGTCCATGCCGACGTTGAGGTGCGCGCTCCCCACGCGCGTGGGGATGAACCGTATCTCGATGTCGGATCGAAAAATGCGAGCGAGCGCTCCCCACGCGCGTGGGGATGAACCGGGTGCGGCGCATGCTGTGTTGACGGCCGGATCGCGCTCCCCACGCGCGTGGGGATGAACCGCATTGCGCGCCGAACTAAAGCGGGAAGTGCGGAGCGCTCCCCACGCGCGTGGGGATGAACCGGTCACGTTTCCTAGCCGCGGTTCTGCTCCCTGGCGCTCCCCACGCGCGTGGGGATGAACCGGCCACGGGGCGGACCGGCAATACAGCGGCCGCGCGCTCCTCACGCGCGTGGGGATGAACCGCTGGTGCAACCGGCCGAGTGTCTTGAGTTCTTGCGCTCCCCACGCGCGTGGGGATGAACCGCGTGGTGCGGCAATCGTGGCGCTGTGCGAACAGCGCTCCCCACGCGCGTGGGGATGAACCGACATCCGCGCTGGCTGGAGGCGGCAATGAGCGGCGCTCCCCACACGCGTGGGGATGAACCGCTCGTGCAATTGCGCCATGCCGGCCGCGATGAGCGCTCCCCACGCGCGTGGGGATGAACCGGGCCAGTTCTCGACGCGCATGGTCAGGCGGGCGCGCTCCCCACGCGCGTGTGTCAAGGGTCGCCGAATTTTCCCCGGTCGTGGTCGTTCAGATTTCCCCACCCTGTTGAGAACCGTCTTCGTCGCGCGGCCTGACCAAGCCTGCCTTAAGCTTGTCCTTGAGCCGGTATGAGTTGCCGCGGATGTTCATCGTTACGGCGTGGTGCAGCAGCCGATCGAGGATGGCGGTGGCGATGATGCGATCGCCGAATACCTCGCCCCAAGCCCCGAAGCTCTGATTGCTGGTCAAGATCATGGGCCCGCGCTCGTAGCGGCGGCTGATGAGCTGGAAGAACAGATTGGCTCCCACGCGATCGATGGGCAGGTAGCCGATCTCGTCGACGATCAGCAGCCGGGGCGCGGTGTAGATCTTCAACTTGTCCTCCAGGCGCCCCTCGGCGTGCGCCTTGGTGAGCTTCTCGATCAGGTTGGCCGCCGTGGTGAACAGGACTCGGTAGCCGGTCTCGATGGCCTTGAGTCCGAGGCTGACCGCCAGGTGAGTCTTGCCCACGCCCGGTGGGCCGAGCACGATGACGTTGTCGCCGTGTTCGATGAAGTGGCAGCTGGCCAACTGCTGTACGAGCTTGCGGTCAATCGAGGGCTGGTAGCCGAAGTCGAAGCTCTCCAGCGGCTTGACGAAGGGGAAGCGCGCCATGGCGGTGCGCATCGCGATGTTCTTGCTCGCCTTGGCCGCCACCTCCTCGCCCAGTACCTGCTCGAGGAACTCCGCGTAGGGCAGTTCGTGACCCGCGGCGTGTTGCAGCAAAGCTTCCAGGCGCTCGCTGCTCTTGAGAAGCCTGAGCTTCCTCAGGTGCTCGCCCAGGCGCTCGAGCTGCGCCGGCGTGGTCATCGCCGCGGCCGCACCGAGGGTGGCGGAGACGGTCTTGGTGGTGAGCTTGCTCATCGCGCGATCTCCACCAGTTGCGCCTCGAACAGCCGCTCGTAGAGGGCCAGGTCGCGCACTTCGACCTCGCTCGAGCGCTCGACCGCCCTATCCGGGGCGTTGGTCTTCGGTGCGCCGTAGCGCTGTCGGGCATTGCGAGCCGCCGCGCCAGGACCGTGTTGCGGCTTGACGCTCAGCTGCCCGCGCCCGGCCAGCACCGCGTGCTCGGCCACCACGGCGCCGCGATGGCGCACGACCCACCAGCCACCTTGGCGCACGACCTGCACGGTCTTGCCGATGAGCGCGAAGGGCACCGAGTAGCGGTTGCCTTCGATGGCCACCAACCAGTCCGCGGCGACCACGCGATCGCGCACCATCGCCTGCAGGAAGCTGGGCTGAGCGCCGGTGGGCACCAACGCCCTGGCCTCCTCGGCGAAGCGCTCGATCGGGCGCTGATGCGTCGTGCCATGCATACGCACATCGGCAACCTCGAGCTGCCAGGCGGCGAGCTGGTCGTTGAAGTCGTCCAGATCACGGAACTGCCGTCCAGGCACGAAGTTGCGCTTGACGTACTTCACCCCCGATTCAACCTTGCCCTTGGTCTGGGCTCGGTAGGGCTGACACAACCTGGGCGTAAAGCCTCAGTGCGCCGCGAAACTGGCGAACGTCGGGTTCAAGCGCGGCCGTCCCTGGCTGGTGCCCAGCACCACGGTTCGCATGCGGTCGTACAGCAGGAACTCGCAGCGACCGCCAAAATGCTCGAACGCCGCCTCATGGGCGCCCAGCAGGTCCTGCATGCGCTCGCGCAGGAAGCCCATCGCGAAGCCGCGCCGGCCGTAGCCCAGCGTCATGACGAAGACGTGGATCTCGGTGCGCACCCCACCCAGCGCCACGCTGATCTGACCCCAGTCGCATTGGGCTTGCTCGCCCGGCCCGGTCTCGAAGCGCCGCTGTGTCAGCGCGCACGCCGAGGCCTGCGTGCGAAGCGGCGCGACCGCTCGGCGCACGATCACGTAGCTGCCCGTGAAGCCGCGTTGCGAGCGCAGTTCCTGCCAAAAGATGCGTGCCGAGTAGTTCACCTGCGGGGCGCGATCGGCCAGCCATCCCCGGTGCGCATCGAGCAAACTGGTTGCCGCCGCCCGCCGATACGGCTGCCACGTCTGCTGCAGCAGGCAGCTGCGCACCGTCTTGCGGTCCAGCTCCAGGTCCTTCGCGATCGCCGAGATGCTCTGCCCCTGCGCTCGCCGCTCGTGTACAGACTCCCATTGCCGCTGTCCCAGCACCGGTGCCTCCGCGTCCTCCATGGACACGCACACCGTAGCCGAGGCGCTTTGCAGGCCCCGAGGGTCCGATCCAGCCTCACCGCCTCCCGCCACCTTGGCCGGCTTACCTTCCTCTTCCATCGTTCGCTCCTTGGCGTCGATGGGTGGGGAAAATTCGACGACCACGACCGAGGATTATTGGAAGACCACTGACACTCGACTGTTCATGACGACCCACATGCCGTTCAGCCCGGTCGATGCCAGGCTGCACCGAAACGCGACCCGCGAGTTCCGGGCGATCGGACCCGCGCGTCCTGCGGCGGCCCACTCGCGCGTTGGCGTATCCGCAGCGGGTGGCCGGAGCGCCGCCTCGCCGCGCGCTAGCGGCAACTCAGACGCGCGACTCCCAGTCGTGGGACACCGAGATGCCCGTATCCAGGTCGGTCAGCTCGATCCTCTGGAACGTCAGCGTGATCTTCGAGTATAGGCCGGATAAACGCCCTGTTGCTTCGTCCCCGCGGGCTCGTGCGTGCAATGGGCTCGCCCTGCCCTGGCCGAGGGAGCTGAAAACTTGCGCCGCGCAGTTGATCCAGCGGTGGAAGCCGTGGGAGAAATCCACGGGGCCGAGAACGCAGGAGGGGAAAGCGCGAGCCGCAAGGAACGCGTACAAGGGTAACGAGCGCGCTACTCTGCGGGCTCTGGCGAACCTGCTTAGGCATATACGATGACCGTCTCGGCGCACTGAAAAAGTTGTGCTGGCAAACCGGTGGGACAGGAAAAAGTGGCACGCTTCAGAGCCCGCCGGGTGGCTGATGGTGCGGCACGCCCCACTCGAGCTTTTCGCGTTCATCGGCGCGCGCCGCCACGCCGGCGTGCAGACTGAAGCCGCCGAGCTGGCCTGCCGCCGCAGCGGATCCCTCATCGCCAGGGGGCAGGCTCTGCAGGGTGAACACCTTGCGCCCGGCACGCGGCCCCAGCGCAATGCGGTAGCTTATCGAGTGCGTCAGCAACCCCTGCATCGGCTCCTCGTCCAGGGCGATCTCGGCAGGCAGGTGCTCTCGGCATCGCATTTGAGCAGGCCTTGGCGTTCCAGAAAGCGGCCCACGCGGCTGGCGATGCGGCCCGCCAGAGCGTTGAGCTCGGCGCTCGTGGGGCCTTGACCCAGCGGAACGACAGTGAGCCGTCGGGGCGCTCGACGTACACCCCATCGAGGAACCGCATGTGGAAGTGCACGTTGAGATTGAGCGCACCGCCGAAGCGCTGGATCAGTGTCACCGCGCCGGTGCGGGCGCGCTTGGTCCTCAAGCCGGCTTGCCGATAAGATGCGTGGCGATGACGCGGTAGACGATCCCCAGCATAGCGCCCACGACCTTGGGGGCCGCTGGCGAACGCAAAACTTTCGATGTCGCGCCAGAGCCATAGACGATTACATCCGGGATGGCGTTGCTAGCATGAATGTGCGCGACTTTGGCGATTCCGTTCCGTGGTTGCTCGGACCAGCGGCCGGCGCACGATGGTTCCTATACTTTGGCGACGTTAAGCCTGAAAATCGTGCGGTGGCCCATGCGCTAGCAATCACGGTGTCGATGTGTGCGGTGCACCGTCCGAAAGGTATTTAGCGAGTGCTCGACTGGCAAGCCGATGGCAGCATCAGCGACTATCCCGATCGTTTACCATTCGTGATCGAGCGACGATAAAAATTCTCAAAACTGCTGATTGTGTGCTCCCGGTTCCCCAACGGGCCGTCGCGCGCAATAAGCAACGCCTGCCAGCCTGCATCGATCGCCGCAGCTACCTCGTCATCCGAATCAGAAATGAAGACAACGCTCGCTGCGGCAACATTGATTGCGGACTGAATTCGTCGGTAAGACGCCGCGTCACGCTTTGACCCAAACGTGGTGTCAAAAAATCCAGAGAAGAATCGCGAAAGATCTCCGGCCGATGTGTGTGAAAAAAGTAGTCGCTGCGCGAGTATCGAACCGGACGAATACACATAGACCGGTACACCGACGGCTTTCCAAAGCGACAGCGCCGGTAGAACATCGTCGTAGACCGGCGCGATCAACTCACGCGCGTTATAGCCAGCCTCCCAAATCAGACCCTGCAGTGCTTTCAGCGTGGTGACTTTTCGGTCTTCGTCAATCCAGGTCATCAGCCGCTGTACCGCGTCCGTTTCCGCGCTTGCGGCACCGCCAATCTCGGTCATGGCGTCAGCGACGGCTGCCACGACTTCGGCACGCGCAGGATTGTTGTGAACGAAGCTTGCAAGACGCTCGCGCGCAAAGGGGAACAGCGTTTCGCGAACGTAGGCAATGGGTGTGGTGGTACCTTCTATATCGAGAACGACCGCGCGATAGTTTGGGGTCGATGACGACGGATCAGTGCGCGGCATGGGTGCCCGCGTATTCGGGAAATGCCGCGGAGATGGCAGCGCCAGTGAAGTGCCCCACCCAACCATCGGGGTTGGTAAAGAATCGAATTGCCGTGAAATCGGGTGACTCACCCATATCGAACCAGTGCCGGGTACGGGCGGGCACCCGGATCAAGTCGCCTGCGGTGCATTCAATCCGGTAGACACGGCTGTCAATGTGCAGATAGAACCCACCACCCCCTGATGCAAAAAAACGTGTTTCGTCTTCAAGATGAGTGTGTTCCTCGATGAATTTCTGCCGAAACGCGACGCGGTCTGGATGGGATGGCTGAAGGCTCACGACGTCCACCGATTTATAGCCCAACTGCTGCTTTAGGGCCTCGATGCTCGCCGCGTATGCTGCCAGTACGGAAGCTGCGGTCTTGTCGACAAGCGGCACGACCGGCCAACGCGAAAAATCCACACCCACACTGCTTAAGTGCGCGCGGATTTCAGCCAGTTCGGTGGTCAGATTTGTGGGATGGGTAGGATCGTGCTCAGGAAAAATTGTTAGTCTGCTCATGGTTGTGCTGAACTTGTCGCGAAATAAAGCAATGTTTGAAACAACGCGTCGAACGCCTCAAGATGCCGCCAAGCATCCTCTGCGCTGGCGCCCCACGCATAGAGACCGTGGCCGGCGATCAGATAGCCTGGCGCGAATGTCCTGCCTGTAAGGCGCGAGAGTTGGGACTCAATGGCAAGCGCAAGATCGGATACCTGCTGGCTGTTGGGAAAGATTGGAACCACAATTGTTTGTTCGTGGCTACGCACACCGGCAAATGCCTTTTGCAACTCCCATCCTTGGAGCAACAACTCCTCCTGCGACCGGTGCTGATACGAAATCGCAACCGCAGCCGGCGAATGAATATGAAAGACCGCTCCGATCCTGGGATCCGCCGCATAGCGCGCAAGGTGCAGCGGCGCCTCCGCTGAAAGCCCGGTAGGCAGTGGGAGCCCTGCATGGACCGCCGCGACATCGTCGGTCGTAAGGCTACCTTTGTCGCGCCCCGACATCGTGACGTAGATGCTTTCGCCGTCCTTGACGGAAAAGTTGCCTGATGTCGCGGGTACCCACCCCCGCGCAGCCGCGCGCTGACCGATGCGAACGAGGGTCTCAGCGGTGTCGGCGATCAGAAAAGCAGGCGGAAGAGCGGCAGCTGTCACGGGACAGAGTATAGGCCGGATAAACGCCCTGTTGCTTCGTCCCCCGCGGGCTGGCGTGTGCAATGGGCTCGCCCTGCCCTGGCCGAGGGCGCTGAAAACTTGCGCTGCTCGCCGCGCTTGACCCTGGCCCGAGGGGTTCGCAGCCGCTCATCAGGCCATGGATCGCACAGTTGGGCCACGGCAGCGCAGCCGTAGGCGCGCTGCCCTCCTCGGGAGGGCCGCTAAGCGAGCTGCGCAGCGCCGGCGGGTTCGCCCCTCGAGCCCGCCTCGGGCGGGCCTCGGCATGGCGGAGGCGGGGCCGCCTGCGCCGGCGCCGCTTTGGCATCGAGGTGCGCGAGGATCTTCTCGATCACCACCGGATCCTCGATGCAGGAGATGATGCCCATCGCCCCGCCGCACACCGCGCAGGTCTCGATGTCGATGTTGAACACGCGCTTGAGGCGCTGCGCCCAAGTCATCGCCGCGTGGCGCTCGGTCGCGGCGCGCTCGTCTGTCGCGGCTGCTGCCTGGCCGCTTGCGCCCTTGCCCCGGTGGGCCTTGGTCACCCGCGCGCGGTGCGCGCTGTTGGGGGCAAACACCCCGTGGTAGCGGGTGAGATTGACGCGCGGTTTGGGCACCAGCGCGGCCAGGCGCGCGAGAAAATCCAGCGGCTCGAACAGCACGTGTGTGGTGCCGTCGCGGTACGGGGTCTTGAGCTGGTATCGGACGTGTCCGCCCGCGGTGAGCGACAGGCGCGCCTCCGACACCGCCGGGCGGCTGATGTAGCGGCCGCCAGCACTTCGGTGAGGGGTTGCGCTGGTTCGTTCCGTACTACTTCGATGTCGGCACCGGCAATTCGAACCTGACCACGCAGATCATGACCGGCATCGGTCACTCGTTCCGCTGGGGCGACGTAAGGGCCGCCTGGCGCTACATCGACTACCGCTTCAAGTCCGGCGACCTCGTCGACTCGCTGTCGTTCAACGGGCCGATGGTCGGCGTCGCGTTCCGGTTCTAGGGGGCAACGCTCGGCCCGACGCTGGATTGCATGGTAGCCGTGGTTTCAGCCTGGGAGGCGATGTCCGGTCAATGAAAGTCCCGGCTCTCCGCCCGCAACGTTCCGATGAGGTGGGACCAGTCTTCCAGCCGGTCCGCGATCAGATGCTGGACCGCCCCCTGCCGCTGCCACTGGCCGTGCACCGCCATCAGGCGTGAGCGCAGCAGCGGAATGCGGAACCGCTCGCGCACGTGGCTCCACACGATCACGTTGATGGTGCCGTCTTCGTCCTCGAGGGAAACGAAGATGGTCCCCTTGGCGGTGCCGGGCTGTTGCCGGACGGTGACGAGCCCGCAGGTGCGGGTGTAGCGCCCACCCGGCAGGTCACGCAATTGTGTGGATGACAGCATGCGGCGCCGGCTCAGTTCGGGTCGCAGCAACGCCATGGGATGACGCCGCAGGCTGAGGCCCAGCACCGCGTGATCGACCAGGATTTCTTCCGCTTCGGACGCTTCCGGCAACAGCAGTTGCTGTTCATGGATCGGCGCATCGACCAGCAGCGCCGTCGCAGGCTGCGATGCAGCCGCCTCCCAGAACTGCTGCCGCCGATGACCCGCGAGACTCGCCAGCGCATCGGCCGCGGCCAGCCGCTTCATATCGCCCACCGTGAGCGCGGCCCGTCGCGCCAGGTCGGCCACATTCTCGAACGGTCGCCCGCGCCGGGCCGCGACGATGCGTGTCGCCACCGCTTCCGACAATCCGGCGATCGTCTCCAGTCCCAGTCGCACTGCCGGTGCCCGCGGCAGATACTCGAGCGTGGCCTGCACCTCGCTGTGCGAAACGTCGACCGGTCGCACTTCCACCTCGTGACGCTTTGCGTCCTGCACGAGCTGGCTGGCGGAATAGAACCCCATGGGCTGCGAATTGAGCAGCGCCGCGAGAAACGCCGCGGGCTCGTGGCACTTGAGCCATGAACTGATATAGGCGAGCAGCGCGAAGCTGTACGCATGGCTTTCCGGAAAGCCGTACTCACCGAAGCCTTCGATCTGCCGGAAGATCGCTTCGGCGAACTCGGGGTCGTAGCCGTTCTTCTTCATGCGGCCCACGAGCTTGTCGTGGAACGGGCCCAGCCCGCCCTTGCGCTTCCACGCCGCCATCGCGCGCCGCAGCTGATCGGCCTCGCCCGGCGTGAAATCGGCCGCGATCATCGCGATCTGCATCACCTGCTCCTGGAAGATCGGGATGCCCAGCGTGCGTCCCAGGGCGGGTTTCAGTTCGTCCTTCAGGTCGTGAACGGGCTCGCCCTTGCGCCGGCATTCGAGATAGGGATGCACCATGCCGCCCTGGATCGGTCCGGGCCGCACGATCGCCACTTCGACGACCAGGTCGTAGAACACGCGGGGCTGCAACCGCGGCAGCATCGACTGCTGCGCCCGGCTCTCGATCTGGAACACGCCGACCGTGTCGGCCTTGCAGATCATCTCGTAGGTCTCGCGATCGTCCTGCGGAATGTCCTGCATGGTGTGGCGCCATCCGTAACGCTGGCTCATGAACTCGAGCGCACGACGGATGGCGCTCAACATGCCGAGCGCCAGCACGTCCACCTTGATGAGCCCCAGCGTATCGAGATCGTCCTTGTCCCACTGGATGACGGTGCGATCCGCCATGGCGGCGTTCTCGATCGGCACGATGCGGCTCACCGGCCCGCGCGCGATCACGAACCCGCCCGTGTGCTGGCTCAGGTGCCGCGGAAAATCCAGCAGCTGCAGCGTGAGGGCGAGCCATTGCTCCGCCCCCGCATCCTGCGGATCGAGCCCCGCTTCCTGCAGCCGCGCTTCGATCGCCTGGCGCGCATCCCACCATTGATGATTCTTCGCGACGCGATCGACGGCCTGCGCATCGAAACCGAGCGCCTTGCCCACGTCGCGGATGGCGCTGCGCATGCGGTAGCAGATGACCGTGGCCGCGATGGCCGTGCGGTCACGACCGTATTTTCCATAGAGATACTGGATCACCTCCTCGCGCCGTTCGTGCTCGAAGTCCACGTCGATGTCCGGCGGTTCGTTGCGCTCCTTCGACAGGAAGCGTCCGAACAGCAATGTGGTTTTCTCCGGGCTCACCTCGGTGATGCCCAGGCAGTAGCACACGGTGGAGTTGGCGGCAGAGCCGCGTCCCTGGCACAGGATGCCCCGGCCGCGGGCGAAGTGCACGATGTCGTGCACGGTCAGGAAGAATTTCTCGTACTCGAGCTCGCCGATGATCCCGAGTTCCTCTTCGATCTGCGCGTGCACCTTCTCCGAGATCCCGCCGGGGAAACGCCGCTTCGCCCCTTCGTAGGTCAGGTGGCGCAGATGGGATTGCGGTGTCTGCCCGGCCGGCACCACTTCCTCCGGATATTCGTAGCGCAGTTCGTCCAGCGAGAAATCGCAGCGGGCCGCGATGTCGAGCGTGGCCTGCAGCAGGTCGGGCGGATAGAGCCGACCCAGTCGCAGCCGCGAGCGCAGATGCCGCTCGGCATTCGGGTACAACGCCTCGCCGCATTCGGTCAGCGGTTTGCCGATGCGAATGGCAGTCAGCACGTCCTGCAGGTGCCTGCGGGACCGCATATGCATGTGCACGTCGCCCGCCGCCACCAGCGGCAATCCGACCCTCTCACCCAGATCGCGCAGGCGTTGCAGCCAGGCCTTGTCGTCGACGGCATGCAATAGTTCCACTGCAATCCACGCACGGTCCGGAAAAGCCGACCGCAGCCACCGTCCCTGCAACAACAACGCATCGGATTTCGCGGTGCGATCCGGCACCCACAGCAACAGGCAACCGTCCAATGCCGCGGGTTCGATATCCTCGATCCGCAGACGATAGCTGCCCTTCGGCGAGTTCCTTCGCAACCGCGTGATGAACTCGCTGAGATTGCCGTAACCCTCGCGATCGCAGGCCAGCACGACCAGCCGGAACGGTGGCTCGGCCTCGACGGCGAACTCGGCGCCGATCAGCAGGGGCAGCCCCTTCTCCTTCGCGACCAGATGCGCGCGCACCACGCCGGCCAGCGAACATTCGTCGGTGATGGCGAGCGCGCGATAGCCGAGCTTCAGCGCCTGTTCGACCAGTTCCTTCGGATGGGATGCCCCGCGCAGGAAACTGAAGTTGCTGAGGCAGTGCAGCTCGGCGTATTCCGGCAGCACGGCACTCATGCGAACACTCCGTGCAGGAACCAGTTGCTGCCCTCCTGCACCACGCGATGCCGATAGATCCACAACAGTCCTGCCTGGGGACTCAGGGCCACGTAGTAGTCGCGGGTCAGGTCACCGATGACCCTGCCGTCGCGCTGGCAACGATCCCACCAGCCGCCCTCCATGCGATGCGGACCGGTCAGCAGTTCCAGCACGCCCTGATACACGGGCTTCTCCTGATGCACAGCGAGCGGCAACGGCTGCGGCAGGATCCACGAAGGCTGCGGCAGCACCGGCACGGGCGCCATCGACGTCGGTGGCTGCGGCATCGTGGCCGGATGCCAGAGCTGCATCGCCTCGAGGCGATGATCGGCCACGAGTTGCGGACGACGTACGCGCTCCGGACCGAGCCGGGCCGACAGCCGTTCCAGCAACCGATGCAGCGGTTCGCGCTGCGGTGACGCCTCGAGCAGCAGCGAAGCATTGCCGGCCGTCAGCGGTTCGGGTTCCGTCGCACACAGGACGAGATCACTGACCGGCGCCTTCAGGCCCGTGCGGTTCAATCGCTCGTTCAGCAAGCGCGCCAGATACTCGACATCGCGTGTGGCCTGAGCCGTGTTGATCGTCAGTTCGCCACCCGGCCCCACTGCGCGAGCGCGTTGACCGTCATGGCGCCAGCGCAGCGTGAAATGCCGCACACCGGCGTGTCGCGCCGCCAGCCAGCCGGACATCTGGGTGAGCAGATGCCGTGCGCCCTGCATCAGCGCCGCCACGGATTCGGTGCGGCCGGGCAACTCGAGCCGCGCTTCGAAGCTTTCCGGCAGTTCCAGCCAGACGTGACATTCGGGCTGTTCGCCATAGGCCTGGTCGAGCGCGTTCAGGACATCGGGGGCGCAACGTCGGCTCAATCCGGCACGGGGTAACCGCCGCACATCGCCCAACGTGCGGCAGCCCAATCGCGTGAGCAGCGGCCGCTCGGCAGCGACCTTACTCATCGTCCGCAAGGGCAAGGCATCGAGAAGATCCTGCAGAGGTCCTGCAAAACCATTGCGCACACCACCGCGCGCCAGCGCCAGCGCGCCCATGCCGGTCGGTGCCCAGGCCCGCGCAGCACAATCGAACGGTTCCGCTTCCTTCAGGATCCGCTTGCGCAGCGCCGCCTTGCCCCCGAACAGACGCTCGCTGGCAGCGAGTTCCAGCAGCACCGCGTCCTCGCACAGCGCAACCCGCGGCGTGAACTGCAACGCCCACCAGCCGATAGCCTCAGTCGAGACCGGTGACGAGGGCCTGGGAATCAGCGCCAGCCAGTGAGTCATGATGGGTAGCCGGAACGCCAGGAGCAGGCCGGACCACGCGACGCGGCAGCACGCGCTCCAGTGCGGACGACAGCGCGGCCAGTTCCAGTTCGCTTTCGTGCTGGGGACCGCGGCGCTTCAGGATGCGCAGCCGGATGCCGCCTCCGGTCCCGGGTTGCACGAGCAGGCGCAGCGGTGCCGGCGAAGCCTCGGCCTGTACCAATGCCGGACGGAACAGGAACACCGGCCCGCTATGGCGTTGCGCGCAGGACTGCAACCGGCGCAGCTGCTCCGACCGGGCCTTCGGCAACCAGGCGAGCACGGCGCCCTGCACGTTGGCCTTGATCGCCTCTTCCGCGATCCACAGGCGCCGGTCAGCGCTGTCGCTTTCGATCCAGATGAAGCGCTCGGGCCGCAGGCCGTACTGGCGCAATCCGGGCAGATGCGGCGGCTGCGGCGGACCGACCAGCAGGACCGTGCCGCCTTCCGCGACGAGACGTCCCAATCCCGGCCCCACCATCCGCCATTCGCTCACGCCCGCTTGGGGCTGCAGCAGTTCGGTCAGCGCGCCGCATGGCCAGCCTCCGCCGGGCAGTTCGGAATCGAGCCCGGGATGTCCTGTGGGCACGACCGCCCCACCCCGGTGCAGCAGTTCGTTGCCTCGCCATACCGCCGAGGCCAGTTGCCAGGGCAAGGCGGCGATCGGCGTCGAAGGGACAGGAGCAGGAGCGGAAACCAAAGGCGCGGCAGCGGACACGTCTGCCGCCGGCGTTTGCGCATCCGACAGCGACAGCCGCCCCTGCCCCATGGAAAAGGCATTCATGACACGGGAACCGGAAACTGTGTTTAATTACAGTACTCCGATCCCAGAGAGCCTGTCGAGCCCCTCCTGCCCGTCTCGGGCCGGCCGGTCTACACCGCGCGTCTGCGCCTCGCCGCGAAACCCAGGGCGACGATTCCGGAAATCATCATGGCCCACGCCGACGGCTCCGGCACCGGGTGGAGCAGCACGCCCGAATCTGACGTGAACGTGAAGCTGCCTACCGGGTTGCCGACCGCATCGGTGACCAGCACCGATCGCAACGCGGCGGTGCCGAGAAAGTTCGACTGCACGATCACCTGCGGGTAGGGATCCGGCAGCGGGAGCGAACTCTTCGACTCGATCGACGCACTGAGCGAAGCCTGCACGGCGAACGGCTCGCCGTAGACGAATCGGACGTCAGCGCCATTCCATGCAATTCGTAGGAGAACTGCGCCGTGCCCGTGCCGCTCATGCCGGGCGCGGTGATGGTCGCGTAATCGCGGAAATTGGCGAAGCCGCCCAGCGGATTGAACGGGAAATCGAACCCGGCGCTGGCGGACGTCTGGGCCGGGCCGAGGAGATCCCGGATGGTGGCCGCGTGACCCGGCGGACAGGCCACGGCACAGACCGCAGCCAGGGTGGCCAGCTGCAGGAATCCCCCGAAAACGATGGGTCGCGCTGCGTTCATGGTCGCCAGCTCCCGCGCAAATATGACGGGTTGTCAGGTTCCACGTCAGGGGATCGATCCTGCGTCAAGGCAGCCGAGCCCGGACCGGCGGCTCGTCGCGGGTCCAGCCGCGGATCGGGGAATAAATCACCGGTCACCCGGGTATGACGAGGTGGAAGGGTCGCCCCGACGGCGATCCGGACACCCACCCATCACCCGGAGTCTCCCATGGATCGTCGTCATTTCCTGCGTGTTGCCGCCCTGGGCGGCGGTGCCGTCTTCGCCTCGGGCCTGACCGGCCACGCCGCCCGGGCCGCGGATTCCTCGAATCGCTACGAGGATTTCTATTTCGTGCAGCTTTCCGACACCCATTGGGGCTACCAGGGGTCGGCGAATCCCGACGCGGCGGTCACGCTGCACAAGGCGGTGGCCGCGGTGAACGCACTGCCGCTCGCGCCCGACTTCGTCGTCTTCACGGGCGACCTGACCCACACGACCGACGATCCGCAGGAGCGCCGGCGCCGCATGGCCGGGTTCCAGTCGATCGTCGCCGGACTCGATGTGAAGACTCTCCGCTTCATGCCCGGCGAACACGACGCGTCGCTCGACCAGGGCGCCGTCTACCGGGAGTTCTTCGGCGATCCGTTCTACGCGTTCGACCACAAGGGCGTGCACTTCATCGCCATCGACAACGTTTCCGACCCCGGCGCGAAGATCGGCGACGCGCAGCTGGAATGGCTGCGCGCGGATCTCGCGAAGCTGGACCGGGCAGCGCCGATCGTGGTCCTCACCCATCGGCCGCTGTTCGACCTCGAACCGAAATGGGATTGGGCAACGCGCGATGGCGCACGCGCCGTCGATCTGCTGATGCCCTTCGCGAACGTCACCGTGTTCTACGGGCACATCCATCAGGAGCACCATCGCATGACCGGCCACATCGCCCATCACTCGGCGAAGTCGCTGATCTTCCCGTTGCCCGCGCCGGGCTCGCAACCCAACCGTGCTCCGCTGCCGTGGGACGGCAACGCGCCTTACAAGGGGCTCGGCTTCCGGGAGATCGAGGCCGAGCGCTCGGGACAGCAACTCCGGATCGCGGAATTCCCGGTGGTGCGCGCATGATCCGCGTTCACCGCCGCCGAGTGCTCGCCATGAGCGCGGCGATCCTGGCCGCGGGAGCCTTCCGCCGGGTGACCGCACAGGATGAACCGCGCGTCATCGAAGTGGTCGCACGTCGATTCCGCTTCGAACCGGCGGAGATTCCCCTCAAGGCCAACGAAAAGGTCATCATCGCGATCCGCTCGCTCGACTTCGTGCATGGCATGAACATTCCCGATCTCCACCTGCGGCTCGACCTGCCGCCCGGCCGCGTGACGCGGCTGGAGCTGCAACCGAAGGCACCGGGAGTGATCGAGTTCCTCTGTGACAACTTCTGCGGCGAAGGGCACGAGCAGATGCATGGCCGTTTCGTCGTCGCGGCCTGAGAACGCCGTGAGCCGTGCCAGGATGTTCGAAGAGCGCGTGCTGCCGCATCTCGATGCGGCGTACAACCTCGCCCGGTGGCTGCTGCGCGATGCCCGGGCCGCCGAGGACGCGACCCAGGAAGCGTCGCTGCGGGCCCTGCGCTACCTCGATTCGCTGCGCGACGGCGATGCTCGCGCGTGGCTGCTGGGGATCGTGCGCAACACCTGCTTCAACGCCTTGAGCCGGTCGCGACGGGCCGGGACCGAAGTGGAATTCGACAGTGCTGAATTCGAAGCCGCCCTCGCCGCTCCCGAGACCTCCGACCCCGCCGTTGCGCTCGAGCAAGCCCGGCTCGGGCGGCGCATCGATGCCGCGATCCAGGCGCTGTCCGCGCCGTTGCGCGAAGTCCTGGTGCTGCGCGAGCTGGAAGACCTCGAGTACGCGCAGATCGCGCAGATCGTGGAGATACCGATCGGCACGGTGATGTCGCGCCTGTCCCGGGCGCGCGAGAAACTGCGCGAGGCCCTCATGGCGAGCCGCATGCATGAATGACATGGAACGAGACGACGATCAGGACATCTCATCGCTGGTGCGCCGGCACGCGACACGTCACGCGGCGGGAGATGATCTCCGCGCCGCGGTGCGCACACAGATCACGCTTGCGGATGCCGGCCGCGCGCAACGGACCGGATCGCGCCGAACCCTGCTCGAGGCGGTGCGCCGCACGTGGCAAAGCCGCGGCTGGCGCGGTCCGGCGGCGGGGTTCGCGCTCGGCGTGGTCCTGACCGTTGCGATCTTCCCCGGGCTCGAGCGCATCGAGTTCACGCACGCGCTCGACCGCGAACTCGTGGCCGACCACGTCCGCGCGCTGCGCGAGGGGCCGTTGACCGAGGTCGCGTCGTCCGACCGGCATACGGTGAAACCCTGGTTCCAGGGCCGTCTGGACTATGCCCCGCCGGTCTTCGATCTCGCCGCGGACGGCTTCCCGCTGCTCGGCGGTCGCGTCGAACGCGTGCGCGGGACCGCGACGGCGGCTCTGGCCTTCGTACGCAATCGTCATGTCATCGACCTCTTCGTGTGGCCTGCCGGCGACCGCGCCGAACTCCAGGTCGAAACCCATCGAGGCTTCAACGTGGTGCGCTGGTCGGACGGCGCCATGCAGTACCGGGCCGTTTCCGATCTTGGACGTCAGGAACTGGAGCGTTTCGCGCGGGCCTACCAGGAGCAATCCCGGCGGCAGTAGCCGGCCTTCTGGCCGCTGCGCACCGTACCCACCGGCCACCGCGGCGTCATCACCGTGGGCGGCGCCATCAAGGGCATCGAGAGCGAAGGCCGAGGCGGAAGCGCTGCGCGTGCAGAACGCCGCGCTCACCCGGAGCAAGGAAGTGCTCGAACTGCGGCGCATCGAGGTGGAGCATCTCAAGGCCGAGAAGTGGAACGGCGCTCTGCCCCGGAACATCTACGCCGGGACACCCATCCCCTTCTTCAACCCTTCGTCCGGCAAATAGCCGGGCGTCACCCACCTCCTTCGACACGCAGGGGGGGCCGTGCGCCCCAGCTACGCTGGGCGCTGCCCAGTCAGGGGTGGTGGCATCTCACTGCAAACGCGCGGTCTCCGCTTCCTTCTTCCACTCCCAGGGCGGGACCGCCCCGAAATCGGACCACAGGCGCAGGCCGGCATCGCGCGCATCGGATTCGGCAGCCGCATAGACTTCGCCGTCCTCCGCGGTCTGCTCCTCCGGGAACTTGACGTGCCACCACGCGAGCCCCATGCGCAGCAGCTCGAGGTTCACGTCGCGGCCATCGTGGACGATCTTTGCGACGAAGGGCTCGCGGCGATCCGGCTTGCTCCCGATCAGGTCCACGTCCCGTCCCTGCACGAGATCCGACAGCGCGGCCTTGGCGGCCTTGCCGAAGGGTTGCTTCTTGTCCGGCGCGTCGATGCCGCCCAGGCGCACCTTCATCTTCTTCTTGGCCGGCGTGATCACGGTCACCGTATCGCCGTCGGTGACGCTGACGACGCGGGCTCGCAGGCTCTGGCTTTCCGCCGCCTGGGCGGCCGCCGCGACGAGACAAAGAAGAGGAACGAGCCACAGGACATGCATCGGGAAGGCCCTGTCGGTTGCGATGAAGCGCGAGTCTACACAGGCCGGCAACGACCCGCGCGACGGGTTGCTGTGCAGTGCATCAATTGTCGGAAGCCGGGAACAGACGGAACTGATGGTCCGAGTGGCCGCCGGCACGACCGACTCCGGCGATCTCCAGGGCCTGCCGCAACGTGCTCACGTGTCCGTCGCCATTCTCGGGGAGCACCTCGGCGTTGCGCAGCTTCCCCAGCACGCGCGCATTCGCTTCGCACAGGATCACCTGCACGCCTCGTTTGCGTAGTTCGGTCCATACTTCCTCCAGCGTCTGGATACCGGTGATGTCCATGAACGGCACGTTGGCGAGCCGCAGGATCAGGGTCTTCGGCAAGGTGTGGGTCTGCAGGAGCGCGCGCTCGAAGTTCTCCACCGCGGCAAAGAACATCGGCCCCGCTATCTCGTAGACCAGCACGCCGTGGGGGAGTTCGCGCACGCCGAGTTCGGCGAGTTCGACCTGCAGCGAACGCGCATCGACCGGTTTCGTTTCCACCGTCTCCGCCATGCGGCGGAGAAAATGCAGCACCGCGAGGATCACGCCGACGTTCACGGCCACGACGAGATCGGCGAATACCGTCAGGAGGAAGGTGATGACGAGGATCACGCGATCCGCGATGGGCGCGCGGCGCAGGATCAGCGCGAAATGCTTCACCTCGCTCATGTTCCATGCCACGACGAACAGGATCGCGGCGAGCGCCGCCAGCGGAATGCTCGATGCAAGCGGCGCGAGGAACAGCAGGATGGCGATCAACGTCACGCCATGCGTGATGCCGGCCAGCGGTGAGGTCGCGCCGTTGCGGATGTTCGTCGCCGTGCGAGCGATGGCACCGGTCGCCGCAAAGCCTCCGAACAGCGGCGTGGCGATGTTCGCGATGCCCTGCCCGATCAGTTCCTGATTCGAGTCGTGCCTGGTGCCGGCCATGCCGTCCGCGACCACGGCCGACAGCAGCGATTCGATGGCGCCCAGCATCGCGATGGTAAACGCCGGCCCCATGAGGGAGAGGATCTGCGAGAACGACAGATCGGGCATGCTGAAACTCGGCAGCCCGGTGGGAATGCCGCCGAAGGCACTGCCGATGGTCGCGACATCGGGGAAATGGAAGATGGCCTGGAGAATCGTCGCCAGCACCATCGCCACCAGCGGCCCGGGAACTCGCGACAACGCTTTCACACGAGGCGTGTAGATCACCAGCAGCAAGCTCAGCAGCGCGAGCCCGGCCGTGGGCCAGTGCACCCGCGGCAGCACTTCGATCAGGTGCCACAGCCGTTCGTGGAAATGTTCGCCGTCCACCTTGGGCAGACCGAGGAAGTCGCGCCACTGCCCGACGAAGATGATGACGCCGATGCCCGCAGTGAAGCCAACGATGACCGGCGCCGGGATGAACTTGATGACCCCACCCAGCTTGGCGATGCCCATCAGCAGCAGCATCACGCCCGCCATGAGAGTGGCGATCTGCAGCCCGGCGATGCCGTACTTCGCGGTGATGCCCGCGAGGATGGCGATGAACGCTCCGGTGGGCCCCGCGATCTGCAGCCGGCTGCCGCCGAGCAGCGAGACCAGTCCGCCGCCGATGATGGCGGTGTAGATGCCCTGCTCGGGTCGTGCGCCCGACGCGATTGCGAACGCCATGGACAACGGCAGTGCCACGACGCCGACGATGGCACCCGCGATCAGGTTCGGCAGCCATTGCGCGCGGCCGTAGAGACCGGCGCGATGGGCCTCCAGCAGGGCAATCACGGTCGCGATCCCCGTCGGGGCCTCGTGCCTGCCGCACGAGGCCGGCAACGCCGGGCCCGCTGGAACGCCTTCGTCATACTCCGACACGATACAACGGAAGGAGCCTCGCGCTGAAGCGCCGGCACGGCATTGACCGGCGGAGCCGGTGCACCGATCCTAGACGCATCGTGTCGAACACCCTCCTCTGCAGGGCCGTCCAGGCTGCGCTGTGCCTGGCGGCAAGCGCAGTCCACGCCGATGAAATCCACGGCGAAGTCGTCGGCATCATCGACGGCGACACGCTCATCGTGCTCGCGGAAGAACGCCAGCTCCGCGTCAGGGTGGCCGAGATCGACGCCCCGGAGAAAGGTCAGGCGTTCGGCCACAAGGCCCGCCTGCACCTCGGGGATCTGTGCATCCGTCGCCCGGCGCAAGTCGCCTCGCAGGTGCGCGATGTCTACGGCCGGATCGTCGCGCGCGTGCAGTGCGACGGCATCGATGTCTCCGAGGCACAGGTGCGCGCGGGCTTCGCGTGGGTCTTCACGAAGTACGCGCCGCTCGATTCACCGCTGTACGTCCTTGAAGCCCAGGCGCGAGCGGCTCGCCGCGGGCTGTGGGCCGGCAGCAGGCCGCAGGCGCCCTGGGACTGGCGCGCTCCGCTGACCGCGCGGCGCGACCGACAGGCGGATGCAGCGACCGTCGCGCCGACGACCGTGATGAAGCCCCCGGACCAGGACTGCGCCGACGGCCCCGGCATCCGCCGGCAGGACGGCTCCTGCGCCACCGCGGCCGACGTGGTCGTCGACCTGCTGCTCGCACCCAAGACGGATCTCACGGCGGACCAGGGTTGCGGCTCGCGCGGCGGTCCGGGATTCCGCCTCCCGAACGGCAAATGCGCGAGCTGGCGCGACTTCTAGGGCCCGGACTCCGCGGCTTCCTCTTCGAGTCCCTCGCGCTGCATCGCGCTCCATTCGCGCACGAGCCGGTAGGCCACGGCGAGCAGCGTCGGACCGATGAACACGCCGATGAACCCGAAGGCGAGCACGCCACCCAGCACGCCCAGCAGCACGAGGATGAACGGCAGATTGGCGCCACGGCTGATCAGGTAAGGCTTGATCACGTTGTCGATGGTGCTCACGAGCAGTGCGCCCCACAGCAGCGTGAAGATCGCCCAGCCGACGCTGCCCTCGAACCAGAGCCATGCTGCCGCGCCGAGCCACACCAGCGGTGGACCGAACGGCACCACCGACAGGAAGAACGTGAGCCCGCCGAGAAGCAGCGCGCCGGGCACGCCCGCGATGAGTAGCCCGATCACCTGCAGCACCGCCTGCGCGAAGGCGGTGCCGATGATCCCGTAGACGACGCCGCGGATCGTGGCTTCCGCCACATCCACCAGGCGCAGCGCGCTGGCGCCCGCGAGTCGGGTCACGAGGCGCCGGCTGCGCGATGCGATGGCATCGCCGTCGCGGTACAGGAAGAAGCAGATGAAGGTGCTGAGGAGCAACGTCACCATGCCCTCGAGAAGCGCCTGGGCAACCGCGAGCAGCCAGGTCTTGGTGGACCCCATGAACGGCTGCACCGCCTGCGCCAGCGAACCGCTCTCGGTAGCTATGGCGGCCCAGCGCTCCTGGAGCGAACCGCCGACGAGGGGCAGAGAAGCCACCCACGCCGGCGGGCCCGGCAATCCGCGATCCAGCAGCCCCTTCACCACCTGCACGAGCGTCTCGGCATTCTCGGCAAGACCGACGGTGGCCAGCGCGATCGGTACCAGTAGCGCGAGAACGATCGCCGTCGTCATGAGGCTCGCGGCCGGGGTCATGCGATCACCCAGCCGGGTGCGGAGTCGCAGATACAGCGGCCAGGTGGTGAAGGTGAGGATCGCCGCCCACAGGATGGCGGAGAAGAACGGCCGCAGCACCAGCGCGCAGGCGACCGCCAACGCGGCGAGCGCCGCTGGCCAAACGTAGCGCTCGATTCGTGTCTGGATCATTCCCGCAGTCTACGCGGGTGATCGTGGGAGGCCGTCACTCTGGATGAGGTTTGCCCCCATCCCAACCTTCCCCCGCGAACGCGGGGGAAGGGGTGTACGTCCCCTCCCCCGGCTGCGCCGGGGGAAGGTTGGGATGGGGCAAGCTTCACGCAGAGCGCCAACGCCAGAAAAACAAAACCCCCAGCGAACTGCTTCGCCGGGGGTTTCGCCATAGCCGAACTTCGCTTACCGCAATCCCGGATTCGCCGCCTTCGCCGCCCGCAACGCTTCGATCCGATCATCGAGCGGCGGGTGCGACATGAACAGCGCCTTCAGGCCGGCGCCGGGACCGCCTGAGATGCCGAACGCCTGCAACGAGTCGGGCAATGCCGCCGGCTCGTGCGCCTGCTTCAAGCGCTGGAGCGCAGCGATCATCTTGTCGCGGCCCGCCAGCGAGGCACCGCCGGCATCGGCGCGGAACTCGCGACGGCGACTGAACCAGGCGACGATGATGCTCGCGAGGATGCCGAGCAGGATCTGCGCGATCATCGACGCAACGAAGAAGCCGATGCCCTGGCCGCGCTCATTCTTGAGCACGACCCGATCCACGAAGTAGCCGACCACGCGCGACAGGAAGATCACGAACGTGTTGACCACGCCCTGGATGAGCGTCAGCGTCACCATGTCGCCGTTGGCGACATGGCTCACTTCGTGGCCCAGCACGGCTTCGGCCTCGTCCTTCGACATGCTCTGCAGCAATCCGGTGCTCACCGCGACCAGCGCATTGTTGCGGCTCATGCCGGTGGCGAAGGCGTTGATGTCGGGCGCATCGTAGATGGCGACTTCGGGCATGCCGATGCCGGCCTGCTGCGCCTGGCGGCGCACGGTGTCCACGAGCCAGCGCTCGGTGGCGTCGCGCGGCTCGGTGATCACCTCGGCACCGGTGGAGCTCTTCGCCATCCACTTCGACATGGCGAGCGAGATGAAGGCACCGCCGAAACCGAAGATCGCCGCGAATGCCAACAGCCCGCCGTAGTTGAGCCCGTTGGCGGTCAGCCAGCGGTCGACGCCCAGCAGGTGCGCCACGATGCCCAGCACGAACACCACGGCCAGGTTGGTTACGAGGAACAGGATCACGCGTTTCACTACGATTTACCTCCAGATGAAGTTCCGGACCAGCCGTTAGAGGGTGGCACCCTCCGGGGGTTCCCCCGGTATGCGCACGAGATATTAGGGCGTCCGTTCGAGCTCGTCGTGCAGCGCGAGCCAGGTTTCCTCCAGTTCCGCGAGGCGCCCGGCGATGCGCGCCTGATCGAGCAGGCAGGCCTTCAGGGTGTCCTTCCGTTCCGGAGCATATAGGTCGGGGGCGGCCATGCGGGTTTCAAGATGTTGCTTCTCGCGTTCGAGCTGGGCGATCTGGTTCTCGACGGACTTCAACTTGTTCTCGAGCGGCTTGCGCTGCGCAGCGGCCTGGGCGCGCGCCTCGGCTTCGAGACGGCGCTGCTCGCGCCGGTTCGGTGCGTCGCGCACCGGTTCGTCGGTTCGTACCGGCGCGGCTGCGCCCGCAAGCCATTGGCGATAGTCCTCAAGATCGCCATCGAACGGGCCGGCGGCACCATCGGCCACCAGCCAGAACTCGTCCACGGCCGCTCGCAACAGGCTGCGGTCGTGGGACACCAGCACCAGCGCACCCGGAAACGACTGCAGCGCGAGCGTCAGAGCCCCGCGCATCTGGAGGTCCAGGTGGTTGGTCGGCTCGTCGAGCAGGAGCAGATGCGGCTTGCGATACACGATCAGGGCCAGCGACAGCCTGGCCTTCTCACCGCCCGACATGGGCCCGACCGGCAACAGTGCCGCGTCGCCGTGGAAGCCGAAGCCGCCCAGGAAGTCGCGCAGGTCCTGCTCGCGCGCCCGTCGGTCGAGGCGCAGGAAGTGTCCGAGCGGGGTATCGTCTTCGCGCAGTTGGTCGAGCTGATGCTGCGCGAAGTAACCGATGCGCAGACCCCTGCCCTCGTGGCGCGCCCCGGTAAGCGGGGCCAAGGTGCCGGCCAGCACCTTCGTCAGCGTCGACTTGCCCGCGCCGTTGCGTCCGAGCAGGCCGATGCGCGAGCCCGGACGAATGGTGAGCTTTAGCCCCCTCAACACAACGTGGTCGCCATAGCCGGCCACGACGTCGTCCAGCACCAGCAGCGGATCGGAGGCACCGCCCGGATCAGCGAAGCTGAAATCGAACTCCGAGTCGGCCTGAGCTCGTGCGACCAGCTCGATACGGTCCAACGCCTTCAGCCGGCTCTGCGCCTGACGGGCCTTGGTGGCCTTGGCGCGGAAGCGCGCGACGAAGGCCTCGAGCTTCTCGATCTCGCGGATCTGGCGATCATGGGTCGCGTTCTGCTGCGCCAGCTGCTCCGCACGCGTGCGCTCGAAGGCGGTGAAGCCGCCCGCGTAGAGCTTGAGCGTGCGGTTGTCGAAATGGCAGACGGCCGTCACGACGTTGTCGAGGAACTCGCGGTCGTGCGAGATCACCAGCAACGTGCCCTGGTAGCTGGCGAGCCATTGCTCGAGCCAGATGACGGCATCGAGGTCCAGGTGATTGGTGGGCTCGTCCAGCAGCAAGAGATCCGACCGCGACATGAGCGCGCGCGCCAGTTGCAGCCGTACGCGCCAGCCGCCGGAGAATTCGCGCACGGGGCGCGGATGATCGGACGTGGTGAAGCCCAGGCCCGCCATCAGCGTCGCGGCACGTGCCGGGGCCGAATGCGCGTCGATCTCGGCCAGGCGTCCGTGCAGTTCGCCCAGGCGCACGCCGTCGCCGGCGACTTCCGCTTGAGCGAGGTCGGCTTCGACCGTGCGCAATTCGGCATCACCGTCGATGACGAATTCCAGCGCCGCCCGCTCCAGCGCCGGCACCTCCTGCTCCACCTGGGCCACGACCCACTTGGGCGGGATCGAGACATCGCCTTCGTCCACGTGCAGCGTGCCGAGCAACAGGCGGAACAGGCTCGACTTGCCGCAACCGTTGGGCCCGATGACGCCGACCTTCTGACCCGGGTAGACGGCGAGGTTGGCGCCTTCGAGCAGGCGGCGGGTACCGCGCTGGAGGGTGACGTTACGGAGACTTATCACCGCGTGAAAGTCCGGGAAGGCATGGGAGGTGTTGCCCCCCTTGGGGGGAGAGGCCGAAGGCCTGTCGGGGGGCCGTCATCGTTGCCGACTTACTGAATTCCCTTGCTGGCGAGGTATTCCTCGTACGTGCCGCGATAGTCGACGGGGCCATCGGGGCGCATGTCGATGATGCGCGTCGCCAGCGAGGACACGAACTCGCGGTCGTGGGACACGAAGACGAGCGTCCCGGTGTAGGCCTCGAGCGCCGCGTTGAGCGACTCGATGGATTCCATGTCGAGGTGGTTGGTGGGCTCGTCCAGCAACAGCACGTTGGGCTTCTGGAGCGTCAGCTTGCCGAAGATCATGCGCTGCTCCTCGCCGCCCGAGATCACCTTGACCGACTTGCGCGTCTCGTCCCCGGAGAACAGCAGCCGGCCCAGCGTGGCACGCATGATCTGCTCGTCGTCCTCCGGACGCTTCCACTTCGCCATCCAGTCGGTGAGGCTCTCGTCCGAGTCGAAATCAGCAGCGTGGTCCTGGGCGCAATAGCCCAGACGCGCCTTCTCGGTCCACTTCACGGTTCCCGCGTCGGGCTGCAGGCCGCCTTCCAGGCAGCGCAGCAGCGTGGTCTTGCCGATGCCGTTGGGGCCGATGATGGCCACCTTGTCGCCGGCGTCGATGGCGAGGTTGAAGTCCTTGAACAGCGGCTTGCCGTAGCCCTTGGTGAGGCCCTCCACCTCCAACGCGACGCGATGGAGCTTGTCCTTGAGATCCACCTCGAAGCGGATGTACGGATACTGCCGGCTGGAGGGCTTCACGTCCTCGACCCGCAGCTTCTCGATCTGGCGCTGGCGTGAGGTGGCCTGGCGCGCCTTCGACTTGTTGGCCGAGAACCGGCGCACGAAGTCCTGCAGCTCCGCGATGCGCTCCTTGGTCTTGGCGTTGGCCTGCATCTGGCGTTGCCGGGCGAGCGTGGAGGCCTCCATGTAGTCGTCATAGCCGCCGGGATAGATGCGCAGCGCCCCGTAGTCGAGGTCGGCCATGTGGGTGCAGACCGAGTTCAGGAAGTGCCGGTCGTGCGAGATGATGATCATGGTCGAGTTGCGCTCGTTCAGCACGTCCTCGAGCCAGCGGATGGTGTCGATGTCGAGGTTGTTGGTGGGCTCGTCGAGCAGCATGATGTCCGGCTCGCCGAACAGCACCTGCGCCAGCAGCACCCGCAGCTTCCAGCCGGGCGCCACCGCGCTCATGGGGCCGTCGTGCTGCGATTCCGGGATGCCCACCCCGAGCAGCAGCGCCCCTGCCCTCGCCTCGGCGTCGTAGCCGCCCATCTCGGCGAACTTCGACTCCAGCTCGGCCGCGTGCATGTAGTCGTCCTCGGTCGAGTCGGGGTTGGCGTAGATCGCATCCTTCTCGGCCCGCGTCTTCCACATCTCGTCGTGACCCATCATGACCACGTCGAGGACGCGCTGGTCCTCGTAGGCGAACTGGTCCTGGCGCAGCTTGCCGACCCGCTCGTTCGGATCGACCGTGACGGTGCCGGAGGAGGCCTCCAGATCGCCGCCCAGGATCTTCATGAACGTGGACTTGCCCGAGCCGTTGGCCCCGATCAGGCCGTAGCGGTTGCCTTCGCCGAACTTGACGGAGACGTTCTCGAACAGGGGCCGGGCCCCGAACTGCATGGTGAGGTTCTGCGTGGTGATCACGGCGGGAGGGCGAGGCGCCGAGAGCGTTGCCGCTGCGACGGGGCTGCTGAGGAAGAAAGAGGAAGACCGGGTCGAACCGGGGCCGCGATGTTACCGGCCGATGCAAATAATGCAACTCGGGTTGGAAAATTTCGGCATCGCTGCCCCCACCCTAACCCTCCCCCGGCGCTGCCGGGGGAGGGGATAGCTCCGCTATCCCCTGCGGGGCGAGGACGGCCCTCACCCTCAGTCCCTCTCCCACAGGGAGAGGGAGGTACACCCCTTCCCCCACCGAAGGTGGGGGAAGGTTGGGATGGGGGCCGCCCTAGCCTCCGACGATCAGTTCCACCGATCGTCGCATTCCTCTCCTTCCCCCACCGCAGGTGGGGGAAGGTGGGGATGGGGGCCAGCCCCCTACGACTCCTCCCCGTTCACGCAAGCCTCGTAGATCCGATCCCCGAGCACTTCCAGCGGTGTGTCCTTGCGACCCGCCTCGTGCTCACGCCGGACGTATTCGTACCCCATGTCCAACGCGTGGTTGATGAAGTCGATTTCGTAGGGCGTCTCGTCGCCGTGCCAGTGGATCTTGATCTCCGCGCGCGGCGTGCCCTTGCCGAAGTAGTAGGCAGCCAGGACCTGCAGCTTGGTCGCGTACGCACACCGCTCGCTGCGGTTCATGGTGGTGATGCGGTCGGCGTTGGCCATCCCGGCGACCAGGGCCAGCACGACTGCAAGAACGATCTTCAAGAGGCACCTCCGGAGGGATTTCGACGAACGAAGGCTGGTGCGCTGCGACAGGGCTATCCGCCGCTACGCAGTAGCAATCCGGATGCATCCGCCGGTGCCACCGATGCGGCATCGCGCAAGCGATGCCGCAGCATGCCCGAAAACCCGGGTGCTATGCTGGGCCCGCGGTCATGTGGCACCCGACTTGCATGCATTGGCCGTCAAAGAACCATAACGACAGCAGCCATGAGCACGGAGGTTCCCTTGAAAACGACACAGTTGTGGCGAGCGGCCCTGGTGACGTTGTTCGCAGCGGCGCCGGCAGCGTGGTCCCACGATCTCAGCGTGGAGGAATGCCTGGAGGGCGGCGATTTCATCCGCAACGCCGCGCTCTCGCGCGACTACGGAACGACGCGCGACCAGTTCATCGCGAAGGTCCAGGACGACCTTCTCCTCATCCAGTCCTTCCCGCCGGAGCTGCGCTGGTTCGTGCAGGACCTCGACGACGAGGTGCTCCTCGTCAGCGCGGCCGAGCGCGTGTTCGACCAGCCCTCCGACCCCGAGACGCATCGCGATACGTTCCTGCAATCGTGCTTCGGGCGGGTCAAGTTCGCGCCGCGCGCCGCACGCTGACCACACGGATCATCACCGCTCATCGCCGCGCTCGTTCACGCGCGGTGATGACGATTCGATGACCGGATCGCGCTGTTGCGAATCGCGCGACGCAAGCATTCATGCGGACCTGCGCGGCCCCATCGGCCCGAATCGCGCGCCGTTGCTGGAGTTGCATCAACGATGTCGCGGAATCCCGCGCCATTCCTCGTTGAGCGCGGGGGCGGGGGTCGTGTCAAGGCGCGAAGGAAAGTTATCAAACGCGCGGCGGGCGCGGCGGTGGATAGCGCAAACGGTCGCTGTGCACAAGGGCTGAACGATCGCATCTTCTTGTTTATTGGCGCGTTTCAGCACTGCCCGTTTCCTGGGCAATCCAGGAAAAGTCCAGCGGGGATAAGCGATTTTTCCGGTTTCCCAAAGGTTACTAACAGGTCTATCCACAGATCCTGTGGATGGTTGACGTCGCCCTCGGATGACGGAAACTACGCGCTCAGGCGTCGCAATCGCACACCGTGATGTAGCCGACCCAGTTCCATGTGGTCGCGGTCATCGGCTCGACGTCGGCATCGATGCGCCAGTGCTGGGCACCGCTGATCGGACCGAACACGCTGACGCGCCCGGCGGCGCAACCCTTGCCGCATTTCTGTGTTTCGGGGCTGCGCGCGACGCGATCGGCGCGCTCGAGCCGCGCGGGCCACGCCCGCTCGTACGCCTGGAGTGCATCGCGCACGGCGTGCTTGCCGATGCCGTTGCCCACGACCCATTCGAAGGACAGCCGGCTCGCGGGCGGGCAGCGCTGGACCGCGAGCATCAGCGGCTCGGGTTGCGGTGCCTCGGCTTTGCGTTTCTTCTTCTTGACCGGCGCTTCGTCGCCGGCCTTCTTGTCTGACTTCTTGCCCATGATCGCTCCTCGGCCGAACCTTCAGCGTCGCGTCAGCAGCGCGGAGGCTAGCCATGAGCTTTACGGCTGTCTACCGCAGGGCTTGATTGCTCCGCTGCAGGTGCCCCGCGGTCGGCAGCGAGGGGGAAACGGGCTGCTTGCGGCTACGCACCCTGCAGGAGAGTCAAGTCCGCCGCGGGAAGAAGCTGAAGAAAGTCCCGGTCGAAGGTCACGAGACGTTCGGACTGCGACTGGGCCGCAGCCGCGATCCACGCATCCGTCACGAGATTTCCGCGTAGCCCCAGGTTGAGCACCCGATCACGCAATTGGGGCCACTCCGGACCGCAGAATCCAACTTCCGCGCCAGGCGTTTCCAGGATCGCGTCGAGGAAGCCGACGGCGTCTTCGATGGCATCGGGCTGAGCGAAGACACGTGGATTCGTGACGAGGCGGAGAAATGCCGTCACGACCATCGGGAGCAGTGTCAGCGTTGCCTGGCCCTTTGCGCATTCGTCCCGGGCTTGCGACAACCACTGACGCGCTCGGGCGTGATGCGTGTGATCCGCTCTGAACCCGGCAATGAGTACGTTGACGTCCGGGGTCACGCGTCGGCCGCGTCGAGCATGGATCGGTTGCTGGTACCGTCGATTTCCCGCAGCAACCCGCCGCTCTTCGCGGACACCGGCAAGGCTTTGAGCACAGCGCGTGCGTGAGAGCGCTTGCGCCGGAGTCTCAACGCCAAACCCTCCTCGATCATCCGGGTGAGGGTGATCCGCTCCTTCGCGGCGAGCGCTTTCGCGCGCGCGAGCAGTTCGTCGTCGAGATCCAAGGTCGTCTTCATGAGACCTATCGTACAGAAATCTGTACGGCGCAACAACATTGCAGGACGCCGCCTCGCCTCAGGGCGAGTCGCCCCGGAGCGCTGCCACGATGACACGCAGACGCTCGGGCTTGGCTTCCGAGGCTTCCAGAGGCTTGCCGACGGTCAATCGGACGCGCGCAAACAATCGATGAGGCCACAGCCGTGCGATGCCCTGATAGCGCCGGCTGAAGGCACTGCCCCAGAGACCGGAGAGCGCCATGGGAACCACCGGGACGGGATTGCGCTCGAGGATGCGCGTGATGCCCGGCCGGAAGGGCTGGAGTTCGCCGGTACGAGTGAGCGAGCCCTCCGGAAAGATGGCGATCAATTCACCGGCCGACAGTGCCGCGGCCACTTCGTCGAACGCCCGCTCGAGCATGACCGCGTCCTCCTTCGCCGATGCGATGGGGATCGCCCTGTTTTCGCGGAACACGAACGAAAGGATCGGCGTGCGGAAGACGCGGTGGTCCATGACGAAGCGCATCGGCCGGCGGCAGGCGCCCATGAGGATCACCGCGTCCGCAAAGCTCACGTGGTTGCAGACGATGACCGCTGCGCCCTCCTCCGGCACGTTCTCCAGGCCCTGCTTGCGCAACCGATAGACCGAATGGATCAACAGCCAGGCGAGGAAGCGCAGCAGGAACTCCGGCACCAGCTTGTAGATGTACAGCGCGACCGCGGCGTTGGTGAGCCCCGCCGCCAGGATCAGCTGCGGGATCGACAGGCCGGCCTCGATGAACAGGATGGCCGCGATCGCGGCCCCGACCATGAAGCACGCGTTGAGGATGTTGTTTCCCGCGATGATCCGCGAGCGATGATGCGGCTCGCTGCGGGACTGGATCAGCGCGTACAGCGGCACGATGTAGAAGCCGCCGAAAAGACCCAGCAGGAAAAGATCCGCCAGCACGCGCCAGGCGCCGTGCGTGGCGACGTAGGCCCACGCGGAAAGACCGATGCCCGGCGGCGTCACCGGGCTGGCGAAATAGAGGTCGACGGCGAACACGGTGAGGCCGATGGAGCCGAACGGCACCAGCCCCAGTTCCACCTTGTGACCGGACAACCGTTCGCACGCGAGCGAACCCGCGGCCACACCGATCGAGAACACGGCCAGCAGCAACGTCACGACGTGCTCGCCGCCGCCCAGCACATCCTTGGCCAGGGTCGGAAACTGGGTGAGCAGCAGCGCGCCGTAGGCCCAGAACCACGACACGCCGAGGATCGACAGGAACACCGTCCGATGCCTACGCGTGAACGCGAGATTGCGCCACGTCTCGGTCAGCGGATTCCAGTTGATCCGCAGTTCCGGGTCGGCAGGCGGCGCCTCGGGAATCGCACGGCTCACCAGCCAGCCGACGACGGCCAGCGCCACCACCGTCATCGAAATCAGGTTGGTGCTGTTACCGGCGAGCAGCCCCGCGAGGATCGTTCCGAGCAGGATCGCGACGAACGTCCCGGTCTCCACCAGGCCGTTGCCGCCGACCAGTTCGTCCTCGCGCAGGTGCTGCGGCAGGATCGCGTACTTGACCGGCCCGAACAGCGTCGAGTGCAGCCCCATCAGGAACAGTGCCGACAGGAGCAGCGCCAGCGAGCTTGTGGCGAAGCCGACGGTCGCGACCACCATGATCGCGATCTCGAACAGCTTCACGAACCGGATCAGGCGCGCCTTTTCGAACTTGTCGGCGATCTGCCCCGCTGTCGCGGAGAACAGGAAGAACGGCAGGATGAAGAGCCCGGCGCAAACGTTGACCAGCGTCGCTGCCGACCACGTCGACAGACTCGCCGCGTGGAACGTGATGACCAGCACCAGCGAGTTCTTGTAGACGTTGTCGTTGAACGCGCCGAGGAACTGCGTCAGGAAGAACGGCAGGAAGCGCCGCTCGCGCAGGAGGCGGAACTGGCTGTGGGGCGGAGGAGCGGGCACCGCAGGCTCTCGCGATGGAGGACGGCGCGGAGTTTACCCGGTCGGCATTTGTCGATGATGCGTTCAGGGCAAAGCGACGGCACGTCGATACCCGGATCCAACCCTGCCGGATCGCTCGACCGGCGATTCGTGGCGTGGAAACGACAAGGCGTGCGATGAAGCACGCCTTGTCGCTGTCCTGGCCGCCTCGATGATCCGGGCGGTCCGTCATCCGAGCGTCGTCAGCTCCGCTTCCGCGCCTGGCGCCTCAGGGCGCCGCCGACCATCAGAAGCCCGACACCGATCATCGCGTATTCGGAAGGCTCCGGCACCGGCGTCACGGCCAGCACATCCAATCGCCCGCCCGCCGAGTTGTTCACTGCCGGCTCCCACCATTGACCGTTGCTGCCGTTCGCAATTCCCAGCCCGGTAGAGCGGATCCGAATCCAGGCATACGCATCGGGCAAGCTCGTGTTGGTGTTCTGAACACCGTTAGCCAGCAAACTCGCTACGCTGAATCCGCTGTAGCCGTTGGTGCCATTGAGAAAATCGATCGTCGAGGACAGGCCGTTCGTGAAGGCGCCGGCAACGTAGTTGATCTCCTGCTCGAAACTGGGATCGCTTGTGGCCGCACCCCAACCGTTGACTGAGCCGTTCTCGGCAAACTCGATGGGACCACCAGCGCGTCCGGTGTTGACATTGAGGCCGCCGACGTAGCGCCAGTTCACCCCTTCCACTGCGGACGACAGTTCGCTCCCATTAACGTCTGCCGAACTGGTTCCGGGAAAGTTAAGTTCGAAGGACGAGATGAAGATCGAACCGACTCCTGACGAGAACTGGTTCAGACCGTCCAGGGTGACCGTCGTACGCACTCCGGACTTGCCATCGCCCAGATTGAGGTCGGCGAGATCGGTAAACGTGATCGAACCGGCCTTCACGGCGGTGCCGCCCGAAGCGGTGGCGAAGTCGCCCTTCAGGTTGGTTGCCATGTAATTGAAATCGAATGTCACCGTTGCCGCCTGGGCAGTCGCCGCAGTGGCCGCCAGGACCGTGGCGATCGTGAGCGGGCGAAGCGCTTGCAGTTTCATGTCATTGTCTCCCTGTCATTGGTTCTCGTGGCAAGTGGGTGTGCGGGTGCCCGGACTCCGATCGAGGCGGAGAACTGGCAGAAAATCAGATGGGACTCTGGAGCCTACGCAGCGCTTCGGCGTCGAGCGGCGAGTCCGACGAAACCGAGACCCAGCAGCAACAGCGCATAGGTCTCAGGCTCCGGCACCGGGGTAGGAACAAAGCCGCCGATGAAGCCGCCAGCTGGGGCCTGGGTCTCCTCACCGGTCTGGAAGAAGCCGATCGCCTTGTCGCCCAGCACGTAGGACTGGGCGTCGGTCTTGACGAAGAACAATCCGCTCCACGGATTGCCCTCGGAGAGGCTGAAGTCGCCCCGCTGACGAACCGCACCGGCATCGAACGGCACCCCCACGTTGGGGTCGGCCGACGTCGACTGCGTGCGCCCCGCCTGATACATGCGCAGATCGAAGTCCGACGCGAACGTCCAGGCGACCGCGGTGGCCAGGCCGGTGAATCCGTATCGGTACAGGAAGTTCGCCTCCTGATCGTTCGCCTCACGGTTGAGATAGCGGGTCGCGAACACGAGCTTGTTGTCCGCGCTGTCGCGGTACACGAAGTCGAACACCGTTGCCTGCGGCTCTCCAGCAAGCAATGGCACGTCGTCCGTCTTGCGCCAGTCGAGGAGCGTCAGCGTTCCGGTGCTGGTCGTGGTCGAACCGTTGAACGTCCTGTAGCTGATCATGGTCTCGACGATGTTGCCGGTCCCGCCCTCGGACGGGCCGAGCAGGTCGTCGAATCCCGCCAGGTAGGTTGCGCCTGTCGTCTCGATGTAGAACTTGTCGGAGCCGGCACTCTGCGCACCGGTGACCAGACCGCCGTTAGCCGCGGTCAGGCTCGACAGATCCGTTCTGAGCGTCACGAAATCTCCGGCAAGTGCGCCGGACGTTGCCGCGACGAAGATCGCCGCGACTGCGAGAGGTTGAAGCTTCATTCTGGGTCTCCTAATCGTTGTGGGACCGCCGCATGGCTAGGCAGCGACGGCCACGACGCCGAACGGTGCGGCGTCGCAGAAGCCACGGGCCCGGCCGCCACGGCCGAACATGTCCATTCGATGGCTTGGCGCTCGAACTGTGCCGGGCACGGGGCCATGGGGCGAGGGAGTTTCTCCCCTCCCGTCGGGGAAATCGGCAGCCCATGCCCTCATACCGCGTTCCCCTCGTCCCTGCTCATCGGTCCCAGTCCGGAATCCCCGCCGAGGAGCCCCTGGGACAACGCGATGCGCACCACCTGCGCCGTGTTCGAGACGTCCAGCTTCTGCCGGATGCTCGACTGGTAGTTGGCGACCGTCTTGGTGGAAAGCGACAGGATCCGCGCGATCTCCTCGATGCGATGACCGGCCACCAGCAGCCGGAATACCTCGAACTCACGTGCCGACAGCGCGTATAACGGGTTGTGCTGGCCCGGGACCATCTGCACCGCGAGCTCCTGGGCCATGTCGTGGCTGATGTAGAGCTTCCCGGCAGCGACCAGGCGCACGGCTTCCACCAGCACTTCCGGCGCGCTCGACTTCGTGACATATCCCCGGGCGCCGGTCTGCAGCGCCCGGGACGAGAAGACCACGTCCTCGTGCACGCTGAACATCAGGATGCGGGCCGACGGATCGCGCGCGAGGATGCGGCGCGCGGCCTCGATGCCGCCGATACCCGGCAGGCTGATATCCATCACGACCACGCGCGGACTCAGTTCGCCGAAGAGGCGGTACGCATCCTCTCCGCTCGCCGCCTCACCCACGACCACCAGGTCGGCGGTGCGTTCCAGCAACCGCCGGTATCCCTCCCGGACGACCGCATGGTCGTCGACCAGGAGGACCGACGTCCGCCGATCGATGGCGAGACCCGCTTCCTGCGCGGAACGTTCGGTGCCTTGGTCGATCAAGGTCGCAGCACTTCTGCCGGTCAGCGCTTCGATCCGCGGCGACGTCCCGCCAAGGCGATCAACCCGAGCCCCGCGCCGAACAGGACATACGTCGAAGGCTCGGGCACCGCCGCGACGGGAACCAGACCGAAGTAGGTGTTCCCGATCCGCGGCTGGTTCTCCTCGCCCGCCTGGAAGAAACCCACCGCTCCCGCTTCCTTCGCGTAGCTGGCCGCGTTCGTCTTGACCAGGAACAGGCCGCTGAAGGGATTCCCCTCGGACGTGTTGATGTCGCTCTGGAACCGGACGGTGTCCGGATCGTAGATGACGGCTCCGGTGAGCACGGTGCTCGCCGTACGGCCGGCGTTCGTCGGCTTAAGGTCGGTCGCCCCCGTGGACATCCAGGCCGCCGCCGCCGAGAAGACCGTGTTGCCGTCCTGGAACCCGTGCCGATAGAAGAGATTCAGCTCGGCCTCGAAGTCCTGTCCGGTCAGACCCATGCGCACCCTGGTGCCGAATACGAGCGTGTTGTCCCGGGAATCGCGGAACACGAAGTCGTAGAGATCGGCGATCGGCTTGGTCGAGCCCGCGAAGACCACGTTGGGCGTGTAGACGTAGTCGAGCAGCGTCAACGTGCCCGTGGCGATGGGTTGATTGACCCCGCTCACGCGTGCGAAGGCCAGGTAATCGATCGAAGTGAAGACGTGGAAGTCGGCACCGCTCGCGACGTTCGAGAGGCGAGTGATCGCCTGCGTCTGCAGGTACATCGGGTCGGCGTTGACGTTCGCCGCGGTGACCACCAGCGGCACGTTGTTGGGCGGCGTGGTCGCGAGCGTCCTGAAATCCCCGGCCTGGGCGGCAGTCACGCCGATTGCGAGCGCGGCGGCAACGAGGGTGATGGAAAACTTCATGGCAGATCTCCTGTGTGTTGCACTTCCGACAGCGTGTTTCGTGAGGGCGGCCGGGGCGTCGGTCATTGCGGCTTACCGCCGGGCATGTCGAAGACATAGGTCAAGCCGAGCCATGCCGCGCGCGGCGCGCCAGGACCGACGAACGTCGAATGGGTCCAGTCGTTCGAGTTGTAGTTGAAGCCCGCGACATCGCGCACACCCCACTGACCCGCTGCGAAGGGACTCAGCGCGAGCTCGCCAGCCGTGACGTAGCGGGTGTCAAACAGGTTGTCGACGCGGACCGTGAAGGTGAGCTGCCGTGTGACCTGGTAGCTCGCGAGCAAATTGAAGATCGCATAGCCGGGGATCTTCCCCTCACCCACGTAGCGCCGCCCCGGCTCCACGGTGATCGTCGGATCGAGCGTGCCGTTGGTCGGCGCACCGTTGGAGTCCGTGCCGCCGGGGGCGTGCCCGTTGTTCTCGTTGCCGCGCACGTACGACCATCCGTTGGCGATCATGGACAGACCGATGTTGAAATCCCGGGTAGCTCGATAGCGCCAGGCGAGGCGTAGCGAATCGCGCGGAATGCCGGGGATGCGATCGCCGGGTTCCACCAGAAAGGTGTTGACCTTCCCCACCTCCTTGGCGGACGTGCTGTTGGAAAGATTCACGATCTCCGCCGGGCTCTCGAACGTCGCGTCAATGCGCGAGTACGACGCGCGGAAGTAGTGCTTGCCGGCTTCCCCCTCGAGGCCCAGTTCCATGCCACGCCGGCGCGTCTTGCCGAACGTATCGAACACGCCCCGGTTGCGCGTGCCGAGCGACACGAACAGGATGTCGTCGGCCAGGTTGGTCTGGTACAGGCTGAGGTTCCACAGCATGCTTTCGCTCACACTGCCCCGCACGCCGACCTCGGTCGTGTACGAGCGCACCTGCGGCAGGAACGGATCGTAGGTGAGTCCCGTCGGTATGGAGCAACCTGGCGTCTTGCCGGTGCTGGTGCCGCTACCACCGGCGAGCTGCTCGGCTCGGCGGTCGCGCGCGCAGCCCAGTTCGATCACGCTCGGCACACGCGTGCCCTTGCTCCAGTTGACATAGAAGTTGAGGTCCTCGCGCGGCAGCCACGAGATGCCGCCGGAAGGGTTCAGGCTCTCGTAGAGATAGTTGCCCGAGGTGCAGTAGTAGCGGGCCAGGACGTTGGCCGGCCCGCCGATCTCGGCGCCGCAGCGCTGTTCGAGCCGCCGGAAAAAAGAGTCGTCGAACTGGTACAGCGGGATCGGTCGGTCCGCCACCAGATTGCTGGTGACACGCGTGTGGTTGTAGCGAAGTCCCACGGTCAGATGCAGATTCGGCCGCGCGGACCAGATGTTCTTGGCGAACAGGCTCATCGACTGGCTGCCGCCGTGCAGGTTGTTGCGCTGAATGTCCTGCACCAGCGCGGTCAGGCCCAGATCGTCGTAGCGCTCAGGCGTCAACACGACGTTGCGGTTGTCGTCGATGAAGCCCAGCCGCTGGCTCTGCCGGAAATCCACCTCGTTCTGGTCATAGGCCGAGCCGACCACGAGCTGATTCGTGTCGGTCGCCCAGCTGTATTGCAGCGAAGCACCGGTCGCGTTCTGGTCCGACTGACCGATGTTGAAGATGCCGTTGGGTTGAACGTTCGGGCAGCCTGGCAGATCCACACCCACCGCCCCATCTGCCGTCGCGTTGGGAATTGGAACGTTGGGGCATGGGAGCCGCAGTCGCGCAGCGGCAGCCCGAAAGTCCTCCCAATAGTCGCCGGCGTTGGACCGCTGTTCGAGCTTGCGGTGATAGGCGAGCGCCGACAGCGCCATGTCGTCATTGAGCTCGACCCTACCGTTGCCGGTCACGTGGTTCACCTTGTTTCCGACACGGTCGGGTGAGGTGAAAACCGAGTTCGGATTGGTCACGTATTGCTCGTACGGCACCAGTCCGTTGCCGACCAGCGTGTTGTTGGCGAACAGATACGAGATACCGCCGGAAACACGCCGCCCCTGGACGTCGATCCGACCAAACGCCTGCTCCACATCGCTCGGCGAATTCGCTCGCCAGCCGTCTTCGTGGAACTTGTGCAGGGCCAGGAAGGCACCGACGGTACCGTTGTTGCCGCCCAGAGAGGCCTGGGCCTGCTGTCGCCCCCAGCTCCCGCCCAGGATCTTGATTTCCCCCTTGGGCGCTGTGAATCCGGACTTGGTGGTGATCGCCAGCGCCCCACCCAGGGTGTTCAGACCGAACAGCGGATCCGACCCCGGTATCAGCTCCATGCGCTGGATCGCGTTGATCGGGATCAGGTCCCAGTTCACCACTTCGCCGAACGGTTCGTTGACCCGCACGCCGTCCAGGTAGACCGACAGGCCTTGCGGTGTGCCGATCAGCGGCGAGGCCGAGAAACCCCGGTAGACGACGTCCTGCTGGAAGGGGTTGCCGGTGTAGTCGTTGACGTTGACCGACTGCATGTTCGAGCCGAGGTAGTCGGTCACGTTGACCGCCTGCGACTCGCGCAACTGGGTGGACGTCACGCTCTGCACGTTGGTCGTGGTTTGGCTGCGTTCGATCACCACCCCAGGCAGGGGCGTGATGAACCGCGGCGCCCTGATCTTCACGTCTGGCGCTCTCACGGACGACGGCGGTTCGGCCACGGCTGCATCGGTCTCCTGTTGCGCACCGGCGGCTCCCGCGAATGCGCCGACCAACACCGACGCCGCCACGCACACCCACTGACGCGCTGCCTCCGACCCGCATCTCACGCTGCGGGCAACCCCCTGCCCGCGCGAATGGCGCATCGGCTGCTGATCTCCCTGTATTCGGCGTTTCGCCCGTCGATGACGGGCGGCGCTCTGTCTGATGCCCCCGGGCGCTCTTGATGGACGCCCGGACCTGCTACCTCGGAACTCTAAAAACCGTGAGGTTCAGCAGACAGGGAGAAACTCCCGATGGGCCCGGGACCGGCTCAGGGTCGCCCGGCCACAGGCGAAAAAAAAGGCCGGACCTGCAGGTCCGGCCTCGAATCGAGAGGTCATGCGACGGGAACACGGCCTGGTGAGGGACCGGATCTCCGCTTGTTTCCACCGCATCGTCCGGCGCCGTCGCGAATCTGCCATCGGCGACACCCGACAACACGGTGCTCATCATGTCCGTCTGCCCGGACCCGGGGCAGAGCGAATTCGCTCGACCGCAGGCGGGAAAGTTTCCCGGTCGAGCGCGCCGGGCTTCCGCCCGGCCTAGGGTTCGAGGGTGGTTTCCACAGCCCCGGACGCCGGTTCGGCCGAGAGCATGCCGTGCGCCAAGGCCATCCGGACCACTTGAGCCGTGTTCGAGACGTCGAGCTTCTGGCGGATGTTGGACTGGTGGTTGGCCACCGTCTTGTACGAGAGCGACAGGATGCGGGCGATCTCGCCGATGGGATGCCCGGCCACCAGCAGCCGGAACACCTCGAACTCGCGCGGGCTCAGCGCCTGCAGCGGATTCTCGTTGCCGGGCAGCATCTGCATGGCGAGCTCCTGCGCCATGTCGTGGCTGATGTAGAGCTTGCCGGCCGCCACCAGGCGCACCGCCTCCACCAGGACTTCGGGAGCGCTCGACTTGGTGACGTACCCGCGCGCGCCGGTCTGCAGGGCCCGGGACGGGAACACCACGTCCTCGTGCATGCTGAACATCAGGATCTTCGCCTGGGCATCGCGCGCCAGGATGCGCCGGGCCGCCTCGATCCCGCCGATGCCGGGCAGGTTGATGTCGAGCACAACGACATCGGGCGCGAGTTCCGCGAACATGCGATAGGCATCCTCGCCGCTACCCGCTTCGGCGATCACGGCGATCTCGTCGGTGCGCTCCAGCAGGCGGCGGTAGCCCTCCCGCACCACCGCGTGATCGTCGGCGAGGAGGACTCTGGTCTTGGCGTTGCTCATCTTGAGAAACCTCGAATTCGGTTGTAGTGCTACGTCATGCCGGCAGCAGTCCACGCACGCTCACCCCTCGCCCCGTCCCCGCCTCAAGCGTGAACGCGCCGCCCAGCACCTCGATGCGTTCGCGCAGGCCCAGCAGACCCATGCCGAGCGTAGCGCGCCGCGGTTCGAAGCCGCGGCCGTCGTCGGAGACCGCCAGTTCCACCTCGCCTGTAGCGTCGATGCGCCTGAGCACGATCTTCACCTCGCCCGCCTCGGCGTGCTTGGCGACGTTGGTCAGACATTCCTGCACGAAGCGATACAGCGTGATGTTGGCCACCTCCCCCAGCTCCTCCAACGATCCATCGGTGGAAAAGGTGCACTTGACCATCGGATGACGACGCTGCCACTGGTCCACCAGGTACTGCAGCGCCGAGGGCAGGCCCAGTTCGTCCAGCGCCACCGGACGCAGCCGCCGCATCAGGTTGCGTGCGACTTCGTACACGTGGTTGGTGACATCGACGATGGACTGTGCCGCGGCCTTGATCTCGCCGTCGGCACGGTCCCGGATGGAGACCGCATCGAGCTTGAGCGCGTTCAGCCATTGACCCATCTCGTCGTGCAGTTCGCGCGCGATGTTGCGCCGCTCGTCCTCCTGGACCTGGATGCTGCGCTGGATCAGCTGGCGGTTCTCGGCCAGCGTCTTCGCGAGCTCCGCCTGCGCCTGTTCGAGCGCGGTGATGTCGGTGAAGAACGCATGCACCTGGGAAATGCCGGCCGCATCGCGGCGCACGGTGAGCTTGGCGATCACGCGGCGCTCCTTGCCGTCGGCACGCCGCAGACTGAGCACCGGCGGCTCCACCTTGGCGCCGCCGGCAAGGGCCGCCAGATGGGTGCGCCACAGTTCCCGGTCGGCGTAGAAATCGCCGATGCGCTGGCCCACCGCGGCCTCGGCGGACGGCAGGCCGAGCAGGCGGGCCGCTTCAGGATTGGCGAGGCTAACCACACCGTCGGCATCCGCCAGCATGTTGGCGGAGAGATCCTCGGTGAACAGCATGCGGTAGTGGCGCTCGTTTTCCACCAGCGCCGCCTGGGTCCGGAGCCTCAGCCCCAGTTCGCGCGAGGCGTGCCGGTAACGGCGCCACGAGTACCAGATGAGACCCAGCAGCATCGCGGCCAGGGCCAGGGGCAGTTCGTCGAGCTGGTATGCCTCGTAGGTCTTGGAGTGGGCGGCGATCCACTCGGAAAATTCGAGGGCGGCACCGACCGCGAAGGTCGCGACGGTGATCAGGGCCACCAGGCCCAGGTCGGCCCAGGCCTGGCGCATCGGCGCCGGAGCCGCTGCGACGGGCGACGGGACGAGTGCCGCCGGCTGGGCGGCGAGTTCGGCTTGCATGGATGACCTCTCGGTCGGGAGTCTGCGGCCCCACGGGGCGCGCCACACGCAGGGTTATACCCAAGACGGGGAACGCCGAACAGGGAATCCTTCCTCGTGCCACGCCGAGTACCGGGAATTTTTCCCGTTCTCGACTGGGCTCATTTCCGTCGCCGGGCAGGTGGCGACTCATTAGGCTCCCGGAAGCCCTGCGCCACCGCGCGCACGGGCCAAGAAAACGAGAATCCGAGGAGAGAACCATGGCGTTCCGCCATCCCACCCCCTACCGGCCGCGGGCGGTTGCGCTCGCCGTCACCGCCGCCTTCGCCCTCCCCGCCCTGGCCGAGAACCCCGCCGCAACCATGGAGGCCCCCCGCGTGGACGTGATCGGCACCACGCCCCTGCCGGGGCTGGGGCTCTCGATTCAGAAGTTTCCCGGGAACGTCCAATCGGTCACCGCGAGCGACATCCGGCGCAGCCAGCAAGCGACCCTGCCGGATCTCCTCACGAGTCAGCTGCAGTCGGTCAACGTGAACGACGTCCAGGGCAACCCCTACCAGCCCGACCTGAACTATCGCGGCTTCACCGCCTCCCCGTTGCTCGGCCTACCCCAGGGTCTGTCGGTGTTCCAGGATGGCGTGCGCATCAACGAGCCCTTCGGCGACACGGTGAACTGGGGCCTCATCCCCATGAACGCCATCTCGACGATCAACCTGATCCCAGGCTCCAACCCCCTGTTCGGCCTGAATACCCTGGGGGGCGCCCTGTCGCTGCGCACCAAGAGCGGCTTCCAGTTTCCGAACACGTCGATCGAACTGTCGGGTGGCTCCTGGGGCCGGACGCAGGCGCAGTTCGAGCACGGTGGCTACACCGGCAACAAGGACTACTACATCGCCGGCAACTGGTTCCGCGAGGACGGCTGGCGCGATTACTCGCCCACCGACGTGAAGCAGTTTTTCGCGAAGACCGGCGTGCAGACCGACGATACCGATTTCGACATTTCCTTCACCTACGCGCGCACCGATCTCATCGGCAATGGGGTCACGCCGCAGAGCTTCCTCGACCAGAGCCGCAAGAGCATATTCACCCGCCCCGACAACACGCGGAACACGATGGCGATGGTGAACTTTACGGGCAGCCACTTCATCGATGCCTATCGGCTGATCTCCGGCAACGTCTATTACCGCCACAACAAAACCGAAACACTGAACGGCGACATCAACGACGACTTCAAAGGCGGCCCGAACGACGGCGCGACCGGCGCCAACGGCGGCGCCGGCTTCGACAGCGAGACCGGGGTCAACAACCGCACCAAGACCAAGGGCCGCACCGTGGGCGGCACGCTTCAATATTCGCAGACCTGGGACACCAATCAACTCGCTGTGGGCACCTCGTACGATGACGCGAACGCGGACTTCGAACAGACCTCCGGGGTGGGCGAGTTCGATTCGACGCGACAGGTGATTCAGAGCGCCGCAGACGTTCTCCGTAACTCGCTCAACGGCAAGACGCGCACGGCGAGCCTTTTCGTCACCGATACCTGGACCTTCATGCCGGACTTCCATCTCACGGCGTCGGCGCGCTACAACCATACGAACGTCAAGAACAAGGACAAGCTCAATTCCACGCCGCCCAACCTCGACGGCGACTTCACCTACGTGAAGGTGAATCCGGCAGTGGGCCTCAACTGGACACCCTCGCAGACGCTCACGACTTATGTGTCGGCGAGCCAGGGCAATCGGGCTCCCTCCCCGATCGAGCTGGGCTGCGCCGACCCCAACAATCCCTGCACGCTGCCCAATGCGCTGGCGGCCGACCCGTTCCTCAAACAGGTGGTCGCACGCACCTATGAGATCGGCGCCCGAGGCCTGTGGGGCACGAACGTGCGCTGGAACGCCGCGCTGTTCCAGACCAACCTCAACGACGACATCCTGTTCGTCAGCACTACGACCAGCGCCGGCTACTTCACCAACTTCGGCAAGACCCGCCGGCAAGGCATCGAGCTCGGCATGGCCGCGGATGTCGGCCGTGCGACGGTCTCCGCCAACTATAGCCTGGTGGACGCTACCTACCAGACCGACGCGACCATCCTGGCCGCGAACAACTCCTCGCGCGGTTTCGGCGGCGTGACGGCCGACGACGAGATCCGCGTGCGGGCCGGCGACCGCATCCCCGGCATTCCCCAGCATCAGTTCCGTCTCAACTTCAACTACCGCTTCACCGACGAGTTCGACGTCGGCGCCAATGTCGTGGCGATGACGGGCAACTACGCACGCGGCAACGAGAACAACCAGCACGAACCGGGCACGGTCACCGACCCGATCGGTGGCGGCTCGCGCACCTTCCTGGGCGCTGGCAAGACCGCGGCCTACGCCGTGCTGAACCTGACCGCCCGCTACAAGGTGGCGCCTCGCTGGGAGGTCTTCGGCCGCATCAACAACGTGTTCGACACGCGCTTCAACACCGCGGCAATCCTGGCGGAGAACCCGTTCAACGCCGCCGGAGTCTTCCAGACCAACTCCCACCTTTGGGCGCGCGAAACGTTCTACGGCGCGGGCGCCCCGCGGGCCGCGTGGATCGGTGTGCGATACTTCATCGAACGTCCGCCGCGCTGACGCTGTCGAAGCGGCCACCACCGAAGCCACAAGAAGAGGAGCCGCACATGAAAGGATTGCTGCCCGCCGTCATGGCGGGCTTTTTCGTCGCGACGGCCGCTTGCGCCGCGCCGTTCGCCTATGTCCCGAACGAAAAGTCCGGGACCATCAGCGTCATCGACACCGCCACCGACACCGTGGTGCGCACCATTCCCGCCGGCGAGAAGCCGCGCGGCATCGCCGCCTCCAAGGACGGCCGCACGCTGTACGTAAGCGACCAGCCGAAGAACGCGCTCGCCACCATCAATGTGGAAACGGGCAAGCTGGGCCAGCCGATCGATCTGGGCGAATCCCCGGAAGGGGTGGGAATTTCTCCCGACGGCAAGTGGATCGTCGTGGCCATCGAGAAGACCAATTCCGCCTACTTCGTCGACTCCGCCACCGGCAAGCGCGCCTTCGCGGTGAAGGTGAAGGGCGACAACCCCGAGCACGCCGTCTTCAGCCCGGACAGCAAGCTCGTGGTCACCGGCGCCGAAGAAGGCCGGCAGGTGGACATCATCGACGTCGAGAAGCGCGAGCAGATCGGCACCGTGGTGGTGGGCGACCGGCCGCGCGGCATGGCCTTCACGCCGGACGGCAGCCGTCTGTACGTGGCCTGCGAACTCGCGAGCAAGACCTACGCGATCGACATGAAGACATTCACGGTGATCGCCGAAATCGCCACCGGCTCGTTCTCCAACGGGGTTGCGGTCCGACCCGACGGCAAACGCGTGTTCGTGACCAACGGCAAGGATGCGACGGTGTCGGTCATCGACACCGCCAGCAACACCGTGATCGCGACCATCCCGGTGGGCAAGCGGCCGTGGAACCTCGCCATCACGCCCGACGGCCGCAAGCTCTACGTGGCCAACGGCCGCTCGAATTCCGTATCGGTGATCGACACCGAGACCAACGCGAAGCTGAAGGACATCGAAGTCGGCGAGCTGCCCTGGGGGGTGGCTATCCGCTGAGCCGATGTGACGGAATGCGTGCTTCGGAATCAAGCGCGCCGCTTGCCCCCATCCCAGCCTTCCCCCGGCTTTGCCGGGGGAAGGAGTGCTCATAGGTCGATCAGGGGAACACGCTGGCATCCGCGACTGCGTCAATCAAGGCACTCCTTCCCCTGCCGCAGGCGGGGGAAGGCTGGGATGGGGGCGCTCCGCGGGGCTTCGAGCGAATCCGCGCCAGTTCGAGCACAATCTCGATTGGCCCGATGCGCCGCTTCGCGGTATTGCCCAGCCTGTTCCCAGCCCCCATCCCCTAGACCCTGCCTCCGCCGTGAGACCACTGTCCAGGGCAACGTCCCTCCTGACGTGGCTGATCGTCGCAACCTTGTCCATGGCCGGATCGGGTTGCGCCGCCTTCCGCAGCTACAAGGCGGAGATGGACAAGACCATCGCGCTCGCCTCGGGCGGCGACGTCAACGGCGCCATCAAGGTCCTCGAGAGCAACAACAAGTCGAAGGACAAGGACCTTCTGTACGACATGGAGCTGGGCGAGCTGCGGCGCCTCAGCGGCGATTTCCAGGCGAGCCAGGTGGCCCTCATGTCGGCCGACCAGAAGGTCCAGGCGTGGGAGGAAGCCTCCAGGCTCAACGCCGCGCGGACCGGCGGGTCGGTGGCGAGCTACCTCGTGAACGACAGGGTCCGCGTCTACGAGGGCTTCGACTTCGAGAAGGTCATGATCACCACGCTGATGGCCATGAACCACATGGACCTGGGCGACTGGGACACGGCCCGCGTGGACATCAAGCGCACCCACGAACGCGAAGCGATCATCGAGGCGCTGCGCGCCGACGAATACCTCAAGGTGACCGAGGAAGCGAAGAAGAAGGGGGCACGCCAGAGCTTCAAGGAACTGAACGGCTATCCGGTGCAGACCATCGACAATCCGGAAGTCAACGCGCTGAAGAACGGGTACCAGAACGCCCTGTCGCACTATCTTGCAGGCTTCGTCTATGAAGCGCTCGGCGAGCCGAGCCTCGCCGCACCCGGCTACCGCACCGCCATCGAACTTCGCCCCGGCCAGGGCCTGCTCGAGGATTCATTGAGCGGACTGGACGCGCGTCTTTCAGGCAAGGACGACGGCTTCAGCGACGTGCTCTTCGTCATCGAGACCGGTGCCGTGCCCGCCCGCGCTTCGCAGAGCTTCAACCTGCCGATCCCGGTCGGCCCGCAAGGCCGGTGGATCTTCATCTCCGCCTCGTTTCCGGTGTTGCCGCCCCCAGCGCCCTACACGACGCCGTCGGTGCGCATCGACAAGGATCTCGACACGCGGACCGCGCACGTGCTGGACCTCGACGCGATGGCGCGGCGCACGCTCAAGGACGAGATGCCGGGCATCATGCTGCGGGCGTTCATCCGCCTGTCGTCGCGTGCCGTCGCGCAGTACGAGATGCAGGAGCAGATCAATCACCAGGCCAAGAAGGGGCAGGACACGCTCGCCATGTCGCTCGGGCTCCTCGCGCTGCAGGTGGGCGGCATGGTGACCGAGCAGGCCGACGAGCGCGGTTGGCGTACCCTGCCCGCCCACGTGACGGTCGCGCGCGCCCGCCTCTCGCGCGGGCAGCACAGCGTCGAAATCGACACCGGCCAGGGCCGGGCCACGTTCGATGTGAACCTCGCGGGTTCCCATGCGTTGGTAAGCGCAAGACTGCTCGGCGGCCGCTCCTTCGTCACGCCGGCGGCATCGCCGGGCGTTCCGGGGGTGCGGCTGCCGGCAGGTTCGAAATCCGCCGCCGTCCCCGACCGCGTGCCCGTTCAGGTTTCCGTCGTGAACTTCGATTACCCTGTCAGCGTCTCTACCTCCCGGAGGACCTCGCCATGAAAGCTCTCACCCTCGTCATCGCCCTGCTCGCCGTCGCCCTTGCGGCCGGCTGCGGCACCAAGAAGGGCTTCGAGAAGCCCGGCTTCGCCTTCGGCTGCCCGGTCGGCGACGCCAAGATCAGCTCCATGAGCGATCTGGTGAAGGCCAAGGTGGCCAAGGAAGGCGGCAAGAGCCCGGACGTGGAGATGGAGGAGATCCGCTGCACGACCACCGGCGACCTGCTGAAGATCGACGTGGTGATCTTCAACGACGAGTCCGACGTCGAGCGGCTGCAGTACAAGTTCCGCTGGATGGACGCCGAGGGCATGCGTGCCGCCGACGAGGAATCCTGGAAGCCGCTGCTGCTGTACGGCAACTCGCGCCAGACCGTGACGACCATTGCTCCGAACGCCAAGGCACGCGATTTCAAGTTCATCGTTATGGGACAAGACTGAGCTTCCAACCGCGGCTGTCGCCGCGCCCGGGCCGCAGGCCAGGAGGCGCACGCGACTCGTGGTGCCGACGGGGCCACATCGGCGTCGAGCGAAGCGAGTGTTCGTGAGTGCGAAGCTGCCTGAATCACCAACATTCGATCCGCGTCCCGCATAGCGACTTCCCAACCTGGAGCTGCAAATGACCCACCTCTCCCGACTTTCCACTATTGCAGTCCTTGCCGCCGCACTGGCGTTGGCTGCCTGCGGCGGCCCCAAGACCAAGTACGGTGATGCCGGCTCCGTCGAAACCGTCACCAACCAGTTCGGTTCCACCGACCTGCAGATGCTCGCCGAGCAGATGTCGCAGTCGATGCTGTCGGAAGCCCCAGTGATCTCGAGCGGCAACCTGCCGATCGTCACGGTGCAGGAGGTGAAGAACAAGACCAGCGAGTACATCGACACGCGCGCCATCACCAACCGCCTGCGTGCGACGTTGCAGAAGAGCCGCAAGGTGCGCTTCGCCACCGACCAGGCCGACATGCAGAAGCAGATCGACGAGATCCAGCGTCAACAGAGCGAGTACTACGACCAGAACAAGTCGACCGAAGTGGGCAAGATGGTCGGCGCCGGCTTCCGGGTGACCGGCGAGATCACGTCCATCGTGAAAGAGAACAAGAAGGTGAAGGACGTGTACTACCAGCTGTTCCTCAGCATGACCAACATCCAGAGCGGCATCGAGGAATGGAGCGACACGAAGGAAATCCGCAAGACGACGGAGAAGTAGGCGACATCGCGGGTGCCCATCTCTCGTAGCGCTTGCTGCTAGGGCACTCCTTCCCCCGCCAAGGGCGGGGGAAGGATGGGATGGGGGCCAGCCGTTGTGGCCATAGGCACATCGCAGCCCCCACGCTAACCCTCCCCCGCGGATGCGCGCGAGGGAGGAGATGTAAACCTCCAGTACACACCCACTACAGGCACTCCTTCCCCCGGCAACGCCGGGGGAAGGCTGGGATCGGGGCAGCAACGCTCACCAGCACGACCTACCCTTGATGTTCCCCCCGCCGCCCGCACTTCCGTAACGACAGTCCTCGCCTTCCCGTTCTCGTCATGGGGTTTCCGCATTTCCACCGGCTTGCCGCCGGCGTCGTACTCTTCGTTGCCGGCATTCCGGCCGCCCTTTCCTATGACGAGAAGGCCGAGCTCGAGTCGCACAAGCGCGAAGCCGTGGAGCGCGTGGCCAACGCCCACAGCCAGGAACTGGTCACCGGCGCCGCCAACCTGATCATCAAGCAGGCATCCATCCGCGTGGCCCGCGCCCTGCTCGCGCAGTGGGGCAAGGAAGCGAGCCTCGGCCCCATCTGGAAGGAAGGCGGCGAGCACTGGCAGAAGGCCGAGACGCTGCTCCTGGAAGAGACCGTGGAGCCCATGAAGAACGTGACCGCGGGCGCCTGGGTGAAGGACATCTGGGTCGACTATGTGGGCAAGACGTTCGGCGGCGAGGAAGCGGATGTCATCGCCACGCACCTGGAATCGTCATCGGGCCAGGCACAGGTCAAGATGATGGACTGGTTCATGGGCGAGACCACGCTCTTCAACTACACCTACACCGGGCGCTTCCAGTATGAGCTGAAGGGTGCGGAAGCCGAGCTGAAGGCGCTGCAGAAGATCGCCGTGCCGCGCATCCCGGAAAAGGACAACGAGATCGGCTTCACGACGAAGAACCGCGACGCATGGCAATTCGTCGCCTGCAGTCCGCAGAATCCGACATGCATGGGTCCGCGCTACGCCAAGCTGCTGGGCGGCGCGTTGCAGGGCGGGCTGATCCGCCACATCGACAAGGTGACGGCCGACATCCAGGAAAAGATGAAGGGCCGGCGCGCGGACGTGCAGCCGATCATGGAGGAATTCCGCGCTTCGATCGAGGCACCGGCGACCAACTCCCCGGCAACGGAGCGCTAGCTAAGGTGAGGGGTGGGCGCGTCTCCATTGCAAACATCGCTTGCCCCCATCCCAACCTTCCCCCAGCTGAGCTGGGGGAAGGGGTGTACGTCCTCTCCCCCGCGCCTGCGCGCGCGGGGGTACGTCCCCTCCCCCGGCTTCGCCGGGGGAGGGTTAGGGTGGGGGCAGCAACGCATCACTCGACGCCAACCTGGATCAGCAACGGCCGATGGCCGTCGGGCGTCGACCGCCACCCGCCCACGTAGCAGCGCCCGGCGTCGTCGCGCGTGATCGAACCGTAGAGCAGCGGACCGGGCACGTCATGCGTATCGAACGGGAATGCTCGCGACGTGCGTGACGCGAGATCGAATACGATCCATTCGTAGCGGTCATCACGCCGCGCAATACCGGCCACCAGCGTCCGCCCGTCGAGAGCGAAGAGCGACGGCGCATAGGACGCCCCTCGAGGATGAAACCAACCCAACGCAGTGATGCGGGCCGCCGCACCCTCGCGCGGTTCGATCGAGTACAGCTGACCCGCATGGGTGGTGAACAGGGATCGTCCGTCGGCCAACGCGGCGAGTCCGACGATGCCATGATCCTCGGCCGACGGTGCCTCACCGAAATAGAACTCCAGCGGCGTCGCCGCCCGCTCCTGCAGATCGGCATCGAACTCCACGAGTGCCGCCCGCAAGGTGCCGTAGCCGTCACGCGTGACGCGCGGCACGAACGCGTGACCGTCCGGACTCGCGATCATGTTGCGCGACACGTGGCCGCCGACCGCCCCGACCACTACCCGTCGCTGTTCCTGCGTGACCGTGTCGAATCGATAGAGCACGTGATCCCAATAGCCGAGCGCATGGATCCATCGCCCGCCACCCGCGGCGGCCACCAGACCTTCGGGGGCGGCGAGCAGATGCTCCCAGCGACCCGACACAGGATCGATGCGCCAGAGATGACTGCCCCATTTCGGCAACGCGGAGCCGTCCTCCGCTTCGCCCTCTTCGTCCATGGAAGTGAAATAGAGTCGGCCATCATCGCCCGGCACGATCTTCGAATGGATCTTCACCTGGCCCGCGCCGGGATGCAGCGCACCCGCCTCGGCGAGCCGCTCGACGACACTGCCGTGATCCCGCCATTCGCTCGATGCGGGATCGAACCGCATCAGGTGCGCGCTTCCGCCGGGAACCTTCGCCGAGACACCGATCCAGATGTGCCCCGAAGCATCGCGCCCGGTCGCGCCCCAAATGCTGTTTGCATCGGCAAAATCGGGCGCGTCGAGTATCCGGGTGCGGGGTGCCCGCCACGGATCGCCCTGCAGCGGCGCGAACCTGCTGCCGGTGCGCTTCTCCACCTCCGTGATCTGAGCACTCGCCGGACCCGCACCGGCCACGAGCGCCGCCGCGGCAAGGACGAAACGCCGTCGCCCGAGGATCACCTCACGCCCCTCGCGGCAGCACCACGCGCGCATCCAGTCCACCCTCGGCCCGGTTGGAGAGCGTGACATCGCCGCCCATGGCCTGAGCCAGGTTGCGCGCGATGGAAAGCCCCAGCCCGGTGCCGCCGGTGCCCTGGTTGCGCGAGCCTTCGAGGCGATGGAACGGCTCGAACACCTTGTCCAGCAGGTCACCCGGAATCCCGGGTCCGCGATCGCGCACCGCGATGGTCAGACGATCGGGCTTGTCGTCGACGGCGATCTCCACATCACGCGCGTAATGCAGCGCGTTGTCGAGCAGGTTCTGCAGGATCCGCCGCAGGCCCAGCGGCTTGCCGGCAAACGGCGTGTGCACGGTGCCGGTTACGGCGATGGGATGTCCCAGTTCCTCGGCATCCGCGCGCAGCGCTTCCACCAGCGCATCCACGTCGATCGGGCTCAACGGCTCGCGATCGTCCAGGCCGCGCATGTAGTCGAGCGTCGTGCCGACCATGCGCTGCATCTCGTCCAGATCGCGCAGGAATTTCTCGCGCAGCGCCGTATCTTCGAGCAGCTCGGCGCGCAGGCGCAACCGCGTGATCGGCGTCTTGAGGTCGTGCGACATCGCAGCCAGGATGGCCGTGCGAGTGTGCACGTAGCGGCCGAGCCGCTCCTGCATGGTGTTGAACGCGCGCGCTGCCCGCCGCACTTCCTGCGGTCCACTCTCCGGCACCGGCGGCCGATCGATGTCGCGACCGAGCTCGTCCGCGGCTTCGGCGAGACCCTTGAGTGGCCGCGTCACCCAGCGCACCACGACGAACGACAGGATGGCCACCACGATCAGCATCACCGCCAGGTTCTGCACCACCCGCGTGGGCCAGCGCGGCAGGCGACGCGGCTCCTCCAGCGCGAAGCGCGCCCAGCTGCCGTCGTCCAGCCGCGCCAGCACGTTGAACGCGAAGCGCTCAGTTCTCTCCCCCATCGTTCCCGGGACCGTCGTATCGCCGACCTTCCGCGTCACGTGGACGCCCAGCGTGCGATCGGGCCCGATCCGGTCCTTGAGCATGCCCAGCATCGCGACCGCATCGTCGTCGTCGGGATCGGGCGCGGTCGCCGCCTGTGGCGCGGTGATCAGTTCGATCTTCACGCCCTGGGCCTCGGCGATCTCGGCCAGTTCCACGCGCTGCGCCGGCGGCAGCCGGTCGAGCAGCTTGATGAGATCGACGACCCTGCGCGCAGCCGGGCCCGCGCTTGCACGGAACACGGAGGCCTCGCGATCGAGCATCTGCACGAACAGCGTGATGCCCATCGTGAGCACCAGCACGCCGATGAACGTGAGTGCGATGCGCCCGAACAGCGAGTCCGGCACGAGCCGACGCAGGCCGCCGTACATCCCCTCCCCCATCGCCGATGGGGGAGGGTTAGGGTGGGGCCCGCGATCCACGCGACTCACGCCGCCGCAAGCACCGCTGCCGCCAGCACATACCCCTCGCCGCGCACCGTGCGAATGATCTCCGGATCGCGCCCGGCGTCGCCCAGGCGCTGCCGCAGGCGGCTCACCTGCACGTCGATGCTGCGGTCGAGCGGATCGGCCTCGCGCCCCACGGTCAGGTCCATCAGTTGATCGCGCGACAGCACCCGGTTCGGGTACGCCAGGAACACCCGCAGCAGCCGGTACTCGGCCCCCGACAGGGCCACGACCACCTGCTGCGGCGAAACCAAGTGCCGCGCCTCCAGATCGAGCGTCCAGCCGGCGAACGACAGCGCCTTGGCGTCGTCGGGCTCCAGGGTCGGCGGTACCGCCCGCGAGCGCCGCAGCACCGACTTGACCCGCGCCAGCAGTTCGCGCGGATTGAACGGCTTGGGCAGGTAGTCGTCGGCACCGAGTTCGAGACCGACGATGCGATCGGTGTCCTCACCCTTGGCGGTCAGCATGATGACCGGCAGCCCCTTCCGCACCCCGAGCTGCCGGCACAGGGCGAAGCCGTCCTCGCCCGGGAGCATGACGTCGAGGATCACCAGATCCACCTGCGCCGAATCGAGCGTCTGCCACATGGCGCGGCCGTCCGGCACCACGGTCGCCCGATAGCCGTTGCGCCGGAGATAGTCGCCCAGCAGCGAACGGATCTCGAGGTCGTCGTCAACCACCAGGATATGGTCCTGCGTTTCCATGCCGCTATTTGTACCGCTTCCCGCCGGTGCCGTGGGTATCGGCGTTGTAAGGGCGCTTTGCAGTCCTCAGGCACTGACATACTGCGTTACAAAATTCCGGACGGATGATATGCGGCGCTTACACGGGCCTGATTCAATGAGCACCATGTCCCACTCCCCTTCGATCGCCGGCACGGTCGGCGTCGTCGTCCTGGCCGCCGCCCTGTCCGCCTTCGCCAAGGACGACCCGTTCGATACCGATAAGCTTCGCCCTCCGGCCCCGTCGCAGTTCTGGGATCAGCCGGCGGTGCAGCCTTGCGCCACACCGGTTGCAGTTCCCGACCCGCTCACCCTGCTCGACACCATCGAGCTTGCGCTGTGCAACAACCCGCGCACGCGCGAATCCTGGTCTGCCGCCAAGGCGTCTGCGGCCCAGGTCGGCGTCGCGCGGGGCGCCTATCTTCCCAACGTGACCGTGACCGGCGGCGTGCAGACCACGGACCAACGCAACACGACGCTGTCCGGTCGGCGCGACCAGGCCACCGGTTCCATCGCGCTCAACTACCTGCTGTTCGATTTCGGTGGCCGCGACGGGGCCCTCGAACAGGCCCGCCAGAGCCTGTTCGCCGCCGACTGGAGCCACAACTTCACCCTGCAGACCGTGCTGCAGGACGCCGCTTCCGCCTACTTCCAGCTCTTCGCCAACGAAGAGGCGGTGATTGCCGCCCGTACTGCCGAGGAGTCGGCGCAGAGGAGCCTCGATGCCGCACGCGCCCGCCAGAAAGCCGGCGCGGCCACGAAGGCGGATGTGCTGCAGTCCCAGACCGCGCTCTCGCAATCGCAACTCGTGCGCGTGCAGGCCGAAGGTGGTGCCGCCTCGGCCCGCGGCGTGCTGGCCAACCGCATCGGCGTGCCGTCGGACCGCGCGGTCCGCATCGTCGCTCCCGCCGATCTCCCGGCGCGCCGCCTGGCCGATGCGCAACTCGAACAACTGGTGCAGACCGCCGTCGCGCGCCGTCCCGACCTGCTGTCGGCCGAAGCCAACGTCCGCGCCGCGGAATCCAACGTCAGGGTGCAGGAGGCGGCCGGCAAGCCGACCATCTCGGCCTTCGGCACCGGCAACGCGATCCACAACAACCCGGGACTCGACTCGCGCAGCGGCACCATCGGCGTCCAGATCAGCATTCCGCTCTTCACCGGTTTCCAGTCCACCTATCGCATCCGGGCGGCCCGCGAGCAGCTCGAACAACAACAGGCCACGCGCGACCGCCTGCGCAACGACGTCTCTCTCGACGTCTGGCAGGCGTTCCAGGATCTGCGCACCCAGAATCAATCGCTCACGACCGCCGGCGATCTCGTTGCGAGTGCGCAGGAGTCCTATGACGTCGCCCTCGGCCGCTACAAGGCGGGCGTCGGCACCGTGACCGACCTGCTCAACGCGCAGAGCGCACTGGCGGCCGCGAACCTGCAGCGCATCCAGGCGCGCTTCTCCTGGAACGTCGCCAAGATCACGCTGGCCAAGGCCATCGGCGGCCTCGATGCAGACCTCTTCAACGAACTCACCACCGCCGCGCCCCGATGACCAAGACCCTGCGCAACTGGCTGATCCGCCTCGTCGTGCTTCTGTTGATCGCCGCCGGCGCCTACGCCGGCTGGCGCTACTGGCAGGCCGCGAACGTGAAGACGCTCGACGAGCGCTACCAGTTCGAGGACATCGCCAAGGGCGACGTCACCCAGACCATCACCGCCAACGGCACCTTGAATCCCGTCGTGCTGGTCAACGTCGGCACCCAGGTCTCGGGTACGGTGCGCAGGCTCTACGCTGATTTCAATTCCACCGTGAAGGCCGGCCAGATCCTGCTGGAACTCGATCCGACACTGTTCCAGGCCGCCGTCGAGCAGAGCCGCGGCAACGTCGCCAACGCATCGGCCGCGCTCAAGCTCGCGCAGGCGAACGAGGCGCGCATCCGCGAACTCTTCGTCCAGGAGTACGTCTCGAAGCAGGACCTCGACGCCGCCGTGCAGCAGCGCGAAGCGGCGGAGGCGCAACTGCGCACCGCGAAGGGCCAGCTCGCCCGCGACGAAGCCAACGTCGGCTACAGCGTCATCCGCTCGCCGGTGTCGGGCATCGTCGTATCGCGTCAGGTGGACATCGGCCAGACCGTCGCGGCGAGCTTCCAGACGCCGACGCTGTTCCAGATCGCACAGGATCTGACAGTGATGCAGATCAACACCAACGTCGCCGAAGCCGACGTCGGCAAGATCAAGGTCGAGCAGCCGGTGCGCTTCACCGTGGATGCCTTCCCCGGCCGGCGCTTCGAGGGCAAGGTAACCCAGATCCGCCTCTCGCCGATCATCCAGCAGAACGTCGTCACCTACAACGTCGTAGTCTCGGTCGACAACCGCGACCTCAAGCTGATGCCGGGCATGACGGCCTACATCTACATCGATGTGGACAAGCGCGAAGATGCGCTGCTGGTGCCGAGCGCGGCCCTGCGCTTCCGTCCGCGCGACCTGCCCCCGGAACCTAAGAAGGCGACGGCACCCGCTGCATCCGGCGAAAAGAAGCAGCGCGGCGGCGGTGCCCGGGTCTACGTAGCGCGCGGCGACAAGCTCGTGCCCGTCACCATCCAGACCGGGCTCTCGGACGGCAAGATGGTCGAGGTCACGGGCGGCGAACTGAAGGCCGGCGATCGCGTGGCGACGCAGAACCGCGTGGCGGACAGCGGTGGTGGCGCACCGGCCGCGGGTCAGCAGCCGCGCGTGCGCGCGTTCTAAGTCATGACGGAGCCCCCGAACGGTGTCGTCGTCGGCATCGAGCACCTCTACAAGCAGTACGAGACCGCCGCCGGTCCGGTGCCGGTGCTGAAGGACGTCAACCTCGAGATCCATCGCGGCGAGTTCGTCGCCATCATGGGGCCGTCCGGTTCCGGCAAGTCCACCTTCATGAACATCCTGGGCTGCCTCGACACGCCCACCCGCGGCCGTTACGTGCTCGACGGCCACGACACCTCGGCGCTCGACTCCGATGACCTCGCGCGGTTGCGCAACCGCTTCATCGGCTTCGTGTTCCAGGGTTTCAACCTGCTGCCGCGCGCGAACCTGCTCGAGAACGTCGCATTGCCTCTGATCTACGCCGGCACGCCGCGGCGGGAGCGCAGCGAACGCGCGCGCGAAATGCTGGAACGCGTGGGGCTCGGGCGTCACGTGGAACATCGACCGAGCCAGATCTCCGGCGGGCAGCAGCAGCGGGTCGCCATCGCGCGGGCGCTCGCCAACCGGCCGAGCCTGCTGCTCGCCGACGAACCCACCGGCAACCTCGACTCCGCCACCAGCCACGAGATCATGGGGCTGTTCACGCAGCTGAACGCCGAAGCCGGCATCACCATCGTGCTGGTGACGCACGAGCACGACGTGGCGCGCTTCGCCAAGCGCGAGGTGACTTTCGTCGACGGCGTGGTGACGCACGACGGCCACGTCCGCGAACCGGAGTCCGCAACGTGATCGGATCGATCCTCCGCGAAGCCTGGAAGTCCATGGGGGCGAACAAGCTCCGCACCTTCCTCACCATGCTCGGCATGGTGATCGGCGTGGGTGCGGTGATCCTGATGCTCGCCATCGGCCAGGGCGCGCAGTACGTGGTGAAGCAGGCCATCGCCACCATGGGCAGCAACCTCTTCATCGTGCTGGCAAGCTTCTCGACCACCTCGGGCGTGCGCACCGGCACCGGCCAGGCCCCGACCCTGACGGTCAACGACGCCCGCGCGCTGCTCGAGCTCAACACGGTCGCCGAAGTGGCACCCATGCAGCCCGGCACCAAGCAGATCGTCTACGGTGCGGCCAACTGGAACACGCAGGTCTACGGCGTCACGCCGGGCTATTTCACGGTGCGCGACTGGACCGTGGTCGAGGGCGATCCCATCACCGAGACCGACGTCCGCAACGCGACCCGGGTCGCGATCGTCGGCCAGACGGTGCTGGACCGGCTGTTCGGCGACGAACCGGCGGTGGGGAAGACCATCCGCCTCGAGAACATCCCCTTCACGGTGGCCGGCGTGCTCGACCGCAAGGGCCAGAGCTTCGACGGCCGCGATCAGGACGACACGGTGCTGATCCCGCTCACCACCGCGCAGCGCAAGGTGTTCGGCAGCCAGTTCCCGAACAGCGTCCGCATGATCATGGTGCAGGCGGTCTCGGAGAACGCGATGGCCCAGGCCGAGGAGGACATCACCCGGCTGCTGCGCGAACGCCGCCGCACGCCGGAGGGCCAGGAGCCCGACTTCACCGTGCGCAACCTGAGCGCCGTGGCCGACGTGCAGGCCCAGACCACGAAGGTCATGTCCATCCTGCTCGGTGCCGTTGCGTGCGTCTCCCTGATCGTCGGCGGCATCGGCATCATGAACATCATGCTGGTGTCGGTGACCGAACGCACCCGCGAGATCGGCATCCGCATGGCGATCGGCGCGCGCCGTCGCGACATCCTCGCGCAGTTCCTGCTGGAGGCGATCATCGTGTCGGTGCTGGGCTGCGTGATCGGCGTCGCGCTCGGCGTGGGCTGCGCGCTGCTCGCGATGCGCGTGACCGGCATCTATGCCGAAGTCACGGCGTGGTCGGTGCTGCTGTCGTTCGCCGTGGCCGCGTTCATCGGGGTGTTCTTCGGGTTCTACCCGGCCCGCAAGGCCGCCTGGCTGAAGCCGATCGAGGCGCTGCGCTACCAGTGAAGGTTTCGGCGCCGGTGCCGATATCCGCTAGGATGCGCTCGCATCCACAGCCCGCCTCCCCGCGTATTTGAGGCAGCCCCCCCCGCGCCCCACCGCATGCAAGCTCTGACCCCGGGTCGCAACGCGACCATCGTCGTACTCCTGCTCATCTGGATCGCCGCTGCGCTGGCGTTCGACCGCAACGCGAGCCTCTGGCAGCAGCACGGACTGGGCGCTATCACCGTCGTCTTTCTCGCCTGTCTGCTGAAGGGCGAAACGCCGGAGGTGCGGCGGCAGGTGCTGGTGGCTTCCGTGTTCGCCACCATGGGCGAGTTCCTCGCGGCGCCGTTGCTCGGCTTCTATACCTACCGCCTGGATAACGTGCCGGCGTTCGTGCCGCCGGGGCACGGGCTGGTGTACCTCGCTGCGATCGCCGCAGCCCGTGCCGATCTCGTGCAGCATTGGTCACGTTTCGTCTGCGCGGCGGCACTGACGATCGGCGGCAGCTGGGCGCTCTGGGGCGCCTGGGTCTCGCCGAACCACGACCTGTTCGGTCTGCTGCTGTTCGCGATCTTCACCGTGTTCGTCCTGCGCGGCCGCTCGCCGCTGGTCTACGCCTGCGCGTTCTTCATCACCGCGTTCCTCGAGCTGTACGGGACGGCCATCGGCGCCTGGACCTGGTCCGCCACCGAACCCACCGGCACCCTCGGCATGGGCAATCCGCCGAGCGGCATCGCGGCAGCCTATTGCGTCGTCGATTGGGTGGCGCTGCGCATCACGCGGAGAATCGCCGGTCGCGTGCCCCAATGGCGTGCCGCGATCGTGTCGCCGGCCCGTCGTGACCGGCGCTGATCCGCGCCGGCCCGCCGCCCTACCGATTCTCCAACCAGTTGTAATCGAACAGTCCGGCCTCACCCGGCGCCGCCCGCTGGGAGGCATCCTGCAGCGCGTCGCTGTGCGCCCAGAACGCCGGATGCGTCCTGCGAATCGCAAAGCGATCGGCCAGCGCCCGATAGTCCGGTTCGGAAGCCAGGGCGCGCACCCGTCGATGAACTCCCGCAATCTGGCACTGCGGATCGGCGTCGAAATACAGATGCGCCGGAAACAGGTGCTCGTAGAGGTAGCGGCTCGCCAGGCGCTCCTTGGTCGAATCGCCGTTGAGGAACGTCTCCCACGCCTGCACCTGCCGTCCCGACCGGCGAAGAGCGAAGTGACCTTGCGCGGAGAGCGCCTTGCACTGGAACGGCGCCTTGCCCGTGATGCCACCGAACTTGCCGGTGCCGCCCGCGTACTGGTTCATGCCGTTGAAGATTCCGTCGGCGGTGAGCGCTCCGTCGTAGTCGGTGTAGATCTTGTCGCCGTCCGCGTCGGTCCAGGCACAGGTGCCGCGTCCCGGTCCGACACCACCGCTCAGGTCGAGGGTGTAGTTGCATACGGCCGTGCCCATGTGGAACGGACCGCTGCCGCGCTGGTTGAAGGTGACCCCGTAGAACGCGCCCCGGCCGAAGACGCGGCCTTCAGCGGCCTGAGTCGTTTCTCCGACCGCCTTCCAGCCGCTGTTTGCGCGAGGACGGTGGCACACGATACGCGCGACGCCCTTACGATTCGCTTACGCGCCCGTCATTCCTGCATGCGTTCGCGGTACGCCCGCGTCAGTGCCCGTGCCGCGCCAGCGCCCAGATGACGTGTTCCCGGACGAGTACCGACGCATCGTCGCGACGCGCTTGCAGCGCAGCGACCACGTCCGCCGTCGTCGGTGCATTGCCGAGTCCCACCGCGAGATTGCGTGACCAGCGCTCATAGCCGATGCGCCGGATCGCGCTGCCCTCCATGCGCGACTCGAACTCGGTTTCGGTCCAGCGGAACAGTTCCGTCAGGCTCGCGTCGTCCAATCCGTTGCGGACCGCAAAGTCTGGAAGGCCGGCCGGCTGCGCATACTTGTTCCACGGACAGGCGAGCTGGCAGTCGTCGCAGCCATATACGCGATTGCCCAGGAGCGGTCGAAGCTCTTCCGGGATCGCCCCTGCGTGTTCGATCGTCAGATAGGAGATGCAGCGCCGCGCATCGAGCCGATACGGCGCGACGATGGCTCGGGTCGGACACACGTCGATGCAACGCTTGCAGGTGCCGCAATGCTCGGACACCGGAGCGTCCGGCGGCAGAGCGAGGTCGGTGTAGATCTCTCCGAGAAAGAACCACGATCCGGCACTGCGGTCGAGCAGCAGCGTGTGCTTGCCGCGCCAGCCGAGACCGCTCTTGCGCGCGAGCTCCACCTCCAGCACCGGGGCGCTGTCGGTAAACACGCGGTGGCCGAACGGGCCGATCGCTGCGGCGATGCGATCAGCGAGCTGCTGCAACCGGGTGCGCAGTACCTTGTGATAGTCGCGGCCCAGTGCGTAGCGCGACACGTACGCCCGCCCGCCGTCTCCGAGCACGGCGTCGGCCGATACCGCCTCCGCCGGCCAGTAGTCCATGCGTGCCGTGATCACGGACACGGTGCCGGGCACCAGTTCGCCGGGGCGGGCGCGCTTGAGGCCGTGGCGCGCCATGTAGTCCATGCCGCCGTGGAAGCCCGCCTCGAGCCAGGCAAGCAGGCCGGGCTCGGCCATGGTAAGGTCGACATCGCTGAACGCCACAGCGCCGAAACCGGCCTCCCGCCCCCAGGCGCGGATGGTCCGTGCCAAGGCCTCGATGTCGGTCGTCGCAGAGGGCTCCATGGCCCCATGGTACCGGGAGACCTTCCTTGAGATACGTCAAACGGCTGTCACAGGTTGCGATTAAGATATGGTCGTGATGAGAGGCTTAGAACCCGTGACATGATTTCCCTGCGACGACTGCTCGCCCGCGCCCGCAGCACCGCCATGGTGTCGGCAGTGGCGGCGTTCGCGCTCGTCCAGGGCATAGCGCCGCTGCTGCACGCCCACGTGGCCTCGTCGACCGGTGACAGTCAGATCGGTATCCACCTGCCCGTTGCCCTGGTGCACGACGGCCACGGTCATCAGGCGGCGACGCTCACGGTCGGCGTAGCGCTCGAGGAGTCGAGCGCGATCACCGTGCCGCCCGAGCACCGTCGCGACGAAGCTCCGGGCGGGACCGCATCACCGGGTGCGGCAGCGCCGTTCCGGGTCTTCGTGGCAGAGCACTCGCCTGCGGTTCGCGGCACTGCCACCAGCAATATCGGGAGCGCCGCGAGGCGCCTGCGTCCCCCTTCCCAGGCCCCGCCTGCAGCCGGCTGATCCGCCTCGCCGCACGTGCGTCGATTCGCGACGCATGGCGCAGTCATCATTGCCCGGAAGCCGGTTCGCGTTCCGGCTGCGGAGCCACCCATGAAGCGCGTGTTCTACCCCCTGCTGGGGAGTTTGCTGTTCGCGTCGGTCGCCTTGTCCGCCGCCTCGAGCCAGGAAGTCGCCCTGAGCCGGGACCAGACCAAGGCGCTCGGCGTCACCACTGTCGCCCCCGAACCGGAGGCCGCCGGCGAGGCGCCGGGCCTCGCGGCGGAAGTGATGGTGCCGAACAACCAGTTGCACGTGGTCAGCACCCCGTTGCCCGGGTTGATCGAATCGGTGCTGGTCGCCGTCAACGAGCGCGTGAAGCGCGGTCAACCGCTCGCCCGCATGCAGAGTTCGGCCCTGGCGGAAGCGCAGCGCGGCTATCTGCAGGCGGAGACGCAGGCCGAACTCGCTGCCGCGAATCTGGACCGCGACCGCAAGCTCGCGGCCGATGGGCTGATCGCCGAATCCCGTCTGATGTCGACCCAGGCGCTGCATGTGCAGGCCGTCGCGGCACTGGCGGAACGCCGCAATGCGCTGAAGCTCGCAGGCATGAACGACGCCGCGATTACGGCACTGCACTCCGGCACCGCCATCTCGAGCAGCGTCACCATGGCGGCACCGGTTGACGGCGTGGTGATCGAGCAGATGGCGCAAGCGGGCCAGCGGCTGGAGGCGTTCACCCCGATCTACCGCATCGCGCGGCTCGATCCGTTGTGGCTGGAGATCCAGGTGCCGCTCGCACGGGCCGTCGGCATCCAGGAGGGGGCGCGCGTGCACGTGCCGTCGGTGGACGCCCGGGGCAGCATCATCTCGGTCGGCCGCCGTGTCACGCCCGAAAGCCAGACGGTGATGCTCCGCGCCCTGATCTCGGTCAACGCGACACGCCTGCGGCCCGGGCAGTACGTGGAAGCGACGGTGGCAACGGCCGCGGCCGGTGCTCCGCAGTGGCGCGTGCCCAACGCGGCGCTGGTGCGTCACCAGGGACGCACGCTCGCCTTCGTTGCGACCGCCCGCGGATTCCGTGCGGTCGCCGTCACCGTGATCAACGAAGGGCCGCAGGCCAGCCTCGTGACCGGTGAACTCGGCGGCGCCGAGATTGCGGTCGGCGGCATCGCCGCGCTGAAGGCACGCCTGCTCGGCATCGGGAACTAGGATGAGACCGCTCGCAAGCTTGCACCAGCCCTCGCCCGCCATCGGAGCGCGTGGGGGTCCGGAAGCGGCACCCTCGCATCGCCGCGAGCGGTCTGCACGCTCGCTTCGCACCGGGGGCCACTGACATGCTCGCCCGCCTCGTCGGACTTTCACTGTCGCAGCGCGTGCTCGTGCTCGCCGCGACGCTCCTGCTCGCGCTCGCGGGCGTCAACGCGTTCCTCAACCTCCCAATCGATGCGTTTCCCGACGTCTCCACGACGCAGGTCAAGATCATCATGAAAGCGCCCGGCATGACGCCGGAGGAGGTGGAGAACCGCATCGTCGTGCCCATCGAACTCGAGATGCTGGGCATCCCGAATCAGCGCGTCCTGCGTTCGGTGTCGAAGGTCGCGATCGCCGACATCACCATCGACTTCCAGGAAGGCACCGACATCTACTGGGCACGCCAGCAGGTGAACGAACGCCTGAACGGCGTGGTGGGTGACCTGCCGCCCGGTGTCACCGGCGGCCTAGCGCCCATCACGACACCCCTGGGCGAGATGTTCATGTTCACCATCGAGGGCGGCGACCTTTCCGCGGCCGAGCGCCGCACGCTGCTCGACTGGACGATCCGGCCGCGGCTGCGCACCGTTCCCGGGGTGGCCGACGTGAACTCGCTCGGCGGCTACGTCCGCACGTTCGAGGTGATACCGGATCCGGCGGCGCTCGCGGCCCGTGGCATCCCGCTGTCCGAACTCGAACATGCACTGCGGGTCAACAACCGCAACGACGGTGCCGGGCGTCTCACCGACGGCGAGGAATCGCTGCTGGTCCGCGCCGAGGGCAGTATCCGGACCCTCGACGACGTCCGGGCCATCGTCGTGGGCGAGCGCAGCGCGATCCCGGTGCGGGTCGGCGAGGTGGCCGAAGTCCGCATCGGCACGCTGACGCGCTACGGCTTCGTCACCCACGACGGGCAGGGCGAGGCGGTGCAGGGCCTGGTCCTCGGGCTGCGCGGCGCGAACGCGCGCCAGGTGGTGACCGGCGTCCGGGCGCGCCTGCAGGAGCTCGCCCCCACTCTGCCCCCGGGCGTACGGCTCGACGTCTTCTACGATCGCGCGCACCTCGTGGACCGGGCGGTCGGCACGGTCACCCGGGCATTGCTCGAGGCCATCGTCCTGGTGGTCGTGCTGCTGCTCCTGTTCCTGGGCGATCTGCGGGCAGCTCTCGTGGTGGCCGTCACGCTCCCGCTGGCGGCGCTGATCACCTTCATCCTGATGCAGCAGACCGGCATGAGCGCCAACCTCATGAGCCTCGGCGGCCTCGCCATCGCCATCGGCATGCTCGTGGACGCGTCGGTGGTCGTGGTCGAGAACGTCGTCAATCATCTCGCGCACGATGGCGCAGGCCGGAATCGCCTGAATGCCCTGCTGCGCGCCGTGCGCGAGGTCGCCGTGCCGGTCGCCTCAGGCATCGCGATCATCGTGATCGTATTCCTCCCCCTGCTTACGCTCGAGGGGCTCGAAGGCAAGCTCTTCAAGCCCGTCGCCTGGGCCATCATCTTTGCCCTCTCGGGCTCGCTGCTGCTGTCCCTCACCGTCATTCCGGTCCTGGCGTCGTTGCTCGTCCGGGGCGGTACTCATCGCGAACCCTGGTTGATGCGCCTCGCCCACCGGGCCTACCGGCCGATCCTCGCGTTCGCGATGGCGCGCGAGAAACTGGTCGGTGCAGTCGCATTGCTCCTGCTCGCGGTGGCCGTGCTCGCCTACCTGGGCACCGGCAAGGCGTTCATGCCGACCCTGGACGAGGGCGACGTGATCATGCAGCTGGAGTCCCTGCCCTCCATCGGCATGGAGGCGAGTGCCGCCCAGAACCTCGCCATCCAGAAAGCGATCCTGGCCCAGGTGCCGGAGGTGACGCGCGTGGTGGCCCGCACTGGTGCCGACGAACTCGGCCTCGACCCGATGGGGCTCAACCAGACCGACGTGTTCATGGATCTGAAACCGCGCGAAGCGTGGCGCACCGGTGACAAGCAGGACATCATCGAAGCGATCCGCAAGGTGATGGCGGCCTTCCCCGGCATCAACTTCACGTTCACCCAGCCCATCGAGATGCGCGTCTCGGAAATGCTGACCGGCGTGCGCGGCGACCTCGCGGTCAAGATCTTCGGTCCGGACCTGCCGACGCTCAATCGGCTCGCCCACGACGTTGAGTCGGTGCTGAAGGCGGTACCCGGCAATCGTGACGTGTTCCGCCTCACCAACGAAGGCGTGCAGTATCTTCGCGTCGACATCAACCGCTTCGCCACCGGCCACCAGAAGCTCACGGTCGACGAGATCGAGGACGATCTGAGGGCGCAGCTGGAGGGGCGCCGCGTCGGCACGGTGATCGAGGGCAACCGCCGCACCCCGCTTGTGATCCGCGGTCGCGGCGATCTGCGGGCGTCGGCCGCCCTCTTCCAGAACCAGAACGTCATCATGCCCGACGGGCGCGCCGTGCCGCTCGGCACCGTGGCCACGCTGACCCGGGTCGATGGACCGGTCAAGGTGGATCGCGAGAACGCGTCGCGCTACGCAGTGGTGCAGGCCGGCGTGGTCGGGCGCGATCTCGTCGGGTTCGTCGACGAGGCCCGCCAGCGCATCGGCGAACAGGTGAAGCTGCCCGACGGCTACACCCTCTCGTGGGGCGGACAGTTCGAGAACCAGCAGCGCGCGGCACAGCGGCTCGCCGTGGTCATTCCGGTCGCGCTCGGGCTGATCGTGGTTTTGCTCTACACGACCTTCGGCTCGCTGCGGCAGACGACCCTGGTGGTGGCGAACATTCCGTTCGCACTGGTCGGCGGCATCGTCGCACTGTGGTTGTCGGGGCAGTACCTGTCGGTGCCCGCATCGGTGGGCTTCATCGCGCTCCTCGGCATCGCCGTACTGAACGGAGTCGTACTGATGGGCACGTTCAATCAGCTGCGCGCAACCGGAATGCCGCCGGAGCAGGTGGCCGTCGAAGGCGCCGGGCGCCGCCTGCGTCCCGTGCTCATGACGGCCAGCATCGCCGCCTTCGGCCTCGTGCCGCTGCTCTTCGCGTCCGGTCCCGGCTCCGAAATCCAGCGGCCGCTCGCGATCGTCGTGATCGGCGGACTGGTCACCTCCACTGCCCTCACGCTGGTGATCCTTCCCCTGCTCTACCGGCGCTTCGGCGATGCGCCGGCGCCGGGCAGGCAACCTCTCGCCCAGGACACGCCATGAATCGACTCGCCCTTGCATTCACCCTGAGCGTTGCTGCCTTAGGCCCGGCACGGGCCGATCAACCCGCTGCCGATCCGTCGCTGCCCCCGGTCACCGCCGTGGAACGGGCCCTGGCGGGGTTTCCGACGGTCAGGGCGGCACGCGATGCCGTGCGGTTCGAGCAGGCCAACGATCGGCGCTTGCAGGCCGGTCCGTACGAGTTCGCGGTCCGCGGCGCCTACCAGAGTCACAACATCGACCGCGGTCGCTACCCCGAATGGGACCTGGGCATCGAACGCGCGATCCGCCTCCCCAACAAGGCGCGCGTCGACACCGCGATCGGTGCGCAAGGGGTGGAGCTCGCGCGGCGCGCGGCCTACAGCGCGTGGTGCGACGGCGCGCGGTTGATGCTGAAGCTGTGGTTCGCGTGGTCCCGCGAGAGCATCCAGCTCGAACTGCTGCAGCAACAGGCGGAGTTCCTGCGCACCCAGCAGGTTGTCGTGACCAAGCGAGCCCGTGTCGGCGATGCCCCGAGGGTCGAGGTGAACCTCGCCGAAGCCTCGGTGGCCCAGGCCGAGGCAAGCGTGGCGGCGCTGCAGGGACGCGAAGAAGGCGCGCGTGCCGCCCTTGAGCGGACCTTTCCGGGCCTGACCGTGCCGCCTCGCGCCACGCTGGGCGATCCGCGTCCGCTGGATGGCGATCTCGATTTCTACCTGGACCGCGTACGCATCCACAACGACGAGGTGCGTGTCGCCCGGGCGCTCTCCAAGCGCGCCCGCCTCTACGCCGATCGTGCGGCGGCCGACCGGATTCCGGACCCGGCCATCGGTGCACGCCTGTCGTCGGACCAGAGCGGTCCGGACCGCATCGCCGGCGTCTACGTGATCGTCCCGATCCCGGGCAAGGCCCGGGCCGCGTTCTCCGACGGCGTGCGCGCGCAGTCCGATGCCGCGCTCAATCAGGAAGCCGCGGTGGTTCAGCGCATCAGCGCCGACGTAGCCGCGATGGTCGGCCAGGCCAAGGGCGCGTACGCAGCGTGGCAACGAGCCCGTGCCGCATCGGAAGGCATGGCCCGCAATGCCGACAGCATGGCACGGTCGTGGCAGCTCAAGGAAGCCTCGCTGTCGGACGTGGTGATCGCGCGGCGCCTCGCCGTGGAATCGGCACTGTCCGCGGCCTTGGCGCGGGCCGAAGCCGAGGAGTCGCGCCATCGGCTGCTGATCGAAGCGCACATCATCTGGAACGATCCCGAGGAGGAAGCGACCGACCACACGGACGGCGGATAGTCCTCGCGCGAGCTATCGGCCGGAAGCGGGTTCCAGTCGGATCGCCTGCTCTGGGCAGGCCTTGAGACACAATCCGCACGCATGGCAATCCTCTGTGTGCACCACATAGGCCTGGCGGTTGCCGTGCACCAACGCTTTCAGCTTGCCCATGAGCGAGAGTCCAGCACGGTCCGCCGGTTCGAGCGGCCGGATCTCGAATACGTCGAACGGACAGACCTGCACGCAGGCTTCCTTCGCCTCGCAACGGTTGCGGTCGATGACCGGCACGACGCGACCGGCCTCGCCCGAACAGTCTTCGGGACGACCTCGTTGCGCGGCGACTTTCAAGAGTTGCGCAGCATTGCGGTCAAGTACCCGCGACCCAACGCTGCAGCATCAGGGTCAGGACGAACGCCACGACGGCCACACCTGCCGCCAGCATCTTCCCGTCCCCGGCCAGCACGACCGCATCGAGCAGCGACATGCCCGCGATCAGCGTGACCACCGCTTTCGGCACGTCGCCGCGGGCGCGGCGGCGCAGCCGCTGCAACGCGAAGGCCATCATGCCGACGTAGAGAATCCACGGCACCCACGCGGCCGGGGCGGCCGTGGCGAGCATCGCGCCGTACACCACCGGCACCGCGAGAAAGCCCAGCGGCCACAGTGCACCGATGCGATCGAGATGCTCCTGTTTGGCGATATAGGTGAGGCCGATCAGGTGACACAGCAACGCCGTCGCCGCCAGCCAGACAGTGGCCGGCAGCACGATCGCGATGCTGTACGCGGCCGTGAGATAGACGCACACGCGACACAACCCCATGACCAGCGGGCTCAGCACGTTGCCCTTGTGATGCGCGTCGTAGTGCACGATGAACGCGGACAGCGCGAGCGCCGCCACCAGGGCACGCCATTCCGGCAGACCGTCCGCTCGGCGGCTCGCGATCATGACGAGGATGGTCCCGACCGCGAGCAAACCGAAGCCGATAGTGAAGACCTGCTGCGCCGACACCTGACCCGAGGGGATCGGCCGGTCGGGCCGATGCTGCGCATCGAACTCGCGATCGAAGGCATCGTTCAGGAACATGCCGCCCACGTAGAACAGCGACAGCGACAGCATCAGCAGCGGCAGGCGTGGATCGGCGAGCGCACCACCGGCCAGCAGGACACCCACCAGGACGTTGGTCCAGACGGTTGGCAGGTTCGAGATGCGACCGAGCCGCAGCGCGAGCGTCAGGGTCACGCTGTCAACTCCGCGCGCACCCACTCGAGTTCGCGCGCCACGGCTTCGTCCACCGGGCCGCTGCGGAACGGTTCGGGCAGCACGCCCCAGGTGTAGGTCTCCACCTCAAGGTGCGAGGTGAACGGCCGCGCGCGATGCTGCGCCAGCACTTCACGGATGAAGGGCTGGGTCGACGCGAACGGTGCCAGGCGGTCGAGGAAGATGGGCACGTGGAAATGCACGCGCCATTCGCGCTCGCGCGCCTCGCCGTCCACCGTGGCGAAGGCTTCGGGGAGATCGCTGAACCGGCGCAGCCCCGCAGGACTGCGCTCGATCACCTGATGCAGATAGACGGGGTCGTCGAACCGGCGCAGCGCGGCGAGCGCGGCGGCGTCCAACTCCGGCAGTCGCAGGCCGGCACTGATCTGCAGCTTGTGAACGCGGATACCCGCCGCTTCGAGCCGGCCGACGCAGGCGGACGCATCCTCGAACTCGACGGCGGCATGGCACAGATCGAGGCACAGGCCCAGATGATCGTGCAGCAGCTGCGCTGAGGCCTGCCGGTCGAGCTTCGTGAGTCCGCTCAAGCGTCGCACTGCCGAAGCGCCGTGCAGATCCCGCTGGAAGAAACCCAGCACCTCGTCGATGGTTTCGAGAAAACAGTGCGGCTCCGGTTCCAGCGCGAGCACAATGGACCGTCCGGTGCGCCGCCGCACGTCGACCAGATAGGCGACGTGCTGCAGCAGATGCTCGACGATCCGTGCGACATCCTGCGCTCCACCGAGGGCGGGCTTGTAGGCGCCCGGCACGGTGCTGATGCTGCCTTCGATCGAAAGATCGTCCGGCAGCAATTGCACCAACAGGTCGGCGAGCTGGTTGGTGTAACGCAGCCGCTCCGGATCGCGCCAGTCCGGCAGATAGACGTCTTCCTTGACACGCGTGTTGTGGAACGTGCCGTACGGAAAGCCGTTGATGGTGAAGACGTACATGCGGTTTCGCGAGAGGAAGTCGCGGAACTCCCGCATCGTCTCCGGCACCGCCAGCTCTGCCGCCGCACGCCCCGACAACCGCAGGCCGACACCGAAGTCGCCCGCGGGGCTCAGCCGGTCGCGTACCGCGGTGACGTAGCGCTCGAGGTTGGCCCGGACCTCGGCCCAGGATTCGCCGGGGTGGATGTTGCTGCAGTAGGTGAGATGTCCCCCGGCGCCCAGATTCACGCGCCGAGCTCCCGCCGGCGCAGCCAGGTGAGCGCGTGCAGGATCTCGCCGGAGTCCATGTGGTGCACCTCCTCGCCCACGCCCAGGTCGCGCAGCAGGGTGATGGTGAGTTCGCCGCCGAGGTGCTCGCGGAACTCCTCGAGGCCGCGCAGCAGCAGCCAGTGGCCTTCGTTATCGCGCGACTCGAGCGCCGGGTGCCAGAGATGGAAGCCGAGGCGCTTCAACAGCGCGTGCACCCGGTCTTCGCCGCCGGCCGGCAGCATGCCGATCTGCACCGAGTAGCGTGCATCCAGGGCGAGACCGATGGCCACGGCCTCGCCATGCCGCAGTTCGTGGTTGGTCAGCGCCTCGAGCTTGTGCGCCGACCAATGGCCGTAGTCCAGCGGACGGGCGCTGCCGGTCTCGAACGGGTCGCCGCCGTGGGCGATCTGGCGCATGTGCAGTTCCGCGCACCGGCGGATCATGCGTGCCATGGCGGCGGATTCGCAGTCGCGCAGTGCGCCCGCGGATGCCTCCAGCCATTCGAAGAACATGCGATCCCGGATCAGCGCCACCTTCACCGCCTCGGCGATGCCGGCGATCTTGTCGCGCGGGTGCAGGGTGCGCAGGAACGTCGAATCGTTCAGCACGGCGAACGGCGGTGCGAAGCTGCCCAGCAGGTTCTTCATGCCGAACGCGTTGACGCCGTTCTTCACGCCAACGCCCGAATCGTTCTGCGCGAGCACCGTGGTCGGCACCCGGATGTGCCGGATGCCGCGATGGGTGGTGGCTGCCACGTAGCCGATGAGATCCAGGAACGCACCGCCACCGATGCCGACCACGAAGGCGTGGCGGTCGATGCCGAGTTCCACCAACCGATGCTGCAGCTTGGTCACCAGAGCCGGATCGTTCTTGACGTGCTCGCCGCCCGGCACGATCTCCGGATGCGACACCAATTCCATGGTCTCGGCATGCACGTCGGCATAGCCGGCGATGTCGTGCGCGAGCGATGGAAACGAAGCGGCCACGTTGGAATCCACGAAGACCACGACGCGATGGCATTTACCGGCCTCGCGTCGCGCGACGGTCTCGGCGAAGATCGGATTGTCGTGCGCGAACAGATGCTCGGTGAAATGCACCGGATACTCGTAGCGCACCGAGAACGACTGCAGATAGGCTGCCGACCGCTCTTCGCCGCGGCCCGGCAACGGCTTCACATCGGCACTCACCCCTGACCCCCCTCCCCGCCTTCGGTTCTTATTTGAAAACCGTCGCTTCCATGCGAGCTTCGATCGCCGGCGTTTCGCCGATGCGCGGGGTCTGCCCGCGCAGGACCGAGTTGCCCTCGAACAGCGTGCGCTGGTCGATCGGGTCGGGCGACAACCAATCCGACTCCTTCATCTGACCACTTTGCCCGAACGCGGCGAGCGCGTTGCCGTAGCACGTGGCGATCACGTCCGCCTCCTTGATGCCGCGCTCCAGCATGAGCCGCGCCGTCTTCGGCACCGCCAGCGGATCGGACACGCCCCAGTCAGCGCTGGAATCGATGAAAATGCGCTCGGAGCCGTACTGCCGCACGATCTCCACCATACGCTCGTTGCCCATCTTCGTGTTCGGGTAGATGGTGAAGGCGGCCCAGAAACCGCGGTCCAGCACTTCTCGCACGGTTTCCTCGTTGTTGTGGTCGATGACCACGCGCCCGGGTGCCACACCCATTTCGATGGCCACGTCCATGCTGCGGCTGGTGCCGGCCTTCTTGTCGCGGTGCGGGGTGTGCACCTGCACCAGCATGTCGAATTCCTTGGCGAGAGCGAGCTGCGCGCGGTAGTACTTGTCCTCGACCGGGGTCTGATCGTCGTAGCCGATTTCGCCCACGGCCACCACCCCCTCCTTGGACAAGTAGCGCGGCAGGACGTCGAGCACAGCCTCGGCGAGCGCCTCGTTGTTCGCTTCCTTGCTGTTCAGGCCGATGGTGCAGTAGTGACGGATGCCGAACTGCGAGGCGCGGAAGCGCTCCCACCCCACCAGGCTGGAGAGGTAGTCGATGTAGGTGCCGACGTTGGTGCGCGGCTGACCCAGCCAGAAGGCTGGTTCGATGACGGCGACGATCCCGGCGGCGGCCATGCGTTCATAGTCGTCGGTGGTACGCGCCGCCATGTGGATGTGCGGATCGATGAATCGCATGGTGAAAGTCCTCCGTTTATTGGAATTGCAGGGCCGACTTCCAGTCGATGCCCTGGGCCGCCACCGCGTCACGGATAGCAGCATACCGCTCCAGCAGCCGACGGGCCTCCGGATCGCGTGCCCGCTGCAGCGCCAGCACCCCCGCGGCACGCTCGGGCGGCATGCCGGTGGCAAGCACCCGTTCCAGGTCGGCAAGCAGCTGCCCCTGCGCAAAAGGTCCAACGCACCGCCACAGCTCCGGGCTGACAGGCCGGCCGGCGGACCAACGTTCGTGGGCGTAGTCGCCCAGCATGCGGGCCAGCGCGGCATTGGCGCGGCCGTCCAGCCCGACGATCGGGTCCAGTTCGCTGCCCACGAACAGCGCCTTGAGGACCATCTGGTTCCACGCGTCCTCTTCGAGCTGCTCGGCCGGATAGGGATTCCGATGCGCCACCGCTTCGAAGACCACCTTCATGTTGGTCCGCACGCCTTCGGCGGCGCGCAGCCGATGCCGCGGCGGATCGGGGTACAGCGGCAGTCCGCGATAGAACGCGACCAGTTCGTCGATGTCGGCCGTGGCGCACAGTTGATCGAGGCGACGCACGAAGGCGTCGATGTCGCCGGTGACGGTCAGCAGCAAAAGCACCCGTCCGGCCTGATCCACGGTCCATTGGGACGGATCCCAACCGGGTCGCGCGCGTGTGGCCGCGGACAATTCTGCCCGCGGCAGCGCCAGCGGGGTCTTGCCCAGCTTGCGCGACACCAGGCTCACGGAACGATACAGGTCCCGGTCCGAACCACCGCCTGCAAGAGCCGCCACGGCCTCTCCGAGCCAGCCGGCGCCCGCCGCATCGACCTTCTGAGCGATCCACTTCTGGAGGAGCTGGGCAGGTGTCGCGGCGGTGTCAGGCATGACGTCCTACCTCAGGCAGCGCGCCGCATGCCGGCGGCATCGGCGAAGATGTGATCGAGCAGGAGCTGCTTCACAGCGGTCGCCGGCACGGCGCCCTCCGACAGCAGTTCCGGCGCGGAAGTGATGAAGAGCGGTCCGTCCTCCGGCCGATCGGTGGGTCGGCCGTGGGAACCCTTGATGATCGTCGCGTCGAGCGAGATCACATCCATCAGATAGCGCATGCCCAGGATCTTTCGCGCAAGGCGCGTGGCGACGGCAAGCTTCGGCAGCGCGATGCGCGGATCGATCAGCAACTCCACCGGGTCGTAGCCCGGTTTGCGATGGATGTCGACGGTGCGCGCGAAATCCGGCGCGTGCGCATCGTCGAGGAAATGGTAGTACGTGAACCAGCTGTCGGCAGCGGACACGGCCACCAGTTCGCCCGAGCGCGGGTGATCCAGACCGGCGGCGCGTTTGCCGTTCTCGTCGAGCACCTGTTCGACGCCCGGCAGTTTGCGGAGGCACGCCGCGACTTCCGGAATCAGTTCGGGCCGCGCCACGTACACATGCGCGAGCTGATGGTCCGCCACCGCGAAGGCGTCCGATGCACCGGCATCCAGTTGTTCGCGTGCCTGCTCCACGCGGACCTTGAGCCACCCGGCCTGCCGCAACGCACGATTGATGTGGACCGGCCGCGAGACTTCCGTGATGCCGTACTCCGACAGCACCACCACGTGAGCCCCCGCACGCCGTGCCTTCTCGATCAGCAGACCGCACAGGGCATCCACCTCCGCCACCTGGGCGGGGATCGCCGGATGGTTCGGTCCGAAGCGCTGCAGGTCGTAGTCGAGGTGCGGCAGATACACCATCGTCAGCGTGGGGCGCTGGTGTTCGAGCACGTGCAGCGCGCTGTGCGCGATCCACCGACTCGACTCGATGTTCGCGCCGGGGCCCCAGAACTTGAACAGCGGGAACTGGCCGAGACGCTGCTGCAGTTCATCCCGCAACGCAGCAGGATTCGTATAGACGTCGGGCAGCTTGCGTCCGTCGGCGGTATACATGGGCCGCGGCGTGATCGACACGTCGGCCGACGAGTACATGTTGTACCACCAGAACAGCTGGGCGCAGGTGAACGCCGGATCGCGGCGCTTCGCGGCTTCCCATACCTTCTCGCCGGACACCAGCCGGTTGGACTGTCGCCACAGCCAGACTTCCGACAGGTCGCGGAAATACCAGCCATTGGCGACGATGCCGTGCTCGCGCGGCAATGCCCCGGTCAGCATGGTGGACTGTACGGTCGTGGTCACGGCCGGCAGCACGGTCTGCAACGGGCGCATCGCCCCCTGCTTCGCTAAAGCCTGCAGGTTGGGCGCAGCACCCAGCAGCGCCGGCGTCAGCCCCACCACGTTCAACACCAGAGTCGGTGTCATGGTGCGCGGCGAGATCAGTTCGAGAAATCCTTGCTAAGAATGAAGGTTACCACGGCCTGCCGCTCCTTCTCGGTGAACTGTTCCTTGAAGGCAGGCATGCCGCGGAACCCGTTGGTCACGCGGTCGAAGACGAACTCCGGCGTGTAGCGCGACGGATTCAACTTGGGCGCCTTGCCGGGATAGGCCGACTTCCCGTGGCAGAACTTGCAGATCTTGCCGAAGACTTCCTTGCCCTCGGCCACGTATTCGGGATTGCCGAGCAGTTCCTTCGGGAACGGCGGCAACTCTTCGGCATCGTCAGCCTGCGAAGGTCCGAGTATGGCGAGCGTACAGAACGCACCCGCCGCCAGTTTCATCGATAGCTTTTTTTTGTCCGGCATCATTTCTGCATTCTCGGGTAAGAACCGGGACGCGGGTCTCCCCGCGTCCCGGCTGCCGGTCGACCGAGGTTGAGCGACCGGCGACCGCCTGTCTAGCTAAGACCGATCACGGCACGATCTTGTAGATCTTGTCCTGTTCGCCGTTCGGGCCACGGGCTCGGGTGCCCATGATGTAGACGTTGCCCTGGTTGTCCTGACCGAAGCCCAGGATGAAGTCCTTGAAGCCGGGGATGTTGGTGACGTTCACCACTTCCTTCGACCACTTGTTGCCGGTCATCTTGGAAGCGAACAGCACGCCTTCGGCCACCATGAAGGACTTGCTCCAGTCACCGAAGAAGTAGATGCCGTCCCAGGGCTTGTGCGGGCCGCGGTAGACATAGCCGCCGGTGATCGAGATGCCCTCGCAATCGCCCTTGGCGGCGAAGTCGGGGTTGGAGCAGTTCTTGTACTCGAGCACCGGGTCGGTCATGCCGGCCTTGTTGCAGCTCGCGGGGTGGCTGTTGGGGTTCACGTAGTCGAAGCAGTGGGAACCTTCCATGGCGCGCCAGCCGTAGTTGCCGCCCTTCTTCACCACGTCCACTTCTTCATAGCTGTTCTGGCCCACGTCGGCGCAGATCAGATCCTTGTTGCCGCCCATGTCGAACGAGCAGCGCCATGGATTGCGAAAGCCGGTGGCCCAGATCTCGGGCGCGTACTTGTTGTTGCCGACGAACGGGTTGTCCTTCGGAACGGTGTAGGGATCGCCCTTCACGTCGATGCGCAGGATCTTGCCGAGCAGCGACGCGGTGTCCTGGCCGTTGCCGATGGTCACGTTGTGGCCGATACCCCAGTCGTTGGCGTAGCCGCCGTCACCGGTGGAGATGTACAGCATGCCGTCCGGACCGAAGCCGATCCAGTGACCGTTGTGGTTGAACTGCGGCCAGTCGATGGCAGTGACGATGCGTTCGTAGTTCTGGTCGGCCTTGTTCGGGTCATCCTTCGACACGCGGTACTCGGCCACAACGTTGGTGTGCGCGTACCAGAGCTGCTTGCCGAGGTCCGCGTCGCCGCGCAGTTGCGCGGTGTAGGCGATGTAGAACTTGCCGGTCTTCTTGAAGTCGGGCGGGAACGCGAGACCCAGCAGACCTTCCTCGTCGAACTCCCACTTGAGCGGCGGCAGCTTGTGCTTGATGTTGAGGAAGTCACCGTCCAGCAGCTTGCCGTCGGCGCCGAGGATCTTGATGGTGCCGGTCTGCTCGACGATGAACTTGCGGTCGTCGCCGGGCGGCGAAACCATGGTCATGGGATGGGTCAGCCCTTCGGCCACCACCTCCAGCTTCACGTCCAGTGCGGACGCGGTCAACGGCACGGCGGTGCATGCCGCCGCAAATGCCAGACACAAGCACGATTTCTTGAACACGCTGATTTCTCCTCGTTGGAATGACGAGCTTCGGCTCGTTTTCGATGCGATCGTCCCCCGGAAGGAGCCGTCGGCATTTCGCGACGTCCGGAAGAGCACCGCAGTCTGGACTCGCGGAACGGCCATTCGATAGGGAGTAGTTCCGGGTGACGCCGGGATGTCGACGCGCTCGCGGGGGCCGGAAGCTCCCGTCAATTGCAGGCGCAGTCGCGGCCCCCTGCGTCTCGCGAATGTCGATTCCCGGTGCATTCCCGGGTCCGGTTGAGCGCCTTTCGCGTCCGCATCGTGAGTTTTTCCGAGGCGCCGGCCGGGAAGACCTTCTATTTTGCCCTCGGGGAAAACTGGTGGCGCAGAGACGCCAAGCGCAGAACGCCCCCAAATCCACAGAGGAGAAAGAATGAAAGCAACCGATGTTTCCACCCGTTTGACGACTGCCGCGTTGACGGCTGCAGGCCTGCTGGCATCCGGCAGCTCGTTCGCAGCATCACCCACCCTTTCGACTGAAGTTGTGGTTGCCAAGCTCGAATCGCCGTGGGACATGGCGTTCATGAAAGACGGCACGATGTTCTTCACGGAAAAGTGCGGCGGCTTGTCGGTGCGGCTGCCTTCGGGTTCCATCAAAAAGCTGCACGGCATCGGCGGATCGAACGGATACGCCTCCTCCAGCGAGGATCTCTTCTGCGATGGCCAAGCCGGCGTGATGGGAGTTGCCATCGATCCCGAGTTCGCCAGCAACCGCTTCGTATACGTCTACTCGAGCTCGAACCTCGATGGCAAGCTGGCAAACCGGGTGTTGCGACTGAAGGTCGACGACTCGTTCAGCAACGTCTCGGACCGTACCGACATCGTCTCCGACATCGGCTACAAGCCCAAGGCCACCAACCATCCCTTCGGCGGTCCCGGCGCGCACAACGGCGGTCGCATTCGCTTCAGTCCGGCCGATGGCTTCCTCTACGTGACCACCGGCGACAATCACAAGGGCATCGCGCCTCAGGATCCCAAGTACATCGGCGGGAAAGTTCTCCGTATCGACAGGGACGGCAAAGCGGCTCCTGGCAACAAGCCGCCGGCTGGCTTCGATCCTCGCGTATACACCTACGGTCACCGCAATCCGCAGGGCATCGCCTTCCGTCCTGGCGACAACCGCCCCTTCACCGCGGAGAACGGTCCATGGCACAGCGACGAGGTGACCGCGCTGGTGAATGGCGGCAATGCCGGCTGGGACCCACGCCCCAACGTCGGCGGCAGGAAGGACTGCCCGGACGACTATTGCGGTTACTCGCCCAACCAGATGGGTGCCATGGATCCCAAGCAACGCGCAGCGTTCATGCCGATGACGGACCTCAAGACCTATCCGAATGCCATGAAGCCGGCCTGGAACAACAACGGCCTGTCGCAGGGCATGTTCTGCAACGTGTTCCTGACGGGTGCCCAGTGGAAGGATTGGGACGGCCAGATGGTGGTCGGCTATGCCGGGATCGGAATCCATGGAACCCCCGTCGGAAACCGTCTGGACGTGCTCAGCATCAGCGCCGACGGGCTCTCCTCGAAGAGAACCGAGGTGTCCTGGCCCACGGTGACGGGACGCTTCCGCTCGGTGGTCCTGGGTCCTGACGGCAACCTCTACGTTGCCCTGGAAGATCAAGGCAAGATCATCCGCGTCACTCCGCAGTAATTGCCGCGCTCGAACGCGCTGCCCAAGGGCGGCGCGTTTTTTTGTCTGGGTGCCCTCAAAACGAGTGGCACGGCACAACGCGATCACTGGCACTGCGCCGCCACTGCCTCCGGCGGCATACCGACAGAGCGTCTGAGAGATCCGTAACCGAAGGACCGTCAATGCGAAGCTTCTGCACCTTGTTTGTTCTCACTGGTCTCCTGGGTGTCGGCGGTTACGCGCACGCCGACGACCGTGAACTGCTGACTGAACTGCTGACGAAGAACAATTGCACCGCGTGCCATTTCATCGACAAACGCAAGTACGGCCCCAAGCTGAAGGACGTGGCCGCGAAATACGCGAACGATGAGAACGCCGTCGAGCAGCTGGCCGCCAAGATCAAGGCCGGCGGCACTGGCGTGTGGGGTCAGGACGTCATGCCGCCGCAGCCGCACGTCTCGGATGCCGACGCCCTGGCCTTGGCCAGGTACGTGCTGTCTTTGAACTGACGTCTCCGGCTGCAGTTCGGCACCGTCGAAGAGCGGTCCACGCCCGACTGGATTCCGCGGGTCATCGCGTGCATCCGGACGCCGCTGCCCGAAAAAAGGGCCGACGCACGGTCGGCCCGAATCGAGCATGTCAGACGAAACGATGACCATGGGTCATCGCCGGCAAGGCTACGCGCGCCTCGCCTCGTGGCACCATGGAGGGTGCTCGCGTTCCCGCCGGGAGTTTCACCTGCCGCCTCCATGAACGATTCATCCCCCACCCCTGCGCCGCTCCCGGCCCTCGTGCCGTACCGGCGCGTCGCCCGTCGAGCAGCGGTCATGGCTGCCGCCCTGCTGACCATCGCCCTCCTGTGGCAGGTCGTGAGCGCCGGGGCTGCCGTGTTCGTGAATCCCGAGTGGTGGGCGTGGCACATCGCCACGGTGCACTGGTTCGACTGGCTCACCCTGGCGATCGTCGTGCTCGCTTTCATCGGCGGCATGTCGCGCGGCTTCAAGGTGCTGTCGGGTGCGGGCGTGCTGCTGATCTTCGCGCAATACGCGACCGCCGGAATCCGCATCTCGGCCACGTTCGGTGCCGTCGCGGCGCTGCATCCGCTGAGCGGCTTCCTGCTGTTCTGGACCTTGACCGAACTGTTGCGTCGGGGCGTTCGCGAACTGAAGACGTAGGACGCCGCGGCGGCTATTCGAGCCGCCAGGTCTCGCCGTGCTTCATCAACCGGAAGCGCTCGTGCGGGATGTCGGCGGCGCGCAACGCGGTGGCGAGCTTGTGCGGCGGCTCGTCGATCGGTTCGTCGGTCAGCACGAACGTGCCCCAGTGCATCGCGATCGAATGCGCGGCGCCGAGATCGCGGTGGATCTTCACGGCCTCTTCCGGATTCACGTGCATGACCTGCATGAACCAGCGCGGCTCGTAGGCGCCGATGGGAATGGCGGCGATGTCCACCGGACCCAGACGATGCTGAATGTCGGCGAAGTCCGCCGAGTAGCCGGTGTCGCCGCAGAAGAAGAAGCTGAAATCCGACTGCTCCACGCGCCAGCCGCCCCACAGGGTCTTGTTGCGATCCCACAGCGATCGCGCGCTCCAGTGCTGCACGGGCGCCAGCGTGAACGTGACGCCTTCGTGCGCGGCCGATTGCCACCAATCCAGTTCGACGACGTCGTAAATTCCTCTGCCGGCGAACCACGCCTTGAGGCCGAGCGGCACGAAGAAGCGCGGGCTGCCGCCGGCCTGCGCGGCCAGATGGCGCACCGTGCCTTCGTCCAGATGATCGTAGTGATTGTGCGACACGACCACGGCATCGATGTGCGGCAGGTCCTTCAGCGCGGGCAGCGGCGGCACCAGCCGCTTCGGGCCGACGAATCCGAACGGGGATGCACGTTCGGTGAAGTGCGGATCGGTCAGCACGTTGAGCCCGCCGACCTGCAGCAGGAACGTCGCGTGGCCCACCCAGGTGATCGCACGCTCGCTCCGGTTGCTCTTCAGCCAGGCCACGTCGGGTGTGACGGTGGCCGCATGCCACTCGGTGGGCAACGCCGGCGGCAGGCCCTTGCGCCACCGGTCCCATTGCCATTTCCAGAAGCTGCCGCGGACCCAGCCGGTCGGATAGTTGTTGCGAAAACCCTGCGAGGTATGGTGGGTCGGTTCGGTGGTCATGCCGGGGGCGGAAGGCCAGACCGTCAATGCGACAATGACGGCAACTGCGATCGAAAACCGCATGGGATGGAGACGAGGAAACAGCCCGTGGAAGGTACGACGGACGCGCGATGAAGCCGCTGCTGCAATTCTCCCATGCGAACGGCTTTCCGGCGCCGTGCTATCGGGCGTTTCTCGCGGCGCTCGCGAAGCGCTTCGACGTTCGCTACGTGCCGCAGTTCGGGCACGACCCGAAGTATCCGGTGACCGACGGCTGGCCTCATCTGGTGTCGGAGCTGATCGCCGCCGTCGAGCAGCACGGCAAACCCGCCATCGCCGTGGGGCATTCGCTCGGCGGCTACCTCTCGTTCCTAGCCGCCGCCCGCCGGCCGGATCTGTTCCGGGCGGTGATCCTGCTGGACGCGCCCATCATGTCGCGGTTCCAGGGCAGCGCGGTGATGTTCGCGAAGCGGGTCGGATTCATCGATCGCGTCACCCTGGCCGGCACCACCAAGGGGCGCCGCAGCACCTGGCCGTCGGCGGACAGCGCCCTCGCCCACTTCAGCTCGAAATCGGCGTTCCGCACCTTCGCCCCGCGCTGCCTGACGGACTACGTGCGCTACGGCACCGAGCCGGGCGGAGACGGGGTGGTGCTCCGTTTCGACACGGAAGTGGAATACGAGATCTACCGCACGATTCCGCATGACATCCAGCGGGCCGGTCGGCGCCTCCGCGTACCGGGCGGGATCATCGCGGGAACGGAGTCCGACCTCGTGGCGCGCCTCGGGCTGCGCACTTCGGGGCGGTACCTGCGGATCGCGTCGGTGGACGGCGGACATCTGTTTCCGTTCGAGCATCCGGAACCGGCCGCAGCGGCGGTGATCGCGATGGCGAGGGACCTGGTCCCCCTATAATTCAACGTTTGGCAAGGGCACGGCGTGCCTGGGGATTGCCATGCAGGGGACGCGCCCGGGCGCGCCCCTGATGGCGATGGCTGCACCGGAGAAGACACAGGGAGAAGATGATGGCGAAGTCCAAGGTAGGGGTGATCGGTCTGGGGTCCATGGGCCTCGGAGTCGCGAAGACGCTGGTCGCGAAGGGGTTCGAAGTCCACGCGTGCGATGTTCGCCCCGAAGTGGTGCAGAACTTCGCGAAGGACGGTGGCGTGGCGGCCGCGAGCCCGGCGGCGTTGGGCGCAGCCGTGCCCATCGCGATCACGCTGGTGGTAAATGCGGATCAGACCGAGCAGGTACTGTTCGGACCTGAAGGGGCGGTCGCCAAGATGGCCCCGGGCTCCATCGTCATCGCTTCCGCCACCGTGGCCCCCGAGTACGCCATCGACCTGGGCAAGCGTCTCGCCGTGAAGGGCATCCTGATGATCGATGCGCCGGTCTCGGGCGGTGCCGCCCGCGCCGCCAAGGGCGAGATGACCATCATGGGTTCCGGTGCGCCGGAAGCGTTCGACAAGGCCAAGGCCGTACTCGACGCCATCGCCACCAAGGTCTACCGGCTAGGCGACGTGCCCGGCCCCGGCTCCAAGGTGAAGATGATCAACCAGCTCCTCGCGGGCGTGCACATCGCCGCCGCCTGCGAAGCGATGGCGCTCGGCATCAAGGCCGGCGTCGATCCGCGCACGCTGTACGAGGTGATCTCCAACAGCGCGGGCGCCTCGTGGATGTTCCAGAACCGCGTGCCGCACATCCTCGACGGCGACTACGCGCCGCTGTCGGCCGTGAACATCTTCGTGAAGGATCTGGGCATCGTGCTCGATTCGGCGAAGAAGATGCCCTTCCCGCTGCCCATCACGGCTTCGGCCCATCAGCTCTACCTTGCGGCGGCGGCGCACGGACACGGTCTCGAGGACGACTCCGCGGTGGTGAAGGTGTTCCAGGCGCTGACGGGAATCGAGCTGCCGGCGAAGAGGTAGACCCGTGCACCAAGCATTTGCCCCCACCCTCCGCCCTCCCCCCGCGAAGCCGGGGGAGGGGACGTACACCCCTTCCCCCACCATCGGTGGGGGAAGGTTGGGATGGGGACCCGTCCGAGCCTTCGACGATCGGCCCCATCGATCGTCGCCGTTCACTCCTTCCCCCACTACAGGTGGGGGAAGGCCGGGATGGGGGCAGCCGCTGTCCACGCAGATATCCACCCCATGACCCCACCCAACCGCATCGGCAAATACGTCGTCAAGCGCGAGCTGGGCTCGGGCGAGAACACGCGCGTGTATCTCGTCTACGACGAGTTCTTCAATTCCGATATCGCGCTCAAGGTCTACGACGTTGACATGGGCGACGCGCAGTCCCTCACCCGTTCGCAGTTCCTCAACGAGTCGTCGCTGGTGGGCAAGCTCGAGCACCCGCACATCGCGGCAATCCTCGACGCGTTCTCGGACGGCAGCACCACCTACGTGGCCATGGAGTACGTGCCGGGCACGAGCCTCTACGCCAAAGCCCAGCCCGACAAGCTGCTGCCCATCGAGGAAGTGATCGAGATCGGCTTCAAGTGCTGCGGGGCGCTCGACTATGCCTATCGCCAGGGCATCGTCCACCGCGACCTGAAGCCGAGCAACATCCTGGTGGACCACGGCACGGACATCAAGGTGGCGGACTTCGGCGCCGCGTTCATCCGAGGTGCCCAGCATACGCAGATGATGGACGTGGGCACGCCCTCCTACTCCTCACCCGAGCAGATCCGCGGCGACGATCTCACCTTCCGCAGTGACATCTATTCGCTCGGTGTCGTCTTGTACGTGCTGCTCACCGGTGCGCGCCCGTTCGAAGCAGGTAATGCCACGGCACTGTTCCACAAGATCCTGACCGAGGCACCGCCGCCGCCCAGTTCGCGCCGCAGCGGGATCGCGCCCGAGCTCGACGCGATCGTGCTGCGCGCGCTCGCCAAGTCGCCGGAGGATCGCTTCCCTGACTGGGCCGAGTTCGCGCTCGCGCTGGCGAAGGTCGGCGGGCTGGGCGCCAAGACGCGCAGCATCTCCGACAGCGAGAAGTACACCCGGCTGCGCAGCCTCGACCTGCTCAAGGACTTCGAGGATGGCGAGGTCTGGGAGCTGGTGAGGGCCGGCACCTGGCGGCGCTTGCCCGCGCAGTCAGCCATCGTGCGCGAGGGCGACATCGGTACCAGCCTGTTCGTGCTGACCGAGGGGGAAGCTGCGGTGACCGCCAACGGGCGGCTGCTCAACGTCCTGCGGGTCGGCGAATGCTTCGGCGAAATGTCCTACATCCGTGGCGAGAACACGCCGCGTACCGCCACCATCCTCGCGACCACCGACGCCACCGTCGCCGAGTTCGAACTGAATGCACTCGCGGCCCTGTCCACGCCCTGTCAGCTCAAGCTGGTGCGCGGATTGTTGCGCAGCCTGGCGGACCGCCTGACGCTCTCGAACGCCCGGATCAGCCGCAGCACCTGATCACCGCGCGAGGTGCCGGGCTCAGATGATCGCGCCGCCCGGAAAGCGGTCGCGGTTCTGACGATCGAACATCCAGCCCGGATATTCCGGCGGCAGACGGCTCGCCTCCTCCAGGCTGGCCAACTCGCTATCCGATAGCCGCAGGTCGGTCGCGGCAATGTTGTCGCTCAGCTGGTCCGTCGTCTTCGCACCGATGATGACGCTGGCGACCGCGGGCCGATGCAGCAGCCAGGCAAGGGCGACCCGCGCGACGGACACGCCGTGCGCCTGCGCGATCGGACGCATCGCGTCGACGCACCGGAAGGCGCGTGGACGATCCACCGGCGGGAAATCGAAGTTGGTCCGCCGCGCACCCTCCGGGCCCTTGTCGTCCGCGGAGAACTTGCCCGACAGCAGGCCGCCGGCGAGCGGGCTCCACACGAGGATGCCCAGGCCCTGATCGAGGGCCATCGGCACGATCTCGCGTTCCAGTTCGCGCCCGGCGAGCGAGTAGTAGGCCTGGATGCTCTCGAAGCGGTTCCAGCCACGGTGCTCCGAGATGGCGGCGGCTTTCACGATCTGCCACGCGGCGTGGTTGCTGATGCCGATGTAGCGCACCTTTCCGGCGCGCACGAGGTCCTCCAGTGCGCGCAGCGTCTCTTCCATCGGCGTGGCCACGTCCTGCCCGTGGATCTGGTACAGGTCCACGTAGTCGAGCTGCAGCCGGCGCAGGCTCGCGTGGATGCCGTCCACGATGTGACCGCGCGACAGGCCCACCTGGTTGGGTCCCGGGCCCATGCGGATGCGCACCTTGGTCGCGATCACGAGTTCGTCGCGCGGGATCGCGAGCTTCTTCAGCGCCTGTCCGACCAGTTCTTCCGACTGTCCCTCGGAGTACACGTCCGCCGTGTCGATGAAGTTCACGCCCGCGGAGAATGCGGTCTCGATCTGCGCCTCCACGTCGGGCAGACCGAGCGTGCCGATGGGTTGCCAGCGGCCCTTCCCGCCGTAGGTCATGGTGCCGAGACAGATTTCCGAGACCAGCAGGCCGGAACGACCCAGCAGGCGGTAGCGCATGTCGATCTCCTCGTTGGCATGGGACAGTGCTGCGGAAACCTCGCTGCACCGCGCATGGCTTATGATCGGCGGGCATCTTGTGGAGGCGGTCGCGGCTTGTCAAATGAACTCCCGGAGCAGCCGTAACGACAACACGGAGGATCGAGAAGCATGAAGCCGCTCATCCGCATCGGCGCGGGTTCCGCCTGGTGGGGCGACCGCGTCGAACCCGCCCAACTCAACGCCGAGCGCGGCGATCTGGATTACCTGTGCTTCGAGACCATGGCGGAGGCCACGATCTCGGCAGCACAGGTGCGATCGCGCCGCGACCCCTCGTTTCCGGGGTACGACACGTACCTGGACGACCGCATGCGCGCGGTGCTGCCCGCGTGCCTGAAGCGCGGCACGAAGATCATCACCAACCAGGGCTGGATCAACCCGCGTGGCGCTGCCGAGCGCATCGTGCACTGGCTGCGCGAATGCGGCGCCCCGCGCGGCATGAAGGTCGCCGCCGTGGACGGCAGCCTCATCACCGATCGCGTGCTGGAACTCACCGACCGCATCCTCGAGAACGGCAAGCCGACGTCGACCCTGCGCGACACCCTGGTGTCCGCCGAGGTCTACCAGGGTGCCGAACCCATCGTCGACGCATTGAAGCAAGGCGCGCACATCGTGGTAAGCGGCCGCGTGGCCGACCCTTCCATCTTCATGGCGCCGATGATGGTCGAGTTCGGCTGGGACGCACTCGACCACACGAAACTGGGCGCCGGCAACGGCATCGGTCACCTGATGGAATGCGGTGCCCAGGTCACCGGTGGCTACTTCGCCGATCCCGGATTCAAGGATGTACCCGATCCGTGGAATTTCGCGTTCCCGATCGCTGAGGTGTCACCCGACGGCAGTGCGGTGCTGACCAAAGTGGCCGGCACCGGCGGCGCGGTGAACCTGCAGACCGTGAAGGAGCAGATGCTCTACGAGGTGCACGACCCCGCGAACTACCTGACCCCGGACGTCGTCGTGGACTTCACCACCGCCCGCCTGGAACAGATCGGTCCCGATCGTGTACGCGTGACCAACCTCTCCGGCAAGCCACGCACGCCCACGCTGAAGGTCTCGATCGGCTGCACCGAGGGCTACATCGGCGAGGACATGTTCTTCTACGCCGGCCCCGGGGCGTTGCGCCGCGCGCAACTTGCCAAACGCATTCTCGAGGAGCGGTTCAAGATCGTGAAGCTCGATGCCGAGGAAGTCCGCATCGACTACCTGGGCCTCAACGCGATCCACGGCGCCATGACACCCGCGGATGCGCCCGAGCCCTACGAGATCGCCGTGCGCGTCGCCGCGCGGACCAAGACTCGCGAAGAAGCGATCAAGGTCGGCCGCGAAGTGGACGGCATGGCCGTGTCCGGCATCGGCATGACCGGCAAGCGGGTGCCGCACCAGGATCGCACGCGGGAGATCATCGGCGTGTGGTCGTCGCTGGTGCCGCGCGAGAAGATCGTTCCGTCGCTGTCGTTCTACGAAGTGTAGGGGGCACCACAATGAAAGTGATGCTGCAGCACGTCGCCCACGCCCGCTCCGGCGACAAGGGCAACACCTCGAACATCTGCGTGATCGCCTATAGCGAGGCGCTCTACCCCTACCTGCGCGATCAGCTCACGGCCGAGCGTTTCAAGGCGCACTACGCCGGCGTCGTGAAGGGGCCGGTGCAGCGCTACGAAGTGGACAATCTCTGGGCGCTCAACTTCATCGCGCAGGACGCGCTGGGCGGCGGCGTCTCGCGCAGCCTGTGTCTCGACAACTACGGCAAGTCGCTGTCGGCGCGGGTGCTGGCCTTCGAACTCGAGATTCCAGACCAGCTCGCGGGCGAACTGCGCGGCCAGCGAAACTAGGAGCGCAGTTCCCGTCGCAGGATCTTCCCCACCGGGCTCTTCGGCAGCGAGTCCCTGAACTCCACCTGTCGCGGCACCTTGTAGCCGGTCAGGCTCGCGCGGCAATGGGCGATGACCTGTTCGGCGGTGAGCGACGGATCCTTGCGCACAACGACCGCCTTCACCGCCTCGCCCGATTGTTCGTCGGGAATGCCGATCACGGCTGCTTCGAGAACGCCGGGGTGGGCCGCGAGAACGTCCTCGATCTCGTTCGGGTACACGTTGAAGCCCGAGACCAGCACCATGTCTTTCAGGCGGTCGACGATCCTCAGGTACCCCTCGGGCGTGAACTCGCCGATGTCGCCGGTCGCGAAGAACCCATCCTTCCCGATCACCTTCGCGGTCTCGTCCGGGCGGTTCCAGTAACCAGCCATTACCTGTGGCCCGCGGATGTGCACTTCGCCCGACTGGCCCTGGGGCACCACGTTGCCGTTAGGATCCCGGATCTCGACTTCCGTGCTCGGCAGCGGAAACCCGGTGGTCCCGGTGTGCTCGGTGATGTTCGGGGGATTGACCGTTGCCGCACCGGAGGTCTCGGTGAGACCGTAACCCTCGACCAGCGGCCTGCCCGTGATTTCCTTCCAGCGCTTGGCCACCGCCACCTGCAGCGGCGCGCCGCCGCCGCCGAACACGCGCGCCTTGCTGAAATCGAGCTTCGCGAATTCGGCGTTGTGGGCGAGCGCGTTGTACAGCGTGTTCACGCCGACGAAGAAGGTGAAGCCGCTGCCGTCCAGTGTCTTCACCAGACGGGGGATGTCGCGCGGATTGGTGACGAGGATCTGCCGGCTCCCGAGTGCCAGGTGCATCATGCAGTTCAGCACCAGCGCGAGGATGTGATAGAAGGGCAGCGGCGCCACGGCCACTTCCATGCCCTCGTCCACGTGCCCGGTAAAGTAGCTCTGCACCTGAGCCACGTCGGACAGCACGTTGCGATGCTTCAGCATCGCACCCTTCGAAACGCCGGTCGTGCCGCCGGTGTACTGCAGGAACGCGAGGTCGTCGGTGTCCACGGCCGGTGCGGTGAACGCCAGGTCCTTGCCCGCCGCCAGCGCCGCAGGGAAACGGATCGCCGGCGCGATGTTCCAGTCGGGCACCATCTTCTTCACGTACCGCAGCACGAAGTTGATCAGCACGCCCTTCGGAAATCCGAGCATGTCACCGATCGCAGCGACGATCACGTGCTTCACCGGGGTCGCGCGCAGTATCGATTGCAGCGTCGCTGCGGCGCCTTCGTAGATGACGATCGCCGCGGCGCCCGAATCCTTGAGCTGATGCTCCAGTTCACGCGCCGTGTACAACGGGTTCACGCTGACGACGATGAGCCCTGCGCGCAGGATGCCGAAGAGCGCGATCGGATATTGCAGCGCGTTCGGCATCATCACCGCGACCCGGTCGCCTTTCCTGAGACCCAGCCCCGACTGGAGATACGCCGCGAAGTCGCGCGACAGGCGATCCAGGTCGGTGTAGGAGAGTTGCACGCCGAAGTTCTCGAACGCCGGTCGGCTGCCGAACTTCGCGACGCTGCCGGCGAGCAATGCCGGAATCGTCGGATAAGCCAACGGGCCGATCTCGGCGGGGACACCGGGCGGGTAGTTCGCAAGCCACGGGCGGCGCGCGTCGGTCATGCTCTCTTCCTGGTCGATCGGTGTTCTTCAGTGACCGCGGTCGCCGCCCTCAGGTGCGATTGCGCTCCGCCGCCTGCTGCGCGCGTTCGAGCGCGGGGTACACGTCCCAGAGGTTCGGATTGAGTTCCAGCGCGCGCCGGAAGTAGCCCACCGCGGCCTCCGCGTCGCCGTCGTGCATGCGGCAATGGCCCATGCCTTCCAGCGCGCCGAAGTGATACGGATTGAGCTCCAGCGCGTGCTCGAAATCACGGAAGGCGGCATCCCACGCGTCCATCATGACCATCACCTCGCCGCGCCGATGCCAGGCCTCGGCGAACTCCGGCTTGAGATCGATCACGTCGGTGAACTTGGCGCGCGCCTCGGGCAGCTGATTCGTGTTCATCAGCTCGAGCGCCATCTGGAACATCGGGTCCGCGGTGGAATCGTTCGCGCGCATCCAAAGGCCCCAGAGCGCCTGTTCGGCCACACCCCGAATCAGCGCCTCTTCGTCCTGCAGCGCCGAAAGCAGCACGGGCGTGTCCTCCATGGTGCCGACTTCGGCCAGGCGCAGATAGCCGGCACGGCGCTGCTCCACCTGCGACTCCGTGGTCTTGCGCAGCGCTTCCTCGCGGCTCATGGACTTGCCCCAGGTGCCGGCCGCCGCCGCTACCGACGCCGCACCCGCCAGGCACAGCAGCACTGCCACGCTCGTCACGGCCCGCCCCGGGAACATCATGGATGGTCGCCTCCGTCCCTTGCACCAAGGGTCAGTTTGCCGTGCTCCCGTGCGCGCCACAAGCGGCGGTCGCCGGAGCGCCCGCGGCACATTCGGCCTCCCGGGCGGGCACCCCGGTCCGCGCGAAGCGGCGCTCCATGCGTTTCAATTTCGCCTCGATCGCTTCGCCGGCGAAGATCTGCGGATTCGACGGGGCCAGTCCCAGACCTCGCTCGCGCTGGGCGATGGCGGCACGAGCCGCTTCGAAAGCCTGAGCGAACGAATAGGTACCGCGCAGCGCTTCGTCGAAATACGCCTTGCCGAAGTAGGTGAGATCCGAATCGGCACCGCACCCGAACGACGCGTGGTCGGCGTCCGCCGCGGTCATGACGAGCGTGCGCTCGTCCTTGAGCGGCTCGATGAAACCACCGGAGTAGCAGGCCGAGATCGCGATCACGCGCCAGCGGATGCCGGCGTCGTCCAGCATGCGCTTCAGGTCCTCGGGCGTGATGTCGTCGAGCTGCAGCGGCCAGAACTCCATCGCGAGACGGTGGTCCTCGGAGCCGTGCGTGGTGATGAAGAGGAACACCACGTCCTCCTCCGGATCGATGGTACGGCCGATGGCGTCGAGCGCGCGGCGCAGGCTGGTCGCGCTCGCGATCGGCAGCACGTTGAGCGTCTTCGGATTGTTGACGAGCAGCAGCGATCGGTGATCGGTGTCGAACCGACCGCGCAGCAGGTCGGCGGCGAGCCCCACCTCGTTGAAGAACACGTCCTCCGACGCATAGCCCGCCGCACCGACGAAGTAGAGATCCTCCACCCCGGGACGCTGGCGCGCGAGACGGTCGAGCGTTTCCTCGAGCAGCGTGGTCTGGCCGTAGAAGACTTCCTCGCGGGTGACGGCGTAGGCGTCCTGCGCGTCCTCGGCGTCTTCGGGACTTTCCGCCTGCCACAGCGCCGAATACGGTGCCCACCAGAATGGCACCACCAGCACCACCATCGCCCAACCGAAGTCGGCGAGCCGGCCCGGGAGGCGCGCTTCCCCGAGGCGGGCGGCGCACAGCCCGGCCGCCAGAGCCCACCAGACGTACAACCCTACGTACTGAGGCAGGCCGGGGTAGCGGACCACCGGTTCCCACTCGATCGCGTGCAGGTAGTTCAGGACGCGCAATGCACTGAGGAACCATACCGACACCGCCAGCAATCCGGTGGCCACGGGCAGCAGCAGCGACGTGCGACGGGCACGCCACGAGACCAACCAGGCCGCCGCGAACGCCAGCGGCACGACCAGCAGGGTGCGCGGCAATTCGCCGATCGCAAACGAGCCCGGGCCTTCCGCTTCGAGCAGATCGAAGGCGAGCGCGACGACCACCTGCACCAGTGTGAGCAGGACGATCTGCTCGGCGAAGGGACGCCAGTGGCGCGCCGCAGGCGGCCGGAAAACGACCGCCTTCAGGCCGCTCAACAGATTGCGGGCAAGGTCGGCGAACGCGCCGCGGGACACCGGGGCGCCGTACTGCGGCAGATGGGAGGTCATGCGGACGCGAATCGGGCAAAGGGCTCGTGACGGGAATCGCGCGGCATCCCTACAATGCGCCTCCCTGTGAAGCCGGACCGTATTCTACGCGGCTGGCCTAAAAACCCGGATCGAGAGGACGTCCCATGCGATTCACCTTCGGCGCGCTGTTGTGCGCCTTCACCCTGACGTCGGCCGCCGCCGACTATCCGCTCGGCACCATGACCTGCGACGACATCGGGGCGTTCGCCTCGGAAGTCATGGCCGCCAAGAAGGGCGGGCGCTCCAAGGAAGACGCACTGGCCGCGCTCGAGACCCGCACCTATGGCGACCCGGTGGAGAAGCGGAACCTGACCGACGTCGTCGAGATCCTCTACGGCAACCTCGGGCGCAACCTGGGCGTGCAGAGTGCGGGGGCAGTGCTGAAGACCGACTGCGAGACCGGGCGCAAACCGAAGTAGCACTGCGACAAGGACCGGACGCATCGCCCGACCCAGGCCCCGGCGATGGCGTACCTCCGCCTGCCCGCACCGGCCCTCGACACGAAGCTCCTGCTCGTCGGCGGCGTCGTGGTCGCCGGGCTCTGGCTGAGCGGTGCACCCGGCACCTGGCGCATCGGCACCACCTTCATCCTGGCCGTTGCAATCGCAGCGGCAGGCGCGACGAGATTCGTCCGCCGCTATCGCATCCTGCGTTCCATCGGCGATCTGCCCACCAGCCGCCTCGCGAGCGCGAACCAGGGATTGATCGAAGTGATCGGCGTGGCTCGTCCCGCGGCAGGCGACCTCACGTCGATCCGGCCACGGCAGGTATGGCATCGCGTCATCATCGAGGAGCGCACCGGCGGCCTGTGGTTGCTCCCCGGTTCCGGGCATTGGGACACCACTCACGTGGAGACCAGCGAGAAGCCGTTCGCGGTCGACGACGGCTCCGCCTCGGCGATCGTGCTGCCCCATGGTGCGACCGTGTTGTGCGAAGGCCGCACCGTGCTCGAAGAGGACGGCCGTCGTGTGACCCGCGAAGCGATCCGGCCGGGTGAGCAGATCTACGTGCTGGGACTTCTCACCAGTCATCAGGATCCACCTTCGCCGCAGGAGGAAGCCGAACGCATCGCCGCGGATTGGCGCATGCAACCCGAGAAACGCGATGCCTTCGACTCGAACCGCAACGGTGTGCTGGATGCCGATGAACTGCTGCGACTGCATCACGCCGCACAGGTCGAAGCGCGCCGCGCGGCGCGTCGATCCCCGCCCGGCGAAACGCATGTCATCATGGCGCCTTCCGATTCGAACGCGTTCGTGATCTCCAACCTGCCGCCCCGCGATCTGTTTCGCGCCTACACCATGCGCACCTTCATGGGCGTCGCGATGCTGCTCGCCGGACTGATCGTCGCCGCGTCGCTATGGTCCGAGAGCGTTTCCCTCCTCCTTCATTCAACGACCCCATGACCCTGCCCCCACCCGCCCGCACCGGAATGTCGCTCGACGAAGTCGACACGCCGGCGCTGCTCCTCGATCTCGACGCCTTCGAGCACAACCTCGACACGCTGGACCGCACGCTCGCCGGTCGGCCGGTACGCATCCGTCCCCACGCGAAGAGCCACAAGTGCCCGCGCATCGCACTCGCCCAGATGCAGCGCGGCGCGGTCGGCGTGTGCTGCCAGAAAGTGGCCGAGGCCGAAGCGCTGGTGGACGGCGGCGTGACCGACGTGATGGTGAGCAACGAGGTGGTGGGCGCGGGGAAGCTGGCGAAGCTCGCCGCGCTCGCAAAGCGCGCGCGCATCAGCGTGCTCGCCGATCATCCGGATGCGGTGGACGCCTTGGCGACCGCGGTGCGGGGCACCGGCGCGTCCATCGACGTCCTCGTGGAAGTGGACGTGGGCGCAGGCCGGTGCGGCACCTTGCCCGGAGAACCTGCGGCGGTGCTGGCGGCCCATATCGCCGGCAAGCCGGGATTGCGCTTTCGCGGCATCCACGCCTATCACGGGGGTGCACAGCACTTGCGTACGCCGGCCGAACGCGAGAGCGCGATCACGAGCGCGGTCGATCAGGTGAAGGACACCCTCGCGGCGCTGAAGAAGCACGGCCTCGAAGCCGAGATCGTCACCGGCGCCGGCACCGGCACCTACCTGCTCGAAGCGGCAAGCGGCATCTACAACGAGATCCAGCCCGGTTCCTATGTCTTCATGGACGCGGACTACGGCCGCAATCTGGAAGCCGACGGCACGCCCGTGCACACGTTCCGCCACAGCCTGTTCGTACTGGCGACCGTGATGAGCCGGCCGACGCCGACGCGGGCCGTGGTCGATGCGGGGCTCAAGGCACACTCGGTGGACTCGGGCAATCCGGAAGTCGCCGGCGTGCCCGGCGCCGTGTTCCAGCGCGCCTCCGACGAACACGGAACCATCCAGGTCGCGTCGCCCTTCGACCTGCCGCTCGCCTCGAAGGTGAAACTGATCCCCGGGCACTGCGATCCGACCGTCAATCTGTACGACTGGCTGGTCTGCTACCGCGGCAACCGGGTCGAGGACGTGTGGCCGATCTCGGCTCGTGGGGCCTTCTACTGAGGCGGAAAGAAGCGCTATCTCAGCACCGCCCTGTGAACGAACAGCAGCCGCTTGATCCCTTCGGTCAGGTGGCGGGCCGACAGCGTGGCGCCGCTGATGTTGTCGATGTCGCTGTCCAGCCGCAGCAGGCTGTCCGCGGTCTTGCCGACGAACTGATTGCGCCAGTTCGGATAGCGCACCTGGGAGCCGTAGTTCTCCAGGTACTCGATGATCTCGACCTGCCGCACGCTGCCGTCGGCATTGACGCCCAGCGCATAGGTGATCAGTTCGTGCTTGCCGATCACCTGGTCGACGAAGAACCAGCCGACCGGCTTGCCCTTCGACAGGGCCTGCCAGACGGGCTGCTGCGCCGTGCGGCCCGTGACGCCCGAGGACTTGTCGATCTCCCGCATCTGCTCGGGCGTGAGCTGCACCGGCTTGGCCACGTACTCGTCGGCCGCCGGAAAGATCAGCGCCCGCGCTTGTTCCACGGTCAGGTACTTCGCCGCCATGCACGGCTGCGCCACTGCGACCACCATTGCCGGTACCAGCCAGCGCACGTCGAAACTCATCCCTGCTGCCCCTCCCCCTGTGACCGGCGCGCGCCGGGCAGGGCACAATCACGCCCGGATCAACGCCTGTATTCGAACCGAGGACTCCACTCATGGCCGCCCCCCGCTACTACAACTTCGACACGCTGAGCCTGCACGCCGGCCAGCAACCCGATCCGCACACCGGTGCGCGCGCGACGCCAATCTACCAGACGACCTCATACGTTTTCCGTGATGCAGATCATGCCGCGGCGCTTTTCAACATGGAACGCGCAGGGCACGTCTACTCGCGGATCTCCAATCCGACCAACGCGGTGCTGGAAGAGCGGATCGCGGCCCTGGAAGGCGGTGTCGCCGGGCTCGCCACCGCCAGCGGCCAGGCGGCGCTGCATTTGGGCCTCGCGACCATCGCCAGTGCCGGCTCCCATGTGGTGGCGAGCCGGTCGCTGTACGGCGGCTCGCACAACCTGCTGCACTTCACGCTGCCGCGCTTCGGCATCGAGACCACGTTCGTGGATCCACGCGACCTGAATGCGTGGCGCAAGGCGATCCGGCCCAACACCAAGGTGCTGTACGCGGAAACGCTGGGCAACCCGGGGCTCGACGTGCTGAACATTCCCGAGGTGGCGGCCATCGCCCACGCGGCGAAGCTGCCGCTGTTCGTGGACTCCACGTTCACCACCCCCTACCTGGTGCGGCCGTTCGACCACGGGGCCGACCTGATCTATCACTCGGCCACCAAGTTCCTGGGCGGCCACGGCATCGCGATCGGCGGCCTGCTGGTGGACGGTGGCATCTTCGATTGGGAAGCGTCGGGCAAATTTCCGGAGCTGACGGAGCCCTACGACGGGTTCCACGGCATGGATTTCCAGGAAGAGTCCACGATCGGGGCGTTCTCGTTGCGGGCGCGGCGCGAGGGCCTGCGGGACTTCGGCGCGTGCATGGCGCCGACGACTGCGTTCCATATCCTCCAGGGCCTGGAAACGCTGCCCATCCGGATGGAACGCCACGTGGCCAACACAAGAAAGGTGGTGGAGTGGCTGGCGAAGCATCCGGCCGTGGACTCGGTGAGCTATCCCGAACTCGAATCCCACCCCGACCATGCACTGGCGCGCAAGCTCCTGCCCAAAGGCGCAGGCGCGGTATTCACCTTCACCATCAAGGGCGGCCGGGCCGCAGGCCGCAAACTGATCGAGAACGTGAAGATCTTTTCGCACCTGGCGAACGTGGGCGATGCAAAATCGCTGGTCATCCACCCTGCTAGCACGACGCACTTTCGCATGGACGACGCGGCGCTGCTGGCAGCGGGCATCGGGCCAGGGACGATCCGCCTGTCCATCGGATTGGAGGATCCGCAAGATCTGATGGACGATTTGGGGGCGGCTCTCCGAACGTCTCAACGTACCTAGCGCCCGCTGCGAACCATCGGCTCAGCCACGAATGATCAAACCTTCCGAATCGCGTGCGAACCCAGGTGACAACGCCGCCGTGCGCAGTGTCTACGTCCCGTCGTACGTAAACCACTCGGGCTTCTGGAGCGCGATTTCTGCAGCATCGGGAGTTTTTTTCTGCGTCATTCCCGCGATGGTTCCACCGATCGCGCGCTTCATCGAACAGATCCCATTGCTCGGAGCCATATGGCAGATTGTTACGTCGCCGCCACTGGCGCATGCATTCGCCCTGCTACTCGCTGCAGCAACGAGCATGGCGATGTTGGTTACGTGGCGATGGTTCCCCAACAAGGACAACGAGCCGAAGGAGCTGCGATACACATTCATGCAACAAGCCGATCTCGGAAGAGCACCTTACGTTCCAGATACGTTCTTGAGTGCGGTCAGTTTCTACGCGTACATCTGGATAGTCATACCTGCGACGATCTTGGCCCCATTTGTCCTACTCAATTTCCTTTCAGCATAGGGCAACAGTCGAATGTCGCAGACGTCGGAGATCTGATGAACGCCGCCTTCGTCTCGGTAGATTGACCAGAGCGCCGCTGCTATTCATTGCCGAGTCCTTTGAGCACGTCAAGCGCCCGCTTGGCGTTGCCGCGACGCGCGAGTCCCTCGAACCGCATTCTCGCGTCGTAGTTCGCCAATACGATCGTGGCGAGCTCGTCGATCAGCTTGTTCACGCTCATGTTGCGGCTCTCGGCGAGTACCTTGAGTCGTTGGTGCTTGTGGTCCGGTATGCGAAGGGTCAAGGTACGCATGAGAGGGCTCCAAGAACTGACTCGGGGGTTGGACACGGCCGCGAGAGATTGGTCGAAGATGTTACCCTCATCGATAGAGGTGATACATCGCGCGCTTGTATCAGATTCGCTACCCTTCCTTCATTGACGAAGTCTGGGCTGAACCATGGAACTCCGAGTCAACGCCAAGTCCGCCTACGCCTACACCGGCGGCAAGCCCTTCGACCCCGCCCTCCCCACCGTAGTCTTCATCCACGGCGCCGAGCACGACCACAGCGTCTGGGCGCTCCAGAGCCGCTATCTCGCTCACCACGGACGCGGGGTGCTCGCCGTCGATCTGCCGGGGCACGGACGTTCGGAGGGCCCACCGCTCGAGAGCGTCGAAGCCATCGCCGACTGGGTCATCGCCCTGCTCGACGCGGCCGGCGTGCAGCGGGCGACACTGATCGGCCACAGCATGGGGTCTCTCATTTCGGTCGAGTGCGCCGCCCGCTACCCGGATCGGGTCACCAGAATCGCCCTGGTCGGCACCGCCTTCCCCATGAAGGTCTCCGACGAGTTGCTCGATGCCACCCGCGACGATGAACCGCTCGCCCAGGACATGGTGAACATCTGGTCGCACTCGGCCTACGCGCAGTATCCGAGCAACCCGGGGCCGGGCTTCTGGGTGATGGGCGGGAATCTGCGCGTCATGCAGCGCCAGAAACCCGGCGTGATGCACGTAGACTTCAGGGCCTGCAACGACTACGCGAACGGCATCGCGGCAGCCGGCAAGGTCAAGGCGCCCGCCATGCTGATCGTCGGCAAGCGCGACGTGATGACGCCGCCGCGAGCCGCGAAGGAACTCGCTGCCGCCCTGCCCGACAAGCGCGTTGTCGAGATCACTGGAACCGGCCACGCGCTGATGGCGGAGAAGCCCGACGAAGTGCTCGATGCGCTCCGGGAATTCGTCTGACCGCGGCACCACGCTGGTCCGGCTGCGTCCCGGCGAGGATCTGCGCCTTTCGCTCACCCGCATCGCGAAACTGCGGCGCCTGAAGGCGGCCGTCATCCTGTCCGGCGTCGGCAGCCTCACGCAGGCGAACCTGCGGTTCGCGGGCCGGCCGGAAGGCATGGTGCTGACCGGACCGTTCGAGATCGTGTCGATCACCGGCACGGTCTCGCGCGACGGGCCTCATGTGCATCTTGCAATCGCGGACGCCGACGGCGCGACGTTCGGCGGGCATCTCATGCCCGGCTGCAAGGTGCACACCACGTGTGAACTGGCGCTGATGGAACTGGCTGGCTGGCGCATGCGCCGCGTGTTCGATGCCGCGACGGGCTATCGCGAGCTGCAGGCGACGCGGCGTCGACGATGAAACTGAATCACCGCTACGACGATTTCGTCGAGCACGTGTGCGAACTGCTCGAACCGCTCGGGACCGTCCGGCCGAAGCGCATGTTCGGTGGGTGGTGCATCTACGTGGACGAGATTCCCACCGGGCTGATCCAAGGCGACACTCTGTGGTTCAAGGTGGACGACGGCAACCGGGCCGACTACGAGGCTGCCGGCGTGGGACCGTTCAAGCCCTTCCCCGACAAGGAGATGGTGATGTCGTACTGGCAGGTGCCGGAGTCGGTAATGGATGATCGACGGGCGATGGTGGATTGGGGGCGGAGGGCTTATGAGGCTGCGGTACGGAGTGCGGTGAAGCCCAAACGCAAGAGGGTTCGACGGAAGTAGTCGTCGACGCGGCCCCCATCCCAACCTTCCCCCAGCGAAGCTGGGGGAAGGGGTGTACGGCTCCCTCCCCCGACGTTGTCGGGGGAGGGTTGGGGTGGGGGCCGCGACGTATCCGCTTGGCCGGGATGGGATTGGATGGGGCCGCCTGCGGTATCGTTCGCGCTCCAACCCGCTCGAGACAGCGTTCGTGACTCCGCAAATGATCCTCGTCGCCGGCCCCTATCGCTCCGGCACCAACGACGACCCCGTCCTCATCGCCCGCAATGTCGAGGCCATGACCGACACGTCGCTCAAGCTCTTCCGCGCCGGTCATCTGCCGGCCATGGGCGAGTGGTTCGCGCTGCCGCTCATCGAGCACGCGGGCTCCGCCGTCATCGGCGATCCCGTCTTCCACGAGATCTTTCATCCCATCTCGCGCCGCCTCGTCGCAAAATGCGACGCCTGCCTCCGCATCGGCGGCCCGTCCACCGGCGCCGACGAGATGGTGGCGCTCGCACGTCAACACGGCAAGAAGATCTACCACTCGCTGGAGGAGATCCCGGCGGCACGGTGACGACAGGAAACCGGGAGGGGACCAGAATGCATCGCTACAGCGCCCGTACCGCGTGGAGCCGCAACGGCGCCACGTTCTCGGACAACCACTACAGCCGCGGCCATGAATGGTCGTTCGACGGCGGCGTGACCGTTCCGGCCTCCGCCTCGCCTTCCATCGTGCCGGCACCCTGGTCGGTCGCAGCAGCGGTCGATCCGGAGGAGGCTCTGGTCGCTTCCGCGTCGAGCTGCCACATGCTCTGGTTCCTCTCGCTTGCCGCAAAGCGTGGTTTCGTCGTCGACAGCTACGTGGACGACGCCTTCGGCGTCATGGAGAAGAACGCGGACGGCAAGCTCGCCTTCACTCGCATCACGCTGCAGCCCCACGTGAGCTTCGGCGGTACCAACCAGCCCACCGAGGACGAAATGGCCTTCCTGCACCACGATGCCCACGCCGAGTGCTTCATCGCCAACTCGCTCAAGTGCGACATCGTGGTGGAGGCCGAGTAGCGTTGCTGCACCGGAGAATTCCATGATCCACACCGCCACCTGCCATTGCGGCGCCGTCGCCGCCGAAGTGGAGGCACCCGCCGACATCGAAGTCGTCGAATGCAACTGCTCCATGTGCGAGCGCGTCGGCTTCCTGCACCTCATCGTCCCCAGGAACCGCTTCCGCATCGTGCGCGGCGCCGACATGATCACCACCTACACGTTCAACACGGGCGTGGCGAAGCACATGTTCTGCAAGGTCTGCGGCGTGAAGCCGTTCTACGTGCCGCGCTCGAACCCGGACGGCTTCAGCGTGAACGCACGGTGCCTGGATCGATCGACCGTGCGTTCCATGCGGGTCTCGCCTTTCGACGGACGGAACTGGGAGCAGTCGGCCGGCGCGGTCGCGCACCTCTCGAAGGAATGACGGCGCGGTTCGACGTCGCCGTGATCGGCGCCGGGGCGGCCGGCATGATGTGCGCCGCGACCGCGGGCAGACGCGGCCGCCGCGTCGTGCTGATCGACCACGCAGCCAAGCTGGGCGAGAAGATCCGCATTTCCGGCGGCGGTCGCTGCAACTTCACCAACATCCGCTGTACGCCCGAGAACTTCCTGTCGCGCAATCCGCATTTCTGCCGTTCGGCGCTGGCGCGCTATCAGCCGAAGGACTTCATCGCCCTGGTGGAGAAGCACGGCATCCGCTACCACGAGAAGAAGCTCGGGCAACTCTTCTGCGACGAGAGCGCCACGCAGATCATCGACATGTTGAAGCGCGAATGCGACGACGCCGGCGTCGCGTGGCGCACGCCGTGCAGCGTGACGAAGATCGAGCGCCGTGGCGACACGTTCGCGCTCGACACCTCGAGCGGCACCGTGGAATGCGAAGCCCTGGTCATCGCCACGGGCGGGCTGTCCGTCCCGAAGATCGGCGCGACACCGTTCGGCTACAAGGTGGCCGAGCAGTTCGGCCTGGGCGTGGTGCCGCCGCGACCGGCGCTGGTGCCGCTCACGTTCGACGCAACCGAGCTCGCACGTTTCGGTGACCTGGCCGGCGTGTCGGTGGACGTCGAGGTGAAAGCAGGTACCGGAAGCTTCCGCGAGAACCTGCTCTTCACCCATCGCGGATTGTCCGGACCGGCGATCCTGCAGATCTCGTCCTACTGGACACCCGGTACCCCGCTGCACATCGATCTGCTGCCCGATGTCTCCACCGAGGAACTCTTCGCCGCACATCGCCGCAGCCGCGCGTTGCCGGCAACCGTACTCGGCGAACACCTGCCGAAACGCCTGGCCCACCACTGGTGCGAAGCGGCGGAGGCAACGCGCCCCATGATCGAGATGTCCGACAAGGCGCTGCACTCTTTGGCGACCGGTCTCAACGACTGGCAGATCAAGCCGAGCGGTACGACGGGATATCAGAAGGCCGAGGTCACGCTGGGCGGTGTCGACACCGAGGGCCTGTCCTCGAAGACCATGGAGGTACGCGACGTGCCGGGTCTGTACTTCATCGGCGAGGTGGTCGACGTCACCGGCCACCTCGGGGGCTACAATTTCCAGTGGGCGTGGGCTTCCGGTTTCGTCGCCGGCTCCGCGGCCTGACCGACACCGGATGCCGTAAGCTCCCGCCCCATCGAACCAGGAAATCAGCATGCTGATCGACATTGCCATCCCCATCCTTCCCGCACGCGATCTCGACCAGTCCGTGGGCTTCTACGAAAGCCTCGGCTTCGAGGTGGTGGGGCGTGCCCCCGCCCCCGAGGATTACGCCCTGCTCCGCCGCGAAGGCATGGAACTCCATCTCTTCGGCGCACCCGACCTCGATCCGGCCACCTGCTACGCGGGCTGCTACCTGCGGGTCACGGACGCAAAGCTGCTGCACGACGAGTTCGCGAAACTGGGGCTGCCGGACGACGGCTGTCCGCGGTTGTCGACGCTGGAAGTGAAGCCGTGGGGCATGCGCGAATTCCACGTGATGGACCCGAGCGGGGTCCTGCTGCGTATCGGCGACGTCGATACCGGCGAGGTCTGAGATGCCACTGGCCGTGATGGGGCCGCGACCAGCGCAATTGGGGCACGGTGCGTCCCGGGTAGTGGGTTGATGGCGTTGACCCCCTCGACTGCGGACTTCGCGGCCCGCACTCGTGCGAGCTTCGATCGTCAGGCCGTGATGCAGCTCATGGGCGCACGGCTCGTCCACGTGGCCGCCGGCGAGATCGACATCGAGCTGCCGTTCCGCGGCGACCTCACGCAGCAGCACGGCTTCCTCCACGCCGGGGTCGTGACGACCATGACGGACAGCGCCTGCGGCTTCGCGGCATTCACGCTGATGCCCGCTGGCTCGGCGGTGCTCACCATCGAGTTCAAGGTGAACCTGTTGTCGCCCGCCAAGGGCGAGACCCTGATCGCAACCGGCCGGATCTTGCGCGCCGGGCGCAACGTCACGGTATGTCAGGGCGAGGCGTGGATGCGCACGGGTGACGAGCGCAAGCAAGTGGCGCAGATGCTGGCGACGCTGATGACCGTGCGCGACAGCGGCATCGAAGGGTGAATGATGAAGTCTTCGATGGTGCCCCCCGATTTCATCGTCCCCGAACGCCTGGAGTCCGGGCGCTTCGTGCTGCGGCCGATCACGATCCACGACGCCGTGAAAGACTACGACGCGGTGATGACCAGCATCGATCACATCGCCGGCGTCTTCGGCCCCGACGCCCACTGGCCCACGCGCGAGCTCACCCTCGAGCAGGATCTGATCGACCTCGCGTGGCACCAGAAGGAGTTCCAGATCCGCAGTTCCTTCACCTACACCGTGGTCACGCCGGACGAATCGGCGGTGCTGGGCTGCGTCTATCTGCTGCCCTCGCTCAAGCAGGATGCCGACTGCGCGGTCTACTTCTGGGTACGAGCCAGCGAAGGCGCCACCGGTCTGGAGGCAAGGCTGGATCAGGCGTTGCGCAAATGGTTGCGCGAGCGCTGGCCGTTCCGCAAGCCCGTCTTCCCCGGCCGCGACATCGCCTGGGACGCCTGGGCCGCTTGGCGTCCAGCAGGATGACCCTTGACGCTTCGCTCCCGTTGAAACAGAAGCGCTCACCGCGGAGGACGCGGAGGACGCGGGGGAACACCGAACCCCTCATGTCTTGGTTCAGACTTTCCTCCGCGTCCCCCGCGTCCTCCGCGGTGAGTGCCTTGCAGTTTCCGGTGCCCGACTAGGACATGATCCTCCGCCTCATCCTCATCCTCGGCGTGATCGCCCTGGTACTGATCGCACTCACGCCCCGCCCCGATCCCGCGCAGCTGCAAAACCGCAGCCGCGCCTTCGGCATCGCCCTGCGCAAGACGCTGTTCACGGTTGCCGCCTGCGGCTTCGCGCTGGTGGGTTGCTTCGGCCTGTGGCATGCGTGGCGCCAGGGGGACCGCACCGCGCTGATCCTCGCAGGGATCGCCGCCCTGCTCGCCACGAGCTTCGCCTGGCTCGCGCACCGCACCGATCGCAGGCCGGCGCGACGTTGAACCGGCTATGATGCCGTCACAAGAATTCGAACGACGCTCCCATGGACGACGCAAGCAACGTCTTCGGCGAACCGCTGGCGCCCTGCTGTCTGGACCCGTTGACGGGGTTCTACCGGACCGGCAGTTGTGCGACCGGGCCGGAGGATCGCGGCGTCCACGTCGTCTGTGCCCGGGTCACCCGCGAGTTCCTGGACTACTCGGCAGCACGCGGTAACGACCTTTCCACTGCCGTCCCGGAGGCCTCGTTCCCCGGTCTCAAGCCCGGCGATCAATGGTGTCTGTGTGCCGCCCGCTGGGCTGAAGCCTATGCCGCCGGCGTGGCGCCGCCCGTCATCCTGGCCGCGACCCATCGCAAGGCGCTCGACATCATTCCGTTCGACGCGCTCAAGCGACACGCGCTGGACCTCGTCTGATGGCTGCCCGCGCTCCGCTCGATGCGATACCCGCGGTCATCGACGTCGAGGCCTCCGGCTTCGGCGCGGGCAGCTACCCGATCGAAGTCGGCATAGTGCTGCCCAACGGCAAATCCCATTGCTACCTCATCAAGCCGGCGCCGTCGTGGACCCACTGGGACCCGGAGGCCGAAGCGGTCCACGGCATCCACCGCGAGATCCTGGAAAGCCGCGGTGCCGCCGTCGACGAAGTGGCGCGCACGCTCAACCAGATCCTGCGCGGGCAGACGGTCTACAGCGACGCCTGGGGTCACGACCGCTCGTGGCTTGCCCGCCTGTTCGAGGAGGCGGAGATCTCGCAGCACTTCCGCCTCGAGTCCCTGCGGTCCCTGCTCACCGACTACCAGGTGGAGCGCTGGCAGAGCACGCGCGAGCGAGTCATCCGCGAGGTCGGGCAGATGCGGCACCGGGCGAGCGTGGACGCCCTGATCGTCCAGCAGACCTTCCTCAAGTCACAGCCTGACGGCGAGGCCGCCGCCTGAGGTCCCCCTGACGGGCCTGCGCCCCTCGCCCCAAGCGCGCGTAGAGGCCGTGTTGGAAAAACTTTCGACACTCCCGAAAAATTTCCCGGGCCGAAATCGCTTTGTTTGTGAGGTTTGGGGTTGAGCACGGCGTAATGACCCCCTAAGATTGGTGCAACGGCCGAGGGTGATCGGGGGTAAAAGGCCGGCATACCAATTGCGCCACTACACCCAAAGAGCGCATTCGAGACCAAGCCTGTACTCAATACTTATCCATGGAAGATCCCCGGGCACTCGAAGCTCTGGAGAGTTTCGGCTGGCTGAGGGGACAGCGTTGCACGCGGGTCTACCGCCGTGCCGACGACGGATTCGTTTTCGAGTTCGCGCACTACCGCCTCGCGGTGTCCTGCGCCTGGCGCATCTCCAGCAGCAGCGGCGAGTTGCTGCTCGGCCGCACCGACTACGAGCAGCTGTTCACGGCGCGCAGTCCGGTGGATCCGGCGGAGGTGGTCGCCACGCTCATGATCCAGGCACAGGTGCTGTCGGTGGTCACGGCACGCAACAGCGGCGACCTCGCCATCGCGTTCACTGGCGGTCACGTGCTGGAGATCTGGAACGACAGCGCGAGCGGCGAGGCCTGGCGCCTGTCCGGTCCGGGCGGACGCACCTGGATGGCAACCCCCGGGGCACTGACGTTGATGGATCTGTCCGCCTCCTCTTGAGCGCCTGACCCGTGCCCAACGATCGCACTCCCGTAAGCTCCGGACCGTCGCTGCCGCCGCCGCGCCCGGCCCCGGCGAGCGTGCTGAGCCTGGAAGCGCGCCAGATCGGATCGCGCCTCCTTGGCGTGCGCGGCGCCACCGAAGCGCTGGTGTCCGGCCTGACGCCCGAGGACTGCTCGGCGCAATCGATGCCCGACGCGAGTCCGGTCAAGTGGCACCTCGCGCATACCACCTGGTTCTTCGAGACCTTCCTGCTGATCCCCGGCGTTCCCGACTATCGCATCTTCCGCGAGGATTTCGGGTATCTCTTCAACTCGTACTACGACGCGGTGGGTCCGCGGCATCCGCGCCCGGAGCGCGGCCTGCTCACCCGCCCGACGCTGGAGGAGGTCATCGCGTACCGCCGCCACGTCAACGACGCGCTGGTACGGATGCTCTCGGACCAATGGCCGCTGTCGCCCGCAGCGATGGAGGTGCTGGAACTCGGGATGCAGCACGAGCAGCAGCATCAGGAACTGATCCTCACCGATCTCAAGCACCTGCTTTCGCGCAATCCGCTCGAGCCCGCCTACCGCCCCCAGGCGTTCGCGAGCCCGGTCAAGCTGAAGCCGATCCAGTGGTTTTCCTACTCCGAGGGGGTGCGCCGCATCGGCCACGTGGGCGACGGCTTCCACTTCGACAACGAGGCACCGGCCCATCGGCAGTTCCTCGAGCCGTTCCAGATCGCCTCACGGCTCGTCACCGCGGGCGAGTACCTCGAATTCATGGAAGACCGCGCCTACGAGCGCCCCGAGCTGTGGATGTCCGACGGCTGGGCCGCGGTGCAGGCTGGTGGCTGGACCACGCCGCTCTACTGGCGCCGCGAAGGCCGGCGCTGGATGGTCTTCACCCTGTCGGGGCTGCGCGAGCTGGACCTCGACGAACCCGTGTGCCACGTGAGCTGGTACGAGGCCGACGCCTACGCGCGGTGGCACCAGTCGCGCCTGCCCACGGAATCCGAATGGGAAGTGGCGGCGCTCGATGCAGCCCAGGGCGGCAACTTCGCGGAAAGCGCACGGCTGCATCCCTCCTCCATCGTGTCGGCACTGCGTGCCGACTGGGGCCCGGCCCAACTCTTCGGCGATGTCTGGGAATGGACCAACAGCGCCTATCTGCCCTACCCCGGCTTCAAGCCGTCGGCCGGCGCGCTCGGCGAGTACAACGGCAAGTTCATGGTGAACCAGTTCGTGCTGCGCGGCGGCTCGTGCGCCACACCGCAGTCGCACATCCGGGCCACCTACCGCAACTTCTTCCCGCCCTCGGCGCGCTGGCAGTTCTCCGGCATCCGCCTCGCGCGGGACCAACGCTAGCACCGCCGCGCGTCGGGTCATGGGCAAGCTGGTGGGACTGGGATGGTTCAGCCTCGCCGCCCTGTTCGAGATCGCCGGCTGCTTCGCCTTCTGGGCTTGGCTGCGCATGGGCCGCAACGCCTGGCTCGCAGCCGCCGGGATCGCGAGCCTGATCCTGTTCGCGCTGGTGCTGACGCGGGTCGACACCGCGTACGCCGGCCGGGCGTACGCAGCCTACGGGGGCGTCTACATCGCGGCCTCGCTCGCATGGCTGTGGGCGGTCGAGGGCACACGTCCCGATCGGTGGGATACGATCGGGGCTGTCGTCTGCGTGGCCGGTGCCGCGCTCATCCTGCTCGGTCCGCGCACCTGAAGGGAGATCCACGGAAGGGGTTGTCATGATCAGCATCGACCGCATCGATCACGTCGTACTCACGGTACGCAATATCGCCGCCACCTGCGCCTTCTATCAGCGCGTGCTCGGCATGGAGGCGGTGACGTTCGCCGGCGGTCGCACCGCGTTGAACTTCGGCCGGCAGAAGTTCAACCTGCACGAGGCCGGCCACGAATTCGAACCGAAGGCGCAGACGCCGACGCCCGGATCGGCCGACTTCTGCCTGATCACCAACGTGCGGCTCGCGGACGTGGTGGCGCATCTCGAACGCGAGCACGTCACGATCATCGACGGCCCGGTGGAGCGCACCGGCGCCATCGGGCGGCTGCTGTCGGTGTACTTCCGCGACCCCGACCGGAATCTGGTCGAAGTCTCGAACTATCTTGACTAGAACCGTGTTGTCCGGCTTGGCGATGTTCCCTCACCCTCTGTCCCTCTCCCGATGGGAGAGGGATGCAAAGCGGGGCGCAAAGCCCCTCTCCCTCCGGGACAGGGGTTGGGGTGAGGGAAACAGGTCGTCGTGATCATCGTGACCTCGCGCGAACCGACTCGCTGCGGGTGGTCCCTCTCCGGAGGGCCTCTCGACGTCGAGTATCACGACACCGAATGGGGCGTGCCGGTGCACGACGATGCGCAGCTCTTCGAGTTCCTGACGCTCGAAGGCGCCCAGGCCGGCCTCTCGTGGTCCACCATCCTCAAGAAGCGCGAAGGCTATCGCGCGGCGTTCGCCCAGTTCGACGCGACGAAGGTGGCGCGCTTCACCCCGGCGCGCATGGAGAAGCTGATGGCGAACCCCGCGATCGTGCGCAATCGCCTCAAGATCGCCTCCACCGTCTCGAACGCGCGCGCCTTCCTCGAGGTGCAGAACGAGTTCGGATCGTTCGACGCCTACCTCTGGCGCTTCGTGGACGGCGCGCCGCTGCGCAACCGCCGTAAGTCCATGCGCGAGGTGCCCCCGAGCACGCCGGTCTCGGATGCCCTTTCGAAGGACCTCGGCAAGCGCGGCTTCCGCTTCGTCGGCACGACCATCATGTACGCCTTCATGCAGGCGACCGGCATGGTCAACGACCACACGGTGGACTGCTTCCGCTGGCGCGAGCTCGACCGTCCGGCCTGACGGCGCGGGCAGCGCAATCGACATCGGGGGGCCGATGGGCTACCCTCATCCGGCCGCCTCGCCGGCCCGATCCCGACACCCCATGGCTGCCGAACGCAACCGCATCGCCGACGCTCATCCGCGCCACCTGCCGCTCGAAGCGGCCATGGCGCTCAAGCCGCCCGCCGGCACGCTCTCCTCGCCGGTGTTCGAGCACGGCTCCCTGCTCGTCAAGCTCTACGCGCCCAAGGGCACCGACGCGCAGGTGCCGCACACGCGCGATGAACTCTATGTAGTAGCCCAGGGCAGCGGCACCTTCGTGAACGGCGACACGCGGCACGCGTTCAAGACGGGCGACACGCTGTTCGTGCCGGCCGGCATTCCTCATCGCTTCGAATCGTTCTCCGACGACTTCGCCGCCTGGGTGATGTTCTACGGCCCCGAGGGTGGGGAGACGCCGTGAACGAACCGGTCCCGCTGTCGCGCGAAGCGGCCGTGGTCGCGGCACCGCCCAACGTGTCGGTGGTGATTCCGATCTACAACGAAGCGGAGAACCTCGCCGACCTCATCACCAAGGTGCGCGACGCCGTCGCTCCGACCGGTCGCAGCTTCGAACTGATCTGCGTCGACGACGGTTCGCGCGATGGTTCTGCGCGCATGCTGGAGACCCTGGCAGCCGAGCGCTCATGGCTGAAGCCGGTATACCTCATCCGCAACTACGGGCAGGCTACTGCGCTACAGGCGGGCTTCGACGTGGCCGAGGGCGACTACGTCGTGACGCTGGACGGCGATCTGCAGAACGATCCGGCCGACATCCCGCGATTGCTCGACCATCTCGACGCCAACCCCGACGTCGACGTGATCTCCGGGTGGCGCAAGGACCGGCAGGACGCCGCGATTTCGCGCAAGGTGCCCTCGATGATCGCGAACGGCCTCATCTCGAAGGTGACCGGCGTCCGGCTGCACGACTACGGCTGCGCCCTCAAGCTCTATCGCGGCCGCGTGATCCGCGATCTGCGCCTGTACGGCGAGCTGCATCGCTTCATTCCGGCACTCGCGGCCGAGGTGGGTGCGAAGATCATCGAAGTGCCCGTGCGCCATCACGCCCGCACGCGCGGGGTTTCGAAATACGGCATCGACCGCACGTTCCGCGTGCTGCTCGACCTGCTGTGGATCAAGTTCCTGCTGCGCTTCCTGCATCGGCCGATCCATGCGTTCGGCGGCATCGGCCTCACGTTCGGATCGATCGGCGTGCTGATCCTCGCCTGGCTCACCTTCGACAAGCTGGCTCTCGGCCACGACATCGGCGGCCGGCCGCTGCTGCTGCTCGGCGTGATGATGGTGCTGATCGGCCTGCAGCTCGTTGCCACCGGCGTGCTGGGCGAGATGCTCACGCGGATCTATCACGAACCCCAGGGCCGCGCGCAGTACATGACGCGCAGCGCTCCGCGACCCGCCGCAAGAGCCGACGGCGCGAAGCCGGTCCGCTGACGTGCGCCTGCTGTCGATCGCCGCCCGCGTCGCCGGCGGCCTCGCCTTGCTTGCGCTGGTCTTCTGGTTCGTCGGCGCCGAGCGCCTGTTCGCGAGCCTCGCCCGCACCGATCCTGCGTGGTTCGCGGTAGCGCTCGCGATCGCCATCGCCTCCAACATCGTATCGGCCATGCGCTGGGCCTACATCGCCCGCGCGCTGTCGCTGACCGCGCCCACGGGCCGGCTGATCCCGATGTACGCACGCGCGATGACCAGCAATATGCTCCTGCCCGGCGCCACGGTGTCGGGCGATCTGCTGCGCAGCTACGAGCTGTCGCGGCTCGGCAATCCGCTGCTCGAGTCCACGGCGTCGGTCGCGTTCGACCGGTTCAGCGGCCTGTGGACGCTCTGCGTGCTGTCGTTCGTTGCGGCCGGCACCGCGCTGGCGGCCGGCATCACGCTCCCGGGCGCCGCCGCCGGGCGGCACGTGCTGCTCGCCTACGGATCGCTGCTCGCGGCGATCGTCGTCATGCCGTTCATCCCCTGGCCGGTGGAGTGGGTGCGGCGCCTGCCCTTCAGGGCCGCAGAGCGCGTCGCGGATCTGTGGCGCCGCCTCAACGATCCGGCGACCGGCTTGAAACGCCGCCTCGTCAAGTCGCTGACGCTGTCGATCCTGGTGCAGTTCCTCTCTGCGACCGCACTGGTGGCGTGCGCTGCGTCGCTCGGCGCGCAGGTGCCCTTCCTCATCATGCTGGCGGCAGCGGCACCGATCTTCGTGATGGCGGCACTGCCGCTGGGTGTGGCCGGCTTCGGCACGCGCGAGCTCGCTGCCGTGGCGGTGCTCGGCCTCGCCGGCGTTCCGGCCGACATCGCCGCCGGCACCGGCCTGCTGTACGGCATCTGCGCGGTGATCCAGGGCCTGCTGGCCGCACCACTCTTCCTGCTACCATCGCGCCGCCCATGATCGCCGCCTCGCTCTCCGACGACGTCAGCACCCATCGCGGCTTCGCATTGCTGCTGGTCGCCGCGATCGCCATGAGCTTCTTCGTGGGCCTGGGCGATGTGCCGCTCTTCGATCTGGACGAAGGGGCCTTCAGCGAGGCCACGCGCGAGATGCTGGAGCGCGGCGACTACATCTCCACCTACCTGAACGGCGTGCCGCGCTACGACAAGCCGGTGCTGATCTACTGGCTGCAGGCGGTGTCGGTACTCGCGTTCGGCGTGAACGAGTTCGCGTTCCGCCTGCCCTCGGCCATCTGCGCGACCCTGTGGACCGCGTTCGTCTTCCTGTTCGTGCGGCGCCTGCGTGGACCGCGCCTCGCCTTCGTCGCGGCCGGATTCACCGCAGCCGCAGCGGGCATCACGGTGATCGGTCGCGCGGCCATCGCCGATGCGCTGCTCAACATGCTGATCGTGGCGGCGCTCACGAGCGCGTATCTGTACTTCCGCGAGGGCAACAAGGTTTGGCTGCGGGCGGCGTTCATCGCCATCGGGTTCGGGTTGCTGGCGAAGGGGCCGGTGGCGGTGCTGGTGCCCGGAGCGGTCACCTTCCTGTATTGCCTGTCGAAGCGCGATCTGCGCGGCTGGCTGCGCGCCATGCTCGATCCGGCCGGCATCGCGTTGCTCGTCGCGATCGCGGCACCCTGGTACGTGGCCCAGTACCTCAAGGAGGGCGACGCGTTCATCCAGGGCTTCTTCATGAAGCACAACGTGCAGCGCTTCAGCGCGCCGATGCACGGCTTCGACGGCAGCCTGTTCTTCTACGTGCCGTGGCTGTTCGTCGCCACCCTGCCTTTCACCACGCCGCTCATCAACATCGCGCGCAATCCACGCGCGGTGTGGGCGGACGACCTGCAGCGCTTCTGTCTGATCTGGTTCGCCTTCGTGCTGGTGTTCTTCTCGCTGTCGGGCACCAAGCTGCCGCACTACGCGTTCTACGGCTACACCGGAGTGTTCATCATGATGGCGCTCAACGTCGACCGGCTGCGTTCGTCGTACTTCGCATTGCTGCCGCCGTTGCTGCTGTTCGCCGCGCTGGCGGCAGTGCCGTGGGCCCTCGAACACGTGGCGCCCACCGTGAAGGACCCGTACTACCGCGAAGTGGTCGGCAACGTGCGCGAGTCCTTCGGGCCCGGCTTCTACACGTTCGCCGCGGCCGCCGTCGCGGTCACCATCGCGCTGATTTTCGCCAAGCGCATCCCGCTGCCGGCGAAACTGATGGCGGCCGGGGTGTTGCACGCCTCGGCGCTGGCGCTGTTCCTTCTGCCGGCCGTGGGCGCCGTGCAGCAGGGGCCGATCAAGGAGGCCGCCCTGCTCGCGCGCGAACGCGGCTACGAAGTCATCCTGTGGAGCGTCAGCACGCCCAGCTTCATCGTGTACTCGGGCCGGCTGACGCCACGGCGCGATCCGGTGCCCGGCGACATCGTCCTGTCGAAAGTGAAGCGCCTCGGCGAACTGCCCGGCTACGAAACGCTGTACCAGAAGAACGGCATCGCACTGGTGAAGGTGACGGAGGCCGGGAAGTGACACCGGTCTCCTGGCGCTCGCCCGCGGTGTGGGCCGTGCCGGCAGTCGGTGTCGCATTGCTGTTGGTGCTCGTAGTCACGGGTTCCAACCGTGCCCTGTTCGCCGCGATCAACGGCTGGAGCCGTATTACAGGGCCGGAACTCTGGCCTTTCATCACGGTGCTGGGCGATACCGCCGTGGCCCTCGCGCTGTTCCTGCCGTTCGCGTTGCGACGGCCCGACATCCTTTGGGCGCTGGCCGTGAGCGCCGTGCTGGCGACGCTGTTCGTGCACGGGTTCAAGCCGCTCTTCGACGAACCGCGCCCGCCGGCCGTGCTGTCGGCCGAAGACATCACGATCATCGGCGCGACGTACCGTGCCCATTCGTTTCCGTCGGGACACACGACCACCATCTTCGTGGCAGCGGCGCTGCTGTGGCTGCACTTCAGGTCGCCGTGGGTGCGCGTGCCGGTGCTGGCGATTGCGGCGCTGGTGGGTCTGTCGCGCGCGGTGGTCGGTGTGCATTGGCCGGTGGACATCGCGGCCGGCATGACCGGCGGGTGGATCGCCGCCTGCCTCGGGACCTCGCTCGCGCGCCGATGGGCCTTCGGATTGCACCCTGCGGTGCAGGCACTGCTCGTCCTCATCGGCACCGGCTGCGCCGTGGCGCTGCTGACGAGCCTCAAGACCGGCTATCCCACGGTCATCGGGTTCCAGCATGCGGTCGGTGCCATCGCGTTGGCGAGCCTCTGCTTCGCGGCGTTCGCGCGCATGAACGCGACACTGCGCGATTCCTGACATCCGTGGCCCAGGACAGTTCGCGAGCGGACTTCTGGGAGTCGCGCTACCGCGATCAGGTCACGCCGTGGGACGCCGGCCGCATCGGCGAGCGCCTGCAGCGTTACGCGCGCGAGATGAAGCCGGGCGCACGTGTTCTGATCCCCGGCTGCGGCTCCGGCCATGAAGCCGGCTTCCTGGCCGAAGCGGGCTTCGACGTGCTCGCCATCGACTTCAGCCCTGCGGCGGTCGAAGCAGCGCGGAAGAATCTGGGCCGCTGCGCCGACCGCGTGCAACTGGCCGATTTCTTTGCATTCGATGCCGGCGCACCGTTCGACGTCATGATCGAGCGTGCCTTCCTGTGCGCGTTGCCGAGGAAGATGTGGGCTGATTACGCGGTCCGTACACCTCAACTGCTGACTCCCGACGGCGTGATCGCGGGCTATTGGTTCTTCGACGACAACCCGAAGGGCCCGCCATTCGGTACGAGCGAGGCCGAGCTGCAGGCTCTTCTGGGCACGCGGTTCAAGCGCATCGTGGACGAACCGGTCACGGACTCGATCCCCGTGTTCCAGGATCGGGAACGCTGGCAGGTGTGGGCCCGCAGATCCGCGACGTGACTGCCGTCACGCGGGCGCCTCAGGACGCGCGCGTCTCCCGCAGGGCATGCAGTTCGGCCACGGGGACGTTGCCTTGCCAACCGCAACGGAACTCCCGGCACTTGTAGCGTCGCACCGGCCGGAACAGGCTGGTCAAACGATCGATCCACCGCCGCCGGACGCGATAGGCGACCGACTGGCAGCGCGGACAACGGACTTCGACGACGGAACCCTGGTACATGGCGACACCCTCTTGCGCCAGCATTGACAGCGTCGCGTCGGGCCAGTTCCATCCGCGCCCCTCGATCGCACCGCCGCCGAGCGAGCTTCAGGCTCGGCGCTCGGTCCGGGTGTCCCTGTATTCCCGCGGAAAGTCCGAAGAATCATGGGCTGCAGGGGGCGCAGGACGCGCCCGCCGCCGCCCTCACCCTCAACTTAGCGCGACAACGGAAAGAACGACACCGGGGTCATCAGGCGGTTTTCCTGCTGCTCCAGGGCGCCCAGTTTGGCGCTTTCTTCCGTGTACGCGATCCATTCCGGGTCGGCCCACATGGCGGCGCGGCGCCGCTCGCGATCTGCCGCGTTCTCGTAGGCCCAGATGTGGATGTACTGATTCACATTTCCGGTTTCGGTGGTGAGGTACGCGAACGGCTGGCCGAGATGCCGGGTCTGCGGGCTCTTGCCGAGCTTCTCGTACAGCGCGAGGTGCTTCTTGATGGTGCCGGGCCGGCAGGTATAGGTACGCACGTCGAGCAGCATGGAGTCCTCCGAAAGGTAGGTTGTTGTCGAGGGCGCGAATGATGGCACGAAGTCCGCGCATCACCGCAGCCACGTCGGGATTCCCCTGCGGCCGTGACGTTCCGGACGGGCGGCCCTGACATACAATCGAATGCCCACGTCCCTGAAACCACCCCATGACCTGGAAAGTCTTCATCGACGGCCGCCACGGCACCACCGGCCTCAAGATCGACGAGCGCCTCGCCGGGCGTGGCGAGATCGAGGTGCTCTCGATCGCCGAAGCGCAGCGCAAGGACCCGGCCGCGAAGGCCGCGATCATCAACGCCGCGGACGTGGTGTTCCTGTGCCTGCCGGACGCCGCTTCGCGCGAATCGGTGGCGCTGCTCGCCGCCGGCAACACGAAGACGCGGTTCCTCGACGCGAGCACAGCGCATCGCACCAATCCGGAATGGGTCTACGGCCTGCCGGAACTGAATCCGGGGCAGCGCGACCGCATCCGCACCGCGCGCAAGGTCGCCATCCCGGGCTGCCACGCGAGCGGCTTCATCATGCTGCTGCATCCGCTGGTGGCCGCGGGCATCGTGCCAGCCGACCATCCGTTGAGCTGCCATTCCGTGACCGGCTACAGCGGCGGCGGCAAGGAGATGATCGCCTCCTACGAGCAACCCGCGTCGTTGCCGGACAGCATGAAGAGCCCGCGCTTCTACGCGCTGGGCCTCACGCACAAGCATCTGCCCGAGATGAAGACCATCTCCGGTCTCGCGCACGCCCCGCTCTTCACGCCGATCGTCGGCAATTTCGCGCAGGGCATGGTGGTCGCGGTGCCGCTGTTGACGCGCACCCTGCCGCAGCCGGTATCGCCGCAATCGCTGCAGGCTTTCTATGCGGACTACTACCGCGGCGAGCACTTCATCCGCGTGATGCCGGCCGACACGACAGCCGTGCTCGACAACGGCGCGCTGCCGGCCACGGCCTGCAACGACACCAACCGGGCGGAGATCTTCGTGTTCGGGCACGGCGAGCAGGTGCTGCTGGCCGCCCGCTTCGACAACCTGGGCAAGGGCGCGTCGGGCGCGGCGATTCAATGCATGAACGTCATGCTGGGGTTGGATGAGGCGCGTGGGTTGAGGGGTTGAGGTAGCTGGCCCCCACCCTAGCCCTCCCCCGGCGAAGCCGGGGGAGGGGACGTACACCCCTTACCCCACCTTCGGTGGGGGAAGGTCGGGATGGGGGCATGCTACTCCTCCGCAAACAACCCGATGAGATCCGCGATCTCCAGCATCCCCAACCGCTTCGCGCGCACCTGCGGCGTTTCTCCCGCCGCGTTCGCCTTGTGGGCATCGGCGCCCGCCGACAGCAGCGCCGCCACGATCTCCGCGTGCCCCATCCACACGGCACCGAGCAACGGCGTCTCGCCCTCCTCGTCCGCGGCGTTGACGTCGGCGCCGCGCGCGATCAGCTGTTCGACCGCATTCAGGCGGCTCGCCGTCGTGATGCCGCGATCGCCGGTGCGCGCCGCCCACAGCAACGCGGATTCGCCATGGGCGGTCTTCGCGTTGACGTCGGCACCGGCCTCCAGGAGCACCCACACGGCGTTACTGTGAACGTCGAGTCCGCCCACGGCGCACATGAGCAACGTCACGTTGTTACGCGCCGAGCGGATATTGGGATCGACGCCCTGCCCCAGGATGCGCTCGAGACGCTGGAAGTCGTTCCGTCGCACCGCCTGCACCACGCCGCTCGAGCCGCAGTCGAGCACGTTGCGGCGCGCGGCCGGCGGTTCCGAGCGGCGCGAGGCCACGGGGATGAAGCGCAAGCGCGCCAGTTCGACGCTGTCGATGATCGCCCACGACGACCTGGGCTCGCCGTTGCGCTCGAAGAACAGGAACAGCGTCAGTGCCTCGATGGCCGCGGTCCCGATGGCCTCCGCCCCGAGCTTGTCCACCACCAGGAGCTGCACGCCGTCGCGCCGCCGCAGCACGTTCGCCTGCTGGCGCGGCGTCATCAGCAGGTTCGGATCGCGCGGCAGCGACGGCCGCAGCGCGGCATAGTCACCGAGCTGCGCGGCACCGAGCACCGGCCCCCACTGCTCGACGAAACTCCGGGTGAGTCCGGAGTAGAACTCCAGGCTGTTCTCGGTGACCGGCAGCGACAACGGCATCGCGGTCGAACCGGTGCCGAGCGGTGCAACCAACGGCGCGCTCCACAACGCGCGCGCGTTGCCGATGGCCTCTTCGTGGGTCGTCGCGATCACGGACAGCCGTCCATGTCCGGGCGCCACGCGCACGACGAAGGGCGCCCGCGCCAGGACGTACTCGCCGTCCTTGGGCTCCACGACGAAGCCGTCCTGAAGCACTTCCAGGCGCGGGGGCGCAACCGGCTCGGCCGTCGGTCGATCCTCGGCCGCCGCGTGATCCAGCAGCAGGCCCGCCAACAGCACCGTCACCACCCGCCCCGGCCGCACGACGCTATTTCGGGCGGCCGTCCCGCGCATCGTTGAATCCATCCCGGTTCGGCATGCGCACCTTGGGCAGGGTCTGGGCGTTCATCACGTCGGTGCGGCCGATGATGCCGTTCAGCCACAGCACGTACGCGGTAACCGCCCAGGTCTCGTCATTGGTGAGGGACATGGGCTTGTCGTAGGGCATGGCGCGGCGCACGTAGTCGAACAGCGCGGTCGCATGGGGCCAGTAGCTTCCCACGGTCTTGACCGGCGCATTGGTGGAGAGCGAACCGATGCCCCCGGTCAACGCCCCGGCGGTGCCGCCCTCACCACGCGAACCGTGACAGGCTGCGCATTTATCCATGTAGACGTCGACGCCATCGGCCACCGTGCCCTTGCCCTTGGGCAGTCCGTCACCATCGGGCGCGATGTCGATGTCGATCACCGCGATCTCGATGTCGCCAGCCATCTGGCCGAGCTTGGGGCCGGCGGCGTTCGCACTGCCGGCCAGCAGCGTCGCGATCAGCGCGAGCTGCAGAGCCTTACGCGTAGACATTGCGCAACGTCCCATCGCTTTCGACCTGCCAGGCCTGTACTGCGTTGTAGCGGCGGCGCTGACCCGCACCGTACTGCTGCAGCCAGGCCGAACGGGTGGGCTGTGTGTGCCCGCGTTGATCGGTGGCGCGGCTCATCAACACTGCGGGCGATCCGTTCCAGTTCCACGCCAGCCGGAAACGGGTGAACGACTTCGAGAGGATCGGCTCCTGCAGCTCGGCCGGTGCCCAGGTCTTGCCGCCGTCGGCCGAGATCTCCACCTTGGCGATGCGATCCGAACCGGACCACGCGAGCCCGGCGATCTCGTAGAAGCCGCGTCCGTGCAGCGACCAGCCGGGCGAAGGCTGGGTGATGACGGACTTCACACCCATCGTGAAGTGGAACAGCTGCGATTTGCCCTCCGGCAGGAGTTCGGCCCCTTCGGCCACGTCCTCGCGCGAGTACGCGGGAGCATCGGTCAACTTGATCCGGTGCAGCCATTTCACGCCGATACAGGACTCGAATCCCGGCAGCACCAGCCGCAACGGATAGCCCTGCTCCGGTCGCAGCCGTTCGCCGTTCTGCCAAAGGGCAACGATCGCGTCGTCCAGGGCCGGATCGATCGGGATCGACCGCATGAGGGACGATGCATCCGCCCCCTGGGCGACGATCCATTTCGCCTTGGGGTCGAGACCCGTCTCCTCGATCAGGAGTCCCAGGGGCACGCCGGTCCATTCGCTGCACGACACGAGCCCGTGGATCTCGCCGCAGGTGGCTTGCGCCGGTTCCGGCAAGGTGTTGCGGGAACTGTTGCGGGCGCATTCCAGGAACAGGGTCCGGGTCACCATCGGATAGCGCATCAGGCGATCGACGGTGAACTTGAGCGACTGCTTCACGAGCCCGTGCACGAACAGCCGGTGCTGCTTCGGATCGATGTCGGCCACACCGTGATGGTGCCGCTCGAAATGCAGGCCGGACGGCGTGATGGTCCCGCGCAGCAGGTGCAGCGGCGTGCAGGACTGTCCGTTGCCGGGTGCGTTCGTGCCCTGGGACGCCAGGATGATCCGCTGCACGTCCTTTTCGAAGGATGACGGTTGTCCATAGCCGCTGAACGGCCGCCCGGGCGTCTTCTGCGAGGGCAGCGCGCCGGCGATATGCGCATCCGCCGCCTCGGCGGAAACCGCGACCCCGGCGCCCAGCACCGCCGCCCCCTTGAGGAAGGCCCGGCGCGTCAGCAACCCGCCCCCTGCGGCCGGCGTGTCATCAGTGACCGAAGCGAACCGCGGCCAGGTCATCTTCGTGTCACTCACGCCTCACCCCGAGCGCTGCCAATTGTCGGTCGTGCCACGCACCCAGCAGCAACTGCGACGCCATCGCGCCGACGAAAGCCAGAAACATGTCCCACTGCGTATCCCAGACGTCGCCCTGGGTCGCGAGAAAAGCATCCGCCGCCTCGCCCGAAGCGATTGCCACCCACCATTCGATGAACTCGTAGAAGGCGCTGATGGCGAGACAAATACACGTGACGAGGAAGAAAAGCCAGCGTTTCCCCGCAACGACACGCTGCCGCAGCAGGATCTCGCGGGCGATCATCGCCGGCACGAACCCCTGCATGAGATGCCCCACGCGGTCGTAGTAGTGGCGCGCCAGCCCGAACGTGTCGCGGAGCCAGTTGAAGAGCGGCATCTCGGCATAGGTGTAGTGCCCGCCGACCACCAGCACGATGGCGTGCAGCCAGATCAGGACGTAGACCAGCGTGGTCAGCCTGGTCTTGCGGTAGATCGCGACCAGGACGATCGCACCGACGATGGCAGGGATGGACTCGAGGAACCAGATGAAGCCGTCCTTCGGGTGCCATGCGGACCAGGCGAGGATGACGCCGAAGGACAGCAGCAGGATGAGGTGGAAGCGGTGAACCCTCACGGGAGAGGCCATGACTCGCGCTTGAAGGCCGTGACTCGTGACTCGTGACTGGAGGTCGCGGCGGTAGCCGCGACCAGGCACCGGCTGCGATAGCCGCCTACGGCCAAATCCGGGCGGTCCACCAGTCACGAGTCACCAGTCACGAGTCACCAGTCACGAGTCACCAGTCACGAGTCACCAGTCACGGCAGTTCCTCCACCTTGAGGTACAGCCTCCGCTCGTCCCGCCGCGCCTCGGAACTGCGATACACGGTGCCGCTCTCGTCGAACTGGCGCGACTGGGTCGACCCGCCGAGTTCGATCCACTCCCCCAACCGGCCCGAAACCACGGTATCGAACCGCTGGATGTTCGCGGCGCCGGTGGCGGGATCGGTGAACTGGTCGCGGTTGCCGGTGATCTCGATGGTGACCTGGTTGCCGTTCGTGCGCGGCCGCGCATAGAAGCCCGAGGTGGCATCTCGGAACTGGGTCGATTCGGTCACGACCGGCCCCACGCGCTGCCGGTTGGTGATCGGCACGGACTGCCCGACCCTGATGAAGGCCGTATTGCCTTCCAGCACCTGCACCGTCTGGCCACCCCGTTCGGCGCCGGCCGACTGGCTGTTGTAGACCCGGGCCTGGGCACCGTCGCTCGACACGCTCGCCCCCTGCCCGCCGCCACCCGGTTTGCGCGGCACGGTCACCGAGGCGTTGTCGTTGCCGATGGTCCCCGATACCGACGCACCGCTCTTCTTCGCGGACAGATCCACGTCCTGCGACACCGTGATGATCAGCCGGCGTGGCCGCTTGTCGATGCTGTCGAGGATCTTGCGCAGCTCGGCAAGATTCTGCGGCGAGGTGCGCACGATCAACTGGTTGTTGAGCGCGCTGATGGAACCGTCCCTGGACACGAAGGGCTGCAGGATCGGCAGCACCTCCTGCGCGTTGCGGTACTTGAGGTCGATGACTTCGAGGACCGACTGCTGGGCTGCCGCGGCGGCACACCACAACGCCGCCACCGCGAAAAGAACATTCAGAAAACGGGGCATCGCAACCTCCGTCAATGGACTCGCGCGTCGACGCGCGCCAGTGGATCCTGCCGATAGAATTGGCGCAACTGGGCGTAGACCGCCGGATAACTCGTCTGGACGGCATCCGGAATCTCGAAGAACGCCTCGCTCAGTACCGCGAAGAACTCGCCCGGCGATTCCGACGCGTAGGGATCGATGTCGGTGTACTCGCCGGCGTCCACGCGGGTGCAAAAGTCGGTGTACGCCGCTTCGAATGCCTGCCTCCAAATCTCGCGGTCCATGCCCTTGTGCAGCGGCGGGAAGCCGTTGGCGTCGCCGTTCAGCATGTCGAGCTTGTGGGCGAACTCGTGGATGACCACGTTCACGCCATCGTCCTCGCCGGAACGCGCCACGTCGGCCCACGACAGCACCACGGGGCCTTGCAGCCAGGCCTCACCCGCGCGCGCATCCTGGTCGTGGTGCACCACGCCGAACTCGTCGGTCCACGTGTGTCCGGCCACGAACTCGTCCGGATACACGATGATCTCGGCCCAGCTCGCGTAGGACTCGAGGTCGAGATTGAGGATCAGGATGCACGCCTGGATCGCCACGTCGAGGCGCATCTCGTCCGTGAGTTCGAGTCCGCCGGCCGCGGAGAAATCCTTGTCCTCGAGAAACAGCGTGACGATCTCGCGCAGGCGTTCCCGTTCATCGTGCTCGAGGTTGCGCGTGAACGAGAAGCGCTCGACCGTGTCGTTCCACAGCTCATCGTCGAGACGGTTGCGTGCGAGCGTGCGATTGCGCCGCCATTGCTTGAGGCTCCACGCCATCAGCGCTCGGCCGAGGAAACGTCCGCCTCCGCGTCGGGCGCGTCTAACGCCTGCTCGAGCCGTGCCACGTCACCGGGCGCGTCGAGCTCGACCTTCTCGATCTGGGTGAAGCGGCGCACGATCTTGTCGCTGCTGATCTGCACCTGCTGGGCATCGTCGTGGGCCTGGCGAATGTGGTCCGCCAGCTTCTTCATGCGCTGCTCGAAACGCCCGAAGTCCTTGCCGAGCTTGCCCAGCTCGTCCTTGATGACATGCACCTGCCGGCGCGTCTCCACGTCCTTGATCACGGCACGCGCCGTGTTGAGGACCGCCATCATGGTGGTGGGTGACACGATCCACACGCGCTGCTGCATGGCGTGGTCGACCACTTCCGAATGGCGCGCATGGATCTCCGAGAACACCGCCTCGGCCGGCACGAACATGACCGCGCCTTCCGATGTCTCGCCCGGAATGATGTAGCGCGACGCGATGTCGTCCACGTGCTTGCGCACGTCCGCGCGGAACTGGCGCTGGATCGTGACGCGCTCGATGTCGTTCAGACCCGCCTCGAACATGCGGTGGTAGTTTTCCAGGGGGAACTTGGAATCGACCACGATCGCGCCCGTGGGTTCCGGCAGGCGCAGCAGGCAGTCGGCTCGGCTGCCGTTCGACAGGGTCGCCTGGAACTCGAACGCCGAGGGCGGCAGGATGTTGCGCACCAGCGCCTCGAGTTGCACTTCGCCGAACGCACCGCGCGAGCGCTTGTCGCCCAGCAGCTCCTGCAGACTCACCACGTTGGTCGTGAGGCCGTCGATCTTCTTCTGCGCCTCGTCGATGGTCGCGAGGCGCTCCATCACGCTCACGAAGGTTTCGTTGGTCTTGCGGAAACCCTCTTCCAGGCGATCGTTGACCTTGCCCTGGATCTCCGCCAGGCGCGAATCCGCCGTGCGCGTGAGCGTCTCGATGCTGCCCGTGAGCTGCAGCGCAAGCGATCTCACGCTGTCCTGCAGCACCTCCGATTGGATCTTCGCCTGATCGTTCAACTGCTGCGTGAGCGTCCGGACGCTGGTCTGCAGCACCTCGGACTGACTCTTCGACTGGTCGTTCAACTGCTGGGTCAGCGACCGGACGCTCTCCTGGAGGGTTTCGGACTGGTGCTTCCCCTGCTCGGCGAACGCCGTGAGCGACTGCTCGAGGATGTCGCTACGGATCTCGCCCACGCGCGCGAGCAACTGCTCCCGATTGGCTGCCATGTCCTGGCTCTGCGAGAGTTGCAGCGCGACCAGCGCCTCGCGCGTGCTGCGCAGCTGCTGGTCCACCGCCGCGCGGATGCGCTCGGAGTTTTCGCCGCCCGTGCCGGAGAGCCGGTCGGCCAACGAGTTGAGACCGCTGTTCAGGTCCTTCAGCATCGACAGATGCTTGGCCTCGAGCAACTCGGTCACGCGCACCGCCAGCTCGGCCTGCGCACGCGAGATGGTGACCATGCGCGCCACCAGCATCACGACCGCGGCAAACATCACGCCCGCGACGAGCAGGAGTATCAGATCGGGCAATGCGAAACTCATGCGGCGCAGTATAGCGCCGGTGAGGGCCGTGACTGGTGAAAGGCCGTGACTGGTGACTAGTGACTGGTGACTGGTGGGCCGTGCTGGTGCGGGCACTTCCGTCAATCGCAGCCGGCTTGAAGTCGCGGCGCCCGCCGCGACTACCAGTCACGAGTCACGAGTCACCAGTCACGGCGGTCAAGCCACCGCTTCGGAAGCCCGCGACGCCCGCTTCCGCTCGTGCTCCTTCAGGAACCGCTTGCGGATGCGGATCGACTTCGGCGTGATCTCCACCAGTTCGTCGTCGGCGATGAACTCGATCGCCGATTCGAGCGTCAGCGCGATCGGGGGTACAAGCCGCACCGCTTCGTCGGTGCCCGAGGCACGCACGTTGGTGAGCTGCTTGCCCTTGATCGGGTTGACCACCAGATCGTTGTCGCGGCTGTGCAGGCCGATCACCATGCCTTCGTAGAGCGGTTCGCCCGGGCTCACGAACATCCGGCCGCGGTCCTGCAGCTTCCACAGCGCGTACGCCACGGCCTCGCCATCGTCCTGCGAAATCAGCACGCCATTGCGGCGCTCGGAGATCTCGCCCTTCATGGGGGCGTAGTCGTCGAAGATATGGCTCATCAGTCCGGTGCCGCGGGTCATGGTCATGAACTCGCCCTGGAACCCGATCAGGCCGCGCGCCGGGATGCGGTACTCGAGGCGCACGCGCCCCTTGCCGTCGGGCTGCATGTCCTGGAGATCGCCACGACGGCGACCGAGCTCTTCCATGATCGGACCCTGGTTGGCGTCCTCCACATCGACGGTGAGCAGTTCGAAAGGCTCGCACTTGACGCCGTCGATGTCGCGCGTCACGACCCGCGGACGACCCACCGCGAGTTCATAGCCTTCGCGGCGCATGTTCTCCAGCAGGATCGTCAGGTGCAGTTCGCCGCGGCCGGACACCACGAAGGTGTCGGAGTCCGACGTGAACTCCACGCGCAGCGCGACGTTGCTCATCAGCTCGCGCTCGAGGCGTTCGCGGATCTGCCGGCTGGTGACGTACTTGCCTTCCCGGCCCGCCATGGGCGAAGTGTTGACCAGGAAATTCATGGTGAGCGTCGGCTCGTCGACCTTGAGCAACGGCAGCGCCTCCGGCTTCGCCGGGTCGGTCAGCGTCACGCCGATGCCGATGTCCTCGACGCCGTTCACCAGCACGATGTCGCCCGCCTCGGCCTCTTCCACGACGGTGCGCTCCAGGCCTTTGAACACCAGCACCTGATTCACCTTCGCGAGCTTCGGCTCCGATCCGGGCCCGCGCATGACGGCCACCTGCTGGCCGGAGCGGATGCGCCCGCGCTGCACGCGGCCGATGCCGATGCGGCCCACGAAGCTCGAGTAGTCGAGCGAACAGATCTGCAGTTGCAGCGCGCCGTCGGGGTCGGCGTCGCGTACCGGAACGTACTTGAGGATCGCCTCGAACAGCGGCCGCAGGTCGGTGCCCGGCTCATCCAGCTTGTCGGTCGCCCAACCCTGCAGGGCCGAGGCATAGACGACGGGGAAATCGAGCTGTTCTTCGGTGGCGCCGAGCTTGTCGAACAGATCGAAGGTCTGGTTCACCACCCACTGCGCCCGGGCGCCGGGGCGGTCCACCTTGTTCACGACCACGATGGGCTTGAGACCGAGCGCCAGCGCCTTGCGCGTGACGAAACGGGTCTGCGGCATGGGGCCTTCGACCGCGTCCACCAGCAACAGCACGCTGTCGACCATGGACAGGACGCGCTCGACCTCGCCGCCGAAATCCGCGTGACCGGGCGTGTCGACGATGTTGATGTGGGTACCCTCGTACTCGACCGCGCAGTTCTTCGCGAGGATCGTGATGCCGCGCTCGCGTTCGAGGTCGTTCGAGTCCATCACCCGCTCGGTCACCTGCTGGTGGGCGGCGAAGGTGCCGGATTGGCGCAGCAGCTTGTCGACCAGCGTGGTCTTGCCGTGGTCGACGTGGGCGATGATGGCGATGTTGCGGACAGCGCGAGTCACGATACGGACTCCCGAGAAAAAAAGTCTCATATTCTAGCACCGCAACCCGACTCTGCGTTGCAGTGCACAAGGGATTTTTTGGTGACCGGTTTCCCCGGCGAGCTCCGAAGCAGTGCATCGGAAAAACCCAGGCAGTTCCGAGGGTTGTGTGCGGCACCGCCGGCCTGCTCCTTGCATGCGTGCCGTCCGGCGTTACGCCCGTGGTGCTCAACATGAATAACCTCGCCATCCCAGGCGACTGGCCTTCCACCTGCGATTTCGCCGCCGTAGAGCGGCTGGTGTCCCGAACCGACGGTTCATGGACCACGGGCCGCTACCAGCGCTACGACCTCCAGAGTCACTTCCAGCCCATCTACAGCCTGGCCCATGGCCGGATCGTGGGCTTCGAAGCCCTCCTGCGCGGACTCGGCCCGGCCCGGGAGGCGATCCCGCCGATCCAGCTGCTGGCCACCCCCCGCAGCTTCGCCGAGCGGCTGCTGCTCGACCGGCTGGCGTGCGCGGTCCACCTCGAAAACTTCCAGGCCCTCGGCCGGGAGACCGACTGGCTGTTCGTCAACGTCCATCCCGAGGTCTTCATCCAGGGCCCGCATCGGGGCTCCTACATCACCGACCTGCTGGACGCCCGCGGCTTCCCCAGCCGGCGTCTGGTGGTCGAAATGCTGGAGCAGTCGGTTTCCGACGGGGATGCGATGCACGAGGCCGTCGCCTTCTATCGTTCGAAGGGCTGCCTGATCGCCCTGGACGACTTCGGCGCCGGTCATTCCAACTTCGACCGCGTGTGGAGCCTGCGGCCGGATATCGTCAAGCTCGACCGGTCGATGGTGGCCCGGGGCGCGCTCGACCCCGGCGTGCGGCGAGTGCTGCCGGGCATCGTCTCGCTGCTGCACGAGGCCGGCGCGCTGGTGGTGATGGAAGGCGTCGAGACACGCGACGAAGCGCTGCTCGCGATGGATTGCGACGCGGACTTCGTGCAGGGCTACCTGTTCGGGCGGCCGGGCACGACGATCGCCGATCCGGCCGCGTCGCACGCGGCGTTCGAGACCCTGTGGGACGCGTTCCGTGTACACGTGCGGCCGCAGGTGGACGCGTACCGCCGCGAGATCGGCCCCTATCAGAACGCGCTCGGCTACGCGGCCAGCCTGATGGAAAGCGGCATGCCGGTGTACGTGGCATGCAACGGCATGCTCGAACTGCCCGACACCGAGCGCTGCTTCGTGCTGGACGAGAACGGCATCCAGCTCGGAACCAACATGACGCCGGCCGGCCGCCCCGACATGACCGACGCCCGCTTCACTCCGCTCGGCGATGCCGACGGCGCCAACTGGTCGCGTCGGCCTTATTTCCGCCGCGCCCTCGAACATCCGGGCCGCGTGCAGGTCTCCCGCCCCTATCTGTCGCTGGCCGGCGCACGGCCCTGCGTGACGCTGTCCATGAGCCTGCGCGTCAACGGCGAAGTGCGCGTGCTGTGCGGCGACGTGGCCTGGGACTACGAGCGGGGCTAGCGGGCGGTCGCGGGGCTCCCCCGCAACCCGGTTAAGTGCGGCTTCCTTCTCTCGCCGGAACAGCCGCTTCATGAGCGCACCGCTCATCGCGGCCCAACATCGCGATGCCGTGCGTCGCGTTGCCATTTTCGACGCACCAGTGCCCGGCGACGGGACACCGGTCATGTTCAACAACCGCTGGCACCATGGGCTGCATTGGGAGCCGGACTTCCCCGAAGCGCTGACCGCGGGCCGCGAGGACATCTACCTCGGCTTCTTCTATCGCACGTGGGGCGCGCGACCGGACGCGATTTCCGAAGAGGATCAGCGCGAATACCTGCGCACCTATCGGCAGCCCGGCGCCATGCGTGCGGGATTCAACCTGTATCGCGCGACACCGCAGGACGTGCAGGACAACGAGGCATTCGTCGCGCGGGCAAGCTGGAGATGCCGGTGCTCGTGTACGGCGGTCCGGGCGGCCGTGGGCGCGGCATGGTGGCGATGGAATCATGGCAGCGCGCGGCGAAGGACGTGCGCGGCGGTATCGCGGCAGGGTGCGGACACTGGATTCCGGAGGAAAAGCCGGAGTGGGTGGTGGCGCGGTTGCTGGAGTTCTTCGGGGAAGCCTAGTTGGAAGCTCTCACCACGGAGAACACGGAGGGCGCGGAGATCTTGCATGGTTCCCTCCCCCACGTGCAGCGTGGGGGAGGGTTAGGGTTGGGGGCATTCCGCCGACAAACTGCGCCCCCATCCCAACCTTCCCCCACCTGGAGGTGGGGGAAGGAGCGGTAGGCTGTCTCCGTGCCCTCCGTGTTCTCCGTGGTGAACGCCGTTCGACGTCAAAACCCTAAGCCCGCCACAACGTCTCCATCGGCGTCACGTGCAACACCCGGCGTGTGCCGACGAGCCCGGCGATCAGCACCCCTGCTCCGCCCGCAAACAGACCCACGATCCACACCACCGGGTTGATCGCGTACGGCACGTGCAGGATCTGCTTCGCCAGCACCCAGCCCACGACCGTCGCACCGATGGCCGCGAGCAATCCGGCGAGCGCGCCGACCACGAGAAACTCCGCCGCCTGCGCATAAGCGAGCTGCCGCGTGCTGCCGCCCAGGGTGCGCAGGATCGCCGCTTCGCGCACGCGTTCGTCGTGGGTGCTCTGGATCGCGGCGAACAGCACCAGCAACCCCGCACCAACGCTGAACAGGAACACGAACTCCACCGCGCGGATGACCTGGTCCATCATGGTCTGGATCTGCGCCAGGATCGCGGCGACATCGACCACCAGCAGATTCGGGAAACGCTTGACCAGACGATCCAGCATCGCGCTGTCCGCCTGCGGCAGATGAAAGCTGGTGACCCAGCTCGCGGGGTAGTCGTCCAGTGTCCCGGGCGGCGACAGCACGAAGAAGTTCACGCGGAAGCTGTCCCATTCGACCTTGCGCAGGCTGGTGACCGGCCCTTGCAGCTCCGCCCCTGCGACATCGTAGGTCAGCGTATCGCCCAGTTTGATGCGCAGCGTCTCGGCGATACCCTGCTCCACGGAGAACTCCGGCACATTGCGTTTGCCGGTGTCCCAGAATCGACCAGCGACGATCTGGTTGTCCACCTGGGTCGTCGCCGCCCACGACAGGTTGAACTCGCGATCGACCAGACGGCGTGCGCGATCCTCGGTGTAGCTGCCCGAATTCACCGCGCGGCCGTTGATCGCCGTCAGCCGGCCTCGCACCATCGGGAAGAGCTTCGGCGCTTCGCGACCTTCCTCGGCGAAGAACCGCGCGATCTCCTCCACCTGATCCGGCTGGATGTTCACCAGGAACCGGTTCGGCGCATCCGGCGGCAGGGACCGCTTCCAGTTGTCGAGCAGATCGCCGCGCGTGATCGAGAGCAGGATCAGCGCGAGCAGTCCTGCACCGAGTGCGACCACCTGCACGACGCTGGCGAGCGCGCGCCGCGAAAGATTGGCGAGCCCGAAGCGCCACGCGAAGCCCGCACCGCGCCCCACCGACGCGGCCGCGCGCACCAGCAGCCACGCGATCAGGCCCGATATCGCTGCGGCGCCGAGCAGACCGCCGAGCACGGTGCCCGCCAGTTCGAGATCGCGCGTATGCCACACGATGAGCGCGACGATCGCACCGAGCCCCGCTGCGTATCCCACCCACGCGATGCCACCCGGCGGATCGAGATCCCGCCGCAGGACGCGCAGCGTCGGTACACGGCCGAGCGCCAGCAGCGGCGGCAACGCGAACCCCAGCAGCAGCACGAACCCGGCGGCGATGCCCTGCAGCGCCGGCGTGAGCGACGGCGCGGGCAGCGCCACCTGCACGACCGGCGCGAGCAGCTGCGACAGGCCCCATTGGGCACCGAATCCGACGGCGCAGCCCGCGATGCCGGCGGCCAACCCCAATACGGCGAGTTGCATTGCATGCACGCCGACGGTCAACGCGCGGCTGGCACCGAGACACCGCAGCATCGCGCAGTTGTCGAGATGACGTTCGATATAGCGCCGCGCCGCGAGCGCAACCGCCACGGCCGCCAGGATCACGGACAGCAGCGAGGCGAGGCCCAGGAATTTCTCCGCGCGTTCCAATGCGGAACGGATCTCCGGTCGCGCGTCGCGCACGTCCTCGACCCGCTGGCCCGGCCCCACCTTCGCCCTGGCGAATTCGCGGAACGCTGCGAGCCCGTTGCGATCACCTGCCAGCATGAGTCGATAGGTGACGCGGCTGCCCACGGTGATCAGCCCGGTGGACGGCAGATCGGCTGCGTTCAGCATGAGCCGCGGCATCACGTTGAGGAAGCCGATGTTGCTGTCCGGGTCATCCACGATCTGGGCGGTCGCCCGCAGTTCGCGACTGCCCATCTTGATCGTTTCGCCGACGCCGACGCTCAACCGCGCCATGACGCGCTGGTCGAGCCAGGTTTCCCCGGCAGCCGGAACGGTTTTCACCTCGCGCGGCGCACCGTCCGCGCCGGCGATACGGAGCTTGCCCTTCAAGGGATAGCCTTGCGCGATCGCTTTGATCTCGGTGAGCAGGCTCGCTTCACCGGCGACGACCATGCTGGGAAAGCGCGTCGTCTCGACCGTCGTCAGACGCAGATCGCGGGCCTGCGTTCGGAACGCGTCGTCGATCGGTCGATCGGAAACGACGACTAGATCCGCACCGAGCAACTGACTTGCCTCCTGCGACAGCGCGAGCTTCACGCGGTCGGCGAAGAAGGCGACGGTGGTGAAACTCGCGACGGCGACGAGCAGCGAGATCGCCATGAGGCGCAGTTCGCCGGCGCGCATGTCGCGGCCGAGGAGGCGGAGCGCGAGACGCAGAGTAGCCGGGAGGCTGAGGCGTGAGGTCATGGGCGCTGGCTCGCATCCCAGCCTTCCCCCGGCAAAGCCGGGGAAAGGAGTGCATCTGTCGCCGCCCTGCAAAACCGGGCCACTCCTTCCCCCACCATCGGTGGGGGAAGGCTGGGATGGGAGCCAGCGACCATGCCCACCCTCTCAGTTCCTCTCATCCGCAATCAACTTCCCTCCCGCCAACCGCAACCGCCTGCCGCACCGCTGCGACAGCTTCTCGTCGTGGGTCACCAGCACCAGCGTGGTGCTGCGTTCCCGGTTGAGGTCGAACATGAGATCGGCGATCTCGCCCCCCGTGGCCGAATCGAGGTTGCCGGTAGGTTCATCGGCGAACAGCACCCGCGGGGGACCGCCGAACGCGCGCGCGATCGCCACCCGCTGCTGCTCACCGCCCGAGAGTTGTCGCGGATAGTGCTCGAGCCGTGCCCCCAATCCGACCCGCTCCAGCAACCGGGTGGCCGTCACCCGCGCCTCGTTCGAACCGGATAGTTCCAGCGGCAGCATGACGTTCTCCAGCGCGGTCAGCGCCGGCAGCAGCTGGAAGGACTGGAACACGAAGCCGACCGCCGATCCGCGCAGGGCCGCGCGACCGTCTTCATCCAGACTTCCGAGATCGCGCCCCGCCAGATGGACCGCCCCCGAGGTCGGCAGGTCGAGGCCGGCGAGCAGTCCCAGCAGCGTGGTCTTGCCCGACCCGGACGCACCCACCACCGCCACCGTTTCACCCTCCTCGATGTCGAAGCTCACGCTGTCGAGGATGACGAGTTCAGCCGAACCGGTCGCCACTTGCTTGGTGAGCGCCACCGCGGACACAATCGATGCCATGAAGTTGTCGTTGCTGCTGTTGCGGACGTTGCTGACGCTGACCATCGCGGGGACCATTGCGTTCAACGCCGCCGCTCAGACGCCGCCGGTCGTCCTGGTGCTGGGGGACAGCCTGTCGGCCGGCTACGGCCTGCCGCAGGGCAAGGGCTGGGTGGATCTGCTGCGCGGGAAAATCGAGGCGGAACGGTACGGATTCAAGGTGGTGAACGCAAGCGTGAGCGGCGAGACCACGCTGGGCGGCCGCAATCGCCTGCCGGCCCTGCTGAAGACCCACAAGCCGGCCGTCGTCGTGGTGGAACTGGGTGCCAACGACGCCCTGCGCGGCACCGATCTCGCGACCACGCGAGCGAACCTCAAGACCATCGTCTCCGCCGCACAGGCTGCGAAGGCGTCGGTGCTGATCGTCGGCATGCGCATCCCGCCCAACTACGGCCCGGACTACACGACCCGTTTCCATGCGCTGTTCGACGAGGTCGCCCGGGAAACGCACTCGGCGCTGGTGCCGTTCATGCTCGAAGCATTCGCGGAACGGCGCGAGCTGTTCCAGGAAGACGGGCTGCATCCGGTCGCCGCCGCCCAGCCGCTGATCCTCGACACCCTCTTCCCCAAGCTGAAACCCCTGCTCGACAGAGCCAGACCGCGCACCGGTTCGCTTTCTGCCGTCCCGGCCGCGTGAGACAATCCGGCAGCTCGCGACATCGCGCCGCCGCAGCGGCGCGATGAGGCGCCCCGATCCCCCGCCTTGAACCCCATGCGCACCGATATCGCCACGGTCGCGGAGCTCGATCAGTTCGACGCCCTGCTCGACGTCCGATCCCCCGCGGAGTTCGCGGAGGACCACGTCCCCGGTGCCCTGAGCGTTCCGGTGCTCGACGATGCGGAGCGCGCGCGCGTCGGCACCCTGTACAAGCAGGTGTCGCCGTTCCTCGCCCGCAAGGTGGGTGCAGCGCTCGTCGCGCGCAACATCGCGCGACACATCGACGAGAAGTTCGTCGACCAGGATCGCCGCTGGCATCCGCTGGTGTACTGCTGGCGCGGCGGCAAGCGCAGCGGGGCGATGACCATCATCCTGCGCGAAATCGGTTGGGACGCACGTCAGCTCGACGGCGGCTACAAGGCATTCCGCCGGCACGTGATCGAGGAACTGGAGGTACTGCCGCCGCGTCTCGATATGCGGGTCATCTGCGGCATGACCGGCGCGGGCAAGAGTCGCCTGATCCGGGCCCTGGCGGCACGGGGTGCGCAGGTGATCGACCTCGAGGCCCTCGCCGCGCATCGCGGCTCGGTGCTGGGCGGTCTGCCCGAAGCACCGCAACCTTCGCAGAAGGCCTTCGAAACGCGTTTGTGGCAGGTGCTGCGCAAGCTCGATCCCCGGCGCCCGGTCTACGTGGAATCGGAGAGCCGCAAGATCGGCGACCTGAGAGTCCCCGAACCGCTCATCGCGCGCATGTGGACGGCATCCTGCGTCGTGCTGGAAGCGGACGCGACGTTGCGCGTGGCCTTGCTCATGGACGAATACGCACACTTCCTCACCGACCGCGCCGCACTGGCCGATCGATTGTCGGCCCTGATCGCGCTGCACGGCCATGCCCGCATCGTTCGCTGGCTCGAACTGGCCGATGCCCACCGCCACGAGGAACTCGTCGCGGAGCTGCTGGAATTGCACTACGACCCGGCCTATCGCCGCTCCATCGGCAGCCACTACACGACGCTCGCGACGGCCCCGCGGCTGACCGTGGCGGCATCCGACGGGGGCGCGGCGTTCGATCGTCTCGCTGCGCAACTCGCGGACGAGGAGCAGGTCCCCGCATGATCCATCGGTCGTCCAGCCGCCAGGCGATCCTCGTGCTGCTGCTGGCGTTCGTCGTGATCTGGTTCGCCAACCTCGACGCACGCCGGTTGATCAAGCCGGACGAAGGTCGATACGCGGAGATCGCCCGCGAGATGGCGGTCACCGGCGACTGGGTCACGCCGCGACTGAACGGCATCAAGTACTTCGAGAAGCCGCCGCTGCAGTACTGGATCACGGCCGGAGCCTACCGCGTGTTCGGTCCTGACGAATGGACCGCCCGTCTCTGGAGTGCGCTCGCCGGAGCGCTCTGCATCGTGCTCGTCTGGCGGGCCGGTGCGCGGTTGTTCGGTGCAGAGGCCGGGGCTTACGCGGGCCTCGTGGCCACCGGAATGCTCTGGATGGTGGCCAATGGCCACCTCAACACGCTCGACATGGGCCTCACGCTCTGGTTCACGCTGGGCCTCGCGGGGTTCCTCTGGGCCCAGCGGGACGAAGCCACGCTCACCGAACGGTTGAACGGCATGATGCTGGCGTGGAGCGCGGTGGCGCTGGCCGTGCTGACGAAGGGGCTCATCGGCGTCGTGCTGCCGGGCGGCGCCATCGCCCTCTACGTCCTCGCGACCCGCGATTTCCGGTTGATCGGCCGGCTGCAGCTCTTCGTCGGCGGTATCGTGGTGCTCGCCATCGCATCGCCCTGGTTCATCGCGGTGTCGATCGCGAACCCGGAGTTCGCTCGGTTCTTCTTCATCCATGAACACTTCGAGCGCTTCCTCACCACGGTCCATCGCCGCCACGAACCGTGGTGGTACTTCGGACCACTGCTGCTCGCCGGCGCGCTGCCCTGGACCATCCTCGCGATCCAGGCCTTCGCCGGCGCATTCCGTTCCGACGAGGTGGCGCAACGGTTCCGACCGCGGCTGTTCCTCGCCCTGTGGTGCGTCTTCGTGGTGCTGTTCTTCAGTGTCTCGAAATCGAAGCTGCCGTCGTACATCCTGCCGGTGTTCCCGGCGCTGGCGTGGCTGGCCGGAGAACGCCTGACGCGCATGAGAACGACGAACCTCGCGTGGCACGCGGCGCTGCTGCTGCCGCTGGCCGGCGCCGCGGCCTGGCTCGGATTGCGACTGGAGAAGTACGCGAACGCGCGCACGACGGTGGAGATGTATGCCGCCTTCGAACCGTGGATCCTCGCGGCCGCCATCGCCATGTTCGTGGCCGCCCTGGCCGCCATCCTGTGGGCCCGCCAGGAACGACGCATGGCCGCCGTCGCCGCACTGTCGACCGGCGGGCTGCTCGCCTGGCAGCTCGCGATCACCGGACACGATGCGCTGGCCCAATCGTTCTCGGCGGCGGAATTCGCGGAAGCGGCGCGCCCGCAGCTGCGCGCCGACTGTCCTTTGTACAGCGTCGGCACCTACGACCAGACCCTGCCCTTCTATCTCGCCCGCACCGTGACCCTGGTCGCGTTCGAGGACGAGATGGCGTTCGGCCTCCAACAGGAACCGAAGCTGGCCTTGCCCACCATCGAAGCCTTCACCGCCGCCTGGCGCAGCCAGCCTTGTGCGTACGCCTTCATGGAGCCCGAAACGCAAGCGGATCTTGCCGCTGCGGGCTTGCCGATGACGGTGGTCACCCGCGACACGCGCCGGGTCCTGGTGCGCAACAGCGCGCTCGATTCCCCCAACGTCCCATGACGCTCCTCTCATTCGCCCTGGTGCTGACCGGCGTGCTGCTCAACGCGGCTGCCCAGTTGCTGCTCAAGGCCGGCACCAACGCGATCGGTCATTTCGAATACTCCGCCGCCAACGTCGTGCCCATCGGCCTCAAGGTCGCTCAGCAGCCGCACATCCTCGGCGGGCTCGCGTGCTATGCGATCAGCGTGGTCGCGTGGATCCTCGCGCTATCTAGGGTGGAGGTGAGCATCGCGTATCCGATGCTGTCCCTCGGGTACGTGGTCAACGCGGCAGCGGCGTACTTCCTGTTCGGCGAAGACGTGAACGCCATGCGCATGGCGGGGATCTTCGTGATCATCGTGGGTGTCGTGCTAGTCGCCAAGAGCTGAGTATGGAATACCTCCCATTCACGCGCCCCGACATCGACGAGGCGACCATCGCCGGCGTCGTCGAAGTGCTGCGCTCCGGCTGGATCACCAGCGGCCCGCAGGTGAAGGCGTTCGAAGCGAAACTCTCGGAGTACTTCGGCGGTCGTCCGGTGCGTGCCTTGGTATCCGGCACTGGTGCGCTGGAGCTCGCCCTCGAGCTCGCCGGTGTCGGTCGCGGCGACGAGGTCATCACCACGCCGCTGTCGTGGGTGGCCACGGCCAACGTGGTCGTGCGGGCCGGCGCCCGTCCCGTCTTCGTTGACGTCGATCCGGCTACCCGCCTGATCGACCTCGATCGTGTCGAAGCCGCGATCACGCCCAAGACCAGGGCGATCATTCCGGTGGATCTCGCCGGCCTCGCGGTGGATCGCGACTGGCTGTACGCCATTGCGAAGAAGCACAAGCTCCGCGTCATCGAAGATGCCGCCCAGAGCATGGGCACTGCATGGCGGGGCAAGCGCCTGGGCAGTTTCGGCGACCTCATCTGCCTCTCCTTCCACGCCAACAAGAACCTCACCACCGCCGAGGGCGGCTGCCTTGTGCTGAACGACGAGGCCGAAGCCCTGCGCTGCGAACGGCTGCGCCTGCAGGGTGTGGTGCGCCTCCCCGACGGCGGGCAGGAGGTGGAAGTACCCGGTGCCAAGCTCAATCTGACCGACATCGCCGCCCGCATCGGCCTGGGTCAGCTCGAGCGGCTCGAAGAATTCAATGAACGCCGCGGCCACCTCGCTCGCCGCTATTTCGCCCGCTTCGACCGGTCGCTGCATTGCGGGCTGCCGCCGGAAGAGTTCGCGAACACGAACTGGCACATGTTCCAGATCCTGCTGCCGCTCGAGCGCCTCACCATCGGCCGCGGCGAATTCATCAGCGAGATGCACGCGCGCGGCATCGGCGTCGGCGTGCACTACCCGGCCATGCACCTCTTCAAGCTCTACCGCAGCCTCGGCTACCAGGACGGGGATTTTCCCCATGCGGAACGGATCGGCGCCAGCGTCGTCACGCTGCCCCTGTTCCCACGCATGGCCGATGCCGACGTCGACCGGGTCTGCGATGCGGTGCGTGATATCCTGCTGACGCACATGCGGCCCGAACACCGATGAGCACGCCCGAAGTCTCCGTCGTCATCCCGGTCTACAACGAGGAGGAGGGTCTGCCCGCCCTGTTCGCGCGCCTCTACCCCGCGCTCGATGCCCTCGGCTGCACCTACGAGGTGGTCTTCATCAACGACGGCAGCGTGGACCGCTCGGCAGCTCTGCTGCGCGAGCAGTTCCAGCGCCGGCCCGACGTGACCCGAGTGGTGCTGTTCAACGGCAACTTCGGCCAGCATCTCGCCATCATGGCGGGCTTCGAGCACTGCCGCGGCCAGCGCGTCGTCACCCTGGACGCGGACCTGCAGAACCCGCCCGAGGAGATCGGCCGCATGCTGGCCGAGATGGATCGCGGTTTCGACTACGTGGGCACGATCCGGCGCATGCGTCAGGACAGCACGTTCCGCCGCTGGGCCTCGCGTGCCATGAACAAGCTCCGCGAGCGCATCACCCGCATCCAGATGACCGATCAGGGTTGCATGCTGCGCGCGTACAGCCGCGATATCGTCGACGCCATCAACGCCTGTCGTGAGGTGAGCACGTTCATCCCCGCGCTCGCCTACACGTTCGCGGTGAAACCCACGGAGATCGAGGTCGGCCACGAGGAACGCGCGGCCGGGGAGTCGAAGTACTCGCTGTACAAGCTGATCCGCCTCAACTTCGATCTGGTGACGGCGTTCTCGCTGGTGCCGCTGCAGACCTTCTCCCTGATCGGCATCTTCATCTCCGTGATATCGATCCTGTTCGTGGTCTTCCTCGCGATCCGGCGGCTGATCGTCGGTCCTGAAGTCGAGGGCGTGTTCACGTTGTTCGGCATCGCCTTCTTCCTCATCGGCATCGCGCTGTTCGGCATCGGGCTGCTGGGCGAATACATCGGAAGGATCTACGAGCAGGTGCGGCATCGCCCCCGCTTCCTGGTGCAGGCGGTCCTCGAGGCAGACAACGTCGCCACGGCTACGCCGCACGTCGCCCGCGCGGGCGGCGACGAAGCATGACGGCCGCGGTCGTCTTCGCGTACCACAACGTGGGCCGCCGCTGTCTGGCGGTGCTGCTGGCCCATGGCATCGACGTGAAGCTGGTGGTGACCCATCGAGACAACCCGGCCGAGACCATCTGGTTCGAAAGCGTCGCGGCATTGGCCGACACACAGGGCATCCCCACCATCACGCCGGACGATCCGAACGCTGCCGAGGTGCTGGCGCGAGTGCGCACGTGCGCTCCGGACCTGCTGTTCTCGTTCTACTACCGGCACATGCTGGGTGCCGATCTGCTGAGTTCGGCGAAGACAGCACTCAACATGCACGGCTCGCTGCTGCCGAAGTATCGCGGCCGCGTGCCGGTGAACTGGGCCGTCATCCGTGGTGAACGCGAGACCGGCGCATCGCTGCATCACATGGCGATCAAGCCGGATGCGGGCGATCTGGTGGATCAGATGGCGGTGCCGATCCTGCCGGACGACACCGCCGGCGAAGTCTTCGCCAAGGTGACGGTCGCCGCCGAGCTGGTGCTGGACCGACAGATCGATGCGATCGCTGACGGCAAGGCGCCGCGCCGTCCGCTGGACCTTGCCGCCGGTTCGTATTTCGGCGGCCGCAAGCCGGAAGACGGCATCATCGACTGGTCGCGACCCGCCGCAGAAGTGCACAACCTGGTCCGCGGCGTCGCACCGCCCTACCCCGGCGCCCTGACGCGCGTGGGCGGCGACAGCGCCCGCGTGCTGCGCACGACCCATCGCGCCGTAACCACAAGGGAGCCCGCGGGCACGCTGTTCGTCGACGGCGGGCGCCTTTTCGGTGCGTGCGGTGACGGCAAGGCGCTTCCCATTCTCGATCTGGAGGTCGCCGGTGCCCGCGTCGACGCCTCCGCTTTTTCGCAACGCCATGGCCCGCGCCTGCGCGCGGCCGCCTGAAGGACGACCATGAAGAAGATCCTGATCCTCGGCGTGAACGGCTTCATCGGCCATCACCTGTCGAAACGCATCATCGAGACCACGCCGTGGGAGGTCTACGGCATGGACATGCAGACCGACCGCGTCACCGAGCTGCTGGAGCACAAGCGCTTCCACTTCTTCGAAGGTGACATCACCATCAACAAGGAGTGGATCGAGTACCACATCCGCAAGTGCGATACCGTGCTGCCGCTGGTGGCCATCGCCACGCCTGCGATGTACGTCAAGGAACCGCTGCGGGTCTTCGAACTCGACTTCGAAGCCAACCTGCCGATCATCCGTTCGGCCGTGAAGTACAAGAAGCGCATCCTGTTCCCCTCCACCTCCGAGGTCTACGGGATGTGCAGCGATGCGGAGTTCGACCCCTACGCGTCCGACCTCGTGATGGGCCCGATCGACAAGCAGCGTTGGATCTACGCCTGCAGCAAGCAGCTGATGGACCGCGTGATCTGGGCCTATGGCGCCCAGCAGGGGCTCGACTTCACCCTGTTCCGGCCGTTCAACTGGATCGGTGCCGGCCTCGACAGCATCCACACGCCGAAGGAAGGCAGCTCGCGCGTCATCACCCAGTTCCTCGGCCACATCGTCCGCGGCGAGGAAATCAAGCTGGTGGACGGCGGCCACCAGAAACGCGCGTTCACCTACATCGAAGACGGCGTCAACGCGCTCATGAAGATGATCGAGAACCGCGACGGCATCGCCAGCGGCAAGATCTACAACGTGGGCAACCCGAAGAACAACTTCTCGGTGCGTGACCTCGCGAAGATGATGCTGGACCTGGCGCTCACCTACGGCGAGTACCGCGAGACCGCTTCGAAGGTGAAGCTGGTGGAAACCTCGTCGGCCGCCTACTACGGCAAGGGTTACCAGGACGTGCAGAACCGGGTGCCAAAGATCGAGAACACCTGCCAGGAACTGGAGTGGGCGCCGAAGGTGGACATGTCACAGGCGTTGCGGTACATCTTCGACGCGTACAAGGACCATGTGGCGGAGGCACGGGGGCTGGTGGATTGAAGCTCGCGCTGAAGGTCGACGTCGACACCTATCGCGGCACGCGCGACGGGGTGCCACGTCTCATGGAAGTGTTGAAGCGCCATGGCGTCGGCGCCACGTTCCTCTTCAGCCTCGGCCCCGATCACACCGGGCGAGCCATCAAGCGCATCTTTCGGCCCGGTTTCGCGAAGAAGGTACGCCGCACGTCGGTCGTGTCGCATTACGGTCTGATGACCCTGACGTACGGCACGGTGCTGCCGGGGCCCGACATCGGCAAACGCTGCGCGGACGTGATGCGTTCGGTGAAGGACGCCGGCTTCGAGGTCGGCGTGCACACCTGGGACCACGTGCGCTGGCAGGACGGCCTCGCCGCCGCCGATGAGAAATGGACCAGGCACGAGATGGAACTCGCATGCAACCGCTTCACCGACATCTTCAAGGAACCGCCACGGGTCCACGGCGCGGCGGGCTGGCAGATGAACCGTCACGCCTGGCGGCTCACCCAGCGGCTGGGCTTCGACTACTGCTCTGACACACGCGGCACCCATCCCTTCGTACCGCTGTACGAGGCCGAGATCATCGCCTGCCCGCAGCTGCCCACCACCTTGCCGACGCTGGACGAACTGATCGGCGTCGACGACATCACGGCGGAGAACGTGGTCGAGCGGCTGTTGGCGGCCACCCGCGACGATCGACCTTCGGGTCACGTCTACACGCTGCATGCCGAACTGGAAGGCGGGAACCTCGCCCCGGCATTCGAGTCTCTCCTGACGGGCTGGAAGGACCAGGGACACGATCTCGTGAGTCTGCGCGACTACTTCGACGCGCTGCCGTCGAAGGATCTGCCGCGGCACGACGTGGGCGTCGGACCGGTGGAAGGCCGCAGCGGCACGCTCGCGACGCAGGGCCCCGAGTTCCTCGCACCACAACCCGCGTAAATTCGCGTTGCACACCGCGACCGGATTCGCAACAATCGAACCCAAGCACAACGGAGGATCACCTACATGCTGGAAAACCTGCCCGTGCCCGATTTCCAGGCGGCCTCGACCGGCGGCAAGACCTTCAAGTTGGCCGAGCACAAGGGCAATACCCTCGTGATCTACTTCTACCCCAAGGACGACACGCCGGGCTGCACCACCGAAGGTGCACAGTTCCGCGACCTGCACGGGGAATTCACAAAGCTCGGCGCCGAGATCTTCGGCGTCTCGCGCGACACCATCGCCTCCCACGAGAAGTTCAAGGCGAAGATGGCCTTCCCCTTCGAACTGCTGTCGGACAGCGACGAGGCGATGTGCAACATGTTCGGCGTCATCAAGATGAAGAACATGTACGGCAAGCAGGTGCGCGGCATCGAGCGCAGCACGTTCGTGATCGACGGCAAGGGCATCGTCCGCAAGGAATGGCGCGGGGTGAAGGTGCCGGGCCACGCCGACGAAGTGCTCGATGCGGTGAAGGCCATCGATTGATCTCACCCCCGAGACGGCCGCCCCGCCACATGCGGGTGCGGCCCCACCCGTCTGCAGGGCGGCGGCGACGCCGTCCAGGCAGCTTCCAGTTTTCCGACCACGAACGCCGTCGGGGCATCCAGCCCCGGCGGCGTTTGTGCTTTTGCGGTCCTCCCAGAAAGGAAGTCTCGAGACCATGATCCAGAAGAAAGCCACCGGTGTCGTCACCCGCCTGAAGACTGCTGCCTCCAAGTTGTTCGTGCTCGACACCAACGTGCTGATGCACGACCCGACGAGCCTGTTCCGCTTCCAGGAGCACGACGTTTACGTGCCCATGACCACGCTCGAGGAACTGGACGCCAACAAGAAAGGCATGTCGGAAGTGGCACGCAACGCGCGGCAGGCGAGCCGGACGCTGGACGAGATCGTGAGCCGGGGTGCTGACGACATCCAGGCCGGCTTCTCGCTCGATGCACACGGCAAGGACGCGACCGGAAGATTGTTTCTACAGACCGAATTCATCAGCGGTGACCTGCCGGCGCAACTCGCTGCCGGGAAAGCGGACAACCAGATCATCGGCGTGGTGAAGCATCTGCAGGAAGTACACGCCCCGCGCGAAGTGATCCTGGTGTCGAAGGACATCAACATGCGCATCAAGGCCCGTGCGCTGGGCCTGCCGGCCGAGGACTACTTCAATGACAAGGTGCTGGAGGACACCGACCTCCTCTATACCGGCATCACAGCCCTGCCCGAGGATTTCTGGGACCGGCACGGCAAGGACATGGAGACGTGGCAGCAGAACGGCCATACGTTCTATCGCGTGCACGGCCCGCAGTGCTCCAGCCTGCTCGTGAACGAATTCGTCTATCAGGAGGGCGACCGGCCGTTCTACGCGCAAGTGAAGGAAGTAAGCGGCAAGACAGCCATCTTGATGCTGATCCGCGACTACACGCACCAGAAGTTCGCCGTGTGGGGCATCACCGCGCGCAATCGCGAGCAGAACTTCGCGCTCAACCTGCTCATGAACCAGGACATCGACTTCGTCACGCTGCTGGGCCAGGCCGGTACCGGCAAGACGCTGCTCACCTTGGCGGCGGGCCTCACTCAGATCCTCGACGAGCCACGCTACCAGGAGATCATCATGACGCGCGTCACGGTGCCCGTGGGCGAGGACATCGGCTTCCTGCCCGGTACCGAAGAGGAAAAAATGACGCCGTGGATGGGCGCGCTGGACGACAACCTCGACGTGCTGAACCACTCCGACGACGAAGCCGGCGAATGGGGCCGCGCTGCCACGCGTGACCTGATCCGTTCGCGCATCAAGGTGAAGTCGCTCAACTTCATGCGCGGGCGCACGTTCATCAACAAGTTCCTGATCATCGACGAAGCGCAGAACCTGACGCCGAAACAGATGAAGACGCTGATCACGCGCGCGGGGCCTGGGACCAAGGTGGTGTGCCTGGGAAACATCGCGCAGATCGATACGCCCTATCTCACGGAGGGGAGTTCAGGGCTGACGTACGTGGTGGACAGGTTCAAGGGATGGGCGCACGGGGGGCATATCACGTTGCAGCGAGGGGAGAGGTCGCGGCTGGCGGATCACGCGGCGGAAGTGCTGTAGCTCCACTCTGACCCTCTCCCGGCAAAGCCGAGGGAGGGGACGCACACCCCTTCGTTACTTTCGGTGGGGGAAGGTCGAGATGGGGGCACCGTCTGGTTGTCCCCCACCGCCCCCGCACCCCTTGGCACCAGGTGACGGCCCTACCCCTTCGGACCATTGCCGCGAGTCCTTCTCCGTTGCCTAGCCGAAACTTCCCGTGCTAGGTTGGCAACGAGCAGCGGCCTGTCGGGACGTCGCTCAGCATCTCGGTAACTGCCTTTGCATTGCCGCAGGTGGACATGATCGACCACGACGATCATCTCCGGAAGCAATGAGAGGGTGATGTCGTTCTCACGCTCGCTTCGCCAGAGTGTCTACACCATCTCGCTGGCGCCTCCGCCCAGAACGCTTTCGCCGGCAAAGGCGCGGTGAAGGTTTGGCAAGCACCGATGCGGACTTGCGGGATTCACCAAGCACCATGGGAGCACATGACCCACCTTTAGCGTAGCGCTTGAACTGAGGAGGGTGACATGAAAGCAACGGTGCTACTCATTTCGGGATTCCTTGCATGGGCTGTCGTCTCCACCGCTCTGGCCGAGAAAAGATACGATCCCGGCGCCACGGATACCGAAATCAAAGTCGGACAGACCATGCCCTACAGCGGCCCAGGCTCGACCTATGGGGCCATCGGCAAGGCCGAGGCCGCTTACTTCAGGATGATCAACGGGCAAGGCGGGATCAACGGGCGCAAGATCAACCTGATCTCGCTGGATGACGGCTACAGCCCACCTCGCACCGTCGAGCAGGTCCGCAGGTTGGTGGAACAGGAGGAGGTGTTGCTCTTGTTTCAGACCCTGGGCACCGCGCCCAACACAGCGATTCACAAGTACATGAACGCGAAAAAGGTACCGCAGCTCTTCGTGTCGACCGGCGCGACCAAATGGGGGGATCCCGCGCATTTTCCGTGGACCATGGGATGGCAGCCCCCATACCAGCATGAGAGTCATGTTTACGCCAAGTATCTCCTCATGAACAGGCCCGAATCCAAGATTGCCATCCTCTACCAGAACGACGACTACGGAAAGGACTACCTCAAAGGCTTCAAGGAGGGTCTGGGTGACAACGCCTCGAAGATGATCGTTGTGGAGGCAACGTACGAACCGACCGACCCGACGATCGACTCCCAGATCGTCTCGCTGCAAGCGTCGGGCGCGGATGTCTTGTTTGACATATCGATTCCCAAGTTCGCTGCGCAGGCGATCCGCAAGGTTTACGACGTCGGTTGGAGGCCGCTGCACATTATCAACAACGTATCGAGCTCAGTCGCAACCGTTCTGCAGCCTGCCGGATTGGAAAAATCGGTGGGCGTGATGTCGAGTCAATACCTGAAGGACCCCACCGACCCTTCCTGGAAGGACGACAAGGCGATCAAGGACTATCTCGCTTTCGTGAAGAAGTACTACCCGGATGGCAACTCGGACGACATCTTCAACGTCTACGGCTATGCTGCCGCCCAGACGCTCGTTCATGTCCTCAGGCAATGCGGGGACGATCTCACACGTGAGAACGTCATGCGGCAGGCGGCAAATCTGAAGGATGTCGACGTGGCCGGACTGCTTCCTGGTATCAAGATGAACACCAGCCCGACCGACTTCTATCCCATTGAGCAGATCCAGCTCATGCGATTCGACGGCACGCGCTGGGTTCGGTTCGGAGAGGTGATTGCCAGATAGCGCCTCCCCATCGCCAACGCGAAGAACCCAACACTCGGGCAACAACTACGGGACGAACAATGCAGGCTGACAGATCAGGGGGCGGAAGAATTGCTGCGGGTGCCGTCGCCCCCCTTTTCTGCGCAATCGGCGGGATGATGGGGGTAGTTCTACTCGTCCCTCACCGCCACCGCCGCCCGCTGCCCCGACCCCTGCGAAGCGAGATACCGATTCTGCGCATCGATGGCCTCACGCTCGAACCGCACCCGCGCCACCTGCCCCTGAGGCGGCCCCGCCGCCTGTTCCTGTAGGTGATGCACCAGTTCATGCAGCAGCACGCTGCGCGCAAACGGCTTCGCAAGATCGAGATCGCCTGACACCCACAGCGTCCCGCTCTCGTAAGCACCCTTGCAGGCACACGGCATGACTTCGGGCGCTACGATCGCCACATGCGGCATCGTTTCGGGAACGGGATAGCCCGTCAGATCCGAAGCCGCCAGCAGCAATTGCAGTAATAGTCGCGTCGTCATCGTCGCGCTCCCGAGTCGCCAGGCCGCACTTTTCGGCCTTTGCGTCGGGTCGTAGATTCCCGCAAAGCGCGGTGCAGGTCTCTATGCCGACCGTCATACGCGGCGTGTCGAATGCACCTTGTTCCCCTCTCCCTCCGGGCGAGGGGCTGGGGGTGAGGGAGACCTCTCGCCGAGCGCCGTGACGCTTCAGTTCGTCGCGGCCACTTCCTTCGACGTGTCGAACTGCCGCGACTTGAGCCACTGCGCCAGCATGGTGTCCATGGTGGCCGCGTGGCTGCGGAACCAGGCACCGAGTTCATTGGCGAGCACCCGACCCACATGGACCTTGCCCTCAGCAACGTAGGTGCGAGTTTCACGCATCGCTTCGAGCACACCCGCATGCTCATCCAGATGGCAATGGGTCGGCGGAAAATCCGTCGCGGTCATCCATCGCTGCTCCTGACCAAAGTGCTCTTCGGTGTGCGCGATCAGCGCGTCCACCATCGCCAGCATCTGATCGTCGGATGCGGTACCGACAGCATTCACCATGTCGACGAACTCACGATGCGTTTCGTCGATGCGGTCGTCACCGAGTTCGAGCTGCGAGGTCCATTCCAGAGTAGCCACGATCGTGTTTCCTGTCGTTCGAAGAGTGAGACGGTGAACTAGTACCGGTTCGGGTCGGCGTAATTCTCGAAGCGCGTGTTCTCGCCGCGGAAGGTGAGTTTCACGGTACCGATGGGACCATTCCGCTGCTTGCCGATGATGATCTCGGCGATGCCCTTGTCGGCGCTGTCGGGGTTGTAGACTTCGTCGCGGTAGATGAACAGGATGAGGTCTGCATCCTGCTCGATCGCGCCTGAGTTGTGGCTGACGATCCCGTCAGCGAGCCAGGAGGATGGGCCGGGAACAGTGAGGTCGTAGACATCCTCTTCGCCAGCCGGCTCCACCGCCACAACCGTATCCCAGAACAGATCACTCTCGCCCCAACGAGCCAATCTCGGGTCGTCGAGTTTCTGCGCGTAGTCAGCGATAACCGTGCGCGATGGCGCGAAGGAGAAATGTGAGCTTCCCCCATATGAAGTTCCGCGCATGGAAGCCATGCGTCGTTGAGAGATTCCTCTGGCCCGCATGGCGACTTTGACTTCCTCGAAGGCCTCCAATGGCAGCGTATCGACGTTAGGGTTCGGAAGTCGCGCTTCAAGCAGCTTTCGAAGGGCATCAGCGGGGGCAGCTCGCGGCCCGAAGCCGCCGACCGCATCCAGAAATCGGAGCTGCTGCTCCCCGCCGGATACGTCGACATTGAAGATCGGTCGGTGCGTCCGCTGAATAATCTTCTTGATCCTGGCCACGACCCCTAGGCGTAACAGCAATGCCGCCACGTCGCGGGCCAGTCCCTCGCTGGCTGTGGCGAAATACACTCTCGAAGCCCCCTTCTGCCCTGGTTTGCGGAGGGAGATAGACCCGTCGGTCGCCCACAGGTGCTGCAACAACAGACCAATCTGTCGATTCCCCAACCGGAATACGTCGCAAGGCAACCGCTTCTCGTGGGACCGCTGACCGAAGATACCGAGGCCGCGCAACCATTTGCCGACTCCGGCCGGATGCCAACGATCACCGTTTCCTGCTATCACGAGTTGATGCCAGGCCCCTCGACCAACGTGGCGCGAGACCCGGGCTCCAAAGGCTTCCGCAGCTGAGGCGACAGCCTTGCTGTTCTCCTCGCTCGCTGTCGTGTATCGCATCGGCTGGTGCACGAGGTAGCTCCCATCACCCACGAGATGACCCAGCAGGACCAGATGATGATCGGGCCAACATTCGGTACGCACCGGCTCGGGGATAGACCGCGCAAGCGCCAGGCGATCCCCGACCGCAATCTCGCCTATCGTCCGCCAGCCACCTCCGCCAAAAACGCGATGTTTCTCCGTCGCACGAAGGACGCGGCCGCTGGCGAGGTGCACATCGACCACTGGCTTACGACCTACGCACCAGACAGCGTCGGACTTGGCTGCCACGATCTTGCCGACATCGTCGATGGCCCAAACCTCCGGAGTCTGACCAACCAAGTCCCGGATCGCGACACGCCTCCCATCCGTGCAGAGCACCAGCGTGTCCCCCACCACACACTCCCGAAGATCCGACATCACCGGCCGCTTGTTCGGCCGCTGCTCCAAGCTGCGGTTCAACTGCGACAGTGCGATGACGGGAACGCTGAGCTCCTTCGCCAACGCCTTCAGCGACCGCGAAATCTCCGAGATCTCGGTCGCGCGATTCTCGCCATCGCCCTTCGCCGACATGAGCTGCAGGTAGTCGATGACGATCAGTCCCAACTTGCCGTACTGCCGGTGCAAACGTCGCGATCGCGCTCTCACTTCCAATGCGTTGAGTGCGGGCGTTTCGTCGATCTGCATCGGCGCATCGTTCAAGCGACCGACCGCCTGGGTGAGGCGCTGCCAGTCGTCGTCCAGCAAGCGACCCGTCCGCAGCCGATGCTGGTCCAACCGTCCCAGCGAACCGAGCAGACGCATGGCGAGCTGGGTCGCCGCCATTTCCATGGAGAACACCGCCACCGGCAACCCGGCATCGAGCGCCACATGTTCGGCGATGTTGAGCGAAAGCGCCGTCTTGCCCATGGAAGGTCGGCCCGCGACGATGATGAGATCGCCAGGCTGCAGGCCCGAGGTCTTCTCGTCGAGGTCACTGTAGCCCGTGGGCACACCCGTGACATCGTTCGGGTTGTCGCGGTTGTACAGCATGTCGATCCGCTCGACGACCTGCGTCAGCAGCGGCGGCATCGCAATGAACCCCTGCTTGCCACGCGAGCCCTGCTCCGCGATCTCGAACACTTTCGACTCGGCTTGATCGAGCAACTCGCTCGCGTCGCGCCCCAACGGGTTGTAGGCGGAGTCCGCGATCTCGGTACCCACTTCGGCGAGACGGCGCATCACGCTGCGCTCGCGCACGATCTCGGCGTAGCGACGGATATTCGCGGCCGACGGCGTGTTCTGCGCCAGCGTCGCGAGATACGCGAGCCCGCCCGAGTTCGCCAGTTCGGCGCTGCGCTCCAGACTCTCCGCGACGGTGAGCACGTCAGCCGGCTTCGACGTCTCGATCAGCTTCGAGATGTGCCGATAGATAAGCCTGTGGTCGGCACGATAGAAATCATCCTCAGCAATCAGGTCCCCGATGCGGTCCCAAGCACCGTTCTCGAGCAGCAGGCCACCCAATACCGATTGCTCCGCCTCCACGGAGTGAGGTGGCATCCTGAGCTGGGCCAGGTCGGGTTCGAGGTGCAGCGGGGTAACGGCCTGAGCCATGGGTACTTTTGGAACTTGCAACCGGCGATATGACTTTCGGAGTACCGAATTCTACAGCGCGACGCCCCCTGACCGGACCGGCCCGTCGACAATCCCCTTCATGACCACAACGGTATGTCGTATGCCGGAAAGCGAGCCGCGTCCAAGTGACGCCAGCCGCCCTATTGGACGCCTGAATGGATTCGGTCTGGACGTTGAGCACCGGCCGTAACCCCTGTTGCCGAGCGAGCTCGATCGTCTCGTCGCCGGATACCTGGAACATACGTCGCCCTTTGGGGACAGGTCGGTGCCGGAGGGACAGGACCATGACACCTTCCGGCGCGAGCAGCGAGGTAACTCTGGGCATACCGATGCTCCGCTCGCGTTCGTCCAAGTGCATCCACACTGCGCTCAGCATGATGACGTCGAACTGCTGCAGGCGGGACAGAACCACCTCGAGCTCCGGGAGTACGTCATCGAGCGAGCAGCGCCGACAGGCAACCAATACTTCACTCAACATGGCCTTCCTGTGCCACTACCCGCTCTCAGTCCTGTCTCTACTGCGAGTCTGCGAAAAGAACTCTGCCCTCCGGATCGCCGTTGCCACGAGTAAATGAAAAAGGCCGCTTACGCGGCCTTCTTCGCTTGTACCGAACGGCGGCACCCTGACGCTCAGGACTCCCCCAACACCGAAACCGTGATGTTGGCCTGCACATCCGTGTGCAGATCCACCACAAGGGGATGATCCCCGATCTGCTTCAGCGGTCCGAGCGGCATCCGGATGTCGCCCTTCTCCACTTCGATCCCCTGCGCCTTCAGCGCGTCGGCGATGTCGTGGTTGGTAACGGAACCGAACAGGCGCCCGTCCACACCGGCCTTCTGCGTGATCTGCACCATCAGGCCTTCCAGCTTCGCTGCCTTCTCGGTCGCAGCGGTGAGCGCGGCAGCCTGCACCTTCTCGAGCTCGGCGCGGCGCGCCTGGAACTCGGCCAGGTTGGCGGCGTTCGCGCGCTTGGCCTTGCCCTTGGGGATCAGGAAATTGCGCGCGTAGCCGTCCTTCACCTTGACGACGTCGCCCAGCTGCCCGAGGTTGACCACCTTCTCCAACAGAATGATCTGCATGTCGTGATGCTCCTCAGTGCAGGTCAGTGTACGGCAGCAGCGCGAGGAAACGCGCCCGCTTGACCGCCACCGACAGCTGGCGCTGGTAGTGCATCTTGGTGCCCGTGATGCGCGCCGGGATGATCTTGCCGTTCTCGTTGATGAAGTCCTTCAGGATCTCGATGTCCTTGTAGTCGACTTCCTTGATCTTCTCCGCGGTGAAGCGGCAGAACTTGCGACGCTTGAACAGCGGGCGGGAACCCTTGTCGTCGCGCTTGCGATCCTTACCTTTGCCTCGGCCGAATGCCATTTTCGTATCCTCAGATAACCTTCAGTTCTTCGACGTGTACGACGGGCCAATCGCTTTTCAAACTGGCCCGCGCCAGAAATCCTTCCACCTTCACCTGCCTGCCGACTTCCAGGGCCCGTGCCTTCTCGGCCATCGCTCCCAGGGCCACCATCCGCATCGTCACTTCAACCTTGCGCGGGACGGAGGCTTCTTCCTGGGTCGACTGGTGCCGCACCGTGAAGCGCACGGATGCAACCCCTGCCGGCGACGTCCGCATCGGCTCGACCGCTTCGACGCGGCCTTCGAGCACGACCCGGTTGGTCGTCACCCTTCAGCCGGGCTTCAGGCAGCCGCCTCCGTCGCCGGCTTGGCCTCACCCTCGGCGGGCGTGGGCGTCGGCGAGGTGAGCGACTTCGACTTCTCTTCCTTCATCATCGGCGACGGGCCGGTATCGGCTTCGCGCCTCTGAACGGTGAGGTGGCGCAGCACGGCGTCGTTGAACTTGAACGCGTGCTCCAGTTCGTCCAGCGTTTCGCGGTCGCACTCGATGTTCATCAGAACATAGTGCGCCTTGTGCATCTTCTGGATCGGGTAGGCCATCTGGCGGCGGCCCCAATCCTCCAGGCGGTGAATCCGCCCGTTCTTGCTCTGGACCATGGTCCGGTAGCGTTCGATCATTGCGGGCACCTGCTCGCTCTGATCCGGATGCACGATGAAAACGATCTCGTAATGTCGCATGCAATCTCCTCGTGGGTTTGTAGCCCCCCGACATGCGAGTTCGGTGGGGCAAGGGAAGGATGGTCGGAACACCCGACCATCCGGGAAAGCCGACGAGTTTACGGGAGTTTTGTTCGCAGGATCAAGCGGAAAGCACTGCGTTCCCTCACCCCCGGCCCCTCTCCCGGGGGGCGAGGGGGGCAAGTCCCCTTTGTCTGCGGGCCTCGTACAGGCTCACGCCGGTAGCCACGGAGACGTTCAGGCTCTCGACCGCCCCGAACATGGGGATCCGGGCCAGGGTGTCGCAGCGCTCCCGGGTCAGGCGGCGCAGCCCTGCGCCCTCGGCGCCCAGCACAAGGGTCAGGGCGCCGGACAGGTCCAGGGTGGGCAGGTCGGCCTCCCCTTCCCCCGCCAGGCCGACCACGAAGGTACCCCGCTCCTGCAGCATCTCCAGGGTCCGGGCCAGGTTGGTGACCATGAGGTAAGGGACTGTTTCCACAGCACCGCTGGCCACTTTCTCGACCACGGGGGTGATGCCGACCGCCCGGTCCTTGGGTGCCACGACGGCGTGGACGCCCATGGCGTCGGCGCTGCGCAGGCAGGCGCCGAGGTTGTGCGGGTCGGTAACGCCGTCCAGGGCCAGAATGAGCGCCGGCTCGTCCAGACCATCCAGGATGTCTTCCAGATCCATGGCCCGGACCTCGCCTTCCACCACGGCGATCACGCCCTGGTGCTTGGCGCCCGGCAGCATCTGGTCCAGCCGATGGCCCACCGAGGCCACGATCCTCACCCCAGCCTCCTTCGCGGCGGTCACGAGGCCGCGCATGCGCGGATCGTCGCGGGAGGCGTCGGAATGCAGTTCGAGCACGGCGTCCGCGTCCTGCTTGAGCTTGGCCGTGACGGCGTGGAAGCCGTAGATCAGACGTCCCTTCGCCATAGCCTTACTTACGTTCGGCGGGGAGGAAGTCGAGGCGCGACAGCTCCAGATCCACCCGGACCAGCTTCACCTTCATGCGGTCGCCCAGCCGATAACGCTTGCCGGTGCGCTCACCCAGCAACAGATGACGCGCCTGATCGAACTGGAAATAGTCGCTGCCCAGCTCCGAGATGTGGATCATCCCTTCCACGTACACCGAATCGAGCGCGACGAACACGCCGAACCCGGCCACACCGCTGATCGTGCCGTCGAACACTTCGCCGATGCGGTCCTGCATGTAGTAGCACTTGAGCCACGCCTCCACTTCGCGCGTGGCCTCGTCGGCGCGACGCTCGGTCATGGAGCAGTGCTTGCCCAGTTCGGCGAGATCGCCGGCGCGCATCGACCTGCCTTCCAATACCGCGCGGATCGCACGGTGGATGACGAGGTCGGGATAGCGCCGGATCGGCGACGTGAAGTGCGTATACGACTCGTACGCGAGACCGAAGTGGCCGAGCGGTTCGGGGCTGTATTGCGCCTGCTGCAGCGAACGCAGCATCACGGTCTGCAGCAGCTCGGCATCGGGTCGGTTCTTGATGGAGGCGAGCAGCTTCGCGTAGTCCTTCGCGTGCGGTTCGTCGCCGCCGCCCAGGGATAGGCCGAACTCCGCGAGGAACGCGCGCAGACGTTCGAGCTTCTCCGGCGTCGGGCCTTCGTGCACACGATATAGCGCCGGATGCTCGTGGCCCTGCAGGAAATCGGACGCGCAGACGTTCGCCGCCAGCATGCACTCTTCGATAATGCGGTGAGCGTCGTTGCGCTCGACCCTCACGATGCGCTCGATCTTGCCGTTGTCGTCGAAGATCATGCGCGTCTCGATGGTCTCGAAGTCGATCGCGCCGCGCCGGGCGCGCGCCTTCACCAGCACCTGGAAGAGCTGGTTCAGCGCCTGCAACTGCGGCATCAGCTCCGCGCGCTTCCGAGCGGCCTCGCCCTTCGGATCGCTCAGCGCGGACCACACTTCGTCGTAGGTCAGGCGCGCATGGGAGTGCATCACCGCCGGATAGAACTCGTAGCGGACGATGTCGCCCTTCGCGCCGATGTCCATCTCGCACACCACGCAAAGGCGATCGACGCCGGGGTTGAGCGAACAGATGTCGTTTGACAGCGCCTCCGGCAGCATCGGGATCACGCGGCGCGGGAAGTACACCGAGTTGCCGCGGTCGATCGCCTCGCGATCGAGCGCACCGCCCGGCTTCACGTAGTGGCTGACGTCCGCGATGGCGACGTACAGCTTGTAGCCCTTGCCCTGCACCTCGCAGTACACCGCGTCGTCGAAATCGCGTGCGGTCTCGCCGTCGATGGTGACGAGCGGCAGCGAGCGCAGATCCTTGCGGCCGCGGCGCTCGGCGGCGCTCACCGGCTTGGCCACCTTCTCCGCCTCGGCCAACGCGTCCTGCGCGAACTCGTTCGGCAACTGGTGCTTGCGCAGCGCGATCTCGATCTCCATGCCGGGATCGGTCGCGTTGCCGAGGATCTCGACGATCCTGCCGATGGGCGGGCTGTGCCGCGCGGGCTGCTGGACCACTTCGACCACGACCACCTGGCCGGGCTTGGCGCCCGCTCGGGCGTCGGCCGGCACGAGGATGTCGTGCGCAAGGCGCTTGTCCGCCGGGGCCACCAGGCCGATGCCGTGCTCCAAGAGGAAGCGGCCGACGATCTTCGAGTTGGCGCGCTCGAGCACTTCGACGATCTCGCCTTCGACGCGCCCGCGACGATCGAAACCGGCTTCGCGTGCCATCACGCGATCGCCATGCATGACTTTCGCCATCTGCGCGGCGCTCAGGAACATATCCGGCGCCCCGTCGTCGCGGATCAGGAAACCGAAGCCTTCTGGGTGGCCCTGCACGACGCCGGGCACCAGCGCGAGCTTCTCGGCGACACAGAGATCGCCACGGCGGTTAACCATGATCTGGCCCTCGCGGGCCATGGCCTGCAGGCGGCGCGAGAACGGTTCTTCTTCGTGCTCCTCGATCGCGAGGCGCTCGACCAGCTCGGCCCGGTTCACGGGCGCGCCGATCTCTTCCATGAGACTCAGGATGTACTCGCGGGAGGGCAGCGGGTGCTTGTACTTGCCCTGTTCCCGTTCGAGATGGGGATCGGCCGCGCGCGTCGCGCGGGCCTGCTTTTGTGTGATGGCGCCGTTCGCGGCGCCGGATTTTCTAGGCATTGATGGGCGCCTCGCGGCGCGGGAAAGAAGGGGTTTCAGTGGTTTGACAGAGGCTGCCGATGCCGCTAAAGTCGCGCGCCTTGTCGTGCCGAGATGGCGGAATTGGTAGACGCACCAGGTTCAGGTCCTGGCGGGGGCAACCCTGTGGAGGTTCGAGTCCTCTTCTCGGCACCAGAGTTTACGACCGGAAACGGCGCCCCATGCGGGCGCCGTTTTCGTTTGGGCTCCGGGGCGATCAGGCCGCCTCGAAAGGATGGCGCAGGATGATGGTCTCCTCGCGGTCCGGGCCGGTGGAGATCATGTCGATCGGCACGCCGCAGACGCGCTCGATCATCTTCAAGTAGCTGCGGGCGGCCTCGGGCAGGTCTTCGTAGCGCTTGACACCCACGGTGCTCTGCGACCAGCCCGGTACTTCCTCGTAGACCGGCTCGCACTGCGCCAGTTCCTCGGCGCCCACGGGCAGGATGTCGTAGCGCTCGCCGTCCATGAGGTAGCCCACGCCGACCTGCAGCGACTCCATGCCGTCCAGCACGTCGAGCTTGGTCACGCACAGGCCCGACACGCCGTTGATCTGCACTGAGCGACGCAGCGCGGCGGCGTCGAACCAGCCACAGCGGCGCGGACGGCCCGTGGTCGCCCCGAACTCGTTGCCGCGGCTCGCGATGCGCTTGCCGACGTCGTCGTACAGTTCGGTCGGGAACGGACCCGATCCGACGCGCGTCGTGTAGGCCTTGGTGATGCCCAGCACGTAGTCGAGCATCTGCGGGCCGACACCGGCTCCCGCGGCCGCCGCACCGGCCACACAGTTGCTGGAGGTCACGAACGGATAGGTGCCGTGATCCACGTCGAGCAGCGTGCCCTGCGCGCCTTCGAACAGCAGGCGATGGCCCTTGCGGTAGGCCTCGTACAGCAGTCGCGGCACGTCGCCCACCATGGGCTTGATGCGTTCCGCCAGGATGAGAGTCTCGTCCAGAACGCGCTGGAACTCCACCGGCTCGGCCTGGAAGTAGTTCTTGAGCACGAAGTTGTGGAAGTCCAGCACCTCGCCCAGCTTCGCGGCGAAGCGCTCGCGATGGAAGAGGTCCTGCAGGCGGATCGCGCGCCGTGCGACCTTGTCTTCGTAGGCGGGGCCGATGCCGCGACCGGTGGTGCCGATCTTGCCCTCGCCCTTCGCGCGCTCGCGCGCCTGATCGAGCGCTGCGTGATGCGGCAGGATCAGCGGACAGGCCTCGGAAATGGTGAGGCGCCCGGTCACGTCGACACCGGCCGCTTCCAGCGTAGCGATCTCGTCCAGCAGTGCCTGGGGCGAGACCACGACCCCGTTGCCGATATAGCAGCGCACGCTGTCGCGCAGGATTCCCGAAGGGATCAGGTGCAGCACCGTCTTCTTGCCGCCGATCACCAGCGTGTGGCCGGCGTTGTGTCCGCCCTGGAAGCGAACGACGCCCTCGGTCTGATCCGTCAACAGATCGACCACTTTGCCCTTGCCTTCGTCACCCCACTGGGTGCCGATCACCACCACATTGCGTGCCATACGTCCTACCGTCGTCCTTCGTTGACTGCGGGTTCCGTGCCTCGCGCTAATTGCGGAGCGCGGTCACCTGCCATTTTCCGTCGCGCTGCTCGAGCACGCGATCACATCCGAGTTCACCGCGGGCCTGCGCGTGACCGGGCAGGTCCACGATCACCACTTCGCCGGCAGCCCGCAAACGGTCGATCTCGGCCGCCAGCGCAGCCGCATCGGACCACGGCGCCAGTATCGCACCGCGCGGTGCGGGCGCCGGAGCGAGCGCCGCGAGTTCGCGCAGGTCCATGCTGAAACCGGTGGCCGGTCGCGCGCGACCGAACGCCTTGCCGACTTCGTCGTAGCGTCCGCCCCGCCCCACGGCGTTGGCGCTGCCGGCGACGTAGGCCGCGAACACCACACCGCTGTGATAGTGGTAGCCGCGCAGTTCGGCCAGATCGACCAACAGCGTGTCCACACGCGATTGCAGCGCCGCCACGATGGTACGCAGCTGCTCGAGGCACTGCAGCACCTCCGGCCAGGCCGGCAGCACCGCACGCGCTTCGTCCAGCACCGCAGGTTCGCCGTAGAGCCGCGGCAACGCGAGGATGGCGTTGCGCGCCTCCGCCGGTAGATCCGCCGTCAGGCTCTTCAACCACGGCACGTCCTTGCGCTGCAGCGCCTGGAACAGTTCCGATTCGAGGTCGGCATGGAGCTGGGCGCGCGTCACCAGAGCCCGGAACAGGCCCACGTGCCCCAGATCCAGGTGCAGGTCACGGATGCCAGCGGCGCTGAGCGCATCGAGCATCAGACGCTGGATCTCGATGTCGCTTTCGACGCCGGCGTGGCCGTACAACTCGGCACCGATCTGCAGCGGTTCGCGCGTGCGGCCGAGATCCGCAGGCAGCGCGTGCAGCACGGTGGCGCAATAGCACAGGCGCGTCACGCCCTCGCGGTTCAACAGGTGCGCGTCGATGCGAGCCACTTGCGGCGTGATGTCCGCACGCAGGCCCACCATGCGGCCCGAGAGCTGGTCCACCAACTTGAACGTGCGCAGATCCAGGTCGTGCCCGGTACCGGTGAGCAGCGACTCGAGGTACTCGAGCATCGGCGGCATCACCAGCTCGTAGCCGTGCACGCGGAACAGATCGAGCAGCACGCGCCGCAGCGCCTCCACCCGCTTGGCTTCGGCGGGCAGCAGGTCTTCGACGTGCTCCGGCAGGAGCCAGTTGTGCAACGAATTCATTGCCAAGGTCTAGTCGCCCCGAACGAGCGCGAGGAGCAGCAGCCCTGCGAGCATGGCGGTCAACCCGATGAAGCGAAGCTGACCGTCGGACAACTCAGTCAGCTTGCGGAACGCTTCGCGCCATACGCCCGGAAACAGGAACGGCAGCAGGCCCTCGAGGACGAGCATCAGCGCCACTGCCGTCAACAATATCTCGTTGCTCACGGCTCCCCCGGGGCGCGCGTCCGAGCAGCTTCGCTCAGCGCTTGCCGGCTCCCTTCATGTACTTGAAGAATTCCGAGTTGGGCTCCAGCACCAGCACGTCGCTCTTGTTGCGGAAGCTCTGACGATAGGCCTCGAGGCTGCGATAGAACGAGTAGAACTCGGGGTTCTCCTGGAACGCCTTCGCGTAGATCGCGGAGGCCTTCGCGTCGCCCTCACCCTTGGTGCGCTGCGCATCGCGGTAGGCTTCGGCGATGATGACTTCGCGCTTCTTGTCGGCTTCGGCGCGGATCTTCTCGGATTCGGCAAAACCGGTGGAACGCTGTTCCTTGGCGGCCCGCTGCCGTTCGGCTTCCATCCGGCGGTACACCGATTCGCTCACTTCCTGCGGCAGGTCGACGCGCTTCAGGCGCACGTCCAGGACTTGCACGCCGATCTCGCGAGCGGCTGCGTCCGCGCGTTTGCGCATGACTTCCATCACCTGATCGCGCTCGCCCGACACCACATCGTGGATGGTGCGCTGGCCGAACTCGTCGCGCAGGCTGTCGTTCACCTTCTGCGAAAGCCGTCGCTTGGCGCCGTCCTCGTCGTCGCGCACCGAGATGTAGTACTGCTTCACGTCGATGATGCGCCATTTTACGAAGGAGTCCACCAGGACGTTCTTCTTCTCCTTCGTGATGAAGAGGTCCGGATCGTCCGATTCGATGGTGAGCACGCGGATGTCGAAGTACTTCACCCGGTCCACCAGCGGAACCTTCGCGTACAGACCTGGTTCGGTCTTGACCGCAACGATCTCGCCCAACCGGAAGACGATGGCGTTCTGCCGCTGGTCCACGGTGTAGAGCGACAGGCTGGCCAGCACCAGAAGCGAAATGATGGCGACGAGGATGCCGCCCAGATTCTTGCTCATGGCCGTGCCTCCCGATCGCGACTGCGGAAGGCATCGCGTGAACGTGCGGTCGGCTCCGCCGAGGGTTGGGGAGCCGCGGGTTGGTCGGTCATCGCAGGGGGCTTCGCGGCGCCCTGCTCCACCGCGCCGGCGCCGGCGAGCGAACCGCTCATCTGCAGGATCTTGTCGAGCGGTAGGAACAGCAGGTTGCTGCCGTTCTTCTGGTCGACGATCACCTTGCTGGTGTTGGACAGGACCTGCTGCATCATGTCGAGGTAGAGACGATCGCGCGTGACGCCCGGCGCCTTGCTGTACTCCGCCACCACCTGCTTGAAGCGGGACGCATCACCTTCGGAGGTGGCGATGACACGCTGCTTGTACGCTTCCGCTTCCTGCCGCAGCCTCGCGGCCGTACCTTCGGCCTTCGGCACGACGTCGTTGAAGTAGGCTTCGCCTTCGTTGCGTTGCCGTTCGCGGTCCTGGCTCGCCTTGACCGCGTCGGCGAAGGCCGCCTGCACTTCCGCCGGCGGCTGAGCGTTCTGCATCGTGACCTGGTTGATGCTGATACCGGTGTCGTAGCGATCGAGAATTTCCTGCATGAGCTTCCGCGCGAGCGCCGTGATCTCCGCGCGGCCCTCGTAGAGGACCCGGTCCATCCGGCTCTTGCCGACGATCTCGCGGATGGCCGATTCGGCGGCCTGGCGCACGGTGTCATCGGGACTGCGGTTCTTGAGGAGGTAGGCTTCCGGGTCCTTCAGCACGTACTGCACCGCGAACTGGACGTCGACGATGTTCTCGTCGTCGGTCAGCATCAACGATTCCTTCGCGATCTTGCTGCGGACATCGTTGCGATAGCCGATTTCCACGGTGCGCACACCGGAGACGTTGACCACTTCGGCCGACTCGATGGGATACGGGAAGTGCCAGCGCGGGCCCGGTTCGGTCTTCTCCACCACCTTGCCGAAGCGGAACACCACGCCTCTCGACGCGGCGTCGACGATGTAGAAACCGCTCGCGATCCACACCGCCACCACCAGCACGATCAGCACGAGCGGCCCGTTGCCGAACTGCCGGATGCCGCCGCGACCACCGCTGTCACCCGGATCGGTACCGCGTCCCTTGCCACCGAACATGCCGGCCAGCTTCTGGTTGAAGCGCGCCCAGATCTCGTCTAGGTCGGGCGGACCGTCGCCGCGGCGCTTTCCCCATTGGGGATCGTTCAATGCCATACGTTCAGATTCCTGTGCTCGGGTGCGGCTGAATCGGGGGTTCGGGAAGCCCGGATCAGGCGGCTTCGAGGCGGCCTTCGGGCAGCGGCGCAGCGGCAGGTCGGGCGAGCTGCTCGAGGGCAGCTCTGAGGTGCTCGAGCCCAGCGCCGGTAAAGGCGCTCAGCCTTAGCCGCGAGATGCTACCACAGTCATCCACTTCCACCCCGGGTTCCAGTCCCGCCAGATCGATCTTGTTGAAGACGAGGATCTGCCGCACGTCCTCGGCGCCGATGCCTGCGAGGACCCCATTCACCTCGCGCATCTGCGCCTCGCGGTCGGGACTCGATGCGTCGACTACGTGCAACAGCAGATCGGCCCCTGCCGTTTCGTCCAGCGTGGCGCGGAACGCCTCCACCAGGGTATGCGGCAGATGCCGGATGAATCCGACCGTGTCGGACAGCACTATGTTCCCGTGAGGCGTGTGCACCCGGCGCGAAGTGGTGTCGAGCGTCGCAAAGAGCTGATCGGCGGCGTACGCCCCGGAATGGGTCAGCGCATTGAAGAGTGTCGACTTGCCGGCGTTGGTGTACCCCACCAGCGAAACCGTGGGGACGCTGTTGCGCTCGCGGGCACGCCGCTGCGTCTGGCGCTGGCGACCGAGGCGAGCCAGGCGGTCCTTCAGGAACTTGACGCGCTTCGCCAGCAGTCGCCGGTCGGTCTCGAGCTGCGTTTCGCCGGGGCCGCGCAGACCGATGCCGCCCTTCTGTCGTTCGAGGTGGGTCCAGCCGCGCACCAGGCGCGTGGCGAGGTGTTCCAACTGCGCGAGTTCCACCTGCAGCTTGCCCTCGTTGCTCTTGGCGCGCTGCGCGAAGATGTCGAGGATGAGTGCGGTGCGGTCCACCACGCGGCAGCCCAGCTCGCGTTCGAGATTGCGTTCCTGCGCGGGGGAAAGCTCGTGGTTGAAGAGAACCATGTCCGCTTCAGCTCCGGCCACCGCGTCGGCGATCTCGCGCACCTTGCCGCTGCCGGCAAAGGTGGAAGCATCCGGTCTCTGGCTGCGGCCGAGGATCTCGGCGACCGCCGTCACGCCCGCACTGCGTGCGAGTTCGCGCAACTCGGTGGTGGCTTCCACCGCTTCGAGCTCACCGTTCATGAGGCTCACCAGCACGGCGCGGTCGCCGCCGGCATGTCGATCAAACATGCGCTAGAGCCTGGTTGGCGGAACCCCGCAACCGGTCACGGCCGCAGCAGCGGCCGAGCAAATATCATCTCAGCCACCGCACCCAAGATGCACCGTGCGGCTGTGCGCCCCAGCTTCGCTGGGCGCTGCCCAATCACGGCCAATGAAATCTCAGCTCTCAGACGCGTGCTCGGTGGAGAAATTGACCGGACGGGCGGGTACGACGGTCGAGATCGCGTGCTTGTACACCATCTGGGTGACGGTATTCTTCAGCAGTACGACGTATTGGTCGAAAGACTCGATCTGACCCTGGAGCTTGATGCCGTTCACGAGGTAGATGGAGACGGGTACATGTTCCTTGCGCAGAGTGTTCAGGAACGGGTCTTGTAGCAGTTGCCCTTTGCCGCTCATCGCCGCACTCCTTCTTGGTTTTGTGCGAGGCTACTGTACTGGAATTCAGGGGTGGTTACCATAGCAGACCCGGCACCGCAACCGGTCTCCCACCGCCGGGCTCCTTACCGATCTCTTTCAGCATAGGGATTCCGGCCCTTCTTGAACTGCACCCGGAGCGGGGTGCCCTCCAGGTCGAACGCCTCCACGAAACAGCGCTCCAGGTAGCGCCGATAGCTTTCCGGCACGTGATCCAGGGCATTGCCGTGGATCACGATCAACGGCGGATTGGACCCGCCCTGGTGCGCATAGCGCAGTTTCGGCCGGATGAGACCGGCACGAGGCGGTTGCTGTCGCCCGACGGCGTCGATCAGCACCCGGGTCAGGCGCGGTGTCGAGAGTTTCGCCATGGCGGCGGCATAGGCTGCATCGATGGAATCCAGCACCGCCGGGACGCCAGAACCTCGCAAAGCGGAGATATGGTGCACCCGGGCGAAGCCCAGGAAGTTCAGCTTGCGGGCGTAATCGCGCTTCACCTGCTCGCGCCGCTCCGGGTCGAGCCCTTCCCACTTGTTGACCGCGACCACCAGCGCCCGGCCGGCTTCGGTGATGAACCCGGCCACGTGGGCGTCCTGGTCGGTGATGTCCTGGCGCGCATCCAGCACCAGCACCACCACGTTGGCATCCTCGACTGCCTGCAGCGTCTTGATGACGGAGAACTTCTCCACCGCCGCCTCGACCTTGCCGCGGCGCCGCAAACCGGCCGTGTCGATGATCGTATACGGCCGCCCGTTGCGTTCGAAATCCACGTAGATGCTGTCGCGCGTGGTGCCGGGTTCATCGAACGCGATCATGCGTTCCTCGCCGAGCACCGCGTTGACCAGCGTCGACTTGCCCACGTTCGGCCGGCCGACGATGGCAATCTTGGGGTGCTTCGCCGGCGCTTCCTCATCGACGTACGGCACGTCGGCCAGCACCAGGTCCACCAGTTCGCGTACACCGTCACCGTGCGCAGCGGAGATGGGCAGCGGGTCGCCCAGGCCCAGCTCGTGGAACTCGGCCGCCGCGATCTCGGGCCGGTGCCCCTCGGCCTTGTTGACGGCCAGCCACAGCTTGCGACCGCTGCGCCGCAGGCGCTCAGCGACGGTGCGGTCCTGGGGCGTCAGCCCCTGGCGCAGATCCACCAGCATGATGACGGCATCGGCCTCGTCCACCGCCTGCATGGTCTGGCGCGCCATCTCGAGCAGGATGCCGTCCTTCGCCACGGGCTCGAGGCCGCCGGTGTCCACCACCAGATAGGGTTTGCCGCCGATCCGCCCCTGGCCGTAATGGCGATCGCGCGTGAGCCCGGGCAGATCGTGCACGATGGCATCGCGCGAGCGCGTGAGCCGGTTGAACAGCGTCGACTTGCCCACGTTGGGCCGCCCCACGAGCACGATCGTCGGCTTCATCGGGACTACCCTGGATCGTCAGCGGATGTTGATGGCGTAGACGCTGCCTTCGCGCGTCTGAACCAGCAGGTTGTCGGGCCCCACCGGCAGCGGTGCCGTGGTGATCGGCCCCCCGTCGGTGGACATGCGCGCCGCGATGGACCCGTCGTCGCGATCGAAGAAATGCAGATAGCCCTCGTAGTCGCCGACCACCACGTACTTGCCGACCACCGCAGGCGAACCCAGGCGGCGGTGCGACAGCAGTTCCTGCTTCCAGATGCTGGCGCCGCTCTCGCGATCGATCGCGTTCAGGTGGCTCGCCTCGTCCACGTAGTAGAAGTAGCGCTCGTCCACGCCGAGTCCGCCGGTACCCGACGCGTTGCGGGCCCAGGACAAGGTGCCGCGCTGGGTCTCGAAACAGGCGATGCGCCCCTGGAAGGCCACGGCGCACGCCTGGCCGTCCTCGACGATCGGCACGCTCACGACGTCGGTCACGCGCTCCAGTTCGGTTTCGCCGCGCGGCTGCGACACCGAGGCCTCCCACATCAGCGTCCCATTGGCGAGGCTCAGCGCGATCATCTTGCCGCCCGGCAGGCCGGCATAGACCACGCCCTTCTCGATTGCGACACCGGCCTCGGTGCGGATCAGCAGTGCCGGAAGTGTTGCGATGTACTCCCATTTGCGACTGCCGTCGGCCGCATCGAGGCCATGGATGTGACCGTCGCCGCTGCGCACCACGACGATGCCTTCGCTGATGGCCGGCGCGCTCAATACCTCGCTCGACACCTGCGCGTGCCATTTCGCCTTGCCCTTGGAATCGAACGCCAGGACCGCGCCCTTGGTGGTCCCGACCACGATGGTGCCGTCGAATGCCTCGACCCCGCCGGAAAGCTTGGCCTTGGTCTTGATGTCCCAGCGTGTGCGGCCCTTGGCGGCATCGATGCGTGCGATCTTGCCGTCAAAGCCCGCCACGAAGAAATCGCCGTCCCATACGCCCGGCGAGAAGACGTAGCGCCCGGAATCGCCGGCGGACGACTTCCACGCCACCTTGGCCGTGGCCTTCGGCTTGAAATCCTTCAGTTCGGCAGGTTTCGGACCGGAACTCCGCGAGCATGCCGCCACCAGGAAGCAGGCCGCAACCAGCAGCAGGCTCCGCTGCACGAACCCGATCTTCACTTGGCGGCACCCAGCGCGTCGCGTTTCACTTCGACCACGTTCCGGTAGGTGTTGGACTTGGGCAATTTGTCGAGCGCGGCCTGATAGGCGAGGCGCGCCTCGGACAATTTGCCCGCCGCGACGTACACATCGCCGCGCGCGTCGGCGAAGAGCGCGGCGAACGGCTCGGGGTGAGCGGCCGAGAGCACCTTGAGAGCGTCGTCATAGTTCTTGTCGTCGAGGAGCAAGGCGGCCAGCCGCAGGTTCGCGAGCGCCCGGGTCGGTTCGTCGCGCGCGTTGTCGGCTGCCCAGCGCAGCTGCTCCTCGGCGCCCTTGGCATCGCCGGCCTCCACCGCCGTCTTCGCCGCGAGCAGCGCTCCGCGCGCCGCATAGGCGGTCCGCGCGTAGTCGGCCCGCAGTTGCTGCACGAGGTCGGCGGCGCGCTTCGCGTCGCTCACCCGCACCGCTTCTTCGAGCTGCGCGAAAACGTCCGACGCCTTGTTCGCGGTCTGGGTCTTGTAGTACAGCCAACCCTGGACGCCCGCCACGCCGACGATGAACGCGATCACCGCCGCGATCACCAGCCGCCCGTACTGCCTCCACCAGGCTTTCAGTGCATCGATCTGTTCCTGCTCTTCGAGATCGTAGACAGCCATGTTCAGTCATCCCCTCCGTTGGTGAGCAGGCCGATCAGATCGTCGATGCCGACCGTTGCCTGCTCCTTGAGTTCACGCAGCGCCTTCAGGCTCGCTTCGCCCCGCGCCGCCTCGTCGTCGCCGACGATCACCGCCCATTTCGCGCCGCTCGCGTCGGCGCGTTTCATCTGCGACTTGAAACTGCCGCCGCCGCTGTGCATGACGACGTTCACTCCGGCATCCCGCAACCGCTCCGCCACCGTCCATGCATGCAGCTCTGCCTGCTCACCGCTCCATACCAGATACGCATCCGGGGCACCGAGCGGCTTCGCCGCCTGGCTGTCCGCGATCAGCGCGATCAGACGCTCCACGCCCATCGCGAAACCGCAGCCGGGCGCCGGCTTGCCGCCGATCTGCTCGATCAGGCCGTCGTAGCGGCCGCCCGCGCAGACGGTACCCTGCGCGCCCAGCAGCGTCGTGACCCATTCGAACACGGTGCGATTGTAATAGTCGAGGCCGCGCACCAGCCGCGGATTGATGCGGTACTCGAGACCGGCGTTGCGGATGAGGCGTTGCAGATCCTCGAAATGCTTGAGCGACTCCTCGTCGAGGTCGTCGATCAGCCGCGGCGCCGCCTCGATCAGCCCCTGCATCACCGGGTTCTTGCTGTCGAGCACGCGCAGCGGATTGGTGTGCAGGCGCCGCTTCGAATCCTCGTCGAGCGCGTCCTGATGCTTTTCCAGGTACTGCACCAGACGCGCGCGGTAGCGTGCCCGCGCTTCGCTCGACCCCAGCGTGTTGATCTCGAGTTCGATGCCGTCGAGCCCGAGATCCTTCCAGAGCCTCGCACCCATCACGATCAGTTCGGCGTCCACGTCCGGCCCGCCGTAGCCGAGGGCCTCGGCCCCCACCTGGTGGAACTGCCGATAGCGCCCCTTCTGCGGCCGCTCGTGCCGGAACATCGGACCGGAGTACCAGATCTTCTGGCCGCCGCCGTAGAGCAGGTTGTGCTGGATGGCCGCACGCACGCACGACGCGGTGCACTCCGGCCGCAACGTGAGGCTGTCGCCGTTCAACCGGTCGGTGAAGGTGTACATCTCCTTCTCGACGATGTCGGTGACCTCGCCGATGGAACGCACGAAGAGCTCGGTGCGCTCGACGATGGGCGTGCGCAGGCGACGGTAGCCGTAGCGCTCGAGCAGCGCCTGCACCGTGTCTTCGAAGAACTGCCACAGTGGCGCCTCGTCCGGCAGCACGTCGTTCATGCCGCGGATGGCTTGAATGGGTTCGCTCATGGATGATCCGGCAACGGGACCTCGGGCGCGGCGCGGCGGCCGCGCATCAGCCGACGGTGTGCGCCTCGCCCTCGGTTGAATGTGCGGCGGCCGCGCCGTAGCGGGTGCGCACGTAGTCCTCGACGATGGCCTGGAACTCCTCGGCGATGCGCTCGCCCTTCAGCGTGACGGTCTTGCGGCCATCGACGAACACCGGGGCCACGGGCGTCTCGCCCGACCCGGGCAGGCTGATACCGACGTTCGCGTGCTTGCTCTCGCCGGGACCGTTCACGACGCAGCCCATCACGGCCACGTGCATGTCCTCGACCCCCGGATAGCGGCCGCGCCACGCCGGCATCTGCTGACGGAGATAGCTCTGGATGCGCGCCGCGAGCTCCTGGAACACCGTGCTGGTGGTGCGCCCGCAACCGGGGCACGCGATCACGAGCGGCGCGAAGCTGCGCAAGCCCATGGTCTGCAGGATCTCCTGCGCCACGATCACTTCCTGGGTACGGTCGCCGCCGGGTTCCGGCGTGAGCGACACGCGGATGGTGTCGCCGATGCCTTCCTGCAGCAGCACGCCCATCGCCGCGGTGGAAGCGACGATGCCCTTCGATCCCATGCCGGCCTCGGTGAGACCGAGATGCAGCGGATAGTCGCAGCGCGCAGCGAGATCGCGATAGACGCGGATGAGATCCTGCACCCCGCTCACCTTGGCGGAGAGCACGATGCGATCGCGCGGCAGGCCCAGCGCTTCGGCCTGGGCGGCGCTTTCCAGCGCGGACGTGACCAGCGCCTTGCGCGTCACGTCGACGGCTTCTTCCGGCTGCGCCAGGCGCGCGTTCTCGTCCATCAGGCGCGCCAGCACTTCAGGATCGAGGCTGCCCCAGTTGACGCCGATGCGCACCGGCTTGCCGTAGCGGCAGGCCATCTCGATCATGGTGGCGAACTGCTCGTCGCGTTTCGAACCCTTGCCGACGTTGCCGGGGTTGATGCGGTACTTGTCGAGGACCTCGGCGCACTCGGGCACCTGGGTCAGCAACCGATGGCCGTTGAAATGGAAGTCACCCACCAGCGGCACGTTGCAGCCCATCGCATCGAGCTTGGTGCGGATCCCGGGAACCGCGGCCGCGGCTTCCTGGGTGTTGACGGTGATGCGCACCACTTCGGAACCGGCGCGCGCAAGGGCTGCCACCTGGCGCGCCGTACCTTCGGCATCGGCCGTGTCGGTGTTCGTCATGGACTGCACCATGACGGGCGCGTCGCCGCCCACCAGGACGTGGCCGATCCTGACCTGGCGGGAGCGGCGGCGACCGGATGGCGACGACATCCGGCCTACTCCAGCGTGAGGCGCGCCACGTCGGTACGCGTGTGCGGCGCCAGATCGACGGTCTTGCCGTTGTACGTGAGGCTCACGCCCGAGGCATTGCCCACCACCAGCGAGAACGGCGGCTGGCCGCGCACCACCCGGGTGCTGCCCTCGCGGTTCAACTGGCCGAAGATGACCTTGCCGTTGCGATCGCGCACTTCCACCCAGGACTCGCGGTTGAACGTCATGTGGATTGCAGGTCCGGTGCTGCCGACGGTATGCACCGGCGGCGCGGCAGGAGCGGTCGCGGCCGGCGGCGCCGGCGTTGCCTGGGGTGCGGGCGTCGGTGTCGGCGCAGCGGCCGGCGGGGTCGGCGCGACCGCGGCCGGCTCGGGAACCGGCGTCTGCGGTGCCGGTGCGGGAGTCGGCTGAGGTGCAGGCGCGGGCGCCGTGGCGGCGGGCGGCACCTCGAGCGCAGGCGATTGGGCCGGGGTCTCGGTCGGGGCGACGCCGACCGGCACGTCGACGGAGGACGGTAGCGGCGTGCGGTCGCGCGTCGCGAGATAACCGGTCACGAGGATGACCGCCGCGCCGATCAGGTAGACCGGCCAGCGGCTCCGCGACTCGCCTGCTGCGGACTCCACGATCGGAACCGCCGCACCGCGCTCGAGCGATGCAGATGCCTTGGCTTCGCTCTCGATCGTGCGGGGTGCCATCAGCCGGTCGACCGCGCGCACCATGGGCTCGGGATCGAGACCGAGCAGCCGCGCATAGTTGCGCAGGAATCCGCGTACGAACACGGGACCGGGCAGCGCCGCGAAGTCGTCGCGCTCGAGGGCTTCCACCTGGCGCGGGGCGAGCTTGAGTTGGCGCGCCACGTCGGTCAGGCTCAACGACTGGCGCCGCCGCTCTTCCTGGAGCGCAGCGCCGGGGCCCGGTTCCGGTGCGGCCGCGGCCTGGGTCGCGTTCTCGGTCACGGTGGTGGCCTCGTTCATTCCAGGCGTCCTTCGTCGAAGGCGCGCGTCTCCGCCGATTCGGGGAACCGGTTGCGCAGCTGCGCGCCGTAGGCAGCCATGGCGCTGCGATCACCCATCAGGCGCGACAGACGCGCTCCGTACAGCAGCGTACCGGCATCGGGCGACGGCACGACCTGCATGAAGCGCGTGAGGGCCGTCTTCGCCTGCGCGATGTCGCCCTTGGAGTAATAGAGCTGCGACAGGTTGATCAGTGCGCGCGCATCGTCGGGCTTCAGCTTGAGCGCACGCTGGAAGAAGTCCTCGGCGGAAGCCAGGTCACCGGCTCTGCGCGAGCAGATCCCGGCGTTGACATAGGCATCCTCGACCCGGTTGTAGAGCGGGTTGCGGATCGCGGCGAGGAAGTACTTGACCGCTTCCTTCTCCTGCTTGCGATCGCACAGGAACCGGCCGTAATTGTTATTGACGTCTGAGTCGTTCGAATCGAGCCGCAACGCTTCCTGGAACCGCTTGCGCGCCTTGTCGTCTTCCTTGAGCGCCATGTGCACCAGGGCGAGCGTGTTGTAGGCCGGCACGTACTTTGGATCGATGGTGATGGCCTCGTTCAGTTCCTGCAGCGCGACACCGAGCTTGCCGATCTCGTAGTAGTTGGCGCCCAGCTCCGTGTGGATGCGCGCGCGCTCCACCGCACTCGCCGGCGTCGGCCGGGTATCGGCCTGCGGCTGGGGTTGCGGCGCGGGCTCCTGCGGCTTCGGTTCCTTCGAACCGCAGGCAGCCAGGAAGACCGCCACCACGACCAGTGCGAGCACCGCCCTCATGCGCGGGTATCCTCCAGGGGTTCGTGCCGTTCGCGGCGCCGGGTGCGATCGAGCACCTGACCGGCCAGCTGACCGCAGGCGCCGTCGATATCGTCGCCGCGCGTCTTGCGCACCGTCGCCACGAATCCGGCGGACAGCAGTTCGCCCTGGAACTCGACGATCGTTTCCGCGCGCGAGCGCTCGAAGCCGGAATCGGGGAACGGATTGAACGGAATCAGGTTGAACTTGCACGGCAGGTCGCCCACCAGATCGACCAGTTCGCGTGCATGGGACGGCGTGTCGTTCACGCCGCGCAGCATGACATATTCGAACGTGACGAAGTCGCGCGGCGAACCGGCACGTTGCCATTTGGCAGCCACGCCGGTCGGCACCGGATCGTCCTCGTCGTCCGCACGGTCGGGAGCGCTCGCAGCGCCGTCGATGTAACGACGGCAGGCGGCGAGCAGTTCACGCAGCGGCCATTTCCGGTTGATCGGCACCAGCCGGTCGCGCAGTTCGTCGTTGGGGGCATGCAACGAGACGGCGAGCGACACTGGACAGGCTTCGCGCAGGCGATCCATCCAGGGCACCATGCCCGACGTCGAAAGCGTCACGCGGCGGCGCGAGAGACCGTAACCGTGATCGTCCAGCATCACGCGCATCGCGGTCACGACGTTGTCGAAGTTGGCGAGGGGCTCGCCCATGCCCATCATCACCACATTGGTGACCGGGCGCTTGCCTGCAGCAAGATCGGCACCGAGGGCGCGATTCGCCCACCACAGCTGGCCGATGATCTCGCCCGCGGTCAGATTGCGGTTGAACCCCTGTCGGCCGGTGGAGCAGAACGCGCACTCCAACGCACACCCCACCTGGCTCGAGACGCACAGCGTGCCGCGCGCGGTTTCCGGAATGAACACGGTCTCGATGCCGTTGCCCGTGCCCACCGACAGCAACCACTTGCGCGTACCGTCGGCCGCCACGGAATCGCGCGTCACTGCCGGCGCCGTCACCACGACTTCGCCCGCGAGCGCCGCGCGCAGCGACTTCGGCAGATCGGTCATGCCATCCAGTTCCGACACACCGGCGCGATGGATCCAGCGCATCAGCTGGCGCGCGCGATAGGGTTTCTCGCCGCGGCTTTCCAGCCAGGCAGCGAGCCCCGCAGTGTCGAAGTCGAGCAGGTTGACCGGCATCGTGCTGCTGTCCCCTAGCGCGAGTGGATTTCCAGCGCCGGGAAGAAGTATGCGATCTCGACCGCGGCCGTGTCAGGACCGTCGGACCCATGCACTGCATTCGCGTCGATCGAATCGGCGAAGTCGGCGCGGATGGTGCCCTTGTCGGCCTTTTTCGGGTCGGTGGCCCCCATCAGCTCGCGGTTCTTCGCGATCGCGCTCTCGCCCTGCAGCACCTGGATCATGACCGGACCGGAGATCATGAAGTTCACGAGGTCGTTGAAGAAGGGCCGTGCGCGGTGCACTGCGTAGAACCCCTCGGCTTCGGCGCGCGACAACTGCTTCATGCGCGCGGCGACGATCTTGAGGCCGGCCTGCTCGAATCGCGAATAGATCTGTCCGATCACGTTCTTGCCCACGGCATCGGGCTTGATGATCGACAGGGTACGTTCGACTGCCATCGCTTTCTCCGTTACGGTTGGATTTGTCAGGTAATTCAGGAGGATAGCATGACAATCCGGCACGAGCCAAGCAAATTCCAGCGCGCCGGCCGGCGGCGGTCGCCGCGTGCAGACGTTTTCCCACCGAGGCACAAGATGGCATAGCATCCGCGCCAACCAAAAAGTCGTGTCCCGTCATGCCCGAACCGAGGATTCCCGACGAACAGCAGGAGATCAAACGCCGCGCGGTACGCCGGTTGGTGGCGGCACTCGTCCTGATCGCCATCGCCGTGGTCGGCCTGGCGATCCTGGATCGCGTGCTCGACACCAAGCGGGTCGAAACCCCGCCGCCCGCGCCGCCTGCGCCCGAGACCGCGACCCTCCCGGTCAAGCCGCCCGAGCCAGCCCCCCCACCACCGGTCCCGGCCGAGCCCCCGCCCCCACCGACGGTCACCACCGACGAACCGCCTGCGCCGCCGGCCAAGCTGACCCCGGAAACCAAGCCGGTGACCGAGGCGCCGGTGGTGCCCGAATCCACGGGCGGAACGATCAAACCCGAACCCGCACCGAAGAAGGTCGCGCCGGCGCCGGTGTCCACCGCACCCGCGCACCCGCCCGCCGCCACGGCCGAGGTGAAACCCGCCCCGGTCGAGAAGCCGCCCGAGCCGCCGGCTCGCGGTTTCGTGGTGCAACTCGGCGTCTTCACCACCCCGGCGAATGCCGAAGCCCTGCGCGAGAAGCTGAAGGCGAGCGGCATCGAATCTCACACCGAAACCCGCCTGCAGGTGGGCCCGTTCAAGGACAAGGCCGACGCCGAAGCGGTGCTGGCGAAGCTGAAGGCGATCGGCGTGAAGGGCGTGCTGGTGCCGCAGAAGTAGGTCGGATCGGCTGGAGGCACCGGGCCCCCATCCCAACCTTCCCATAGTGAAGTCGGCCGATAAGCTGCCCCCACCCTAACCCTCCCCCGGCGAAGCCGGGGGAGGGGATGTACACCCCTTCCCCCACCTCCGGTGGGGGAAGGTTGGGATGGGGGAGCAGTGCTCGCTACCTGACCCCAAGCACGTGCGGCAGCCACAGCGACACCGGCGGCACGTAGGTGACAAGCACCAGATACACCAGCATCACGCCGAGCCACGGCAGGCACGCGATCGACACTTCGGTCATGCCCATCTTCGCCAGGTGGCTCGCCACGAAGAGGTTGAGCCCCACCGGTGGATGCAGCATGCCGATCTCCATGTTGACGGTCATGATGACCCCGAGATGGATCGGATCGATGCCCAGGTTGAGCGCGATCGGCAGCAGCAGCGGCGCCAGGATCAGCACGATGGAGCTCGGCTCCATGAACTGGCCAGCGGCGAGCAGCACCACGTTCACCACGATGAGGAACATCCACGGTGAAAGCTCCTGCGCCGTCACCCACGCCGAGATGGACTGGGGGATCTGCTCCGACGTGAGCAGATAGGAGAACAGCACGGCGTTGGTCACGATGTACAGCAGCATCGCGCTGGTGTTGGCCGCCGAGAGCAGCACCTTGCCGGTGTCGCGCAGCCGCAGATCGCGATAGATGAACACCGCCGCGATGAACGCATAGACCGCGCTCACGGCAGCCGCCTCGGTCGGCGTCATCAGGCCGCCGTAGATGCCGCCCATCACGACGACCACCAGCAGCAGGCCCCAGAAGGCTTCGCGGAACGCGGTCCAGACTTCGCGCAGGCCGGCCCGCGGCAGCGTCGGAAAGCCCTTGCGCTTCGCGGTGACGAAAGTGACCGCCATCAGCACCAGCGCCAGCAGGATGCCCGGCACCACGCCGGCCACGAACAGCTTGCCTGCGCTCGTGCTGGTGCTGACCGCATAGATGATCATCACGATGGACGGCGGGATCAGGATGCCGAGCGAGCCGGACGTGGTGACCACGCCGACCGCGAACCGCTTCGGATAGCCGGCCTTCATCATGGCCGGCAGCATGATCGAACCGATCGCCGCCACGGTGGCCGGACTCGAACCGGAGATGGTCGCGAAGAAGGCGCACGCGAGAATGGCCGCCATTGCGAGACCGCCGGGCATCCACCCCACCAGTGCGGTGGCGAAGCGGATGATGCGCGCCGCGACCCCGCCTTCGGTCAGGAACGCGCCGGCCAGCACGAAGAACGGGATCGCCATCAGCGCGAAGCTCTCGAGGCCCGTGAACAGGCGCTGCGAGACGATGTCCACGGTCTCCATCGAGAAGTCGGAGAAGCCGACCAGGAACACCAGCACCGTGAGACCGAGCGCGATCGAGATGGGCGTGCCGGTCGCCAGCAGCACCAGCAGGATCGCGATGATGATGGCCGCGGTCACGACGTCGAATCGGTCGCCGCGACCGGTGCCACCGAATGGCTCGGCAGCTCACCGCTTCGGAGGAAACGCGTGAGCACCTGCAGGAAGCGGTAGCACATCAACCCCGAGCCGAGCGGGATGCACAGATAGACGATCCAGCGCGGCCATTCGAGATCAGGCGTCACCTGGCCGGTCTGGTGCATGAACATGACCCAGCGCGCGCCCAGTACCGCGATGATGGACGTGAACAGCGCGCCCAGCAGGAGCGCCAGCACCACCAGCCGTTTGCGCCACGCCGGCGACGCATGCATCACCAGGAGGTCCACGCCGATATGGATGCCGGTCCGCACGCCGTACGCGGCACCGAACTTCGCCATCCAGATGAACAGGAAGATGCAGAGCTCCTGGGCCCAGGTGAGATCGATGCGGCCGGTGTAGTCCCACAGCCAGTCGATCTTCGCGCTCGCGCGGTGCACCACGGCGAGGAAGATGATCACGGTCGCCACCGCCATGAAGCTGGCGATCAGCCACTCCTCCAGGTTATCGATGAGACGGTTCAGCGCCCGCATGGCAGCAACGTCGGACGCACCATCACTTCTTGCGGCGTTCCTGCTCCACCTGCGCGGCCACCGCGTAGATCGACTGGATCAGGTCGCGCCCGATGACCGACTCGAACTCCTTGTGCACCGGCAGCAGCGCCTGCTTCCATTCCTCGCGCTGCTTCGCATCCAGCGCATACACCTCCGTGGTGCCGGCCTGCTTCACCAGTGCCAGCGCATCGGCGTTTTCCTTGGCCGCGATGGCGCGCTCGTAGCGCGTGGCGTCCTTCATCGCGCCTTCGAGCGCCGTGCGGACGTCGGGCGGCAGGCCGTCCCAGAACTTGCGGTTCACGATGACCGCGTACACCAGATAGCTGTGGTCCGAGATCGTGAGGTGCTTCTGCACCTCGTGCATCTTCTGGGTGTAGAGATTCGAGATCGGGTTCTCCGCGCCGTCCACGACACCCTGCTGCATGGCGGTGTAGACCTCGCTGAACGCCATCACCTGCGGCACGCCGCCCAGTTGCCGCACGGTCGCCGCCAGCACCTTGGAGGACTGGATGCGCAGCTTCACGCCGCGGAAATCCGAAGGCTTGCGCAACGGCTTGCTGCACGAGAATTCCTTGAAGCCGTTGTCCCAGAACGCGAGGCCGCGGATGCCCTTCGGTTCCAGCTTCGCCATCAGCTTCTGGCCCACCTCGCCGTCGGTCACGCGATACACGGTCTCGGTGTTGTCGAAGATGTACGGCAGGTCGAACACTTCGAACTCGCGCACGCCCAGCGGCCCGAACTTCGAGGTCGAGGGCGCCAGCATCTGCACCGCGCCGCGCTGGAGCGCCTCGAGTTCGTCGCCGTCCTTGTAGAGCTGGCTGTTGGGATACAGCTCGACCTTCACGCGCCCCTTGGTCGCGGCCTCGGCCAGCTGCTTGAACTTCTCCGCGGCCTTGCCCTTGGGCGTATCCGGCGCCACCACGTGGCTGAACTTGATCGTGATGGTCTGCGCCGGAGCAGCGCCCGACCACAGCATCGCGCCGACGAGAATCGATGAAAGGAGCGTGCGCATGACGATGGGGATGAACGAAGCGATCGAGTGTAGCACGCGTCTTTCGCGACTCCCGGCCGCTCAGCCTCGTGCGAGTTCGAAGTGCAGCGAGGCCTCGCCCTCGCCCGCCGCCCATCCCGGATCGATGCCGAGTCCCGGGACCCAGACCACGTGGCCGTCCACGCACAGCAGCGGCAGGCGATTGCGCTCCCAGGGCGCCACGCCGTGTTCCTGGAAGAGTTTCTTCAGTTCGCGGCGCGGGCGATTGGCACCCGTCCGGAAACGCTCGCCGCCCTGTCGCGTACGCAGCAGCACGTCGTGGCCGATCAGCCGGTCGCGCGCGATACCCTCGCCCACCCCGCCGTGGACCACGACCACGCGACCGTCCGCCAGCGGGACGCGCGGCTGGCCGCACCAGCGGACGCTCCACGGCTCGTCGGAGGCGATCGGTGCGAGGCGCACGCGGTCGCGATAGCGGCGCAGCACATGCGCCCCGATCACGACTTCGGGGGACGCATCGGGTGCTGCGTCGGCCAGTTGCCGCAACGCTTCGTCGAGACGTACCCGCGGCGGCATCGCGACGCCGTCGTCGCGCAGCCAGCGCCGGAGCGCGTTGGCCGCACGAAGCGGCCCGAGTGCGGTCAGTCCCGCGATTTCGACGCCATCTTCCGACACGAGGTCGGCAAGATCGGCGACGGCCACGGTATCGGCCAGCGCTGCCGCGTCGGCCGCGTTGCGCGCGGCACGCGCGAGCGCCTCACGATAGCCGGGATAGTGGCCTTCGAGCTGCGGCAGCACGTTGAGGCGCAGATGGTTGCGTGCGTACGCCGGATCGCCGTTGGATTCATCCTCGATCCAGGCGAGACCGCGTTCGCGCGCCCAGGCTTCGATGTCGCTGCGCGACACGTCGATGAGCGGTCGGATCAATTGCCCACGCCCCAGAGGCCGCTCGAACGGCATGCCGGCGAGGCCGTCGGGTCCGGCGCCGCGCAGCAGTTGCAGCAGCACTGTCTCGGCCTGATCGTCGAGGTTGTGGGCGAGCGCCACGCAATCGGCATCGAGCGCCCGATAGGCGGTATAGCGAGCCTTGCGCGCTACCGCCTCGATGCCCTGCCCGCTGTCGCGTCGCACTTCCACCCGCTCGACGTGCAGCGGAATGTCGCGGGCACGGCACAGGGTCGCACAGAAATCGGCCCACGCATCGGCGTTCGGGCTGAGTCCATGGTGCACGTGAATCGCCGCCAGTGTGTATCCGTACGTCGCCGCCCGCTCATGCAGGAGGTCGAGCAGCACCACGGAGTCCACACCACCGCTCAACCCGACGACGAGACGTCGCCAGGTCAGTTCCACCTCTTCGAGCCGCCGGCCCACCCGAAGCGGCAAGGCGCTCGGCGTCGTCATGGCGGCGTTCGCGCTAGGTGCGCGGGGTGACTTCCTTGAACTTCCCGTAACCCAGCAGACGCTCGAAGCGCGTTTCGAGCAGGTCGTCGAGCGGCTTCGCCTGCACGTCCTTCAGCGCTTCGGTCAGGGCCTTGCGCATCGCCTGCATGGTCGCACCGTGGTCGCGATGGGCACCACCCAACGGCTCGGAGATGACCTTGTCGGCGAGCCCCAGCGTCTTCAGCCGGCTCGCCGTGATGCCCAGCGTCTCGGCCGCTTCCGGTGCCTTGTCGGCGCTCTTCCAGAGGATGGACGCACAGCCCTCCGGCGAGATCACCGAGTAGATCGAGTACTGCAGCATCATCACCGTGTCGCCCACGGCAATGGCGAGCGCGCCGCCGGAACCGCCTTCGCCGATGATGGTGCAGATGATCGGCACGTGCAGTTCGGTCATGGCGAACAGGTTGCGGCCGATGGCCTCGGATTGGCCCCGCTCCTCCGCGCCGACGCCCGGATAGGCCCCCGGCGTGTCGATGAAGGTGAACAGCGGCACCGCGAACTTCTCCGCCAGCCGCATCAGCCGCAGCGCCTTGCGGTAGCCCTCGGGCTTCGGCATGCCGAAGTTGCGGTAGATCTTGTCCTTGGTGTCGCGCCCCTTCTGGTGGCCGATCACGATACAGGACTGGCCGCCGAAGCGCGCCAGGCCACCCACGATCGCAGGATCCTCGGCGAAGCTGCGGTCGCCGTGCAGCTCCTCGAAATCGGTGAACAGGTTCTGGATGTAGTCGAGCGTGTAGGGACGCTGCGGATGCCGGGCCACCTGCGAGATCTGCCACGCGGACAGCTTGCTGTAGATGTCCTTGGTGAGCGTGTTGCTCTTCTTCTGCAGGCGCGAGATCTCCTCCGAGATGTCGAGCGCGGAGTCGTCCTGCACGAAGCGGAGCTCTTCGATCTTCTGCTCGAGTTCCGCGATGGGCTGCTCGAAATCCAAAAAGGAGGTTTTCATGGCGGCGGGATTATAGCCGCGTCATTTGCCATAGGCGGAACTAAGGTATTCGACGATCGCCCGGGCGTCCTCCTCCTTCACCGGGGCTCCCATCACCTTGATCATCTTGTTGACCGATCCCTCCCAGCCCTTGCGGTCCAGGAACGGGGAGTTCATCTGGATGTAGTCGAGGCTGTGGCAGGCCACGCAGTTGGCCTCCACCAGCGCCCGGCCCGGGGCATCCTTCAGCTCGACGGCGTCCTCGCCCGCCAGTGCGAGGCCCGCGCTCAGCAATGCGACCGTCAGCAGTGTTCGCATGATGGGTTCCTCAGGCGCAGACGATGGGAATCCGCTGCACCACGTTGTTGTGGTAGCCGGCCGGGTTGAAGACGAGATCGAAGGTCTGGGTCGCACCGATCCGGTTGGTGGCCTTGGCCATCACCACGTACTCGCCCGGCTTCGGCACGAACGCGAAGCTCCACTGCCGCCACGAGAAACGACCAAGATCGGCTCCCAGCTCCGCCAGTTCCCAGGTCTTGCCGCCGTCGCACGAGACTTCCACCCGCGCGATGCCGAAGCCGCCGTCCCAGGCGATGCCGCGCACGAACAGCGGCGAATTGGCCTTGTAGGTCATGCCCTCGCGCAGATTGGTCACGAGCGAGTTCACCACCATCTCGGTGATCGGCGTATTGGCGTCGGTCTCCTGCGAGAGAAACCGGTCCACCACCGGAAACTTCCCCTTCGGAATGCGATAGGCCGGGTTCATCCAGAAGCCCTTGAACGGCTGCGACAGCACCTGGATCGAGGTGAGGTGCTTCATCCAGTACGTGGCGGTCCAGCCCGGCACCACGATGCGGGCGGGGAAGCCGTTCCAGTGCGGCAGCGGTTCGCCGTTCATCTCCCACGCGATCAGCACGTTCTCGTCGAGCGCCTTCCACACCGGGATGCTCTTCACGAAATCCGGTGTCTTCTCGGTCACGCCGCCGTCGGCGCCGTCGAACGCCACCTCGAGCGCGCCGGCCTTGACGCCCGCCTTCGCCAGCACGTCCTTGAGGCGCGCGCCCTTCCACTTCGCGTTGCCCATGGCACCGTGGCCCCATTGCACGCCGGCCACATGCGGATCGGAAAGCCCGCGACGATTGCCCGAGCACTGGCACAGCGCCGCGATCTCGACGTTCTCGAACCCGGTCTTCAGCTCGTCGAGCGTGAAGCGCACCGGCTTTTCCACTGCGTCGCCGCCGACCTCAACCGCCCAGCCCGCTGCGTCCACCTGCGGAATGTTGGAGAGGTGATAGCGCACGAAGAACGCGTCGTTGGGCGTGAACGCCTCGCCGAAATAGCGCGTCGGCGTCTCGAAGTTGGGCGGCCTCCAGCTACGCTTGATGAGCGGTTGCTTGCCGGGCAACGTATCCCAGGCAGCGGACTCCAGCGCGCCGGCGGGTAGTCCTGCGGGACCGGGGCCCGGTGCCGCGAGCGCCGGTCCGGCGACCGCGACCCCGGCGGCCGTCGCGAGGAAGCGTCTGCGATCGATGGTCATCTGATGCAACCTCCAGTGACGGTCTCCGGCCCGGCCTTGGAATCACTGCACTCGACGGGGGCGTCCCGCCGTCGGCCTCCGGCCGGGATTCGCTGGTTCGTCGACTCGCAACGCTAGAACAATACACCGCTCTTGCCGCGCGGATCGCTCGCAGCCGTCGCTTCCTTGGTCGCACCATCCACGAAAACGGCCTGCATGTTGCCCCACCGCCGCTTGCCTTCCTGCACCACGTGCCCCTTGGCTTCGAGCGCTTGCCGCCACTCGGGACCGAACTGCATGGGTTCGATCTCGATCCGGTCGGGCAGATACTGATGGTGGAATCGCGGGATGCCGACGACCCGCTCCGGATCCGCCGGGCCGCCGTTGAGATGGGTCAGGATGCCCAGCAGCACCATGCTGATGATGCGCGATCCCCCGGGCGTGCCGAGCACCAGCACGCCGCGCTTGTCCTCGACGAAGGTGGGCGACATGGACGACAGCGGCCGCTTGCCCGGCGCGATGAGGTTGGCCTGACTGCCGGACAGGCCGTAGAGGTTCGACGATTCGGGCGAGAGCGCGAAGTCGTTCATGGTGTTGTTGAGCAGCACCCCGCTCGCGCCCGCCACGGTCGCGGCGCCGAAGGGACCGTTCACGCTCAGCGTGGCGGCGACCCGGTTGCCGTCCGCATCGACGACGGAGAAATGGGTGGTGTTGGTGCCGCCGGCCGCAGCGGACTGCGCGCCGAGCTCGCTGCTCGGTGTCGCCCGGGCCGGATCGATGCTCGCTGCCCGTTCCACGGCGTATTCGCGACTGCGCAAGCGCGCCTCCGGCACCGTCACGAAATCGGCGTCGCCCATGTACCGGGCCCGATCGTGAAAGCCGCGTCGCAGCGATTCCACGATCAGGTGGTCGCGCTCGGCCGCCGGCAGATCGGCGAGTTCGAAGCGTTCCAGGATCTGCAGCGCCTGGGCGAGCACCAGACCGCCGCTCGACGGCAGCGAGATGGTCGTGACGGTCGCGTCGCGATAGCGGAACTTGAGCGGATCGCGTTCCATCAACCGGTAGCGCGCGAGGTCTTCGAGACTCCAGATGCCGCCGGCCGCTCGCACGGCGCGCACCATCTCCTCGGCCACCGGACCGCGATAGAAGCCGTCCGCGCCCTGGCCGGCGATCGCGCGCAAGGTCTTCGCGAGGCCGGGCTGCTTCACGACGTACCCGGGTGACGGTGCAATGCCCTGGTCGAGGAACACGGCCGCCGCGGCCGGATCGGCCCTCAGCACGGATGCCCGCCAGGACGCGGCAGCGGTATAGCGTCCGTCGACGACGAAGCCCTGTTCCGCCAGTTCGATCGCCGGTGCCAGCAGGCGCGCCAGCGGCAGGCGGCCGTAACGCTGCGCGATGTGCGCAAGGCCCGCCGGCGTGCCGGGAATGCCCGCCGCCTTGCCGCCATCGAGCGAAGCTCGGGCATCGGGTTCACCGCGATCGTTGAGGTACATGTCGCGCGAAGCCGCCAGCGGCGCAGTTTCGCGCATGTCCACCACCACCTCGAAACCGTCCGACCCGCGATGCAGGAGAAAGAACCCGCCACCGCCGAGACCGGATGCGAACGGTTCCACCACCGCGAGCGTCGCCGCCACGGTGACCGCCGCGTCGAAGGCACTGCCGCCGCTTGCGAGGATCCGCTCGCCGGCCTCGGTGGCGAGCGGATGCGCGCTGGCGACGGCGTAGCGCTCTGCCAGCGCCGGCGCCGCACCGACGAAGACCGCGATGAACACCCACAGGACCGGTTGCAGCGCCCTGCGGTACAACCCACGAAACACCGGCACGTTCATTCCTCGCAGCATTGAACCAGCGGCAGGATAGCGGATAGGGCTCAGGTTGCGGCCGGCTTGCGCACCCGGAACCACGCGGCGTAGAGCGCGGGCAGGAACAGCAGGGTGAGGATGGTGGCCACCAGCAGACCGCCCATGATGGCGACCGCCATGGGACCCCAGAAGTTCGACCGCGACAGCGGAATCATCGCGAGGATCGCCGCCGCCGCGGTCAGAGTGATCGGCCGCATGCGACGCACGGTCGCATCGATCACCGCGTTCCACGGCGGATGTCCGGCGCCGATGTCCTGCTCGATCTGGTCCACCAGGATGATCGAGTTGCGCATGATCATGCCGAACAGCGCGATGAACCCGAGCATGGCGACGAACCCGAACGGTACGTTGCCCACCAGCAGGAACAGCGTGACGCCGATGATCGCGAGCGGTGCAGTCAGCAGCACCAGGAAGGTCTTCGAAAAGCTCTGCAGGTGGAGCATGAGCAGCGTGACCACGGTGATCAGCATGATGGGCACGACGGCGTTCACGGAACCCTGGCCGCGCGCACTCTCCTCGATCGCCCCGCCCATCTCGATGCGATAACCTGGCGGGAGCTTGGCCTTGACGGCATCGAGCTTCGGCAGGATCTGCTTCGAGACCACCGGCGCCTGGATACGGCCGTTGACGTCGCCCTGCACGGTGATGGTGGGCACGCGGTTGCGCCGCCAGATCACGCCGTCCTCCTGCGCATAGCGCACCGTCGCGACCTGCGACAGCGGAATCGAGCGGCCGCTCGTGGTCGGAATGTTGATGTCGGCCACGTCTTCCAGGCGCTTGCGCTCGGCCGGCTCGGCGCGGGCCAGCACCTCGATCAGCTTGTCGCGCTCCCGGAACTCGGTCACGAAGTAGCCCGAAAGAACCGCGTTCAGCATGTTCGACAGGCCGGACGAGTTGACGCCGATGAGACGCGCCTTGTTCTGGTCGATGTCCAGATGCACGACCTTGCTCTTCTCGTTCCAGTCCAGATGAACCAGGCGCATGTTTTCGTTGGCGCGCATCACATCGGCCACTTCGCCGGAGATGCGCCGCAACTCTTCATAGTCCGGACCGCTGACCCGGAACGCCACCGGATACGCCACGGGTGGACCGTTCTGCAGCACCGACACGCGGCCGCGCACCAGCGTGAACCGGGTCTCGATGATGTCTTCGAGACGTCGTTGCAGGGCATCGCGTACCTTGTTGCTCTTCGCGGTCACGACGAACTCCGCGAGATTGGCATTGAAGAGCTGCTGGTCGAGCGGCAGGTAGAAGCGCGGACTGCCGCTGCCCACGTAGGTCACGAAGCTCTCGACGTCGGGATCGGCCGCGAGTAGCTTCTCGAAGTGCCGTGCCTGCTCGTTCGACGCGCCGATCGACGACCCGTTCGGCAGCCACAGATCGACCACCAGTTCAGGCCGGTTGGCCGACGGGAAGAACTGCTGCTGCACCAACCCGAATCCGACCACGGCCAGCACGAAGATCGCGGCCGTGGCCCCGACGACCGTCTTGCGGAAGGTGACGCACCAGGTCACCAGGGCCCGGAATCGCCGGTAGATCGGGCTGTCGTACACGTCGTGTTCGCCGCCGGCATGCGCCTTGGGCGCCGGCGGCGGACGTCGCAGCAGTTTGCGCACGGCCTTGGCGAGCAATCCCTCCTGGTGCCCGGTCTTCGAGAAATCCGGCAGCAGGTGATAGCCGAGATAGGGCGTGAACACGACCGCGACCACCCACGACACCAGCAGCGAAATGGTGACGACGGCGAAGATGGAGAAGGTGTACTCGCCGGCCGCGGATTTGGCGAGTCCGACCGGCAGGAAACCCGCCGCGGTGATCAGCGTCCCGGTCAGCATCGACGGCGCGGTCGAGGTGTACGCGAAACTGCCGGCCCGGAACCGGTCCCAACCCTGCTCCATCTTGATCGCCATCATCTCGGTCGCGATGATCGCGTCGTCCACCAGCAGGCCCAGGCCGATGATCAGCGCACCGAGCGAGATGCGCTGCAGATCGATGCCGAAGATCTGCATGAACAGGAACGTGATGGCCAACACCAGCGGAATCGACAGCGCCACCACGACGCCGGTCCGCAGGCCGAGGCTCAGGAAACTCACGGCGAGCACGATGATCACCGCCTCGGCGAGGGTTCGCATGAACTCGCTGATGGAGCGCGCGACCACCTGCGGCTGATCGGCCACCTGATGCACCTCGATGCCCAGCGGCAGATCGGCCGTCAGCGCGGCCATGCGATCCTGCAGATGATGGCCCAGCGCGATGATGTCGCCGCCCTTGCGCATGGAGACCGCGAGCCCCATGGCGGGTTCGCCACGGTAGCGGAACAGCACGTCCGGCGGATCGACGTAGCCGCGATAGATGCGGGCGATATCCCCCAGCCGGAACAGCTTGCCGTTGGCCTGGATGCCGATCTCGCGGATGCTCTCCACCGACTTGAAGTCGCCCGACACCCGCACGAACACCTTGTCGGACTTGGTCTCGAAGCTGCCGGCCGGCGCCATCGCGTTCTGCTGGGAAAGGACGGCGAACAGCGAGATCGGCTCGATGCCGAGCGTGGCGAGCTTCTTGTGCGACAGCTCGATCCAGATCTTCTCGACCTGCTCGCCCAGCACGTCCACCTTGCCGACATCCGGCACCTGCAGCAGTTCGCGGCGCACGTTCTCCACGTGATCGCGCAGCTCGGCATAGGAGTAGCCGTCGGCGGTGAATGCGTAGATGGTGCCAAAGGTGTCGCCGAACTCGTCGTTGAAGAGCGGGCCGCGCACGCCGGCCGGCAGCTGGCTGCGGATGTCGGAGACCTTCTTGCGCACCTGGTACCAGGCGTCCGGCACGTCCTTGGGCGGCGTGTAGTCCTTCAGCGTGACGAAGATCATGGACTCGCCCGCCTTCGAATAGCTGCGCGTGAAGTCGAACCACGGCGTCTCCTGCAGCTTCTTCTCGAGGCGCTCGGTGACCTCCAGCTCCACCTCCTTCGCGGTGGCGCCGGGCCACAAGGTGCGCACCACCATCACCTTGAAGGTGAAGGCGGGATCCTCGTTCTGGCCGAGCTTGAGATAGGCCATCACGCCCGCCACCGACAGGGCGAGCATGAAGTACAGCACCAGCGTCTGGTGCTTGAGCGCCCACTCGGAGACGTTGAAGCGGGTCGGGATCACGGGTTGGCCTCGGCCAGCACCCGTACCTTCTCGTTCGCGAAGAGCTTGTGCACCCCGGCGCGCACCACCAGCTCGCCGCCGTTCAGCCCTTCGGTCACTCGCACGTCGTCGTCACTGAAGCGGTCCACCTTCACCGGCCGCAGGTTCACCTGCGAGGTCTTCGGATCCACCACCCAGACCGCCATCTGGTCGCCCTTCTGGTACAGGGCCGACGCCGGCAGCCGCACCACCGCCGCGTGGCCATTGGTGCGGAAGTAGACGTTGGCGGTCATGCCCAGATGCACGTCCGGGTCAGGCTTCAGGATCGTCACTTTCGTGGTGTACGTGCGCGTGACCGGATCGGCGCTCGGTGCGATCTCGCGCACCTTGCCGTCCACCAGCTTGTCGGGCTGCGCCCAGAAGTCGATCTTGACCTTGTCGGCCTTGTTCACGTCGGTGAGACGGTTCTCGGGCACATTGATGACGACTTCCACCTCACCGCGCCGGGCCACGCGCATGACCATCTGGCCGGCCGCGACCACCTGCCCCACTTCCGCGCCGATGGCGGTGACCACGCCGTCCTGGTCCGAACGCAGTTGGGTGTAGGCGGCCTGGTTCTCGTAGGTGCCGAGTTGCGCCTTGGCCTGGTCGAGTTGGGCGGAAGCCACCCGTGCCGCGGTGACGTGCCGCTCCAGTTCCGCCGTGCTGATGAAGCCCTGGGTCGCGAGTTCCTTGAAGCGCACCAGGTCCGAGGCCGTCTGGTCGTAGTTGTTCTGGGCCGCGGCCACCTGCTGGCGCGCGGCCTCGATGCCGAGGCGCTGGTCCGAAGGATCGAGCCGCGCGAGCACCTGGCCCTGCTTCACGGAGTCGCCCACTTCGGCCAAGCGCGCGGTGATCTTGCCGGGTACGCGGAATCCGAGCGCAGTCTCGAAGCGCGCACGGACCTCACCGGTGTAGCTGGCGCCGAGTTCGCCGCTGACCGATTCCACCTTCACCACGTTGACCGGACGGAGCACCTCGGCCTTCTTCTCCTCCTTGGAGCAGGCGGCAAGCGACAGCGCGACCGCCAGGGCGACCACTGCGGTGTGGAACGTCGAGGGAGTCTTCATGTTCGTCTCTCGCGGGTAGGTAGCGGCCGGGTCACGCATTCGCCGCCTCGGCAGCGCGCAGACCATTCAACAGCACGTCCACGTGGAGCTTGAGGTAGCTGTCCGGATCGAGCGGCGTGGTGTCGCAGAACGCGAAGGAGTAGCGCCATACCGCCATCAGCATCACCGGGGCGAGCATCAACCGGACGATCTGGTCCACGGGCAGATCGCGGAACTCACCGGACTCGATGCCGAGCCGCACGGCACGCGCCACCAGCTTGCGCCCGCGGCTCACCACTTCGTCGAAATAGAACCGCGTGACCTCGGGGAAGTTGCCCGACTCGGCGATCATCAGCTTCGGGATGCCGCCCAGATTGGTGGCGCCGATCATTTCCCACCACGCGCGCAGGAGATTGCGGATGAGATCCTCCGCGCTGCCGGAATGCGCGTCGACCATGCGCTCGCCGTGCTCGTACACCGGCACCAGACCTTCGCGGATCACCGCCTTGAAGAGCTCCTCCTTGCTGGAGAAGTACAGGTACAGCGTGCCTTTGCTGACCCCGGCCCGGCTCGCCACGTCGTCCAGACGGGTGCCGGCATAACCTCGCTCGACGAACAGATCGAGTGCTGCAGCGAGCAGTTCCGCGGGCCGGGCGTCCTTGCGCCGGGTCCAGCGCCCTTCCGCCCGCGGGTTCCGGGCGGACGCCCCACCTTTCCTGGCCGAACCGATGTTCATGATGAACGCCTAGAAGTAACTGACCGGTCAGTAATGTAGGTGACCGAACCCGGTGGCGTCAATGGCCACGCTTGCTGCGGAGGTCGTTCAGCGCTACGGTCCTTTGCACCATGGGCGCAACCACCCTCCGCCGCGCCGCCGTCGCGGGGACCTTCTATCCCGGCGAGGAGGCTCGGCTGCGCGCCGATGTGCGGCAACGGCTCGCGGCGGCGACGCGTCGCTCTAAGACCGATACGCCTGAGCCGAAAGCCATCATCGCGCCCCACGCCGGCTATGTATATTCGGGCGATATCGCCGCCGCGGCCTACGCCCGCGTGGCATCGCTCCGGGGAAGGATCACGCGCGTGGTGCTCGTGGGCCCCTGTCATCGCGTGGCCGTGCGCGGGCTCGCGCTGCCCGGTGCGGAACGGTTCGAGACGCCGCTCGGCCCGATCGCCGTGGACGCAGGTGCAGTCCATTCGCTGCGCGCGCTGCCCCAGATCGTGGAAAGCGCCGCCGCCCACGCCCAGGAGCATTCGCTCGAAGTGCACCTGCCCTTCCTCCAGGAAGCGTTGGGCGAGTTCACCCTGGTGCCGCTGGCCGTCGGCGATGCGTCGCCGCAGGAAGTGGCTGAGGTCCTGGACCAGCTGTGGGGCGGCGCCGAGACGCTGATCGTGGTGAGTTCCGATCTTTCCCACTACCTGCCCTATCAGACGGCGCAACGCACCGACAGCGGGACGGTGCGCGACATGCTCGCGCTCGATCCGCGCATCGACCACCAGCACGCCTGCGGCGCCACGCCGGTCAACGGACTGCTGCTGGTCGCACGCAACCGTGGACTGTCACCGCAGCTGCTCGACCTGCGCAACTCGGGCGACACCGCCGGCGATCGGGATCGCGTCGTCGGCTATGCATCGCTGGCATTCTCCGTCGGCGGTGACGGGCAGCCCGTCACCGGCGACGAGACCGACAAGGGCGAGATCCTGCTGCCGCTCGCGCGCGCCACCATCGCGCGGCAACTCGGCCTCAGGCTGACGGCCCGCGAGGACGCCCCGTTCCTGCAGAAGCCGGGGGCGTCGTTCGTCACGCTGAAGCGCCACGGCGAACTGCGCGGCTGCATCGGCAGCCTCGAAGCGCACCGCGCCCTGCTGGACGACGTGAAGCACAACGCCCGCTCGGCGGCATTCCTGGACCCGCGCTTCCGCCCGGTGTCGCTGCGCGAGTTCGACGAGATCAAAGTGGAAGTGTCGCTGCTGTCGGTCGCGACGCCGATGGCGTTCCGCGACGAGAGTGACCTGCTCGTGCAGTTGCGCCCCGAGGTCGACGGGCTCATCCTGGAGCACCACGGCTGTCGCGGGACTTTCCTGCCTCAGGTGTGGGAATCGCTGCCCACGCCCCAGGAGTTCTTCACCCATCTGAAGAACAAGGCCGGCCTGCCCATGGATTTCTGGTCCGACGACCTGCGGGTCTCGCGGTACACGGTGAAGAAATGGAGCGAAGCCTAGCCGGAGGCGGCGCGCACCCCGCGCGCTGGTGGCACCGGCTCGACGACGGCCGGCTGCAGTGCGATCTCTGCCCGCGCGACTGCCGGCTGCACGAAGGCCAGCGCGGCGCCTGCTTCGTGCGGCAGCGCGTGGACGACGTCATGGTGCTCACCACGTACGGCCGCTCGTCCGGTTTCTGCGTGGATCCGATCGAGAAGAAGCCGCTCAACCACTTCTATCCGGGCTCGGCCGTGTTCTCGTTCGGCACCGCGGGCTGCAATCTCGCCTGCAAGTTCTGTCAGAACTGGGACATCTCCAAGTCGCGCGACATGGACCGCCTGATGGACCACGCGAGCCCCGAACGCATCGCGGAAGCAGCGCTCCAGACCGGTTCGAAGAGCGTGGCGTTCACCTACAACGACCCGGTGATCTTCGCCGAGTACGCGATGGACGTGGCCGATGCCTGTCACGCGCGCGGCCTGAAGACCGTGGCGGTGACGGCCGGCTACATCCATGAAGCGCCACGGCGCGAGTTCTACGCGAAGATGGATGCGGCCAACGTCGACCTGAAGGGCTTCACGGAGGAGTTCTACGTCAAGCTGACCGGCTCGCACCTGCAGCCGGTGCTCGACACGCTCGAGTACCTCGTGCACGAGACCGACGTGTGGGTCGAGATCACCACCCTGCTGATTCCGACGAAGAACGATTCCGACGACGAGCTGCGCGCATTGTGCGCCTGGGTCGCAGAGAAGCTCGGGCCGGACGTGCCGCTGCACTTCACCGCGTTCCATCCCGACTTCAAGATGACCGACCTGCCGCGGACGCCCGCGTCCACGCTGACCCGAGCGCGCGACATCGCGATCGCCGCGGGATTGCACTACGTCTACACCGGCAACGTCCACGATCTGGCCGGCGGCACGACCCGTTGCCATCAGTGCGGCGCCGGACTGATCGCGCGCGACTGGCATCGCATCGAGTTCTATCGCGTCTCGCCGGAAGGGTGCTGCCCTCGTTGCGGGACCGAAGTGGCCGGCCGGTTCGAGGCGTTCACCGGGCAGTTCGGGCGGCAGCGGATCCCGATCCGGCTCGGGACTCACTAGCCGGAGACTCGGTCACGGCTGCAGCGCGATCGCGACCTCCGCATCGGTGGTCTGCGGAAAGCTGCGGTAGAACTGGCCGACCGCGGAAAAGTCGCGCGGCGTCTCCAGGCAGACCACCTCGTCGCAATACGCCTTGACCTTCGCGACCGTCTCCGGCGGCGCTACCGGCACTGCGCAGACCAGCTTGGCAGGATGCCTGGCTGCGAGCGCATGCAAGGCGGCCACCATGGTCGACCCGGTGGCAAGGCCGTCGTCCACGACGATAACGACTCGCCCCTTGGGGTCGATCGGCGGTCGCAGCGCGGTGTAGATGCGGCGCCGTTCGAGGATCACCTCGAGCTGTGCCCGCTTCTCCTCCTCGAGGTACTCCGGGGATGGGCGCACCCATGCCGCCTCGGACGTGACAAAGGACCAGCCCGATTCGTCCACAGCGCCGATGGCGTACTCCGCGTTTGCGGGCGCGCGCAGCTTGCGCACCAGGACCACATCGATGTCGCAACCCAGCTGGTCAGCGATCACCTTGGCCATGGGTACCCCGCCGCGCGGAATTCCAAGCACCAGCGGGTACTCGCCCTGGAAACGCGCAAGCGCAGCCGCCAGTTTGCGGGCTGCGTCTGCGCGGTCGGCGAACATCACACGACCGGAACCGCCTCCGGCCGGAACGTGGAGACCTTGCCGTCGGCGTGACGCTCCGCGGACAGCACCGTGTTCGCCAGCAGCATGGTGATGGTCATGGGCCCGACGCCACCGGGCACCGGCGTGATCATGCCGGCCACTTCCTTCGCGCTCTCGAAATCCACGTCGCCGCACAGCTTGCCGTCCGGCAGGCGGTTGATGCCGACGTCGATCACGACCGCGCCCGGCTTGATCATCGCCCCGGTCACCATCTTCGGCTTGCCGGTGGCGACCACCAGCACGTCCGCGCGCTTCGTGTGAAACGCGAGGTCGCGTGTCTTCGACGTGCAGATGGTCACGGTCGCATCCTTCGCGAGCAGCATCAGCGCCTGCGGCTTGCCGACGATGTTGCTGCGCCCCACCACCACCGCCTCCGCGCCTTGCAGCGGCACCTTGTGGTGTTCCAGCATCACCATGACGCCGTGGGGCGTGCACGGCCAGAACCCGGGCAGCCCGGTCGCGAGCGCCCCGGCGTTCTCCACGTGGAATCCATCCACATCCTTGGACGGCGCGATCGCCTCGAGCACCTTCTCGGCATCGAAGTGCTTCGGCAGCGGCAACTGCACCAGGATGCCGTGGATGCGCGGGTCGTTGTTGAGCGACTGGACGCGCGCCAGCACTTCCCGCTGCGAGGTCGATTCCGGATACTCGATCAGTTCCGAGTGAAGACCCATCTCGTGGCAGGCCTTCACCTTGTTGCGGACATAGACCTTGGAAGCAGGGTTGTCGCCCACGATGATGACGGCGAGCCCGGGCATCATCCCGCGGGCGCGCAGGATGTCCGCGCGATCGCGCCAGGCGGCGCGGGTCACATTGGCGATGGCGACGCCATCGATGATCGTGGCCGTCATCGCGACGCCGGCTCCGGGAATGCGTCCACCTTCTCGATCTCGGCGAGCGTCGCGAAGAACACCGGGCCGTGTCCCATGTCGGCTTCACGCTGGCTCACCAGCGCGTTCACGTTGAGACCGTTCACCTGCTTGGAGCCCTGCAGTTGCTTGGGCGCGCCGATCACGCCGGGCAGCATGCCCGGCACCACCAGCGCATGGCCGAAGACCTCGCCGCGGTCGTTGTACAACCGGCACGGGTCGCCGCTCGCGATGCCGCGGGCCTGCGCATCGGCCTCCGAGACTTCGAAGGTCTGGCGCGACATCATCTCCTGCAGTCGCGGCACGTGCTGGAAGCTCGCACCGATGAAATAGTGCGTGGCCGAGCTGATGACCTGGAGCGGGTAGCGCCGCGTCGTCTGCTCATCCGCGATGCCTTCGACCGGCGGCACGTGCGCCGGCAGCGGATCGAAGCCGTCCCGCGCCAGGCTCTCGCTGAAGATCTCGATCTTGCCGGACGGCGTGGGCCAGCGGCCGCTGTTGAGGCCCGCCCGGCGGGGCGAATCGACGGCGGCACGCATCCAGCCCTGGGCCTGCAGCTTCTCGAAGGTGACGCCCTCGAACAGCGGGTTGTGCTCAGGATCGATCAGTTCGCGGATCATGTCCTCGTCGCTCTGGGCGAAGCACGGTTCGTCGTAGCCCATCTTCACGGCCAGCCGGCGGAAGAGTTCGCTGTTGTCGAGGCTCTCGCCCACCTTGTCGATGGCCGGCAGCGACAGCGCGTAGACGAAGTGGCCGTAGCCGCCGAGCAGATCCATCCGCTCCAGGGTGCTGTCGGCCGGCAGCACGATGTCGGCGTAGTCGCAGGTATCGGTATAGAACGTGTCGTGCACGACCGTGAACAGATCGTCGCGCATCAGGCCGCGCCGCACCGATGCGGTGTCGGGCGCGCAGTTGGCCGGCTCGGCATTCCATACGAAGAGCGCCTTGATCGGGGGCGCCAGCGTCGTGTCGTTCAACGCTTCACCGATGCGGATCATGTTGACCATGCGCGGGTTGCGGCCGGCGAGCAGATCGGGCCGCTGCAGTTTGCGCATGTCGACGTTGCGCAGTTCGCGGCCGGTGCCGAGGCAGACGCCGCCCTTCTCGAGCATCGCGCCGGTGAGCGCCGGCAACAGCATGACCGCGCGCACGATCATGCCGCCGTTGTCCTGGCGCTGGACGCCGTAGTTCAGGCGGATGAACGATTTCTTCGTGCCGCCGTAGAGCTTGCCCAGACGCTCGATATCCTCGACCGCGAGACCGGTGATCGCGGCCACCCGCTCCGGGGTGTACTCGGGCAAACGGTCCCGCAATAGGGCTTCCCAGCCGATCGTATGAGCCTTGAGGAACTCGAGATCGTGCAACCCTTCGCGCACGAGCACGTGCATCATGCCCAGCGCCAGCGCCCCGTCGGTGCCCGGCTTGGGCTGCACGTGCCAGTCGGCGAACGCGGTGGTGCGCGTGACGCGCGGATCGATGGCGATGATCTTGGCGCCGCGCGCGCGGGCTTCCGTCACGAACGGCATGGCATGCACGCCGGTGCTCACGAGGTTGGTGGCCCAGAGGATCACCACCTCCATGTCGGGGATGTCCTCGATGTTGGCCGCGTGCGCGTTGCCCGTGGTGTACTGACCGGCCACACCGCCCACCGTGGAGCAGATCGTGCGATCGAGGCGCGCCGCGCCCATCTTGTTGAAGAACCGCTCGCCCATCCCGGAGAAGCCGATCAGGCCCAGCGTGCCGGAATAGGAGTAGGGCTGGACCGCCTCGGGGCCGTAGTCGGCGATGACGCGCTTGAGACCTGCCGCTACCGTGTCCAGCGCTTCGTCCCAGGTGATGCGCTCGAACCGGGCACCCGGCCCCTTCGGACCGACCCGCCGCTGCGGATACAGCACGCGGTTGGCGTTGTAGACCAGGTCGACGTAGTTGTTGACCTTGTTGCAGAGGTAGCCCTTGGTGATCGGGTGGGTCGGGTCGCCCTCCACCTTGATGGCCCGGCCGGTCTTCACGTTGACGGTGACGTGCATGCCGCACGCGTCGGGGCAGTCGTGCGGACAGGCTGCCTTCACCACCTTCGTCTCGAGCTGGGTCTGGATGCGGGCTGCGGTTTCCATGGCGCCTCGGGTTCCTTGGGGAGACGTGATTCTAAGCCCGCTCGCCGCCCGTATACACTGCGATCCCCGTCTCCGGAGCGCCCATGAAACTGCCCCTCGCCGCCACCCTCGCCCTGATCGTCCTGGCGCTGCCCCCGGCAGCCGAGGGGAGACTGGTGCGCCTCGACATCGTCCAGCGGGAAATCGTGGCCGACGGCCAGAGCTTCGGCGCCGCCGGACCCTACGAAAAGCTGACGGGCACCGCCCATTTCGAGGCCGACCCGGGCGACGCGCGCAACGGCCGGGTATTCGACATCCGCAACACCCCGCTCAACGACCGCGGCCTGGTGGAGTTTTCCGCGGACATGGTGATCCTGAAGCCCGTGGATCTCGCCAAGGGCTCGCGCACCCTGTTCTTCGAGGTCAACAACCGCGGGCGCAAGATCGCTTTCGGCCGGCTGCACGACACCTCGTCCAAGGCGAACATGAACGATCCGACGACACCGGCGGATTTCGGCAACGGCTTCCTGATGAAGCGTGGCTACGTGGTCGCGTGGGTGGGCTGGGGTGCCGACATCGCGCCGGGCGACAACCGGCTCACGGTGAACTTCCCGATCACGGTGGACCTCGCCGGCAATCCGGTCACCCAGCGCATCCTGACCGAGTTCGGCGACCGCAATTTCAATGGTGCGACGCCGTCCACCTTGCCGCTCTCGGGGGGATCGGCCTTCAAGAGCTATCCGGCGATCGACACCGACAAGGCAATGGCCGAGGCCGAACTGTGGGTCGTGGGTTCCGATTCACCGCGCCCGAGTGCACCGCAGATGCCGCGTGGCGAGCGCGTACCGGAAACCGACTGGGCATTCGCCCGCTGCCCCGACGGCTGGCCGGGCGACCCCAGCACCACGGACATCTGCCTGAAGGGCGGCTTCCGCAACGATCGCAACTACCATCTCCTCTATCGCGCGACCGGCTCGCCGGTGATGGGGCTCGGCTATCTCACCACTCGCGACTTCGTTTCGTTCCTGAAGAACGAGGCGGCGGACACGGCGGGCAATCCGAATCCGGTACCCGGCATCGACACCACGCTGTGCCAGGGCATCTCCTCCTCCGGCATGTACATGCGCGACTTCCTCTATCAGGGCTTCAACGAGGACGAGCGCGGCCGGCGCGTCTGCGACGGCGTGCACGTCCACGTGGCCGGCGTGCAGAAGCTGTATCTCAACTACCGCTTCGCGCAGCCCAACCCGTTCACCCAGCAACACCGCGAACGGTACGTGCCCGACACCAATTTCCCGCACCAGTACGGCGTGCGTGGCAACCCGAAGACACGCATCCCCGACGGCATCCTCAAGCGCCCCATGAGCGATCCGAAGGTGATCCACAGCGACACGTCGAACGAGTACTGGCAGTTCCGTGCCTCGCTCACCGGCACCACCGAAGGCGGCAAGACCGATCTCACCGAGTTGCCGCGGGTGCGCCGCTACCTGCTCTCCAGCCTGCAGCACGGCAGCTTCAAGGGTGATGCACCGCATTACGGCATCGGCAATCGTCAATGCGAGCAGCTCACCAATCCCGTGCATCCCGGTCCGCTGCTGCGTGCGTTGACCGTGGCCCTCGACGATTGGGTGCGCAAGGGCACGGCGCCGCCGCCCGGCAAGGTGCCGACCATCGGCGACGGCACGCTGGTCGCGCCGGAGGCTCTGGTGTGGCCGAGGATTCCGAACGTGAAGTACTCCGGCCTGTACAACGGCTCGGGCGAGCGCGATTTCGGCGAGAAGATCTTCGGCAACGCCGGCATCGTGGAGAAGCTGTTCCCGGACATCGTCTATCCGCATCGGATCCTGGTGCCGCAGGTGGACGCGATCGGCAACGACATCGCCGGCATCCGCCACCCGTACGTGGAAGCGCCGGTAGCCACCGTGCTCGGCTGGAACACGCGCAGGCCGGAGTTCGGCGGCGACGATCTTTGCGATCTGCTCGGCTCGATGATCCCGCTGCCGAAAACGCGGTCCGAAGCCGATGCCGCCGGTGACCCGAGGCCTTCGCTGCAGGAGCTGTATGGCGACCGCGCGGGTTACGTGAAGAAGGTGGAAGCGGCGGCACGCAAGCTGGAGGCCGAACGGCTGATGCTGTCCGAGGATGTGGAGATGGTCGTGCACGAGGCCGCGGAGAGCGAAGTCTGGCGGTGAAGCACGGTTGATGGACGAGAAGGTCTGCCCCCATCCCAGCCTTCCCCCAACGCAGTTAGGGGAAGGAGCCGTACACCCCTTCCCCCGGCTTTGCCGGGGGAAGGTTGGGATGGGGGCAGCCTCTATCGAGAGTACGCGTTGACCGACCTTCCCTTCGCCCTGTTCGAGAACAACCTCGATGCCGACGGCACCGCCGTCGTGCTCGAAGGTCTCGCGGAAACGATCGCGCCGACGGCGCCCGCCGAATTGCCGGACGCCTTCGCGCGCATCGAACGTCTTGCGGGCAAGGGAGCATGGATCGCGACGGCATTCGCCTACCGCCTGGGTTTGGCCCTCGAACCGAAGCTGCGGCACGTATTCGACGATTCACGGCAACCGCTGCTGCAGGCCTGGGTCTTCGAACGTTGCTCGCGCCTCGATCGCGGCGGCGCCGACGCGTGGCTGCAGACGCGTCTGGAGGAATTGCCCGTCGACAGCCGTGCCGCGGGTCTCGGTGGACTCGAAGCCGTCATGGACTACGAGCAGTACGCTGCGAAGATCGAACGCATCCGCCGCTACATCGAAGCGGGCGACGTCTATCAGGTGAACCTCACGTTCCCGATGGAGGGCGAGGTCTACGGGCACCCACTCGCCCTCTACGCCCGCCTGCGCGAAACGCAACCGGCGCGCCACGGCGGCGTCGTGCATCACGCCGGCGGCTGGATCCTCTCGCGTTCGCCCGAACTGTTCGTGGAACGCATCGGCAGCCGCATCACGACCAGGCCGATGAAAGGCACGGCACCGCGGTCCGCGCCATCTGAGTCGCTCACCACCTCCGCCAAGGAACGCGCGGAGAACGTCATGATCGTGGACCTGCTCCGCAACGATCTCGGCCGCCTCGTGCCGCCGGGCGGCGTGACCGTCCGTTCGCTGTTCGACGTGGAGGCCTACCCCACGGTCTGGCAGATGACGTCCACCATCGACGCGGAACCGGTCGAGGGATCGCTGGAAGAGGTCGTGCGCGCTCTCTTCCCCTGCGGTTCGGTGACCGGCGCGCCGAAGATCCGCGCCATGGAGATCATCGACGAGTTGGAACTCGCCGATCGCGGCCTGTACTGCGGTGCGCTCGGCTGGATCGCACCCGGCGGCGACTGCCGCTGGAACGTCGCGATCCGCACCATCGAGATCGATCGTGCAGGGCACGCGTGCCTGGGCATCGGCAGCGGCGTGACCCACGATTCAACGCCGCAGGGCGAATGGGACGAGTGCCTGGTCAAGGCACGCTTCGCCCAACCGCCGGCGACATTCGAGCTGTTCGAGACCATGCTCGCACGTGAAGGCACGGTGCCGCTGCTCGACGCGCACCTCACCCGGCTCACGAACTCCGCGCGGTGGTTCGGGTTCCCTGCGGACGTCGAAGCGATCAAGCGCGACGTACGGCTGCGCGCCTCGTTGTTGGGGGACGCACCGCATCGACTGCGACTGGTGCTGCGCCCCGACGGCGTGCACGCACTCGAATCCGCCCCGCTGCCGCCGCTGCCGCCGTTGCCCACCGTGGTGCTGTCGCCCCTTCGGATACCGGCAAACGACTCACGTGCGTGGCACAAGACCACGGCACGCGCACTCTACGATCGTGAACTGCAGCGCGTCGTGGCGGCTGGCCATTTCGACGCGCTGTTCTTCAACACCGCGGGCAAGCTCGCCGAAGGAGCCCGCACCAACATCGTCCTGCAATTGGACGGGGTCCTGTGGACCCCACCGCTCGAGGACGGTGTGCTCGACGGCGTGATGCGCAGCCGTCTGCTGACGGAGGGGCGCGTCCGGGCGAAGAGTCTCGAAGCCGAAGACCTGCAACGCGCCGAACGGATCTTCGTGAGCAACGCGCTGCGCGGCCTGGTGGAAGTCCGGTGGATGCAGGAATCGACGGCGCCGCCGATGCGCGAACCCGCATTGCGAGCTTGATGGCCCCGATCAGGGCGCAACGACGAACCTGAGATCGCCGTACCAGGCCGTGAGCCTGGAGCCGGTGTTGTCGGTATCCGTGGCCACCGCCAGTCCGGAAAGCGGTGGTGGTTCCTCACCGAAGGCCGCCCGGAAGTCCTCGACGACATTGCGCCGCACCGACTTCCAGCGACCGGCGTCGGCGGTGCCCGAATCTACGACGATCATCCGCAGCCGATCCGTGTACGGACTCCATCCGGTGGTCCCGACCGGCGCTTTCGCGTCCCAGACATAGCAGAGCCCCGCCGCCGGCACCGCCTCCCCATACAGCGCCCTCGCGAGCTTGAGCTTGATGCGCGCGAACAGCGGCAGCTTCGTCACGTCGTAGTCGAACAGCACGTACACGCGGGCTGCGAAGTCGTCGCCCTGCCTCGTCCCGAAGTTCGCGCGGGCCGGCACGTCGCTCACCTTCCAGCGCCATTCGAGGATCGGTCGAGTCCGCGGATCGATCCGCAGCGGGTGCACGAGGCCCGACATGGAGGCATTCGCGTCCGCCTGCAACACGACAGCGCCAGCGTCCTCGACCAGGCCATAGCGCGTCTCGTGGGGCACCTTCGGCAGCCTCGCGGCGCGCCAGGGCGCTGCCGGCAACCGGCCGACGGTTCCGCTCGAAAAGGCGGTGACCGCCTCGTCGGCCCATGCGGAGGCACCTGCAAGCAGTGCCACCACTGCCATCGCTACGCCCCGGAAACCACACGACACTGCGTGCACCGATCAGCGGCGCAGACGTTCGGACGCGGGGCGTTTCACCGCCGGGGCCGGTGCCACGTCCGCGGCAAGATCATCGAGGATCGGACAATCCGCGCGCTCGTCCCCATGACAACTATGGGCCAGCGCCTCGAGCGTGCGTTTCATGGCCCGCATCTCGGCGATGCGGCGGTCGAGGTCGGTGACGTGCTCGAGCGCGATGCGCTTCACGTTGGCGCTCGCACGCCGCCGGTTCTGCCACAGGCCGAGCAGCAGCTTGATCTCGGGGATGCCGAATCCGAGGTCGCGCGCGCGACGGATGAAGCGCAGCGTATGCACCTCGTCGTGCCCGTACTGCCGATACCCGGCGCCGGTGCGGGCCACTTTGGGCAGCAGACCCAGCGACTCGTAGTGGCGCAGCATCTTGGCGGACACGCCCGATAGCGCTGCGGCCTCGCCGATGTTGAAGGGACCCTGCAGTACCTCACCGTCGTTCATGACTTGCCGCCTGCCGTGGGCCGCCAGCGGCGCAGCGTGAGCGCATTGGTCACCACGCTGACGCTGCTGAAGGCCATGGCGGCCCCCGCGATGACCGGATTCAACAGGCCCAACGCCGCCAGCGGTATGCCCACTACGTTGTAGATGAAGGCCCAGAAGAGATTCTGGCGGATCTTGACGGTGGTCCGACGCGAGATGGCGATCGCATCGCTCACGAGTCGCGGATCGTTGCGCATCAGCGTCACGCCGGCCGCGTGCATCGCGGCGTCGGTGCCGCTCGCCATGGCGATCCCCACGTCGGCGGCAGCGAGCGCCGGAGCGTCGTTGATGCCGTCACCGACCATCGCCACGCGGGTACCGTCGCGCTTCAGTTCCGAGATCACGCCGGCCTTGTCGCCCGGCAGCACCTCGGCGCGCACGTCATCGATACCCAGTGCATCGGCAACCGCGCGCGCGGCTCCGGCGTTGTCGCCGGTGACCATGATGGTCCGGACGTGTTGAGCATGCAGCGTTGCGACGGCTTCGCGCGCCGTCGCTTTCGGCGCGTCGCCGAAAGCAAGAAGGCCAAGCAGCCGAGGCGGGTTTCCCGGTTCCGCGACCCAGGACACGGTGCGTCCCTCCGACTGCAGCTGCGCGGCACGCGCAGCGAGGACGGTCGTGTCCACACCGGACTCCGCCATCAGGCGCGCATTGCCGAGCCGCAGATCGCGGCCGGCCACCTTCGCAGCCATGCCGCGCCCGGGCAACGCCCGCACGTCGATCGCAGGCTCTGCGGCGAGACCTTCGGCCAGAGCCGCTTCCAGGACCGCACGTGCCAGGGCGTGCTCGCTGCCGCCCTGGATCGATGCTGCCGCTGACAACAATGCCTCCCGTGAACCGTCCACGGGTTCCGTCACCACCAGTCGCGGATGCCCTTCGGTCAGCGTGCCGGTCTTGTCGAAGGCCACCGCCGTCACCGCGTGGGCCGTTTCGAGCACTTCGGCGTCCTTGATCAGGATGCCGTGACGGGCGGCGACGCCGGTGCCCACCATGATGGCAGCGGGTGTCGCGAGACCCAATGCGCAGGGGCAGGCGATGACCAGCACCGCTACGGCGTTGAGGATCGCCACCTCCCAGTTGCCCGTGGTGAACCCCCAAGCGAGCAGCGTGACCGCGGCGATGGCGACCACGACCGGAACGAAGACTGCGCTGACCTTGTCCACCAGTCGCTGGATCGGCGCCTTCTTCGCTTGCGCCGACTCCACCAGGCGCACGATGCGGGCGAGCGTGGATTCCACGCCGACGGCGGTCGCGCGGACCAACAGCCGCCCGTCGGCGTTCACCGATCCGCCGGTCACCTTGTCGCCCTCGTGCTTCGCCACCGGCAGGCTTTCACCGGTGATCAGGGACTCGTCCGCTTCGCTGGTGCCCTCGACCACGACGCCGTCCACGGCGATGCGCTCGCCGGGCCGGACGACCACGAGATCGCCGGCGGCGACGGCGTCGATCGCCACTTCGCGCTCGACGCCATCCGTGAGCACGCGAGCTCGGTCCGGCCGGAGCGCATTGAGCGCGCGGATCGCGTCGGTCGCCATGCGCTTGGATCGCGCCTCGAGCCATTTGCCCAGCAGGACCAACGTGATCACCACGGCGGAGGCCTCGAAGTACAGCTTCGGCATGCCGTCGGCCGGATGGGCCAGCAGTTCGTACACGCTGAGACCGAAAGCCGCGGAAGTGCCGAGCGCCACCAGCAGATCCATGTTGCCGGTGCGGGCCTTGAGCGCGTTCCAGCCCGCGCGATAGAACCGGGCGCCGAGCCAGAACTGCACGGGCGTTGCGAGCGCCAGTTGCAGCCAGCCGTCGAGCATCCAGTGCCGGCCGATCATGGCACCCACCATGGGGATCACCAGTGGCAGCGACAGCGCCGCCGCCGCAGCCACGGGCCACCAGGGCGCGGCCGCGGGTACTCTCGACGTCGCCGCCGGCGCTGCTGCGCGGGTACCGTAGCCGGCAGCACGCACGGCCGCTTCCAGTTGCCCGCGCGTCACCGCCCCGCGCAGTACCGTCGCTTCCGCGGATTCGGTGGCGAGATTGACCGACGCCTCGATCACACCGGGGACTTTCGTCAACGCCCTCTCGACCCGCGACACGCACGAGGCGCAGGTCATGCCCTCGATGGCGAGGTCGATGGTGTCGTGTCCGACTCCGTAGCCGGCCTGCTCCACGGCGGCAGCCAGGCGGGCAGCGTCCACCTCAGGGTCGGCCCGGACCGTCGCGGTCTCGGTGGCGAGGTTCACCGTCACTTCGCGTACGCCCGGCACGGCGGACAGCGCGCGTTCGACCCGGCCGACGCAGGACGCGCAGGTCATGCCTTCGACGCCTAGGGACAGCTCGCGTGTCGCGGCGGCGTTCGCCGCGACCGGTGGATGAACGGGAGCATTCATGGGCGTTTCCTCGTGGGAACAGTCTACGCCCGCCACTCTGAGCCTTGCCACGATGGGAAGGTCAAGAACGATTCCGCTTGTTGCCCCCATCCGAACCTTCCCCCAAGCGAAGCTGGGGAAAGGGGTGTACATCCCCTCCCCCGGCTTTGCCGGGGGAGGGTCAGGGCGGGGGCAGCGATACCCCCGTCAGCCCAGATTCACCATCACATGCCGCACCACCGTGTAGTCCTCCAGCCCGTACATGGACATGTCCTTGCCGTAGCCGGACATCTTCATGCCGCCGTGGGGCATCTCGGTGGCGAGCATGAAATGGGTGTTGATCCAGGTGGCGCCGTACTGCAGGCGCGCCGCAGTCTTCATCGCGCGCGACACGTCCTTGCTCCAGACCGACGAAGCGAGACCGTAGTCGGAATCGTTGGCCCACGCGACGGCCTGATCGACGTCGCTGAACGGCGTGACCGACACCACCGGACCGAACACTTCCTTGCGCACGATCTCGTCGTCCTGGGTCGCGCCGGCGATCACGGTGGGCTCGTAATAGAAGCCGTTGCCCGCGCCCTTCTTCCCGCCGGTAACGACGCTGATGTGCTTCAGCGCCTTCGCGCGATCGACGAAACCGGCCACTCGCTCGCGCTGGGTGGCGCTGATCACCGGGCCCAGTTCGGTCGCTTCATCGTCGGTCGAACCCATCTTGAGCGAGCCCACGGCGCTGCCCAGATCCGCCACGAGCTTGTCGTAGATCTTCTTGCCGGCGTAGATGCGGCAAGCGGCGGTGCAGTCCTGGCCGGCGTTGTAGTAGCCGAACACCTTCACGCCGTTCACCACAGCTTCCAGGTCGGCATCGTCGAAGACGATCACGGGCGCCTTGCCGCCCAGTTCCAGGTGCGTGCGCTTGATGGTGTCCACCGCCGCGCGCAGCACTGCCTGGCCAGTGCCGATGCTGCCGGTGACCGAAACCATGGCCACTTTCGGATGCGAGATGAGCGGTTGACCGACCGAGGGACCGCGACCATGGATCACGTTGACCACGCCTTCCGGGAAGATCTCAGCGCAGATCCGCCCGAGCGCCAGGGTGGTGAGTGGCGTCATCTCGGACGGCTTGATGACCAGCGTGTTGCCCGCCGCGAGCGCGGGACCGAGTTTCCACGCCGCCATCATCAGCGGGTAGTTCCACGGGGTGATCTGGCCGACGACACCGATGGGATCGCGCCGGATCATGCTGGTGTGGCCGGGCAGGTACTCCTTGGCGGCGGAGCCCGACAGGCAGCGCGCGGCACCCGCGAAGAACCGGAACACGTCGGCGATGGCGGGCATCTCGTCCGCGGTCGCGCGCGCTACCGGCTTGCCGGCGTTCTGCGATTCGAGCCTGGCGAGGCTCGCGGCCTCATCGTCGATCTTCGCGGCGAGCTTCAGCAACAGATTGGAACGCTCCACCGGCGTAGTCTGCGACCAGCCGTCGAAAGCCTTCTGCGCCGCTTTCACCGCCGCTTCCACCTGACCGGGCGAGGCCTCCGGAACGGTGGCGAGCGTGACACCCGTGGCCGGATTGAGCACGGCGATGCCCTCGCCTTCCCCCTTCACGAACTTCCCTCCGATCAGCATTTCGGTCTGCATGGTCATTCCCTCTTCGAAGAAACCGTCATTTCACGCTGCCGGCCACGTCGTGCGTGTCGCGCGTGAGGTAGAAGGCCAGCACGATGGGCACGAAGGTGACGGCGATCACGAACACCGCCACCACATTGGTCACCGGCCGTTGGCGCGGCCGGATCAGCTCCGATAGCATCCAGATGGGTAGCGTGCTCTGCTGTCCGGCGGTGAACGTGGTCACGATCACCTCGTCGAACGAGAGCGCGAAAGCGAGCATGCCGCCGGCCAGCAGGGCGGTGGCGATGTTGGGCAACACCACATAGCGCAAGGTCTGGAACCCGTTCGCGCCGAGGTCCATGGACGCCTCGATCAGCGCGCGGTTGGTGCGCCTGAAGCGCGCCAGCACGTTGTTGTAGACCACCACGATGCAGAACGTCGCGTGTCCCAGCACCAGGGTCCAGGTGGAGAACGGGATTTCGGCGATGCCGATCGCCGAGCGCAGTGCGATGCCGGTGATGATGCCAGGCAGCGCGATCGGCAGGATCAACAGCAGGGAGATCGCCTCGCGCCCGAAGAAGCGCGAACGCCACACCGCGGCTGCCGCGAGCGTCCCGAGCACGAGTGCCATGGCAGTCGCGATGGCCGCCACCTTGATCGACAGGCCCAGCGCACGACGTACGTCCTCGCGTTCGAAAGCCACGGCGAACCACTTCGTGGTGAAGCCCGGGATCGGGAAGACGAAACTCTTCTCCTCGATGCTGAAGGCATAGAGGACGATGATGAGCAGCGGGATGTGCAGGAACAGCATGCCGGCCAGCACGGCACCCTTGAGGCTCCAGCTGGCCTTCACGTTAGAGCGCATCGAAGGCTCCGAGGCGCTTGGCGAGCGTGAGGTAGATGCCCATGATCACGATGGGCACCACCGTGAACGCCGCGGCCATGGGTACGTTGCCGGCGGTGCCCTGCAGGCGATAGACGGTCTCGCCCAGGAAAGGCACCGACTTTCCGATGATGCTGGGAATGATGTAGTCGCCCAGGGTCAGCGAGAAGGTGAAGATGGAACCGGCCACCACCCCCGGGAAGGCGAGCGGGAAGATCACCTTGCGGAAGGTCTGCCCCGGCTTCGCGCCGAGATCGCCCGAGGCCTCGATGACCGAGCCGGGCACCCGCTCGAGCGCCGCCACCACCGGCAGGATCATGAACGGCAGCCAGATGTACGTGAAGACGATGAACGTGCCGAGATAGGACGTCGAGAGCGACGGTCCGCCGATCTCGGGGATGTCCAGCACCAGGTCCAGCAGCCAGGCGAGATGCAGTGTGTTGGCGAACCAGCTCACGATGCCTTCCTTGGCGAGGATCAATTTCCACGCGTACACACGCACCAGGTAGCTCGACCAGAGCGGCAGCATGACGCCAAGGTAGAGCACGGCCTTCATCCGCAGGCCCGCATAGCGCACCATGTAGTACGCGATGGGAAAGGCGATCAATGCGGCGGCCAGCGTCACGGCGATGGCCATCAGCGCGGAGCGGATCACCACATCCCAGTTGGCCGGGTTGCCGAAGAATTCCTTCCACGTGGCGAGCGAGAACTCCCGCACCATCACGCCCGAGAATTCGTCCAGCGCGAAGAAGCTGTGGGCGAGCAGCGTGAAGAGCGACCCGAGATAGATCACGCCGAGCCACAGCAGCGGCGGCGTCAGCAGCAGGAACGTGAGCAGCGCCGGTCGCAGGTACAGCGCCGAAGACAGCCGTTGCAGCGGCGACCGCTCGAGCGGAAACGCCGCCGCCACGTTCACGCGCTCGGGCTCAGAACCGACGACATGGGTAGCCATGGTCCTTTCGCCCTCCAGCTGCGATCGCCTGACCGTCGATCCCCACCGTGCGGGGGTGGCCCCTCGCCGGGTGGCTCACTGGCTCTCCGAAACCGGCTGGATATGTCTGCGCTCGATGATCAATCTCACGTCGGCACCCGGATGCCGGTTGGCCGCTGCAGTACCGCCCTCGAGATTCTGCTCGATCACCGTGAGGCGCCCCTCCTCCACGTCCACCTCGACGCGCGAGGTGGCGCCGAGGTACGTAACGGAGTCGACCTTGCCGTCGATGGTGGCCATGCCCATCGGGACTTCGCCGTCCGGCGGCAGAATGCGGATGCGCTCGGGACGGATCGCGTACAGGCCGGGGAATCCGCCGAGCCGCTGGCCGAGATAACCGTCCACGAGATTGGTCTGGCCCACGAACCCGGCAACGAACTGGCTCGCCGGATGATCGTAGACCTCGCTCGGCGTCCCGATCTGTTCGATGCGGCCGTGGTTGAAGACCGCGAGCCGATCGCTCATGGAAAGCGCTTCGCCCTGGTCGTGGGTGACGTAGATGAACGTGATGCCCACCTGGCGCTGGATCGCCTTCAGCTCGTTCTGCATGGACTCGCGCAGCTTGAGGTCCAGGGCACCGAGCGGTTCGTCCAGCAGCAGCACGCGCGGATGGTTGATGAGCGCGCGGGCGAGCGCCACGCGCTGGCGCTGGCCACCGGAGAGCTGGCTCGGCTTGCGCGCATACATGCCGTCCAGCTTCACCAGCTTGAGCATCTCTTCAGCCCGGCTGCGGCGCTCGCCCTTGGGCACCTGGCGGATCATCAGGCCGTACTCGACGTTCTGCCCCACGCTCATGTGGGGGAACAGCGCGTAGTCCTGGAACACGGTGTTGACGTCGCGCTCGTACGGCGGCACGCCCTCCACGTTGATGCCGTGGACCTTGATGTGGCCGCTGGAGGGCTGCTCGAAGCCCGCGATCAGGCGCAGGCAGGTGGTCTTGCCCGAACCGGACGGTCCGAGCATGGAAAAGAACTCGCCGTCGGCAATGTCGAAACTGACATTGTCGACGGCGCGCACATCGCCGAACCGGCGGCTGACTTCGATGAAGCTGACCGCGGGTGTCGCTTCAGCTCCTGCCATGGACCGGAGCGCGACGTCCGATGAGCGACGGACTCATCGGCCCCCGAGCACCGCGATGTAGTCGGACACCCAGCGGTAGTACGGGACGCAGCCCTTCTCGGGATGGTCGGCGCACTTCGCGGTGGGGGTCCTCCAGAACGAGATGCGATCGAACTCGTTGTAGCCGTTGGTCTCGCAGCCCTTGTCACCGAGCAGCGCATTGCCCTTGCAGGCGGCCGGCACGGACGGCACCGAACCGAACCATGCGGCCAGATCGCCCTGGGTCTTGGCGCTGATGGAATGCTCCATCCACATGTAGGCGCAGTTCGGGTTCTTGGCGTTGACGTGCAGCATGGTGGTGTCGGCCCAGCCGGTAGCGCCTTCCTTCGGCACCACGCTGCCGATGGGCTTCTTCTCGCTCTGCAGCAGGTTCACCTGGAAGCCCCAGGACGACGAGGCGACCACGCCTTCGTTCTTGAAGTCGTCGACCTGGATCATCGCGTCGTGCCAGTAGCGCGACACGAGTTTGCGCTGCTTGCGCAGCAGGTCGAGCGCGGCCTTGTACTGGTCCTCGTTCAACTGGTATGGATCCTTGATGCCCAGCGCCGGCTTGGCCGACTTGAGATACAGCGCCGCATCGGCGATGTAGATCGGACCGTCGAAGGCCTGCACACGGCCCTTGTTGGACTTGCCGTCGGGCAGTTTCTGTTCCTCGAACACAACGCTCCAGCTCGTGGGCGGCTTCTTGAACACCTTGGTGTTGTAGGCGAGCACGTTGTAGCCCCACTGGTAGGGAACGCCGTAGTGCTTGCCGTCCACGGTGTGCCACGGCGCGTTCTGCAGGCGCGGATCCACCTTGGAATAGCTCGGGATCAGGTTCACGTTGACTTCCTGCACGCGCTTGCCCGCGATGAGTCGCAGGCTCGCGTCGCCCGAGGCGGTGACGAGATCGAATCCGCCTTCATTCATCAGCGCGACCATCTCGTCGGAGGTGCCGGCGGTCTTCACGTTGACCTTGCAACCGGTCTTCTTCTCGAACTCGGTCACCCAGTCGTAGCTCTTGTCGGTTTCTCCGCGCTCGATGTAGCCGGGCCACGCGACGATGTCGACCTGACCTTCGCCCTTGCCGACGGACTGCAGGCCCTGAGCTTGGGCACCACCCAGACCGGCGCCGAAGGCGGCGGCCATCGCGATCGTCAGGATGCGGGCACAAGCGCGCCCGGAAACGGGAAAAGCGTAGGTCTCCATGGGGACTCTCCTTTGTATTGTGGCCGCCGGAGTGAAGCCGGCGAAGAATGCTACGCGACTGGTTCGCGGCGTGGCAACCGCATGCCCAAGGCGGTGCACGCCTGCACGGGTTTGGCCCGACCGATGCAGTCGGCGCCCGGCGGAACGGCTACTTCGCCGGCTGGGCCGGTGCGGTCAACGGTTGGGGCTTCAATTTGTAGACCGGCCGCGGCGCCTTGTCCTCGTAATACGGCATCATCTGCGGTCCGAGCGCCGCCAGGGCTTCCATGCGCTTCTCGGGCGCCGGGTGGGTGCTCAGGAAATCGCTCTTGCCGCCGCCGCCCGAAACCTGGGCCATCTTCTGCCACAGGGTCACGGCGGCCTTCGGGTCGTAGCCCGCCTTGGCGGCCAGTTCGATGCCGATGCGATCAGCCTCGGATTCCGCCTCGCGACTGTTGGGCAGGTCGAGCGCCACGGTCGCGGCGGCGGCAGCCGCCTGCTGCGCCATCTGCGCATAGCGCGCGTCGGTGACGATCGCGATGGCGTTGACGCCGAGCTGCGTGGCCATGGCACGCGACATCTTCTCGGCCTGGTGCTTCGAAAGCGCGTGTGCGATCTCGTGGCCCATGACCTGCGCGATCTCGTCGTCGGTGGGCTTCAGCGCGACGATCAAGCCGGTGTAGAAGGCCATCTTGCCGCCAGCCATGCACCATGCGTTCACGGTCTTCGGATCGTCGATGACCTTGACGCTCCACTGCCAGTCCTTGGTCTCCGGGCGATAGGCGATGGCCGGCGGAATCAGGCGCTCGGTGATCGCGACGATGCGCGCGGTGATCGCGGGATTGTTATCGAGCTGCCCCTTCTGCTGGTAGGGCTGCAGCATCTGGACGTACGCCTGCGAGGACGCAGCGATGGCTTCGTCCTCGGAAACCACGATGAACTGCTTGCGGCCGGTGACCGGATTGGTCTCGCAGCCGGCAAGCGCCAGCAACAACAGGACGGCTAGAAACTTCCGCACGGAACCTCGGATCGGATGCTTGGGCGTCAGGCGTAAAGACGGCTGTGCCGCGGCACCTTCGCCATCAGGTATTCCATCTGGTCGTGCAGGATCTTGCGGTTCTGCAGGATCAGATGCTCGTACTTGTTCGGCACGTACGGCGCGTACAGCAGCGGCATGTGGGCCGATTCGGGCGTGCGTCCACCCTTGCGGATGTTGCACGAGCGGCACGCCGTCACCACATTCATCCAGCGGTCCTTGCCCCCGTGGTAGACCGGCACTACGTGGTCGCGCGAAAGGTCGCGCTCGCGATAGTGGCCGCCGCAGTAGGCGCACAGGTGGCGGTCGCGCGCGAACAGCGCGGCATTGGTGAGGTGCGGCTCGGAATGATGATCGCGCACGAGCTCGGCTGCGCCCTTGATCGCGATGATGCTCGCCGTCGAAAGGGACGACCGCTCGCCGGTCATGCGCGAGATTCCGCCGCGGTAGGTCGCGACGACCTCGCCCATCGACCACGCAACCATGCGGCGCGCCTGATAGGTGATGGCTTCATCGATCATGAGCCAGCGGCTGGGATGCCCGGCCATGTCGAGCGCGAGAATCATCGCCACGACGGTTCGCTCCTTCCTTCGATCATTCGAGGGACACCGTCGGAACACGAAACACTGATCGACCCGACGGCACGCGTTCGGGCGCCGAGTATACGGACATCCCGGGACGAAGAAAACGCCTCACTCTCCGCGCAAGACGCACCGATCGGCTGTGCGCCCCACCCACTACACCCGTTTGCGGTGGGCGGCCCGTGCGCCCCGGCTTCGCTGGCCGCGGGGCCAGTCACGAGGCTCGATGACGCAGCTTCGCTGGACGCCGCCCCATCACGGCTGAAAACGCCTCAGACCGCAACCTCGATGACCGGCGTCACCTTCTGGATGGTGATGGCGTTCACCGGACAGACAGCCTCGCATTGGCCGCAGCGCACGCACTTGTCCTGATCGATCCACAGCCGGTTGTAGTAGAGCGAATCGGTCTGCCCCGCCGCCACCGGCAGGTAACCCGTGATGCGGCTTTCGTCGTCACGGACGAGACCGGCGATCTCGACGATGCAGTCCGGCACCGGCTTCACCTTGATGCACTCGTCGCACAGGACGCAGCGGCTGTCGATGATCTCGAACTTGTAATGACAGAGGTAGCAGCGCGATGCCTCGGCCCGGGCCTCAGGCGGCGCGTAGCCGGTCTCCACTTCCGCCTCCAGACCGCGCGCCTGGGGCGCAAGCACCGGCATCGGATGGATCGGAATGGTGTTCATCGCGGCGGTGCGTCCGGTTGTTCCCGCCTCCGGGCTCTTGGAATGCACCGCGGGGCCGACCGCGACGCGATCGCGCAGGCGTTCGCGGCCCGTCAGGAAACGGTCGACGCGGCGGGCGCACTGCTTCGCGTGCCCGATGGCGCGGATCAGCGTGGTCGCACCGAGGGCGAAATCGCCGGCGACGAACACGTTGGGCAGAGCCGTTTCCGAACCGTTGCCGGAGGCGAGCCAGCCGTCGCGCCCCACGAGCCGTGACGCCAGCGCGGCGTCGATCCAGCCCGTTTCCGGCCGCTGGCCGATGGCAAGGATGACCTGATCGGCTTCCACGTCGAAGCCGGTGTCCGCGGCGATCTCGAAGCCGGCACGGCCGTCGGCCTGCCGGGCGGTGGACGCAGTCCGCGCGAACCGGATGCCGGCCACTCGTCCGTGCTCGCCCACCAGTTCCAGGGGGGCAGCTTCGTTGACCAACGTGCCGCCTTCCGCAAGGAATTCCTCCAGTTCACCCGGGAGCACGACCATGTCGGCCCGCTGGCGGCGGTAATACACGGTCACCCGTGCCCCCAGGCGCAACGCGGTGCGTGCGCAGTCCATGGCGGTGTAACCGCCACCGATCACGGCGACGGTGCGGCCGACTTCACGCCGTCCCGCCTCGTTGACCGCCAGCAGGAAGCCGAGGCCGTGCTCGACACCGGTGAGGTCGGCGCCCGGGATACCGATCGGATTGGGCTTCAGCGTGCCGGCGGCCAGCACGACGGCGTCGTGCCCGGCCGCGAGGTGGTCGAGGGTGAAGTCCTTCCCGACGTCGACGCCGCAGCGCACCTCCACCCCGAGCGCGGTGATCTGGTCGATCTCGCGGCTGATGAGGTCGCGCGGCAGTCGGAACGCCGGGATGCCCTGGTTCAGCATGCCGCCCGGCCGCGCATGTTTCTCGAAGACGGTCACCCGATGGCCCCACAGTGCGAGCTCGCGCGCGGCGGCGAGGCCGCCGACTCCAGCGCCGACGACCGCAACCCGCCGTCCGCTGGGCGGAAAGATCGGCTCGAGACGCGCGGGCGGCTGGGCCATGTGGTCAGCGGCCGATCGCTTGGAGAAACAGATCGCGACGGGATCGCCGTTGCCTTCGCGCCCGTGACGACAGGCGTCCTCGCAGGGACGGGAACAGACGCGCCCGAGCACGCCCGGGAACACGTTGTCACGCAGGTTGATGCGATACGCGTCGCCGTACCGGCCCTGGTAGATCGCCTCCAGGTAGCCTGGGATGTCGGTGCCGGCCGGACAAGAGGTGCGGCACGGAATGTTGCGATCCAGCCACTCGAAATCCTGGGCAGCGTCGACGCGCAACCCGGACCGCTCGAGGATCCCGGCGCTCAGGGCCCCGGCCGACCGGGAACGGTCGACCGCCACTTACGGAAGGGAACGGCCGGTCTTGCCCAGTTCGGGCTTGAAGAACACGGTGCCGCTCGGCCCAACGCCCATGATCTGCACGATGACCTCGCCGTCCTTGGCACCGTCGTAGTGGGCCGCGCCGGCGGGATGCTTCATGAAGCTGCCCGCGGGCAGCGGCTTGGTGCTGCCGGGCTCGAACGTCTCGCTGGTGCCGGTGTACCAGGTGCCCTTGATCACGGTGACGAGGCGGTCGTCCGGATGCTGGTGCGGCATGCTCATGGTGCCGGGGGAGAACTTGACGCGGACCACGTACGGCCCGGCCTTGGTCGGGTCACCCTCCACCAGCATCATCTGGATACCGGTGTAGCCGGGGGCGTCCTTCCACTCCTCGTTGCCGGGCTTCAGGGTCACGAAGCCCTTTTCATCGGTTTCGGAGCCCGCGTACAGCTGGGTGACCGGCACCACGGCGGCGCCGGCGATCAGGGCGGCGAGTGTGATTCTGCGCAACGATTTCATGGGTCTCATCCTCCGGTGGCCGTCGGTCTCTAGGGCTTCACGAACTTGAGCGTCATGCGATCGCTCTCGCCGATGGCGAGGTAACGGTCGCGGTCCTTGTCGCCGAGCCTCAGGGTGGGCGGCAGGGTCCAGACGCCCTCGGGGTAGTCCTTGGTGTCCTTCGAGTTGGCGTTGACCTCGGACTTGCCGACGAAGCGGAAGCCGGCGAGTTCGGCGGTCTCGATGACGTACTGCTCGGTCATGTAGCCGGTGCGGACCTGCTCGTCGAACGAGGTGCCGGGTTTCGCCCGGTGCTCCTCGACACCCAGCACGCCGCCCGACTTCAGGAGATCCATGAACACGGCGAACATCGCATCGGCGGTGCCGGCCTTCGCCCAGTTGTGGACATTGCGGAACGTGAGGACCATGTCGACCGTGCCCTTGGGTGCCGCGTCGATGAAGTTCGGCGGGAGGATTTCGGTCGGAACCACCTGATCGAACACGTCCGGCCGCCCCGCCATCCGCGCGAGGAAGGCCTTGTCGCGGTCCTTCGCCCAATCGGGCGCCTTGTCCCAGCTCACTGCGAAGCGCGCCGCGTAGAGCTTGCCCCCATCCCGCAGGACCGGCGCGAGGATGTCGGTGTACCAGCCGGCGGACGGCCAGATCTCCACCACCGTCATGTCCGGCTTCAGGCCGAAGAACAGTAGCGTCTCCTTCGGATGCCGGTAGATGTCGCGGGCCCGGCTGGCTTCGGCGCGGTGGTCGCCGGCGGCGGCCTGGTCGAGGCGCTCCGCCATGGACCTGGCGTGAGCAGCCGGCGCGACCGCCGTCGCCAATACCAATGCAATCAGCAGCTTCTGCAGCATCTGAAGATCTCCTTGCGCCGCGTCTCACACGCTGTGTGCAGCGGTTGGAGCGCGGTTCTTAGTTGGGAACGGCGAAAGGCGAGTCTATCGACGGCTTGCGGGTCGTGTCCACCGAACTGCCGAGAGCCTAAGGCGCAGCGTCGGTATAGGTGTTATACGCTCGTATAATCAATTAATTGAATACGATATCTGCAGTTCTTTCTGATTGTATGCTGCCGTGCCGCGAAAAACACCGGCACGGAACCCTAAAGATTCCTGAATGTCTGTCGATCAAGCGCTTGCAAAATCTTGCAACGCAGCAATCCTGACCTGGAGATCGACAAATGTCACAGCTCGTCCAAACCCTGATCGGGCTTCTTTCGCAAACCCGGGAATCCGACCTCGAACGCTATCTCGCCGAATCGGCGAACCTGGCCGACGTGGAGCGCCGCACGCGCGAGTGGGAATCGAAGCACAACGAGTCCCACTTCACCTGGTCCTGATCGACCCGAGACGAATGCCCGAAGCGAAAGGGCCCGCACCTTCCGGTGCGGGCCCTTTCGTTTACGGGGTCCGTTCTATGCCTTAGCAGGCCTTAGAACAGGAAGTAGCGCTGCGCCATCGGCAGTACCTTCGCCGGCTCGCAGGTCAGCAACTGACCGTCGGCCCGCACCTCGTAGGTCTGCGCGTTCACTTCCATGCGGGGCGTGGCGTCGTTGAACGGCATGTCGCGCTTACCCACCTTGCGGGTGCCCTTGACCGCCACCAACCGCTTGGCGAGCCCCAGTTCCCGTCCGATGCCGGCCGCCGCGGCCGCCTGGGAGACGAAGGTCACCGATGTGGCCGTGCGGGACCCGGCGAACGACGCGAACATCGGGCGGTAGTGCACCGGCTGCGGCGTAGGGATGGAAGCGTTCGGATCGCCCATGGCTGCCGCAGCGATGGCCCCGCCCTTCAGGATCAGGCTCGGCTTGACCCCGAAGAACCCGGGGCGCCACAGCACCAGATCGGCGAGCTTGCCGACTTCGATCGACCCCACTTCATGCGCGATGCCCTGCGCCAGTGCCGGGTTGATCGTGTACTTGGCGACGTAGCGCTTCACCCGGAAATTGTCGTTGCCCGGTCCGTCGCCCGGCAACGCGCCACGCTGCGCGCGCATCTTGTGAGCGGTCTGCCAGGTCCGCATGATCACTTCGCCCACGCGGCCCATGGCCTGCGAGTCGGAGGACATCATGCTGATGGCGCCCAGATCGTGCAGGATGTCCTCGGCCGCGATGGTCTGCGGACGGATGCGCGATTCCGCGAACGCCACGTCCTCCGGAATCGAGGCGTCCAGGTGATGGCAGACCATCAGCATGTCGAGGTGCTCCTCGAGCGTGTTGACGGTGAACGGCCGCGTCGGATTGGTGGACGACGGCAGCACGTTCGGCTCCTGCACCACCTTGATGATGTCGGGCGCGTGGCCGCCGCCCGCGCCCTCGGTGTGGAACGTGTGGATGGTCCGCCCCTTGAACGCGGCGACCGAATTCTCCACGAAGCCCGATTCGTTCAACGTGTCGGTGTGGATCCCGACCTGGACGTCCATCTCGTCGGCCACGGACAGGGCGCTGTCGATGGTCGCCGGCGTCGTGCCCCAGTCCTCGTGCAGCTTGAGGCCGATGGCACCGGCCGCCACCTGCTCGCGCAACGGTCCGGGCAGGCTCACGTTGCCCTTGCCGAGGAAACCGAGGTTCATCGGGAAGGCGTCGGCCGCCTGCAGCATGCGGTGCATGTGCCAGATGCCGGGTGTGCACGTGGTGGCGAACGTACCGGTCGCCGGCCCGGTGCCGCCGCCGATCATGGTGGTGACGCCGGACATCAGCGCCTCCTCGATCTGCTGCGGGCAGATGAAGTGGATGTGCGTGTCGATGCCGCCGGCGGTGACGATCATGCCCTCACCCGCGATCACCTCGGTGCCGCCGCCGATGGCGATGGTGACGCCGGGCTGCACGTCCGGATTGCCGGCCTTGCCGATGCCGGAGATACGCCCGTGCTTGATGGCGATGTCGGCCTTCACGATGCCGGTGTAGTCGACGATCAGCGCGTTGGTGATGACGGTGTCGGCCACCTGCGCGTCGAGACGCTGGCCCTGGCCCTGGCCGTCGCGGATCACCTTACCGCCGCCAAACTTCACCTCTTCGCCGGGGACTGTGTGATCGCGCTCCACTTCGATCCACAGGTCGGTGTCGGCCAGCCGCACCTTGTCGCCGGTGGTCGGCCCGTACATGCCGGCATAGGCCGCGCGGTTCAGTTTGAGCGTCATCCGAGTTTCCCCTGCACCTTGCCCTGGAAGCCGTACACGGCGCGATCACCGGCATAGGCGATCAGCTCCACCTCGCGCGCCTGGCCCGGTTCGAAACGCACCGCCGTCCCCGCCGGAATGTTGAGGCGGAAGCCGCGACTCTTCGCGCGGTCGAAGGACAGCGCGTCGTTGGTTTCGAAGAAGTGGTAGTGGGAACCGACCTGCACCGGCCGGTCGCCGGTGTTGGTCACGGTGAGCTTGAGGGTCGGCCGTCCGGCGTTGAGCTCGATGTCGCCGGCCGCGGTCCTGATTTCTCCCGGGATCATGGCGTCACGGTATCGGTTGATGGACGGTCACGAGCTTCGTGCCGTCCGGAAAGGTCGCTTCGACCTGGATCTCCGGAATCAGCTCCGGCACGCCTTCCATCACGTCGGCGCGGGTGAGCAGCGTGGCGCCGTAGCTCATCAGTTCAGCCACCGAGCGCCCGTCGCGCGCACCTTCCATCACCGCAGCGGTGATGTAGGCCGTGGCTTCCGGGTAGTTGAGCTTGAGCCCCCTGCCCTTGCGCCGCTCCGCCAGCAGCGCGGCGGTGAAGATCAACAACTTGTCCTTTTCCCTCGGCGTCAGTTCCATCGCCCTGCCATCCCCTCCGTCGTCTTGAGCCTGTGCACCCCTCGACGGGAGAGAGCCGTCCCTGCCGTGTTCTAGACGGCGAGATACCCGCGCACGTTCTCCCGATCCATCTCCTCACCCGGCCCGCTCTTCACCACCACGCCGCGATTCAGCACGACGTAGCGATCCGCAAGTGCCCGCGCGAAGTCGTAGTACTGCTCCACCAGCAGGATGGCGATGTCGCCGCGTTCGCGCAAGAGGCGGATCACGCGCTCGATGTCCTTGATGATCGAGGGCTGGATGCCTTCGGTGGGTTCGTCGAGGATGATGAGCTTGGGGTCGGCCACCAGCGCCCGCGCGATTGCGAGCTGCTGCTGCTGGCCGCCTGACAGATCGCCGCCGCGGCGGCCGAGCATTTCCTTCAACACCGGGAAGAGCTCGAACACGTCGTCGCGGATGCGCCGCGCCGCGCCGGCCGACTTGGTCGCCATGCCCATGCGGATGTTCTCTTCCACCGTGAGGCGGGCGAAGATCTCGCGGCCCTGCGGCACGTAGGCGATGCCGAGCGCGGCACGCTGGTGCGGCGTGATGCGTGTGATGTCGCGGCCTTCGAACTCCACCTTGCCGCTCGCCACAGGCAGCACGCCCATCAGGCAGCGCAGCAGCGTGGTCTTGCCGACGCCGTTGCGTCCGAGCAGAGCCGTGCATTCGCCCTTCGGCGCCTCGAAGGAGATGCCGCGCAGCGTATGGCTGCCGCCGTAGTACTGGTTGATCTCGGTCACGGTCAGCATGTCAGTACCGCCGGGCCGCCCCAAGGTACTGACGCGCCCCCGAGGGGCTGAGTCCGGACACGCGGCAGGCCCTGCGGCCTGACGCGTGCCTGACGAAGCGGTCGGGCATGCAGGCCCGACCGTGGACCAGGGAGCGAAGCGAGCGTGGGGGTAGTTTCACATTAGCGACCTAGATAGACTTCGATCACGCGCTCGTCGGCCTGGACCTCGTCCATGGTGCCCTGCGCCAGCACCGAACCTTCGTGCAGCACGGTCACGGTGCCGCCTTCGGCAATCCCGGCGACGAAGTCCATGTCGTGCTCCACCACCATGAGCGAATGCTTGCCGCGCAGTTCGTTCAGCAGCTCACCGGTGCGTTCGGTCTCGGCGTCGGTCATGCCGGCCACCGGTTCGTCGAGCAGCAGCAGTTTGGGTTCCTGCATGAGCAGCATGCCGATCTCGAGCCACTGCTTCTGCCCGTGGGACAGCAGGCCGGCAGGACGCCAGGCCTCCTCTTCCAAACGGATCAGCGCCAGGGTCGCACCGATGGCGTCGATCTGCTCGCCCTTCAGTTTCGCGAGCAGCGTGGCGCGCACGCCCTTGTCCATCTTCATCGCGAGCTCCAGGTTCTCGAACACGGTGTGGTTCTCGAACACGGTCGGGCGCTGGAACTTGCGGCCGATGCCGGCGTGGGCGATGTCGGGCTCGCGCATGCGCGTGAGATCCATGGTCTGGCCGAAGAATGCCGTGCCGCTGTCCGGCCGCGTCTTGCCGGTGATGACGTCCATCATGGTGGTCTTGCCGGCGCCGTTCGGGCCGATCACGCAGCGCAGTTCGCCCACGCCGATGTCGAGCGTGAGCTTGTTCAACGCGCGGAAGCCGTCGAAGGACACCGTGATGTCCTCCAGATACAGGATCGCGCCGTGGGACAGGTCGACGCTGGTGGGCGCGACGTGGCCATAGCCGGCGCTGCCGGCCGGGTTCTCGTCGGGATTGTCAATGACGGGTTGCCCGGCACTCATGACGCATCTCCGGTCGCGGGATCGGCAACCGCCCGCGGCGCGGCGCGCTTCGCCCACAGTTTGCGCACCAGACCGGCAATCCCCTGGGGCAGGAACAGCGTGACCAGCACGAAGATCGCACCGAGCGCGAACAGCCAGTACTGCGGCAGGACCGAGGTGAACCAGGTCTTCATCCCGTTCACCACGCCGGCGCCGACGATCGGGCCGATCAGCGTACCACGGCCGCCGGTCGCGACCCAGATCACCATCTCGATGGAATTGGCCGGCGACATCTCGCTCGGGTTGATGATGCCGACCTGCGGCACGTACAGCGCACCGGCGATGCCGCACAGCACGGCGGAGAGCGTCCACACGAACAGCTTGAACCACAACGGGTCGTAACCGACGAACATCAGGCGGCTTTCGGCGTCGCGGATGCCGGTCAGCACGCGGCCCAGCTTCGACTGCGTGATGGACCGTGCCAGCAGCAGCGCACCGAGCAAGGTCGCGAGGGTCACCAGATACAGCACGGCCTTGGTCTGCGGTGCAGTGATGGTGAAGCCGAGGATGCGCTTGAAGTCGGTGAATCCGTTGTTGCCGCCGAAACCGGTGTTGTTGCGGAAGAACAGCAGCATCGCCGCGAAGGTGAGCGCCTGGGTGATGATGGAGAAATACACGCCCTTGATGCGCGAGCGGAAGGCGAAGAAGCCGAACACGAAGGCAAGGATGCCCGGCACCAGCACCACCAGCAGCATGCAGTACCAGAAGTGATCGGTGAACGACCAGTACCAGGGGTAGGCCTTCCAGTCGAGGAACACCATGAAGTCCGGCAGATCCGACTGGTACACGCCGTCCCGACCGATCGCGCGCATCAGGTACATGCCGTGCGCGTAGCCGCCGAGCGCGAAGAACAGGCCGTGGCCCAGGCTCAGGATGCCGGTGTAACCCCACACCAGGTCGAGCGCCAGCGCGGCGATGGCGAAGCACATGAATTTGCCAAGCAGCGCGATGGTGAAGCTCGAGACGTGCAGCGCGCTGCCGTCGGCGAAGGTGAGATTGAGGATCGGTAGTAGGGCGAGCAGCGCCGTCCCCACCAGGACGCCGGTCCAGACGGCGGGCGGGAACAGCGAAGGCCGGGGCGGCGCGGTGAAGGCCATCAGTCGGCGCTCCGGCCCTTGAGGGCGAACAGCCCCTGGGGTCGCTTCTGGATGAACAGCACGATCAGCACCAGGATGGCGATCTTGGCGAGCACCGCACCCGCGTAGGGTTCGAGGAATTTGTTCATCTCGCCCAGGCCGATGGCCGCGATCACGGTGCCGGCGAGTTGGCCGACGCCGCCCAGCACCACCACCATGAACGAGTCGACGATGTAGCTCTGACCGAGGTCGGGACCGACGTTGCCCAGCTGCGAAAGCGCCACCCCGCCCAGGCCCGCGATGCCGGAACCGAGACCGAAGGTGAGCATGTCCACCCGACCCGTGGGCACGCCGACGCAGTCGGCCATGCGCCGGTTCTGGGTGACCGCCCGTACGAAGAGACCAAGACGCGTCTTGTTGAGCAGCGCCCACACGATGATCACGACGAACACCGCGAAGCCGATGATCACCATGCGGTTGTAGGTCAGGACGAGCCCGCCCAGCACGGTGACGCCGCCCGACATCCAGGACGGATTGGCGACTTCCACGTTCTGCGCACCGAAGATGGTGCGCACCGTCTGCATGAGCCCGAGGCTGATGCCCCAGGTCGCAAGCAGGGTCTCCAGCGGCCGGCCGTAGAGCCAGCGGATCACTGTCCGCTCCAGCAGCATGCCCACCGCCGCCGTGATGATGAACGCGGTAGGCACCGCCGCGACCACGTACCAGTCGATCTCGGCGGGGAACCAGCGCCGGAACGCGAGCTGCACCACGTAGGTGGAATACGCCCCCACCATGAGCAGTTCGCCGTGGGCCATGTTGATGATGCCCATCAGCCCGAAGGTGATGGCGAGCCCGAGGGCCGCGAGCAGGAGCACGCTCGCGAGGCTCAAGCCGTAGTAGAGATTGCCGGCCCACTCGATGACGAGCAGGTGGCGATCGATGCGCGACAGCGTCTCGGCGACGGCCGTGCGCACGCCTTCATCCGGCTCGACGAACGTGCCGTCGGGCTTGGGTTCGATCATCGCGGCCAGCACCGGCCGGATCGAAGCGTTGGTGGTGTCGGCCAGACGTTCCACCGCCTGCTTGCGCTTGGCGGCGTCGTCGCTTTTCAGGTTGATGGTGGCGACCGCCATGTCGAGCACGTCGCGGACGCGTTGGTCCTTTTCGGCGCCGAGCGCCTTCTCGAGCATCGGCAGCTGCGCGGCGCCGGCGTTCTGCTGGACCTCCTGGGCGGCCTTGAGACGCACCTTGACGTCGTTGGCGAACAGGCGCAGGCCCGCGAGCGCGCTTTCCAGTTCGCGCCGCAGGCGGTTGTTGACGGTGATGGCATCGGTGCCTTCCGGCAGATCGAGCTTCTCGCCGGTGAGCGGGTCGGTCGCCTTGTCGTCCTCGACGACGAGCACCCGGCCTTCGGGCGTGGCGTAGAGCTTTTCCTCGTTGAGCGCGTTGAGGATCGCGAAGGCCTCGGGGCTGCCGAGTGCCCCCAGCTTGGTGACGGCCTCGACACGGGCATCGGCATCGTCACCGCCGAGCGGTTTCACCAGCGCGGGATCGAGGGCGGCATGCGCCGTGGTCCATACGACGGCCAGGGCCCAAGCGAGCGAAATCAGGATGCGACGCATCGTCCGGTACGGATCGGATTCGTGGGAGGTGCGGCCGCCCCCGAGGGCGGCCACGATGGAACAACAAGACTGGTCACCGCTTGTGCGGCGACCAGCCGCGTGACTTACATGCCTTCCGGCACGTCCTTCTTCTTGTCGTTACCCGCGATGAACGGGCTCCACGGCTGAGCGCGGACCGGACCCGGGGTCTTCCAGACGACGTTGAACTGACCATCGGCCTTGATCTCGCCGATGAACACCGGCTTGTGCAGATGGTGGTTCTTCTCGTCCATCTTGATGGTGAAGCCCGAGGGTGCCTTGAAGGTCTGACCGCCCACTGCGGCAATGACCTTGTCGACATCGGTGGTCTTGGCCTTCTCCACCGCCTGCTTCCACATGTGGATGCCGATGTAGGTCGCTTCCATCGGGTCGTTGGTCACGACCGTGTCGGCGTTCGGCAGGCCCTTCGCCTTGGCGTAGGCCTTCCACTTCTTTATGAACTCGGCGTTGACGGGGTTCTTGATCGACTGGAAGTAGTTCCAGGCGGCGAGGTGACCCACGAGCGGCTTGGTGTCGACGCCGCGCAGTTCTTCCTCACCCACCGAGAACGCCACCACCGGGACGTCGGTCGCCTTGAGGCCGGCGTTGCCGAGTTCCTTGTAGAACGGCACGTTGGAGTCGCCGTTGATGGTGGACACCACCGCGGTCTTGCCGCCGGCCGCGAACTTCTTGATGTTGGCCACGATGGTCTGGTAGTCGCTGTGACCGAACGGCGTGTAGACCTCGTCGATGTCCTTCTCGTCGACGCCCTTCGACTTCAGGAACGCGCGCAGGATCTTGTTGGTGGTTCGCGGATACACGTAGTCGGTACCGAGCAGCACCCAGCGCTTGGCGCCGCCGCCTTCCTTCGACATCAGGTATTCGACCGCCGGGATCGCCTGCTGGTTGGGCGCGGCGCCGGTGTAGAACACGTTCTTCTCGAGCTCTTCGCCCTCATACTGCACCGGATAGAACAGCAGACCGTTCAACTCCTTGAACACCGGCAGCACCGACTTGCGCGATACCGAGGTCCAGCAGCCGAACACGACCGCGACCTTGTCCTGCGAGAGCAGTCCGCGCGCCTTCTCGGCGAACAGCGGCCAGTTGGACGCGGGGTCGACGACGACGGCTTCGAGCTTCTTGCCCATGACGCCGCCGGAAGCGTTGATCTCATCGATGGTCATCAGCGCCACGTCCTTCAGCGACGTCTCCGAGATGGCCATGGTGCCCGACAGCGAGTGCAGGATGCCGACCTTGATGGTGTCGGCCGCGGAAGCGGAACCGGCAAACCATGCTGCGGCGAGCGATGCACCGAGCAGCGTTTTCAGGAACTGCTTGCGATTCATTAGGGGTCCCCTTGCGTGATGTGTGTGTGAACGAGGTCAGACGAAGCAGGCGCATCGAACGCCCACGCGGGGGTTTTCCGCAGAATCCATGCCCAGCGTTTGCAGTGGTTCGCAATCGTCGTGCAAACATGCAGTTAGCCTGGAACATGTCGTCACGCGCCGCGTTTTCGGCCTCGCGCCGATGCATGACGATCGAACGAACGCACCACGCCGGTGCTTCCTGCGATGCGCGATGCACCGACAAGTGGCGTGCGAGCGGATGCCCGCACCATGGCGGTTAGAATCGCGGTCAACCTGATACAACCTGATGCAATCCGACCACCGCATACCCGTCACCGTCCTGACCGGTTTTCTCGGCAGCGGCAAAACCACGCTGTTGAACCGCCTGCTGGCCGAAGCGCACGGGCAGCGCCTCGCGATCATCGAGAACGAGTTCGGCGAAGTGAACGTCGACAGCGCGATCCTGGTGCGCGAACCCGCCGCCGAGATCGTCGCCACCGAGAACGGCTGCCTCTGCTGCACCGTGCGCGGCGACCTGAACCGTGCGCTGGTCGATCTCGGCGATCGGCGGGCGGCAGGCGAGCTCGCGTTCGACCGGGTGGTGATCGAGACCACCGGGCTCGCGCAGCCGGCACCGGTGGTGCAGACGATCCTGATCGATGCCGGACTCGGTGCCCGCTACCGGATCGACGGCGTGGTCACCCTGGTGGACGCGAAGCACGGCGATGCGCAGCTCGACGCACACTCCGAAGCTCAGGAACAGGTGGGCTTCGCCGACCGCCTGGTCATCTCCAAGCCCGATCTGGTGTCCGAGCCGGCGCTCGCCGCGCTCGAAGCCCGATTGAAGGACATGAACCCGCGGGCGGCGCTGCGGGTGGCCCGGTTCGGCGACGCCCCGGTGGACTGGATCACCGGCATCGGCGGCTTCGATGCGTCGGCGGTGCTGGATCTTCACCCGGGTTTCCCGCGCTACACCCGTCCCGCCGAACATACGCCCGGCGTCGAATCGCTGGTCTGGCGCAGCGATCGCCCGCTCGACCGCGCGCGGTTCGACTTCATGCTGCAGATGATCAACGAGTGGTACGGCCCGGACCTGCTGCGCTACAAGGGTATCCTCGAATTCGAAGGCGATCCGGTGCGCTGGATCCTGCAAGGCGTCCATCGCCAGCAGGCCCTGACCGCCGGTCCGGCCTGGGTAATCGGCGAACCCCGAGGCAGCGTTCTGGTCTTCATCGGTATGGGTCTGCCGCGCGACATGCTCACGCGGGGGCTGGACAAATGCCTGGCTGGCGCGGCAGTCTAGGGCCTGAGACCCACCGACCGCCGCACCACAAAGTGCTGTTTAAACAACAAGATGATCGTATACGACCTGATCTGTGACGGAGACCACCGCTTCGAGGCCTGGTTCGGCTCAGCGGAAGATTTCGAGAGCCAGAAGGGCACCCCGCTGCTCACCTGCCCAGTGTGCGGCAGCGGCGCCGTAAGCCGGGTGCCCTCCGGCATCAACGTGGCACGCCACGGCCGCAACGAGCCGGCCCTGCCGGCACCGGAGCAGCCGGAACACGTGGCGGCCTTCCCCCCGCCCAAGGCGGTCTGGCGGGCGCTGCGGCAGCTGATCGACAAGACCGAGAATGTCGGCCGCGAATTTCCCGAGCAGGCGCGGCGCATCCACTACGGCGAGTCGCCGCGGCGTTCGATCCGCGGCCAGGCCTCGCGCGAGGAAGCCGAGGCGCTGCGCGAGGAGGGCATCGAGGTGCTGAGCCTGCCGATGCCGCCGAGCGAAGAGGTCAACTAGAGCTCTTTGAGCCGCGAAGTACGCAGGAAAGCGAAGGAACCCGTCGAGGTTCTCCTACGTTTTACCGCGTTCCGTTGCGCTGCAAAGCCTTGTCTTGCAAGGCCTTCCGGAAGCCTCGACCCGGCCCCGGCAAATTCCGCTTGCGTTTTTCCGGATGACTGTATGAAACTACAGCTGTGCATCCGGACAGTCCTGTCCGGACTCGAGCGGAGGCCGCCATGGCAGACATCCCGGTGCCCGACACGTTGAAGACGCTTGCCATCCTGAACGCCCTGTCGAGCGGGATCGATCCTCTGACCGGCGCGCCGTTTCCGCGCGACAGCGCCTACCAGCATCCGGATGTGATCCGCGCCCTGTTCCTGGCACTGCGCGCGTTCGAAGGCACGATCGCGTTGGCCGACCCGGCGGAAGCCGCCGTCGACGAACGGAAGAAACCCACTCGCCCCGCCGCCGCCGGCACGGCGTGGTCGCCCGAAGAGGATGCGCGGCTTGCTGCGGCCTTCGATACGGGGACCGATGTCGCCGCCCTGGCGTTGCTCCACGAGCGCTCCCGCTTCGCCATCGAGACCCGGCTCGCCAAGCTGGGGCGCATTCCCGCACCGGCGGGCATGCGCTACCCCGTGCGGGCGGAGCAGCCGCCGAAAGTCACCGAACCCGTGTTGCGCTACGCCGCTTGAGATAGGACCCATGGAATCCCTCACCCCACGACAGGAAGAGATCCTGCAGCTGATCCGCGACACCCTCGACGCCACCGGCTTTCCGCCGACCCGCGCCGAGATCGCCCGTGCCCTTGGTTTCGCCTCGGCCAACGCTGCCGAGGATCATCTGCGCGCGCTGGCACGCAAGGGTGCCATCGAGTTGACCGAAGGCGTGGCGCGGGGCATCCGCCTGGCCGAACCGCCCGGTCTCGCCGTCATCGGTCGTGTGGCTGCCGGCCGGCCGATCCTGGCCGAGCAGCACGTGCAGGGACGCTTCCAGGTGGACCCTGCGTTGTTCAGCCCCCGGGCGGACTACCTGTTGAAAGTGCGCGGCTTGAGCATGCGCGACGTGGGGATCCTCGACGGTGACCTGCTCGCGGTGCATCGCACGACCGAAGTGCGCAGCGGCCAGATCATCGTCGCACGCCTCGAAAACGAAGTGACGGTGAAGCGCCTGCGCCGCCAGGGCTCCACCGTGGAGTTGCTGCCGGAGAACCCGGATTTCGAACCCATCGTCGTCGACCTGAAGAACGATCCCTTCGAAGTCGAAGGGCTGGCCGTGGGTTTGATCCGCAGCGGCAGGCTCGCCTGAACGTCAGGTCTGCCGAGGACCTGCCCCGCGATACCAAGCCTCAAGGAGACCCGATCATGAGCATCGTCGCCGAACCGTTCCTGCACACCCCCGATGCCGTGCGCTCGCGCTCGAGCCGCCAGTTGCGCATGGCGGCGGAGCGCCTGCTCTGGACGTATCTGCGCGAAGGTCGATTCGAAGGCGGTCGTTTCCGGCGCCAGTACCTGATCGACAGCTGGCTCGCCGACTTCGCCTGTCCCGAAGCGAAGCTGGTGGTGGAAGTGGAGAGCGATCTGACCCCGGCGCTGGCACTGCACGCGCTCAACCGCCGCATGTTTCTGGAGTCGAAGGGCTATCGCGTGTTGCGCTTCTCCGACCGCGACGTGCTGATCGACACCCGTGCGGTGCTCGGTGCGATCCGCGGGTCGCTGGTCCTCGGAAACGCCTGACAATCCGTCGGCGGCACGGCTCCGGCCGCCAACCGACAGTGGACGGCGAGCGAAGCGCGTCGAGCCGGGACGGGGTCGCGCGAACAAGCGGGATCTCGCATCCGCTGCCGTGAAGATCGCTGGCTGCATCATCGGATGCCTTTGTGCGGCGATCGCGTTGGTTATGCTTTTGGCGAACTTTCCCCTCTCGCTGATGTTCGTCATCGGATCATTGGGCCATCCCCTCGTCGGCGGCGTGTATGCGTTGGCACTGATCGCCGCCCTGTCGACCAGCCTCGCCGGCGTTGCGTCACCAAGCCGGGGAGGATGGGGGATGATCGCGAGCGGAGTCCCGGGATTCGCGCTCGGCGCACCGTTCATCATTCTGACGGCCGGGCTTCTGTGCGGAGGCGTGCTGCTGCTCTTTCACGACATCTCAACCGCACGGAGCGATTCCGACCCCGGCGAGCAGTAGCCGGCTTCGTTGAAACACGTCTGCAGCGCTATGCAATACGGCGCACGCATGCCCTCGCCGCCCCGGCAGCGGAGAAGATCAGATGGTGGTGCCGAGCAGTTTGAGGATCTCTTCCCGCTTGGCCGCGTCCTCGGTGCGCTGAGCGGCGTCGCCCGCTTGCGGTGCCGGGCTGGACGCCCCGGCCTCGATATCGCGCAGCGCGTCGCGCAACAGTTCACGGAACAAGTCGCGATGCTCGTTCATCAACTCGAGGATCGCGAGCTTGATGAGGCTCTTGAATTGTTCTTCGGTCATGGGGCGAGACTACGTGCTCCGTGCGAGGCGTCCCCATTCTGTCACACCGCTGCGCCTTCCACGAGATTGCGCACCTGCCGGGCGGCTGGTGACCGCGCAGTCGGTCGCGCGGGGGCCCCGGACCCATCGATGCGAGCCGCAGGTTTCGGCGCAGGCCGGAGACCTCGATCCGTGGATCGCTGACGAACCGGCCCAGAACTCCGGATCCCCTGCCGCGGCATTGACGCCTTGCGGCCGCGAGGAGTAGCGTGCGGACCAAAATAACAAGAACGACAAAAAAATCATAACGATCATCCGTCACTCGTGACCGACTTCCTGCCCATCATCGCCTTCGGCTTCGTTCTAGGCATGCGCCACGCCACCGATGCGGACCACGTCATCGCCGTCGCCACCATCGTCAGTCGCCAGGCCAGCATCCGTGGAGCAGCGCTGGTCGGTGCCACCTGGGGCATCGGCCACACCCTGACGATCCTGGCCGTGGGCGGCGCGATCATCCTGCTCGACATCGCGATTCCACCGAAGGTCGGGCTCGCCATGGAACTGGCGGTTGCAGTGATGCTGGTCGTGCTCGGCGTACTCGCGCTGACCGGCATGCCCCGCCGCCTCACGCAGCGCTTCACGGCGGTACCGGACCTCGGCACGCCGTTGCGCTACCAGCCGGCCGCGGGACCGCACCTCCACGGCGTTCTGGGCCTGCACGCTCACGCCCATCCTCATGCCCATGTGCATGCGCACGGGGACTACACCCATCGGCATCGCCACGGCCACGGCGCCGACGGTCACGGTCACGCCGAGGATGCGACGCCGCAGGCCTGGCTCGACCACACGTTCGGCGGCCTGGGAATCTACCAATGGCTACGCCCGCTCGTCGTCGGGATCGTGCACGGGCTGGCCGGTTCGGCGGCCGTGGCCCTGCTGGTCCTGACTGAGATCCGCGACCCGGCCTGGGGTATTGCGTACCTGGCACTGTTCGGTATCGGCACGGTGGCCGGCATGATGGTGGTCACGGCAGCCATCGCTCTGCCCTTCGCCTTCAGCGAACGGCGGCTGCCGCAGTTCAACTCGGTCCTGCGACTCGCCTGCGGCATGCTCAGCATCGTGTTCGGTCTCTACCTCTTCTACCGCATCGGGTTCATCGACGGGCTGTTCACCGGCAACGTCCATTGGGAGCCGCACTGATCGCGCGGCGTAAGAACGATTTGTAAAGAGTATGAGAAGTCGCGGAAAACAAAGGGGTTTCCGTTGACGACGAGACTGTGCGGAGCATAGAGTCTCGGAGTGCACGCACTGACACAGAACACGACTTCTGCACGACGCCTGCCGGGCCTCAAGAACATCGGGGTCGCAGTGGTCGCCGCAGCGTTGGCTGCGACCGCGCTATATGCCGGCCTGCGCGAGATGCGCAAGGCCGCACCGCCCGCGGTCGTCGCAGCGCCCATGGAGATGGGCCACGCCGAGCGCCCCGCCCTCTCCGCCGATGAGGAGCGCTACGCGCATGCGCTATGGAAAGTGCACGACCAGGTGCGGACGGCCGCGGTGCGCATGAGCTTCGCCGGCCTGTCCTACAAGATGGGCGACATCAAGAAGGCGGAACTCGGACCCCGCGTCGAGCCCATCACGCAGGCGTTCAAGACGGCCCTCGCGGAAGCGACGAAGCTCGCGCCGCCGGCATCGCTCGAACAGCTGCATGCCGAGTACGTCGAGGCGATCCGCGACTACGAGCAGGCGTCCATGGAAATGCGGGCCAGCAAGGGCGAAGGCGACGATCATCTGATCGCTGCGCAGAACCGCTCGGAGCGCGCAGCGACCACCCTGCTCAAGGTCGGCGATACGCTGTGGCCGGGGGAACACAAACCCAACTGAGTTTCGCGTAGTAGCGCATGGCCGGCGGTCCCATACGAAGATCGCCGCAAGCAGTCTGAAGCAATTCCAATAACGACAGGGAGGTGAGAGAGCATGAAGAAGCAACTCGCATTGGGGCTGGCGGCATTCGGCCTCGTGGCCGGGCTGGGCGCCACGGCCGCGCAAGCGCAGACGGTGTGCTCCGTCTGGCTGGTCGAGAACAGCACGTTCATGGGTGTGCCGTTCGGCATGTTCCATCCGGATCGCTCGTTCGTTCAAGGCAGCACGAACCCGCGCAACAACGTCAACACGGTGGACCTGCCGGTCAACGTCGGCGTGATCAAGTGCGGCAAGGACCTGATCCTGTACGACAACGGCTGGAATCAGACCGAATACCACAAGATGACCGGCACCGGTCACTGGTCGCCGCTCTCGAAGCAGATCGCGCAGCTCGGCTTCGACGCGAAGGACGTGTCCAAGGTCATCATCGGCCACGGCCACTGGGACCACGCCGGTTCGCTGGACGAGTTCCCGAACGCCGTGCTCTATGTCCAGAAGGAAGAACTGAAGGGCATCGAGTGGGCGCTCAACTATCCCGGCCATGAGCGCATCCGTGCGGTCAACACCTCGCCCGGCGGTTGCAGCCGGACGCCCGCCTGCGGCTACACGCCGAAGACGGTCGACCAGATCTACGGCAAGGTGCTGCGTGGCCAGGCGGTCATCGTCGACGGCGACCTGGAGATCATGCCCGGCATGAAGATCCACGCCGCGCACCGCGCCCACACCGCCGGTTCGCAGCTGCTGGAGGTGAACACGGCCATCGGCAAGCTGGTCTTCGGTTCCGACGCCTACTCCTCCTGGGAAGCGATCCGCGACTGGGAAGTCGCGAACGTGCAGCAGACCGACTCGGTGCAACAGTTCCTCGCCTATGAGAAGTGCTACAAGATCACCGGCGGCTACCAGAACTGCGTCGCCGCGCATGAACCGCTCTCCTACAGCGACAAGTACCCGCTCACGAAGAACTCGTGGGTCGGCATGAACGGCGCGCGCCTCGCGGAAATCACGCTGGCGCCCGGCGAGCAGTCGCGCAAGAAGTAAGCGTTCCGCAAGCGTCACAGGGAGGAGCTCCCCATCGGGAGCTCCTCTTTTTTTGTACGCATCGAAACCGATGACATTCCGGCCGAGGCTCGCCCTCGCATTGATCCTGGTCGTGCTGCTGACGGGGCACGCCGCGGCACACGATCCGAGTGCCTGGGGCGGCACGTTCCGCTCGCGCGACGACGGCGCTTCGTGGCTGCCGGTGGACGCAGGACTCTTCATCGGCGGGGCGATGGCGCTCGCCATCAGCCCGGTCGACGCCAATCATCTGCTGTATGCGACCGACACACGCCTGCTGCGCTCGCATAACGGCGGACGGGACTGGACCCACGAGGCGCCCGACAAACTGATCGGGCCGATCCTCACGGTCGCATTCGACGCCGATGGCCGCGGAGCCGTGACTTCCAACGCCGCGGGCGTCTTCGTGACGGACGACGGCAAGACCTGGAGCGAGTCGAATGCCCCGACCGGTGCCGCACCAGCGCGCAGCATCGTGGCCGGTGGTACCTCCGGCCGTTTCTATCTCGCCGGACCGCGGGGCCTCTACGTCAGCAACGACAACGGTCACCGCTTCCAGCGTCTCGGCGAGACTCTGCCGGAGACGACTCCGGCTGCGCTGGCCGTGGCACGCGGCAACCCGGATACCGTGCTCGCCGTCCTCGACGGCGCGCTGTGGATGAGCACCGACGCCGGCGCGATCTGGCGCGAAAGCCGCGGCGGGCTGCCGCAGCGGCGTGTCGAAGCCCTGGACGTGCGTGGTGAGCGCTGGTGGGCGTTCGGCGCGGATCACCTGTACTTGAGCGAGGACCGCGGCAGCACCTGGCGCACCGTCGGCAACGCGCTGCCCGACGCGGGCACGTCGGTACGCGGTCTTTCGGTCAACGCCGACGGCAGCGTGGTCACCATCACCACCCATCGCGGCCTGCTGCGCAGTCCGGACGGCGGGCGCACCTGGGCACTGGTGGAAGGTGCCCTGCCCACCCATCTCGAGTCCGCGCCGTTGATCCGCGATCCCCACGACGCCACGACGTTGTACGCCGGCTTCGCACTCACGCCCTACGCCGAGATCTATCGTCGTGCCGAACAGGGCAACAATCTGCTGACCCAGGTCGACCCCATCAGTCTCATCGGGGGCCTCGCCTTCCTGCTGCTGCTCCTGATCGGCGGCGTCCTGCTCGCCCGCCGTCTCGCACGCGCATACGGCCCACCCCCTCGCAACGGAGAATCACGATCTTGACCACCGAAGCCGCCAGCGTTCCGCGACGCCGCCTCTGGCTGACCGCCCTCAGCATCATCGCCGTCGCAGTCGCTTCGGGCGCCGCGGCGTGGTGGACCCTGCAGCCGCACAAGCCGGCGTTCGTCGAATATCCGATGACCGTGGCCACCGACATCCCTACCGCGATCGCGACCGCACCCGACGGCACGGCGTGGTTCTCCATCGATTTTTCCGACGCCATCGGTGTCGTCCGCAACGGCAAGGTGGAGCGCCTTTCGAAAGGTTCGCGCAATGCCGAACCCCTCGGTCTCGGTGCCGACGCCGCAGGCAACGCCTGGCTCGCCGATCCGCCCGCCGTGGCGATTCAGCGCGTGGCGCCGAACGGCGAGATCCGATCGTTCCCGCTGGGCACGCCCATCGCGCGACTGGGACGGCTGACGGTGGCACCCGACGGCGCCGTGTGGTTCGCGGAAAGCACTGCATTCAGCATCACCCGCCTCAAGGACGGCGAACTGAAGCGCCACGAGATCAGCATGGTTCGCGGCGCTCCCTTCGGGGTCGCGGCCGCACCGGACGGCTCGGTATGGGCGACGCTGCAGACCGGCAACTCGCTGGTGCGCATCGCCGCCGACGGCACGATGACGGAGTTCGAAGTGCCGAGCCGTGGTGCCTCGCCCACGGACGTGGCGGTCGATCCGAGCGGCACGGTGTGGTTCCTCGAGTTCCGCGCGAATCGCATCGGTCGCTTCCGCGACGGCAAGTTCGGCGAGATCGACGTGCCGCTCGAACGTGCGGCGCTGTCGGGACTGGCGGCAGCACCCGACGGTTCCGTGTGGTTCGGCATGTTGCGCGGTGCGGCGCTGGGTCGCGTGAGGGACGGTCACGTCAAGACGTTCCGGCTGCCGCGGGACAATGCCCGCCCCTTCTCCGTCGACGTCGATCGTACCGGCAACGTGTGGTACACCGACATCGGCGGATGGGTGGGAATGCTCCCGGCGGCCGAAGCGGCCCGTTGAGCGGATCGATCGCGTCGGGTCAGGTGCTGCGCGCGAACACGAGTTCGATCACGTTGCGCTCGGCCTCGCGCCGGTAGCGTGCGCCCCGGGTCATTTCGAGCGTAAGGTGGATGCCCAACCCCCCCACGGGTCGCGCCTCCGCGCCGGCCTCCAACCCATCAACCGCTGCTCGGACGAGCGGGTCGAACGCCGGGGCTTCGTCCTCGAAGCGCAATGCGAACGTGTCGGCATCGGCGGTCAGGACCACGACGATGGGCCGGTCGCATTCGCCCGCGTACCCGTGGCGCACGGTGTTCACGAACAACTCTTCGGTGACGACCAGGAGGCGGTGACAATCTTCGCGGGAAATGCCGGACTGCGCCGCGAATGCGTCCACGTGACGGCGCACCGTCTCGAACTCGACCCACCGGGCAGCGCAGCGCAGGAGCATCCGTTCGCTTTCCAATCAGTAGGTTACCGTGGCAACTTCGGCACGCTGCCGGGCCCGGTCGGGCGGAATGGAACTTGCCTCGTCAAGATCCATTTCCACTCCGGAACCACCTCATGTTCTCCACTTTCCTCCGCACCGCTCTCATCGCCGGCTTTTCGCTCACGCTCCCGCTCGCTTTCGCCGCAGACGCCGGACGCGTGAAGACCTCCAAGGGCGCCGTCACCATCGAGCGCGCGGGACAACGGCTGCCGGCTGCGGTCGGCATGACGGTGCAGGAAAAGGATGTGGTCAGCACCGGCGCCGACGGGTCGGTCGGCATCTCGTTCACCGACAACTCGATGCTCTCCGCCGGACCGAACTCGGTGCTGATCCTCGACAAGTACGCATTCGATGCAGTCAGCGGCAAGGGCGCGATGGAAGCGAACCTGGCCCGCGGCACCCTGGCGGCGGTGTCCGGCAAGATGGTGAAGTCGGCACCGGAGTCCATGAAGATCCGTACTCCGGCCGCCATCATGGGCGTGCGCGGCACGGAGTTCGTGGTCAAGGTCGAAGACCCGGCCGCCGTCCGCTGACATGAGGCGATCGGTCTGGGGTGCGATCGCCGTCGTCATCGCATTGACGGGCGGCTGCGCAACGCGTTCGTCCGTCTCACCGCCACCGCCGCCCACCATGGCGCGCGACGACATGATCGCCCTGGTGCCGAAGGCCGACGGTTCATACGGTTCTGTGGTCGTGCACCAGGACGACAACGCGATGCTGCTCGACGGCAAGCAGACCGCCGCGCGCATCCGCGGACCGTTCACCGCGGAACCCGCCGCTCTCTCGCCCGAGGAGCTGCGCCAGACTTTCGGCCCGGCCCTGGATGCACTTCCGCCGCGCCCCGCGACCTTCGTGTTGTACTTCATCGAGGGCAAGGACGAGCTGACGCCGGAATCGAAGGCCGCGATCGTGGAAGTGCGCGACGGACTCCTGCGACGTCCCGCACCCGACATCACCGTCACCGGCCACACCGATGCAATCGGCACCGACCGCTTCAACAACCAGCTCTCGCAACTGCGCGCGAAGCGCGTCAGCGACGAACTGATCCGCGCCGGCGTGCGCCCCGCGATCATCACGCTGGTGGCGAGCGGCAGCCGCGAACCGCTGTATCCGAACGCGGCCGGCAAGGCCGAACCCCGCAACCGCCGCGTCGAGATCACGGCGCGCTAGTCGCGCCACCGCCGGGATCCGTCGCGGACCCGGCCCCGCGCCACTCCACGACCAGCACGGTCGCATCGTCGGCGCGTTCACGCTCGCCACCGTGTGCGGTCAGCAGCGCGTGGATTGCATCGCGGACGCCCGTGGCACCGGCACCGATGTTCGCCAGAGATCGGGCGAGCCGCTCACGGCCGAGCAGTTCGTCGCCCGCTCCGTGGGCCTCCGTCACGCCGTCGGTAACGATGCACAGGCGGTCCATGGGCGCCAGCGTGTCGCGGTTCACCTCGTAGGGATAGTTCTCGATCACGCACAGCGGCGGCCCGCTGGCACCGTACAGCGGGTGCGGCGCGGATGCGTCTGCCGGCAGCAGCAACGCCGGTTCGTGGCCGGCGCTGCACCATTCGAGCACGCCGGAATCGAGATCGAGGATGCCGACGAACAGCGTGATGAACAGCTGTCCGGGGTTGTCGCGCGCGAGCTCGTCGTGGGCTTCGTCGATGATCGCATCGAGCGGGTTCGTGCCGCGCAACGCCGCACTCTTCAGGAGCGCCTTCGCGACGGACATGAACAACGCCGCAGGCAAACCCTTGCCGGCCACGTCGCCCACCATGAAGAACAGGCGGCGCTCGTCCAGCAGGAAGTAGTCGTACAGATCGCCACCCACGCTGCGCGCCGGCTCTGCGAGGGCCGCGATCGCAACGCGCGGATCGGCGATGGTGCGCCCGTCCACGGGCGGCAGCATGCCCATCTGGACCCGTCGCGCCGCCTCCTGCTCGCCCGCGTTGCGGGCCGTGGCGATGCGCTCCTCGTTGAGCGCCCGGCGCAGCACGCGCCGCTGCCGATCGCTTTCGGCGAGGGTCGCCATGAGCATCACCGTGAAGGCGGCAACGCCACCCAGCAAGGGCCAGGTGACATCCATCAGCAGACCGCCTGAACGCATCAGTATCGCCGCGATCAGCACCAGCGCAGCGGCGGCACCGACGCCTGCGAATACGCTGGTCCGCGGCCGCCAGCGCGCCGCACCCACCACGGCCAGGGCGGCGAGCCCCATGAGGGCCAGGGCCTCGATCCACGCGAGCCAGCCGGGCCGCCGCAACAGGTCCTGATCGAAGATCCCTTCGAGAAGCTGCGCGTGGATCTCGGCGCCCGGCACGCGTTCTCCGGTGGGAATCACGTGGAAATCCAGCAGGCCGAGAGCGGTGAGGCCGATGATCACCAGCTTGCGCTCGAAGACTTCGGCACCCACCTTGCCGGCCAGCACGTCGCCGGCCGACACGAAGCGCTGTGCCGAACGCGGCGCGAAGCGGATCCAGACCGCTGCGTCGCGATCGGTGGGAATGCCGAGGTCGCCAAGTTGCACCGCCTTCACGCCGCTCCCCGCGGTGTCCAGCCCGACCGCCGGCAGCCCGGCCGCCACCCGCAGCAGTTCGACTGCAAACGCCGGCATCAGCGTGCCCGCCGCGCGCGCGACCAAAGGCGCTCGGCGCACCACGCGACCGGAGGGCTCGGCGGAGATCAGACCGTGTCCCTTTGCCGCCGCATCGATCGCAGGGATGCTTCTCAGCAGCGCTGCGTGGCTCGCGATCGCCGCCGGCTCCGGTCCGCGCACGAGCACCGGTGTGGTCCGACCCGCGGCCGTGGGCACCTCGGATTCCGGCATGCCGGCGACGGCGAGCACCACCGGGGCGGCCCCGATGGCATGCGCCAACTGCGCGTCGTGGGTGGGCAGACTCGCGAGCCGCTGCGCCAACGCCGTATCGTCGGCCGCCAGCATCGGGGCAAGTTGCTCGGGCGACAGTCGGTCGGGCTCCGAGAACAGGACATCCACCCCGATGGCGGCGGGATGATTCGCTGCGACACGCTCGATCAGCGCCGCCATCAGCGTGCGCGGCCAGGGCCATTGACCATGCGCCGCGAGGCTCGCCTCGTCGATGGCGACGATGACCGCGGGTGCACTCGCCCGTTCGCGCGGAAATACGCGCTGCCAGAGATCGAAGGTCGCCAACCGCAGGCCCTGGGAGAAGTCCAGCAGCGACAGCAGCAGCACGACGCCGGCGGCGGCGATGGCGAGCACCCGTCCGCTGCGGATCGACAATCCGCGCAGTCCTGCACGCTCGCTCCACGCGAGCGCGACGTCGTCCGGATCGTGGATCGCGCCGCGCGACTCAGACATCGATCTCTAGCCCGTCGGACGCACTGGAGATCATGAGCCGCGCTGCCTCGCCACGCGTCAGTTCCTCGAAGCGCACGGTCTCACGCAGCACCTGCTCGATCTGTTCGTCGTCGTAGGCGGGCTCGTGGTGAAAAAGGCACAGATGCTTCACCGCGGCGCGCTGGCACAGTTCCACCGCCACGATGTTGCTCGAGTGTCCCCAGTCCTCCTTCACCGAGATCGCTTCGAGCAGCGAGTACATGGCGTCGAACACCACCAGGTCGGCGCCGCGGAAGAATTCGACGAACCCGGCCGCTTCCTCCGCGTCCTCGGGGCGATGCTCGGAGTCGGTGGTGTAGACCAGGCTGCGGCCCGAGCGCGTGAAGCGGTAGCCGTAGGAATCTCCGGAGTGTCGCTGCTTCTTGATCGCGACCTCGATGCCGTCGGTCGTGTGCGGCACGCCGGGATCGAGTCGCACGAACTCGATGCGCGCGGCGAGGCGATCGAACGGCACCGGGAAACAGGGCGCGGACTGCTGCAGACGCAGCGCGTGTTCGAGTTCCGCGTGGCCGCCGTGGATGCGGATCGTCCAGTCGGGATCGTAGGCCGGCGCGAGGAACGGAAAGCCCATGATGTGATCCCAGTGAACATGCGACAGGAACACGTTCACGACACGCGGGCGGCCCGCCGCTGCACGCTGCAGCAGATCGTTGCCCAGAGGCCGCGCACCGGACCCCAGGTCGCAGACGATGAACTCGCCGGCGCCGGTATCGAGTTCCACGCAGGCCGAGTGTCCGCCGTAGGTATGCGTCACCGCGAAGTCGGCGTCGCGATCGAGGTTCGCGAGCAGCGCGTCGATGTCGGTGACGCCGGCGTCGAGCGCGTAAGTCAGCGCGGAGCGCAGCTTGCGACGCACGCCCGTGGACGTGAGCGCCACCGGCAACGACCCGCGGGTTCCCCAGAAGCGGACGCGCACGCGCTACCGGCCCCGATGGACCTGCGCCGCGCGCGGCGAGAGCGCCTCGAGTGCCGCGCTCACGTCGTCGAAGACCTTGAAGAGCAGCGTGAACCGGCTGATCTCGAAGATCTCGCGGACGACCGCCTGCATGCCCGCGATGACCACCTCCCCCCCCTGGGCCTTGGCCTGCTTCGCCGCGAGCATGAAGCAGCGCAACCCGGCGCTCGACACGTAACGCAGCGCCGAGAGATCCAGAACGAGGTGAATGCCACCCGGCCGGCAATCGGCCAGGTAGGGTTCGAGGGCCAGCGAGAAAGCATCGCCGTTGGCGTGGTCGAGTCGATCCTGGGGCGCCACCACCACCACGTCCGCGTAGCGCGAGGCGGGCAACTGGCCGGCACCGATGCGTCCGACCGGCGCGATCGCGGAACTGCTCACCTCACCCGAGGGAGGCAACGGTGCTCCAGGCCTTGACGGTGAGAAAGACGCCCACCAGCACGATCAGCAACGACGTGCCGATCTGGATGCGGATGGCCCAGGGACCTGCCAGCCAGTCCAGCACCTTGCGTCCGACGATCGCGGCGACCACGCCCACGCCGACCAGCGTCAGCGCGAAACCGATGCTGAACACCAGCACGGTGCCGAGGCCCAGCATGACCTTGCCCTGCGCCAGCGCGTTGAGCAGGATCGCGAGCGCCGCCGGATCGGGCAGCAGACCGCCGGCGATGCCGAGTCCGATGAGCATCCAGAGGCTCGGCCGGCCGGCGCGAGTCACGATCCCGACGTCGTGCGTGTGCTTGAAGCCCCAGCCGTGGCTGTGATAGCCACCGCCCTCGTGATCGTGGTGGTGATGGTGGTGGCCGCCGCCGTGATCGTGCGGATGATCGTGGTCGTGATGGTGATGCCCCGCCGCACGCGCCAGCATCGGCTGCGGTGTGCCCACCACCGCGTAACGCAGTTCCCCCGGAGCCTGCGACGCAGGCTGTGCCCTCAGTTGCGCCACCAGGGCCCGCTGCGTCCACAGGGTCCACAGGCCGATGACGATGATCAGCAACCCGGTCGCCACCGCGAGATAGGCCTCCACCTGCTGCGGCATCAACCCCGGCAGACCGAGCGAGGCCAGCACCCCGACGATGACGATGCCGCTCACGTGCGAAAGGGTGACGAAGATGCCGAGAACCACCGCGTCCACCGGACGACCGCGGACACCGACGATATAGGCGGCGGCGATGGTCTTGCCGTGGCCCGGTGTCGCCGCATGCACCGCGCCCAGCCAGAAGCTGGTGAAGAGATAGAACAGCGCGTCGGACATGGCGTCCGAGTCCTCCCCCGTGTACCGCGAATCGCGTGGATTCTGCCCGAGCCGGCGCTACGTGCCTAGGGAGAACCCCTGGTCAACGCCCCCGGGCGGCCGATACATTGCGCCTTTCCGGCCGGAGGGCACGTGACTTTCGATTTCGACGAACCGCTGGACCGACACGGTCAGTGGAGCCTCAAGTGGGACCGGTACGCCGGCCGCGACGTGATCCCCATGTGGGTGGCGGACATGGATTTCCGCTGCCCGGCCGCCATCACGGACGTGCTACGGGGACGCGTGGATCACGGCGTCTTCGGCTACGTCGAACCGGGGCCGGAACTGGTCGAAGCGATCGCTGCGCGCATCGCGTCGAGCTACGGCTGGCAGACCCGGCCCGACTGGTATGTCTGGCTGCCCGGTCTCGTCTCGGGCCTGAACGTCGTGTGCCGCGCGGTGGGCGACGTGGGCGACGAAGTGCTGACGGGCATCCCCATCTACCCGCCCTTCCTGTCCGCTCCGGTGCACGCCGAGAGAGCTTGTATTCGCGTGCCCCTGCTGAACGACCAGGGGTACTGGCGTTTCGAGCCGGCGGCGCTTGAGCGCACCGTCACGCCGCGCAGCCGGCTGCTGCTCCTGTGCAATCCGCACAACCCGGTCGGTCGCGTCTGGTCGCGCCAGGAGCTCGAAGGGCTCGCTCAGGTCGCGCTCGATCGCAATCTCGTCATCTGCTCCGACGAGATCCATTGCGGTCTGGTGCTGGATCCGGCCAAGCCACACGTGCCGCTGGCGGCCATCGCGCCGGAAATCGCCGATCACACCATCACGTTGATGGCGGCCTCGAAGACGTTCAACCTGCCGGCGCTGGGGTGCGCCTTCGCCATCGTCTCGAACCCGGAGTTGCGCGCACGCATGCGCAAGGTGATGGCGGGCCTGGTCCATCGCCCCCTCGGGATCGGTCTGTGGGCGACGCTCGCCGCCTATCGGGACGGCGAGCCCTGGCGCCGCGCCCTGGTCGAGTATCTGCGCGGCAATCGCGATCTGGTCGCTGCAAGGGTCGAAGCGATGCCGCAGCTGTCGATGACACCCGTGGAAGCCACCTACCTCGCCTGGATCGATTGCCGCCGTCTGGGTGTCGGGAACCCTGCGAAATTCTTCGAGGACGCCGGCGTCGGGCTCTACAACGGCGCCGACTTCGGGACGCCCGATTGGGTGCGCCTCAACTTCGGTACCCGCCGCGCGCTGCTGGTCGAAGCGCTCGACCGCATGCAGCGCGCGCTGAAGACCTGAAGCTTTAGAACGAAGCGCTGACCGACACCCGCGCCGCGAACGGCTCCACCGGGTGGGAATGGATGTCGTTGACGCCGGTGCGTGTCCCCGCCGGCCCTGCGCAATCCGGGTTGGCATAGGCGCCGCCACCGAGCTCGCTGCGCGTGCACGACGCGTAGTAGTAGTCGATGTCGCTCTGTTTGCGGCCGAAGATGTTGAGCAGATCGAGCCGCACCTGCCAGGTCTTGTCGATGCGGTAGCCGACCCGGGCATTGGTCAGGTTGGTGGAGTAGGACCGGACCGAGTTGTCCTCGATCAACGGCCGCGGACCGAAGTAGCGCGTCTGCAGCGAGGCGAACCACCTGCCGCCCGGATCGTAGGTCACGCCGAGCGCGCCCACCGTCTGGATCGATCCCGGGATGTAATTGCCCTGCGGCGCGCCGTCCTTGAAGCGCGACTTGGACCACGCGAGTTGCAGGTCGATCAGCCAGCCCGAGGCGGCCACGTAGTGGTTGCTCCATTCCACGCCTTCACGGTGGCTGGGGCGGCTCGCCTCCGTGGTTCCGGCGTCACCCACGAACAGCAGTTCGGAATCGAGATCGAGTTGCCACACCGACAACGAACTCTGCAGACCGTGGATGTACTGGGTTCGCACGCCCACTTCCGAGCCGTGCGTCTTCACCAAAGGCGTCACGCGATCGGCCGGCAGACCCGTCTTCGGATCGATAGTGATGGTCGTGCCGCGCGCATCGTTGCTGTGGAAGCCCTGACCGTAGTTCACGAAGAACTCGGTCTCGGCCCAGGGCCCGAAGATGAGGTTCAGCTTCGGAGAAACGATGCTGTCGTTGTTGTTGCCCGAGTTCTCCGGCAGGCTACTGCTCACGTTGAACTTGTACATGTCGGCGCGGATGCCCGCCACGGTCCGGAACCAGGACAGCCACTGCGTGGAGTTCTCGGCGTAGAAGCCGAGGCTTCCCTGCTTCACCTTGTCGTCGCGCGTGGTGCCGACGCGCTCGCGCGCCACGGTGTCGAACAGCGCCACCTGCTCGATATCGTCGAAGCGCCCCTGGAGCCCGATGCGGTTCATGGTGTCGAACGCGCCGAGCTTGCCGATGAACGTCACGCGCGGATGGATGCCCAGGGTGGTGCGTCGGTCGGCCTGCTCGAACTGGTCACCCTGATCGTTGTCGAGGAAGTAGGTGAAATTCGAGAACAGGTTGAGCTTGTAGCTGACGGCATAGGCATCCACCTCCCAGCGCCCGCCGGCGAAGTCGGCATAACGGGCTGCCGACAGCGAGTAGCGCGATGACTTGCCGCCCGTCGTCGGGTCGAGCGAGCCGAAGCGGCCGATCTCGCCGCGATCCACCGCGCGCATCGCGATCTGGTCGGTCGCGTCCCATTTGCCGTCGTAGGCCATGAGGGTGACGTTGAATCCGTCGGCCTGGCTGCCGTTCACGAAGCGCAGTACCCCGTTCACCTTGTGATAGTTCTCCGGGTTGTCCCAGGGTCCATCGGTGCCCTGATACTCGAATCCGTACACGAGCCGTCCACCCGCCAGCTCCGGCCCACCGGTCAGCAGCGCGCGCTTGTAGTTGAAGCTGCCAAAGCTGAGCGTCGCCGTGTTCTTGGGCAACTCGTCCGCATACCGCAGCGAGGCCGAGCCGGCCGACGAGAAGTCGCCGTTCTGGGCGTAGTACGGGCCCTTGCGGTAGTCGATCCGGTTCACCAGTTCCGGGATCAGGAACGACAGGTCGGTATAGCCCTGGCCGTGCGCATGGGTCGGCATGTTGACCGGCATGCCGTCGACGTTCACCGCGAAGTCGGTGCCGTGGTCGAGGTTGAAGCCGCGCAGGAAGTACTGGTTCGCTTTTCCATCACCGCTGTGCTGGGTGACGATGACGCCCGGCACGAACTCGAGCAGTTCGCCGGCACGCAGCACGGGCCGCGTTTCCAGCCGGCGCGACGTCACCGACCCGGCGCTCGAGGCGTCGGTCGTGCCGACCGCCGTCTCATAGTGGCCCTTGATGTCGACCGGCACGGCGGGAATGTCGACGTCGTGCGCCAGCACCCCCGGCGCCCGCGCGAACAGTGCGGCGGCGAGCGCGCAGGCGCCCCCTGAACCCCATGGTCTGGGCCTGGACATGCAGATCTCCCTGTTCTCTTTTTTGGTCTTATCACCGACACCCAACCATCGACCGGATCAGTCGCGGCGCCGAGCGATACGGACGATACGTATGAAGTGTTACCACTTCGTAAGATAGGCTTACGTTTGTGCTGGCGTCAACGATTTCGGATGAAATCGATGATTCGGCTACCATTCGCGCTCCCGACTCCGCGTTCCGCCCCGCCATGCAGCGAATCACCATCTCCCTCAGCGACGCGCTCGCCAACGATTTCGATGCCTGGATGCAGCGCCGCCGCTACGAGAACCGGTCGGAAGCGGTTCGTGATCTCGTCCGTGCGGCGCTGGAGGCAGACCGGCTGGCCGAGCCCGAGGGTCATTGGTGCGTGGCCGCGCTGTCGTACGTCTACGACCACCACTCGCGCGATCTGGCAGAGCGGCTGACCGCGCTGCAGCACGATCATCACGACCTGGTACTGTCCTCCATGCACGTGCACCTGGATCACCACAGCTGTCTCGAGACCGTGATGTTGCGCGGCCGCATCAACGACGTTCGCAGCTTCGCCGACTCGTTGATCGCCCAGCCGGGCGTGCGCCACGGCCGCGTGAACGTCGTTCCGGTGGAGGTCGAGTCGGGTCACTATCAGTATCACGTCCACGCCCATCCTCACACCTGAAGCGTCCGATGCCTCAAGCCCCCCTGCTGTTCAGCTCGTACGACATCCGCGGTGTCCGCCTGAAGAACCGCGTCGTCATCTCCCCCATGTGCCAGTACTCGGCGGTCGACGGCATGGCCAACGACTGGCATTTCGCGCACCTCGCCCGCTTCGCCCTCGGCGGCGCCGGGCTGGTGTTCGCGGAGGCGACCGCCGTCCAACAGGAGGGCCGCATCACCCACGGCGACCTCGGCATCTGGTCGGACGCCCACGTGGAACCGTTGAAACGCATCACGGCCTTCCTCAAAGCCCACAACGCGGTCCCGGCGATCCAGCTGGCCCATGCCGGACGCAAGGCTTCGATGCAGCGCCCGTGGCACGGCAACGGACCTTTGGACGACACCGACCGCGCCCGCGGCGAGGACGTGTGGCCGGTCGCTGCGCCCAGCGCGATCCCCATGGACTCGGGCTGGCTCACGCCGCACGCGTTGAGCCTGGAGGAGATCGCCACGCTGCGGCAGCGCTGGAAGGACGCGACGCGACGCTCGATCGACGCCGGCTTCGAAGTGCTGGAAGTGCACGGCGCCCACGGCTATCTGCTGCATGAGTTCCTGTCGCCGCTTTCCAACAAGCGCACCGATCAGTACGGCGGCAGCTTCGAGAATCGCATCCGGCTTGCCCTGGAGATCGTAGCCGACGTGCGCTCGGTATGGCCCGCGGACAAGCCGCTCTTCTTCCGCGTCTCGTCGGTGGACGGCGTGGATGGCGGCTGGACGCTGCAGGATTCCATCGCCCTGGCGAACGAGCTCCGGCCGCTCGGCGTCGACGTCATGGACTGCTCCTCCGGTGGCTTGCTCGGATCGGCCACCGCCGCACGCGTTAAACGCTATCCGGGCTTCCAGGTACCCTATGCTGCCGCGATCCGCCATGAATCCGGCCTCGCCACCATGACCGTCGGGCTGATTCTCGAAGCGGAGCAGGCCGAGGAGATCTTGCGCAAGGGCGAAGCGGATCTGATCGCCATCGGCCGCGAAGCGCTGCGCAACCCGAACTGGCCGCTGCACGCGGAGGAAACGCTCGGCGTCGAGAACGAGTACGCATCCTGGCCGGTGCAGAGCGGCTGGTGGCTCGACAAGCGCAAGAAGAGCATGACGCCCTCACCCGCCCGCGGCTGACGCGAGCGAACGTCAGCGCGCCGGCTGCTGTGCGGCAACGGCCGCCTTGCGCAGGCGCTCCTCCCGTTCGGCGATCTTCTGCCGCAGTTTCGGGATGGCCGCCAGCGCGGCCTTCTCGCCTTCGAGGATGGACACGTGACGCGCATCGAAACTTGCGGTGCGCATCTCGTGCGTGTCGGGTGAGACCACCACGTCCGCGCCCAGGAGCTCCTGGGCCGCGATGGAGCGGCCCATGATCGTGAACGTCTGCAGCAGCACGTCCAGCGTCCCGCTCAAGGTGGCGAGGGACGGATCCTTCGAGATGTCGACCGCGATCACGATGTCGGCGCCCATGTCGCGCGCGGCGCGCACCGGGACTGGACTGGTGAGTCCCCCGTCCACGAACTCGCGGCCGCCGATGCTCACCGGCTGGAACACGCCCGGCACGCTGCTCGATGCGCGCACCGCCATGCCGGTGTTGCCGCGTCGGAAGACCACCTGCTCGCCCGATTTCAGATCGGTGGCGACCACGCCGATCGGTCTGTTGAGTTGTTCCAGCGGCCGGTTCTTGACGGCATTGTTGATGTAGTTCTGCAGCGATTCGCCGCGCAGGAAGCCGCGATTCGGCAGGATCCAGTCGCTCACCGACTTCTCGTCCAGTTCGAGCGCGAGGCGCTGCAGTTCGAAACCGTCGTAACCTGCGGCATAGAGCGCGCCGACCACGCTGCCCGCGCTCGTGCCCACCACCAGATCCGGCTTCACGCCCTGCGCCTCGAGCATCTTGATGACGCCGATGTGCGCGAAGCCGCGCGCCGCACCGCCGCCCAGAACCAGCGCGATCTTGGGCGGCGGAATGAAGATTTCCGGGGGTGGCGACGGCACCGGCGGCGTCGGCTGCACCACCTGCTCCGGCGCCGCGGGTGTGACGGGCTCCTCGGACTTCGGTGCCGGCGTCGTGCAGGCCGCCACCGCCCACGTGAAAACCATCACCAAGACGACCCGCATCGTGGAGTTGCCGGTGCTTCCGCTCATGCGCTGGCGACGTCCCGCTGGGAAAAGCCGCATGGTAATCGACCAGCATCAAAGAAAAGAGCCGCCCGCGGCGGCTCCTTTCAACGTCGGTTGGCGCGGGCTCAAGACGCCCCGTGCTCGCCCATCTGGCTCTGCAGGTAGTTCTGGATACCGACCTTCTTGATCAATTCGAGCTGGGTCTCGAGGAAATCGATGTGTTCCTCCTCCGACTCGAGGATGTCCTCGAACAGTTCGCGCGAGATGTAGTCGCCGACCGACTCGCAATGCGCGATCGCTGCCTTGAGATCCGGGTGCCCCTTCATTTCGAGCTTGAGGTCGCACTGCAGGCATTCCTCGACGTTTTCGCCGATCAGCAGCTTGCCGAGTTCCTGCAGGTTCGGCAGCCCCTCGAGGAAGAGGATGCGCGCGATCAGCTTGTCCGCGTGCTTCATCTCGTCGATGGACTCGTGGTACTCGTAGTCGCCGAGCTTGTCCAACCCCCAGTTCTTGAACATCCGCGAGTGCAGGAAGTACTGGTTGATCGCAGTGAGCTCGTTCATCAGCACGTGGTTCAGGTGCTGGATGACCTTCTTATCGCCTTTCATGGACTGTTCCTCGATCGCGGATTCAATGACGAGGACGAGTATAGGCGACCGCTCCCGCACAAGCAGACGGAGTTTCCGATGGCCGGAAACGCGAATGGGAACGGAAACGAGTTCCCTAACACCCAAGATATGGCGAAAGGCTGCGCGCCCGCGTGCTGCCCGCGCACGCCCGGGAACATCTCAACTCACGCAGCGTTTAGCTGAGGTGCCTGGGAGAGCAGGGTTTCGTCGAGCAGCTGCTGCGCGTACTGCGCGCAACAGCCGCAGCTGGAAGCCACACCGAGCTCCGCGCGCAATTCGCGCATGGACGCAGCACCGTCACAGACCGCTTCGCGGATCTGCCGGTCGGTGATGCCGTGGCACATGCAGACGTACATGTTGTCGTGATTCCTCCGTTCGATGCGAACACTAAGCCGGAATGAGAATGAGTGTCAATCGTCCGGCAGGAATGGCGTGAAAGGCTGCGAGTCGCCTCGCTCGAACCATCTCGACCAATCGCCGCTGCTCGGACCACCTTGTCGACGAACTGTGTTTAATTTTCAATAAGTTGAAGAAAACGATTGCTGGGTAAACGACCTCGCGGCGTGGCGGACCAGCAAACCATCGTCCTGGTTCGGTCGATCGTTAGGACGAATGCGAACGATTCGTGTTATAAGATCGCCCCGCTGGCGTCGCGTTCATTCGGGCGACCAGCGCCCCGCCCCGTGCGGAAGGCATCGGGTTTCGCGAGGGGGTCCTCGAATGCAGAGGACTGCTCCGCGCGAAACGACGACAACAACATCCCTGGAGACCATTCGCATGTCCAGCGCCACCCGCAAGCGCCTAGGTTCGCTCGCCGCCGTACTCGCCGCCGTCGTCACGCCACCCGCCCTCGCCGCAGACGAGGCGCTCCTGTCGACGCCTCGCGTGGACATCATCGGCAAAAAGGAGAATCTCGAGCGCATTCCCGGCTCCGGCTACGTGCTCGACAAGGAAACGCTCGAGTCCACGCGCGTATTCACCACCAACGAGGCGTTACGCAAGGTGCCGGGCGTCAATGTCCGAGACGAAGAAGGGTTGGGCTTGCGGCCGAACATCGGCATCCGCGGCCTGAACCCGACCCGCTCGACCAAGGTGACGCTGCTCGAGGACGGGCTGCCCCTTGCGTATGCGCCCTACGGCGACAACGCGAGCTACTACCACCCGCCGATCGAGCGCTTCGACAGCATCGAAGTACTGAAGGGTGCCGGCCAGATCCTGTACGGACCGCAGACCATCGGCGGCGTGATCAACTACATCACACCGACTCCCACGCAGGAGTTCAGCGGCCTGATCGGCCTCTCCGGCGGCAACAACGACTACCTGAGCGGCCGCGTACGTCTGGGCGGTGCCGGCTTCATGCTCGACTACATCTACAAGCAGTCGGCTGGCGCGCGCGAGAACAACTACACCCAGATCAACGACCTCAACGCGAAGAAAGTGCTGCAGATCGGCGACGACCAGGCGATCACGCTGCGCGCCAACTACTTCACCGAAGAGTCGCAGGTCACCTACTCCGGCGCTACCGAGGCGGAGTACCGCAACTTCGGCGCACGCTACAACCCGTTCAAGAACGACTTCTTCGACAGCCGCCGCTTCGGGCTGTCCGCTACCCACGAGTACGCGTTCAACAAGGACGTCGTGCTGCTCACCAACTTCTACGGCAGCACCTTCTCGCGCGACTGGTGGCGGCAGTCGAGCAATACGCTCGACGGCCAGTGCGGCGGCACGTTCACGCAGAACCGGTTGAACGGCGTCGCAGTAAATGTGGACTCCTGCAACTCCGTCCAGGGGCGGCTGCGCGACTACTACAGCTTCGGCGTGGAACCCCGCTTGCACGTCAACTGGAACGGCTTCGGCATCGCCAACGAACTGGACGTGGGTGTGCGGGCGCATTTCGAGAACCAGGAGCGCCTGCAGATCAACGGGACCAGCCCGACGGCACGGACCGGCACGGTCGCCGAGGACAACATGCGCGAGACGTCGGCCTATTCGGCCTTCGTGATGAACAAGTTCATCTTCGGCGCGCTGGCCATCGCTCCTGGACTGCGCTACGAGTACATCGAGAACAAGCGCACCGATCGCCGGCCGGGCGGCAACAGCGGCACCGACGACCTCTCGCAGCTCATTCCCAGCCTGGGCGGTACCTATCAGTTGCTCGAGCAGACCACGTTGTTCGCCGGCGTGCATCGCGGCTTTGCTCCGCCGCGCGTGGAAGATCAGATCAGCACCGGCATCGGGCCGGTGGCGACCTATACCAACGTCGGCGCCGAGAAGAGCTGGAACTACGAACTGGGTGTGCGGACCACGCCGATGCAGGGCCTCAACGTTCAGGCCACGGCCTTCCGCAACGACTTCGACCGCCTCATCGCAGTCGGCAGCATCGCCGGTGGTACCACACCGCTTTCCCAGGGCGAGGCGCTGTTCCAGGGGCTGGAGCTGGCGGGCCGTATCGGCGCAGCGAGCGGCGTCTACAGCAACATCGCGCTCACCTGGCTGCCGATCGCCGAGCAGACAACGGCCTTCACCCAGGTTGCCGGTGGCGCTGCAATCCTCGGGTCCCAGACCGGCAATCGTTTGCCCTACGCGCCCAAGCACCAGGCGACCGCCAGTCTCGGCTACATGACGGCCTCGGGTTTCGACGTCAACGTCGAGGCGGTCTACGTCGGCGAACAGTTCTCCGACTTCGCCAACATCGACAACGCAGCAGGATCGGGCCTGCTCACTTCCGATCAGCAGAGGTCCGGGCAGTACGGCGTCATCGACAGCTACACCGTGTTCAATGCCGCGATCAACTACCGCATCCGACGCTACAGCACCACGGTGTTTCTGGCAGTGAAGAACATCGCCGACGACGTCTACATCGTGGATCGCACCCGCGGGATCCTGCCGGGCATGCCCCGCCTGATCCAGGCCGGCTTCCGCTACGACTTCTGAGCGGACGCGTGAACTGAGCGACCCGGCCGCGAGGCCGAGTCGCCAGCGACGGGTTCACGCTGGAAGTCGCGGACCCGCTCTCAGGCGGGCACCGCCACGAGGCACCGCTCGAGTTCCTCCGCCAGGCAACTGGCGGAACGCCGGCAGGCCACCACCCGCACGCCGTCGGCCTGGGCCTGGCTGCGGAAGCTCTTCATGACGTTGTGCCCGAGGAAATCGGTGAAGAGGATCAGCAGATCGATGTCCTTGGGCAGCGCCGGCAGGCGCCGCTGATGGGTGGCGTTGCGCCCGGACACGTGGCGCGTGATGGTGATGCCGAAGGAGGCCAGACGCTCGGGGATGCTTCCGAGGCGGTCTGCGCCCACAAGCATTGCGTTCATCTCGATCTCCTTCAAGGCCCTGCGGTCATCGCGATGGCTGGCTTGCGCTGGCTTCGCATCTTATTGCATGCTTTAATGATAATGATTCGCATTTATGAGTCAAGCGACTCCCGCAACCATGGCGACGTCGGCGTCGAGCGTCTGTAGGCCTATGAAATTACGAGTGAACCTTTCTGCGCCGTGATTGGTCTTCGAGCACGGTGCGGCTACAATCCGCCGCTTTCACCCGGACTTCGCCCGATGCGGTCACCCCTCTCCGCCCTGCGCCGGCTAGTCGCTGCCGCATTTCTGATCACTGCCGCCCTGCCGGCCCTGGCGGCGGACGACGGGCAAGCCGTGCTGCATCTCCTCGATTACGTCGCGGTCGAGTACCCGCAGTTCGTCGTTGGCGGGAAGGTAGTGAACGAGAGCGAGTACGCCGAGCAGGTGGAGTTTTCGGCCAATGCACAGGCGCTGATCGCGAAACTGCCGGACCATCCGCACCGTGCGATGCTGGTGCAGCAGGCCCAGGCGCTGGCCGAAGCGGTCAAGGCCCGCGCCGACGGTGCCAAGGTCTCCGCCACCGCCAACGCGCTCAAACTCGCACTGATCGAGGTCTATGGGTTGCAGGTGGCGCCGCGCAAGGTCGCGCCGCTCGCCGATGCGGCAACGCTGTACCAGTCGCGTTGCGCGACCTGTCACGGCGAGACCGGTCGCGGCGACGGCCCCGCCGCCGCCGGCCTAGCTCCGAAGCCCAGCAATTTCCGCGATGCATCCCGGCAGACCCGGCGCAGCGTCTACGGCCTGTACGGCACCATCAGCATGGGTGTCGAAGGCACCAGCATGGTCGCGTTCACCGATCTCGACGATGCGCAGCGCTGGGCGCTCGCGTTCCTGGTGAGCACATTCGTGTCCGACGACCCCCAGCGCAATGCCGGCGCCGCCCTGTGGACCGGCGGCAAGGGACGCGACTGGTTCAAGTCCGCCGCAGACGTGGTGCTCGCGACGCCGCAGGACGCGACGGCACGCGGTGGCGGGGACGCTGCTGCCGTCCTCGCCTACCTGCGGTCCAATCCCGCCGCGGCCGAACCGACCGGCAACTCGCCGCTCGACGTCAGCATCCAGACGCTGTCGCAAAGCTTAGCCGCCTACAAGGATGGGAACGCCAAGCGCGCCTACGATCTTGCCGTCAGCGCCTACCTGGAAGGCTTCGAACTCGCCGAAGCGAAGCTCGACAGCGTCGACCGCGCGCTGCGTTCTCGCATCGAAGCCGCGATGCTCGACTACCGCAACCAGGTGAAGGCGAACGCGCCGCTCGCCACCGTGGAGGCGCTCCACACCGAACTGCAGCGCCAACTGCATGAGGCCAAGGACCGGCTGGCTGGCGGCGAAGTGTCACCGCAGGCGCAGTTCGTCTCGTCGTTCATCATCATCGTGCGCGAAGGGCTCGAAGCGATCCTCGTGCTGGCCGGCATGGCCGCTTTCCTCCGACGCACCGGGCGCAGCGAAGGTCTCAAGTGGCTGCATGGCGGCTGGATCGGAGCGCTGGCACTCGGCGCCCTAACGTGGTGGATCGCGACCGTGCTGATCGAAGTGAGCGGTGCTGAGCGCGAAGTGACCGAAGGCATCACTGCCCTTCTCGCCTCGGTCACGCTCCTGTACGTCGGTTTCTGGCTGCACTCGAAGAGTGCCGGCCAGCGCTGGAGCGCATTCATCAAGTCGCAGGTGTCCGGCGCGCTGGGCCGCGGCACGCTGTGGGGGCTCGCCGTCATCTCGTTCCTCGCCGTGTATCGTGAAGTGTTCGAGACTGTCCTGTTCTATGAAGCGCTGATCGCCCAGGGCGGTGCAACCGCGGTGCTGTCCGGTTCTGCCGCAGGCTGCGCGGTGCTGGTTGTTCTGGCGCTGCTGATCGTGCGCTTCAGCGCGAAGCTGCCGATCGGCGTGTTCTTCGCCGTGAGTTCGGTGCTCCTGGCATTGATGGCCGTCGTGTTCGCCGGTCAGGGCGTGGCGGCCCTGCAGGCCGCCGGCAAACTGCCGAGCAGCCCGGTGAGCTTCCCCAGCGTGCCGCTGCTCGGCATCTACCCGAATCTCCAGGGATTGGTGCTGCAGCTACTCCTGCTCGTGCTGATCGTCGGCGCCTATGTCCATACCTCGCGCGCAGCCGCCAGGACTGCGTGACCCCACTGCTCCCGCAAGGATCATGATGCTCCGCTCCCTTCTGCTTCCGCTCACCCTCGTCGCCTGCACCGTCCACGCCCAGGAGGACAAGATCCTCAATCTGTACACCGCGCGCCACTACGACACGGACGAAGCGCTGTACGCGAACTTCACCAAGGCCACCGGCATCAAGGTGAACCGCATCGAAGCCGGCGACGAGGCACTGCTGGAACGCGTCCGCAACGAAGGGGCGAACAGTCCCGCGGACGTGCTGCTGATCGTGGATGCCTCGCGCCTCTACGCGGCAGACCAGGCGGGACTCTTCGCACCGGTGAAGTCCGCGGTGCTCGAGAGCCGCATCCCGAAGGACCTGCGCAGCGCCAACGGTACGTGGTTCGCATTCTCCAGCCGTGCTCGCGTCATCGTGTACGACAAGACAGCGGTGAACGCCGCCGACGTGCAACGCTATGAGGATCTCGCCTCGCCCGCGAACAAGGGCAAGGTGTGCACTCGGCCCGGCAGCCATCCCTACATGCTGTCGCTGGTGGCTTCCGTCATCGCCCACGACGGCGAACAGAAGGCCGAGGAATGGGCCAAGGCCGTGGTCGCCAACATGGCCCGTCCGCCGCGCGGCGGCGACACCGACCAGATCAAGGGCGTGGCTTCAGGCGAGTGCGGGATCGCGCTCACCAACTCGTACTACTACGTGCGCCTCATGCGCTCGAAGAAGCCGGAGGATCGCGCCATCGCCGGGAAGGTCACGCTGGTGTGGCCGAACCAGTCGAGCTGGGGCACGCACATGAACGTCTCCGGCGGCGGTGTGCTCAAGAACGCCCCGAACAAGGACGCGGCGCTCAAGTTCCTCGAATACCTGGCGAGCGACGAAGCACAGGCCTATTTCGCCAACGGCAACAACGAATGGCCGGTGGTGAAGACCGCGGTCGCGAAGAATCCGGAACTGGAATCGCTCGGCAAGTTCAAGGCTGATGCTCTGCCCATCGCGGAGATCGCGACCCGCACGCCGGCCGCGCAGAAGCTGGTCGACCGCGCCGGCTGGCGCTGATCAATCCCTTCTGCCCGACGCCAGTGCCCGCGTCGTGAGCAGGACGGGCAACAAGGCCACGGCCACGATCACGAGGCTGGGCAATGCCGCCTCGCCGAGGCGTTCGTCCTTGGCGAAGTTGTAGGCCTGGGTCGCGAGCGTGTCGAAGTTGAATGGCCGCAGCGCAAGCGTGGCCGGCAGTTCCTTCAGTGCGTCGACGAACACGAGCAGTGCCGCGACCGCCAGACTGCGCGCGAGCAATGGCACGTGCACGCGGCACAGCAAGGACCACGGACCGCAGCCGAGGCTGCGCGCGGCCTCGTCCATGTGAGGCGTGATGCGCGCGAAGCCGCTTTCCACGTTGTTGAGACCGACCGCGAGAAATCGCACCACGTAGGCGTAGACGAGCGCAGCCACCGTCCCGGTCAGCAGCAGGCCCGGGTTCATGCCGAACTGCGACTGGGCCCAGGTGGCGAACGCGTTGTCGAAGCGAGCCAGCGGGATGAGGATGCCGATGGCCAGGACAGCCCCCGGCACGGCGTAACCGAAGGACGCGAACCGCCCCACGCCGCTCACCCAGGGACTGCGCGTCACGCGCACGGCGTAGACCAGCCCGAGCGCGATTGCGACGGTGATGGCGGCCGCAGTGGCCGACACCTGCAGGCTCGCCGCGACCATCGCGGCGAAGCGCGACCACGCGTGCACTTCGGCGTCACTCCATGTGAGACGCGCGAGCACGGCTACGGGCAGCAGGAAGCCAAGCACGACCGGCAGCGTACAAACGGTGGTGGCAGCCCAGGCTCGCCAGCCATGCAACGCGCGGATGCGCCTCGGTGCCGTCGTTCCCCGTGCGGAAAAGCGTCTCGCCCCGCGCACGGTCCGCTCGACGACGACCAGCAGGGCGACGACGCCGAGCAGCACCAGCGCCAGCTGCGCGGCTGCGGCACGGTCCCCGAGGCCGAGCCACGCCTTGTAGATGCCCGCGGTCAGCGTATCGACGGCGAAGTAGGAAACCGCGCCGAAGTCGGCCAGCGTCTCCATGATCACCAGCGTGAGACCGGCTGCGAGCGCCGGCCACGCGAGCGGCAACTCCACCTGCAGAAACGCCCGCAGCGGCCGCACGCCGGCCAGCCGTGCGGCCTCGCCGAGGTTGGCGGGCATCTCCGCGAACGCTGCCCGCACCGGCAGGTAGACGTAGGGCGCCAGCACCCACGTGAATACCGCCGCCGCCCCACCCAGGGATCGGATGTCGGGGAACCAGTACTCGCGTGCGCGCAGGCCCCAGGTCTCCCGGATCCAGCTCTGCACCGGCCCCGAGAACTGCAGCAGATCGGTGTATGCGTATGCGATCACGTAGGACGGCACGGCCAGCGGCAATACCAGCGCCCACGACAACGTGCGCGAACCCGGAAACCTGTATGCCGCGGTGAGCCAGGCCGTGCCGGCCCCCACGACGGCGGTACCCACCGCGACCAACAGCACCAATGCGACGCTGGTCCGTGCGTACGCCGGCAAGCCGGTCTCGCCCAGATGCGACCACGATGCGCCGGCACCAGGGGCGAAGAAGCTGGCCGACAGCCCGAGCAGCGGCAAGGCGACGAGCAGTCCCAGCACCGTCGCCGCGACGACGACCGTTCGCGAGGTCTTCGACGGCATCGGCGCGCTCATGGTGATCGCAGACATGGGTCGCGATTCTACGCACCCACCTATAATTCCGGGCCGTGCCCCGATTTCTCCTGCAGCTCACCGACCTTTCGCATCGATACGGCGACCGGACCGTCGTGCGTGACGCGAGTTTCGCTCTGCCCGCCGGTCGAATCGCCTGCCTGCTCGGACCCTCGGGCTGCGGCAAGACGACGCTGCTGCGCCTCATCGCGGGTTTCGAGCGCCCGGTCGCGGGCAGCATCACCCTCGACGACGCAGTCATCTCGTCGACGGATGCCGTGCTCGCACCCGAGCGCCGGCACATGGGCATGGTGTTCCAGGACTTCGCCCTGTTTCCCCACCTCACGGTGGCAGGCAACGTCGGCTTCGGTCTCGCAAAGACGATGCGTACCGCACGCATCGCCGAACTGCTCGAGCTCACCGGCCTCGCAGGCCTGGGAGAACGCTTCCCGCACCAACTCTCCGGGGGACAGCAGCAACGCGTCGCATTGGCGCGCGCGCTGGCGCCGCGGCCGAGGCTCGTACTGCTCGACGAACCGTTCTCGAGCCTCGACGTAGGCCTGAGGGAACGCCTGGCGACCGAGGTGCGCCAGATCCTGCTGCAGGAAGGCACGGCGGCGATCCTGGTCACTCACGATCAGCACGAAGCCTTCGCCTTCGCCGACGAGATCGGGGTCATGCACGACGGGCGCATCGAGCAATGGGCCTCGGCCTACGATCTGTACCATCGCCCCGCGACGCGCTTCGTCGCGGATTTCATCGGCGACGGCACGTTCGTGAAGGGTCGACGCACGGCGAACGGCATCGACACCGAACTGGGACTGCTGACCGGGGAGATCCGCACGCCGCAAGCGACGCTGACCGATATTGATCTCGATGTCCTGCTGCGCCCGGACGACGTGATCCATGACGACGCGGCGCCCTGCAAGGCTGTGGTGACGACCAAGGCCTTCCGCGGCGCGGAGATCCTGTATTCGCTGCGCTTGCCAAGCGGCGCCGCGGTCACGGCGCTCGTGCCGAGCCACCACGACCATGCGATCGGGGCGCCGATCGGTATCCGTCTCGACGCCGCCCACGTCATCGCATTTCCGGCCCGGGCCGGCGGTGCCGCCTAGAACGAGATCGCGGCGCTCACGCCCACGTAGTAGGCCCGGCCCGGCGACGGCTCGTAGTAGCGGCCGCTGGCGCCGTTCACGATCACCGAACCCACGTAGGCCGTGTCGAGCAGGTTGTCGATGCGGAAGAACTCGGTGAACCGCACCTTGCCCACGTCCTGACGGAAGCTGATGCGCCAGTTGTACACGTTGTAGGCCTGCGCGAACTCGCTGTTGGTGTCGTTCACGAACACGCGATCGGAACGTCGCGCCTCGATCGCCGTTTCCATCCACATGGCGCGCCAGCCGGCTTCGCCATATAGCGTGTACGCCGGAATGCCGGGAATCGCGTTGCCGGCCGCGACGGGAAGCTGGTTCGTCGTGAGGTTGCAGGGCGGGGTCGGTCCGCAGGTAGTGAACGCCGAGTCGAACGTCGCGTCGATGTAGGTTGCGGCGCCGTATGCGAAGAACCCACCCTTGAAACGTGCGTCCGCCGCCAGTTCGAAACCGGTACGCGTCGTGGGCCCGGCGTTCTGGAACACCGACCGGCCACCCTGGTTCTGCTGCACGGTGATCTCGTTGTCGGCATTGACGCGGAAGATGGCCGCATTGAGGCGCGTGTCCCGCCCCACCAGCGCCTTCAGACCCACCTCGTAGTTGCGCGTGCGATTCGCCTGGATCGTGGTGTTGAGTCCGGCGCCCACCGCCGATGTGGTCTGGTACGCCAGCTCCGCGAACGTGGGCGTCTCGAAGCCGCGCCCGAAGCTCGCGTAAGCGTGCAGGGTCGGCGAGATCTTGTAGAGCGCCGCCGCCACCGGACTCAGCTGATCGAAGTCGCGGCTGCCGCTGTCGTCGGGATTGGTGCCCGTGATGAAGTAGTCGACACTGCGAAATTTCACGTTGCTGTAGCGCACGCCGCCCGACAGGACCCAGCGGTCCGACACCAGCCATTCGGCCTGGGCGTACTGATCGAAGTTGAAGACGGTGTTGTCCTCGTTCCGGCGCAGGTCACCCTGGACGCCGATCGCGCTCGGGTTGCCGGGGGCGCCCAGGTAGTTGTTATAGCCGGTGCGACGTTCGTTCTGGCGATCGTAGTTGGTGCCGACCGTGAACGACAGCGGTTTCGCAGCGAGGCTCGTGCGATGCGTCCAGCGCAGGTCCACACCCCAGAAGGTGCGATCGAGGTCGACCACCCCGCCGCCGCTGCGCGGTGCGGTCGCCGGATTCTGCGTTGCCGGCGTCACCCCGAGAAACTGCGTCACCTGGCGATCACCGAGGTAGACCAAGCCGCGGATGTCGTCGCTGTCGGTGAGCTTGCGCTCGTACACGCCGCCGACCTGCGCGTTGTCGATGGACTTGCGCACGTTGTAGTCCGCCGCCGTCAGATTGCCCGTCACGGTGCCTGCCTGCCTCGGGTTCTGTGCCACCTGCGCCGCGGTCAGCCCGAGCGGATCCTGGGTGTCGGGTTGATTCAGATAGTTCACCACCAGGGTGAACTTCTGGATGTCGTCCGGCGTGACCGTGAGCTTGCCGTTCATCATGTCGCGCTGCGCCGCGCTCCAGTCGCGGTAGCCGTTCGTATCGAACCGGGAGACGTTGAACACGTAGTTCACGTTGCCGGAGGTACCGCCGACCTTGGTGCCGGCCCTCCAAGTGTCGAACGAACCGTACATGCCGTACGGACTCACGGTGAAGTCGGCCGGACCGTCCTCGGTGAATGCGCTGATCACGCCGCCCGAGGAGTTGCCGTACAGCGCCGAGAACGGGCCTCGCAAGACTTCGATGCTCTTGGCGGTGGTAAGGTCGATATTCGCGGCCTGGCCCTGGCCGTCGGGCATGGTGAGCGGAATGCCGTCGGCGTACAGGCGGATGCCGCGCACGCCGAACGTGGACCGCGACCCGAATCCGCGGATGGATATCTGCAGATCCTGAGCATAGTTCTGGCGGTTGTTCGCCACCACGCCCGGCACCGTCACCAGGGCTTCCGAGGCGTTGACGCCCAGCTGCCCGTCGGAGATCCGTTCCTTGCCGATCAGATCGATGGACATGGGCAGGTCGAAGGCCTTCTGCTCGCTGCGTGTGCCGGTGACGACCACGGGGGACGCGCGTCCGGCGTCGGCGGGTTCATCCTGGGCCGATGCGGCCCCGGGCAGGCCCCAGGCGATCAGCGAGGCGGCGATCGGCGACGCAACCGTATGGGCGGCTTTGCGTCGGGTACGGTGGTTCATGCGGGTCTCCCTCTACAGCGATTTGTTTTCGAGCGGCGCCGGACTTGGGGCCGGGTCCGCGGGCAATCAGTTGCTTGTTCAAACCGGACAACAAAAAAGGCTGCCGAAGCAGCCTTTTTATGTACTACCGACCGCGATTAGCGGTTGGCGATGTACATCGTGACTTCGAAGCCGAAACGCATTTCGGTGTACTCAGGCTTGTTCCACATGGCTTAGCTCCTTCAGGGGTCGATTTGTCCGGGGACAGTTCTCTTCGGGTGGTGCACTCAAGCCGTGCTGATGGCTTGAGACGCATTGTCCGCGCGCACGTCTCGGTGACCATCGCAAAACCCGTAAAAACCCCTCATGATTTTCATGAGATCCCCGCGGCGGTTCAGGGCTCCAGCAGTCCGTGCCGCATCGCAACAATCGCCAGTTCGGCCGAATTCGACGCGCCAAGCTTCTGTTTGATATTGTAAAGATGCGTTCCGATGGTGCGTGGACTGAGCGACATCACCTCGGCGATGTCGGCGACGCTCTGGCCGCGCGCCAGGGCGAGGAAGACCTTGAATTCCTTCTCGGACAGCATGTCGACCGGGTTGCGTTCCCCGGTGAGCTGCTGCACCGCGAGCTGCTGGGCAATGGCAGGCTCGAGAAAGGTCCGGCCCGCCCAGACCTGGCGGATCGCCTGGATCAGTTCCTCGGCAGCGCTGCGCTTGGACAAGTAGCCCAGCGCGCCGGCCTTCAGCACGCGCTTGGCGTGCATCGCGTCTTCGTGGGCGGTCAGCACCAGCACCTTGGCGGCCGGCTCACGCGCCAGGATGCGCGAGAGCGCCTCCAGGCCGCCGATGCCGGGCATCGACAGATCGAGCACGACCACGTCGGGCTTCACCTCCGCGAAGCGCCGGACCGCATCCTCACCGCTCTCCGCCTCGGCCACGACCCGGATGTCGGGCGAACCCTCCAGCAACAGCCGGAAGCCCATGCGCACCACCGCATGGTCGTCTGCCAGCATGACCTTGATCATGGCGGTCACGGGAGCGATTGCGGCGCCGCCTGCGCAGCTCCGGCGTCGAACCCGTTGCGGGAAGCATCGCCGACCAGCGGAATCGACACACGCACGGTCACGCCCCGACCCGCCTCGCTCTCCACGTTGAACGACCCGCCGAGGGCCTCGGTACGTTCGCGCATGCCCATCAATCCGAACCGCACGGTATCGCGCGGATCGCGCATGCCGAGTCCCTTGCCGTTGTCGCGCGTCACGATCTCGAGCCGCTCGTCACGCCCGGTGCCGCTGCGGCTCACCCTGACCGAGGCCTGGGTCGCGGCGGCATGCTTCGCAATGTTGGTCAGGCACTCCTGCACGATGCGGTAGACGGTGATGTTGATGCGCTCGCCGAGCGCGTCGAGTGCGCCGTCGAAATCTAGACTGCACTGGATCGCAGGGTTCAGCTTGCGCCAGTTCGCGACCGCCTCCTCCAGCGTCTCGCGCAGGCCGAGGTGATCCAATGCGCTCGGCCGCAACTGTCGGATGATGCCGTGAACCGAATCGTACATGCGCGCGGTGACCGACACGATGGTCTCGGCGTTCTGGTGGATCTCCGGTTGCGTGCCTTCGGTGCGATTCGCGATGACGGCACCGATGGTCTTTATCGCCGTGAGGCACTGTCCGAGCTCGTCGTGCAGCTCGCGCGCAATGCCGTGACGTTCCTCTTCCAGGCGGCTCTGGATCACCTGCGTGAGCCGGCGGTTCTGGGCGAGCTCGGCTTCCGCTTCGCGCGCTCGCTTCACCTCGGTGATGTCACGGAACGAGCAGATCTCGCCGATCACGACACCGCTCGCCGGGTCCACCAGAGGCGACTTGGTGAGCGCCACTTCGATGTACCGGCCGTCCCGCGCCAGACGCTGGGTCTCGAAGTGATCGACGATGCCGCGGCCGCGCAGGATCTCCGTGTGCGCCCGGACCTCGTCGTGACGCTCGGGCGGCACGATCAGCATCCCCGACCGCCCGACGATCTCGTCCGTCCGCCACCCGAACATGCGCTCGGCCGCCGGATTCCAGTACGTGATGCAACCTTCCATGTCCTGGATCGAGATCGCATCGCCCGACTGCTCCGCAATGAGGGCGAGACGACGGTTCTCGGCATGCGACTCGGCGAGCGCGTCGGCCATCCCGTTGAACGTGTGACTCACGGCATCGAACTCCGGCAGCGCGAAGCGCGGCAGGCGCGCATCGAACTCGCCGCGCTCCATGCGCTTCAACCCTTCCAGCACCGTGCTGACCGGTTTCAGCGCACGCCCCGTGAAGAAGAACACGAGCACGTTCACCGCCACCACGAAGCCCAGGATCAGCAGCATCAGATTCTTCAGGTCGTCCCAGGCATCGACAATGGAGCGCGAGGCGTCCACCGTGACCGTCACGTTGCCCCCCGCGACCGGGAGATTGATGAGTGGCATATCGGGCTGCACCAACTTCACGAACCACCCGGGTGCCGCGCGGCCGGCCTTGTAGACCGACGGCGGCGACGTGTAGAGCAGGTTGTCGTCGTAGTCGTACAGCCGGATGTCGTGCGCACGTACCCGCCCGAGATCCTTCAGGAACAGCAGCAGCGATGCGTTGCCGTGCCCCGCCTTGGCGGTGAGCTGCGCATCGCGGATCACCGTGGACAGCAGTTGCATGGTCGCCCGGTTCGCTCCCTCCATCTCCTCGCGGATCGAGCGCCGCGCGTCCTGGACCATCACGTGGATCAGCACAGCGGTGAACAGCGCCGTGAGGACGGTGATCAACAGGTTGATGCGGAAGCGCAGGCTCATCGCCGCTCAGGTGTGGATGCGCTCGAGGTCGCGTGCCGCATCGGCCGCGGCGATAAGCTCCCGCTCCAGCACCGGATGGGACGATGCATGCTTCGCCTGCTCCACGTAGGTCAGCCGCGCCTGCGGCCAGCAGGCGGCAAGATCGTAGGCGGTCGACGGCGGGCACACGAAGTCCTGCCGCCCGTGCAGCAGCGTGGCCGGGAGATGTGCGATGCGAGGCATGTCGTCCAGCAGTTGTCCGGGGCGCAGGAAGCAGTCGTGCGCGAGATAGTGCACCTGCACACGCGCGCGGGCGAGGAGTCCGGGACCGGCGCTCGCCGGCGGCGCCAGCGGCTGGGCCTCGCCGATCGACATGACCGCCGTCTCGAACGCACTCCAGCGAGCGGCCACCTGATCGGCCCGCGGTCCGTAGAGATTCGCGTAGTACCAGCGCACCAGTTCCGGCCACGGGCGACCGGGCGCGACGCTCCACAGCTCGCTCCAGGCCTCGGGAATGAACTGCCGCAGACCCAGGAAATACCAGTCGAGCTCCGCATGGGAGGCGAGAAAGATGCCGCGCAGGATGAGACGGTCCACCCGACCCGGATGCGTCTGCGCGTAGGCGAGCGCGAGCGTGCTGCCCCATGAACCGCCGAACAACAGCCAGCGTTCGACACCCAGCTCGACGCGCAGCCGCTCGATGTCATCGACGAGGTGGGCCGTGGTGTTGTTCTCGATACTGCCCGCCGGTTGGCTCAGGCCGCAACCGCGCTGGTCGAACAGCACGATGCGGTAGTGGGCCGGATCGAAATAGCGGCGATGGTCGGGCTTGGTCGAACTGCCGGGGCCCCCGTGCAGGAACAGCACCGGCCGGCCGGCGGGATTGCCGCTCACCTCGAACCAGATGCGATGCCCGCCGGCGACTTCGAGATGACCCGAGCGATGCGGCTCGATCGGCGGATAGAGCGTGCTCACACTGCCTCGACGCCGCCGCGCGAACGCGCGCTCATTCGAGCTTGAAGACGATCGGCACCAGGACCGTGAACTCGCGGTCCTTGAATCCTTCCGGCGGCGGCGGCAGATGCTTCGCGCGCCGCACCTTCTCCAGCGCTTCCTCATCGAGCACGTCGTAACCGCTCGATTTCGCGATGCTGACATCCTTCACCTTCGCATCTGCGCCCATGCGCAGAAGCACTTCGGTCGTGCCCTGCCACCCCAGCTGCTGAGCCCGGCGCGGATATTTCTGGTCCTTGCCGATCTCCCGCGACAGCAGCAGGCCATAACGTTCGAGCATGCCGCGATCGATCGGTGCCGTTGCCGGCGCGCCCGTGGGAGCCGGCCTCGCAGGACCGGGACGGGCGGCCGTGGGGGGTGCGGCTGTCGGTGCGGTCGGCTGCGCGGTCACGGCGGGCGCAGCGGTCGGTGGCGGCGGCGCCACCGCAGCGGCCGTCACGGCCGGCGCCGCAACCACCGGCGCGGGCTTGCTGTGCACCTCGGGGCGTGGTTCCACCCGTGCGGTCGGCGCGGTTGCCTGCGGGGTGACCGTCGGCGCCGTCGTCGGCACCGGCGGTGCCACGGATGCCGTAGGCGCGGCGGGGGCGGCAACGACCGGCGCCGGCTTGCTCGCCGACACTTCGGGACGCGGCTCGACGCGCGCCGTGGGCGCTTCCGGGCGCGGCGGCGGTGCCGTCGGCACCTGCATTTCCACGGGCGATTCGGTACGTGCCGTCAATACCGGCGCGGTCTGCAACGACGGGTGCGGATCCGGCCGCACATCGGGCCGTACCTCCGGCCGCACCTCGTGCCTCGGTTCGGGACGCGGCGTCGGCTTGACGTCGGGGACCGGCGTCGGCGCTACGGGTGTACGCGCCTCCAGCCGCGGCTCGACTCGCGCTTCGGGGCGCGCGGTGGGCTTGAGGTCGGGCCGCACCTCCGGCTTTACTTCGGGGCGTACTTCCGGCTGCACCTGCGGCCTCGCGACAGGCAGCGGTTCCGGCGTGATGGCCGTACGCGGTTCGATGCGCGGTTCGGGACGAAGCTCGGGACGCACCTGTTGCGGCACCTGCGGTCGGACTTCCGCGCGCGGTGGCGGCTGCACCTGCGGTTTCGTTTCCGGCACCGGCATCGGCTTCAACTCGGGCCGCGCCTCCAGCTTCGGTTCCAACTTTGCCGCCGGCGCCGGCACTTTCACCGCGGCCACGGGCTTGGGCTTCGGTTTGGGTGGCGGCTCCACCTTCTTCGGCGGTTCGGGCGGCGGCTCCGGTTTCTTGGGCTGGATGAGTTCCACCACGAGCGGCGGCTTCTCGACGAACTTCGGCGACTTGAGCAGCTTCGGCAGCACGACCACGTTGACCAGGTGGAACACGACGGAGATCGCGAGCGCGGCCAGGAACAGGCGGTCGGCGTACCACTCCGGTGCAGCTTCGGGACGCCACGGTCGGGCGGCGGTGGGAATCGGTCGATCCATGGGCCGAGCGTAGGGAGGCGCATTCATCCCGTCAAAGCCCTACCGTCCAAACTCATGATAATCATGAGGCCACATTGCTGATTTTTGTGTGTGATGCGCGCGGTCCCTTCCCGGACACTTGATTCCCGAGATACCGGGAGTGTGGCCGGATGGTGACGGTGCAACTCGGGCATCGAGCGATCGACTGCCGAGTGATCCTCGCCCGCTGGTCTTCCACGCGAATCCCGGTATCGCTCACCCGGGCGGCGTTCGCGCCGCAAGACTCGAAACTCTATCATCTGGAGGTCACCATGTGGAACAAGCCTGAGTACACCGAAATGCGTTTCGGCTTCGAAGTCACGATGTACATCGCCAACCGCTAAGTCACGCGGCAGGCCGACGAAAGCCCCGGTCGACGGGGCTTTCGTTTTTGAGTGCCCGGGTCCACCATCCGGGGCCCGGCACCGCACATGAGATACCAGCATGAGAATCAGAGTTCTCGGAGCAGCCGCGGGGGGCGGCTTCCCGCAGTGGAATTGCAACTGTCCCAATTGCGACGGGCTGCGCAAGGGCACGGTCCGGGCACAGGCGCGCACCCAGTCGTCCATCGCGGTCAGCGGCAACGACGTGGATTGGGTGCTGTTCAACGCGTCACCCGACATCCTGCAGCAGATCCGCGGCTTCCCCGCCCTGCAACCGGCGCGCAGCCTGCGTGACACAGGCATCCGTTCGGTGATCCTGATGGACGGACAGATCGACCACACCACCGGCCTCCTGATGCTGCGCGAAGGCAAGCCGCTGGAGCTTTTCTGCACCGACATGGTCCACGAGGACATGACCACGGGCAATCCGCTGTTCAACATCCTCGGCCACTACTGCGGCGTGAATTGGCACCCGCTGCCTACCGCCGCCGGCAGCAAGTTCGAGGTGCCGGGTGGCGAGCACCTCTCGTTCACCGCCGTGCCGCTCAAGAGCAAGGCGCCGCCCTACTCGCCGCACCGCGAGAATCCGCACGAGGGCGACAACATCGGCATGCGTATCACCGACACGCGCACCGGGAAGAACGTATTCTACGCGCCCGGGCTGGGCGAGATCGAACCGCATCTGAAACCGTTCCTGGAACAGGCCGATTGCGTGATGGTGGACGGCACGTTCTGGACCGACGACGAGATGGTGCGCCTCGGCATCTCGAAGAAGCGCGCCCGCGACATCGGCCATCTGCCGCAGTCGGGGGTCGGCGGCATGATCGACGTCCTGAACCCGCTGCGCGCGAGCCGCAAGATCCTCATCCACATCAACAACACCAACCCGATCCTGAACGAGGACTCGACCGAGCGCGCGGAACTCGCGCGCCATCGCATCGAGGTTGCGTTCGACGGAATGGACATCACCTTGTAGGGGGAGAACCATGGGAGCCGCCGAGAATCTGCCGTGGACCAAGGAAGAATTCGAAGCGCATTTGCGCGCGAAGGGCAGCCGCTATCACATCTACCATCCGTACCACGTGGCGATGAACAGCGGGAAGCTCACGAAGGAGCAGATCCAGGGCTGGGTGTGCAACCGCTTCTACTACCAGATCGCGATCCCGATCAAGGACGCCGGGATCATGTCGAACATGCCGGATCGGGAGCATCGCCGCCTGTGGATCCAGCGCGTCATCGACCACGACGGCACCCAGGGCGACGAGGGCGGCATCGAAGCGTGGTTGACGCTCGCCGATGCCGTCGGACTGGACCGCGCAGAGGTCACGTCGCTCAAGCACGTGCTGCCGGGCGTGCGCTTCGCGATCGACGCGTACATCAACTTCGGCCGCACGCGCCCCTGGCAGGAGGCAGTGTGTTCCTCGCTCACCGAGCTGTTCGCGCCGGAGATCCACAAGGAGCGCCTCGCCAACTGGCCGCAGCACTATCCCTGGATCGATCAGGCGGGCTACGCGTACTTCCGCAAACGCCTGTCCGAAGCCCGGCGCGACGTGGAGCACGGCCTGCGGGTGACGCTGCAGTACTTCAAGACGCGCGAGCAGCAGGAGCGCGCGCTCGACATCCTGCAGTTCAAGCTCGACGTGCTGTGGACCATGTGCGACGCGATGGCCATCAACTACGGCATCGGCGACCGGAAGCTGCTCTGATGGCACAACCGCAAAGAGTCGCGTTCGATCACGACGCGGTGATCGACATCGCGAAGTACTACCGGTTCCAGTGGGAACCGGCACAGAACTGTCACGTGATCCTCTACCCGGAAGGCATGGTGAAACTGCCGGGCAGTTCGGGAGAGATCATGAAACGCGTCGATGGGACGCGCAGCCTGAACGGCATCGTGGCCGAGCTGGAGCAGCAGTTCCCAGGCATCGAGCTGCGCGCCGATGTCGTCGACTTCCTGGAGGTAGCGCATGGAAACGGCTGGATCAAACCAAAAGCGGCCGGGTAATCCCCTGTGGCTGCTGGCCGAGGTCACCTACAAGTGCCCTCTGCACTGCGTCTTCTGCTACAATCCGACGGACTACGCGACCTACGGTCCCGAGCTCACGACCGAGGAATGGCTGAAGGTCCTGCGCGAGGGCCGTGAGCTGGGCGCGACCCAGCTCGGTTTGTCCGGCGGCGAGCCGCTGATGCGCGACGACCTCGAGATCATGATCGCCGAGGCGCGCAAGCTGGGCTACTACACGAACCTGATCACCTCGGGCGTGGGCCTCACGGAAAAGCGCATCGCCGCGTTCAAGGAAGGCGGGCTCGACCACATCCAGCTCTCGTTCCAGGACTCCACGCGGGAGATGAACGACTGGCTCTCCAGCACCAAGACCTTCGAGCTGAAGAAGCGCGTCGCGGAGCTGATCCAGAAGTACGACTACCCGATGGTGTTCAACTGCGTGCTGCACCGTCACAACATCGACCACACGCAGCAGATCCTGGAGATGGCCGAGCAGCTCGGCGCGGAGTACGTCGAGCTCGCCAACACCCAGTACTACGCCTGGGCCTTCGAGAACCGCGACCAGCTGCTGCCGAGCCACGATCAACTGCGCCGCGCAGAAGAGGTGACGAACAAGTTCCGTGAGCGTGTCGGCGACAAGATCAAGGTCTACTTCGTGGTCCCCGACTATCACTCCACGCGACCCAAGGCCTGCATGAACGGCTGGGGTTCGCTCTTCATCACCGTGACCTCCGATGGTGTGGTGCTGCCGTGCCACGAGGCACGCATGCTGCCGGGGCTCACGTTCCCGAACGCGCGCGATCACGACCTCAAGTGGATCTGGTACGACTCGCCAGGCTTCAACGCCTACCGGGGTGACGCGTGGATGCAGGAGCCCTGCCGTACCTGTCCGGACAAGGAGAAGGACTTCGGCGGCTGCCGCTGTCAGGCCTACATGTTGACCGGCGACGCCCGCAATGCCGACCCGGTCTGCGATCTCTCGCCGCATCACCACCTGATCACCGAGGCCGTGGAGAAGGCCGATCGGCCCACGCTGCCGCCGAACGTGAAGCCGATCCTGTTCCGCGACGATCGCAATTCGCGCCTGCTGTCCGCGAAAAAGACCGACACCACGCCGGTGACATGACGTCCTGCGCCATCCAGGCGCAGGGCCTGGCGCGCCGCTACGGTGAGGTCGTGGCGGTGGACAGTCTCGACCTCGAGATCGGCGAAGGCGAATTCTTCGGCCTGCTCGGCCCCAACGGCTCCGGCAAGACCACCACGATCCACATGCTGGCCACGCTGGTGCGACCCACGGCGGGATCGGCACGGGTGGCAGGCTTCGACGTCGGCACGGACCCGGTCAAGGCCCGCGGTCAGATCGGCCTCGTGTTCCAGGAATCCGCGCTCGATCGCACGCTGTCGGTCGCGGAGAACCTGCGGTTCGCCGGGATGTTGTACGGTCTGCCGAAAGCGGAGATCGAGCGCCGCGCCAAGGCGCTGCTCGACCTGTTCGGCATCGCGGACAAGTTCCATGCACCGACCGCGGCGCTGTCCGGCGGACAACGTCGGGCGCTGGACATCATCCGCGGCGTGATCCACGAGCCGCGCGTGCTGTTCCTCGACGAGCCCACCATCGGCCTCGACATTCCGGTCCGGCGGCGCATCTGGCGGTTCATCGAGGGCCTGCGCCAGCGCAACCGCATGACGGTGCTGCTCACCACGCACTATCTCGAAGAGGCCGACGCCTGCGAACGCGTGGCCTTCATCCGCAGGGGCCGGCTCGTCACCCAAGGCGCCCCTCGCGCACTCGTGGAGAATCTCGGACGTCATGCCATCGAGTTCGAGAGCCGCGACATCGACGCGTTGCTGGAGCGGGCGCAACCGGCGCTCGGCAAGGGCCTCAAGGAGGGCAACACCGCGCTGTTCCTGCACGCGCAGGAAGACACCGCGCCGCTGGCACGCCTGCAGGACGAACTGGGCGACCTCGTCACGGCGATGCGGGTGCGTCGCCCCAACCTGAACGACGTGTTCCTGTGGGTGCACGCCGGTGCCGATCTCCCCGGAGGCCGACCGTGAGCATGGCTCGGCCCATTCTCGCGGTACTCCAGCGCGAGGTGCTGAAGCTCGGTCGCCAACGCACGCGCCTGCTGGCCGCCATGGTGCGGCCCATGATCTGGATGCTGGTGATCGGCTCCGGCTTCGGTGCCGTGCTAGGGAGTGCCGGCGGCCTTTCCTACCAGCAGTTCCTCGCCCCCGGCGTGCTCGGCATGACCATGCTGTTCGGGGCGATGCTCTCCGCCCTCACCATGGTGTACGACAAGGAATCCGGTGTGATGCGCATGCTGGTGATCGCGCCGTTCGCGCACTACTGGATCGTGATCGTGAAGACCCTGAGTGCCGTGGTCGCGGCGCTGTTGCAGGCCCTGTTGCTGATGGTGCTGCTGGCGCTGCTCGGCTACCTGCGCTTCACCGCAGTCGATGTTCCGCTGTTGCTGCTCGGGCTGCTGCTGGTCCCGTTCGCCTGCGCCGGCATCGGCATGCTCGCAGCGGCTTTCACGAAGACGCTGGACAACTTCGCCGCGCTGATGAACTTCGTGATCTTTCCGGTGTTCTTCCTGAGCGGATCGCTCTACCCGATCACCCAGCTCCCGCCATGGCTGCGGGTGGTGGCCATGGCGAACCCGTACACCTACGGCGTGGACCTGCTCAAGCACGCACTGCTGGCCGGCGTGGAGGGGCGTTTCGCGCCGGAGTTCTCCGTGGTGCTCGACGTCGCGGTCCTCGCGGGGTTCACCGTAGTGGCCGTCGTGATCGCCTGCGTGCGCTTCTCGGGCGAAACCGCCTTCGACTCGGTGATCCGGGTGCTCGCCGGAAAGAGAACCGGCTGACGCTCGAACGGGCTGACCGCAGTCAGCCCGTCGCATTCGTTTGCGCGTCGCCGCGGTCAGTGATGATGGCCACCCGGCCCGTGCACGTGGCCGTGGTGCAACTCCTCCTGGGTGGCCAGGCGCACATCCGTGATGGTGCAGGAGAACTGCACCGTCTTGCCGGCCAGGGGATGATTCGCGTCCACCACGATCTTGTCGTCGGCGATGCTGGTGACGGTGTAGATCATCACCTGCTTCGAACCCTCGGCCGCCCCTTCGAACTGCATGCCCACCTGCACGTTCTTGGGAAACAGGTTGCGCGGCTCGGTACGGATCAGCTCGGCGTCGTACTCACCGAAGGCATCGTCCGGCGCGAGCTTCACGGAGCAGCTCTCCCCCGTCTTGCGCCCGTGCAGGGCCTCTTCCACGCGGGGAAAGATGCCGTCGTAGCCACCGTGCAGATAGCTGATGGGGCGATCGGTCTTCTCGATCACCTTGCCGTCGGTGTCGAGCAGTTCGTAGTTGAGGGATACCACCGTGTTCTTGGCCACTTCCTGGGTCATTCGAGTTCCTTGACGAGATGCAGGACTTCGGCGGCATGACCGCGCGCGTTGACACCGTACATCACGCGTGCGAGCCGCCCCTTCTTGTCGACTATGAACGTGGAGCGCTGGATGCAGCGTTTCCTGCGGCCATCGTCGAGCTGTTTTTCGTAGAGCACGCCGTAACGCTCGCACGCCTCGGCCTCCGTGTCGGCCAGCAACTGGACCGCAAGCCCATGCTTGTCCCGGAACGAGCCGTGCGACAGGCAGTCGTCCATGCTGATGCCGACCACCACCGCGCCGCTGCGCTTGAACTCGTCGTCGAGTTCGCTGAACTCGATCGCTTCCAGTGTGCAGCCGGGCGTGTCGTCCTTGGGGTAGAAATAGACGATGACATGGTGCCTTCCGCGAAACGACGCGAGACTCACCATCTCCATCTCTGCATCGGGCAGATCGAAACCCGGCGCTTCGTCACCCACGTTCAGCATCCACCACTCCCGATCGAAGCTGCGGCGGATGATAACTGAATTCGTTTGCACGCAAGTCGCGCGTCGACCCGGTCATTCCGCCCTGCCCACCGATATAATCCCGCGATGCGATCGAGTCTACTCGCGGGCCTCACGCCGCGCGCATTTCTGTCCCGCCACTGGCAGAAACATGCACTGCTCGCACGCGCGGCGGTGCCCGGCTTCCGCGGTTTCCTCGACCGAGCCGACCTGATCCGCCTCGCCTGCCGTGACGACGTAGAGTCGCGCCTGGTGCTGCGCGACGGACGGCGCTGGAGCATGCATCAGGGCCCGTTTCACCGTCGTGACTTCCAGTCGCTGCCCGCCCGGAACTGGACCCTGCTCGTACAAGGCGTGAACCTGCACGTGCCCGCAGGGGCAGCGCTGCTCGGCTGCTTCGACTTCATCCCGCACGCGCGGCTGGACGACCTGATGGTGAGCTACGCCGTGCCCGGCGGCGGCGTCGGGCCGCACTTCGATTCCTACGACGTGTTCCTGCTGCAGGGCTGCGGACGCCGCCGCTGGCAGGTGAGCCGCCAGCGCGATCTCGATCTCGAACCGGCGGCACCGCTCAAGATCCTGAGGCGCTTTCGTGCCGAGGAAGAATGGGTGCTCGAAGGCGGCGACATGCTCTACCTGCCGCCCCGGTACGCCCATCATGGCGTCGCCGTGGACGAATGCACGACCTATTCGATCGGCTTCCGGGCACCGGCGCTGCGCGAACTCGCCGGGCGTTTCCTCGAGGACTTCGCCGATCGGCTCGACCTCGATGGCCTGTACGCCGATCCCCATCTCCGGCCGACGGCCGCACCCGGACGCATCGGCAACGACCTGATCCATGCCACGGAAGCCAACCTGGCGCGCCTGCGCTTCCGCCGCTCGGACGTGGAGGATTTCCTCGGGCGCTATCTGACCGAGCCCAAGGCCCACATCGTCTTCGATCCGCCCGCCGCCACACCTTCCACCCGTTCGTTCGCGGCCGCCATCGCCCGTTCCGGCGTCGAGCTCGATCTGAAGAGCCTCATGCTGTACGGCAAAGGTGCCGTATACCTGAACGGCGAATGCATCCGCTTTCCGCGCGGTGTGCCGGACGCCCTGCGCAGCCTCGCCGATCGCCGTGCCCTGCCGCCCACGCGGTTGCCGCCCCCTGTGACCAGCATCCTGCGCGAATGGCATGCGACGGGCTTCGTGCGCATTGCCGCCGATCCACCCGGAGGACGACCATGAACACCGACACCGATCCCACCCCGGAACCGCAGTTCGAGAAGCTCGAGGATCGCACCTCGCTGGACGCCGCGATCGACCGCGTGCTGCCGCTCGCCCGCCGCCAGGTGGTGGTCTTCGGCAAGACCCTGGGCAACGAGTGGAACACCGAGGAGCGGGTCAACCTGGTGCGGCGCTTCTGCCTGGAGAGCCGGCGCAACCAGATGCGGATCGTGCTGCACGATACCTATCCCCTATATCGCGCCTGCCCGCGGCTCATCAACCTGCTGCGCCAGTTCAGTCACATCGTCTCGATCCACGAAACCCAGGATCAGGCGAAGAACGTTTACGACCCCTTCGTGCTGGCCGACGACCGGCACTATGCCCATCGCTTCCACTACGACGGCGCGCAGGGAATCCTGGCGATCGACGACCCGCTGGGTGCCCGCACCCTGCACGACCGCTTCGAGGAACTGTGGGGTGCCTCGGATCCGGCCGTGCCGGCCACTACCCTGGGGCTCTAGGCGGCCGGACCCGCGACGGGAGGAGCAGTCGGGATCCAGCGCATTGAAAAAAAAGAGTTTCACCTCTGGATTCGATTTGTAGGATTCCGTTACAATTAACGATGTCGGTCGTTGCAGAGCACCTTCACGGCTGTTCGTGGGGCATGCATCGATCGCCGGATCCCGATCAACCGACATCCACAAGGAATACCATGAACCGTTCGCTTCTCGTTGCCGCCCTCCTCGCCCTCGCCATGACCGCCTGCGGCAAGAAGGAAGAACCCGCGCCTGCTCCCGCCCCCGCTCCCGCCGCCGAAGCCAAGCCGGCCGAGCCCGCACCTGCCACGCCGGCTCCGGCCGACGCGGCCAAGCCTGCCGAAGCCGCTCCCGCCGCCCCCGCCGCGGAAGAGAAGAAGCCCGAAGAGAAGAAGTAATTCGTCGCAGCCTCGCGCTGCGCAGAAAGAGCCGGCCCGCGCCGGCTCTTTTCTTTTGTGGCGGCCGCGATCCAGGGGCGGACCGCCGCGACATCGAGGCCCGGCTAGCGCACGTCGCGCCAGTCGAGGCCCTCGGACTGGTCGGCAACCGCGATCCAGCCGGCATCGCAACCCGTCGCCTCGGCGAGCGCCGAGCGCGCCAGGTCAGGACTGTTGTTCTGTTGCGACAGGTGCACGGCCACCAGGTGCTGCAGCCGCGAACGGTCGAGCTCGGCCAGCAGGCGTCCGGCTGAACCGTTGTCGAGATGCCCCAACCGTCCGGCGATACGCTGCTTGAGCGACGGCGGATAACTGCTGTTGCGCAGCAGATCGAGATCGTGATTGCACTCGAGCGCCAGGGCATCGCATCCGGACAGCACGGTTTCGATATGGCGCGTGGAACATCCGACATCGGTGAGCACACCCAGGCGGCGGGCACCGTCGGAAAACACGAACTGCGCCGGCTCGCCCGCATCGTGGGGAACCGGATAGGGCATGGCCTCGATGTCGCCGACAGCGAAGGACTGATAACCCTCGATGAGCCGCACGGTCACCGACTCGAACCGGGTTTCCAGTCCGCGCAGGGTGCCGTAGGTCAGCCACACGGGCAGCTGGTACTTGCGCGCGAAGCGCGCAACGCCGCCGATGTGGTCGTCGTGCTCGTGGGTGACCACGATCGCGTCGAGCTGCCCAGGCTCCAGTCCGACACGCGCCAGACGCCTGACCGTCTCACCGAGCGTGAACCCGCAGTCGAGCAGCAGGCGGCTCCCGCCTGCCTCTACCACCAGCCCGTTGCCGTCGCTGCCGCTGCCGAGGTAGGCGAAACGCACCCGAGACTACTGCAGTTGCTCGGCCAGCAGATTGAGGATCCGCTTGGCCGTATCGCCGCTGTCCGGCGCACCGTCCTTGTTGAGCACCTTGACCTCGGTCGGCCCGGCCGTGGCCGCGCTCGCCACGGTCACGCGGTACTGCTCGGGGCCCTTCTTGTTGTCGTCGCTGCGCCAGAAGGCGAGCTTGGACAGCGCGCTCTTCTTGCCCGCCTCGGCGTCCGGATCCTGGTAGCGGACGAAGTAGATGCCGTCGGCCCGGTTACGGTCCTCGACCATGAACCCGATCCGATCCAGTGCCAGACCGACACGCCGCCACGCCCGGTCGAAACCGTCGTTAAGGGACAGCGACGTCGCGTTACCGGCCCGCACCACGTTCGCTTTCGGTGGCTCCTTGTCGAGGGCCTTCACCATCTGCGTCGCCTGCTTCTTGTCACCGACGCCCAGCCGCACCGCGAGCCGGCTCAGGAACTCGGCCTCGAGCTCGGGATCGGTCGGCCGCTGGGTCCAGATCGGCGCGCTCGACTGAGCACGGTCGGACTGGATCACCTGGGTGACGCCCTTGTGGCTCACGTAGATCTCGGTGGACACGCCGTCGGCGCTGCGTTCGAAACGCGTGCGGAACTTGTCGCGCTCGGGGCTGGATGTGGCGAAGTCCAGCGCCTTGTTGATGAGCCCGGTCAAGCCGCCGGTCGGAATCTTCGCCCGGTTCTCGGCCCAGTCGGTCTCCATCACACCCACGGCCGGCCGCTCGATCGTGATGAGGAATCCGTTCTCCTGCCAGAACTCCTTCACCGTCGGCCACAGTTGCTCGGGGCTCACCGGGACGGTCAGCCAGCGCTGCGATCCCGCGCGCTCGAAGCGTGCCTTTTCGAAGGTCGGCAGCACCGCCGACGTGTTCGACGGAGCCGGCTGCTTGCCAGAACGCTGCTGCTCATAGTCGGAATATGTCGCCGAGGCAGCACCACCCGAATCGGGTACCTGGAAGCGCGAGTTGGCTGTAGGCGTCGTGAGATCCGGCGGAATCTCGAGCGGCTTGGTCTTGCCCGACGACTTGTAGTCGATCTTCTTGCCTTCGAGCATGCCGCTGCACGCGCCGAGGCCCATGAGACCGACCGCCACCAGCGCGCCACCCGCGCACCGCACCCAGCTCTGCATCGTCGACGTTGTCCGGCCCGCTGCCGTTGCGCCCCGTTCCGTCCTCACGCTGCCTGCGCTTCGTGTTCGATTCCGGCCTGGTGCATCGCCGTGCGCAACAGCGCATGGTGCTGTTCCGCCAGGGGCGTGAGCGGCAGGCGCATGCCCGGACCGACCAGCCCCATCTGCTCGAGCACCCACTTGACAGGAATCGGATTGGCTTCCACGAACAGGTGCTTGTGCAACCCCATCAGTGCATTGTTGACTGCGCGGGCCTGGGCGAAATTGCCGGACAACGCGGCGTCGCACATCTCACGCATCGCCTTCGGCACCACGTTCGCCGTGACCGAGATCACGCCGTGCCCCCCCATCAGCATGAGCGCGAGTCCGGTCCCGTCGTCGCCGCTGTAGACCGCGAAATCGCGCGGCAGGCGCTTCAGCAGATCCGCGCCGCGCTCCAGGTTGCCGGTGGCGTCCTTGATGCCGACGATGTTCTTCACCGCGGCAAGCCGCAGCACGGTGTCGTTCTGGAGGTCGGCGACGGTGCGGCCTGGCACGTTGTACAGGATGGTCGGCAGATCGGTCGACTCGGCGATCGCCTTGAAGTGGCGGTACAGGCCTTCCTGGCTCGGCTTGTTGTAGTAGGGCACCACCGACAGCGCCATGTCGGCACCGGCCGACTTGGCGAAGCGCTGGAGTTCGATGGCCTCGCGGGTGGAGTTCGCCCCCGTGCCGCCGATGATCGGCACGCGTCCGCGACCGTGTTCCACAGCGGTACGGATCAGCAGGCAGTGCTCGTCGAAATCGACCGTGGGCGATTCGCCGGTGGTCCCGACGGCGACGATGCCGTTGGTGCCGTTGTGAATGTGCCAATCGATCAGGCGCCGGAACCGGTCGAGGTCCAAGCCGCCGTCCGCATGCATGGGAGTCGCGATGGCGACGAGACTGCCGGTCAGCATGTTGAGCTCCTCCGAAAAGCCGGCATTGTACCCGATGGTCCTCGAATGTCAGCGCGATCTCCGCTATGGCGACAGGCCGGCGGCCGGCGCAGCCGGGTTGCGCAGGCCCTCGTGCAATAAGCCTCGAGGCGGGCCGGGCCGCCCCAAGACACTGACGCGCCTCTCGGGGGCAGCGAGCGAAGCGAGCGTGGGGGGACTCCTTATTCAGAGAGCGCGCAGATGCGTTGGACCATCGCCGGCTGCGGCGCCGGGACGAAAACGTCCTCGTAGCCGAGCACGCGCATGCGACCGCGCGCGACTTCCAGCAGTTCCCCGGGACGCAGCAGGAAATCGGGATTGGACGGCCGGCCGTAGCGTTCGTTGCCTGCGGCGAATGTCTCGTAGATGAGCACCCCGCCCGGCAACAGCGCTTCGAGCAACGCTGGGAAAAGCGGCCGATGAAGATAGTTCGTGACGACGACACCGGCGAATCGGCGACCCGGAAAGGGCCACGGCGCGCCTTCGAGATCGGCCTGCACCGTCTCGACGCCCGGTGTCGCCTCGAGCGCCGCCAGCGACGCTGCATCACGGTCCACGGCAGTGACGGCATGTCCCCGGCCGCCCAGGAACGTCGCGTGGCGGCCTGCGCCGCAGGCCAGATCGAGCACCGCACCGCCCGCCGGAATCTCCGCGGCCCAGCGCACCACCCAGGGCGAGGGTGTGCCGCCCCCGTGCGCGCCCGTCACGGCACCGGCCGGAACTGCTCGAGCAAGCGCATCATGAGCGCCACACCGCTCTGGGCGAGCGCATCCACCATGGGCACCAGCAGCGGCAGCGACAGGTAGAGCATCAGGAAACCGACCGCCAGCGTGATCGGGAAGCCGATCGCGAAGATGTTGAGCTGCGGCGCCGCGCGCACCAGGATGCCGATGCCGATGTTCGCCACCAGCAGCGCACCGATCACCGGCAGCGACATCATCATGCCGATCTCGAAGATCTGACTGCCCCAGGAAACCAACGTGAAGAAGCCGCGGGCGGACATTGGCTCGAGCGCCGGCGGCAGCACGCGGAAGCTCTCCACCAGCGCGGTCAGCAGGATGTAGTGCCCGTTGGTCGCGAGCAGCGTGAGGATCGCGATCAAGCCGTAGAACTCCGCCACCAGCGGTGACTGGCCGGCGCTCTCGGGATCGAAGAACAGCGCGAAGCCCAGGCCCATCTGCAGGCCGGCGAGTTGCCCCGCCATCTCGGCCGCCGCGATAACGATGCGCGACGCGAAGCCCATCGCGGCGCCGATCAACACCTGCTGGGCCAGCACCAGCAAGCCCGCAGCCGAGGCCGGCGGCACGTCGGGGGGGGGCGGCAGGACCGGCGCGACCACCACCGTGATCAGCAGCGCCAGCGCGATCTTCACCTGCCGCGGGATCGCACGGTTGCCCAGCACCGGTTCGGTCGCGATGAACGCGATGATGCGCACGAACGGCCAGCCGTAGGTCGCCAGCAGGCCCTGCAACTGCGCGACGGTGAAGGTGATCACCATCGGGCGCGTGGTCCGGACCGTGCCGGCGTCCTCGAAGCACGGCCTCGCGCAACGGCCGCCACCACTAGCTCGCCAGCTGGGGAATGGCGCCGTATAGCCGCTGGGTGAAGTCGACCATGGTCGACAGCATCCACGAACCGGCCAGCACCAGCGCGACGAACACCGCGAGCAGCTTCGGAATGAACGACAGCGTCATCTCGTTGATCTGGGTGGCGGCCTGGAACACGCTCACCAGCAGCCCGACCACCAGCGCGGTGAGCAGCGGCGGCGCCGATACCAGCACCAGCGTTTCGAGGGCCTGCTGGATCAGGCTGATGACGGCCTCGGGAGACATGGGCGCCCTCCTCTTTCTCAGACGTAGAAACTGCGCACGAGCGAACCGATCAGCAGGTTCCACCCGTCCACCAGCACGAACAGCATGAGCTTGAACGGCAGCGAGATGATGACCGGCGAGAGCATCATCATGCCCATGGACATGAGCACGCTCGCGACCACCATGTCGATGATGAGGAACGGGATGAACACCGCGAAACCGATCTGGAACGCGGTCTTCAGCTCCGAGATCACGTAGGCCGGCACCAGCACCTTCATAGGCACCTCCTCCGGCCCCTTGAGCGGCGGCGACTCCGCCAGCTTCACGAACAGCGCGAGATCGGATTCGCGCGTCTGCTTCAACATGAAGGCCTTGAGCGGCACGGCGGCACGATTGAGCGCCTCGTCGAACTTGATGCGCTCCTCCGACAGGGGCTTGTAGGCCTCGGTGTAGATGCGGTCGAACACCGGCGCCATCACGAAGAAGGTGAGGAACAGCGACAGACCCACGATCACCTGGTTGGGCGGCGTCTGGATCGTGCCCATGGCCTGCCGCAGCAGCGACAGCACGATCACGATGCGCGTGAAGCTCGTCATCATCAGCAGCGCCGCCGGCAGGAAAGTGAGCGCGGTGAGGAAGATGAGCGCCTGCAGCGACAGCGAATAGTTCTGGGTGCCCCCCGGACCCGGCGACGACGTGAACGCCGGCAGGCCCGCCTGAGCGAGCACGGGTCCGGACGCCGCGGCGAGGACGAGAAGCGCCGCGATGCGGGCGAATGCCGTCATGGTTGCGGCTTACGCAGCGCGCGGCCGAGCCAGGAAGAGAATTCGGATTCCGACGGTCGAGTTGACTCTGCCGTCGCACCCGCGGGCCGCGGCAACGTGTGCAGCGCATTCACGTGGTGGGCAGTCACGCCGAGGACGAGCCAGGTGTCACCCACTTCGACCACCACCACGCGTTCCTTCGGCCCCACCATGACGCCGCCCACGACCTTGACCAACCCGCCGACGCCGCGCACCGCCGGCATGTAGCGACGCGCGAGCCAGGCGGTGAGCGCAATGGCTCCCATCACGACGGCAAGCCCGAACACCACCTGCATCAGGGTACCGAAGGTGGACGACGCCGGCAGGGCTGCCGCGGGCGCGTCCGCCGCGAAGGCGGCCGGCACGAACATGAGAAGGCACGCGAGTCCGGCGCGCGCGCCGGTCGACGCGCCGCTCATTTATGAATGCCGCGCAGCCGCTCCTCGGGCGTAATGATGTCGGTGACGCGAATGCCGAACTTCTCGTTCACCACCACCACCTCGCCCTGCGCGATGAGGCAGCCGTTGATCAGGATGTCCATCGGTTCGCCGGCCAGCGCATCGAGCTCCACCACCGACCCCTGGGCGAGCTGCAGCAGATCGCGGATCGCGATCTTGGTGCGACCCAGTTCCACCGCCAGGTGGACCGGGATGTCGAGGATCATGTCGAGCCGGCCCGGCGCACCCCCCCCCAGCGCATCGGCCTTCAGTTCCTGGAAGACGTTGGCCGGCTGAACCGCGCCGCCTCCGGCGGGCGGCGCCTGCTCCGCCAGGGCCGCGGCCCAATCGTCCGCGGAAACGCCGTCGGTGCTGCTATCGGCCATTATCGCTCCCGGCAGCTGCGATATTGCGCGTCAGCACGCGCCGCACCTTGAGTGCGTACTGCCCACGCACGGTGCCGTAGGTGCACTCGAGCAGGGGCACCCCGTCGACATCGGCGACGATCGTATCGGGCAGATCGAGGGAAACCACGTCGCCCACCTGCAGATCCATGATTTGCCGCAGCGTGACGTCGGTGCGGGCGAGCGTCGCGATCACATCCACCTCCGCGCCCTGAATCTGTTCGGTGAGCATCTTGACCCAGCGGGTATCCGCTTCGGTGCGATCGGCCTGGAAGCTGCTGTAGATCACGTCGCGGATCGGTTCGAGCATAGCATAGGGCATGCACACGTGAAGCTCACCGCCGCCCGCGCCCAGATCGATGTTGAAGCTGGTGGCGACCACCACCTCCGTGGGTGTCGCGATGTTCGCGAACTGCGTGTTCATCTCCGAGCGCACGTACTCGAAGGCGAGTTCGTACACCGGCGCCCAGGCCTTCTGGTACTCGTCGAAGACCACGCTCAGCATGCGATGGATCACGCGCTGCTCGGTCGGCGTGAAATCGCGCCCCTCCACCCGCGTGTGGATCTGCCCGCTGCCGCCGAACAGGTGGTCGACCACCTGGAACACCAACGTGGGCTCCATGATCACCAGGGCCGTGCCGCGCAGCGGTTTCACGTGCACCAGGTTGAGATTGGTGGGCACCACCAGGTTGCGGATGAAATCGCTGTACTTCAGCACGCGCACCGGACCGATGGAGATCTCGGCGTTCTTGCGCATGAAGTTGAAGAGCCCGATGCGCAGCAGGCGCGCGAAGCGCTCGTTGATGAGCTCGAGCGTGGGCATGCGCCCGCGCACGATGCGCTCCTGGCGCCCGATGTCGTAGGGCCGGACCGCTCCCTGGTCGTCGGTCTGTGCCGGTTCGTCCGATTCCCCGGTGACGCCGCGCAGCAGCGCGTCGACTTCCTCCTGGGAAAGGATGTCCTCTGCCATGCCCCTACTGGATCACGAACGACGTGAGCAGCACGTCGACCACACCGTTCTTGGGCGGCTTCGACGCGGGCTTCTCACCACCCGCTTCTTCAGCCGGCTTCTCCGCCGGTTTTTCCTCGGCCGGCTTGTCGCCGCCGTGCTCGTCGGTCTTCTCGATGGTGGGCTTGGGCGCAGCCGGCGCCTTGTAATAGCCGATGGCCTTGTTGACGATGTCGCGGATCTCTGCGCGCAGCGTGTTCTTGCCCTCGATCGACGCGAGGTCATCCACCTTCTTGCTGGTAAGCAGCAGCAGGATGCCGTTGCGGATTTCCGGCAGGTGCAGCTTCACCTTGCCTTCGATATCGGGCGCCGACACCTTGAGATCGATACCCACCTGCAGGTAGCGATCCGATGCCTCGCTGGTCAGGTTCACGGTGAACGCCTCGAGCGTCACGTAGACCGGCGGCTTGGAGGCGTCGACCTCCTCCTCCGCGTGTTCGTCCTTCTTGCCGTGCTTGCCGCCCAGGAGGAACCACGCCGCAGCGCCACCGCCCACCAGGAGCACCAGCACCACGATCGCGATGATCAGGATCGGCTTCTTCTTCTTGGCGGGTGCGCCCTCTGCGGTCGGCGCGGCACTGGGTTCTGGTTGTTTGGCCATGGCTACCTGCTCAGATTCCGGCGGATCCCGACCGGCTGAGCGCCGGGGGAAGGACCGCAACTCGCTGAATCATCGAGACTCTTACTTTAGTCAATTCCGGGTTGACCTATTATTTCGGTTAAAAAACAATAGGCTCGACGTAGAAGTTGCGGTGCTTTGTAACCCACGGTCCGGGATTTTGCAAGATAAACCGTGAGTTGGCCTCTTTTCGGCCGCAGCACCAAAAACAAGAGCCCGGCAGCTTGCGCTGCCGGGCTCTCGGCCTTGTTCCGGAACGAAGCGAAGTTCAGCCCTCGCCGGGCCGCTGGCCCCCAGAGTCGAGGGCCCGGCGGCCCATCAGGGCCGTCACCTCATTCAGGCGAACAGATCGACCCGCCCGAGGCTGCCTCCCGGCCGCACCCAGGTCACGGCAGTCGCCGTTTCGGGTGCGGAGAAATCCTCTCTCGATGCGCCGGTGAATCGGCTCGCCGTTTCCCGTTCGCCAGGTTGCTGGCCCGATTGTGATTCGGCGCCCACCAACACGTTGCCCAACGTCAGCCCGGAGGCGGCGAAGGCATCGGTGAGCCGCGGCAGCGAAGCCTGGATCGCTTCGCGCACGGCCGCGTGGGGCGAGAAGAACGAAAGGCTGGCCTGATCGGCATTCATGCTGACGCGGATCTCGACCGGTCCCAGTTGGGGCGGATTGATCTGCAGTTCCGCGACCGGCTGCCGGGCGTTCGCCACCCACGTGACCTTGTCGGCGAACGCATCACGCCACGCCGGTGCGCTCAGCGGCTGGCTCACCTCCACCTTTACGGGCGCTGCCGTGCCGGATTCGCGCCGGATTTCAGCGCCAGGATGCAGCGGGTTCGGTGACTCCACCACGGTCGGCGCCGGTGCAGCCGTAGCCTTGATGTCGGTTGCCGGCTCGCGCATGCGGCCATCCACGGCAGCCACCGGCACGGGCACGGGCACAGGCGCGGCCCTGACCTGGACTTCCGGATCGGCTGGCTTAGCGTCCGCTCGCGGCTCCGACTCCGCAGCGGGTACCAGCTTCGGCCTGACGAGCTTGTCCTCCGTCGCAGGCCGATCCGGGCGCTGCGGCATCGCATCCGGGGCCACGGGCAGCGCGTTCACCGCAAGCGCGGGTTGCTTCATGGCCCGATCCACCGCATCGGTTTTAGCCGGTTGACTTGCCGGGATCGGGCTCGCAGGAGCCGCAACGGGCACTGCGACCGCAGCGGCCAGCAGCGCGGCGTCGATCGGCGTCTGTCCGGTCACGGCCGCAGCCGGATCCGTCGGCGCCGTCGTATCGACGCCCGGCAGCAGGCCCGACTTCGGGTCCGCCCCAGGCAACCCCTTGTCGATCTGCGCCTGCAGCACAGCGCCGAAACTTGCACCGGCCGGATCAGCGGCGGCGGGACCGTCGCGACCGGCAGCGACGGCAACATCCGCCGCCCGAGCCGGCGCAGGCGGCAAAACTGACCCTTGAGACATCGCCAAACCCCTGAATCAACTAGGACGACGCCATGAATGGCAATCGCCGTGCCACCTATTTCAGGCGGATCTTCATGGGGCCGGGCTTCACCCGGGCCGAGAATTCGTCCTGGGATTTCCGGTCCTGGCGCATCTCGCGCTGCAGTTCCTGAGCCGCGTGGCGCTCGGCCAGCGCGTCCATGGCCTTCTCGCGCTTGTGCTGTTCGACCCAGTGGAGGCGCGCCGCCTCCCAGGCTGCCCGCACGCGCTCGACTTCGAGGGACTGCGCGGCGATCGCTTCCTCGATGCGGGCGAGGAAAGTCTCGAACTCGCGCAGGCGCCCCATGGCCATGCCCTGCACCATGGCCTGGGCCTTGGCCGTCCGATACTCGTCGCGATAACCCCGCAACTGCTTCAGCTTGTCCTCGGCCGCGCGCAAGCGTGTCGAGTGCCCCTGCAATTCCACCGCCGCATCCTCGGTGCGTCGCTGTGCCAGCTGGCGTACGGTTTGGAGCGGGAAGCGACGGGCCATGTCAGGGCGCTAAGGAGTCCGAGGCGCTCAACGCGGGGGACGCGGACGAAAGGCAGGACCCAAGGACGAGGGATCCGGTTTTCCCCCGCGTCCTCCGCGCCCCCCGCGTTGAGCGCTGCCTTGCAGCAATCAGCGAACGCGAGAACCGCTTCATCCTAGGTAGCAGCCGCCCCGAACAACGCGTTCAGCCGCGCACGGCTGCTCGAGTAGCTGTCGCGTTCGTCGATGTCCTGCCGCAGGTATTGCAGGAAGGGCTCGCGCAGCCGCAGCGCTTCGTCCACGACGGGATCGGCACCGTTCACGTACGCGCCGACGTTGATCAGATCGCGGCTGCGCCGGTAGGCGGAATAAAGCTGCTTGAAGCGGCGCACCTGCACCATGTCCGTGAGCGGCACGATCTCGGTCATCGCCCGGCTGATGGAGGCCTCGATATCGATGGCCGGATAGTGCCCCTGATCGGCGAGGTCTCGCGTGAGCACGATGTGACCGTCGAGGATGGCGCGCGCGCTGTCGGCGATCGGATCCTGCTGATCATCGCCTTCCGCCAGCACCGTGTAGAACGCGGTGATCGAGCCCTGACCTTCGTCGCCGTTGCCGGCGCGTTCCACCAGCTGCGGCAGCTTCGCGAATACCGACGGCGTATAGCCCTTGGTCGCCGGCGGCTCGCCGATGGCGAGCGCGATCTCGCGCTGCGCCATGGCGAAGCGCGTTAGCGAATCCATGATGAGCAGCACGTGCTTGCCCTGGTCGCGGAAGAACTCCGCGATCGCCGTCGCGTATGCGGCACCGTGCAGTCGCAGCAGAGGCGGACTGTCCGCCGGTGCCGCCACCACCACCGAGCGCGCCAGTCCCTCCGTCCCGAGGATGTTCTCGATGAACTCCTTCACTTCGCGGCCGCGTTCGCCGATCAATCCCACCACGACCACGTCGGCCTCGGTGTAGCGCGCCATCATGCCGAGCAGCACGCTCTTGCCCACACCGCTGCCCGCGAACAACCCGAGGCGTTGACCGCGACCCACGGTGAGCAAGCCGTTGATGGCGCGCACGCCCACGTCCAGCACCTGATGGATCGGGGTGCGCTCGAGCGGATTGATCGGGCGGCTGTAGAGGGGCACCTGCCGCTCGGTGACCATGGCGCCGCGGTTATCGAGCGGCCGACCGGTCGCGTCGAGCACCCGCCCAAGCAGACCCCAGCCTACGGATACCTGTCGCGCACGGTCCTCGGCACGCCGGCGCGGAATGAAATCGACACCCAGCTTCGGACTGCGCACCACGTGCGATTCCACGGGGACCACGATCGCGCCGGGTTCGAGGCCATACACGTCGGTCGCGGGCATCAGATACACGTTCTCCCCGGAGAAGCCGACCACCTCCGCATCCACGCGCTGCCCCGAAGGCGCGATGACGTAGCAGCTGTTGCCGACCGGCAGCTTGAGCCCCACCGCCTCCATCACGAGGCCCGCCACCCGGGTGAGACGCCCGCTCACGCTCCACGGCGGCACCATGCTGACTGCGCTGTGGCAATCCTCGAAGTACTTCTGCCAACGGCGCAGGCGGCTCATGTCAGGAAAGAACCGACAACCGCAAGACTCTCGACGCGGCGGACGCGGCGGACGCGGAGGAAACGTGGAAGCAGGAAATGCTGGGGTCGGTTTTCCCCCGCGTTCGCCGCGTTGAGCGTCTCTGTTCCGTAGGCAGCAACCAACGGAAGCGCGAGGGCTGCTTCATTCCGGCGGATCAGATGTTGAGATCGAGCCACGCATCGTCGCGGCCCAGCGCGGCGACGATGCGACGCCACCGGTTCTCAAGCGTGGCGTCGATCTCCGACGACCCCGTCTGGAAGCGGCAGCCGCCACGTTCCATCTGCGGGTCTTCAGTGAGCTTCCACGGCAGCTCGTCCGCAGTGAGGGTCGGCGCGATCGCCTTGCGCACCAGTTCGGCGTCGAGCGGATGCAGGATGAGGCGCGGATCGTCCGCAATCTCCGGGAAACTCATGGCCGCCTCCTTGATGATGGCGAACACGAGTTCCGGTTTGACCCGGATCGACTGCCGTACCATCTGCTTCGCGACTTCCAGCGAGAGCGACAGCACGTCGGCGGCCACGCCCTGCTCGAAGTCGAGCATCAGCTCGCGCAGATTCGCGAGCAGCAGACGCAACTCCTCCACCTGGGCTTGGCCGGCCGCGAAGCCCTGCTCCAGCCCTTCGCGCCGCCCCTCGGCACGGGCCTGCTCGCGCAGGCGCGCGAGTTCCGCCTCGAGCTTCTGCTGCGGCGTCGGCTCCGCGACCTTGGCGGCCCCGGAGCGTGCGACGTCGCCCGGCTTCCAGGTCTTGACCGCGCCCGCCTCGGCGCTGCGGATGATCTTGCTATTCGACAAGGCCTTCCTCGCCCTTGCCGCCCAGCACGATCTGGCCTTCGTCCGCGAGACGGCGGACGATCTTCAGGATTTCCTTCTGCTCGGCCTCCACCTCGGACAGCCGCACCGGCCCCTTCGCTTCCAGATCCTCGCGCAGCATCTCGGCCGCCCGCGTGGACATGTTCTTGAAGATCTTCTCGCGCAGCGGATCGGAAGTGCCCTTCAACGCCACGATCAGGGTCTCCGACTGGACTTCGCGCAGCAGCAGCTGGATGCCGCGGTCGTCCAGGTCGAGCAGGTTCTCGAACACGAACATCTTGTCCTGGATCTTCTGCGCGAGGTCCGGATCCACTTCGCGGATATACGAGGTGACCGAGGCTTCGTACTGCCCGCCCATGAAGTTGAGGATTTCGGCCGCCGCGGTGACCCCGCCCATGGCGCTCTTCTTGAGCTTGTCGCTGCCGGTCAGCAGCTGGGTCAGCACGTCGTTGAGATCGCGCAACGCCGCCGGCTGGACGCCTTCCAGCGTGGCGATGCGCAGCAGCACGTCGTTGCGCAGGCGCTCGACGAACGTGGCCAGCACTTCGCTCGCCTGATCCGGATCGAGGTGCACCAGGATGGTCGCGATGATCTGCGGATGCTCGTTCTTGATGAGCTCGGCCACCGCCGAGGAATCCATCCACTTGAGACTCTCGATGCCGGTGTTGTCGGCGCCCTGGAGGATGCGGTCGATCAGCACGCCCGCCTTGTCGTTGCCGAGCGCCTTGGTGAGCACCGAGCGGATGTAGGCATCGGAGTCGGTGCCGATGGCGGTCTGCTGCTTCGCCTCCTCGCGGAATTTCTTCAGCACGCCCGCCACTTCCTCGCGGGTCACGTTGGAGAGTTTCGCCATGGCAAGACCGAGCTTCTGCACTTCCTTCGGCCCGAGATACTTGAAGACCTCCACCGCCTCCTCTTCGCCGATGGACATCAGGAGGATCGCGCTGCGGTTGACCCCGTCCTCACTCATCGCGACCGACCCAGCCCTTCACCACCTGTGCGACGATGGCAGGATCCTGTTTCGCCATATCGCGTACCGCACGCAGGTCGCCTTCGTAGCCGGTCTGTGCCGCGGATGTCTCGCCGCCTGACGGCATCTGGGCCTCGTAGCCGGCGCCCGGCATCATCATCCCCGGTCCGCCGGCGCCGACCGCCGCCGGTTGCGGCATCGCGCCCAGGCGGATCAGGTCGCGGATGGCGGTACGCGTCATCATCAGCGCGACGAACGCGACCACGATGAACCCGATCCATTTGGCGATGCTGATCGCGAGCGCGATCAGGCCGGCATCCTTGTAGAACGGCAATGCGGCGGCGGCAGCCTCCGCCTCGGTGACGCGGAACGGCGCGTTGACCACATTCAACGTGTCGCCGCGGTCCTTCGAGAAGCCCATGGCTTCGCGCGCAAGGTCGTTGATCTGCGCGAGCTCCTGCTCCGCCAGCGGCTCGAGCTTCGCCTTCGCGCCATCGCCCACTCGACGATAGTTGACCACCACGGCCACCGACAACCGACGGATCGATCCGACCTCGCCCTTGGTGTGGCGGATCGTCTTGTCCACCTCGAAGTTGACCGTCTGCTCCTTCTGCGAACTGGTGGCCGGGGGCGGCGGCTGGTTGCCCTGCTGCTGAGCGCCGGGCTGCGGCGTGACCAGCGGCGCGGACGCAGCGCCCGGCGGCTGGTTCGACAGCGCCCCCGGCACGCCCTGCGCCGCCTGCGGCGAGGTCGAGTTCGACTCGTTCGACTGCTGGCTGCGGATCGCCTGATCGCGCGGATTCGAGTTGGGCTTGAAGCTCTCCGAGGTCTGCTCGGTCTCGGAGAAATCGAGGTTCGCCGCCACCTGGGCACGCACGTTCTCCGGGCCGACGATGGGTCTCAGGATGCCCTCGATCCGTGCCGCGATGGCCGCTTCCACCTGATGCAGATACTTGAGCTGCGCGGCATCGAGCGTCGTGCGGCCGGTGGTGTCACCAGCCGGACCGGAAAGCAGATTGCCCGCCTGATCCACCACCGTCACGTTGCGCGGCGACAGTTCCGGCACGCTGCTCGAGATGAGGTTCACCATGCCGCTCACCTGCGCCGCATCGAGCGTGCGGCCGGGATACAGCGTGACCAGCACCGAGGCGCTGGGCTTCTGGTTCTCGCGCACGAACACGGTGGGCTTCGGGATCGCGAGGTGCACGCGCGCCGACTGCACCACCGCGATGGACTGGATGGTGCGCGCCAGTTCGCCCTCGACCGCGCGCTGGTAGTTCACCTGCTCGACGAACTGGCTCACGCCGAATTTCTGGGTCTCGAGCAGTTCGAACCCCACGCCGCCGCCGCGCGGCAGGCCCTGGGAAGCGAGTTTGAGGCGGGTCTCGTAGACCATCCCCGCAGGCACCAGGATCGCACCGCCACCGTCGGCCATGCGGTACGGCACGTTCATCTGCGACAGGGCCGCGATCACCGAGCCGCCGTCCTTGTCGGACACGTTCGCGAACAGCACGCGGTACTCGGGCGCACTGCTGTAGAGGTATAGAACCCAGAGGATCGCGGCGACGGCGGCGACGCCGATCCCGAGGCCGATCTTGCGGGCGTTGCTGAGTTGCAGGAAGCCGCGGGCCAGCGCGGGAAAACTGCTAGCGGAAGCCTGTGCCATCAGCGCGTCTGCCCGTCAGGTCAGACTTGCATGTTCATGATTTCCTGATACGCGGTGACGAGGCGGTTGCGCACTTGCACCATCGTCTGGAACGACAGGTTCGCCTTCTGCAGCGAGACCATGACTTCCTGCAGGTTCACGTTGGGATCGTTCGCGTCGAAGGCCTGCTGCATGCTCGTGGCCTGCTGCTGCGCCGCGTTGACCTGGTCGAGCGAGGCCTTGAGCAGGTCGGCAAAATTTGCCGCCCCGGCAGCTTCTGCCGGTTCCTGCCCGCCGGCCTTCGCCGCGGTCTGGCTGAGTTCCCTCAGCAGTTGATCGATACCCTGGGTGTTCATGCGATGGTGGTGGCTGGCGCGCGAGTTGTCGTACGTCCTGTCCCGACGGGCGACGCCATCGTCGTTTCGATCAGCAAGCCCCGTGCCGAGATCATGGCGTGTCGTCCTGCCCGCTGCCCGGCACGGCATATCCTTCGCCGCGGTACTGCTGCAACTTGTAGCGCAAGGTCCGTTCGCTCATTCCCAGCCGTTCCGCCGCCACCTTGCGCACCCCCTTCGCGGCCGACAGCATGTCGAGGATGTGTTTGCGTTCCAGGCTGCGCATGTCCGCCGGCATCGCATCGACTGCCGGCTCGGCGTCTTCCCGGCCCTGCGTCGCGGCTTCCGCCTTCGGCAATGCGAGATGGCCCACATCGATCACGTCACCCGGCGCAAGGATCATCGCGCGCTGCATGACGTTTTCCAGTTCACGGATGTTACCGGGCCATCCATAGGCGGTCAACGCGGCTTCCGCCGCGGCCGAGAGCGAATGGCGCGGCTTCGCGCCACGTGAAACACCACGCGCGAGGATGCGCCGCGCGAGCGGCAGGATGTCCGCGCGGCGCTCCCGCAGCGGCGGGTTGTGCAACGGAAACACGTTGAGACGGTAGTAGAGGTCCTCGCGGAACCGCCCCGCCTTCACCTCCGCCGCCATGTCGCGGTTGGACGTCGCGAGCACACGGATGTCCACCGAGACGGGTTTGCGCCCACCCACCCGCTCCACCTCGCGCTCCTGCAGCACGCGCAGCAGCTTGGCCTGCAGCGTGAGCGGCATCTCGGAGATCTCGTCCAGCAGCAGCGTGCCGCCGTCGGCCTGCTCGAACTTGCCCGGTGTGGCGTTGAGCGCTCCGGTGAACGCGCCCTTCTCATACCCGAACAGGGTCGACTCGAGCAGGTTCTCGGGAATGGCGGCGCAGTTGATCGCGACGAAGGGTTTGTCGGCGCGCGGCGACAGGCGATGAATGGCGCGCGCCAGCACCTCCTTGCCGGTGCCGCTTTCGCCGGTGATCAGGACCGTGGCATCGGTGGCAGCCACCCGCCGCGCGAGTTCGAGGATCTCGCGCGTGGCGGCATCCTCCGCCACGACCGCGTCCGACTCGCCCCAGGACGCCGGCAGCATGTGGCGCACCACCTGCGCGACCAGGGCCTCGGGCTCGAACGGCTTGGTGATGTAGTTGCAGGCACCGGCGCGCATGGCCTCGACCGCCTTGTCGATCACGCCATAAGCAGTCATGAGCAGCACCGGGATGTGCGGCTGCCGCGCTTTCACCTCGGCGAGCAGCGCGTGGCCATCCATGGGCTTCATCTGCACGTCGCTCACGATCATGCCGACCTTCGCGCGCTCCAGCGCAGCGAGTGCCGCCTCGCCATCGGAGGTTGCGATCACCTCGTAGCCGGCAAGCTCCAGCGTGTCGGTGAGGGCCTCGCGCAGCGCGCGGTCGTCCTCCGCGATCAGGATTGGCAGCGGCTTCGCCCCGGCCATCACGCGGCCACCGATTCGGCATGGGCCGGCAGGTGCACCGTGAACGTGCTGCCGGCGCCCGGCGCCGACTCCACCCGCACGTCGCCGCCATGGGCCTCGATCACGCTGCGCACGATGGCGAGGCCGAGGCCCGTGCCCTCCTGGCGCGTGGTGAAGAACGGTTCGAACAACCGCTCCTGCACCTCGGGCGCGATCCCGCAGCCGTCGTCGCGCACGCGCAGCGTGATCTGCCCGCTGCGCCCTTCCGCCTCGAGCTGCACGGTTCCGCCGCGCTCGCACGCCTGCAACGCGTTCTCCACGAGGTTGAGCAGCGCGCCGGACAGCGCCTTGCGACCGCCGCGGACCCGCAGGCCCGACAGCGCGCCGCCGCTCACGAAGCGCACGCCCTGCGCCGCCATCTGCGGTTCCATGATCTGTGTGAGTTCCTGCACCACGGCGTCGAGCGCGAAGACCTCCTCGCCCACCGCTTCGCCGCGCACGAACATCAGCATCTCCTGGATCATGCGCTCGAGGTAGTGCAGCCGCTCGCGGATGCGCTCGCTGAAACGCAACCGATCGGCGTCCTTCAGACCGTCCTTGGCGAGGTTGGCCGAGTAGAGCAACGCCGTCGCCAGCGGCGTGCGCAACTGGTGCGCCAGTCCCGCGGCCATCTCGCCCATGGCGGAGAGCTTCTTGTGCTGCTCGAGCTCGCGCTGCAGCCGGGCGGCTTCGGTGATGTCGTTCAGCAGCAGGATGCGCCCACCGGCGGCGTCGAGCGAACTCTCCGACAGCGTCACGCGCCTCGTGCCGCGCGGACCGCCAATCTCCCACTCGCGCGGACTCGCGGTGGGCATCAGCCGACGTGCCGCCACCTCATGCCACGCGCCGCCGGGCAGATCGTCGCCGAGCCAGGCGCGCGCCGCCGGATTGGCCTTGACCACCCGGCCCTGCGCATCGAGCACCACGACCGCGCCCGGCAACGCGTCGAGCAGCAGTTCGAGACGCTGGGACAGCGCCTCCTTCTCGAGGTACTGGCGCTTCAGTTCGCCGTTGGCGACCGCCAGTTCGTTCGCGAGCCCCGTCACCCGCCCCTGCAGGTCCTGATACGTCGATGCGAGCTGGGCGGACGCCTCGTTGAAGAGTGAAAAGGCCGCCTCGAGGGCCCGCGGATCGATGGGAGGGGCCGGATCGTTCACCATGGAAGGCTTGAAGCTCATGCACGCCCATTATGCGCGCCGGAGCCTGCGGTTGCGAGCGATTTGACAGGGCCGAAGACGCGGTGCTACAACCCCCGCGATCAATCGAGTCTGCAGGGAGAAGCGACATGAATCGGGTCTTCATGATGGCCGCGGCGGCCGCGATGGCGGCGACGGGTTGCGCGCGCATGCAGGACATGATGACCAAGACGCCGAGCGCGTCGGCGACGGTGCTGCCCACCAAGGACAGCACCGTGCGCGGTTCCGTGAAATTTTCCCAGAAGGGCGATCGCGTGCAGGTGGCCGGCCGGATCACCGGCCTGACACCGGGTCCCCACGGGTTCCACATCCACGAGAAGGGCAATTGCACCGCGCCCGACGGCTCCAGTGCCGGCGGTCATTTCAACCCCGGGACGATGAAGCACGGCGGTCCTGCGGGCGACGTGCGCCACGGCGGCGACCTCGGCAACATCATCGCAGACGCGAGCGGCGTTGCCGAGTTCACGGTGGAAGCGGCGGGCATCACGCTCGGCACCGATGCCGCGAGCATCGTCGGCCGCTCGGTGATCGTCCACGCGAAAGCCGACGACCTCAAGACCGACCCTTCAGGCGGGTCCGGTGCCCGGCTCGCGTGCGGTCTGATCGGCAAGAACGAATGAGGCGAGCGCTCCGGACGCCTTGATCCCCTGGCTCGAGGCCGACGATCCGTTTCCGCCGATCGCCAAGGCGCTGAAGCGCCCCAACGGCCTGCTCGCCGCCGGGGCCGACCTCGGGGTGGAACGACTGCTCGACGCCTACCGTCGCGGCATCTTCCCCTGGTACGGCGAGGGTGAACCGATCCTGTGGTGGAGTCCGGACCCGCGCATGGTGCTGGTCCCTGCCGAGCTGAAGATCTCGCGTTCCCTCGACAAGACGCTGCGCAACAAGGCGTACGAAGTGCGCTTCGACACCGCCTTTCGTCGCGTCATGCAGGCGTGCGCGGAGCCGCGCGACGGCCAGGCGGGCACCTGGATCACCGCCGAGATGATCGAGGCGTACTGCCGCCTGCACGACGCCGGCTGGGCCCACAGCGTCGAGACCTGGATCGACGGCGAACTCGCCGGCGGCCTGTACGGCGTGGCGATCGGCCGGATGTTCTACGGCGAATCCATGTTCACGCGCGTGCGCGACGCCTCGAAGATCGCGCTGGTACACCTCGTGCAACTCCTGGAACGCATGCAGTTCCAACTCATCGATTGCCAGATGGCCACCGCCCACCTCGCTTCGCTCGGCGCCCGGGAAATGCCCCGGGCCCGGTTCTCGCGGCAGGTGGCGGAATTGGTACACTACGGCGTCCCGTCGGGCCCCTGGCGCGCAGCCGAATCATCCTCATGACCCAGCTGAACGATCTGCCGTTCTCGGTGCTGCAGTTCTACGCCACGGCGCCGTATCCGTGCAGCTACCTGGCCGATCGTCTCGCCCGTTCGCAGGTCGCCACGCCGAGCCACGCGATCGACACCCACGTCTACAGCGAACTGGTCCGCGCCGGCTTCCGCCGCAGCGGCGCGTTCACCTACCGGCCCTATTGCGACAACTGTCGTGCCTGCGTGCCGGTGCGCATCCTGGTGGACGAGTTCCGCCCCACGCGTGCGCAGCGCCGTGCGTGGCAGCGGCACCGGCATCTCGAATCGCGCATGCTCGATCTCAAGTACAGCCCCGAGCATTACGCGCTCTACCTGCGCTACCAGTCGGCGCGCCACTTCGGCGGCGGCATGGATCACGATTCGCGCGAGCAATACCGCCATTTCCTGCTCCAGAGCAACGTGCGCTCCAATCTGGTGGAGTTCCGCGAACACGGACTGCTGCGCATGGTGAGCATCGTCGACCGGCTGGAGGACGGCGTGTCGTCGGTCTACACCTTCTTCGATCCCGACCAGTCGGCGGCGAGCTTCGGCACCTACAACGTGCTGTGGCAGATCGAGCTGTGCCGGCGCATCGGCGTTCCGCACCTGTACCTCGGCTACTGGATCTCGGAGAGCCGCAAGATGGCGTACAAGGTCAACTTCCAGCCGATGGAAGGTCTGATCGACAGCCGCTGGCAACGCCTGCCCCGCGGCGACGCCGCTCCCTGAGCCACTCCCATGGGAGTCCTGTCGCTCGAACGGCACGGCGCCGTGCTGTGCATGGGGCTCGACCGCGCCGCCAAACGCAACGCGTTCAACGTCGAGTTGTGGACTGAACTCTCGAGCGCTCTCGGCACCCTGGAACGCGACGCGGCATTGCGTTGCGGCCTGCTGCACGCCCACGGCGATCACTTCACCGGCGGCATCGAACTGCCGCAATGGCTGCCGCACTTCCGTGCGGGGCACACGCCGCCGCTGCCCGACGACGGTCTCGATCCTTTGTGTCTGGATCCGGCGCGCACGCGCTCGAAACCGCTGATCATGGCGGTCCAGGGCTATTGCTACACCATAGGCATCGAGCTGCTGCTCGCCGCCGACATCCGCGTCGCGGCGGAGTCCACCCGCTTCGCCCAGATCGAAGTGAAGCGCGGGATCTATCCCATCGGCGGTGCGACGGTGCGCTTCGCCCAGGAAGTGGGCTGGGGCAACGCGATGCGCTGGTTGTTGACCGGCGATACGTTCGACGCCGCCGAGGCGCTCCGCATCGGCCTCGTCCAGCAGGCGGTGCCCACTGGGGGGCAGTTCGACGCCGCCCTCGCCATCGCGACGACCGTCGCCGAGCAGGCACCGCTCGCCGTGAAGGCGACACTCGCCGCGGTGCGGGTCACCCGCGAAGCCGCGGAGACCGAGGCGATCGCGCGCCTGCTCCCCGACATGTTGCCGCTGCTCGACACCGATGACGCGCGCGAAGGCCTCGCCGCGTTCCTGGAGCGCCGCCCCGGCCGCTTCACCGGTCGGTGAGGACACCCCCCCCACGCTCTCTGCGTTCGCTGCCCCCCGAGGGGGCGCAGGGCTTCCTTGGGGCGGCCCGGCAGAAGCCCTGATGCTGTACGAGGCACTCCAGCCCCTCCTCTTCCGCCTCGACGGCGAAACCGCGCACGACGCCGCGCTGCGCGCACTCCATTGCGCCCACGCGCTGCATCTCACGCGTCGCGCCGCACCGCTGCCCGGTCGCGCAGTGCGCGTCATGGGCATCGATTTTCCGAATCCGGTCGGGCTTGCCGCCGGCCTCGACAAGAACGGTGCGCACATCGATGCGTTGGCGAGCTTCGGCTTCGGCTTCATCGAGATCGGCACCGTCACGCCGCGGCCGCAGCCCGGCAATCCCCGCCCTCGCATGTTCCGGCTGCCTGCCGCGCAGGCCGTCATCAACCGGATGGGCTTCAACAACCAGGGCGTGGACGCGTTGGTCGCCAACGTGAGCCGGTCGCGTTTCCGCGGCGTGCTCGGCATCAACATCGGCAAGAACTTCGACACACCCATCGAGCGGGCGGCGGACGACTACGTGGCATGTCTGCGCAAGGTCTACCCGCTCGCCGGCTACATCGCGGCGAACGTGTCTTCGCCCAACACGAAGAACCTGCGCGAGCTGCAGCAGGGCGATGCGCTCGATCGCCTGCTGGGCAGTCTGATGGACGGGCGCGAGGCGCTCGCGTCGGCGCACGGCCGCCGTGTGCCCATCGTCGTCAAACTCGCTCCGGATCTCGAAGAGCCCGCGATCGAAGCAGCGGCCGATGCGTTCCTGCGTCATCGGATCGACGGCGTGATCGCCACCAACACCACCATCGCCCGCGACGGTGTCGCCGGGTTGCCGCACGGCGACGAGGCCGGCGGCCTGTCCGGTGCGCCGGTGAAGGCGAAATCCACGCAAGTGCTCGCGCGCCTGCATGCGCATCTCGGCGATCGTGTGCCGCTGATCGGCGTCGGTGGCATCCTCGGCACTGCCGATGCCCAGGACAAGATGGCTGCCGGGGCGAGCCTGGTGCAGGTCTATACCGGCCTCGTGTACCGGGGCCCGCGGTTGGTGAAGGAACTGGTCGCCGCGCTGCGTTGACGGTGCGGACCAGCCGGCGACGCAGTTGCCGGCACGCGTCCGGCCGCGGCACCGCCGGTTATAATGTCGAGTTCTCAAGCCCTTATGCCTTAGGGGCTGATCCTTATTCCATCGCCCACCGTGTCTTGCGCATGACCGCTTCCCTTCAGCTCGCCTTCGGCTTCCGTTTCGAGGACCTCTACGACGCCCGAGCGCTCGAACGCCTCGATCGCACCTTCATCGAATCCCTCGCCCGGTTTGATCCGGCGCTCGCTTTCCGCGTCGCGGAAGCGCGCCTCGATCCTTCGGCGCTCGAGGCAAAGCAGGAATCCGCGCTGCTGCTCGAGGTCGCGCCCCATCTGGAGGACTTCGTGGGCGAACTGTTCGGCATCGGGTCCGAGGTGCGTGCGCTCGCCGAGCGCCACCACGCGCTCGCCCCGCTCTACGCCGTCAAGCGCCTGTTCGTGCAGCGCAAGGCCATGAACAAGGTCAAGGCCGATGCGGCTGCCGCACTGGACGGCCCGGCACTGGAGAAGGAACTGGTCGCCGCCATGGGCGAGCCGTTCTCCGAACTGGCGTTCGCCCGGCACGTGCTCGCCTGGCAGGCGGACGAAGCTGCCAATGCAGCGCCGCTGGACCTCGCGTTGCGTTACGCAGCCTGGTCGGCCCATACGCCCGCGGGTCAGCAACGGCATGCCGCCGGCGTGCTGTTCAAGGCCCCGAAGAAGCTCGATTTCCAGCGACTCGTACCCCTCGATACGCATACCCGCGACGGCGTCACCGTCCATCGTCTGCATCATCTGCGTCGTCGTGAAGGTTTCGCACTCACCGACGCAGGCACCGACCTGACCGGCGCGCTCGACCAGACCAACTACTGCATCTGGTGCCACGAGCAGGGCAAGGACTCGTGCTCGCACGGCCTGCCGGAGAAGGATCCGGCGGCGGGTTTCAAGAAGACCGTCTTCGGGGTGCCGCTCGCCGGCTGTCCGCTCGAGGAGCGCATCTCGGAGTTCCAGAAGCTGAAAAGCGAAGGCGTGCCCGTGGGCGCGCTCGCCACCATCGTCGTGGACAACCCGATGGTCGCGGCCACCGGCCACCGCATCTGCAACGACTGCATGAAGTCCTGCATCTACCAGAAGCAGGAGCCGGTCAACATCCCGCAGGCGGAGACGCGGACGTTGAAGGACGTGCTCGCCCTGCCCTGGGGCTTCGAGATCTACTCGCTGCTCACGCGCTGGAACCCGCTCGACTTCCGCCGCCCGTTCGCGCGCGCTGCCAGCGGCCGCAAGGTGCTGGTGGTGGGCCTCGGTCCCGCCGGTTTCACGCTCGCGCATCATCTGATGAACGACGGTCATACCGTCGCCGCCATCGACGGCCTCAAGATCGAGCCGCTCCCCGCGGCGCTGTCCGGCGTCGCACCCGACGGCAAGCGCGTGGGATTTGAACCCGTGCGCGACGTCACCACCTTGTACGAGGCGCTCGACGATCGCGTCATGGCCGGCTTCGGCGGCGTGGCCGAGTACGGCATCACCGTGCGCTGGGACAAGAACTTCCTCAAGGTGATCCGCCTGCTGCTGGAGCGGCGCGCCGAGTTCGCGCTGTTCGGCGGGGTTCGTTTCGGCGGCACGCTCACGCTCGACGATGCCTTCGAGCTCGGCTTCGATCACGTGGCGTTGTGCGCCGGCGCCGGGCGCCCCACCGTGCTCGAGCTGCCGAACGGCCTCGCGCGCGGCGTGCGCACCGCCTCGGATTTCCTGATGGCGCTCCAGTTGACCGGCGCCGCGAAGACCGACTCCATCGCCAACATGCAGCTGCGCCTGCCGGTGGTCGTGATCGGCGGCGGCCTCACCGCCGTCGATACCGCCACCGAATCGGCCGCCTACTACCCGCTGCAGGTGGAGAAGTTCCTCACGCGCTACGAAACGCTGGTCGCCGAACGCGGCGTCGGCGCCGTGCGCAAGGCGTGGAGCGAGGAAGAGACCACCATCGCGGAAGAATTCATCGCGCACGCGAAAGCGATCCGCGCCGAACGCACGGCGGCTGCGCGCGAACAGCGCGAACCGCGCATCGCCGAACTGCTGCAATCGTGGGGCGGTGTGACCATCGCCTACCGCAAGCGCCTCATCGACAGTCCCTCGTACACGCTGAACCACGAGGAAGTGGAAAAGGCCCTCGAGGAGGGCATCTCGTTCGCCGAGAACCTCACTCCGTTGGCCGTCGGCGTCGACCGTTTCGGCCACGCGAGCAGTCTGAAGGTCTCTTCCAGACGCACGCTCGAGGACGGCACCGAAGCCCGGTCCGAGGTGGAACTGCCCGCCCGCAGCATCCTGGTGGCGGCGGGCACGCAGCCCAATACCGTCGCGGCGCGCGAGGATCCGGAGCACTTCGTCGTCGACGGCAAGTACTTCCGCGCCGTCGACGAGAACGGTGTACCGGTAAAGCCGGAGCGCAGCGCGAAGCCGGGCAAGGCTCACGTGCTCCTGTCGGTGCACGCCGACGGCCGTACCGTGAGCTTCTTCGGCGACTTGCATCCCTCCTTCGCCGGCAACGTGGTGAAAGCCATGGGCGGCGCCAAGCAGGGCTATCCCGTGGTGAGCCGTGCGCTCGATCGCATCGCCCCCGCCTCGTCGCTCGACACCCGTGCGTTCTTTGACCGCTTGAACGGCGAACTGCGCGCCTCGGTGCACGAAGTGATCCGGCTCACGCCGACGATCATCGAAGTGGTGATCAAGGCGCCTCAGGCGGCGCGCCGGTTCCATCCCGGGCAGTTCTACCGCCTCCAGAATTTCGAGACGCTGGCACCGCAGGTGGAAGGGACGCGACTCGCGATGGAAGGCTTGGCGCTCACGGGTGCGTGGGTCGACCCTGCGCGCGGTCTCGTTTCCACCATCGTGCTGGAGATGGGCGGTTCGTCCGACCTGTGCGCCCAGTTGGAACCAGGCGAGCCCGTGATCCTGATGGGCCCAACCGGCGAGCCCACGGAAACCCCGGGCGGCGAAACCGTCGTGCTGGTGGGCGGCGGCCTCGGCAACGCAGTGCTGTTCTCCATCGGCCAGGCTTTCAAGCGCGCCGGCTCGCGCGTGCTGTACTTCGCCGGCTACAAGAAGGTCATCGACCGCTACAAGGTCGCGGACATCGAAGCCGCCTCCGACGTGGTCATCTGGTGCTGCGACGAAGCACCGGGCTTCGCACCCGGTCGACCGCAGGACAAGACCTTCGTCGGCAACATCGTCCAGGCCATGCGGGCTTACGCGGAGGGCGAACTGGGCAGCCAGCCGATCCCCTTCGCCGATGCCGATCGTGTCGTCGCCATCGGCTCCGACCGGATGATGGCGGCCGTCGGCGCCGCGCGCCACGGCGTGCTGCAGGCGCACCTCAAGCCGCACCACTTCGCCATCGGCTCCATCAACTCGCCGATGCAATGCATGATGAAGGAGATCTGCGCGCAGTGCCTGCAACCGCAGATCGATCCCGCGACCGGCGAACGAAGCGTGGTGTTCTCCTGCTTCAACCAGGACCAGCCGCTCGACCGCGTGGACTTTCCGGCGCTGGCGCAAAGGCTCGGCCAGAACTCGCTGCAGGAAAAGCTCACCGCGCAATGGATCGATCGCTGCCTGGTACTGTCGCAGAAGCGCAAGGCGGTTGCCTAGGATGGAACGGCCCCTGACGTTCAGCGCGGTCGCAGGCAACCAGACTGAAGCGCTCACCGCGGAGGACGCGGGGGAAACCAAAACCTCGGTCTTTCGCTTTTGCTTTTCCTCCGCGTCCCCCGCGTCCTCCGCGGCGAGCGCCTTGGGATTCCCCCACTGACATGACTGCGGCACTCGTCGACACGATCGACGCGCTGCTGCCGCAGACGCAGTGCACGCGCTGCGGCTACGACGGCTGCCGCCCCTATGCCGCCGCGATCGCCGACCAGCACGCGGCGATCAATCGTTGTCCTCCCGGGGGTAGCGTGGGCGTCCAACGCCTCGCCGCGCTGCTCGGACGACCCGCGTTGCCGCTCGACGCCGAATGCGGTCCGACGCTGCCGCCGAGCGCCGCGGTCATCGACGAAACGACCTGCATCGGCTGCACGCTCTGTATCCAGGCCTGTCCGGTGGACGCCATCGTCGGTGCGGGCAAGGTCATGCACACGGTGCTGCTGGACGTCTGCACCGGCTGCGAGCTGTGCGTGCCGCCCTGCCCCGTGGACTGCATCGCCATCGTGCCCGTGAGCGAACTGAGAGCGCGCCGGTTCGAGGTGATCGAGCGCGATCCCGCCGACTGGCGCAGCGCCGCGAACGCGGCCCGGACGCGTTTCGACAGCCGTAGCCGGCGACTCGAACGCGAGAGGGCGGAACGCGAAGCACGCCTCGCGCGCAAGGCGGAACACAAGCTCGCCCACCTTCCCACGGACGATCCGGACGGCGCCCGCAAACGCGCCGTCATCGAAGCGGCACTGGCCCGCGCGCGGGCACGCCGCGCCACCGCACCATGAACCCGCAGAAGCGCCACGAGATCTTCCGCCGCTTGCGCGCAGCCAATCCGAATCCGCGCAGCGAGTTGGACTACACCACGCCCTTCGAGTTGCTGGTGTCCGTGGTGCTGTCGGCGCAGGCCACCGACAAGAGCGTCAATCTGGCCACCGCAAAACTCTATCCGGTCGCGAACACGCCTCAGGCAATCCTCGCACTGGGTCAGGCGAAGCTCGAGAACGTCATCAAGACCATCGGGCTGTATCGCACCAAGGCGAAGAACGTGATCGCTCTGTGTCGCGAACTGATCGACAAGCACGGCGGCGAAGTGCCGCGCGATCGCGCATCGCTCGAGGCGCTGCCCGGCGTGGGCCGCAAGACTGCGAACGTCGTGCTGAACGTCGCCTTCGGCGAGCCGACGATCGCGGTCGACACGCACATCTTCCGCCTTGCCAACCGCATCAACCTGGCGCCCGGCAAGGACGTGCTCGAAGTGGAGCGCAAGCTCATCAAGTTCGTGCCCGAGGAATTCATGCAGGACGCCCATCACTGGCTGATCCTGCACGGCCGCTACGTGTGCAAGGCGCAGAAGCCGGACTGTCCGCGCTGCATCATCGCCGACCTGTGCGAGTACCGCGAGAAAACGGTGGATGCCGGGAAGCCGGCACCACGGTCCCGTCCGCGGGCGCTCTGATCGATCGTGTTCACCCCGACGCGCGATCAGGCCCGCGATCTCTTCTTCGAGACCTGGCGCAAGTACCGCGCCGGCCAACCGCTCGAAGGGCTCGAGAAGCTCGTCGTGGGTCTGCTCACCGATCACCCCGAATTCCACGAACTGCTCGACGCCCCCGAGCGGCACAAGCGCGCCGACTACGACGGCGCCAGGACCAACCCGTTCCTGCACCTGTCGCTGCATCTCGCCGTGGAAGAGCAGTTGTCCATCGATCAGCCGCCCGGTGTCCGCACCGCCTACCAGCAGCTCGTGGCGCGGCACGGATCGGAGCACGAGGCGAGGCATCACGTCATGGCCTGCCTGGTGGAAACCCTGCGCGACGCGCAGGCCCGCGGCGGTGCGTTCGACACGCCCCGCTATCTCGCGTGCCTCGAGGAGCGTTCGAAGCGTTGATGCGACAACGGCGCCCGCAGGCGCCGTCGGTCGTCGAACCCCGGAGGGTCGATCAGTACTTGTACTGCAGGCCCTGCTGCTTCGAGAAGTAGGCCGCGAGGTCCGCGATGTCCTGCTTCGAAAGCGGCGCCGCCATGCCGTTCATGATGGCGTTCTTGCGCTTGCCGCTCTTGTAGGCCTTGAGCGTGTGCTTGAGGTAGTCCTCGTGCTGGCCCGCGAGCAGCGGGTAGTCGGGCGTCAGGGGCTTGCCGCCACCCGGGCCGTGGCAGGCCGCACAGGTCTCGGCCTTCTTCTCGCCGGCCGCCGCATCGCCGCCCGCCCAGGCCGGCGCTGCCGCCAGACCGAACGCCAGCACCGCGGTCGAAAATGCATTCTTCATGGAAATCCCCCGAACCGTCGTCATTGCGCCTTCCCCACCGAGGCGTAGTACGCCGCGAGATCGGCCATGTCCTGATCGCTCAGGCTGCCGGCGATGGCGCGCATCGACGGATGGCTGCGGTCGCCGGCCTTGTAGGCCTTGAGCGCCGCGACGATGTAGTTGGCACTCTGGCCACCCAGCTTCGGCACCTTGTAGACCTCGGGATAGGCGGTGCGGAACCCTTCGATCCCGTGGCAACCCGCGCACATCTGCGTCTTCTTCTTGCCGGTGTCGGCATTGCCGTCGGCCTGGGCCGTACCGCCGATCGTGAATGCCGCCGCGGCCAGGACGACCGCCATCAGTCGAGTATTCATGCTTGTGATGTGCCTGCTAGAGCGATCGAATAACCGCGGATTGTGAGGGGAGACGCTGTCCCGGTCAACCGCCCGGCAGCGGCACGCCCTCGACGATGGTTTCCTTGTACTGGTAGCGCTTGTCGTGGGTGTCCTCCACGATCGCCCGCAGCTCCCCCTCCTTCTCCGGCACGAAGTAGAACCGGAAACTGGGGTTGTCGGAGATGGAGAAGTCCACGTCGGCGCTCATGACCGGCTTGCCCGCGTAGGTCACCTGCACGTGACGGACGAACTGGGGGGGCCTGGCCCCGTCGAAGTCCGAGGCGAGTGCGGATTCGTTCGGGTGCCGGATCATGAGCTGCACCAGCGCCGGCTTGTGCGCTTCCACCGTCTCGTCGGCGAAGCGGAATTTCATGGTGCCCACCACATTGGCCGGCATGCGGTTCTTGTCGCCCGGCGCCGAGCAGCCGCCGGCGGCCTTGACCCAGCGCGAGGCCATGTACAGCTTGCCGTCGCTGGTCTCGGCGATGGCGCGCACGAAGCTGAAGTCCTCGAAGCGCAGCCGCGTTTCCACCTGCGCGCGGCCGCTGTCGGGCGTGAACTGGAAGATGCCGGCCGCCGGCGACGGGTTGCGCTCGACGATCAGGTACACCTGCTTGATGTACTGCCCGGGCGTCTGGTCGATCTGGGCCTTCACCGCTACCGGCACCGTCGAGGCGTCGTCCGCACGCGTGCTGAGGTACACGTGGACCACGTCCTTGCCGTCGAGGATCTCGCGCTCGCCGAACATCATCTGCCGGATCGGCGGCCAGTACTGGCTCTTGGCCGGATCGGGTTCGGCCTTCTCGTTGGCCAGCGCTCCCGCAACCGACAGCGCCGCGACCAGCGCCGCCGTCAGCCCCCTCCACAGCATGTTCATGATGCCCTCGTCCTCCGCGACCGTCCGCAGTATACCGCCGCTCATTCCCACTCCAGTTCGGTGTAGGCGGTGGTCACGTTGCGCCGGTGGTAGTCGTCGAAATTGACCCACTTGTCGCGCTCGGACAGACCGACCTCGTCCACGGCCTCCTCGATGGTCTTGCGGCGCTTGATGGCCGCGCGGGTCTCGCGGACGATCAGCGCGAGGTAGTCGCGTTCCGGCTGCAAGGCCTGGGGCCACGGCGCATCGGTCCGGCCGTGCCCCGGCACGAACCGCGCGACGCGCAGGGTCGACAGCTGGTCCAGCACCTCGATGAAGCCGGTGATCTTCCCGTCCACCACCGGGGTATGGCTCACGAACAGCAGATCGCCCAGCCACAGCGTGCCGGTGCCCTCGTCGACGACCGTGACGTCGTTGTCGGTATGGGCAACCGGCCAGGCCTTGAGGCGGATCGAACGGCCGCCGAGATCGAGCACCATCTCGTCGCGCACCAGCAGGGTCGGCGGAATCACTTCGCTGCCTGCGGCCCGGTCGCTGAGATCGCGCTTGAGAGCGTTGAGGTAGGGACGCGCCCGCTGCCCCAAGGAACGCGGCAGGTTCTCGTGCCCCGCGACCACTGCCTGGTCCTCCCGGAACGCGGCAGCACCGAAGCAGTGATCGGGATGCATGTGCGTCAGAATGACCCAGCAGACGGGTTTGTCGGTGGTCCGCCTGATCGCGGCACGCAGGGCCTGGCCCACCGCGAACGACCCGCCGGCATCGATCACGGCCACGCATCGCTCACCCACGATGAATCCGATGTTGGCCTGATCGCCCAGGTTGTCCGGCGAGCGCTCCTCGATGCGGCCGTAATGCACGAAGTTACCGGGCGCGATCTCCGTCACAGTGAACGCTTCGAGAGCATCGGCGGCATGGCCCGGCGCGACGGCCATCCATGCGAGGAACAGCGCGGCGATGCGGCAGCGATCCATGGCGGGCGCGGATCATACGGCCGCCCCCCGCCTCGGGCAACGCGCTTGCCGACGCGCATCGCGTTCATTACCGTGCTCGCAATGGTCGCTCCGATACGGGCGTTCGCCACGCTTGCGCTGCTCTGTCTGTCCCTCGCCGCCCAGGCCGTCGAACCGGTCCGAGTGGTGGATAACGTCTATGCGTTCATCGAAACCCCCGACGAGGTCACCCCGGAGAACGGGGGGCGCGTGGCCAACGGCGGTTTCATCGTGGGACCCACCGGCATCACGGTCATCGACACCGGTGCGTCGTATCGCCAGGGACTGGAACGCCTCAGCGCGATCCGTCGCGTGAGCGACCGGCCGATCGAGATCGTCATCCTCACGCATGCGATGCAGGAGTTCATCTTCGGCGCTGCCGCATTCGCCGAAACCGGCGCGGTCTTCGTCACTCACGCGAAGAGTGCGGACCTGATGCGTGCGCGCTGCGAGCACTGCCTCGAGAACCTCAGGGCAATGCTCGGCGAAGACGTCATGGCCGGCACGCGCCTGATCGTTCCCGATCGCACCGTCGACGGCGATGCCGTCCTCGAAGTTGGCGGCCGCACCATCGAACTGATCCACCTCGGGTGGGCCAGCACACCCGGGGATCTGCTGGTGCGCGACCGCGCGAGCGGCGTGCTGTTCGCCGGCGGCGTGGTCCAGGTGGATCGCATTCCGGAACTGCGCGACGGCAAACTCGCCCCATGGATACATGCCGTCGCACAGGTACAACAGATGACGCCGGCCGCGATCGTGCCGGGCTACGGGCCCATCGTCGACGCCGCGGGTGCCGGTCGCACTGCCGACTACCTGACGGCGCTCGATCGGCGTGTGCGCGAACTCTATGCGCACAGTACCAGCCTCCTCCAGGCGGTGGACGCCTCCGTCCTGCCCGCGTTCGAGCACTGGGCCGGCTACGCGACGATCCACCGCCGCAACGCGCTCGCGCGCTACCTCGAACTGGAGGTCGAGGACCTGGAGAAGTGACGCCCCCCCTTCCCCGAAGAGCCAGCCCGCTGGTGGACTGAGACCGGACACGGACAGTCCCGGCAGACTGTCCGTGCCTGACGAAGTCCATCGGACTCCGGTCGATGGCAGGCCCGGCGCGGGCTGCGCCTTATAATCCGCCGTATCCATCCACGGAGCCGCCGCCTTGGGCAATCGACTCTCGAAGATCTACACCCGCACCGGCGACGCCGGCACCACCGGCCTGGGTGACGGCACCCGCGTTCCGAAGCAGAGCCCGCGCATCGAGGCCATCGGCGCGGTGGACGAACTCAACAGCCACGTGGGCGTGCTGCTCGCCGAGCCGCTCGACGACGAACTGCGCGCCCTGCTCACCTCGACCCAGCACGACCTGTTCGACCTCGGCGGCGAGTTGAGCATTCCCGGCTACACCGCGATCCGAGACGAGCACGTGACGCAGCTCGAGACCGCGCTCGATCACCACAACGACGACCTCGCGCCGCTCAAGGAATTCATCCTGCCCGGCGGTTCGCGTGCCGCGGCACTCTGCCATGTGGCCCGGGCAGTCTGCCGCCGCGCCGAACGTCGCGTGGTGGCGCTCTCCCAGGCCGAGACCGTCTCGCCGCTGTGCCAGCGCTACCTCAACCGGCTTTCCGATCTGCTGTTCGTGTTGTGCCGCGTCTGCAACCGGCGCGCCGGCGTTTCCGACGCCTACTGGCGCAAGGATCGCACGGGAGGTGCATCCGGTTGAGGTCGGGCCGCCGTATCAGGGTGACATGATGGACGCTGCGGACAGCCTCGACGATCTGATGGCTCGCTGCGCCCTGCGCGACCAGCGCGCTTTCGCCGAGCTGTATCGCCGATCGTCGGGCCGCCTGCTGGCGGTCGCGATGCGCATCGTCCGGCGCCGCGACTGGGCCGAGGACGTCCTGCAGGAGAGCTTCGTCAACATCTGGAACCACGTGACCGACTACAGCCGTGCGAAAAGCGCCCCGATGACCTGGATGACCGCCATCGTGCGCAACCGCGCGCTCGATTGGGCGCGCCGGCCCAAGCACGAGACGGCCGACGAGGATCTGGACGGCCTCATCGAGAACTGGGAGGACGACACTCCCGGTCCGGCCCAGCGCCTGCAGGCTGCCGGCGAGGCCGGCCACCTCGACGACTGCCTGCGCGAGCTGTCGGGCCAGCAGCGCCAGTCGATCGCGCTCGCATACATGCACGGGCTCTCGCACAGCGAGCTCGCCGACCATCTCGGCGAGCCCCTCGGCACCATCAAGACCTGGATCCGCCGCGGGCTCGAGAAGCTGCGCGGCTGCCTCGAGGCCCGTGGGGCGGCATAGCGGCCATGAAGATCACCGATCCCCGAGGGCGCTCCCTGCTCGCCGCCGAATACGTGCTCGGCACGATGACCGGCAAGGCACGCGCGCGTTTCGAACTGTGGTTGCGCAGCGATCCCGGCCTGCGCCGGGAAGTGGCCTCGTGGCAGGAGCGCCTCGACCCCCTGTCCGGAACGGCGACGGAACTCGAGCCCAGCGATCGCGTCTGGCGCGGCATCGAGGCACGTATCGCCCCACGCGCGGCACCGCGGGAAAGCTGGTTCGGCAGTCTCGCGTTCTGGCGCGGCTCGTCCATCGCGTCCGCGCTCGCGGCGGTACTGTTGTTCGGCTACATCGCACTCACGCCGAAGGATCACGCGCTCACGCCCGACAACGCGATGGTGGTGGTGATGGCCGACGACCAGTCGAAGCCGGCCATGACGGTGGCCTGGGTTCCCCAGGGTCAGGGCCGGCCGCGGCTGCGCATCCGGGTCATCGGTCACAAGGAGATGGAGCCAGGCACGTCGTGGGAACTGTGGATGCTCCCGGGCGCGGATCAGCCGCCGAAATCCCTCGGACTCATCACCACGCACAACACCCAGTACGTGGAAGTTCCGCCCGAGATGAATGCAATCCTCGACCGGGCCGCCGGCCTCGCGATGAGCGTAGAGCCCGAGCGCGGTTCGCCCACCGGTCTCCCGACCGGGCCGGTGCTGTATTCGGGGACGCGGCTCGAGATCTGATCGACGCGATGCGTCGATCAGCGTTCCATGTAGTGGAGCAGGTTCGAGCTGGTCTGCCGCAGGCGCGCTGACAGCAGCGTCACCAGCTTGATGAGGATCTTCGCACCGAGGCTTGGCTCCTCGAGGATGATCTTCACCATCGCATCACGCGTGAGCACCGCGAAGGTCGTCGGGTCCACCGCCGTGCAGGTCGCGAAGCGCGGCTCGCCGTCGATCATCGACATCTCGCCCAGCGTGGCGCCCGGCCCGACCGACGTCATCGGCTGCAACATCGCGTTGCGATCCTTCTTCACGATCTCCACGCGCCCCTGGATGATGAGCATCATGTAGTCGTCGACGTCGCCTTCGCGGATGATCGTCTGGCCCGGCTCGGCACGATAGATCTCCATCGACCGCGCGAGCATCTGGATGTCGCTGCGCGTGAAGTCGGAGAAGAACTTGGAATGGCCGATCATGTCGAAGATCTGCTGGGCGAGCACGGTACCTTCCCCGATATGCTCCAGCGTCTTCAGCGCCCAGTTCTGAGCTTCCACTTCGCTCCCAAGCCGGTCGGCCAGCTCCACGGTCCTGCGCTCCCCTCGGTCTTGTTCGGCAGCCTGGAACGGATGCGTTCCGGCGCGCAATTATGGGCCACGCACTAAGGATTTGTGAACTTCCGCCGACGGGCGCGCCCAATCCAACTGCCGGTCGATTCTCAGGATTTTCCGGCCGGACCGGGCTGCCGGCTGTCGATTTCGTTGACAGATTCCGGGTGGCCGGCGACCATCGGTGCGGATGCTGGGGCTTCTTCCGGCGCCACTCGCGGCAAGGGGGGCGGGCATTCCGACCGACATCGAGGGGAAGGGGCCAGCCGCAGCGATGCGCGCCGATTCGAGGCTCCCGCCGCCCCGTCGCCGCCGCGCCGGGGACACCAACCACCCGGAGGCGAACCTTGGCCACCCCTGCCGTCTTCGAAGTCGTCGCCAGCCTGTTCCTGACGGTGTCGCAGCTCTCCGGCTACCCCGCCCCCCGGGAGTTGCCGCCGATCCACGTGTTATCCGAACGCGAGATGGCACTGCGGCTCTGCGACGGCCCCTGCGGCGTGCGGGCCTACTACCTCGACGGCCAGGGCGTCTTCCTGCGGGACGACCTGGACATCGTCGGGGACCTCAAGGCGCGGTCGATCCTGCTGCACGAGCTGGTCCACCACGCCCAGCACGAGTCCGGCCGGTTTGGCGGCCTGAATGCCTGCGAACGCTGGTTCGCCCGCGAGGACGAGGCCTATCGGATCCAGAATGCCTACCTGTCCGGCAACCGGACCGGCACGCGGTTCGTCTTCGACTTTCCGCCCGACCGCTGCCGGGAACCGGGAGCAGTCCGGAATTGACCGCTGGCGACCCTGCCCTCCTCCCGCGGCAGCCGGCCGCGCCCCGCAGCGGCGGCGCACCATAAGCCAGAATCGAGTCAACCGGTTGTCACGCACCTGGGATGAAGCCCGTACCGGCCGCCCCGACCCCCCCATGAAGTCGACGCCGCGCGGTTGCCCGGCAGCGCGCGGACTCGCAGGCATCGTTGCCGCCCTCGGCATGTTCCTGGCAACCGGAGCTGGCAGCGCTGCGGAAAACCAGGCGCAGAATCCGTCGATCGCGCTCTACTACGGCGCCGATCCGCCCCTGCAGGCGCTGCGGGCCTTCGACATCGTCGTGGTGGATCCGGACCATCCGGTGGATCCCCTCGCCTACCGCGAGGGCCGGGGCGGCCGCCGCCCCGCCGGGCGCTCGGAGCTTTTCGCGTACGTGAGCGTCGGGGAGGTGCACCCGTCCCGCTCGTGGTTCGGGACCGTTCCGCCCACCCTGTTCAAGGGGACCAACACGGCCTGGGGCAGCCGGGTCGTCGACCAGGCGGCACCGGAATGGCCTGCCTTCTTCGCGGATCGCGTCGTGGCGCCCCTGTGGCAGAGGGGTTTCCGTGGGTTCTTCATCGACACGCTCGACTCCTATCAGCTGATCGCCAAGACCGACGCCGAGCGCGCCGCCCAGGAAGAAGGACTGGTACGCACCATCAAGGCCGTGCGCAGCCGGTTCCCCGGCGCGCGGCTCATTCTCAACCGCGGCTTCGAAGTCCTGCCGCGGCTTGCGGGCGATGTCTTCGCCGTGGCGGCGGAGTCGCTGTTCCAGGGCTGGGACCCGGTGACGCGGCGCTACCGCGAAGTGCCCGCGGACGACCGGGAGTGGCTCCTGACGCGGCTCAAGGAGGTGCAGACCCGCTGGCAGCTGCCGGTCCTGGCGATCGACTATTGCGATCCGAAGGACCGGGCGCTGGCGCGCGCCACCGCGAAGAAGATCCGGGCCCTCGGTTTCATCCCCTGGGTTTCGAACGCCGATCTCGACCAGGTAGGCGTCGGGGCCATCGAGGTCGAGCCGCGGCGCGTGCTGCTGCTGTACGACAAGCCGCCGGATCTCGACCCGCACTACACCGAAGCCCAGCGTTTCGTGGCGATGCCGCTCAACTATCTGGGCTACACGGTCGAACTGCACGACATCGCGGACCCGCTGCCCGCCGCCCCCCTGACCGGCCGCTACGCGGGGATCGCCACGTGGTTCACCTCCGGCGATGCGGCGGCACACAGCGACTACGCAGCATGGCTCAAGACCCAGATCGAAGCCGGCATGCGCGTGGCCGTATTCAATCATCTCGGCATCGCACCCGAACCCGGGTTCCTGCGCACGCTCGGCCTCGACGCCGTCGTCGCGCGGCGCGGCGACCGCCTTACCGTGGTCCAGCGCGACCCGATCATCGGCTTCGAAGCGATGCCCGCGCCGGTGCCGGCGCTGCTGTGGCCGGTGCGGCTCGCCGCACCGGAAAGTCGATCGTTGCTGACCCTGGAGGACCGCGGCGGCCGGCGCTACACGGCCGCCGCCATCACTCCATGGGGCGGATTCGCCCTGGCCCCCTTCGCGATCAGCGAGCAGCGCGCCATCGATGCGAATCGCTGGGTCGTCCAGCCGCTGCAGTTCCTGGCCGCGGCCCTGCGCACACCGCCCGATCGGCCCGTGCCCGACGTCACCACGGAGAACGGCCGGCGCCTGCTGCTGGTCCACGTCGACGGCGACGGCTTCGCTTCGCGCGCCGAATTGCCCGGTGCGCCCTATGCGGGCGCGGTGCTGCTCGAACGCGTGCTCGAGCGCTACCGTATCCCGACCACCGTCTCGGTGATCCAGGCGGAGATCGCGGCGAACGGCCTCTACCCGGAGCTGGCGCCGACCCTCGAGCCGATCGCACGCAGCATCTTCGCCCTGCCGCACGTAGAGATGGCGAGCCATTCCTTCTCGCACCCGTTCTACTGGCAGAAAGCCATGGCCACCGCCGACACCGGGTCGGAGCTGCAGTACACGTTGAAGGTGCCCGGGTACAGCTTCCGCCTCGACGCCGAGATCGCGGGCTCGGTGAACTACCTCGACTCGGCGCTCGCCCCGCCGGGCAAGCGCACCCGCGTGTTCCTGTGGACCGGCGACTGCGTGCCCGATGCCCAGGCGATCCGCGCGACCGTGGATGCCGGCGTGCTCAACATGAATGGCGGCGACACGCGCGTCACCGACAGCCGTCCGTCGTGGACCAGCATCGCCGCGCTCGGCATCGTGAAACGCGGCGAACTGCAGGTGTTCGCGGCCCATCAGAACGAGAACATCTACACCAACCTCTGGTCCGGTCCCTTCTACGGCTTCCAGCGCGCGATCGAGACCTTCGAGCGCACCGGGACGCCGATCCGCTTCAAGCCGATCGACATCTACTATCACAGCTACATCGCGAGCAAGCCCGCGGCACTGGAGTCGCTCGACCGCGTGTACCGGTGGGCGCTGGCCCAGCCGGTGTTCCCGGTCTTCGCGTCGGAGTACATCGAGCGCGTCGTGGACTTCGACGCCGCGGTGATCTTCCGCGCGCTCGACGAACCCGAGGGCACCTGGCACGTCCGGACCGGTCCCGGCCTGCGCACCCTGCGGCTGCCGGCGGAGACCGGACCGCCCGATCTCGGCGTGGACAGCGGCGTTATCGGTTGGTCCGACGGTCCCGATGGGCGTTACGTGCACCTGGGCACCGATGAAGCCGTGGTGCGGCCGGGCCGCGCTGACGCAGCGCGCACGCCGTTCGTCGTCGAAGCCACCGGCCGCATCGAGGAATACCGGCAGCGCCCGGACGGCGCCGATTTCACGCTGATCCAGCATCGCAGCGAGGTGCCCACGACACTGCGCCTCGGCGCGGCGCGCGGCTGCCAGCTGCGCGTCGACGGCGTTCCCGTTTCCGCCAACCCGGCCGCTCCCATCGCCGGCATTCCCACCGTAACCTATGTCGCTGTCGCCCCCCGCACCGGACCGGCCACGTACCGCCAGCTGGTATCAGTACGCTGTCCGTGAAGAACGCCAGCGGCTGGCGCCGCCATGGCTGGTGGCCGCCTGCGGCCTGGCCGTGCTGCTCGCGCTGGCGCTGGCGTTTCCCTACCGGACCCTGGTCGCGCGCCTGTCCACGGTCAGCGCCCTCGACGAACTTGCCATCGCCTACCTCAACGTCTGGCTGCGCGCGGAACCGGACGACGTCGCGCTGCGGCTGGTTCTCGCGCGCCAGCAGCTTCTCGAAGGCAAGTTCCGCAGTGCGCTGAACGAGCTCGAGGCGGTGCTGCGCTCCCCCGACCCGAACCTGCGGCGCGCAGCACTGACGATGATGCTCGAGATCCACGAGCGCGTGGCGTTCGCCGCACCCGAAGGCAGCCCGGGACGCGAGGAGGGATTGCGCCAGGTGGCGAAGACGCTGGAGCGCCTCGCGTCGCTGACCACCCACCTCGAGGACGCTCTGCCGCTGATCCCGCGAGCGCTCGCCGCCGGGTCCACGAGGCTCGCCTTGAGCATCTACGAGCAGTTGTGGGAAAGCCGCCGCCCGCTAAGCGCAGAGCAGTGCCGGGAAGCCGCACGCCTCGCCCTGGGTCAGGGCGACTATCGCGGCGCCGCGCAGTGGTACCTGCGCGCCCGCGATCGCGCACCCACACCGGACGAAGACCGCCGCGCGTTCCTCGATGCCCTGCGCACCCTGCAGGCCGGCAACCTGTACGACGACGCGTTCCGCATCGCCGACGAATCCATCGGCGGGCTCGCGCACGACCGCGCGACTCTGCTGTTCCTCGTGCGACTCGCGCGTGCCGCCAATCGCATCGATCTCGCCGACCGCTACGCGCGCCGTCTGCTCGAACTGTCGCTACGGCTGCAATGGGGCCTGCCGCTCGCCGACGCTGACGCAGGCGGCTTCGTCCGCGTCCAGTTCGAACCGAAGCCGAAAGCGAAGCCGCCCGGCGTCGAGGGCACGCTCGTCATCCGCCGCCGCTACGACGACGAGGTCTACAGCCTCGCCTACGACGTGTTCGTCTCCAACCGGAAGCTGGCCGACGCCTACATCGTCGCCGCGTCGGCAGTGCAGCAGGCGCCGCGCAATCTCGACTGGCGGCGCCGTCTCGCACGGGTCTGCGACTGGCCCGGCCGCCCGGACGAAGCCTTCACCCACTGGTTCGAACTGGCGTCCGCCGGCAATGACGCCGAAGCCTGGAACCGGGTCGAACAGCTGGCCCCGGCGCTCAACCAACTCGAGGCGATGCAGCGCATCCTGGAGCGGCGGCTGGCGCAGAGTCCCGCCGACGCGACGCTGCCCACCCGCTACGTGGCGCTGCTCGAACGGCGCGGGCGTCCGGAAGCCGCGCTCGAATTCCTCGACCGGCGCATCGCGGCGCTGCCGCCCGGACCAGCCCGCGTGGCCCTGCTTCGACTCGAGGCCGGTCTTGCGGAACGCATGGGGGCGGACATGCGTGCCGTGGATGCGCTGCGAAGATTGCAGAATACCGAAGGCAACGCACCCGATCTCGCCGCCCGCGTCGCGAAGCTGTACTACGCCCACGGCCGGCCGGAAGACGCCTACGCCGAACTGCTCGCCGCGCAGTCTGCCGGCGCCGACAATCCGTACTGGCGCTTGCGAGTGGAACTCGCGCGCTACCTCGGGCAGCGCGAGGACGCGCTCGACATCCTGCTGCACCTGGCCGGCACCGGGCAGGCCGACGACGCCGACCTGTTCGCGCTCCTGGAACTGGCGGACGAAGAACCGCCGGCGCGCACCGCGCGCGTCGCCGAGTTGATGTACGCACGCAAGCCTGCACCGGACAACGCGGCCCGCGCGCTCGCCTATCACGCGGCCGCCGAGGATTGGAATGCGTTCCGGGCCTTCCTGGTGGCGCTGCCCGACGCGACCGTCCGCACGCTCGAGGAGAAGCCCCTGTTCCTGCGGCAACGCGCAGCGCTGCGACAGCGTGCCGGGGATCCGCGCCGCGCGCTCGCCGACCTGCGCCGTGCGACTGCCCTGGCACCGGGCAATCGCGAAGCGCGCGCGACGTTGCTGTGGGCCCTGATCGCGGCAGGCGACACGAAAGCGTTGCGCATCGAAGCGCAACGGGCCGCGCTCGAATCGGGCAACGCAGCGACGCTGTGGCCACCGCTCGCCGCGGCGTGGCTGCAACTCGGCGAGCCCACGCATGCGCTGCGCTTCCTGCGGCTGCAGGAGCGTGCCGACCCGGCGGTACGCGACGATCCGGCGTGGATCCTGGGCTACGCCGACAGCCTCGACCAGTCGGGCTATCCGCAGCGCGCGGCCGCGCTGCGCCGCCGGGTCTGGCTGCGCGCCGCCGATCACGGGCTGGAGCGGTTCAGGACGGACCCGGGCCACGCCGAGCGCGTCGCGGCCTTGTCGCTCACCTATGCTCCCAGCGATGCGGCGCGCCGCCTCGTGCTGGCGCAACCGGCGGCCGTCCCGCTGGCGCCCCACACGACACTGCCGCCGGTACGCAACGGCGCAGAATTGATCGCTGCCTGGTCCGCCGTGGGGGCAGCGCCGTCATCATCGTCGAGCACCGCGGAGACGGTCGCCGCGCTATTGCGCACGGCGCCGGATCGGCTGACCGAAGCGCAGCGCGGACTGATGCTCGCCTGGGCCCGCCAGTCCGACGCCGACGCGCTCGCAGCGGCCTGGCTGCGGGCGCTCTATCCGGCACCGCAACGCGCACCGGCCGCCGAAGCGATGAACCAGGCGCTGCTCGACCATGATCGCGATCGCGTGCGCGAGCTGCTCGAAACCCGCGGCGACGCGCTGCCGCCGGCGCTGCTGGCAGACGCGCATCAGACGTTGGGACATCGGGCCCAGGCACAGAGCCTTGTGGTTGAGGACGCAGCGCGCGCACCGGCCGACGACGCGCGGCATGAGCGTCTCGCCGCCGCATTGCGCGATGAGGTCACGGGTTTCACGCTGGGCTTCGTCGACACGCGTCAATCGCCGATCCAGCTGGACACGTGGCGCGCCGCCATCGGTGTGCCGTTGACGCAACGGTTCGCGCTGTCCGCGTTTGCGTGGCGCCAGCAGCAGTCGATCATCGATACCGCCACGCTGGCCACCGTGCCCGCGGTCGAACAGGTGGTCGGTCTGCGCCTGCGGGAGCGCACCGACTGGGGCAACGTCGTAACCACGCTGGCGCAGCGCCAGTCCATCGAGAACCTGATCGGCCTGCGGGTCGATGCCGCTCGCGATCGCGACGCGCAGCTCGCGTTGCGCGGCACGCTCGGCTGGAACCAGATCCCCACCGAACTCGCGCTGCTGCGCGTGGCGGGTACCAAGGACTATGCGCAGGGCGTGGTGACCTGGCGGCCGGAGCGGCGCGTCGAACTGATCGCCAACATCGAAGCGAACCGCCTGATGAGCCAGAACCGCGCGCAGCTCGCCGACGGCCTCATCGGGAACGGCGAAGCGCGGTGGCGGGTGCGGCTGGAGTATCCCGACCTCGCCTTGCGCGTCGGGTACACGCAGGCCCGCTACACCGTGACCGGCGAACCCGATGCAAGCCTCACCGGCCTGCTCGCGCCCGGCGTGGTCGCGAGCACCGGTCTCTTCATTCCGCAGAGCTATCGCCAGATCACGCTCGGCGCCGGCTTCGGTGAAGTGTTCCGTGACGAACCGACACGGGGCTGGCGCCCGTTCGCGGATGTCTCGGTTTTCGATAACAGCGTCATTGGGGTAGGCTCGGGGCTTCGCCTCGGGATCGCCGGCAGCCTGCTCGGCAATGACCATCTGACGCTGTTCTTTTCACAGGTAAGCGGAACGCCCGGCAGCCCGCAGGGATTGCGCGAAGCGGGGCTCGCTTGGCGCTGGATGTTCTGACCCAAGGAGAAACCCATGAAGCTTGAGATCCTCGATCGCCTGCATCGCTGCGCGACCGTGCTCGCCGCCTCGGCGGCATGCCTGTGCGGCACGGCCTGCAGCACCATCGACACCATGCCGGCACAACCCTGGGATCCGGCCGCGAAATGGGTGCTGCTGCCCCTGCGCAACCACACCGAAACCCCGCAGGCCGGGTTGCGTGCCGACGCCGTGGTCGAAAGCCTGGTGCGCATCCGCCGTCCGGAGCTCACCCGCTATCCCGCCGACCTGAATCCCGAGACCCTGTTCGAACAGAACGACGTCAAGCTGCTCGAGCGCAGCCTCGCCTGGGCTCGCGCGCAGGGCGCCCGCTATGCTGTCACCGGCATGGTAGACGAATGGCGCTACAAGGTCGGCGTGGACGGCGAACCGGCAGTCGGTCTCACGCTGCAGGTGCTGGATGTGGAGAGCGGCCGCGTACTGTGGAACGCCGTGGGTGCAAAGACCGGCTTCTCGCGCGAATCGGTGGCGGGCGTCGCGCAGAAGCTCGCACGCGAGATGCTGGAACCGGTGACCAGGCCCGCGGGCAAGTGACCGCGTCCTGAAGGAACGGCAGCATGGCCCGCCTCACCGATCCCCTGCCGCTGCTGCAGCGAATCGCCCGCCTCGTCGCACCACGCCGCGAAAGCACCGATCGCCCCCGCGGCTTCGGCTGGATCGTGGCGGCGGAGGCGATCGCGTTGCCGCTCGTCTTCTTCGCTGCGTCGCGGTTGGTGCGGCCCGACGATCCGCTGTGGATCGACAGCAGCTTTCCGTGGTCGTGGCTGGTACCCCTGGTGCTCGCGCTGCGCTACGGCACCGTCGCGGGGCTCGGCGCCTCGGGCGTGATCGTCGCTCTGTGGCTGGGGCTCGAGGGCAATCTCGGCGCTCCGCAGCCGGGTGCGACGGTGCCCGGCGGGGCCGCCTCGTTCCCCGAGGCATTCTTCCTCGGCGGTCTGATCCTCGTGCTGCTGGCCGGTCAGTTCGCCGACGTATGGAACGCGCGTCTGCGGCGTGCGCGCTCGGTCAACAGCTATCTGGACGAGCGGCTGTCCACGCTCACCAAGAATCACTACCTGCTGCGGCTTTCGCACGAGCGGCTCGAGCAGGATCTGCTCACGCGGCCCACGACTCTCCGCGACACGCTGGTGGATCTGCGCGCGCTCGCGATGCTGCCCGTCGGCGGCGACACACTGCCGGGCGCCCGCGGCTTCCTGCAACTGCTCGCCCAGACCTGCCAGCTCGAAGTGGCCGCGGTGTATGCCGATCGCGTCGGCGCGCTGAATCCGCAAGCGGCGGCAACTCTCGGCACCGCGTCGCCCCTCGACGCCCAGGATCCGCTGCTGCGCTACGCGCTCGAAGTGGACGACCTCGTGCACGTGCAGACACACGGTGACGAGGGTTTCGTCGATGCCGGGCGCTACCTCGTGTGCCTGCCGCTGCTTGATTCGACCCACGCGCGCATCGGGGTCCTGACCGTGGAACGGCTGCCGTTCTTCGCGCTCGATCAGGAAATGCTGCAATTGCTGACGGTGATCGGCGGCTACTACGCCGACGGCGTATCGGCCGGGCGCATCGCGCGCGCCGTGGTTGCCACCCTCCCGGATTGCCCCGAGGAGTTCGCTCTCGAGTTGACGCGTCTCACGCGCATCGCGCGCGAGGTGCAGCTGCGCTCCGCGCTGGTGGCGCTGCAATTCGAACGGCAGCCGGACCTGCACGACCTGTTCGACATGGTGCGGCGCCAGCGACGCCAGATCGACCTGGTGTGGGAGATCCACCGGCCCACCGATTCCGCGCTGGTCACGCTGCTGCCGCTGGCCGGCGCCGCCGGCGTCGAAGGCTATCTCGCCCGCATCGAAGGTGCGCTGCAACTCCAGTTCGGCCGCAGCTTCTCGCATGCACGCATCGGTACCCATACCGCGCTGCTCGGTGACGCCGACGCCGCGACCACGCTCACCGACCTGATCCGGCGGCTCGATGTCCCCGCTGCTTAAGCTGATCCCGCCGGCACTCGGCGCCGAAGTCTCGGCGCTGGCGCTGCTGTTCCACGACACGCACAGCACCGCCGCGCTGCTCGCATTCCTTGGGCTGCATGCCATCGCCAGCGCGCTCACCGCGCTGATGCTGCTGCCCTTCGTGCCCGCACCCTACGACCGGCCGCGACGCTGGGTGCTGGCGTTCCTCTTCGCACTCAACGCGTGCATGCCGTTGGCCGGTCTCATCGTGCTGGTCTTCGGTGTGACCCTGGGCCTGTGGTTGCCGCGCCTGGCACGCCTGCGCAAGTACGAAAGCGTTCCCGTCCCGGTCTACGTCACCTTCCGCGGCCATGAGGGCACCGGCTATCGCGGCGGCCAGGTGCGCGCCCGTCTCGTGAACCCGTCGGCACCGGTCGGTGGACGGCTGCAGGCGCTGATCGCCGTGCAGCATGCCCCGACCCGCGTGACCAGCACGCTGCTGCGCGACCTGCTCGCCGATCCGGTGGACGACATGCGGCTGCTGGCCTACGGCATGATCGACAGCAAGGAGAAGGCGATCACGCAGCGCATCGATGAGGCTCGCGAACAGCTCGACTCGACCGACGACCGCGAAGCACAGCGCGTCGCGCACAAGCAGCTCGCCGAACTCCACTGGGAACTGGTGTACCAGCGGCTGGTGCAGGGCGACATGCTCCAGTACACGGTGGAACAGGCGGCCCACGCGGCCCGCGCCGCGCTCGAAGTGGACGACGGCGACGGTGGCCTGTGGTTCCTGCTCGCGCGCATCGAAGTCACCCACGATCGCCTGGACGACGCCGAGGCCGCACTCGAGCGCGCGCTCGCGTGCGGCTTTCCGCGCGAGCGCGCCACGCCCTACTTCGCGGAACTCGCCTTCCGCCGGCATCGCTTTGCCGAGGTACGACGCCTGATGGGCGAACTGGCCGAGACCTCCATCGCCCCCGCGCTCGCGCCCGCGCGCCAGTACTGGAGACAGGCCGGTTGAGCACCGCCACCAGGCCCACGGCCGAGACGCCGGCGCAGACGCTGCCGCGCGCCGACGGCGTCGACATCATGCTGCTGCTGGAGGGCACTTTCCCCTATGTGAGCGGCGGCGTGTCGAGCTGGGTCAACCAGATCATCCGCGGCTTTCCCGACATCCGGTTCGGCGGCGTCTTCGTCGGCAGCCGCCCCGAAGACTACGGCCCGATGCGCTACCAGTTGCCCCCGAACGTGGTACATCTGGAACGCCACTACCTGCACGATCCTGCGCACGACCCGCCCCCGCGCCGCACCGCCAGCGCGCGCAGCGCGCTGGCGCAGATGCAAACGCTGCACGAGGCCTTCCGGCAGGCGCGCGCGGTTCCGAAGGACGGCCCCGTCGATCCGGACGTCATGGGCCGGATGCTGCGCGAGACCATCGACGCGATGGAAAGCGGCGCGATGACCGAGCACGAACTGCTGCACGGCGAAGCGGCCTGGAGCTACATCACCGATCAATACCGGACCTTCTCGACCGACCCGTCGTTCGTCGACTACTTCTGGACCGTGCGCATCATGCACGCGCCCATCTGGAAACTCGCGCGCATCGCCCGATCGCTTCCGCCGGCGCGCGCGTACCACACCATCTCCACCGGCTACGCCGGCTTCCTCGGCGCACTGCTCAAGGTTGCGACCGGCCGCCCGCTGCTGCTCTCCGAGCACGGCATCTACACCAAGGAACGGAAGATCGACCTGTTTCAGGCCGAATGGATCCGCGACAACCGCGGCGTGTTCGAGAAGGATGTGTCGCAGCTTTCCTACTTCCGCGACCTGTGGATCCGCTTCTTCGAGTCCCTGGGCCGCATGTGCTACGCCGCCGCGGACGAGATCGTGTCGCTGTACGAGGCCAACCGGTTGCGCCAGCTTGCCGATGGCGCGCCGGCCGAGCGCACGCGCAACATTCCGAACGGCATAGATCTGCCGCGGCTCACCAGAGTGCGCGCCGCACGCAAGGACGGACCGCCGCCGCCCGTCCTCTGCCTCATCGGCCGCGTGGTCCCGATCAAGGACGTGAAGACCTTCATCCGCGCCATGCGCACCGTCGCGAACGAGCGCCCGGATGCCGCAGGCTGGATCGCGGGCCCCGAGGACGAGGATCCCGCCTACGCACGCGAATGCCGCGCAGTGGTCGAAGGTCTCGGCCTCGCCGACAAGGTGCGCTTCCTGGGCTTCCAGAAGATCGACGAGCTGCTGCCCAAAGTGGGCCTGCTGATCCTGTCGTCCATCAGCGAGGCGTTGCCGCTGGTGATCCTGGAAGGCTTCGCGGCCGGCGTGCCGTCGGTCAGCACCGACGTGGGATCGTGCCGGCAGCTGATCGAAGGTCTCGGTGACGAGGACCGCGCTCTCGGTTCCGCCGGCGCGATCGTGCGCATCGCCGACCCGCAGGCCCTCGCCCGCGCGTCGCTCGATCTGCTGGGCGACGTGGCCCGCTGGCAAGCCGCGCAGACGGCCGGCGTGGCCCGCGTCGAGCGCTACTACACGCAGGAGCGGATGTTCGGCGCCTACGCCGAACTGTATCGGAGCGCCCTCGAAGCGCCCGACCGCGCCCGGAGCAAGCGCTGATGGCCGGCATCGGCTTCGAACTGCGCAAGCTGCTGAAGCGCGACACGCTGTTGGGCCTGTTCCAGGCCTACGCGTACGCCGGGATCATCAGCTCCGGTCCGTGGGTGCTGTCCATCGTGGGTCTGCTGATCATCGGTCTGCTCAGCATCTCGGTGGTGATCCCGGCGATCCAGGTACAGCAATTTCAGGTGTCGGTGACCTACCTCATCGCGTTCTCGCTGATCCTGACCGGACTCGCGCAGCTCGCCTTCACCCGCTTCGTGTCGGACCAGCTGTTCGGGAAGCGCGATGAGCTGGTGCTGCCCAACTACACCGCGCTCACGCTCGTCGTGACCGCCCTGTCCGGCGTGCTCGGCGGAGCGGCCATCGTGTTCCTGTTCGGCGGCGAATCGGTGGTCTACCGGCTGCTGATGCTCGCCGGCTTCGTGTTGATGTCGAACATCTGGATCGCCACCATCTTCCTCTCGGGCTTGAAGCAGTACCGCGAGATCGTCATCGCCTATTTCATCGGCTACGGCCTGTCGGTGGTGGCGGCGCTGGCACTGCGCAAGCTCGGCCTCGAAGGGTTGCTGATGGGTTACGTCATCGGCCAGGTGGTGCTGTTCGTGGGGATGCTGAGCCTGGTCCTGCGCAACCATCGGGCGCAGCGCTTCATGTCCTTCGAGATGTTCCGTCGCGGCGCGGCGTACCCGTCGCTCATCTTCATCGGGCTCTTCTACAACCTGGGCGTCTGGATCGACAAGTTCATGTTCTGGAGCTTCGCGCCCACCAGCGAAGCAGTGATCGGGCCGCTGCGCGCCTCGCTCATCTACGACCTGCCGGTCTTTCTCGCCTACCTCTCGATCATTCCCGGGATGGCGGTGTTCCTGGTGCGCCTGGAAACCGACTTCGTCGAGCACTACGACCATTTCTACGATGCCGTGCGCTCGGGCGGTTCGCTCGCGTCCATCGAGCGCAGCCGCAACGGCATGGTGGAGACGGTGCGCCTGGGTCTCTCGGAGATCGCGCGCATCCAGGCGATCGCAGCGCTGGTGGTCTTCGTCGTGGGCGAGAGCCTGCTGAAACTGCTCGACATCTCCGAACTGTTCCTGCCGCTGCTCTACATCGACACCATCGCCGCCGGGCTGCAGGTGGTGCTGCTCGGCATCCTGAACGTGATGTTCTATCTGGATCGCCGCCGCGCCGTGCTCGCGCTCACGGGCATGTTCGTGCTCCTCAACTTCGGGTTCACCGCGCTGACCCTGGCGCTGGGACCGGCGTACTACGGCTACGGCTTCGCGGGCGCGCTGCTGATCGTGGTGCTGATCGGGCTCGTGAACCTGGATCGGACGCTCGAACGTCTCGAGTTCGAGACGTTCATGCTGCAGACCTAGGCGGTCCCGCCGACGGTGAGTCCGTCGATCTTCAGCGTCGGCTGCCCCACCCCCACCGGCACGCTCTGCCCATCCTTGCCGCAGGTGCCGACACCCGGGTCGAGGCTCATGTCGTTGCCGATCATCGAGACGTGTTTCAGCACTTCGGGACCGTTGCCGATCAGGGTCGCCCCCTTCACCGGGTAGGTGACCTTGCCGTCCTCGATCATGAAAGCCTCCGCGGCGCTGAAGACGAACTTGCCGCTCACGATGTCCACCTGGCCACCGCCGAAATTGACGGCGTAGAGCCCGCGCTTCACCGACTTGATGATCTCCTGCGGATCCTTGTCGCCGTTCAGCATGTAGGTGTTGGTCATGCGCGGCATCGGGATGTGCGCGTACGACTCGCGCCGGCCGTTGCCGGTGACCGGCACGCCCATCAGGCGTGCGTTGAGCGAGTCCTGGATGTAGCCCTTCAGCACGCCGTCCTCGATCAGGGTCGTGCATTGCGTCGGGTTGCCCTCGTCGTCCACGTTGAGCGATCCGCGCCGCCGCGCGATGGTGCCGTCGTCCACCACCGTGACGCCCGGCGCGGCCACGCGCTCGCCGATGCGGCCGCTGAAGGCCGAACTGCCCTTGCGGTTGAAGTCGCCTTCCAGGCCATGGCCGATGGCCTCGTGCAGCAGGATGCCGGGCCAGCCGGGGCCCAACACCACCGTCATCGTGCCGGCCGGTGCCGGCCGCGCTTCGAGATTGATCAGCGCCTGATGCACGGCCTTCTGCGCATACTCGCGCAGCACGTCGTCGGTGAAATAGGCATAGTCGAAACGACCGCCGCCGCCGGCCGAACCCTGCTCGCGCCGCCCGCCATCCTCTGCGATCACCTGCACGGACAACCGCACCAGCGGCCGCACGTCGGCGGCCGTCAGACCGTCACTGCGCGCAACGAGAACCACTTCGTACTCGCCCGCCAGGCCAGCGATGACCTGCTTCACGCGCGGATCGACGGCGCGGGCAAAACCTTCCAGGCGTTCGAGCAGCGCCACCTTCGCGGTGTCGGGCAGGCTCGCCAGCGGATCGTGGGGCGCATAAAGTTCGCGGCCCACACCGCGTCGCGCGACCGCAGTGCGTTGCTGAGCGCCCTGGCGCGCGATCGCCCGGGTGGCGCGGGCTGCCGATTCGAGCGCCGGCAGGCTGATGTCGTCGGAATACGCGAAGGCGGTCTTCTCGCCGGCCACCACGCGCACGCCCACGCCCTGGTCGATGGCGAAGCTGCCGGACTTGACCTGGCCCTCCTCCAGGCTCCAGCCCTCGCTGCGCGTGTACTGGAAGTACAGATCGGCATAGTCCGCCTGGTGACTCATGATCTGGCCGAACACGGGCTCCAGTGCCGCAAGCTCCAGGCCGTAGGGCGCGAGCAGCGTGTCGTTGGCGGTGGCGAGCGAAAGTTCGGAGACGCGGAGCTGTTCGAGGGTCGCAGTCATGGAAAGGCGGAACCGAGGGGATGAGGGGTCAGGCACCGGCCAGGGTGCGGTGCTGCAGCGCCGGCAGGCTGGTGCGCATGCGTGCCTGGAACGTGGGGTCGATTTCGGCCATCACCACCCCGGGCTCGCGGGCGCGTTCGGCGATCACCGTGCCCCAGGGGTCGACGATCATGCTGTGGCCGTGGGTCTCGCGGCCATTCGGGTGGTTTCCGCCCTGGGCCGGAGCGATCACCCATGCGAGGTTCTCGATGGCCCGCGCCCGCAGCAGCGGCTCCCAGTGGGCACGGCCGGTGGTCGCCGTGAATGCGGACGGCACGAAGATGATGTCCACCGCACCCATGGCGCGGTACAGCTCGGGAAAGCGCACGTCGTAGCAGATGGACAGGCCGAGCCGGCCGAAGGGCGAGGAAACGGTCTTCACGTCACGGCCGGGCGTGATGGTGCGGGCCTCGGTGAACTTCTCGGTCCCGAGATCCAGTCCGAACAGATGGATCTTGTCGTAGCGCACCACCCGCTCGCCGCGGTCGTCGTACAGCAGGCTGGCGTTGTAGACCTTGCCCTCGACCGGTGATTCGAGTGGCACCGAACCGCCCAGCACCCAGAGGCCGTGACGCTTCGCGGTTTCCGCGAGAAACCGCTGGATCGGCCCGTCGCGGTCGCCTTCGCGCGCGGCCACCTTGTCGGTGTCCTTCATGCCCATGATGCCGAAGTACTCGGGCAGCGCGACCAGCCGCGCACCGCCGGCCGCCGCCTCGGCGATCAAATCGCCGGCTCGCGACAGGTTCGCCGCGACGTCCGGACCGGAGACCGTCTGGATCGCGGCCACACGGAACGGACCCGGTGCTGCGCCCGATTCCGACTTCGGCTGGGAATGGAGTTGATCGTCCGGCATGGCGGTTGGAGTGCGTTCGGACCGCTGAGTTTACCGCTGACGGCTCGGGACGGGCTCCTGCGCCCGCTGCACCTTGGCGACCACCGGATCGGTCCAGCTGCCCGTGATCTTGTATTCGAACGCGATGAACTGATCCAGCGGATCCTTGAGCGCCTTGCCTACCAGAAAAGTGGCGAGTCCGACGGCGGGATTCACCAGTGCCGTCCCCACGGCCACGCTGTCGCTGATCGACGGCACCACGCGCACCTCGAGGGCCTGCGTTTCCTTCACGGTGTCCACGTCGCCCTTCATGTTCACGCGCGCCGCGGCGCCGATCATCCGCATGTCACCGGTGCGCATCAGGCCGTTCTTGATGGTGAGCGTGCCGTTGATGCTGTCGAAGGCGAACCCTTCGCTGAACACGTCCTTGAAATCGAGCGAGACGCGGCGCGGCAGCGACTGCAGGCTGACCACGCCGAGCAGGCGGCCGATGCCGGGCTCGAGCTTCAGGAAGCGTCCCTTCTCGACGTCGAGCTTGAGATCCCCGCTCAAGGTCGGATAGTCCAGGCGATACGGCAGACCGACCCAGTCCACGTTGCCCGTGAGGGTCGACTTGCCGCCTGCGACGCCCTCCGGCCGCTTGATGCGGCGGAAGAAGGCGCCGGCGTCGTTCACCTTGAGCGTGGCCGAGAGGTTGGTGCGAGGCGTGCCGCGCACCGATTGCCACGCTCCGGTCGCGGAGAAATCGAAATCGGGGTTGCGCAGTTCGAGCCGCTCCACCTGCCAGACCGGCCCGTTCGGCGTGGCCTTGAGCACCAGGGCCCCGAAGTCCATGCCGCTGAACTGGAAACTGTCCGCGGTCACGTCGAAAGCCGGCAGATCGCGCCCTGCGACCGGCTCCCCGCCGTCGAGCACCGACGGCGCGTCGGGATCGGGAATGTTGAGCCGCACGAGGCGCGCCACGAGCTTGCCCTTGCCGCCCGGCAACCAGTCGATGTCGCCCGCCACTTCCCGGCTCGCGACGTGTCCGTCCCAGAGATCGGTCTTGCGGTTCACCCGCAGGACCACGTCGTGCAGGGTCCGGCCGAAGGCTTCCACCTCCTTCGCCTGCAGGTCGAGGGCGACCACGTCGATCCCCCCCGGTGGATCGGTGCCGCGCGCGTGGGCCGAGTCGCGCAGATCGAGCCAGGCATCCACGTCGACCAGATCGAACGCGCCCGTGATCACGATGCCCGGCGCATCGGGGAGCTTCGCGTTGGGGCCGAAATCGACCGAGCCGCGCTCGACCGAGGTCTCCTTCGCGGCAGGGTCGAGCGCGAAGATCGCGGACAAGCGCTGACCCAGAGAGAGCTGCACGATCTCCTCGCCCGGCCGCGTGCGCTTCTGCACCCGCAGCGGAACCGCTTCCGCTGCGCCTTTCGCGAGCGGCGGCGGCAGCTTGAGGGCCACGCCCGTGAGCTCGCTCTCCAGCAACAGTTCGCTCGTGCCCTTGCGCATGACGGCACGCGCCTTCCAGTCGGTCTCGCCCTCCGCGTAGCCGAGCCAGGGGTTGCCGAGCGCGCGCTGCAGGCGTCCCAGGTTGGCGTGGCCGTTCGCATTCACCGTCACCGCCCCACCCGCCTCGGTGACCACGCTGAACCGCGTCGGCCCGTCGAAGATGTTCGCGGTTGCGTTGGTGAGCTTCGCACCGTTGTCGGTGAAGGCGAGCATCCCGTTCAGGTTCGCCATGTCGGGGATGGAAGCACTGCCGGTGATGCGGTTGTCCACGAACTGATAGGTGCCGGCGACCGACGCATCGCGTCCCCGGTCCAGGGGAATGCGCAGTTCCAGTGCCAGCTTGCCGTTGCCCTGCGCCTTCAGGCCGCGGGTGACCCCGCCGATCATCCGGCTCACCGGGCTGCCTTCGACGAAATCGAGAAAGGCCTGCGTCTGACCTTCGCCGCCGCCTTTGATCTCGAGCATCGGATCGTGCGACGACAGTTCCGGAATCACGGCGGAAGTGCGGCCGAGAGCGACGCCCATGATCCGCCCGACGGCATCGACCTCCATGCGTGCCCCGCGGAAGAGGATGGTGCCGTTCGCGTCGTCCACCGTGGGCCACCCGGGGGCGAACCTGAGCTTGATGTTCTCGAGGTTGGCCGTGATATCGAACACACCGGACTTGGCCGGTTTGTCGAACGGAAAGTCGGCGAGGTTGCCCTGCAGACGGCACTTCACGTCCTTGGCCGAGCCTGTCTCGAACGCGTTCGCGAGCCACTGACGGGTGTTCGGGCCGACCACCAGCGGAACGTAGTGCACGACCGCCGCGGCTTCGATCCGCGCGACCTGCGCGGTGAAGTCGACGACCCCGGGGCCGTCCGATCCGCGCTGAAAGGTCCCCGTGGCCATGCCGGACAACTCCGCGTTCGCGAAGACGGCGCGGACGATGCGTACCGAGAGCGGCCCTGTTGCCAGGCTCCATTCCACTTGCGCCTTGAAAAGATCGAATCCCAAGGGCCGTTCGAATGCCGTCGGCATGGTGAGCACCAGACCGCTCGCATCCACCTCGGCCTTGCCGCCGTTGCGATCCGAGGTGATGCGGCCGTTCAGGCCACTGATGCCGGGCAGCGTTCCGTTGGGCGCGATGGCAACGTTGCGCAGCGTCGCCTGCAGATCGAAGCGACCGGTCCTGACCGATTCGTTGTCCCACGCCAGCCGCAGGCCATCGACCCGGCCGCGCGGTTGAGCCTGCGCCAACCGTTCGCGCAGCACCGCATCGAGCGGCAGGCTGCCGGCGATGGCGGCCAGCGCTTTGAGATCGAGCCGATCGGCCTGCACCTGGAAGCCGCCCGGTTGCTGACCCGCGGGGGGCTGGCGCCGGAACATCCAGTCCGTGGGTCCAAGCGCAGTCCCGTTCGCCAGCACCAGCGACAGCCGCTGGCCGGCGACCTCGAAACCGCCGGCACCGCGCGTGAACGCCAGTCGTCCCTGCAAGCCGGCGATGTCGAGCGGCGCCAGGCCCTCGCCCAGGGTGGCCTGCAACCCCGCCACACGCAGGTCCGCGATAAGCCGCGTCAGCTTGCCTTCGGCCACGTCGGCCCAGGCTTCGACATCGGCGACGCCGCCGTCCACCTCGATGGGCAGGTCGATCCAGGCCTTCCCGGCGGACACCGCGATGAACGCCGTCCTCGCGTACAGGCTGCCGCGCCAGGCCGCCAGCCCGGCAGCGGCGGTGCGCCGGAAGTCGCCACGGACATCCACGCTCGATCCGACTTCGGCCGGCGGGGAAAAACTGAGACCGAAGCGGTGCTCGCGGCCCTCGTTGACCAGGGCGAAGTCCACCTCGTCCAACTTGAGCGGCGGCGCGCCGCGCTGCTCGTCGATCCAGATGAGACTCGCTCCCCGGATCTGGATCTCGGCCTGCTTCAACAGCCAGTCGCTGAAGCCGCTCCGCGAATCTCCCGTCTCCACCGGAAAGCCGGCGACGGTGAGAAGGCCAGCGGCGTCGCGCCGGATCGTGAGGTCGGGCCGGTCGATAACGAGCGCATGCAGGCGCACCTCGCCCACCAGCGCCGAGCGCAATGCGAGCGTCGCTTCGACGTGACCGAGTTCGAGAGCCGGCCGGTTCTCGCGGTCGTAGACCACGATGCCGTCCAGCTTGAGGCTGGGGCGGTAGCCCGACCACGTGCCCGAGGCGCGCGCAATGGTCACCTTCTGGCCGGTCGCCCGGCTCACCCCCGACTCGATCCACGGGCGATAGCGATCGATGTCCGGCAGCACGTAGTAGCGCACACCCAGCATCAGCGCCGCGAGCGCGAACCCGGCGATCAGCACCGTCCACGTCAGCACCCGGTAGGTGTGGACGGTGACGTGCCAGGCGAGATGGAAGTGGTGGCGGCGAAACACGGGAGCGGGACGGATCGGCGGTGCGGTCTTTCGGGCTGCTCGGACGGACCCACCATCAGGACCATGGAATCGGACCGTAGAATCCGGCTCCCGACCCGCTGTTGCCGCTGTTTCGCCGGCGTGGAGCCGCGGACCATGGCGGCCCCTCGGCCAGCATTGCGAACCCGAGCGCTCTAGCAACCCGACAGGGAATGACCGCGACCTCGCGCGTAAGTTTACCGTGACGCCCCACCAGCCCGAAGCATTCTCCCATCCGCGCGAGCGGGCCCGCGCGCTGTCGCGCTACGCACGCCGCCTGCTCGACCGCGAACCCGATCTGCTGGACGACGCCTCCCTTTCCGTGCCCTGGACGGCTCAGCGCATGCTGGCCGAACTGGAAGCGGCGACACCGAGCGACGAGGCGGCCCTCGCGCGCGCGTTGCGGCGGTTGCGTGCCCGCGTGCTGCTGCACACGCTCACGCGCGATCTCGGCGGTCTCGCAACACTCGAGGAAGTGACCGCGACCATCACCGCGCTGGCCGAGACCACCATTGCGTTCGCGCTGGCGCGCCTCGATACCTGGTTGGTCGCGACCCACGGCGAGCCTCGCACTCGCGACGGGGCCCGCCAGCAGCTCATCGTGGTCGGCATGGGCAAGCTGGGCGGCGGCGATCTCAACGCCTCCTCCGACGTGGATCTGGTCTTCGTCTACCCGGAAGACGGCGAGACCACCGGTGCGCGACCGCTGTCGTGCCATGAGTACTTCACGCGGCTCGGTCGCAAGCTGATCGGCGCGTTGAACGAATCGACCGAGGACGGCTTCGTGTTCCGGGTGGACATGCGGCTGCGGCCCTACGGCGAGAGCGGTCCGCTCGCCGTGAGCTTCGACACGCTCGAGCAGTACTTCACGGCGCAGGGGCGCCCGTGGGAGCGCTACGCGTGGGTGAAGGGCCGCGCCTTGACCGGCGACCGCGAGACGGACCTGATGGCGATCGTCACGCCGTTCGTCTACCGGCGTCATCTCGATTTCGGCGCGATCCAGTCGATGCGCGAACTCCACAGCCAGATCCGCGACGAGGTGAAGCGCCGCGACATGGCCGACAACATCAAGCTGGGCCCGGGCGGCATCCGCGAGATCGAGTTCACCGCCCAGGTCTTCCAGCTGATCCGCGGCGGTCGCGACCCTGGGCTCCGTATCCGGCCCACCGTCGCGGCGCTGCGCGCCATCGCGCAACGCGGGCTGATCCCGGTCAGCGTCCTGCCGAAGCTCGAGACGGCCTATCGCTTCCTGCGCGATCTGGAGCACCGGCTGCAATACCTGGACGATCAGCAGACCCAGACCCTGCCCGCCTCGGAGGAGGATCGCGCCCGCATCGCCACGGCCATGAACTGCCGCGACTGGCCGGACCTCCTCGATCGCCTGGATCTGCATCGCGACGACGTCGCACGACAGTTCGAAGCGCTGTTCTCGGAAAGCCGCACCATCGGCGACGGCGATGCGCTCGAGTCGGTGGCCTCCGCCGCGACCGACGATCCGCAGACGTTGGCGAGCCTGGCCGAACTCGGCTACGAGAATCCCCAGGCGACTTTGGGACGCATCGCCGAGCTTCGCGGCAGCGTGCGATTCCGGCGCATGTCGGCATCGGGGCAGGCGCGGGTCGATCGATTGCTGCCGCGGCTGCTGCGCGCGGCGTCCGAATTTCCCCCGGCCGGTGCCACGTTCGAGCGCCTGCTCGCCATCATCGACAGTATCGGGCGGCGCGAATCGTACCTGGCGCTGCTGATCGAGTTTCCGCAGGCGCTGGAGTCGGTCGCGCGCCTGGTGTCGCTATCGTCATGGGCCGCGGACTATCTCGCCCGCCACCCGATGCTGCTCGACGAGCTGCTCGATCCGCATCAGCTTGCGGAGCCGGACTGGGCCGCCCTCGATGCGCGCCTGACGGCGGATCTGGCCGCGAACGCGGGCAACACCGAGCGGCAGATGGATCTCCTGCGCAACTTCAAGCACGCGCAGACGTTCCGGCTGCTGGCGCTCGATCTGGCGGGCGCGGTCACGCTGGAACGGCTGTCGGATCATCTGAGCGAACTCGCAACGCGCATCCTCCGGCACGTGGTCTCGATCGCCTGGCATCACGTGCGCACGCGCCATCGCGACGACCCGCTTTTCGCCGTGGTCGCCTACGGCAAGTTCGGGGGAAAGGAACTGGGCTATGCGAGCGATCTCGACCTGATCTTTCTCTACCGCGACGATGCCCCGGAAGCGCCGGAAAACTACGCGCGTCTCGCGCAACGGATCAACACCTGGCTCACCAGCTTCACCGGGGCAGGCACGCTGTACGAGACCGATCTCAGGTTACGTCCCGACGGCGCGAGCGGGCTGCTGGTGAGCCGCTTCGATGCCTTCGAAACCTATCAACGGACCCAGGCCTGGGTGTGGGAGCACCAGGCCCTCACCCGCGCGCGCTTCGTCGCGGGCGACACCGCCATCGGCGCCGCATTCGAACAGTTGCGCATCGACGTGCTGCGCTTGTCGCGGGAACGCGAAGCGCTGCGCAGGGAGGTTGTCTCCATGCGCGACCGCATGCGCGAAGGCCATCCCAATCCCTCCGGGATGTTCGATCTGAAGCACGATCCCGGCGGCATCGTTGACGTCGAATTCGCCGTGCAATACCTGGTGCTGGCCCATTCCCGAGAGCACACGGAACTCACCGGCAACATCGGCAACATCGCGTTGCTGCGGCTCGCAGGCGAGCTCGGTTTGATCGATGCCGATCTCGGCGTACAGAGCGGCGATGCCTATCGCGAGTACCGGCGCGCGCAGCACGCGCTGCGCCTGCGGGGCGATCAGTACGCGCGGGTGGAACCCGACGAATTCACCGCCGAGCGCGCCACAGTGCTGGCGCTCTGGGCTTCGGTGCTGGGCGCCTGATCAGCCGACGGCAGCGGCGTCCAGCTTCTTGCCGATCAGCTGGTAGACCGCAAGCTCGCCCTTGCCCTTGAACACGACGTTGCGCGGTTCGCCGAACTCGTAGCGGTTGCCGAGACGGCGGAAGGTGGTCTTGTCCACCACGATGTTCCCGCCCGGGGCTTCGGAGGTGATGCGCGAGGCCACGTTGACGGTATCGCCCCACACGTCGTAGATGAAGCGCGTGGCGCCGATGACGCCCGCCACCGCCGGCCCGGTCGCGATGCCCACGTGGAACGAGACGTTGTAGCGGCTGAAGTTGCGGTCGTGGCGCACCACGTCCTGCAGTTCGAGCGCCATGTCGGCGATCGCGTCCACGTAGTACTGGCTGCCCTCCGACAGGCCGCCGGCCACCATGTAGGCGTCCCCGATGGTCTTGATCTTCGAGAGTCCGTGCCGCGAGCACAGATGGTCGAGCCGCGTGAAGACGTCGTTCAGGAAGCTCACCACTTCGCTCGGTGTGAGTTCTTCCGCGAGACGGGTGAAGTTCACGATGTCCGCGAACATCACGGTGACGTCCGCGAAGCCGTCGGCGATGGTGGTCTGTTCGTTCTTGAGGCGCTCGGCGATATGCGTCGGCAGGATGCTGGTGAGCAGGGTCTCCGACTTCTCGCGTTCGATGCGCACCAGTTCGTGCTGCTGCGCGAGTTCGCTCTGGTAGAGATCCTTCTGCTGCACGAAGTAGCGCAGCAGCAGGAACACCACCGTCGAAAGGATGGTGAAGTTCAGCACGAAGAAGACCGCCACGGTCTTCATCGGCACGCCGGACTGGTTGCCCTCGGCGAGGAAGTAGTCGAACACGCCCGACATCACGGTGAGCACGGCGTACGCGACGAACCAGGGAATCGACTCGCGGTGCCCGTACACCACCATCGCTCCGATGGGCGCCAGCAGGGCAAGCAGCACGATGCCCGACGAACTCACGAAGCTGCCGATGGACCACTGGATCGCGAACGGGACGAACAGGAACAGCGCCAGCTGCAGGATCCGGTAGTGATCGAAATTCTTGGTCTTGAGGTAGTAGACCAGCAGCACGGCCGAGGCGAACTGGTAGCCGAGCGGCAGGCTGGTGGGCAGCTTGAGCCCCATCAGCCAGTAGATCGCCAGCCAGAGGAAGGCGGCGATGTTCATGAGCCCCGATGCGAGCAGCAACAGGGTCTTCCGCAACCGCAATTCGTCGGAATCCGACGGGTCGATCGCAGCGTTGCCGACGCGCTCCAGCCACGACGCCTTCTTGGCGGCCGTGTCGGCGCTACGGGGGGACGTTCCGGGAATCGCCATCAGTACAGGGCGTTGCTGGGGGATCGGGACCCGGAGCGACTCCGGAGGCGCGCTAGGGTAGTTCATGACCCAGGCACCTGCAAGCAAGCCCGATGCCCGAAATCTGACAGTTGTCAGGGTCGAAAAAACCGCCTGCTCCGCCGGAAGGAGTGCCCACGATTGCAGCAGCGCCGCGCCTTGCGTCCCCTCCCCAGCTCCGCTGGGGGAGGGTCAGGGCGGGGGCAGCGGACGGGGGCGTCGCGACGATCGTTTGCCCCCATCCCAACCGTCCCCCGGCGCAGCCGGGGGACGGAGTGCTTGTGGTCGAGCATTCTTGGAGGGGTACATCCCCGCCCCCAGCTCACGCACCAGTTCGCTGCGCCTGCGGCCTTCCCCAAGCCTCCGTACCGGCCGGCCTTGGCAGGCGTCCTCTCGTCAACATACAGTCGCCATTTGCCTGTCGATCCCCATGCTGCGCATGGGGCCCTTCGCCGGGTGGCTCACGCTGCTAGAATCCCTGTTTTTCCACGGGGAGCACCTCAGCATGTCAATGGCGGACCGCGACGGATTCATCTGGTATGACGGGCAGTTGGTGCCCTGGCGGGACGCGAACACGCACATCCTGACGCATTCCCTGCATTACGGCCTCGCCGTGTTCGAAGGCATGCGCGCCTATGACACGGCCAAGGGTACGGCCATCTTCCGGCTGCCCGAGCACATCGAGCGGATGTACAACTCGGCCCACATCTACATGATGAAGATCCCGTACTCCCGGGAACAGCTCATGGAGGCCTCCAAGGAGGTGGTCCGCGCCAACAAGCTCGCCTCCTGTTACATCCGGCCGATCGCGTTCTACGGCTCCGAGAAGATGGGGGTGTCGCCGAAAGGCGCCAGTGTCCACGTCGCCATCGCCGCCTGGCCCTGGGGTGCCTATCTGGGTGCGGATGGGCTGGAAAAGGGCATCCGCGTGAAGACGTCTTCCTATGCGCGTCACCACGTCAACGTGACCATGGCCCGCGCCAAGTTCGCCGCGACCTATGCCAACTCGATCCTGGCCAATCTGGAAGCGACCCAGGACGGCTACGACGAAGCCCTGCTGCTCGACGTGGACGGATTCGTGGCCGAAGGTGCCGGCGAGAACCTGTTCGTGGTGAAGGGCGGGCGTATGTACGAACCGGAGCTCACTTCCGCCCTGATCGGCATCACGCGCGACACCGTGGTCCGCCTGGCCGGCGAAATCGGCGTAGAAGTCACGGCGAAGCGCCTGACCCGCGACGACATCTACATCGCCGACGAGGCCTTCTTCACCGGCACCGCGGCCGAAGTGACGCCCATCCGCGAGCTCGACAATCGCGTCATCGGCGCCGGCAGCCGCGGACCGGTGACCGCGCGCCTGCAATCGATGTTCTTCGACGTCGTGAACGCGCGCTCGCCGAAGCATCTGGACTGGCTCTCGTTCGTATAGGAACGCGCATGGAAACGGGCAAGACCGAGAACCGCCTGCGCGACATCGAAGTCACGGCCAAGGATCTGCCGCTGCACTGCCCGATGCCCTCGATGGTGCTGTGGAACGCGCATCCGCGTGTGTTCCTGCCGATCGAGCAGACCGGTGAGGCGCTGTGCCCCTATTGCGGGACGCGCTACCGGTTGCAGGGCGGCCCCGTCGCGGGTCATTAGGGCGATCGATCCCGGGCCCCGTCGGTGACGGAGCGCGTGCTGGTGGTCGCGCCGAGCTGGGTCGGCGACATGGTGATGACCCAGCCGATGCTCTCGCTCATCAAGGCGCGGGCGCCCGACACCTTGATCGACGTCCTGGCGCCCTCGTGGGTGCTGCCGCTGGCGGCCCGGATGCCAGAAGTGAACGAGGGAGTGTCGAGCCCGTTCCGCCACGGCGAGTTTGCCTTCGGCGAGCGACGGCGTCTGGCGCGCGACCTCGCCCCGACGCGCTACGACCAGGCCATCGTCCTGCCGAACGCGTGGAAATCGGCGCTGGTGCCCTGGCTCGCCGGCATCCCGCGGCGCACCGGCTGGATCGGTGAGTTCCGTCACGGCCTGCTGAACGATGCCCGCAAGCTGGACCCGAAGCAGCTGCCGCGGATGGTCCAGCGGTTCTGCGCGCTGGCGCTCGAGCGCGATGCAGTCCTGCCGTCACAGCTGCCCGTGCCGCGGCTCCGCAGCGATCCCGCACAGCGTGCGGCGCTGTTGGAGCGCCTCGGTCTGAAGGCCGATCCACCGGTCGTCTGCTTCTGCCCCGGCGCCGAGTACGGCCCCGCCAAACGCTGGCCTGCGGAGCACTTCGCGACACTGGCCCGCGCGCTCGCCGAGCGCGGATTGCAGGTCTGGTTGGTGGGCTCGGCGCGCGATCGCGAGGTCACCGCCCCGATCGTCGCCGCGGCCGGTTCGGCGTGCCGAGATCTGGCCGGCGCGACTTCGCTCGACGAGGCAGTGGACCTGATCGCCACCACTGCGCTCGTGGTGACCAACGATTCCGGTCTCATGCACGTGGCCGCGGCGCTCGACCGGCCGACGTTCGCCCTCTTCGGTTCCAGTTCGCCGGACTTCACGCCGCCGCTGTCGGACCGCGCGCGCATCGTGCGCAATGCTGTACCTTGTAGTCCCTGCTTCCAACGCGAATGTCCGCTCGGGCATTTCGATTGCATGCGCAAACTGCAACCCGCCACCGTACTGGCGCAGATCGAGGCTATCCTCCATGGCGCGTGACTTCGACACCTCGGAAGCGGCTGAAGCCGCGTTCTATGCAGCCTTCGAGAGCGGCGACCTGGACGCGATGATGGCCGTCTGGGTCGATGACGAGAGCATCGTCTGCGTGCATCCGGGCAGCATCCGCCTGTCGGGACCGGCCGAGGTGCGCGAGTCGTGGCGGCAGATCTTCACCGGCGGACGACGGCTCAGGTTCCGCACCACCGATCTCAGGGTGACCCGCTCGAGCGAAACCGCCGTGCACAGCCTCTACGAATACGTGTCCATCGCGGGTGTAGCGGGCGAAGGCGGCCCCGTCATCGCCACCAACATCTACGTCGACACGGACAAGGGCTGGCGACTGTGGATGCACCATGCCTCCACGCCCGCGATGGCGGACGACGAGCCGGAAGACGAACCCCCGACCCTGCATTGATCCCGTATCGCGCGCCCTGGTGGCTGCCCGGCTGCCATCTGCAGACCATCTACGGGGCAATCGCACTGCGCCGCCCCGCCCCACCGTACCGCCGCACGCGCTGGGAGATGCCCGACGGCGACTTCATCGACTTCGACCACCTCGACGGGCCCGCGGACGGACCTCTGGTAGTCCTGTTCCACGGACTTGAAGGCAGCTCGCAGAGCCACTACGCGACCGCGTTGATGCACGAACTCCGCACCCGGGGTTGGCGAGGTGTCATCCCGCACTTCCGCGGCTGCAGCGGCACGCCGAACCGCCTGCCACGCGCTTACCATTCCGGCGACGCCGACGAGATCGATCGCATCCTCGCGGAACTCGCCCGTCATGAGTCCGACCCCCTGTTCGTGGCCGGCGTATCGCTCGGCGGGAACGCGCTGCTCAAATGGCTCGGCCGCGAAGGGGAACCGGCCCGTTCCCGGGTCCGTGCCGCGGCGGCGGTCTGTCCGCCCCTCGATCTCGTCGCAGCCGGGGCGGCGTTGCGCAGCGGGTTCAATCGCATCTACACGCGCGAGTTCCTGCGCACCCTGAAGCCGAAGGCACTCGCCAAGCTGGAGCGGTTTCCCGGACTGTTCGATCGCACGGCCATGAGCCGCGCCCGGGACTTCGACACCTTCGACGATATCTACACCGCGCCCGCTCATGGCTACCAAGGTGTGCTGGATTACTGGAGCCGGGCAAGCAGCAAGCCCGACCTCGAACGCATCGCGGTCCCCACGCTAGTCCTCAGCGCACGCAACGATCCGTTCCTGCCTGCGCGCTATCTGCCGGGTGCTACCCAAGCGTCGGCCAGCGTCACGCTCGAGCAGCCCGCCGGCGGCGGCCACGTGGGCTTCGTCGCGGGCCGGTTTCCCGGACACCTGCGCTGGCTGCCCGAGCGCCTGCTCGATTTCTTCACGACGACCATCTCGGGTCGACCACCCTCCGGGTAGCGCGACGCTCGCTGCGCCCGCCGATGCGGGGCCGTTCATGCGCCCTTCGGCCCCTGGCCCGGTGCCACCGCGGCTAACTGGCCGGCGCGAGCCCGGCGATGGGATAATCGTACTTTCGCGACTCCTGCAGGTAGAGCGCCATGCCCGCCGTCCCACAAGAGATCTTCAAGGCCTACGACATCCGCGGCATCGTCGGCCGCACGCTGACTCCTACCGTAGTCGAACAGGTGGGCCGCGCGTTCGGCACCGAGGCGTTGAAGCGCGGCACACCGAGCGTGGCCATCGGACGCGACGGCCGGCTGTCCGGTCCCGAACTATGTGAGGCCCTGGCTAAAGGCCTGCGCGCTGCCGGCGTCGACGTCGTGGACGTGGGCCGCGTCACGACGCCGATGCTGTACTTCGCCGCCTACCATCTCGGCACGCAATCGGGCGTGATGGTGACCGGCAGCCACAACCCGCCCGAGTACAACGGCCTCAAGATGATGATCGCCGGCGAGGCGCTGGCGGGCGATGCGATCCAGGGCCTGCGCGGGCGTATCGAGCGCAATGATCTTTCCTCTGGTGCCGGTGCGTACAAGACCGAAGACGTGAAGGAAGCCTACCTCCAGCGCGTCGTGGGCGACGTGAAGCTCGCCCGGCCCATCGACCTCATCGTCGATGCCGGCAACGGCATCGCCGGCGCCTTCGCCCCCGAGCTCTATCGGCGCATGGGCTGCAAGGTGACCGAGATGTTCTGCGAAGTGGACGGCACCTTCCCCAACCACCACCCGGATCCGTCGCAGCCGCACAATCTCGAGGACATCATCGCGGCGCTGAAGAACGCGGGTGAGTTGGGCTTCGCGTTCGACGGCGACGGCGACCGCTTGGGGGTGGTCACCAAGCAGGGCAAGATCATCTTCCCCGACCGGCAGCTCATGCTGTTCGCGGCCGACGTGCTGACGCGCAATCCCGGCGCGCAGATCATCTTCGACGTGAAGTGCACGCGCAATCTGTTCCCGTGGATCCGCGAACGCGGCGGCGTGCCGCTGATGTGGAAGACCGGTCATTCGCTCATCAAGGCGAAACTCAAGGAGACCGGTGCCCCGCTCGCCGGCGAGATGAGCGGCCACATCTTCTTCAAGGAGCGCTGGTACGGCTTCGACGACGGTTTGTATGCCGGCGCGCGACTGCTCGAGATCCTGTCGCGGGTAGCCGACGTCAGCAAGCCGCTGGAGTCGCTCCCGGATTCGGTCAACACGCCGGAGTTGCAGATCAAACTGAACGAGGGCGAGAACTACGCGCTGATCGACCGCCTGCAGAGGACCGCGCACTTCGACGGCGCCTCCGAAGTCATCACCATCGACGGCCTGCGCGTGGAGTATCCCGACGGCTTCGGTCTCGCTCGTTCGTCCAACACCACACCGGTGGTGGTGCTGCGCTTCGAGGCCGAGAACGCTCAGGCGCTCGCGCGTATCCAGGCTGATTTCCGCAAAGCCATCCTCGCCGCCGCTCCGGACGCGAAACTGCCCTACTAAGGTGACTTCCCGCCCGATGGGCCTGCGGCCCTTCCACCCGAGGAGGCCAACCCGCTTGGGACGGCCCGGCGCGGGCTGAGAGCGCCCTGCACCCATGCCGGCACAGGAACTGTTTCTCGGGCGCCAGCCCATCCTCGATCGGGGTCAGAACCTCGCCGGGTTCGAGTTGCTGTTCCGGTCGAGCCACGTGAACGGCGCGCACATCGAGGATGACCTGCTCGCCTCGGCCACCGTGATCAACCATGCATTCTCCGAGATGGGTGTGGACCACGTCCTCGGACGCTACGTCGGGTACATCAACCTGTCCGCCCCGCTGATCATGAGCGACGTCATTGAGCTGCTGCCTAAGGAGCGGGTAGTGCTCGAGCTGCTCGAGACGGTGGAGGTGAACGCGTCTGTGGTCGAACGCCTGAAGGAGTTGAAGGCCATGGGTTTCACGCTGGCGCTGGACGACTATCTCGGCGAGGAAGAGAAATACGCCGACGCGCTCGGTGTCGTGGACGTGGTGAAGGTGGACGTGAAGGGTCTCGACCCGCAGCGGATCCGCGAGATCACCGAACGCCTCAGGCGCTGGCCGGTCAAGCTGCTCGCGGAGAAGGTGGATTCGCGCGAACAGGTGGATCTTTGCGTGGGCTTGGGCTACCAGCTGTTCCAGGGCTACTACTTCGCGCGGCCCACCGTCATCACCGGCAAGCGGCTGTCCCATGCCGAGTCTGCGATCATGCGATTGCTCGGGCTGGTGCTGGTCAACGCGGACACGCCGGAGATCGGGCAGGTGTTCCGTGAGAATCCGGACCTGTCGCTGACGCTCCTGCGGCTGATGAATTCGGGGGCCGTGGGCAACCGCACGAAGATCACGTCGCTCTCCCAGGCGCTGGTGCTGCTCGGGCGCAGCCAGCTGCAGCGATGGCTGCAGCTTCTCATGTACGCCATCTCCAGCTCGTCGGACGCGAAGTTTCCGAGCCCGCTGCTGGTGCTGGCTGCCACGCGCGGCCGGATGATGGAGCAGCTCGCCGCAGTCTGGAGCGGCGCGGGCTACGAAGCACGCGAGCGCGCGTTCCTCACCGGCGTCCTGTCGCTGATAAGCGCACTGCTCGGCATCCCGCTCGCCGAAGCGCTGAAGACGCTGCCGGTACCCGGGGACGTACGCACCGCCTTGCTGGAACGCAGTGGCCCGTTGGGCGACATGCTGCGCCTCACCGAACTGGTGGAGCAGACCGATGCAGACAGCATTGCCGCCATGCTGCAACAGCGCCCCTTCCTCGACGCGAGCCGTGTCAACGCAGCCTACGTCGAAGCGATCGAATGGGCCAATCGGATTGGTGAGACGCCGGCCAGCTGACCGGCTACGACGTATTCGACGCTGATAGCCCGCACGGCTGGCTGGCCGAGGGCCCCCATCCCGACCTTCCCCCATCTTCGATGGGGGAAGGAGTGCCTGCCATGCGTAACGCTGCAAACGGGTGGACTCTCGCCCCTTTGGCAGACGAGGGAAGAGTCAGGATGGTAGCTACCCGCAGCGTGAGTGCGCCGGGCTACTCGCCGGCTTCAGCCTTGGCCTTCAGCATCGCCAGCCCCTTCTGATAGATGCCGGCGTAGAGGTTGACCAGGGCCGCCTCATCCTGACCCTCCGGCGGGTTGTCGAGCAGCTTGAAGCGCCCGACCCAGACCACGTCTGTCTCGCCGTTGTCCGCGGCCTTGAGTGTCATGGTCGCGAAGTAGTCCTTCGCGATCACCTTGCCATCCGCATACGTGTACGTGAGCGTCATGCGGCCGGGATCGTACTCGAGCAGTTTCTCCTGGACCCGGGTGCCGTTCATGCGCAGCAGTTCGCGGATGGCGCCTTCCTCGTTCTTCGACTTGAGCACCAAGCGGCTGGACTCGATGGTGGACAGCCAGCGGGCCACGCCGCCGAAGTCTCCGGCCAGCGCCCAGACTGCGTCCGGCGCTGCCTTGATGTGGATGGTCTGCGTCGTCGACAGCTCCTTGTCCTGCGCCATCGCAAGCGCCGGCAGCGCCAGCAGCGCGGCAATCATCGTGACCACGGTTCTTCTGTTCATGTTTCGTCCCCAGAAAGTGCAAGTGACGCGGTCTGCCGCGCCGTCAGTGGTCTCCGAATGGCAACCCTGTTGTTGTTGTGAAGAATGATTTCACCGCGAAGGACGCGAAGGCAAGCGAAGGAAACCCCGTTCGTCCAGGTAACGATGCCACCGCACCGATACCGTGGTCCTTCGCTTACCTTCGCGTCCTTCGCGGTAAGAGAGGTTCCGTTTGTTCTACAGCCGCCCGCCGACCCAGTCGGTCACGGACGCCAATGCCGCCTCGAGCTTCGCGGGTTCGGTGCCGCCGCCCTGGGCCATGTCCGGTCGACCGCCACCCTTGCCGCCGACTTGCCCCGCGACATGGCCGACCAGTTCGCCCGCCTTCAGCTTCGCGGTGAGATCGGACGTGACACCTGCGATCAACGTCACCTTGTCGCCCTCGACGCTGCCCAGCACGACCGCGACGGACTTCAACTTGTCCTTCAGCTTGTCGACCGTCTCGCGCAGCACCTTGGCATCGGCGCCGTCCAGCCGTGCTGCCAGCACCTTCACGCCTTTCACGTCCGCCACCTGATTCGCGAGGTCATCGCCTTGCGACGAAGCCATCTTTGACTTGAGCCGCGCCAACTCCTTCTCCAGCGCCTTCACGTTGTCGACGATCTGCGCGAGCTTGATGCCGATCTCCTGCTGCGGCGCCTTCAAGGCCGCCGCAACCTGGGCGAGCTGCTTCTCCTGCGACTGGGCCCAGGCCAGCGCCGAATCGGCCGTGATCGCCTCGATGCGTCGGATGCCTGCCGCCACGCCGGTCTCCGACACCACCTTGAAGAAGCCGATGTCGCCACTGCGCCGCACGTGGGTACCACCACAAAGTTCGGTGGAGAAAGCCCCCATGCCGATCACGCGCACTTCATCGCCGTATTTCTCGCCGAACAGCGCCATCGCGCCGGCCTTGATAGCATCGTCGTACTTCATCAGCCGCGCTTCCACCGGCACGTTGTGGCGGATCTCGCGGTTGACCAGGGTTTCCACCCGCGCGATCTCCTCCGGCGTCATCGGGGCCGAGTGGCTGAAGTCGAAGCGCGTGTGATGCGCATCCACCAGCGAGCCCTTCTGCGTGACGTGGGGCCCGAGCACCTGCCGTAGCGCCGCGTGCATGAGGTGGGTCGCGGAATGGTTGTAGGCCGCGCGCTGGCGCAGGGCCGCATCCACCTGGGCAGTCACGCGATCTCCGACCGCGAGGCGGCCGGTGTCGAGACGCCCCTTGTGCCCGAAGACTTCGGCCTGGATCTTCTGCGTGTCCTCCACCTCGAAGGTGCCGTGGCCTGAGGTGAGTTCACCCGAGTCACCCACCTGCCCGCCGGATTCCGCATAGAACGGCGTGCGATCGAGCACGATCACGCCGGTCTCGCCCGCCTCGATCGCGGACACCGAGGAACCGTCCTTGTAGATGGCGAGGATCTGTGCCTCGAGCTTCAGCAGTTCGTAGCCGTGGAATTCCGTGGCCTGACCGCGATACTCCACACCGGACTGCATGGTGAACTTGGACGCTGCCCGTGCGCGTTCGCGCTGCTGCTCCATCTCGGCCTCGAAGCCCGCAAAATCCACCGTGAAGCCGCGCTCGCGCGCGATGTCGGCGGTGAGGTCCAGCGGAAAACCGTAGGTGTCGTACAGCTTGAAGACCGTGGAGCCGTCGAGCATCCGGTCTTCTTTCTTGAGAGCTCCATCGAGCACGCCCATGCCGTGCTCCAGCGTTTCGGCGAAGCGCTCCTCCTCCTGCTTAAGCACCTGCTCCACCTTGGTCCGGGCCGCCGGCAGTTCCGGATAGGCTTCGCCCATCACCCGGGCAAGCTCGGCCACCAGCGTGTGGAAGAACGGCCGCTTGCAGCCCAGCTTGTAGCCGTGGCGGATGGCGCGGCGGATGATCCGGCGCAGCACGTAGCCGCGACCTTCGTTGCCGGGGATCACACCGTCGACGATGAGGAAGCTGCACGCGCGGATGTGGTCGGCGATGACCTTGAGCGAGTTGTCCTCGAGGTCCTGGGTGCCGGTGGCGCGCGCGGCTGCACCGATCAGATCCTGGAAGAGATCGATGTCGTAGTTGGAGTGCACGCCCTGCATCACAGCGCTGATGCGTTCCAGCCCCATGCCCGTGTCCACGGACGGCCGCGGCAGTGGATGCAGCACGCCCTTGTCGTCGCGGTTGAATTGCATGAACACCAGGTTCCAGATCTCGATGTAGCGGTCGCCGTCGGCATCGGGGGATCCGGGCGGACCGCCGGCCACGTCGGGACCGTGGTCGTAGAAGATCTCGGTGCAGTAGCCGCACGGGCCGGTGTCGCCCATCTGCCAGAAGTTGTCGTTGGTGGGGATGCGGATCACCCGTTCCCGCGGGATCTTGATGTCCTCCAGCCAGATCTTCTCGGCGCCGTCGTCGTCCGAGTGCACCGTGATCCAGAGGCGATTCGCCGGCAGCTTGAGCTCGTCGGTCAGGAAGCCCCACGCGAACTCGATCGCCTCGCGCTTGAAGTAGTCGCCGAAGCTGAAGTTGCCCAGCATCTCGAAGAAGGTGTGGTGGCGCGCCGTGTACCCCACGTTCTCGAGGTCGTTGTGCTTGCCGCCGGCCCGCACGCAGCGCTGCGATGTCGTCGCGCGCGAGTAGGCGCGCCTGTCCTGGCCGAGGAACACGTCCTTGAACTGCACCATGCCGGCATTGGTGAAGAGCAACGTGGGGTCGTTGCCGGGAACGAGTGGTGAGGACGCGACGACGGCGTGGCCCTGACGGCGGAAGAATTCGAGGAAACGGTGGCGGATCTCGCTGCTTTTCATGCGGGTGGGGACTGCGTTTGCGTGGAAAGGAAAACCGGAGGAACCGGAGGCTACAGTTCCTGTTCGATGGGGGTGCGCAGCAAGCGGCGGATCACTTCGAGGCTGAAGCCGCGGGCCTGCAGATAGCGGCCCTGCTTCGCCCAGTCCTGCATGTTCGCGGGCGCCTCTCGGAACTTGCGCCGCAGGACCTGCTGCGCTTCGGCGTACTCGGTGGACCGGGCGGCATCCAGCGTGGCGTCGACGATGTCGTCCGCGACGCCGCGACGGCGCAACTCGCGCTCGACCGTGAGGGGCCCGTGTCGCCCGCGATGGCGATACGCCAGCTGCTCCGCAAAACGCGCATCGGAAAGGAATCCCAGCGCCTGCATCTCGTCGAGCAAGGCAGGCAGGTCATCGCCCTCGGCCACATAGGCCTCCAGCTTGCCCGCCAGTTCCGCGCGCGCGTAGTCGCGGCGCGCCAGCAGGCGCACCGCCCGGGATCTGAGCGTCGGCTCGCCGCTCAATCGGCCTCGGCGAGCGCCGGCGTCGGCGCATTCACACCGGCGGCCTCGCGTATCTTCGCCTCGATCTCCTGCGCGACGTCGGGATGTTCCTTGAGGTATTCGCGGGCGTTGTCCTTGCCCTGCCCGATCTTGTCGCCCTTGTAGGCGTACCACGCGCCGGACTTCTCGACGATGCGGTGATTGACGCCCATCTCGACGATTTCGCCCTCGCGCGAGATGCCCTCGCCGTAGAGGATGTCGAAGTCGGCCGTGCGGAACGGCGGCGCCACCTTGTTCTTCACCACCTTGACCCGGGTCTCGCTGCCGATCACTTCCTCGCCCTTCTTGATGGCGCCGGTGCGCCGGATGTCGATCCGCACCGAGGCGTAGAACTTGAGCGCGTTGCCGCCGGTGGTGGTTTCAGGGTTGCCGAACATGACACCGATCTTCATCCGGATCTGGTTGATGAAGATCACCATGGTGTTGGAACGCTTGATGTTGCCGGTCAGTTTACGCAGCGCCTGGGACATGAGCCGCGCCTGCAGCCCTGGCAACTGGTCGCCCATCTCGCCTTCGATCTCGGCCTTGGGGGTCAGCGCCGCCACCGAGTCGATCACGACCACGTCGATGGAACCGGAACGGACCAGCATGTCGGCGATCTCGAGCGCCTGCTCGCCGTTGTCCGGCTGGGAGATCAGCAGGTCTTCCACCTTCACGCCCAGCTTGCGCGCGTATTGCGGATCGAGCGCGTGCTCGGCGTCGATGAAGGCTGCGGTGCCGCCCATCTTCTGCGCCTCGGCGATGACCTGGAGGGTCAGCGTGGTCTTGCCCGAGGATTCGGGGCCGTAGATCTCGACGATCCGGCCGCGCGGCAGGCCGCCGATGCCGAGCGCCAGGTCGAGGCCCAGCGAGCCGGTGGACACCACTTGGATGTCCTGGGAGACGTCGTGCTCCCCCAGCTTCATGATCGAACCCTTGCCGAACTGCTTCTCGATCTGCGACAGCGCGGCCGCGAGCGCCTTGCTCCTGTTGTCGTCCATGGATTTTGAGGTCTCCTGTAGGTATGGCCGCATTATGGCACAAGGGCAGCACGCCAACGAGCCGGCTTTGTCCCTTTTATTCAACGACCTGCCCCTTGAAAACGGGCCACGGAACGGGGTCGTTCCGGTTAAAGAACGCGCCCCGTTTGCCGATGACGAAGGCCATGGCCGCCCTCACCGCTACCGCATCGAAAATCGCCCGCTTCGAGGTCCGCAAAGCCCTCGGCCGGGGCGCCCAGGGCGAAGTCTGGCTCGCCCATGACCCCCAGTTGCAGCGCGACGTCGCGATCAAGACGCTGAGCCTAGACGGTCAGCGCGACGCCGGTCCGGTGAAGGCCCTGCTCGCCGAGGCGGTGATGGTGAGCCGCCTCGCCCACCCGAACATCGTGACCCTATTCGACGCCGGGCAGGACGGCCCGAAGCCCTATCTGGTCTTCGAGTTCGTCGCCGGACGTACGCTGAGCGCCGTGATCCGGGAATCGGGCAAGGTCGCCCCGGCCCGCGCCGCCGAGTTGGGCGTCCAGATCCTGAAGGCGATCCATTTCGCCCATCAGAAGGGTGTCGTGCACCGGGACATCAAGCCCGGCAACGTCATGATCACCGACGACGGCATCGCCCGCGTCATGGACTTCGGCATCGCCTCGCTGCTCTCGGGCGAGGATCCGGGCGACGCCGGCTTCCACGGCACGCCGGCGTACATGGCACCGGAGTACGCCACCGACCGCACGTTCACGGCCCGTTCCGACGTCTTCTCCGCCGGCATGGTGCTCTACGAGATGCTCACGGGCCGCCCCGCCGTGAGCGGCAAGACCGTCTTCGAAGTCCTGCACAAGCTCGCCAACATCCCGTTCACCGCGCCGTCACAGATCGCCCCCGAGGTGGACGAGCGTCTCGAGGCGATCGTGCTGCGCGCCATCGCGAAGGACCCGGCGGAACGTTTCGAGTCGGCCCAGCAGATGGCCGACGCGCTGACCGGCTACCTGACACCCGAACCGGGCGCCGCGGCCGGCGGCGAAGGCGCCCAGGGCACGCTCGAATTCCTGCTGCGCCGCATGCGCCACAAGAGCGATTTCCCGGCGCTCTCGAACACCATCAGCGCGGTGAACAAGGCGACCACCTCCGACAAGGAAGGTGTGGCCGCCCTCTCCGGCAGCATCCTCAAGGACTTCGCACTCACCAACAAGTTGCTCAAGCTGGTCAACACCGCGTACTTCGGGCAGTTCGGCGGCACCATCAGCACCGTCTCGCGCGCGATCATGGTGCTGGGCTTCGACCAGATCCGCTCGATCGCACTCACGCTGATGCTGTTCGAGCACCTGCAGAACAAGGCCCAGGCCTCGGACCTCAAGGACGAGGTGCTGTCCTCGTTCTTCAGCGGCGTCGTGGCGCGCGAACTGGTCTCCAAGGCCGGCATCCGCGACGGCGAGGAAGGCTTCATTTGCGCGATGTTCCACAACCTCGGCCGGCTGCTAGTGGCCTTCTACTTCCACGAGGAGCATCTCGAGATCCAGAAGCTCACCGCGCGCGGCGCCGAACCGAACACCGCGGCGACCCAGGTGCTCGGACTTTCGTTCGACGGCCTCGGCATCGGCATCGCGCGCTCGTGGAACTTCCCCGAGAAGCTGATCGGCAGCATGCGCGCCATCGAAGAGGACAAGGTCAGGAAGCCCGTCAACGAGACCGAGCGGCTGCGCGCGCTCTCGGAGCTGTCCACCCGGGTGGTCGGCGTGATCCGCGACACCCCGCCGGAGGAGCGCGCCAATCACCTGAAGAAGCTCGTCGGCCGCTTCGGCGAAGGCCTGGGCGTCACCGACCAGCATCTGAAGGGCGCCGTGCAGAACGCGGTCAAGGAGATCGCGCGCGATTCCGCGGTGCTCAATCTGAAGACCGCCAACAGTCCGTTCTTCCGCCAGGCGCAGAAATGGTCGGGTGAATCGGCGCAGGATGCAGGCGGATCCACCACCAGCAATCTCGCCACCGCGATGGAGGCCACGGTGCTCGCCGATCCGGTGCACGAGGTGCAGGCCGACAGCGCCGAGAACGCCTCGCAGCGCCAGGCCATCCTCACCGCCGGCATCCAGGACATCACCAACGCTCTGGTGGGCGACTTCGCGCTGAATGACGTGCTGCGCATCATCATCGAGACCATGTACCGTGGCATGGGCTTCACCCGCGTGCTGCTGTGCGTGCGCGATCCGGCGAGCGGCGGACTGAAGGGCCGCTTCGGTTTCGGCGAGGACGTGGACCAGATCATCAAGCGCGGCTTCACCATCCCGCTCGCCGCGGCGAAGGACGTGTTCCACGCCTCCATCAGCCAGGGCGCCGACATCTACATCGAGGACGTGAACGGCGAGAAGATCCGCGATCACATCCCCGACTGGTACCGGAAGAGCATCGCCGCACGCTCGCTCGCGCTGTTCCCGGTCATCGTCAACAAGAAGCCCGTCGGCATGTTCTACGGCGACAGCTCCGGGGCCCGCACGCTGCGCTTCGGCGCCGAGGAACTCGCGCTGCTCAAGACGCTGCGCAACCAGGCCGTGCTGGCGATCAAGTCTCACGGCGGATGACCGCGGATTCGATCGCCGAACGCGCGGTCCTGTTCGCCGACATCGCCGGCAGCACCCGCCTGTACGAGGCACTGGGTGACACCGAAGCGCTGCGGCGCGTGGAAGGTTGCCTCGCCGCACTGCGGGCCGTGACCACGGAATTCGGCGGCAAGGTGGTGAAGACCATCGGCGACGAAGTCCTCTGTGTCTTCACGGATGCCGGCACTGCTTTGCGTGCCGCCGCCGAGATGCAGGGCACGGTGCGCACCCTGCCCGGCGATGGCGGTGTGCGCGCGGCGGTCCGCATCGGCTTCCATGCCGGCCCGGTGCTGGAACGCGAAGGCGACGTGTTCGGCGACACGGTCAACGTGGCAGCGCGCATCGCGGGCCTCGCCAAGCCCCATCAGATCCTGTCGAGCGACAGCACCTGTTCGACCCTGCCGGGCTATCTCAAGATGAGCGTGAGGTCGCTCGGCGATACCGCGCTCAAGGGGCGCAACGAAGGCGTGGGCCTCTGCGAGGTGATGTGGGACATGGGCCAGGACATGACGCTGGTGGAGGGCGTTTCCGCTCCGGGCGCTGCCGCCGCGCGCGAACTGCGCCTCGCCTGCGACGACCGGGAATGGCGCATCGCCCGGGGCTCGCTCAGCATCGGCCGCGATGCCGGCAGCGACATCGTCGTCGCCGCACCGCGGGCGTCGCGGCAGCATGCACGCATCGAGGTGCGCAACGGCAAGTTCGTGCTGGTGGATCTCAGCAGCAACGGGACCTTCGTGCTCCCGGAGGGCTCCGACCTGGTGCTGCTGAAGCGCGAGGAGTTCGTGATCTCGGGCCGTGGCCTGATCGGTTTCGGCAACGAGGTCTCGGCCCCGGGCCCGGACGTGCTCGCCTACGACTGCGCCAGCATCACCGAGTCTGCCGGCGCATAATCGTTTCCGATCCCCCTCGGAGCGCACGATGATCCGGTTGCTGATCGACTTCTCGTGGTGGCTGATCGACCGGACGTGGCGGTTCGCGCGCGCCTGGTCGGGCGACGACGCCTACGAGCGCTATCTGGCAGCGCAGCCCCAGGGCAGCGAACCCCTGTCGCGGGCGGCGTACTTCGACGCCTACCTCGAGCACAAATGGCGGCGCTATTCCGCGTGCGGCCGGTTCTCGCGATCAGAATGATCGTCGCGGGCTAGCAGCGCACCGGGAACGAAGAGGGAAGCCCGGGGCGGCATAACGCTCCTGCACTTCTTCGCACCCTTCGCGTCGTTTGCGTCATTCGTGTCGAAGGAGGCGTCCTTGCCGCTACCCGCCCGGCACGCGCCACCCGGCCAGGAACTCGACCACCTCCGCAGGCGGCAGCGGCCAGCTCACCGGAGAGCCCTGCATCTCGTCGCACTCGAGGCGCTGCAGCAGCCCTGCCTGCGCTCCGGTCTCGACGCGCGTGCGCCGCGTCACGTCGATCGCGACCACCATCCGCGCCGCCCGTCCTTCGAACGTGAAGTCGTGCGACGCGATCTCCATGTGGATCGGCTCGCCGCTCTTCTTGCAGTAACGCCAGAGCGTCGGCTCGTACACCCACACGGGGTAGGGATTGTTCCGGAACAGCGTGAGATCGGTCTCGCCCATCGTCGATCGCACGCCGCGGTGCGCTACGCCGCCGCCGGGCGTTCAGCCCACCCGATGGCACCTTCGACCGCCGCGATCACCGACTGCCGGCGCACCGCCTCGCGATCGCCGGCAAAGCGGAACGTCCGCGCTTCGCGTTCACCGCCGAGCGCCCCCCAGGCGATGCACACCATGCCCACCGGCTTTTCGGGGGTGCCGCCGCCGGGCCCCGCCACGCCGCTCACCGCGACGCCGAACTCGGCGCCGCTCAGGCGCAATGCGCCGTCCACCATCTCGAGCACGGTCGCTTCGGACACCGCGCCCTGCGCGAGCAGGGTCTGCGCCGAAACGCCGAGCACCGCGCGCTTCGCCGCGTTGCTGTAGGTGATGAAGCCGCGGTCGTACCAGCCGGAGCTTCCCGGCACCATGGTCACCACTTCGCCGATCCACCCACCGGTGCACGACTCCGCCGTGACCAGCCGGGCCCCGCGGGCGCTGAGCGCCCGGCCCAATCGTTCGGACAAAACCTCGAGTTCGGTGTCAGCCACGGCAGCGGGTCGGTGCGGGCACGGGGATGAGTCGATGCGTCGGCTTCACAGCGCCATCGTCCACGCTGCGAGCACGATCAAGGCGTAGAACGCGGCGATGAGGTCGTCCAGCATCACGCCGAAGCCGTTGCGCACCGTGCGGTCGTAGTAGCGGATGGGGATCGGTTTCACGATATCGAAGAAGCGGAACAGGACGAAGCCGGCGACCTGCCACCATAGCTCCTGGGGAAGCATGAAGAGGACCAGCAGAAACGCCACCACTTCGTCGAACACCATGCCGCCGTGATCGTGGACGCCGAGATCGCGGCCGGTGCGCTCGCATGCCCAGACGCCGACGACGAACAGGGCCGCCAGCAGCACCAGAAACCACGTGTCCGGCATGCGTGGGTGCAGGATCCAGAAGATCGGAAACGCGACCAGCGTGCCGACGGTGCCGGGGGCGCTCCGCGCGAGTCCCGCACCGAATCCGAAGGCGATGAAGTGGGCCGGATGCGCCAACAGAAAGCGCAGGTCGGGACGCACCGGACCCGACTCAGCCGAAGTGGTCAAAGCCGCCCCCCGTCAGTGCGATGGCGCGACCGGACCCGTCCTCCACCTGCACGCCCTGGCCGTGCTCCACGCGACCGATGCGGGTCACCGGCACACCGACACGGGCGCCGGCCGCTTCGATGGCACCGCGGACCTCCGGCGCTGCGGTGAATGCCAGCTCATAGTCATCGCCCCCGCTCAACGCGGCGCGGCGCACGACCGGCTCGTCGCGCAGGGAACTCGCCGCGGCGGAAAGGGGCACGCGGGACCAGTCGATGACTACGCCGACACCGGAGCGCTCGGCGATGTGACCGACGTCGGCGACCAGTCCGTCGGAAACGTCGATGCACGCCTTCGCGTGGCCGGTTAGCGATCGGCCGAGCGCCACCCGCGGCGTCGGCCGATCGAGCCTCGTCCAGGCCAGGGCGCGCTGCGCCGCGTCGAGCACAATCTCGCCGCGGTGCGCCGCCAGCGCAAGCGCGGCATCGCCCACCGTTCCCGAGATCCAGAGGTCGTCACCGGGTTTCGCCGCATCGCGCCGCAGCGCGGTATCCGCCGCCACCTCGCCCATGACCTGCACTGCGATCGTGAGCGGACCGCGCGTCGTGTCGCCGCCGATGAGATCGACGTCGTGCTCGTCGGCAAGCGCTAGAAACCCCTGCATGAACGCTCCGACCCAGGCTTCGTTCACATCGGGCAGCGCCACCGACAACGTCACCCAACGGGGCAGCGCACCCATCGCCGCCATGTCGGACAGATTCACTGCGAGCGATTTATGGCCCACGCCGGCAGCATCGGCATCGGCGAAGAAATGCCGGCCGGACACCAGCATGTCGGTCGACACCGCGAGGGCTTGGCCCGCGGCGACCGTCACGAGCGCCGCATCGTCACCGCCGGCGAGCAGCGTATGACGAGTGGAAGGCGAGAAATAGCGCCGGATCAGTTCGAATTCGGACAGCACACGCGCATTCTACCGACGCGCCATTCATCGGGTGGGCCGCGCCAAGCCCTCGAGGCCCGTCGACTCCATGCCTGCGATCCTGCGAATCATCGCTAGAAGTTGATCTGCGCTGAAAAATAGATCGCGTCCTGGTCCTTCTTGTCGGCGATCTGACCCAGTTGCACATAGGCCGCGGTCAGCGAGACCCGCTTGCAGGGGAACCACGCGATGAAGAGATCCTTGAAATCGTCCTCCGCGAACACGCTGAGGTTGTCGGGCTTCACGCGATACTCCGCGCCCACCGCCAGGCGATCGGTGATCAGGACCGCCGCGGACACTTCCGGCATGTAGCGGTAGTCGTCATTGCGGTCCCCGCCGAACCCGAGCAGGCCCAGCTGGTTTGCGCGCGTCGCCCGCAGGGTGCCGTTCAGCAGCAGATTGCGCCCGAAGAATCCGCCCAGCCAGACCTTGGTAGCGGCCACGTACCAGTCGACACCGCTGCCGTGCTTCGCGCCCAGCAGGGTGGGCACCGCCATGTCGAGGTTGTGCTTGTATTGGGCACCGACGGCAATCTGCGGCAGCCAGCGGTCCTGATCGTAGACCGCGTCGCCGATGACCCGCACCTTGAGGCCCACGGTATCCATGGCGATGGTTTGTCCCGGCACCGTGCTGCCCAGGCCAAGCTCCTGACGGGCATAGGAAATCTCGACGCGGTCGTACAAGCCCACGGCCACCCCGGTGGCCTGGAGGTCGAAATCCGTGGGGTCGGCCCGGGTGAAGAAGGCGGTAACCCCGATTTGATCGCGGGTTCCGTAGCCGGCAATGACGGCCCAGGGTGTCAGGCCGCCGCCCGCGGCGCCTTCGATCTGGGTGACTCCGCCGGTGGCGTAAAGGCGGTCGCCGGGATCGGCGGCATGGGTGGAAAGCGGGAGCAGCGCGGCGAGAAGAACGAGGCACGGAGTTCGCATAGTGGAGGTCATAACGGCGATCCATCGAGGAATTTGAGCGAAATCAAGATCGCTCCCGCGAAGCCGATAACGACAGTGTTCCTTGCCTTCCCTGGAGAGACCTGTATGCATATGAAAAAACACGCTGATCTGTCCGCGAGGATGCTGAGTCGCATCGTGTGCAACGCGCTGTTGCTGGGCAGCGTCATCCAGGCCTCGGCCGCTCTCGCCGACGACCGGCCCACGCTGTGCGACCGGCTGGGCGGCCCGCCCGCCCTGGCGATCGCCGACGAGCTCGTGGAAGGTTTGCGGACCGACCCGGTGAGCGCGCATCACTTCGCCAAGGTGAACATCAAGCGCCTGAAGCAGCAGCTCGGTCTCCAGCTGTGCGCGGTGACCGACGGTCCCTGCGTCTACGAGGGCGACGACATGAAGGAAGTGCACGCCGGCCAGAGCATCAACCAGGCCGACTTCTATCGGATGGTGGAGCGCCTGCGCACGATTCTCGATGCCCATGGGGTCGCTGCACGCGAGAAGAACGAATTGCTGGCGCGTCTCGCGCCGATGAAGCGCGACGTGGTGACGAAATGACCGTCCTGCGCGCGCTCCTTCCCGTCCTTCTGCTCGCAGCCGTCGACGCCGATGCCGCGGCCGTCAGCGCCGTGGTCACCGATGCGGCGGGAGCTCCCGTGCCCGAAGCGGTGATCTACGCCCTGCCTGCGTCGGGCAAGCTGCCGGCAATGGCGCCGCGCCCGGCGGTGATGGACCAGATCAACAAGGAGTTCGTCCCGCTGGTGATTCCGGTTCAGCTGGGCGGCGCGGTGAGCTTCCCCAACAAGGACAACATCCGCCACCACGTCTACTCGTTCTCGCCGGCGAAGATCTTCGACCTCAAGCTGTACTCCGGCAAGCCGGCCAGTCCGATCGTCTTCGACAAACCCGGTCCTGTCGCACTGGGCTGCAACATCCACGACTGGATGGTGGGTTTCGTCTACGTGGTGGAATCGCCGTGGTTCACCAAGACGGCGAAGACCGGCAGCGCCCGGCTCGACCTGCCGGACGGCGAGTACGACCTCAAGGTCTGGCATCCGTGGCTGCGTGCCGAATTGCCTGCACAGCGCGTGAAGGTGAGCGGCACCGATGCCCAGGCGAGCTTCAGGGTCGATCTCAATCCGCCGCCCAAGGTGACGCCCCACTGATGAGACGGATCGCCGCTACGCTCACGCATGTCGATGGCCCGCCAGACAGAACCTTTCAACGCGGCGGACGCGGGGGAAGACCGAACCCTTCGTCGGGTCTTGCCTTTCCGCCGCATCCGCCCCCACCGCGTCGTGCGCTTCCTGGTCCGTTGTAACTTGCCATGACCCTGCCGAAGCTGCGCTCCCTCCAGGGGCGCATCGCTCTTTTCTTCGTGATCCTGCTGATCACGGTGCAGGCGGTGCTCGTCCTGCTGGTGAGCGTGAGCGGCGAGCGCATCGCCAAGGATCGCATTGCCCAGGATCTGCTCTTGGGCGAGCGCGTGTTCCGCCGGCTGATCGAGCAGAGCAACCGCCAGCTTGCCGACGCCGCGCGCATTCTCGCGGCGGATTTCGGGTTCCGCACCGCCATCGCCACACGCGACTACGGCACCATCGTGTCGGTACTGGCGAATCACGGTGCGCGCATCGACGCCAACGTCGTGATGCTCGCGGATCTGGATCGCAAGCTGCTGGCCGATACCCTGCATCCGGAGCAGCGTGCCACCGGATTCCCGTTCCCCGATCTGATCGCGCTGGCAGAACGCGACCGGCAGGCGTCCTCGATCGTCCTGATCGACGGCAAGCCCTATCAGGTGGTCGTGGTACCGGTTCTCGCCCCGGTGCCGATCGCCTGGGTCGCGATGGGCTTCGTCATCGACGATCGCGTCGCGCACGATCTGCAGGCGGTCGCCGCATTGCACGTCACGTTCCTTTCCGAGCGCCGGAACGGCAGCTGGACACTGCATGCGTCCACCCTGCCCGGCCCGCTGCGTGCCGCGCTGATCGAATCCGGCAGCGCCGGGAGCAAGGTCGGCCTGGGCTTCGTCAAGCTCGCGGGCGAGGAATACGAAACGCTCGCTCCCGTGCTGGGCAGCGGCCCCGAGGGAAACGTGGTGGCACTGCTGCAGCGCTCGCTGCGGGAGAGCCTCGAGCCCTTCGAACGCCTGCGCAGCATCCTCCTCGTCATGACGCTGTTCAGCATCGGCATGACCATCGCGGGCAGTGTGCTGATCGCCCGCAGCGTGAGCCGTCCGGTCAACCGCCTCGCCATCATCGCCCGCAGCATCCGGGACGGCGACTACAGCCAGAAGGCCGCCGTGGAGGGGCAGGACGAGATCGGTGAACTCGCCGCGAGCTTCAACCACATGCTGGACGGCATCTCGGCGCGCGAGGAAGAGATCCTGCGGCTCGCCTACGAGGACACGCTGACCGCGCTGCCCAACCGCGCGATGTTCCTCGATCGCCTGCAGCAGGCCGTGCTCACCGCCCGCCGCACCAACGATCCGGTCTCGGTGATGATGCTCGATCTCGACCGCTTCAAGGTCATCAACGACAGCCTGGGTCACGCCGCCGGCGACCAGGTGCTGCGCGAAGTGGCGCACCGGCTGCGCGAGCTGCTGCGTGATTCGGACACCATCGCGCGGCTGGGCGGCGACGAGTTCGCCGTGCTGCTGCCCACCGGCACGTCCGACGGCGTGGCCATCGTGGCCCAGCGCATCCTCCGCACGCTCGAGGCGCCGATCATGCTGGAAGGCCAGCCGGTCGACATCGGCGCCAGCATCGGCGTGGCGTGCTTCCCCGAGCACGACGACGAGGGCGATTCGCTGCTGCGGCATGCCGACGTGGCGATGTACGTCGCGAAGCGGGCCAACTCCGGCTACGCGATCTACGATCCGCGCTACGAAGAAGGCCGCCAGACGCAGCTGTCGCTGCTCTCCGAGCTGCGCCGCGCGGTGGAGAACGATGAACTGTCGCTGTTCTACCAACCCAAGATCGACTTGAAGACCGGCACGATCCGGCGGGCCGAGGCGCTGGTGCGCTGGATCCATCCGACCCGCGGCTTCGTGCCGCCCGTCGAGTTCATCCCGTTCGCCGAGCAGACCGGCTACATCAAGCGCGTCACGCGCTGGGTGGTCGAGCGGGCCGTGCAGCAGGCGGGGGAATGGCATCGCGACCGGCTCGACATCGCGATCTCGGTCAACGTCTCCACGCGCGACCTCATGAGCAACGAGCTGGTCGACCTGGTCGCCGCGCTGCTGCAGAAGCACGCGGTGCCGGCGGAACAGCTGTGCCTCGAGATCACCGAAAGCAGCTTCATGGAAGACCCGGCGCGCGCACTCGAGACCCTCGGGCGACTGCATGCGCTCGGGCTGCGTCTTTCCGTGGACGACTTCGGCACCGGGTACTCGTCACTCGCGTACCTGAAGAAGCTGCCGGTCGAGGAGATCAAGATCGACCGCTCCTTCGTGATGCACATGGTGGAGGACGAGGACGACGCCATCATCGTGCGCTCGACCATCGAACTGGGCCACAACATGGGCCTCGAAGTGGTCGCCGAGGGCGTCGAGGATCGTTCCGGCATGGAGTTCCTGAAGCGCCTGGGCTGCGACCAGGTGCAGGGCTATTACATCAGCAAGCCGCTGCCGACGCCGCAGTTCGTCGAATGGCTGAAGGCACGCCGGGCGGCGGAGCAGAAGCCCGAGGCGGCGTCAGCTTGAGGGGCTAGGGATGAAGCGTCGCGGGTCTTGAAGTTCCCAGGCCCCTGCCTTTCCCAGCCCCTTACTGCTTCGGCAGCTGCTTCAGGAACCCCTCGTATTCCTCGTCCTTCATCGTGAAGCTGTGCTCGGCCTTCGGGAAGCCGCCCGCCTTCACGTCGGCCTGGAAATCGGCCAGCGCCTTCTCGATGATCTCCCACACGTTGGCGTATTTCTTCACGAACTTCGGCGTGAACCGGTCGAACAGGCCGACCATGTCGTGCAGCACCAGGTTCTGGCCGTCGCAATGCGGGCCGGCTCCGATGCCGATGGTGGGGATCTGCAGCCGCTCGGTGATGACCTGCGCGACGCGATCCGGAATCGCCTCCAGCACGATCGCGAAGCAACCGGCCTTCTCCATGGCGAGTGCGTCCTTCAGCAGCTGTACACCGGCCGTGGCGTCCTTGCCCTGCACCTTGAACCCGCCCAGCTTCGACATGAGCTGCGGCGTGAGGCCGATGTGCGCCATCACGGGAATGCCGGCCTTCACCACGGCCTCGGCCATGGGCGCGAAGTCCTCACCGCCCTCCAGCTTCACGACGTCCGCTCCACCTTCCTTCACCATGCGCATCGCGCTGTTGACCGCGTCGGCCGTGCAGGCGTGATAGGCGCCGAGCGGGAGATCGCCGACGAGGATCGCCGACTTCGCCGCGCGCGAGATCGCTTTCGCGTGATGGATCATCTCGTCCAGCGTGACCGGCACCGTGCTCGAGTAGCCGAGCGCGGTCATCCCCAGCGAGTCGCCGATGAGGATGCAGTCGACGCCGGCACGATCCACCAGCTGCGCCGTCGGAAAATCCACCGCCGTGACCTGGAACACCTTCTCGCCGCGGGCCACCTTCGCCTGCAGATCGAAGATGGTGAGCTTCTTCGGTGCCTGTTGTGCCATTGCCTCTCCTCCCCCTTGCTGCGCTCTCGTTGGAAACGAACCTCGTTTACCGCGAAGGACGCGAAGGAAAGCGAAGGAACTTCGAAGCAACTTCGAACGCTTCCGCCTTTCCTTCGCTTTCCTTCGCGTCCTTCGCGGTCAAACAGCCTTGCGCCTCACCGCTTCACCTCGCCAGGCCGCAACTCGGCGGCGAGCCGGTCCAGCACCCCGTTCACGTACTTGTGACCGTCGGTCCCGCCGAAGCTCTTCGCGAGGTCGATCGCTTCGTTGATGATCACTTTGTACGGCGTTTCCGGGTGCGCCGAAAGTTCCCGGGCACCGATCAACAGGATCGCGTGCTCCACCGGCGACAGTTCCGCCGGCGGCCGGTCCAGATGACTCGCAAGCCGGGCGCGCAATGCTTCCGCGTCGGCGATCACGCCTTCCACGATCCGATCGAACAGCTCGGCGTCGAGCTTCCGGAAATCCGGATCGGTCCGCGCCTCGCGCTTCACGCTCTCGGCGTCAGCCGGATTCACCAGCCAGCCGTACAGCATCTGCAACGCGAGTTCGCGTGAACGGCGCCGGGCCGACTTCGGCTTTCCGGGGCTCTCCGGTCGCGCCGCTTCACTCATCGTCGATCGCCCGCAGCAGATTGGTCATCTCGATGGCGACGCGCGCCGCTTCGGCACCCTTTTCCAGGCGTGCCTCGGCTTGCTCGTCGGTATCGGTGGTCAGTACGCCGTTCGCGACGGGAACACCGGTGTCCAGCTGGACGCGCTGGATGCCGGTGGCGGACGTCTCCGCCACGATCTCGAAATGATAGGTCTCGCCGCGGATCACGGCACCGAGAGCCACCAGGGCATCGTAGCGATCGGTCTGCGCCATGGCCTGCAGCGCCAGCGGAATCTCCAGCGCCCCCGGCACCGAAACGACCGAGATATCCGCTGCCCGCACCCCCAGCTCGGCGAGTTCGCGCACACAGTTGTCGAGCAAAGCATCGACCACCGCCTCGTTGAACCGGCTCACCACGACGCCGATCACCAGGCCTTCACCGTCCAGGTCCGCATCGAGCCGTTTCACGCCGCCTTCATGATTCATGCTTGCTATCCCTCGGAATGCGCGCCGTCGGGCAGCACGTAGCCCGCGACGTCCAGATCGAAACCGGCCATGCTGGGCATGCGGCGCGGATGCGCGAGCAGCCGCATGTGCTTGATGCCCAGGTCGCGCAGGATCTGCGCGCCGATGCCATAGGTGCGCAGGTCCATCTTGCGACGGCCCGTGGCGGGCGCATCGGGAGTGGCCTGAAACCGCGCCAGCACGTCGTCGCCGTTCTCCGTCCGGTGCAGCAGCACGACCACGCCGGCCCCGGCGCGCGCGATGTGCGCCAGCGCATGATGCAGGTTCCACGAGTGCGTGGTGCTGCCTGCGTCCAGGGCATCGATCACGGACAGCGGCTCGTGCACGCGCACCAGCACCGGTTCCTCGCCGGCCAGCGAGCCCCGGATCAGCGCAATGTGGGTCTCGCGGGTGGTCTTGTCGCTGTAGGCCACCGCACGGAATTCGCCGTGGGCGGTCTGGATCGTCCGTTCATGCGTGCGAGTCACCAGCGACTCGGTGCGGCTGCGGTAGTGGATCAGGTCGGCGATGGTGCCGATGCGGAGGCCGTGCTCGGCCGCGAACGGGATCAGATCGGGCAGGCGGGCCATCTCGCCGTCATCCTTCAGCACCTCGCAGATCACCGCTGCCGGTTCGAGCCCGGCCATCTGGGCGAGGTCGCAGCCGGCCTCGGTGTGACCGGCACGCACCAGCACTCCGCCCTTCTGCGCCATGAGCGGGAAGATGTGGCCGGGTTGGACGACGTCGGCGGGCTTCGCGTCGCGACGCACCGCCACCTGCACGGTATGGGCACGATCCGCCGCGGAGATGCCCGTGGTCACCCCGTGCGCCGCCTCGATGCTCAGCGTGAAGTTGGTGCCGAGCTGCGAGCGGTTCTGCGACACCATCAACGGCAGATCGAGCTGCCGGCAGCGCTCCTCGGTGAGCGTGAGGCAGACCAGCCCGCGCCCGTGCTTCGCCATGAAGTTGATGCTCTCGGGCGTGGCGAACTGGGCGGCCATGACGAGGTCGCCTTCGTTCTCGCGGTCCTCCTCGTCCACCAGCACGACCATGCGGCCGGCGGCGATGTCGGCGAGGATTTCGGGGATGGTGCTGATGCTCATGGGGAATGACTTTCCGGATCGCCGGTCAGCATGCGCTCGACGTAGCGGGCGATGAGGTCGATCTCGATGTTGACCGGATCGCCTGCCTTCAGGGTTCCGAGATTGGTGACCGCGAGGGTCTGGGGAATGAGATTCACGGCGAACGTGTCGGCGCTCACGGCGTTGACCGTGAGGCTGACCCCGTGCACCGTCACCGACCCCTTGCGCGCGACGTACTTCGTGAGCGCGAGCGGGATGCGGAACACGAGCCTGCGATTGTCTCCCACCGGCTCCACGGACACCACCGTGCCCACGCCGTCGACGTGACCGGTCACGAGGTGGCCGCCCAGACGGTCATTCGCGCGCAGGGCCTTCTCGAGATTGACCCGCGCATCCGCTGCCAGGCCCGCGGTGCAGTCGAGGGTCTCCTTCGACACATCCATCTCGAAGGTACGGGCATCGTGCTGCACGACGGTGAGGCAACAGCCGTTGACCGCAATGCTGTCGCCGACGGCGACGTCGCCGAGATCCAGTCCGCCAGCATCGATCGCGATGCGCGCACCCGGCCCGGAACGATCGAAACGCACCACGGACCCGAGCGATTGCACGATGCCGGTGAACATCAGCGCCTCCCGACGCGCGCGATGAGACGCAGGTCGGACCCGAAGGCGCGCAGATCCCGCACCTCGAGCTGCAGCCGCTCCTCGAGCCGCTCGATGCCGGGCAGGCGGATCATGCCGCGCCCCGCATCGCCCAGCAGGTGCGGCGCGAGATAGATCACGAACTCGTCCACGATGCCGGCCGCGACGAGGGCGCTGTGGAGATTGATCCCCGCTTCCACCAGCACCTCGTTGATGCCGCGTTGCGCGAGCTCGCGCGCGAGCGCCGCGAGTTCGACCTTGCCGTTCGCATCCGGCAGCACCCAGACCTCGGCGCCTGCCGCTGCCAGCGCCCGGGCCTTGGCCGGATCGTCGGTGGCCGTGGCGACCACCACGCCGCCGCCTTCGAGAATCCGGGCGTCGAGTCCGACGCGCAGGCGGCTGTCCACCACCACGCGCAGCGGCTGCCGCTCGGCCGGTACGTCGCGCACGGTGAGGCGCGGATCGTCGTCCTTCAGCGTGCCGATGCCGGTCAGCACGGCGCACGAACGCGCGCGCCAGCGATGACCGTCGCGCCGCGCGGCGGCGCCGGTGATCCACTGGCTCACGCCGTTCGCGAGCGAGGTCTTGCCGTCGAGGCTGGCGGCGATCTTCACGCGCATCCACGGACGGCCGCGCGTCATCCGCGACACGAAACCCACGTTGAGCTCACGCGCTTCGGACTCGAGCAATCCCGTTTCCGTCGCGATGCCGGCGGCAGCGAGACGCCGGATGCCTTCGCCCGCCACGCGCGGGTTGGGATCCTCCATCGCGGCCACCACACGGGCGACACCGGCCGCGATCAGCGCATCGGCACAGGGCGGCGTGCGCCCGTGATGCGAGCACGGCTCGAGACTCGCGTACACCGTGGCGCCGCGTGCGTCGGCTCCTGCAGCCTGCAGGGCCAGCGCCTCGGCGTGCGGTTCGCCCGCCTTGCGGTGCCAACCCTCGGCGAGCACGGCGCCGTCGCGCACGATCACGCAGCCCACGCGCGGATTCGGCGTGGTCGTGGCGAGACCGCGCGCGGCAAGCTGCAGCGCCCGCGCCATGTGGCGGTGATCGTCGGCGGAAAACGGCATCAGCGGCCTGCGGGGGTGCGACGGCGCTTCGGCTGCGGCTTCGCGACCGCCTCGATGGCGTCGCGGAAATCGTCCACGTCCTGGAAGCTCCGATAGACCGAAGCGAAACGGATGTAGGCCACCTTGTCGAGCTTGTACAGCTCCTTCATCACCATCTCGCCGATGGTGCGCGAGGCCACCTCGCGTTCGCCCAGCGCCAGCAGCTTCTGGGTGATGCGCTGGATCGCGGCGTCCACCAGCTCGGTCTCCACCGCCCGCTTGTGCAGCGCACGCGTGAAGCTGGTGCGCAACCGGTCCTCGTCGAAGGCCGTGCGCGTGCCGCTCGACTTGATGACCTGCGGCATGCGCAGCTCCACCGTCTCCCAGGTGGTGAAGCGCTTGTCGCACGCAAGGCAGCGGCGGCGGCGCTTGACGCTCTCGCCCTCCTCGCTCACGCGCGAGTCCACCACCTGCGTATCGTCGTGGCCGCAGAACGGGCATTTCATGCGCGGGCCTGCAACGTCAGACGCGAGGCGTCACGCGGCCACCGCCGCGCGCTGCGTCGCGGCCGGCGCGTAGACCGGGAAGCGCGCGCACAGCGCCTGGACATCCTGGGCCACGCGCGCGACCACCTTGTCGTCCTGGGGCGCATCGAGCACGTCGGCCATCAGATGGGCCAGCCGCTCGGCCTCGATCTCGGTGAAGCCGCGGGTGGTCATCGCCGGCGAGCCGACACGGATGCCGCTGGTGACGAACGGCTTCTCCGGGTCGTTCGGGATGGCGTTCTTGTTCACCGTCATGTGGGCGCGGCCCAGCACCGCCTCCGCTTCCTTGCCGGTGATCTTCTTGGCCCGCAGGTCCACCAGGAACACGTGGCTTTCGGTGCGGCCCGACACGATGCGCAGTCCGCGCTCGGCGAGCACCTTCGCCATGACCATGGCGTTGTCCAGGACCTGTTCCTGGTAGCGCCGGAACGCCGGCCCCATGGCTTCCTTGAAGGCCACGGCCTTCGCCGCGATCACGTGCATCAGCGGCCCGCCCTGGATGCCGGGGAAAATGGCGGAATTGATCGCCTTCTCGTGCTCGAGCCCGGCCAGGATGATGCCGCCGCGCGGCCCGCGCAGCGTCTTGTGCGTGGTGCTCGTCACGACGTGGGCCACACCCACCGGGTTCGGGTAGAGGCCCGCAGCGATCAATCCCGCGTAGTGCCATGTCCACCATCAGCATGGCGCCGACGCTGTCCGCGATGACGCGAAAGCGCTTGAAGTCGATGCGCAGCGAATAGGCGGATGCGCCCGCCACGATCATCTTGGGCTTGTGCTCGTGGGCCAGGCGTTCGACCTGGGCATAGTCGATGACCTCGTTCGCGTCGAGGCCATAGGCCGCAATCCTGTACAACTTACCCGACAGGTTCACCGGCGACCCGTGGGTCAGGTGCCCGCCGTGGGCCAGCGACATGCCCAGAATGGTGTCACCGGGCTGCAGGAAAGCCGAGTAGACCGCCTGGTTGGCCTGGGAACCCGAATGGGGCTGCACGTTGGCGTATTCGGCGCGGAACAGCGCCTTGCAGCGGTCGATGGCGAGCTGCTCGGCGATGTCGACGTACTCGCAGCCGCCGTAGTAGCGCTTGCCCGGATAGCCCTCGGCGTACTTGTTGGTCAGCACCGAACCCTGGGCCGCGAGCACGCGCGGACTAGTGTAGTTCTCCGAGGCGATCAGCTCGATGTGGTCTTCCTGGCGGGTGCGCTCGGCTTCCAGGGCCGACCACAGTTCCGGGTCGAAGCTCTGGATGGTGTCGTCGGTGAACATGGGCGCATTTCCTCCGGGGGCCAAGGGCGCGGATTCTAGCATTCGGGCCGCTCGCGACCCGCCCGGGCGCAGCCACCCGGGCACCGCCGCGCCTTCAGGCGTGGTACGGCACCTTGTTCATCAGGGTCCAGTAGCAGCCGGCGCGGGCCACTTCGTCCACGAAGCGCTCGAACTCCACCGGCTTCACCAGATAGCTGTTCACGCCCAGTTCGTAGGTCTCGACGATGTCGCGCTCCTCGGCGCTCGAGGTGAGCATCACTACCGGAATCGTCCTGAGCGCCTCGTCGGCCTTCATGGCGCGCAGCACCTCGATGCCGTCGACCCGGGGCATCTTGATGTCGAGCAGCACCAGGCGCGGCAGAGTGTTGGGACGGGCCGCGAACCGGCCCTGGCGCTTGAGATAGTCGAGCGCCTCGGCACCGTCCTGGGCCCAGACGACGTTGTTGGTGACCTTGTTCTTCTTGAGCGCGCGCATGGTCATCTCCGCGTCCGCCTCGCTGTCCTCCGCCAGCAGGATCTCCACCGCTCCCAGTTCACCCATGTACCCGCTCCTCGATGGGAAGGGCGAAATGGAATGTCGCACCTTCGTTGACCTTGCCCTCGGCCCAGACCCGGCCGCCGTGGCGCACCACGATGCGCTGGACGATCGCCAGCCCGACGCCGGTGCCGGGAAACTCCTCCACGCGATGCAGCCGCTGGAACACCCCGAACAGTTTATCGGCATATCGCATGTCGAAACCGGCACCGTTGTCCGCCACCCGGTAGACGCACTCGCCATTGACGCGCTCGCCACGGACCTCGACCCGGGCCGCTGGGTTCTTGCCGCTGTACTTGATCGCGTTCGAGATGAGGTTGAACCAGACCTGCTTCAGCAGCGAGGGATCGCCGACCGCCGCGGGCAGCGATCCGACGTCGCAGGCCGGCATGACCACATCCTTCGGTTCACCGATCTCCTGCACGACGGATGCGACCAGCCCGCCCATGTCCACGTCGACGCGGGTCAGCGTCGCCCGACCGATGCGCGAGAACGCGAGCAGGTCGTCGATCAGCGCCCCCATGCGCTGCGCATTGGAACGCACGACGTTGAGCAGGCGTCTGCCTTCGTCATCCAGCTTGTCGGCATGATCCTCCGACAGCATCAGCGCGAAACCGTTGATGGCCCGCAACGGCGCGCGCAGGTCGTGCGACACCGAGTAGGTGAACGATTCCAGTTCCTTGTTGGTGATCTCGAGCTCCCGCGCGCGGCGCTCGAGCGTCTCGTTGAGACGGATGATCTCCCGTTGCGCGGCCTTGTGCTCGGTGATGTCTTCGGCGATGCCGAGGAGGTACATGGGCTGTCCCTGGGCATCGGGGATGACCACCTTTTTCTTGTGGAGCGTGCGCACGCCGCGGTTCGCGCTCACCAGCTGATCCACTTCGGCGTCGTAGACGCTGCCGCCGGCGAGGGTCGACCGGTCTTCCGCGTTGATGTGTTCCACCTGCGCCGGAGCGAACAGTTCCGCATCGGTCTTCCCGACCAACCGTTCGCGCGGGATCTCGAACATGGCCTCGTGCGCCTTGTTGACGCGCAGGTAGCGGAAGTCGGGAACGGACTTCACGTACAGGATGTGCGGCACCGCCTCGAACAGGCGGTCCAGGAAGACGTTCGCCTCCCGCGTTGTGGCCTCCGAAGCGGTCCGGCGCGCGTTCTCGCGCTGCAGGGCCGCGTACGCGAAGAGCAGCAGGCCCAGGCTCACGGCAGACCCGGCAACCACCAGCACGCGGGCAATGGCAGCTCCCTGTTCGGCGCTTTTGTGCCGCCGCACCAGGAGTCCCTCCTCGACGTCGAGCATCTCGCGCAGGCGCAGCCGCGTCGCCCGCATCCTCTCCCCGTCGGTGCTCGCGTTGATCGACCGGCTCGCGGCGGCGCGCTGGCCGCTTTCCACCAGCCGCACGATGCGCTCCAGGTTCTCCAGTTCCCGGGCCGTCCGCAGCCGCACCTCGTCGAGCCGTAGCAGTTGCTCCGGATTGTCCACGAGCAGGTTCTGGAGGGAATCGAGATCGGCGTCCACCGAGCGACGGGCCTCGCGATAGGCCGTGAGGAAGGCCCCGGACCCCGACAGCACGTAGCCGCGTTCGGCGGCCTCCGCGTCGACGATGGCGGACTCCAGGCGCGCGAGACCGCGGATCACCTGGTGCGTGTGGTCCACCCAGCGTGCCTCGGCCATGAACTCGGACAGCTTCGCCAGGGCGATGACGGCCACGGCGATGGCCACCGCGATGGCCACCGCGAACCCGTAACGGGCCAGCGAGCCGCCGGCCTTCGCGTCGGCCTTCTGCCCCCCCTCCGCAAGGGGGTCGAGGACCATCATCCCGGTCTCAATGCCCCGACTGGCCACGCGTCGGGGGCTTCAAGGGGAACCGCGCCACGACCTCGGTCCCGCTGCCCACCTCGGAATCGATGCGCACGGTGCCGCCCGCCAGCAGCGCCCGCTCCTGGAGGCCCGCCACTCCCATGCTGGTGCCGCGCAGCGCCTGCTCGTTCGCGAGCCGCACGTCGAAGCCGCGCCCGTCGTCCTTCACGATCAGGACGAGCGTGTCGGCGTTGATCCGCAGCATGATGCGGATGCGGTCCGCCTGCGCATGCCGCAACGCATTCGTGAGCGCCTCCTGCGCGATGCGGAAACAGGCGATCTCGATGTCCGGATGCTGCCGTGCGATCTGCGGATCGGCCTCGAAGGCGATCTCGGTGGTCCCGGCGCGCGCCATGCGCTCGACGTGCGAGCGCAGCGCCGAAACCAGCCCGAACTCGTCCAGCTGCGGCGGTCGGAGGCCGAGCGAGAGGTTGCGCACCTGGGCCAGCGCCGCGCGGACGATCTCGGCGCAATCGTCGATCCGGGTGGCGGACTCGGCGGAATCCTTGGCCCGGCGCAGCATCTCGAGCTGGATCTTGAGCGCCGTGAAGGCCTGGCCGACCTCGTCGTGCAGTTCGCGCGCGAGTTCGGCGCGTTCGCGTTCCTGGGCACGGATGAGGCGGCGCGACAGCATCCTCTGGCGTTGATGGGCTTGGGCCAGATCCTCCTCCGCGCGCGTGCGGGCGGCCCGCTCGGCGGCCTGCTCGAGCGCACGGCGCACCGCGGGCCCGAGCCGGGCGAGGTTGGTCTTCAGCACGTAGTCGATCGCCCCGCTCTTGAGCGATTCGATCGCGCGCTCCTCGCCGATGGTGCCGGAGACGAAGATGAAAGGTGTCTGCGGGCTCACGCGTTGCACGAGATCGAGCGCCGCCATCCCGCTGAAGCCCGGCAGCGAGAAATCCGACAGCACCACCTGCGGTGCGAACGCGCGGATGCGGTCGTTCAACGCCGGCTCCGAGTCGACCCGTTCGAATATCGCGTCGATGCCGTCGCGCTTCAGCGCGTGCATGACGAGCTCGGCATCGGTGACCATGTCCTCCACCAGCAGCACGCGCAGCGGCTCAGGCATGGAGCCTCCCCGCAGGCAGGCACCGACGCGGCCACCGTTGCCGGTGCTCCGGGGCGGTCAGAGGATTGACCGGGGACCGCTTCTTCTTCCAGGCCCGACACAAGCCGAGGCCCGCGTCGAGTGCATCGGGCATCGACCGTTCCGTAAACTTTTTCTTCCCCTGCGGCGAGTCTAATCCAGGTCCGGGCCGGAACCCTAGCCCCCTGAAAGCACGATGTTGTTTCCCGGACGAGCCTACCCGGGGCGCTGCTAGTATCATGGCGTCGAACCGGTATCGGATGGAAAGGTATCGGCACGAGAACAACGAGATTGAGGGAGGGAGTGGCAATGCCTCGGAGCATCCTGTCGAAACTGGTCTGGCTGGCGATCGCCGTGATGGGCGCATCCGCCATCGGTGGCATCGCGATCCACCGCGGCGAGCACATCAACGCCTTGTGGTTCATCGTGGCGGCCGCGGGCACCTACCTCGTGGCCTACCGGTTCTACAGCGCCTGGATCTGCGCCAAGGTCCTGGTCCTGGACGAGACCCGCGCCACGCCGGCCGAACGGTTCAACAACGGCCGTGACTTCGTCCCCACCAACAAATGGGTCGCCTTCGGCCACCATTTCGCCGCCATCGCCGGCCCCGGCCCCCTGATCGGACCGACGCTCGCGATGCAGTTCGGGTACCTCCCGGGCACGCTCTGGATCCTCGCCGGCGCCGTGCTGGGCGGCTGCGTGCAGGACATGGTGATCATGTTCTGCTCCACCCGCCGCGACGGTCGCTCGCTCGGCCAGATGGCCCGCGACGAACTGGGGCCGGTGGGCGGCTGGGCCGCCCTGGTGGGCTCGCTGATGATCATCGTCATCCTGATCGCGGTGCTCGGCCTCGTGATCGTGAAGGCGATGAAGCACAGCCCCTGGGCCACCGCCACGGTGCTCGGGACCATCCCGGTCGCCATGCTGATCGGCATCTACATGCGCGGCATCCGTCCCGGCAAAGTGCTCGAGGGCTCCATCATCGGAATCGCCCTGTTGCTCGTGTGTGTATGGGGCGGGGGGGCCATCAACGGGTCGGAGACGCTCAAGGGCTACTTCGACTGGAACGACATGACCTGCGCGTGGTTCGTGATGATCTACGGTTTTGCCGCCGCGGCCCTGCCGGTCTGGCTGCTGCTGGCGCCGCGCGACTACCTGTCGACGTTCCTCAAACTGGGGGTCGTGTTCATGCTGGCCGGCGCGATCCTGCTGCTCGCGCCGGAAGTGAAGATGCCGCCGCTCACCCAGTTCATCGACGGCACCGGCCCCATCTTCAAGGGCGATCTGTTCCCCTTCGTCTTCATCACCATCGCGTGCGGCGCCATCTCCGGGTTCCACTCGCTCGTGTCCTCCGGCACCACGCCGAAGCTGCTCGCGAACGAGAAGGAGATCCGCATGATCGGCTACGGCAGCATGGCGCTCGAGTCCTTCGTCGCCATCATGGCCGTGATCGCCGCCTGCGTGATGGAGCCGGGCATCTACTTCGCCATCAACAGCCCGCCCGGGGTGGTCGGCAAGGAAGCGGTCGACGCCGTCGCGAAGATCACCTCGTGGGGCTACCCCGTCACGGTGGAGCAGATGAGCGCGCTCGCCACGGAGATGGGCGAGAAGACGCTGTTCGGGCGCGTCGGCGGCGCTCCGTCGCTCGCGGTCGGCATGGCGACCATCTTCCACGAAACGTTCGGCGGCAAGCTGCTCGACATGTGGTACCACTTCGCCATCATGTTCGAGGTGCTGTTCATCCTCACCACGCTGGATGCCGGCACGCGCGTGGGCCGCTTCATGCTGCAGGACCTGCTGAAGCACGTTTCGAAGCCGCTCGGCGACGTCTCGTCCTATCCCGCCACGGTCGTGGCGAGTGCCGTCTTCGTCGCGGCCTGGGGCTATTTCCTGGTGCAGGGTGTGCAGGACCCGCTGGGCGGCGTGAACATCCTGTGGCCGCTGTTCGGCATCTCGAACCAGCTGCTCGCGGGGATCGCGCTCACCGTGGCCACCGGTATCCTCATCAAGATGGGCAAGGTGCGCTACGCGTGGGTGACCGGTCTGCCGCTCACCTGGCTCGCGATCGTGTGTACCACGGCCGCATGGCAGAAGGTCTTCAGCACCAATCCGGCCGTGGGCTTCCTCGCCGGCGCGAACGATCTCGCCCAGAAGCTCGCGTCCGGAGCCTTGCCGCCCGACAAGGCGGCCTCGGCCCCCGCGCTGATCCTCGGTCAGCGCATCGACGCAGCGCTCGCGCTGCTGTTCGCGATCATCCTCTGGATCGTCATCGCGGACATGCTGCGCATGAGCTACCGGTTCCTGAACGGCAATCAGGTGCAGCCGCTGTCGGAAGCGCCGCACACGCCGTCGCAACTCGCCTGGGCGCGCGATTGAGCACCCCGCTCGGACTGCCCGGCAACCTCCGCGAGGATCTCCAGAAGCTCTGGGATTTCGTGCGCGAGGTGTCGGGCGACGATGCCTACGAGCGTTACCTGAAGCGGCACTCGAAGGTCCACCCGGATCTCGAACCCATGACTCGCCAGGAATTCTTCAAGGCCGAGCAGGACCGCAAGTGGGATGGCGTTACGCGGTGCTGCTGATGGGTTTCGGCGCATAGAGATTCGACGCAACGGCTCCGACCCTAGTCGCAAAACCGGACGCAGCGCTGCCCCCACCCTCCGCCCTCCCCCAGTAAAGCTGGGGGAGGGGACTTACACCCCTTCCCCCGACTTCGTCGGGGGAAGGTTGGGATAGGGGTCGTCCGAGCCTCCGACGATCGGCCTCATCGATCGTCGCACTCCTCTCCTTCCCCTGCGCGATCAGTGTGGGGGAAGGTTGGGATGGCGGCAGCCAGCGCTCAGATCGCCCCGCTCCCCCGCAGCAGCTTCGCCACCGCCTCCGCCATCTTGCGATACCCCGCCGCATTGGGATGGATCGGATCGGATTTGAACTCGTTCTTCACGAGAATGGTCTCGAGCACCTTGCCTTCGAGCGGGATCTGCATATCGTCGGCGATCGTCTCGTAGAACGCCGCGGTCCCGGGCAGCAGGCTCGGCTTCGGCACCCCGATCAGCACCACCGCGATGCCGCGATCGCGCAGGGTCCGCACCATCGCGCGCAGGTTCGCCTCGATGACCGGTTCATCCACCTTGCGCAGCAGATCGTTGCCGCCGAGACACAACAACACCAGCCGCGGACGATAGCGCTCCAGCACCTGAGGCAAGCGCTGCATTCCTTGAGCAGTAGTCTCGCCGGGCACGCCGGCACCGACCACGTCGCGGCCGATCAGATCGCCGAGGACCGCCGGATAGCTCTCCGCCGGCTGCGCGCCCGTACCGAAAGTCAGGCTGTCGCCGAACGCGACGATGACATCGTCCGGACCGAGCCGCGGCAGGGACGGTGGTTTCGAACTGCAGGCAACGAGTGCCGCGACGACCGCCAGCAACCACGCGGTCCGCAGCAACCTGCCGTTCACTTCAGTCTCCGGCCACCGTCATGCGACCGATCAGCACCGAGCCGCATTGCCGCGCGCCGCGCGCGATCACATCCGTACCCACCGCGACGATGTCCTGGAACATGTCGGCAAGGTTGCCCGCGACGGTGATCTCCTGCACCGGATAGGCGATCACGCCGTTCTCCACCCAGAACCCGGCAGCACCGCGCGAATAGTCGCCCGTCACCATGTTGATCCCGTGCCCCAGGAGATCGGTCACCAGCAGACCGGTACCGAGCTTCGCGAGCAACGTCTCGAAACTCTCGCCCGTGGATTCGAGCACCAGGTTGTGGTTGCCGCCGGCGTTGCCGGTGGACTGCATCTTGAGCTTGCGCGCGGAGTAGCTGCCGAGGAAGTAGCCTTGCAGCACGCCGTCCATCACCACGCTGCGATCGCGCGTCGCCACGCCTTCGTCGTCGAACGGACTGCTCGCCAGGCCGCGCGGCACGTGCGCGAGATCGCGGATCACGATGTTGCGGGAAAACACGGTCTCGCCCAGCTTGTCGAGCAGGAACGACGACTTCCGGTACAGACTGCCGCCGCTCACCGCTCCGGCAAAATGGCCGAGCAGCGACGCGGCGATCGGCGCTTCGAACAGCACCGGCACCTGCGTGGTGGGAATCTTGCGGCTGCCCAGGCGCGCCACGCAGCGCCGCCCTGCCTTCTCGCCGACGCTGCGTCCGTCGTCCAGGGCATCGGGCACGCGCGAGATGGTGTACCAGTCGTCGCGCTGCATGTCGTCGCCCTTGCCGGCGATGACCGAACACGAGATGCTGTGGCGCGAGCCCGGATAGCCGGCGTTGAAACCGAGCGAGTTCGCGTACACGAACTGAGATTCCTGGGTGTGCACCGACGCACCTTCGCTGTTGGCGATGCGCGGATCCACCGCCAGCGCCACCGCCTCGCACTCGCGCGCGATGTCGATCGCCCGCTCCACCGAAACATCCCACGGGTGGTACAGATCCAGGTCGGGTACCTGCTTCGCGAGCAGTTGTTCGTCGGCGAGGCCGGCACATTCGTCCGCCGCCGTGTAACGGGCGATGGTCAGCGCCGCCCGGACGGCGTCCTCGAGCGCCTTGGGCGACAGATCGGAGGTCGATGCGTGACCCCGTTGCTGCCCCACGTACACCGTGACGCCCACGCCCTTGTCGCGGTTGTATTCGATGGTCTCCACCTCGCCGTGGCGCACGGTGACGGCTTGCCCGAATCCTTCGCTCACGTCGACCTCGGCGCTGCTCGCCCCCTGCGCAGCCGCATGGAGGAGCACGTCGGCGGCGATGGATTGGAGCGTGGTAAGGTCGTTAGAGAAGCGATTAGCGGCGGACACGGTGCGGCGGACTTTCTTGAAAAGGGAGGTTCGACAGGTCGATCGGCTATCATACCGTCTGGATGAAGGCTCCCCCACGTTCGCTCCGCTCTCTGCCCCCTGAGGGGGCGCGTCAGTGTCTTGGGGCGGCCCGGCGACACTGACGATGAAGGCTCCCCCACATTCGCTTCGCTCTCTGCCCCCTGAGGGGGCGCGTCGGTGTCTTGGGCCGGCCCGGCAACACTGACGATGAAGGCTCCCCCACGTTCGCTCCGTTCTCTGCCCCCTGAGGGGGCGCGTCAGTGTCTTGGGGCGGCCCGGCGACACTGACATGATCGAAACGCAGCACGAGGAACCGCTCGACGACCGCCCCAGCAAGACCCAGGTGAAACGCGACATGCTCGCGCTCCAGGCCCTGGGGGAGGAACTCGTCGCGCTGTCGGACGAACGCCTCGCCGGCCTCGACATTCCCGAGGATCTGCGTGAAGCGATACGCGACGCGAAACGCATCGCCGTCAGTAAACATGGGGCGCAGCGCCGGCAATTGCAATACGTCGGGCGCCTCATGCGCGATGTCGATCCCGCGCCCATCCGCGCCCAGATCGATGCGCTGGAAGGCCATTCACGCGCCCACAACGCCTGGCTGCACCGGCTCGAACGCTGGCGCGAGCGGTTGCTGGCGCAGGACGATGCGCTGACCGAACTGCTCGCCATCCATCCCGGCGCGGACATCCCACGCATCCGCGCGCTCATCCGCAACGCGCAGCGCGAGCGGGCGCAAGCGAAGCCGCCGCGTGCCTTCCGCGAGCTGTTCCAGGTATTGCGCGAACTGATCCCGGAGTCGACTTCGGGCGAGTCACCATGAGCGACCACGAATCCGTCACCATCGGCCTGGTCTCGGTCAGCGACCGCGCCTCGAAGGGCGTCTACCGCGACGAAGGCCTGCCCTCGTTGCGTGAATGGCTGGAGCGGGCATTGCTGAACCCGGTGCGGTTCGAGGAGCGCCTGATCCCGGACGAACAACCGGACATCGAAGCAGCATTGAAAAGCCTGGTCGACGAGGCGAAGTGCCATCTGGTGCTCACCACGGGCGGCACCGGCCCGGCTCCGCGCGACGTGACGCCGGAAGCCACGCTCGCCGTGGGTGAGAAGCTGATGCCCGGGTTCGGCGAGCAGATGCGTCAGATCAGCCTCAAGTTCGTGCCGACCGCGATCCTGTCCCGTCAGGTGGCGGTGATCCGCAAGGGGGCGCTGATCATCAACCTGCCCGGCCAGCCCAAGTCGATCCGCGAAACGCTCGAGGGCCTGCGCAGCAGCGAAGGCGACCAACTCGTGCCGGGCATCTTCGCTGCGGTGCCCTATTGCATCGACCTGATCGGCGGCCCGTACCTGGAGACCCGGCCGGAGATCAGCAAGACGTTCCGGCCGAAGTCGGCGATCCGGGCGCCGAAGAGTTAGCTGGGCCCAGCGTCTGCTGTCGTCGCCGCCCCCACCCTAACCCTCCCCCAGCGATGCTGGGGGAGGGGACGTAGACCGATGTACGCCCCTTCCCCCACCGTAGGTGGGGGAAGGTCGGGATGGGGGCCGCTGTCCCGGTTTCCGACGATCAGCCTCACCGATCGTCGCACTCCTCTCCTTCCCCCGCGCAACTGCGTGGGGGAAGGCCGGGATGGGGGCAAGCGTCACGGCATGTAGTTGACGACCTTCTCCGCCTGCTTGAGCAGGGTCTCGACGTCCGACACTTCGAACTTACCCGGCCCTTCGACGTTGAGGCTCTTCACCACTCCATCGACGACGATGGCGGAGAAACGCTGCACGCGCGTGCCGAGGCCGCGCGCATTGAGATCGAGCTCGAGGCCCAGCGCCTTCGCGTAGGTGGCGGACCCGTCGGCCAGCATCCTGACCTTGCCAGTGGCGCCCTGCTCCCGTCCCCACGCGCCCATCACGAAGGCGTCGTTGACCGACAGGCACCAGATCTCGTCGAAACCCTTGGCTTTCAGCTGCTCCGCCTGCTGCACGTAGCCTGGCAGATGCTTGGCCGAGCACGTGGGCGTGAACGCTCCCGGCAAGCCGAACAGCGCGATCTTCTTGCCCGCCGCGATCTTGTCCACCTCGAAGCTGTTGGGTCCGACGCTGCAACCCGGCGTCTCCTCCTCGATGAACTCCCAGACCGTGCCCGGGGGCAGCTTGTCTCCAATCTTGATCGTCATGGTCATCCTCCCGATTGAACCTCGACGGATTCTACGCCGCCCGATCCGCCATTGGCCTGGCGCATCCCCGCCTATAATTCGTGACTCCTTGGTGTTGCGTGCCCTTGTCCCTGATTCGGGCGCCGGGCCGCCCCAAGCCCGAATCACACTATATAAACGGCGGAAGGTTTGGTGCAGCGCCACCAGGCGCTGCGCGAAACTTTCGGCCGAAGATCCATGAATAAAGCGTTCACCAAAGAATCGGACCAGGAACCGGAAGACGAGGAAGTCGACGAACCCTCGCCGCTGCCGGTCGGCACCAAGAACTACATGACCCCCGGAGGCCACAAGCGCCTCAAGGACGAAGCGCTGCATCTGCTCGACAAGGAGCGCCCCGAACTCACCAAGGTCATCGCCTGGGCCGCGTCGAACGGCGACCGTTCCGAGAACGCCGACTACATCTACGGCAAGCGGCGCCTGCGCGAGATCGACCGCCGCATCCGCTTTCTCACGCGCCGGCTCGACAACGCCGAAGTGATCGACCCCGCCACGCGCGAACCGACCGATCAGGTGTTCTTCGGCGCCACCGTGACCGTCGCCGACGAGAAAGGCGCCGAACGGACCTATTCCATCGTCGGCATCGACGAAGCGGACGTGGCACGCGGCCGCATCAGCTGGATCTCCCCTCTGGCGCGCCAGCTGCTGAAGACGCGCGAAGGCGATCGCGTGGTGGTGCACACGCCCGGCGGCGACGAGACGCTCGACATCGTCGCCGTCGAATACAAGGCGCTGGATTGAGATGTCTGCGACCATGATGGGGCAGCGCCCAGCGAAGCTGGGGCGCACAGCCTCTCCCTGCCTCTTGGGTGGTGGGTGAGCGTGCTGGAAGAGCTCCAGCCGACTCGGCAGATTCCGGGCGAACCCCGGCGCCGCTGGTTCGCCTCCGACGATCTGGATCTGATCGTGTGGTTCCGGGACGACGACACCCCGCTCGCCTTCCAGCTCTGCTACGACAAGCGGGGCTACGAGCGGGCCATCACGTGGAAGCCGGACCGGGGCTTCCGCCATGAGGCGGTCGACAACGGCGAGCGACTCGGGGCCAGCCACAAGGCCACGCCGATCCTGGTGGCGGACGGTGCGTTCGACGCGGCGTTCGTGAGCCGGGTGTTCGCCGACGCGAGCGCACGGCTACCCGCATCGGTGACCGCTTTCGTGGCCGATACGATCAGGACTCACCCGAACTACGCAGCGCAGGACTGACGTCAGGGAATGACCCGCTGCCGCCGGAACCCGTCGAGCAGCGCGAGCAGCATTGCTTCGGAATCCACCGCCTCGCAGAAGCCGAAACGGCGTGCCTTGCCGGTATCGGAGACGATGTCCCAGGTGGAGCCGAACACGAAGTCGGCAAATGCCCAGGCAGCCACGTCCTCGAAACGATGCGGCTGCAAACCATGGCGATGGACAATGTCGTTCCACGCCTCGGCCTTGCCGCCGAGTTCCGCCTTCAGGCTGAAGTGCCGTTGCGGCCCGGGTTCGATGCCGAAGAATTGCGCGAGGCGCGGCCACAGATTCTCCCAACGGATCAGATCGCCGTTGGTGATGTTGAACGCCTGATTGGCACAACGCGGTTCGGTCGCCATCCACACCATCGCTTTCGCGAGCAGCGTCGAGTCGGTCAGTTGATACAGCGCATGGCAGTTCGCGGCCGGTCCGGGATGGGAAAACGGCAGCTTCAGCTCGCGACACAGCGTTCCGTACACCGCCAGTGCCAGGGCGAGATTCATCGGGCTGCCGACGCTGAAACCGCAGACGGCGTGCGGCCGCACCACCGACCAGTTCCATGCCTTGCCCCGTTGCCGGGCTTCCAGCCAATCCTGCTGATCGAAGTAGAAATTGGTCCCGGCGTGCCGCGGATGCTCCTCCTTGGCCGGCGTGCGGAACGGGCCCAGATGGCTGCCGTACCACTTCGTCCCTTCCACCAGGTTCACGTGCGTCAACGCCGGTGCTGCGGATTCGACGGCCTCGATCAGGTTCACGAGCATCGCGGTGTTGCGCGCCACGTGCCGGACGGGATCCGCATCCTGGAGAAAGGCCGAGTAGAACACGTGCGTCGCATCGTGGTGCGCAGCGAGCTTCCGTCGGCAATCCTCCGGGTCGAGCAGGTCGATCGCGAGATGCTCGTATCGGCCGGCGATGTCCGGTTTGCGTCGCGACACCGCGACGATGTTGCACCCGCCGCGTTCGACGAGGTGTTGCAGCAGATACCGGCCGACCACGCCGGTCGCGCCGGTGACGATCGCCTTCATCTCGACCTCATGGCGACAGCCGTTCGATCCTCCAGAGCCCCTGGCCCTGCGGGACGTACTGCAACCGGTCATGCAGCCGGCTCGGTCGCCCCTGCCAGAACTCGAAGCGGTCCGGCACCAGGCGATAGCCGCCCCAATGGGGCGGACGCGGCGGATCGTCGCCCATCTCCCGTGCGATCTGCGCCACCTTCTGTTCGAGCGTCTCACGATCCGGCAGCACGGCGCTCTGGGTCGATGCCCAGGCCCCGTGACGGCTGCCGAGCGGACGCTCGCGGAAGTACGCGTCCGAATCGGCGGCATCCACCTTCTCGATCAAGCCCTCTATGCGCACCTGGCGCTCCAGCTCCACCCAGTGGAACAGCAGCGCCGCGTGCGGATTCTCCGCGAGCTCGCGCCCCTTGCGGCTGGCGTAGTTGGTGTAGAAGACGAACCCGCGCGCATCGAACGCCTTGATGAGGATGATGCGCGCGCTCGGTCTGCCGCTACGATCGACGGTGGCTACCGTCATCGCGTTGGGTTCCGGCAGCTCGGCCTTGAGCGCTTCGTCGAACCAGCGAGTGAACTGCTCGACCGGATCAGCTGCCGCATCCGCTTCGTCGAAGCGCTCACGGCGGTATTCCTTGCGAAGATGGGCGATGGACATGCGTGAATGAGGGGGCTGGGGAAGATCAGACCGCGAACCCGGGAGCGTTGCGCGCGAGGCCGCCGAACGCATCGAGCAACCGCTCACGCCATGCATACACCGGATCGTCCTCCGCGAGCAACCGGAACGGCGATGAGCCCCGCGCCCACAGGAATGCACCGAACACGGTGTAGTCCGCGTAGTTCGCGGCACCGCCACCCAGGTAGGGCTGGGTCGCAAGCATGGCCCGCAATGGTTCGAGGGCTTCACGAAAGCGGACCAGCGTCGTGTCGCGGTCGGCGACGATCGCTTCCAGCGGCTTCCCGAAGCGCTTTTCGCGGGAAGTTCGGAAGTACTCCCGGTCGCCGTCGTGCAGGATGTCCAGGATGTCGCGCAGCACCATCCGCGACAGCAGCGGATGCAGGGTGCGTTCCGCCCACAGCTTGATGAACAGGCCCTCGGTGCGCGCTTCCCCACTCTCGAACAGCGGGGGACGTCCGGCATAGGTTTCGTCGAGATAGGCCTGAATCCCCCACGAGTCCGCGACTGCGCGCTCGCCATCGAGCAGCACGGGCACCGTCTGCGACCCGTGGACCGCGAGGCGATCCTTCTCGGCGAATCGCCACGGCAGGGTTTCCCATTCGAGTCCCTTGTGGGCGAGCGCCAGGCACGTGCGCCAGCAATACGGCGAAAAGCGCCGGGCGGGATCGGCGCCCGCGAGCTCGAAGAGGCGGATCGCCACGGCGCTACTTGACGATCGAAGCGTCCTGACCGAACAGCACCTTCTTCGCCTGGTCGTCCACCGTCGGATTCACGTTGACCCGCTTCGCGAGTTCGTAGGCGCGCTGCACCGCCGGCCGCTCCTCGATGGCGTGGAACCAGCGCTTGAGGTTCGGAAAGTCGTCGAGCTTCTGCCCCTGCCGCTCGTGCGGCACGGTCCACGGGTAGCAGGCCATGTCGGCGATCGAGTACTCGCCGGCGACGAACTCGCGATCCGCGAGGCGCTTGTTGAGCACGGCGTAAAGACGCGACGTCTCCTTCACGTACCGGTTGATAGCGTAGGGGAGCTTTTCCGGCGCGTACTGCGAGAAGTGATGGTTCTGCCCCGCCATGGGACCGAGCCCCGCCTTCTGCCACATCAGCCACTGCAGCACGTCGACCCAGGCCCGCGTCTCGCGGGGCAGGAACCGGCCGGTCTTGGCCGCCAGGTAGATCAGGATCGCCCCCGACTCGAAGACGGGGATGGCCTCGCCGCCGTCGGCGGGATCGCGATCGACGATTGCCGGAATGCGGTTGTTGGGCGAAACCTGCAGGAACGCCGGATCGAACTGCTCGCCGCGGCCGATGTTGATCGGCTTCACGGTGTAGGGCAGTCCGGTTTCCTCGAGAAAGATGGTGATCTTGTGCCCGTTGGGCGTGGTCCAGTAGTAGAGATCGATCATGGTAACGGTGGTCCGTCGGGCGGGGTCTCGTGTGGAAACAGCCAGTATACGGAGACTCCCCAGCCCGATACACGCTTCACCGTCCCGGGGATTGCAGGTAAGGTTCAGCCGTTTGACGATCGAGGGTCTCCCGGATGGCACGACATTTCGACCTTCTCTGCATCGGCGGCGGCAGCGGCGGCGTCGCCACCGCGAACCGCGCCGGGAGCTACGGCGCCAAGGTCGGGCTGATCGAGATGGGTCGCCTCGGCGGCACGTGCGTCAACGTCGGTTGCGTCCCGAAGAAGATCATGTGGACCGCCGCGCAGTTCGCGCACGGCTTCGAGGACGCGCTCGGCTACGGCTTCACGGTGCCTTCGCACGAGTTCGACTGGGGGAAGCTGAAAACGGCCCGTGACGGCTACGTCCGCGCGATGAACGCCGCGTATGAGCGCTACCTCGGACAGAACACGGTCGAGATCGTGCGCGGACGCGCCACATTCATCGGGCCGAAGTCGGTGCAGGTCAACGGCGAAACGCTCTCAGCCGACCACATTGTCATCGCCACCGGAGGTCATCCCACGATCCCGGCCATCCCGGGCGCGGACCTCGGCATCACGTCCGACGGCTATTTCGATCTGACCGCCCAGCCGCAGCGCTTCGCCGTCGTGGGAGGCGGCTACGTCGCGGTGGAGATCGGCGGGTTGATGCACGCCCTGGGATCGGAAGTCTCGCTGTTCGTGCGCCGCGATCACCTGCTGCACGGCTTCGACGCGATGCTGCGCGATGCACTCACGGACCAGATGCGCGCCGACGGCATCACGTTGGTCACGCGTTTCACCCCGACGACGCTCGAGCGCGATGCCCATGGGTTGTGGCTCCTGTCGGATTTCGACCGTCACGGTCCCTTCGATTGCGTGCTGTGGGCCATCGGCCGACAACCGAACACCGCTACGCTCGATCTCGCAGCGGCCGGCGTGCAGGTCGCGCCGGACGGCGTGATTCCGGTGGATGCATGGCAGCAGACCAATGTTGCCGGCGTCTACGCCATCGGCGACCTCGTCGGCCATCATCAACTGACGCCGGTGGCGATCGCGGCGGGCCGACGTCTCGCCGACCGCCTGTTCAACGGACAGACGGACCGCAAGCTCGACTACGTGAACATCCCCACGGTGATCTTCAGCCATCCGCCGATCGGTACCGTCGGCATGACCGAAGACGAGGCGATCGCGAAATTCGGTGACGGAGTCAAGGTCTACGAGACCCGGTTCACGCCGATGCTGCATGGCCTGTCGGGCCGTGCGCAAAAGATGTACATGAAGCTCGTGGCGACGGGACCGGAGGAGACGATCGTCGGCTGCCACGCGATCGGCCCGGGGGCCGACGAACTGCTGCAGGGATTCGCCGTCGCGGTACGCATGGGGGCAACCAAGCGGAACTTCGACGACACCGTGGCGATCCACCCCACCGTCGCCGAGGAGATGGTGACGATGAAGACGGCCAGGCCGGGGCAGGTGTCGGGGACTTAGGGATACATCCGGCCCCCATCCCAACGTTCCCCCACCGCAGGTGGGGGAAGGAGCGTACATCCCCTTCCCGGACTACAGGGGGGTACATCCCCTCCCTCGGCGTAGCCGGGGGAGGGTTAGGGTGGGGGCACTCGCCGCTTGACGTAGAGTGACGCTTGGCCGATCGGCAGTACTCATAAAACCACAAGGAGGAGACCATGACCACGATCGCGACGCAGCCGCCGGCCGAGTCGGCCCCCAAGCCGCACTTCGACCCGTATCAGCTCGACCCGCACGACATCCTCGAACCGCCCAAGACCATGGGCGAGATCCTGCGCAAGATCGGGCCCGGTGTCGTGCTCGCAGCGTCCATCGTGGGTTCCGGCGAACTGATCGCGACCACCGCGCTCGGCGCCAAGGTGGGCTACACCATGCTGTGGCTGGTGATCGTCAGCTGTCTCATCAAGGCCGTGGTGCAGGCGTTCCTCGGCCGCTACGTGATCGCCCGCGCCGAGACCGGCCTCGATGCCGTCAATCACATCCCCGGTCCGCGCGGCAAGCGCATCAACTGGGTTGTCGCTGCGTGGGCGGTGATGGTGTTCCTCACGCTGTTCCAGATAGCGGCGATGTTCATCGGCGTGTCGCAGGTGATGTTTCAGATCACCGATCTGCCGGTATGGGGCTGGGTCCTGGCGTTCTGGGTGCTGACGCTGGTCCTGCTGCTCGGCGGCGGCTACGCGCGCATGGAGAAGCTCGCGATGGTGAAGGTGGGCCTCTTCACGCTGATCACGCTGCTCGCGGCCATCGTCCTGATCTCTTCGCCCGACTTCCACATCACCGATCTCGGCAAGGGCCTCACTTTCCAGACGCCGCCCGAGGGGCTCGCGATCGCCATCGCGGTGTTCGGCATCACCGGCGTCGGGGCGACGGAGCTCTATATCTACACGTACTGGTGCGTCGAGAAGGGCTACGCGCGGTACACGGGGCCCTACGAGAACGCCGAGGCCTGGCGCCGCCGCGCGCGCGGCTGGGCACGCGTGATGAACGTGGACGTGGTCTTCTCGATGGTGATCTACACCGTCGCCACCGTCGCGTTCTATCTCCTGGGTGCAGGCATCCTGCACGCCATGGGTCAGGTGCCGAAGGGCACGGACATGATCCCGGTGCTCTCCAACATCTACACCCAGACCCTCGGTGGCTGGGCTAAATATCTGTTCTACATCGGCGCCATCATCATCCTGTGGGGCACGATCGTCGCCGCCACGGCGGGCCACTCGCGCATGTGCTCGGATCTCGTCCGCATCATGGGTGGATTCGAGCGCGATGACCTGCGCGCACGCAACCGCTACCGCGACATCTTCGTGGTGGTGCTGACCGCGATCCCGGTCGGCATGTTCCTCGTCGTCGGCCAGGCACCCGTGCAGATGGTCACCTGGGGCGGCATGGCCCAGGCGGCGATGCTGCCGATCATCTCGGGCGCGACGCTCTACCTGTACTACAAGCACATGCGCAAGTCGCTGCACGCCACACCCTGGATGATCGCGCTGCTTTGGATCGCATTCCTCTTCATCACCGGTTTCGTCGTTCCGTCGCTGTACGCGGAACTCATGAAGTTGTTCGCTTAAAGGACCTCCTATGACCGTAGAACGCAAACACGTCGGCCCCCGCCTCTCCGAACTCGTCATCCACGGCGACACCGTGTACACCGCCGGCATCGTCGCCCGCGACCCGGTGCCGGAGGATCCGGCGGCGCAGACCCGCGACATCCTGGAACAGATCGACTCGCTGCTCGCCGAAGCCGGCACCGACAAGACGAAGATCCTGTCGGCGACCATCTGGCTGGCGGACATGTCGTACTACGACCCGCTCAATTCCGTGTGGGATCCGTGGGTGCCGAAAGGTCACGCCCCCGCCCGCGCCTGCGTCGAATCGAAACTGGCCCGGCCGAAGTACAAGGTGGAGATTCGGGTCATCGCGGCTCGCTAAGCACTGGCAGTAGATCCAAGACGAAGGCTTTCACCGCGTGCGCGGTGAAAGCCTTTGCCTTTTCTTCCCAGCCCACGCGGCGCAAGCTTGGGGCTCCCCGCATCCCGGCGAGAACTCCGTGAACCTCCTGTCCGAAACCGCAATCTTCCTGGTCGCGGCCGTTGTCCTGGTGCCGATCTTCAAGCGGCTGAAGCTCGGTGCCGTGCTGGGCTATCTCTCCGCCGGCCTCATCATCGGCCCCTGGGGTCTGCGCTTCATCACCGAGGTGGAGAGCATTCTCGGATTCGCAGAGCTGGGGGTCGTGCTGCTGCTGTTCGTCATCGGACTGGAACTGCAGCCCTCGCGCTTGTGGGTGCTCCGCAAATCCGTCTTCGGCCTGGGTGGACTGCAGGTGAGCATCACCACGCTCGCCTTCGCGGCCATTGCGCTCGCGTTCGGTTCGCCATGGCAGGCAGCACTGATCATCGGCGTCGCGCTATCCATGAACTCCACCGCGTTCGTCCTGCAGCTGCTGGCCGAACGCAAGCAACTCACCTCGCGTCACGGACGGTCCGCCTTCGCCATCTCGTTGTTCCAGGACATGTCGGTGATCCCGATGCTCGCCATCATTCCGCTCCTGGTGGCCGGCGACGCGGTACATGCCGTCAACCCTTGGCTGGGAGCGCTGAAGGCCGCGGCCGTGATCGCAATCGTCATCTTCGGGGGCCGTTATCTGCTGCGGCCGGTGCTGAAAGCCGTGGCACAGAGCGGCATCCAGGAAATCTTCACCGCCGCTGCACTGCTGGTCGTGCTGGGCGTAGCCGTCCTCATGAAATCCGTCGGCCTGTCGATGACCCTCGGCGCGTTCCTCGCGGGCGTGCTGCTCGCCGATTCCGAGTACCGCCACGAAATCGAAGCGAGCATCGAACCGTTCAAGGGGTTGCTGCTCGGCCTGTTCTTCATCGCCGTGGGCATGTCGGCGAACCTCGGATTGTTCCTCTCGAATCCGCTGCAGGTGATCGGCGCAGCATCGGGCCTCATGGCCGTGAAGGCCGCAATCCTCTACCCAATCGGCAGACTGTCGGGCGACGGCCCCGACGGCTCGCGCAGCCTTGCGGTCCTGCTCTGCCACGCCGGCGAGTTTGCCTTCGTGCTGTTCCACGAAGCCCTGGCGTCCAAGGCCATGACGCCGGAGACGGTCGATTTCCTGATCGTCGCCGTGACCCTGTCCATGGCGCTGACCCCGGTACTATTCCTCGTGAACGAGAACGTGATCGCGCCCCGGTTGCGACCGAAGGTCGAACCGCGGTTCGATGCGATCCCCGACACTGAGGAACCGCGCGTCGTGATCGCGGGCTTCGGCCGCGTCGGTCAGATCGTGGGACGCGTCCTCAACGCGCGCCGGGTACCGTTCACGGCGCTCGACATCAGCGCCGATCACGTCGATACCGTCCGTCGGTTTGGTCGTCAGGCCTACTTCGGCGACGCCTCGAAGCTCGAGTTGCTGCGCGCGGCCAAACTCGATCGGGCCGAGATCTTCGTGCTGGCGATCGACGACATCGAGGCCTCGATCCGTTCGGTCGAGACGGTGCGCAAGCATTTCCCCCACGTGAGGATCATCGCGCGCGCCCGCGATCGCTTTCACGCGCATAACCTGATGGAACTCGGCGTCAAGCTGATCACGCGGGAGACCTTCCTCTCTTCCCTCTCGATGGCGCAGGAAACGCTGGAAGGCATCGGCTTCTCCGAAGTGGACGCGCGCGACACCGTCGCCCGCTTCCGCCGCCACGACGAGGAAGTCCTGCTGCGCCAGTTCGCCGTCCGCCAGGACGAGGCGCAACTCATCCAGACTTCCAAGGAAGCAATCGTCGAACTGGCCAGCCTGTTCGAGCAGGACCGTGATACCGGTTCCAAATCCAGCGAACCGTCACCCGCCGATCTGGCGCGCAGCTGGAGGTAGTTCGGCCAGCGGCGGGTTGCCGGGAGGTTCTCAGTCGTTGTCCACCTTGCGCTTCACGACCTCAAGCGTTTTGGCATCGAGCTTGAGTTCGTAGCGCTTGCCATCGGTGTGGAGCACGCCCTCCACTTCGACGTACTTGCCCTCTATCTCGATCTCGCCGGGCGACGAATAACCGAGCGCCTCGAGCTTCTTCATGATCTTCCCGCGTTCTTCCGGCGTCGGCGGCCGGTCCTTGCCGGCAAACGAATTCGCGGCTCCACCGAGCGCGGTGGCCAGTATGAGAGGCAAGGCAATCTTGGCAGCACTCTTCACATCGGTTCTCCTGGCTTGACGATCGGCTCGGATCAACTCGCCTCTGCTGGCTGATCCTGAAGCCCTTGCTGGGATGACTGGTCGATCGGGATCTCGCGTTCCCACCAGATCGACCATCGAATGCGGCACGGGTTCCCGGCACGGTCCTGATCGCAACCTGCTGGTCAGGCGGCCGCCCGGGCAACTCGATCGGCGAAGATCCTCGGGAACGTCGCGTCCAACTGCCGGATCTCGGCCCCCTCGAGAATGCCGTGCGCAAGCAGCGCATCGTGCAGCTGCGGCAGGTAGTAGTGCGGCACCGCCGGGTAGAGATGGTGCTCGATGTGGTAGTTCACGTGATGCGGGAACAGAAAGTAGCGTTGCCACCACGTCGGCAGGTTGGTGCGCGCTGCGGTCAGCGGCGAGGAGAAATCGGTCAGCGCACCGTGCTCGCAGATCGCGCGCAGGCGCAGGATCACCTGCGTCACCGTGAGCAGCGGCACGACCCAGAGCACGACGTAGTACCAGCCCCACCCGACCGCAAAGGCCGCAACGGGCGCGGTCACGTGGAAACCGAGCACCACCCAGCGATCCCGCAGCGCCGCCTCGCGCAACCGCGGACTGGTGTCGCCCAGCGGATTGGCTGCCTTGTTCGTGTCCGCGTTCGCCGCCGGTGCCCCGAAGAAGTACGCGTAGGTCTTCCACGCCGTCAGTCCGGCGAGATCCTTCGCCAGCTTCTTGACGAGGTATGCCTTGCCGCGCGGGTATCCGCCGTGCAACGCGATGTCCGGATCCTCCGGACCGTAGAGGTTGTTGTGATGCAGCCGGTGCGTGATCCGGTAGGTGCACATCGACAACCCCGGCAACGTCGCGCACGTACGCCCCACGAGATCATTGAGCCAGCGCGTCTCGTACAGGCGGTAGTGCGCCGCATCGTGCGACAGAATGAACAGCGCGTGCGCGAGCGGCCCCATGAGCACGATGGCGACGAGCGCTGCCCACCATGACCAGAACGTCACCGCGAACGCGACGACGACGGCGATCATCACGAACGTCTGGAGCACGGCCGCCGTGGAACGCCAGGGATCGATGCGGGTCAACGGGGCGAGGACTTCCCGCGGCAGACGCTTGCGGACGTCGTCGCGGAATTCTTCGCCTGCACCAGCAACGACAGCGGTCACGGGACTTCCCTCACTCGCGATGGGTAGAGAGATTACCCCGAAACCAGCATGGGGCTCGCCGACAGGACGTGCATCCGGAACCGCGCCGTGTCGACGGTGTCGATGACGATACGGATACCTTGACTCGCGCCCGTCGCGGCCGTGAAATCGCGCCATGGCCCTCGCCCCGATCCCCACCCTCCCCCCGACCCTCCGCGGCGCCGACTTCATTTCGGCGTTCGTCTCCCCGGCCGTGCCGCAATCGCCGGTGGACACGTTCAACCGGATCGTGGCGACGGCCCATGCGACGGACGGCCCACTCCCCACCCAGGGGCTCGCCAACGCCGTCGGTAAGACCGATCTGGTCTCACTGCTCGACCAGTCGCTGTTCCGTGACCTCGTGACGAGCTTCGACGGAACCACCGGCGTCGCGACCCAGCCGGACCAGACGGCGCTGTTCACGGCCCTGGGAGTGGACGGATTGCTGGGAAACACCGGCCTGCCGACCGCGCTGAACGGCCTGAGCCAGGGCAATGCCGGCATCCTGACGGCGTCGCTGGCCGACCTGTTCACCACCGTGCAGACCCTCGGCGGCGACAGCACGACGACTACCCCGAGCGTCGGATCCCTGCTCGACGCCATCGCCTGACGTTCCAGCATCCGGCACCAACTGAGGGTGCGGCCGCGGTACGATGCACTGCGGTGATGCGGTCGCATGCACCGCCGCAACGGAGTTGTGACGGCGCATGAGGTCGGCACGCATTCGGGCCGCCTTCTAAGTACCCGCTATCCTTCGGATTTTTCCGAGGTCTTTCACCCACTCCTCCCGAACCGGATCAGAATCGTTCCCGCGGCAGGCTTCTTGCGGTCTGCCGCTCACCCGCCGCGCCCCCGCGACGGGCGGAACGATACGAATCCGATTGCCGTTTCGAGGAGAAGAACCATGCACCCGAATAGCAGTTCGCAAGCTCCCGCCTGGCGCAGGACCATCGCGCTCGGCACCGTGCTGCTCGCCGCCGCACTGCCCGGCGCGGTTGAGGCGCAGAAGCACACCCCCGTGACCGATGCCATGCTGCTGGGCGCCGGCAAGGAACCGAACAACTGGCTGATGGCCGGGCGGGACTACGCGGGCACGCGCTTCAGCCCGCTCGCCACGGTCACGCCGAAGAACGTGAAGAAGCTGGTGCCGGTCTATTCGTTCTCGCTCGGCACGCTGGACGCGCAGAACACGACGCCGCTGGTGGTGGACGGCGTCATGTACGTCACCGCCTCCCACGGCAAGATCTATGCGCTCGACGCCAAGACTGGCAAGGAGTACTGGCAGTACTCCCATCCGCTGCCGGACAACATCGGCAAGATGATGTGCTGCGACGTCGGCAACCGCGGCGCCGCGGTCTACGGCGACAAGGTGTTCTACGCGACACCCGATGCCCACGTGATCGCGCTGAAGCGCGAGACCGGCGAGAAGGTGTGGGACGTCACCGTCGGTGATTGGACCAAGGCGCAGACCATGACCGTCGCGCCGCTTGTCGTGAAGGGCAAGGTCGTTGTCGGCATGTCGGGGGCCGAGTATCCGACGCGTCTGTGGATCGACGCGCTCGACTCCGAGACCGGCGCACAGGTCTGGCGTCGCTACACCATCCCCGGCCCGGGTGAGCCCGGCTTCGACACCTGGGGCACGCAGGATCCGGAAGCCTCCGCCTACGGCGGCGGCTCCACCTGGATCACCGGTTCCTACGATCCGGACCTCGACATCCTGTACTGGAGCACGGGCAACCCGAATCCGGACTGGGACGGCATGGGCCGCATCGGCGACAACCTGTACACCAACTCGACGCTCGGCCTGAACCCGGACGACGGCTCGATCAAGTTCTACTACCAGTACACACCCTGGGACGTTTGGGACTTCGATGGCGTCAACGAGACCATCCTCGCGGACGTCGGCGGCAAGAAGGTCTGGCTGCACGGTGACCGCAACGGGTTCCTCTACAAGATCGACCGTACCAACGGCAAGTTCATCTGGGCCAAGGAGATCTCCAAGGTGAACTGGACCACCGGCTTCACGCCGGAGGGCAAGCCGATCATCGACCAGGACAAGGTGCCCACCTACGACCACAAGGCGATGAACGTGTGCCCCGCCTCCGAAGGCGGCAAGTGGTGGAACCCGATGAGCTACAGCCCGAAGAACTCGATCGTGGTGATCCCGAGCCGGGAGATCTGCGCCGACATCCTCGCGGGCAAGTCCGAGCGGGTCGAGGGCAAGTACAACCTCGGCATCGCCGAAGCCGACTGGATCAAGGGCCACGGGCAGCTGGTCGGGATGGATCCCGCGACGGGCGAGAAGAAGTGGCAGGTCATCGCACCCTCGCCGTTCACCAGCGGCGTGCTGACCACCGGCGGCGGTCTCGCCTTTGCCGGCACGCCCGAGGGCGAGTTCAAGGCCTTCGACATCAAGTCCGGTGAGGAACTCTGGTCCTACCAGACCGGCTCCGGCATCGTCGGCAGCCCCATCAGCTTCGCCATCGACGGCAAGCAGTACATCGCGGTACCGTCGGGCTGGGGCGGCTGGACCGGCTGGGCCACCTGGGGTGGCAAGGGCGGCGCGCCGCACCTCAAGAACATGCGCAAGGGCGGGACGGTGTACGTCTTCGCGCTGTTCGACCGCTGATCTCTTTCGTTGCATCGGAACGGCGGGCCGCGTCGCGGCTCGCCGTTGTCTCGACCACTTCACGGCATCTAATGTTCAGAACAATCTTGACTGTGGCCCTGCTGGCACCGGCAGGGCACTGCAGCGCGGGGCCGCTCACCAATCCGCTGTCGCCCGAACCGGCCATCGTGGCCGAGGGCAAAAAGCTCTATAACCGCACCGGCTGTCTCGCGTGCCACGGCAACAACGCGCGCGGTGCCGTGGGGCCGGACCTGACCGATGACGAATGGATGCGCGCTCCGAGCGACGAGATGGTGTTCAACACCATCAAGAACGGGCGCTCGGGGACGGCGATGTCC